>Ga0209511_1000038_pt1 | contig 233672 bp, 201 predicted proteins | sample SSSSmetaG_FD_184141 | JGI IMG/M metagenome (GOLD analysis project Ga0209511, IMG submission 184141) | Glacier valley bacterial and archeal communities from Borup Fiord, Nunavut, Canada, to study Microbial Dark Matter (Phase II) - ​SSSS... | ecosystem: Environmental > Aquatic > Freshwater > Ice...
GGTTAAATGAAAAAACAAAAATTCAAAGAGCGATGAAAGTCAGATCAACTGCCGGATTACTTATTCATTTGTTTGGCAAAATGTCAATGGCTTTCATTTATCTAATTTTTTAAATACTGATTCGCATTAATAAAAAAGGAACAGGTTTCTTAGTCAGACTCCTGCAATCAACTATGAATAAGAGGTGGATTTACCATCTCTTATTTTTTTTCGATTAACCTGCTATTATTGAATTCAGCACGAAATATATGTTTTTGAATATGTTTTTCAAAAATTATTTGTCTATATCAGCTGAGATCAAGTTCGCAAATATAAGGAAATGAGATTTATAGATTCTATTTCGTGTAAATAACAGGTTTCCGTGTTCGCACACGAAGGTAAAAATAGTTTTGTATCTTCAAAATATATATTACTTTTGTACGAAAATAAAGCTGTGTACGAACACGGAGTTAAGATTCGTAAGAAAATATGAAAGAATTAAATCCAAAAATACGAATAAAAGACATAGCAACCCTGGCTGGCGTGTCGGAGGGAACCGTGGATCGTGTGCTGCATGAGCGGGGGGATGTATCGGCAAAAAGTCTGGAAGCTGTAAACAAAGTGTTGGAAGAAATTGACTATACACCAAATCTTCTGGCACGTTCGTTGGCCTCCAAAAAACAGTACCGTTTTGTTTGTCTGTTTCCGGAGCATAAATCAACCGATTACTGGCAGTGTGTTGATAGTGGATTTGATATGGCAGCCAAAGAGTTCGTTCATTATAATGTCCGGATAGAAAAGAAGTATTTTAATCAGTACGATGCCCTTTCGTTTGTAAATGTTTCAAACACAATTCTCGAACGTGTACCCGATGCCGTTTTTATTGCACCGATTTTTAGAGATGAAACACTGAAACTTGCTACGGAGTTAACAAAACGTCAGATTCCGTTTTCATTTATCGACTCCTTAATTGAAGAAGCCGGTTTTCTGACCTACTACGGACAGCACTCATTTCAAAGCGGTTATATTGCTGCAAAATTATCACTTAGTTCACTTTTGAACCATTCACAGGTTTTGGTTGTCAGAACTCAACGCAAAGGATCAGTTTCGAACCAAACCTTGAACCGGTATAAAGGTTTTATGCAATACATTCAGGATAACGGACTAACTGATACTATCGAACTGATTCATGTGGAGATGAAGGAAGATGATGAAGATTCAAACCGAGAAGTGTTACGCCATGTTTTTTCAACAAACACGAACATTAAAGCTGCCATTACTTTCAATTCCAAAGTATACCGGCTGGCTACCCATCTGGATGCTTTAAATCATGCCGATATAAGGCTGATTGGCTATGATTTACTGGACCAGAATGTAAATTATTTGCAAACCGGGGTGATTTCAGCCCTGATCGCTCAACGTCCGGATAAACAAGCCTATTATTCTGTCAGGGATATGTGCAGGGAATTGATTTTCAAACAAAAGGTAAACAGAATAAATTATGTTCCAATTGATATTTTGATAAAAGAAAATATCGAATATTATACGGACTTTAAAGAATAATATCTTAGGCATCCTTTCAATTTTTCTATACTGTGTTTATAACATTTAAATGAGTAAACAAAATGGAAAATAGACTGTTAACTATAGATGTGTTATGACAAAACACTTAAACGAAATAATCTTATCATCATAAAACTCATTTAAAACAAATTTATATGAAATTAGGAAAATACAGTATTGGAATCGGCGACCGCTTTTCACATCAGGGTGTCGCACAATTGAGGGCAATTGTAAAGGCAAATCAGTTTGGTCTGGATATCAGCCCTGTTTGGAACAAGTCGAACCGTGAACATCAATATGTTCACTCTCTACCGGGCGATGTACGCATTGAAGCCGATGCAGCAGTTGCAACGCTTGGTTTTAAGGGAAAGTATTTTGTTGATGCCGACCATATCAATTTGAGCAATGTAGCTCCTTTTGTTGATAGTTCGGATTTTTTCACCCTTGACGTTGCTTCTTTCATTGGTAAAGAAAGTAAAGTTGAAGATATCAATGCATTTGTTGCCTCGTGCAGCAAATACCTGGGCAATTTTATGATCCCGGGTATCGGACATCCATTGGTTATTTCCAAAGAATTATTGGAGAAAATTGCTGCGAAATTTTTGGCAGCTACCAATCAGGCTGCAGAAATTTACAAATTTCTGAAAACGGCTAAAGGTGAAGGTAATTTTATTACGGAAGTATCGATGGACGAAGTTGAAAGCCCACAAACTCCCATTGAGTTATTGTTTATCCTGAAAATGCTTGCTGATAAAGGAGTTCCTGCTCAGACTATTGCTCCAAAATTCACCGGTCGTTTCAACAAAGGTGTGGATTATACCGGCGATGTTGATCAGTTTGCCAAAGAGTTTGAAGAAGATGTTCTGATACTTGATTTTGCTGCAAAAGAATTTGGACTTCCGGAAGAACTCAAGTTGAGCGTTCACTCCGGTAGCGATAAATTCTCTATCTATCCGGTGATGGCAGCTGTAATTAAAAAATACGATAAAGGTTTACACGTAAAAACTGCAGGAACAACCTGGCTCGAAGAAGTAATCGGACTGGCTGTTGCAGGCGGGGAAGCTCTGGTAGCCGCAAAATACATTTACGCGCATTCAATCGGACGTAAAGACGAGTTATGTGCTCCTTATGCTGATGTAATTGATATTGACGATTCTAAATTACCAACGGCTGCCGAAGTAAATACCTGGTCAGGCGAAAAATTTGCAAACACATTGCGTCATATTCCGGGACATCCTGATTATAACCCGAATTTCCGTCAGTTGATTCATGTGGCTTATAAAGTGGCATCCGAGATGGGTGAAAATTATACCGGACTTTTAGAAAAATATCCTGAAGTAATTGGTGGCTGTGTAGAGGAAAATATTTTCGACCGTCATTTAAAACGCTTATTTAATTTATAAGATAAGCTTAGGAAAATACTAAGACTATACAGGAGATTAGAATTTAAACAAATTCGTGAAATTCTTATTTCACCAAATAAAATAAATATAAAATGGAAAACTTATTTAATGTAAAAGACAAGGTGATGGTTATCACCGGTGGATGCGGTATTCTTGGTCGTGGAATGGCAGAATATATGTGCCAACAAGGTACGAAAGTTGTTATTTTGGACAGAGATGAGAAAGCCGGACAGACTTTATTGGCTGAACTTACATCTAAAGGTTACGAAGCGATCTTCTTATACACTGATGTGCTTAACAAAGAAGTGTTGGAACAAAATGCTAAAGATATAGTTGCAAAGTATGGCCGTATTGATATCCTGGTAAATGCTGCCGGTGGAAATATGGCCGGTGCAACGATAGGTCCTGACAAAACTTTTTTCGACCTGGAAATTGAAGCATTCCGCAAAGTAGTGGATCTGAACCTGTTCGGAACAGTAATTCCAACTATGGTTTTTGCCAAGGTAATGGTTGATCAGAAAGCTGGAAGTATCATCAATATTTCTTCCGAGTCGGCTATACGTCCGTTGACCCGCGTTGTAGGTTATGGCGCTTCAAAGGCTGCAGTAACTAATTTTACAAAATATATGGCAACTGAGCTGTCCACTAAATTTGGTTCAGGCTTGCGCGTGAATGCTATGGCTCCGGGATTTTTCTTAACGGAGCAAAACCGCGCATTAATGACAAATCCTGATGGTTCATTAACTGCAAGAGGTCATTCTATTATTGCACACACACCTTTCGGTCGTTTCGGACAACCTGAAGAGCTGTTTGGAACTTTACAATGGTTGGCAAGTGATGCATCCAAATTTGTAACCGGCACGTTAACCGTTATAGATGGTGGTTTTGATGCATTCTGTATTTAGTATTTTCTCTGAGTCCCTTCTTTTAAGGGCAAAATAAAAAGATTATTAATTAATTAACTAGAGTTCTGATTCACAATCTCCCTTAGGGTATGAGGGAGATTTGTGAAGGGGCTTCAAAATCAATTTCAAATGTATTTATGTAAACAATCGTGGAGATGGTACGGACCTAACGATCCGGTATCTCTTTGGGACATTCGTCAGGCCGGTGCAACAGATATTGTTACCGCGTTACACCAAATTCCAAACGGCGAAGTCTGGCCGGTAGAGGCTATTCTGGAGCGAAAAAAGATAGTCGCTGAAGCAGGTTTAATCTGGTCGGTAGTGGAAAGTGTTCCGGTACACGAAGATATTAAAAAACGAACAGGTAATTATAAGTTATATATTGAAAATTACAAACAAAGCATCCGTAATCTGGCTGAATGCGGTATTTTTATTGTGACTTACAATTTCATGCCTATTCTGGACTGGACACGTACGGACTTGGCTTACAACATGCCCGACAGATCAAAAGCATTACGCTTCGAAATGGCTGCATTTGTTGCATTTGACCTGTATTTATTGAAACGGCCGAATGCCGAAAAAGATTATACTGTTGATCAGATATCAAAAGCAAAAGCTCGTTTTGATGGTATGAGTGATGCTGAAAAAGAAACGCTGACACGCAATATGATTGCAGGTTTACCGGGAGCTGAAGAAAGTTTTACCATCGAACAATTTCAAGCTGCGTTGGATACTTATGCCGGAATTAATGAAGATCAATTGAGGAATAATTTGTTTTATTTTATCAACGAAATTGCTTTTGTTGCCGATCAGGTTGGTGTACAATTGGCCATACACCCCGATGATCCGCCACGGAAAATATTAGGTTTACCCCGTATTTTAAGTACCGCCGAGGATGTTCGTAAACTTTTTGCAGCAGTACCAAGTTTGTCAAATGGTATTTGTTTATGTACCGGTTCATTTGGAGTGTCATCGGTTAATGATCTGACTTCCATGTTGCGTGAATTTGGCCAACGTTTGTATTATGTTCACTTCCGTAGCACGCATCGTAACGACGAAGGTGATTTTTACGAAGACAACCACCTCGAAGGAGACGTGGACATGTATGAAGCTATGAAAGCTTTGCTGGTAGTACAGTATACTTATAAACGCAATATCCCTATGCGTCCCGATCATGGTCATCAAATGCTGGATGATTTAAACAAAAAAACAAATCCCGGATATTCAGGTATTGGCATGCTAAGAGGTATGGCCGAGCTTCGCGGATTGGAAATGGGAATATCGAGAACATTATTTTAGTCGATTGGTTAATCAGTTAATTGGTTAATTAGTTAATCTGTTAATAAGAAAATCAGTTATTTAGTTAATCAGTAAATTAACCAATCAACCAATTAACCTGTCAACCAGTCAGCCAGTCAGCCAGTCAACCAATTAACCAGTCAACCAGTCAACCAATTAACCAATCAAATAATACACAAAATCATGAGCATAGAATTAAAAGCTAATTGTAAATATTCCCTGTTGGTAGCTACCAGTATGGGAGTTCGCATTACACCGGTGAACGGACAACCTGTTCATAGTAGTAAATTATTTGAAATGGAGGTTTCAAGTGCCGAAACAAATGTTGCAAGTGTTGCTTCATATCTGGGACTTCCTGTTAAAGTGCTGACAACTTTTGTAAAAGATAGTCCGATTGCTCAAATGATTAAAAGTAATCTGAAAAGTCGGAATATGGACTTTGAGGGTCCGGAAGTTCCACAGGGTGATCCATGGGGTTATCGTCATCAATTTAATATTGCTGATAGTGGATTTGGATCCAGAGGACCACGTGTACTGAATGATCGTGCCGGTGAAGTAGGTCGGACATTGAATGTGAAAGATTTTGATCTGGAACGTATCTTTGTAAAAGAAGGCGTTCAGATTTTGCATCTTTCGGGATTGATTGGTGCCTTGTCAGTAGAAACAAGTGAATTCTGCTTAGAGTTAGCACGTTATGCAAAGAAAACAGGAACGCGTATTTCATTTGACCTAAACTATCGCGCTTCTTTCTGGAAAGGCCGCGACAAAGAATTACGTGATATATTCACTGAAATTGCTTCTGTTTCGGATATTTTGATTGGAAATGAAGAAGATTTTCAACTTTGTCTGGGCATTGAAGGACCTGAAGCCGGTGGTAAAGGGATCGATGCCCAAATCGAAGGATTTAAAGGCATGATTGGTCGGGTAAAACAAGCGTTTCCGAATGCATCTGTGTATGCTACTACCTTGCGTCAGGTTATCAGTACCAACGAACATCTCTGGGGAGCCATCATGCTCGATGGAGATACCTGGAATGTAATTGAGCCCCGCAAAATCAATGTTCTTGACCGTATTGGCGGTGGTGACGGTTTTGTTGGCGGAATGCTTTATGCCATACTGAAAGGCTGGGAATCCGAAAAATGGGCTCAGTTTGGATGGGCATCCGGCGCTTTGGCTACTACTTTCCTGACCGATTACGCACAACCTGCCGATGAAGAAATGGTCTGGAGTATCTGGGGTGGAAATGCTCGTGTAAAACGTTAAGAAGTTTGAAAGGTTTGAAGTTTGAAAGGTTCGTTTTTTTTTGAAGTTTAATATTTAATAATTGAAACGTTTAAAGCATCCGAATTAATACGGAACTTCAAACTTTTCAAACTCTTCAAACATTTCAAACATTTCAATCTTTTCAATATCCAATTGTAAATTGTACATTTTTAAATTGTAAATAAAAGAATGCTTTACTACGAAATTGGTTCAACAGAACTCGAACTCAATGCCGAAGACCTGAAGAAAGGTCTTTTCGAAGCATTGAATAAAATAGGCAAGAAACAGAAGGTGCTTGCCATTCCCCCGGATTATACCCGTTTGCCCAGTCGTGCCGGAGAACTTACTGAGTTCACCTGGCAGTACTATGGCGATAAATTAACAGATGTATTACCTGCTTTGGGTACACATTCACCCATGACAGACCATCAGATTGCCCACATGTTCGGTTCTATGCCGGCATCGCTGATTCGTGAACACGATTGGCGCAATGATGTGGTGACTGTAGGTACGGTTCCGGCTGAATTTGTGAAAAAAGTATCAGAAGGTGCGGTCGAATTTCCCTGGCCAGCTCAGGTAAATAAACTGTTGATAGAAGGAAACTTTGATCTGATTCTGTCTATCGGACAGGTTGTACCTCATGAAGTGGTCGGGATGGCCAATTACAATAAGAATATTTTCGTGGGAACCGGTGGAGTAGAAGGAATCAACAAAAGTCACTTCGTAGGTGCTGCTTACGGAATGGAACGAATGATGGGTCATGCCGATACGCCGGTTCGCCGCATATTCAATTATGCTTCAGAGCATTTTACCAATCATATGCCTATTGTATACGTACAAACGGTGGTTGGGCTGGATAAAACCGACGGAAAAATTAAAACACGCGGATTATTTATTGGCGACGATTTTGAAGTTTTTGATAAAGCAGCTAAGTTAGCTTTACTGGTCAACTTCGAAATGCTTGATAAACCGCTTAAAAAAGTGGTGGTTTATCTCGATCCAACCGAATTCAAAAGTACCTGGTTGGGAAACAAATCGATTTACCGTACCCGCATGGCTATTGATGATGATGGTGAACTGATTGTTTTGGCTCCTGCGCTCAAAGAGTTCGGCGAAGACAAGGAAATCGACCGGTTGATTCGTAAATACGGCTATTTCGGAACTCCGAACACATTGAAAGCCTGTGACGAAAATGAAGAATTGCGCAATAATTTAAGTGCTGCTGCTCACCTGATTCACGGTTCTTCCGAAGGACGTTTCAGCATTACTTATTGTCCGGGAAAAGGTGCGGAAAACTTAACGCAGGCTGAAATTGAAAGCGTCGGATTCAAATATGCCGATATCGACGAAGTAACAGCTAAATATAATCCTGAAAAACTGCGTGATGGTTACAATACCATGGCCGACGGAGAAGAGATATTCTATATTTCTAATCCGGCTTTGGGTTTATGGGCGTTTAAAGACAGGTTTAATTACTAAATCAATAAACCCCTAACCCCTAAAGGGGAATTAAATTGTTTCGTATACGTAAATCATTATTTACATAGAAAAATACGAGACAAAAGTAAATTAGTTCCCCTTTAGGGGTTAGGGGTAGTATTTTTTTTCTTATGAAGATAATTATCGACGATAAAATTCCATATATTCGTGGTGCATTCGAAGGTGTAGCCGAAGTGATTTATTTGCCCGGTTCAAAAACAACGCCTGATATTGTGAAGGATGCAGATGCCATTGTAACCCGTACCCGTACAATTTGCAATGAAAAATTACTGAAAGATTCTACGGTAAAATTTATTGCGACAGCAACTATCGGTTACGATCACATCGATACTGATTATTGCGATGCAGCAGGAATAAAATGGACCAATGCGCCGGGCTGTAACTCCAAATCGGTGGAACAATATATCGCTTCAACGCTGATGGTGCTCGCCGAACGTAAAAATCTTCATCTGAAAGATTTGTGTATCGGTGTAGTGGGAGTGGGCAATGTAGGAAGTAAAGTTGCAAAGGTTTGTAATCTGCTAGGCATGAAAGTCCTGTTGAATGACCCTCCACGCGAACGCGCCGAAGGATCAGAGGCTTTTGTGAGCCTGAAAGAAATCATGAAGCAGGCCGATATTATTACGTTGCATGTTCCGCTTAATCTGAAAGGCGAAGATGCAACTTTTCATCTTGGAAATGAGGAATTTCTGGCATCTTTGATAAAAAAGCCTGTCCTGATAAATTCTTGTCGCGGCGAGGTAGTTGAAACCAATGCTGTAAAAGCTGCTCTCAAAAGCGGACAGATTTCGGCATTTGTTTGTGATTGTTGGGAAAACGAACCGGACATAGATTTGGAATTACTATCTTTGACTGAAATTGCTACGCCGCATATTGCAGGATATTCAAAAGACGGCAAAGCCACCGGATCACAAATGAGCGTGAAAGCAATCAGTGATTTTTTCGGTCTTGGTCTGAACAATTGGAAGCCTACAGGAGTTGAATTACCTGCAAACCCCATTATTGAACTGGATGGATCCGGTTTGAGTGAACAGGAAATCATTTCTAAAGCGATACTGGCCACTTACGACATAAGGAATGATGATCAGTCATTCAGAAATAATCCCTCGCAATTCGAGCAGTTACGTGGTGATTATCCTACACGACGTGAATTTCCGGCATTTACCATTCTTGCAAAAAATGTAGACGCAAAATCATTAGATATATTGAAACAATTGGGATTTAATTGAATTACAATTTAATTGATTTACGATTTAATTATTTACTATTTACAATTTACAATTGAATAAGGGAACCAATCAACCAAGAACCAAGAGTCAAGAACCAAGACAAAATACGCTGAACACGAAACACGAAACACCAATTAACCAATCAACCAATCAACCAATAACGAATCAACTAATCAACCAATAACTAATCAACCAATCAACTAATAAACAATATATAAATGAAAAAACTAGCAGATATCGGATTAATCGGGTTAGCCGTCATGGGCGAAAACCTGGTGTTGAACATGGAAAGTAAAGGATTTACAGTAGGTGTGTTTAACCGCACCGTAGCACGTGTTGACGAGTTTATGGCTGGTCGCGGTGCAGGTAAAAACTTCATCGGAGCACATTCTATCGAAGAACTTTGCGCATCACTCGAAAAACCACGTAAGGTAATGATGCTTGTCAAAGCAGGAAAACCTGTGGATGATTTTATCGAACTGATCATTCCTCATTTAGAAGCAGGTGATATCATTATCGATGGAGGTAACTCACACTATCCTGATACCATTCGTCGTACCAAATATGTAGAAAGCAAAGGTTTGTTATTTATTGGAACCGGTGTTTCGGGTGGCGAAGAAGGTGCATTACTCGGACCATCGATGATGCCGGGCGGATCACCAGCAGCATGGCCTGCTGTGAAAGAAATTTTCCAGGCTGTATCGGCTAAAGTCGAAGACGGAACGCCTTGTTGCGACTGGGTAGGCGAAGGCGGTGCCGGTCATTTTGTAAAAATGGTTCATAACGGCATCGAATACGGCGATATGCAGATTATATGCGAAGCTTATCAGGTAATGAAAGATTTACTGGGTCTGAGTGCCGACGAAATGCATGATGTTTTCAAAACCTACAACGAAGGCGATCTGGATTCGTACCTGATTGAAATTACCCGTGATATTCTGGCAGTTAAAGATGAAGATGGTAAACCATTGGTTGAAAAAATTCTGGATACTGCAGGTCAAAAGGGAACCGGAAAATGGACGGCAGTTACTGCACTCGATTTTGGTATTCCATTGACCCTGATTGGTGAATCTGTTTTTGCCCGCTGTTTATCTGCACAAAAAGATATGCGTGTGCTGGCATCAAAATCTATCCACGGACCGGAAGAGAAATTCACCGGCGACAAAAAACAAATGATTTCCGACCTGAAAGATGCCTTATTCGGAGCAAAAATTATTTCGTATGCACAAGGTTATAACCTGATGATGGAAGCGGCCAATGAATACAAATGGAATCTTAACTACGGTGGTATTGCCTTGATGTGGCGTGGTGGTTGTATCATTCGTTCCGTATTTTTGGGTGATATCAAAAAAGCCTTCGATAAAAATCCTGGCCTTGAAAATTTATTGCTTGATCCGCATTTCAAAGAAATCGTTGAAAAAGCTCAGGCAGGATGGCGTCGTGTTTGTGCTACCGCTCTGACTTATGGCATTCCTGTTCCTGCATTGACTTCAGCGCTTTGCTACTTCGACGGATTGCGCACCGAACGTTTGCCGGCTAACCTTTTACAGGCGCAGCGCGACTACTTTGGAGCACATACCTACGAACGGATTGACAAACCACGTGGTGAGTTTTTCCATACCAACTGGACCGGTAGAGGTGGTGATACAGCTTCTACTACCTATGTAGTTTAACTTATAAAAGGAGATGCGAAATGTATCTCCTTTTTATTCTTTTAAAAATAGTTTCATTATTCATCGATTATTGCTATTTTTGTCTGTCAATATCGATGAAACAAGAATTTTAGATTGAATAAAATTACATAATATCATAATTATAAAGCGTATAAAATAATTTTCTATGGAAACTACAATCAAACTTTATTCACTCAAAGCAAATGAGATAAAATCTTATGCTTTTGCAACGGTTTTTGTTGCCGGTAATATCGCCTTGCCACAACTTTGTCATCTGTTGCCATTAGGCGGTCAAATGCTGTTGCCGATTTACTTTTTTACACTGATTGCAGCCTATAAATACGGGTTTTTCACTGGATTACTTACGGCAGTGGCTTCCCCGCTGATCAATCATTTCCTTTTCGGCATGCCGGCAGTAGAGATGCTCCCGATTTTATTGATTAAATCTTCACTTCTGGCTGTGGCAGCTGCTTATATGGCACAACGTACCAAAGAAGTCAGATTGAGCAGTTTATTGATGGTCATTCTTTTCTACCAGGGAATCGGCACATTGGCTGAATTGGCATTAACCGGCAGTATGTTTGCCGCCCTTCAGGATATTCGTTTAGGCATACCCGGTATGTTACTGCAATTGTTTGGCGGGTATTTTGTACTGAAAGCTTTGACAAAATAGATTATAGTTAATTGGTTAATAGGTTAATTAGTTAAAGTGATTGACAGGTTTTTTACACAACTCTTGCTTCTTCTTAAATTGTAAGTCGTAAATTTTAAAATTGTAAATTAAGATGAAGACATTTGATGAAGTGCTGGAACGCACCCGTACGATTGAAATTCCCGAAACATTCGATATGGTGGTGGCAATAGCTAACGGCGGCATTATTCCTGCGGCAATGATCAATCAACGGTTGGGCTGTGAATTCCATTTGTTGAAACTGAACTTGCGCGATGCCATGCAAAATAAATTGTACGACAAACCCAAATTGCTGGCCGAAATTGATTTCAATTTTAAAGGGAAACGCATTTTATTAGTCGACGACAGGGTGAAAACAGGCACTACGCTCGAATTTGCCAAAGAACTGCTTTCAGATGCAAAGGTGGTTAAAACCTTGGCGGTGAATGGAATTGCAGACTACTGCCTCTATAATGAATCGTGTTTTCGCTTCCCCTGGCTTTTGTAAATCTCCAGTCAATACAAATATATCATATCCGGTTTTTCAGATCATCAGATCCGGGAAACCGGATTTTATTTTATCTGCACTCAACCTTATGTTTTTTTTCTAATATTTTATTGCTCTTTTGTGTTTTTTATTTTCAAATACTATGTTTTTGTATATTCTTGTATCTCAGATAGTTATAGCAATTAACTTAATACCTCCCCAAAGTATTAATGTTATCCTTCTGTTAGTTATTCTTACTGTATATGTACAGAGAGTTGCCCGGTGTCCGGATGTCCTTTCCGTACATGTACAAAGAGTTGCCCGATGTCCGGTTGTCCTTTCCGTACATGTACAGAGAGTTGCCCGGTGTCCGGTTGTCCTTTCCGTACATGTACAGTGAGTTGCCCGGAGTCCGGCTGTCCTTTCCGTACATATACAGAGAGTTGTACGGAGTCCGGTTATCCTTTCCGTATATGTACAGAGAGTTGCGCGGTGTCCGGTTATCCTTTTCGTACATGTACAGTGAGTTGTCCGGTATCCGGTTGCTCTTTCCGTACATGTACAGTGAGTCGCAAGGTGTCAGGTGATCTAAAAAAAAAGCTGTCATCGAATCCGATGGCAGCTTTTTGATTAATAAGTGAATACGGTTTCTATTCTTCGTAAACGTACACGGTTTTTACTTCCCAGGTTCCTGCTGCACCATCAGCATTGCTGCTCAAATATTTAAATGCAATTCGAACATTGTCTTTACCGGCATATGCGGCTAAACTAATAGGAGTAGAAGAAATCAATGTCCAGCTGGCACCACTTGGATAACCTGCTTCAGGTATTGTCAATTGCGTCCAGTCAGCTGCATTAATAGTCTTACCGTCGCTTTTTGTAGAAATCCAAACTGTGATTGCTTTGCGCATCTTTTCAGTACTGGTGCCGGTATCACCAAAGTAACGACCCACATGCATGAAAGTTAACCAAGGAGTTACGCGTTCAGTTAAGTTCATTGCCGGTGTTATCAGCCAGTCTTCGTTGTCAAAATAAGCACCTGATACATAACCGGTCATTTTCATATAATTATAACTATCCCATGCCCAAACCTGATCGCCTGAAACATTGACGGTACTAAAGTCACCAAGTCCGGTAGTCAATCCAACTAAAATGTCAGAATCAATAAATTGCCAGACTTTATCCTTGAAACTGAATTTTGCTTTTTCAGCAACCGTTGAGTTGTATTTAATCCAGTTAGTGCCATCATAAACAAACACCAGATAATTTACTACTGTAGCAGATCCTGTATAATATTTAAAGCGAATAAGTCTGGTTTCACCTGTTTTTAAATAGGGAGTTATATTCATTTGTTTGGTTAACTTCAACCATATTGGAAGATAGAAAGCCGGATCTATAGCGGCTGAGAAATTTTTGTATTGACCGGGTTGATTACTTCCTTTTCCCATGGCAATATAATCACTATCCTGCAGGGTTACTTTATTGGCTGCAGCAATTTTGGTTGTATCGTAGGGAACATTAAGGTTATAAGTAATCATGGCTGATGATTTGGCATCAACATACAAATATTTAGTAGCTAATAGATATGGAATATCAGTGCTTGCCTGAGTTGCTTCCATGAAGTATTTATTTGTTGCAATTGCTTTTGCAATTGCTGAATCAGTTGCATTTTCTGCAACCTTCAATGCTGCCTTACTTATGGTACCGTAATCGGTATCCGTCAATGTATAGTTGTAAGTAACTAAATTAGTTGCTTTATTTGCATCATCGTATCCCGGGAAATTTGTTGCATTGTAATCAACACAAGCTGTAAATATGGCTAATACTGCCAGACTTACTATAAAATATATTTTTTTCATTTTATCTTTTATTTATAGAGTGAATGACTATGATTAAAATTTCAATTTTAAACTTACCGACCAGGTACGTCCAAATCCGTAGAAAACTGATGCAGTCTTCCATGTATGGTCACCACCATCGTTGGCATCACTAATGTATTCGCTATCCAGCAAGTTGTCAATGTTTCCAACCAGTGAAGCATCATAATCGCCTATTTGGAAACGGTAGTTAGCCATAAAATCAAAGGTAACTGCATCCGGTATCATCCAGGGCTGTGCAAAATCAGTTGAAGGGGTCAGGCTTGAACCAACAGAAGAGATATTAAAGTACGAATAATTTCGTCCAAAATAATTTCCATCCAGTCCAATGCGGAAACCTTTCAGAATTTGATAATTTAGACCCAGGGCAGCAGTTGTCTGTGCAGAGTTTCCAACATGAATTCCTTCCAGGTTTACTGTCATTTTGTAAGCATTTTCTACTCCATCAACAACGACACCAAGTTGATCGACCGGCTGTCCCTGACGATTGAAAAGATAACCTGTAGCATTATTTTGCCAGTTCCAGTCACCCAACGAAATCATACCGGTAATTTCCATATCTCTCATTGGTTTCGAAGTGAAATCCAGTTCAACTCCCTGATGAAGTGCGTTGACTCCTTGCATATTGGCCACTAAACTTTCAGGACTGTTGGCATTAATTGCTCTTACCATGGTTTTATCCAACCAGTTTGTACGATATAAATTTAAATTTCCGGAAAAATATCTTGAACGGAAACCATATCCTAATTCTGCTGAGAGTGCTTTTTCATTCACAGCATTCGGGTTTGTGATATTACTGGTTGTCGATTGAAGAAATGCACCACCCGAGAAGAAAGGAGCACGCGAAATAATACCGAAGTTGGCAAAAACATTATGATTTTCGTTTAGATTATAATTTGCACCTCCTTTGGCAGAGTAACCTAAGAAGTTAACCGTTTCCGAACGGGCTTGTGCTGCATCATAATAAAAACGATCGTAACGCCAATAGGTAGTGTTTGACCCTGAAAGAGATACAAAGGCACTCAAACCATTTTTATTGTATTCAGCCTGTCCGAAAACACCTTCACTTACCACAAATCCATCATAATCGCGATAAACTACATCACCAACTATCAATTTTTGTGTTTCCCAATCCTTATTACTTAATAATGGTCTTGACGAAGTTTTATCGATAAAGAATTTACCACCATACAAATCGGTAATTTCATTGGTGTGAACACCTTTATAATATCGTAAATCCAAACCACCGTAAAGATCAATGTTCTGTCCGATTTTAGTATTGTAAGTGGATAATGCACCATACCATATATGTTTGTTAATTGAATTGGACATAACCATTACAGAACCATTTGTGTTTGTTGCACTGGGTTTGTTTATATCATAAATATGTCCAAAATTAAATGTACCATCTTCACTTCTGAAACCATCCGGAATTAAATTTCCTTCAGCATCATAACCATTTGGTTTTCCACCGGTTGAACCGTACCAGTTTGATCGGTCAGTGCTGTTATAACCCTGACCGCCCCATCCGCCACCGTTGCCGATTGACATATACAGGGCAGTTGAAAGACTTGACTTTTCATCTATCGTCCAAAAGTGATTCAAAGAAATTTGAGGTTTGTTATAATAGTTATAAGACGATTGTTTACGTTGACCGTTCTTGTCAAAACCATAAGATGCATTGTATTTGTATTTCAACGGTTGTTTTTGCCATTCTTCTACGGTCAGTTTATCACCGTTGTTACGTTGATTGTGCCATTGTGGTGCTGCGAAAGCGGTAAACGACAATTGATGTGCATCGTTGATTATTTTTGAAATATTCATGAAGTAAGAATACGATTCGAATTCAGTGCCCTGAATATAACCGTTACCAACTGTTTTAGCACCCAACAAAGTGATTGCCCACTTGTCTTTTGTTAATCCTGTAGATACCGAAAATCCGATTTTTTCGTAGCCATCATTTCCAATACCGTATGAAACAGCTCCACCTTTTCTGGCGTCAGTTGAACGGGTTACCACATTGATTGATCCCCCTAATGACGGTGCAGCCACTTTCGAAGCTCCCAGACCACGTTGAACCTGCATCGAACGGGTTACATCGCTCAAGCCGGCCCAGTTTGACCAGTAAACGCCACCCCATTCCATATCATTTACCGGAACACCGTTAATCATTACCGCGATATTGGCCGATTCGAATCCACGTAAGTTGATACGTGAATCACCAAAACCACCACCCTGGCGGGTTGCATACACACCGGGAGTAGATTTTAAGATCTCCGGAAATTCTTTTACTCCAATTTTGTTCTCAATCGTAATTGGATCAACCACCGATAAGGCTACCGGTGTTTTGCGACGTATAGCCACCGAAGAGGTAACAATCACGTCGTTCAATCCAATAATTTCACTTTCCAATGCTATATTTCCTAAATTCGGATTGTTTGCCGAAACCTGTATGGTTTGGGTTGCATATCCCACATAAGATACTGTCAGGTCCTGTTTCCCGGCGGGAAGTTTTATAGCAAAACTACCATCGAGCGATGTGCTTACTCCAATACCTGAAGAAGGGTTATATACACTTACACCTATAAGGGCCTCGTTGGTAGTTTTATCTACCACTATTCCCTTCACCAATCCTTGCGAAAACGAAAGCTGAGCAATCATAAGCACAACAAAAAAAGAAATCACTTTTTTCATAAAGTTGTTGAATTAATTAAACGTAGTTTTATTTTTATTAGTAATTTCGGCAAATATAAGGGTTTTCCGGTTAAGAACTATTTCAATGACATGAATATTTATCAACAATAAATTCACTTATCAACAATTCCGGGCAAGAGATAAATGAGTATTTGGAACTCCACTTTCAAATTGAAATTATTTTAGAGTATTTGCTCTCAATATTTAAAAATCCGGCGCTTTTATTTATCAATTGAAATAAGAAGGTCGGGAGAAATATTTTTTTGAAAATGTATGTTTTGTAACATATTTATCAATGATGAGGTGCAAAGTTTGCATCCGGCTCAAAAGTGAGAAGTAATTTATTTGTTTTATCTTCAAACCGGGTCAAATGCAGGGGTCAGTTTAGTTATATTCGAAAATAAACTATCTTTGTATCTGTTTTAATAACGTGAGTAAGGAAATATATGGATTACAAACTGAAATTTATGCGCAAAGCCATTGCTTTGTCAATAGAAAACATTAAAAACGGTGGTGGACCTTTTGGAGCAGTGATTGTAAAAGATGGAAAAATGATAGCCAGTGGCGTGAACCGCGTGATTGCAAACACCGACCCAACTGCACATGCCGAAGTAATTGCTATTCGCAAAGCATCCAAAAAATTAAAAACCTTCGACCTGACAGGTTGCGAAATATTTACTTCCTGCGAACCCTGTCCGATGTGCCTCGGTGCAGTTTATTGGGCACATCTCGACAAATTGTATTATGGAAATACCAAAACGGATGCCGGAAATATTGGTTTCGACGATTCCTTTATTTACGACGAAATTGAATTGAAACCCGAAAACAGACGCCTGAAAACATATCAACTCCTGCCCGGGGAAGCCATTATCGCTTTTAAAACCTGGGCTTCAGTAGAAGATCGGGTTAGGTATTAGTTGATTAGTTAATTGGTTGATTGGTTAATTAGTTAACTTAGTTGAATAGTTAATAGATTGATTGGATGCCTGATTTGATAATTAGTTATTCATGTTTTTTAAAAATGAAAATCAGGAATAATAAGTTATGAAAACAATTCTTGGATGATATTTCCGATTTTGGAACTACAACAACCTAATACCAGATTAACCAATCAAAAAAGAACCAAGAACCAAGAGCCAAGATCCAAGACTAAAGACCCGGAACATATAACACAATTCTCTTAATAAACCTATTACCCAATTATCCAGTCAACCAATTCACCAATCAACTAATTAACCAGTCAACCAATTTTGATTCTTTCCGATTTTCAACAACTATATGCTCATCATCCGCAAGTTAAAGCACTTGCACAATGGGCTTCTTCACTCGAACCAAATGTAAAAATTTCCGGTTTGAGTGGTTCTTCATCTGCTTTAATGGTGGCTTCACTCTTCAAAGAACATCCCAATACCCATATTTTGGTTATGAACGATGCCGATGAAGCAGCATATCTGTATAACGATTTGAAACTGATGCTCTCTGCCGACGATGTGTTTTTCTTCCCATCGTCTTTTAAAAGAGCTATCAAATTGTCGCAACTGGATGCTGCCAACGAAATTCTGCGCACTGAAGTGCTCAATCGTTTGGCAAATAATGCTTCTCCATGCGTCGTGGTCTGTTATCCAGAATCGTTGATGCAAAAGGTGATTTCAGTTCAGGGCATGAAAAACAAAATGTTGAAAATGTCAGTGGGCGAAAGCATTAGTATCGACTTTATTGTTGAAATGCTGCTGGAATACGGGTTTGAACGGGTCGATTTTGTGTATGAACCAGGGCAGTTCTCTGTTCGGGGTGGAATAGTGGATATTTTCTCGTTTGCTTTCGAATTACCCTACCGATGTGACTTCTTTGGCGACGAGGTGGAAACCATACGCGTTTTTGACATCGAAACGCAACTTTCGCAGGAATATAAAACCGAAATTGTCATTGTGCCCGATTTGCACCGGGATACTTCTTCTCCTCATGTCTCTTTTCTGGAATTTATTGACGCCAAAAGTTGGATTACGTTTTCCAATGTACTGTTTGTACGTGAGCGTATTAATCAGCTTTACGATGAAGCACTGGTGAAAGCGAATGCCGGAGAGCATAAAACTTCCAGTCTGCGCAAAACCCAGATTACCGGTGATGATTTCATTCAATTGGTGACACCTTTCCGGAAAATGGAATGGGGCGAAAAATCACATTTTCAGCATAAAACTACCATTGCTTTCAATATTTCGCCACAACCGATTTTTCATAAAAACTTCGATCTGGTAAGCGATAACCTCAAAAAATGGCTTTACGACGGTTATAAAATTTACATTCTGAGTGATAGCGTCAAACAAACCGACCGTATTGCGGCTATTTTTAAAGATCGTGGCGATGACATTAGCTTTCAACCGGTGAAAAATACTTTGCACGAAGGCTTTATCGATCACGATTTGTCCATTTTATGTTATTCCGATCATCAAATTTTCGATCGTTTCCATAAATTTCAACTCAAAACGGATAAAACCCGGTTGGGTAAAGTGGTGATGACGCTTAAGGAGCTGAATCAATTCCAGATTGGCGACTATATGGTGCATGTTGATCATGGCGTGGGGACCTTCGGTGGGCTGGTGCGCACCAATGTGAACGGAAAAATGCAGGAAATGGTGAAACTCGTTTATAAAGACGATGACATTATATTTGTCAGCATTCATGCATTGCACCGTATCTCCAAATACAAAGGAAAAGAAGGCGAAGCACCACGCATCAATAAACTGGGTTCCGGCGCGTGGGAACGGCTGAAAGAACGCACCAAATCGAAAGTTAAAGACATTGCCCGCGAGTTGATAAAGCTTTATGCGAAACGCAAGAGCGAACAAGGATTTCAGTATTCGCCCGACAGTTACCTGCAACAGGAGCTGGAAGCCTCCTTTATCTACGAAGATACGCCCGATCAGGTAAAATCGACCGCAGATGTAAAAAAAGATATGGAATCCATTTTGCCCATGGACAGATTAGTCTGTGGTGATGTGGGCTTTGGTAAAACCGAAATTGCCATCCGTGCTGCCTTTAAAGCTGTTACCGACAGCAAACAGGTGGCAGTGCTTGTTCCTACCACCGTGCTGGCTTTACAGCATTATAATACATTTAAAGAACGATTAAAGGATTTTCCCTGTACAATAGAATACCTGAGCCGGGCCCGTACTTCCAAACAGACCAAAGAAGTATTGGAACGACTGGAAAAAGGTGATGTTGATATTGTGATTGGAACACATAAATTGGTTGGAAAAAGTGTAAAATTCAAAGATCTGGGCTTACTGGTTATTGACGAAGAACAAAAATTCGGCGTTACCATTAAGGAAAAACTCAAGGAAATGAAGATAAATGTGGATACCTTGACCATGACGGCAACACCCATTCCGCGGACTTTGCAGTTTTCGTTGATGGGTGCCCGCGATTTGTCGATCATCAATACGCCACCACCAAACCGGTATCCGGTGCAAACTGAAATTCATTTGTTCGACGAAGACGTTATCCGCGAAGCCATTCAGTTGGAAATGAACCGTAACGGACAGGTTTTCTTTGTTAACAACCGCATTCAAAGCATTTATAATATCGAGTCATTGATTAAACGGTTGGTTCCTGGTTGTCGCGTTGCTGTGGGCCACGGGCAAATGCCGGCCGATAAACTGGAAGAAGTGATTATCGATTTTATTGATTATGAATATGATGTGTTGGTTGCAACCACCATTATCGAATCGGGAATCGACATTGCCAATGCCAATACCATTATAATTAACAGTGCTCAAAATTTTGGTCTGAGCGATTTACATCAATTACGCGGTAGGGTAGGGCGCAGTAACCGGAAAGCATTCTGCTATTTACTTGCGCCGGAACTAAGTTTGTTAACTCCCGAAGCACGCCGTCGACTGCAGGCTATCGAAACTTTTGCAGAGTTGGGCAGTGGATTTAATATTGCCATGCAGGATCTGGATATTCGTGGGGCCGGAAATATGTTGGGAGCGGAGCAAAGCGGTTTTATTGCCGATCTGGGATACGAAACCTATCAAAAGATTTTGAACGAAGCGGTTCACGAACTGAAAGATGAAGAATTTGCAGAATTGTATGCTGATGAACGGGCCGAAAGCGAGGCGTCAACAGCTTTTGTAACTGATTGTCAGATTGATTCAGATCTGGAAGTACTTTTTTCTGCTGAGTATATCGAAAATGTATCTGAACGTATCAGTTTGTATCGTGAGTTGGACAGCATTGAAAATGAAGCCGGTTTGCTGGAATTTGAAAAACGGTTGGAAGACCGCTTTGGAAAAATCCCGGTTGAAGGTAAAAGTCTTATACTTGTGGTGAAATTGCGTTGGCTTGCCATGCGTTTCGGCGTTGAGAAATTGGTGCTGAAAAACGAAAAAATGACTGCATTTTTGGTTTCTAATCCACAGTCACCTTATTATCAATCGGAAGTGTTTGGACGTTTATTGCAATATATGACTACTCATCCACGTAAATGTCAGCTTCGCGAGAAAAACATGCGTCGTTCAATCCTGTTTTCGGAAGTTAAAACGGTGGAAAAGGCCTGGGAAGTGTTTACTGAAATTGCAGGGTGAAGGTGATTGAAGATTTTGATGTATTCAACTTAATTCCCCTTCAGGGGTTAGGGGTAGATGAAAAAAACCGCATTGCCGTTAGTTGAGAAAACTCCTATAAATAGGATTTGAGGTGTTGGTTTTTGTTGTAATCTGCCGTGTCAAAACATACCCGAAGGCGCAGCCCGCCATTAAAAACCAGACATGTCTCGTTTATTTTTTAAACGTTGAGTTTTCCAATCTCAGAACAATGCGGTTCGTTTTTCTTATGCTGCAAATATAGAGTATTATTTTCGAATCTATTCCTTTTCTATCCAAATAAAATAGTTAAAAATGCATACACCCTTGTTTTTTTAACTTTACAGCGAACAACTGAAAGTTAGGACAAAAAAAGACGGCGAAAATTTCGATATGTAAAAGAAAATATCTACTTTTGCCAAGCTAATCAGTACGAATTAACGAAAGAAATTAATTATAAAAATCATATGTCGAAAAAAGAGGATAAAAAGCACAACGAGCTGGAAAATGTAGAACATGCTTTAACTGCATCAGAAGCGTTTATTGAAAAATATCAAAAACAGATTATTTTTGGAGTTGGTGCTGTAGTATTGGTAGTATTGGTAACATTGTCTATCCGTAATTTTTATTTGGAACCACGCGAAGTGACTGCACAAAATGAAATGTATAAAGCGCAGTCTTTTTTCGCTGCCGATTCATTCCGTGTTGCACTCGAAGGTAAAGACCCGGAATCTATAGGATTTAAAGAAATTGTTTCTGAATATGGAATTACTGCTTCCGGAAATTTGGCTGCCGCTTATGCCGGGATTTGTTATTATAAATTAGGTCAATACGAAAATTCAATTAAATATCTTTCGCAATTCGATGGTGAAGATACCTATTTTACTGCTTCAGTGATTGGATTAACCGGCGATTGCTATGTGGAGCTGGGTGAAACATCAAAAGCCATTAGCTATTTTGAAAAAGCTGCAGATTTAGATAATGCAGTAATGAGTCCAGTTTACTTGAAAAAAGCCGGTATGGTTTATGAATCGATTAATCAACCAAAAAAAGCTGAAAAGAAATATACTGCAATAAAAGAAGAATATCCAAAAAGCCAGGAAGCTGCAGATATTGATAAATATATTGCCCGTGTTCAAAAGTAATTTCTTGTAACACTAAATCATAATTAAAGCTACTTCCTAAACAGAGGTAGCTTTTTTTCCATCGTTTTAGAATGAAAACAAGAGCCAGGAACGAGAACAAAAAATTTGAAAATGTGCTGATTTGAAAATGTGCTAATTTGAAAATGTGCTAATTTGAAAATTTGAAAATGGAAAATTGAAAAAATGGAAGAATGAAAGAATGACTCTTTTTGAATCCCAATTAACCATTCAACAAATTAACCAATTAACCAATTAACCAATCAACCAATTAACCAATCAACCTCGTTAATCCAAAACCCGAAACACAAAAACCCCTCAAAATAAAAATTTATGGCAACACAATATCAAAATTTATCGGAATACGATGCAGAACTGATGCCCGATGAAATAACGGTTTCAAAGCAAAAATATGCAATTGCCGTGGCCGAATGGAATCCACAAATTACTAAGAATTTACTTGATGGTGCCTACGATTCATTAATTAAAACCGGTGTGAATCCCGATATGATTGATGTGGTGCATGTACCCGGAACTTTTGAACTGACTTATGCAGCTGCTATGTTAAGTGCCAAGCCTGATTATGCTGCAGTAATCGTGCTGGGATGCGTTATTCAGGGTGATACACCCCATTTCGACTATGTTTGTCAGGGTGTAACTTATGGAATTTCAAAAATGAATACGGATGCAAGTAAATGCCCTGTTATTTTTGGAGTACTCACAACCAATACCTTACAACAGGCACTGGATCGTGCGGGTGGAATGCATGGAAATAAAGGCGTAGAGGCTGCAATTACTGCTGTAAAAATGGCAAATATTATTTGGTAGTTTAGTTTTTTAAACCTATCTTTGCACCGCTTTAGAAAAGTCAATGGGCAGTTACCAAAGTGGCCAACTGGGGCTGACTGTAACTCAGCTGTCTTTCGACTTCGGAGGTTCGAATCCTTCACTGCCCACTATTATCAATTTGAAAATTAAAGAATTTGAAAATTTGAAATTGATCTCATCATTTTCAAATTGCCAAATTTTCAAATTTTCAAATTAAATTGCGAAAGTAGCTCAGTTGATAGAGCATTAGCCTTCCAAGCTGAGGGTCGCGGGTTTGAGTCCCGTCTTTCGCTCTTTAGCAAAAAAAGAGATAATAACTTCAGTTATTATCTCTTTTTTGTTGTTTTACGAAATGATTATTGAAACGTTGAATTCTTTAAAATTTTTGTACGTAACATAAAGATTCTCTCTCTACAAAATTTTTGCCATGAATTTCTCCTCATTCACTACCATACGCTCATGTGAACCTTCTCCAACCAGTTCTCCGGCTCCATCAGTAACCCGCACGTGAAACTTGTATTTACGACCTTCGATGGCTGTAATGCCTGCTGTGCATTGCACAGTGGATCCGACGCGGATTGCCTTCAAATGGTTTATGTTTATAGAAATTCCTACACTTGTATTACCTTCAGCTAAATCCGAAAGGCATTGAATGGCCGTATTTTCCATCAATGCTACCATTGCAGGCGTTGAAAAAACCAGTAAAGTACCGGAACCGAGATGAGCGGCAGTCTGGTTTTCTTCTACTGTGATCGTTTGTGAGTATGAATTGTTCAACATCTTTATTTGTTCTTTGAAGTTTTGGGATTTCTTATTTGTGTTTTTATCCAGATATTATATTCCAGCAACTCGGTTCGGACTTCGGGAGCAAGTACCAATAAACCGATAATATTGGGTACTGCCATTGCTAAAACCAACATATCGGAAAAATCAACTACTGCACTTAAACTCAACACGGATCCCAGGGCTGTAATTACAAGGAAAATAATCTGATAAAAACGTGTGGCATAAATACGTTTTCCAAAGTATTTTTCACAGGCATCACCGACTAAAAAATCGAAGCTTTTTACACCATAATACGACCAGGAGATTATGGTAGTATAGGCAAACAAAAAGATAGTTGGCAATAACAGGTAAGGAAACCAGGGCGAAACGGTTGCAAATGCAGCAGATGTCAGTTGTGTGCCGGCTAAATTGTCAGGATTGCTGTATAAGCCGGTAAAAATCAGCACCAACGCTGTCATAGTACAAATCACCACTGTATCGATAAATGGCTCCAGCAGCGAAACATAACCTTCGGTTACAGGACGTTCGGTTTTGACGGTAGAGTGAGCAATGGCCGCAGAACCAATCCCGGCTTCGTTTGAAAATGCAGCCCGTCGGAATCCCATAATCATTACACCTACAAAACCTCCTTTTGCTGCATCAGCATTGAATGCTCCGTTAAGAATTAAACTGAAGGCTTCCCAGACATGATCTATATTTATTCCTATCACTACAAGGCAGGATGTGATGTAGAAAATTGCCATGATTGGGAAAAGCTTGTCATTCACATTTGCAATGCCTTTTATGCCTCCTATAATAACAATACCAACCAGCAATGCAATAACAATGCCTATGATTAACTGATAATTAACTAATGAAGGAAAAGTAACGATCGTTTGGGCTACAACCTGATTCGACTGGAACATATTGCCAATACCAAAGGCCCCGATGGAGGCAAATATTGCAAATATAACGGCCAGTGATTTTCCGGTTCGTTTCCAGCCTTTTTTGGCAAAACCATCACGCAGGTAATACATCGGTCCTCCCGAAACGGTATTGTCAGCATTTATTTTCCGGTATTTAACACCCAAAGTACATTCGGTAAATTTTGAGGACATTCCCAACAAACCGGCAATAATCATCCAGAAAGTTGCACCCGGACCACCCAATGAAATAGCCACGGCTACTCCCGCTATATTACCTAAGCCAACGGTGGAGGCACAGGCTGTTGATATGGCCTGAAAATGAGATATCTCGCCTTCATGTGCATCTTTGTCGTAATAACCAAAAACGAGTTGTAGCGCATGTTTTAATCCCCGCAGGTTGATAAACCGGAAATAAAAGGTGAAGAATAATGCACCAAAAATCAACCAGACGATTATAAAGGGAACTTTAGTCCCCAGGTCAAATCCCATCAGCTGAAACGGATCCCAAAATAATATCCGATCCATGATAGCCAACAGAGGTTTGAACAGGCTATTCATTGAATCGGAAAAACTATTGTTTGAATTTTGTGCCCAAAGCGGAGTTGCACAAATCAAAAAGAAGGAAATGAGACTTTTTTTCATCATTTTGTAACAGTTATTTATTTGCAAATAACATTCGTCCAAAAAGTTGAATTTTTAGTATTTAAAGTCGTTATATACTTAATATTCAAAACTAAACTTTGAACGAAATTCAGGAATAACTGTTCAAAATGATTTTTGGATGCTGTTTATCGTATAGATTTGTCGATTTTGTATGTCTTTCACGCTTCTGAATTATAAAACAAGAATACGTTATTGAGTTAGTTTAACCCAATAAAGCTAACAGGTATTCCAACTGTTTTGGAAGTATTTTTCTATTTCTGACCAGCCTTTTTTTCTCTCTTTTCCAACTTTTTTTCCTTTGCAGTTTTCAAAGGTTCTTTCTTTTCGGTCTTTTTTGCGTCTTGACTCTTTGCCATGATGTTTGTTTTTTAGTCGTTAATGAATAAATGGTTAGTTATAAACAAAAATAATTTAGTAATCGGAACTGCTAAATAGCTGATATTTAATTGTTCTTTATTTTAAAATCCTTTTTGAATGCTACAAGTTTTTGGTTTGTGCAAATATACAAAATTAAATGAAATTTAGAACTTTAATAATCGAATACTTATTTAAAAAAACCGAATTTACATCTACATTTAATTATTTTCTGATATTGGAATTTAAAAAATAAACCTGGATTTTTGATTAAGTGCCTTTTAATTGTAAATCACAATAACAAAATGTGTATTTATTTTGATAAATCAAGATTTATTAATACTTTTGTTATTGTTAATTGTCGACCTGTTTTTACATCGTTTCAACAATTCTCATTAACAGCTTATACCTGTTTGCAATCGCGATTGTTTTTTTTAATCAGAATCAAGTAGACACTACTAATACAACCAATTGAAATGAAATATAACAAGATCTTTGTATCCCTGATATTTTTATTAGCGGGACTTACCTTCTTCCCTTTTTCTGCAGTTTTAGCTCAAATTTCAGATGCAGAACTTGTTAATCAACAGACAGAAATAATTGTAAAAAATGATAAACTGTATATTAACCGTAGTTATGAAATCCAGATTAATAACCGGTTGGGTGAAAAGTATGCAGATATAAGTATCCCGTTTTCTAAATTGAATAAAGTCTTTAAAATTGAAGCTTTTATCAAAGACAAGGAGGGAAACACTGTCAGAAATCTCAAGCCGAAAGATATTACTGTACGTAGTGAAATCGCTGATTTCTCCTTATATGAGGATGATTTTGTTAAAGAATTTACCTTGATCCACAATATCTATCCTTATCGTATTTTTTACAGTTACCAGGTACAGAGTGAAACATTTTTGTCGCTGGAAGACTGGACGCCAATCATAGATAGTGATATTCCTACTCTGAATGCAACGCTGACACTTGAAATACCACAGGAATATAAAATAGCATATAAAGCACAGTTAATTGATAAATTTAGTGTCGATACTTTAGAGGAAACATTTAAATACTGTTGGAAAGCATTTTACAAAGATCAAGTAGAATCAGAAATCTTTTCACCGGACATCAGTAACTTTATACCAAACGTAACTATCGTTCCTGATACTTTTAAATTTGATCTGAAGGGATCGTTCAGAAGCTGGGAAAGTTTTGGTAACTGGCAATATCAATTAAATGAAGGATTAAATGATTTACCGGAAAGTGAAATTGAAAAAATTAAGTCTTTGGTTGAAGGAGTCAAAGACGAAAAAGAAAAAATCAGGATGCTTTACCATTATTTACAGGATGCCACCCGGTACATCAATGTGAAAATCGAAACCGGCGGGATGAAGCCTTATCCGGCGTCCTATGTTGCCGGAAATAAATATGGCGATTGTAAAGCTTTATCCAATTATTTTAAATCGGTACTTCATACTGTTGGTGTTAATTCCTTTTATACGAAAGTGTACGCAGATGAAGTCATCCGGAAAGTTGACCTGAATTTTCCTTCCCAACAGTCCAATCACATTATTTTATGTATCCCTGTTCAACATGATACTGTATGGCTCGACTGTACCAGTGACGGTCCTTTTAATTATCTTGGTACTTTTACTCAGCATCGTGAGGTTTTCCTTATTGAAAAAGATAATAGTCATTTTATCCGTACTCCATCTTTATCGAAAGATGACGTACTCGAAATCCGCAATATCCGTGTCAGTTCAGATCCGGCAAACGGTATTGTAGCTGATTTTCACAATACTTACAGGGGAAAAAGTTTTGAGCTTTTATTTGACTTAAGCCGTTCGGTAAGTGATTCGAATAAATCACTTATCATTCGCAATAATTTGATTGAAACCGGTTTCGATTTGCTCAATTACAAATTGATAACCCCTCCGCGCGATTCGGCTTATATCGTTTTTAACTACACAGCCAAAGCAGGAAAACTATTTAAAAACTACGGAGATGAGCAACTTGTACGAATGATTCCCTTTTCAGTTCCACCTTTTACAGAACCTAAAAGACGAAAGTATCCGGTTCAACTGAATTTTCCTGTTTACAAGATAGATACCCTTGAATACCCGATTCCCAATGGATATATTGTTTCCGGTATAATGAAAGATCAAAGCATAAACACCCCTTTCGGAGCATATAATATTCAGTTTCATCAAATTGGAAATACTATACAAGTGATAAAAAGTTTTTTGCTCATGGCCGGAGATTATCTCCCGGAGCAATATCCTGATTTTTTCAACTTTGTAAAGAAAGTGTCTGACATTGAAAATAATACCTATATAATCACCAAAAAACAATCATAGAATATGAATCGATTTTTATCCATTGTTGCACTTTCATTTGTTTTGACAGTGCATTTACCAGCCCAGAATTTTTCGAATGAATTTGGGAAAGTAGGTTTTGAGGAAGTGAATTATAGTGCTTATCCACAGGACAAAACGGCTGAGGCGGTGGTATTGTTTGATATTGGTCAATCCTATTTCAGCAGGGTTGAAAACGGCTTTGATGTTATTTTTGAGAGAACCACCCGCATAAAAGTTTTTAAAGAAGCCGGAATAAAGTGGGCAAATGTAGAAATTCCTTATTATCAGGAAGGTGACATTTTTGAACAGATTGAAGAAATCGAAGGATGGACTTATAATTTCGAAGATGGAGAACTGTCAAAAGTAAAACTGAATGAAGCGACCTGCCACGACGAGAAGTTAAACAAATACTGGATACAGAAAAAGTTTGCACTGCCCAATGTAAAAGAAGGTTCTATTATTGAGTATCATTATAAAATCAGATCTCAATATCATTTCAATCTGAGGGATTGGGAATTCCAATGGAAAATTCCGGTTATTTTCAGTAAATATGAGGTGAAAATGATTCCTTTTTATCAATATACCTGGTTATTGCAGGGTGCGTCAAAATTTGATTCAAATAAATCATATGTCAGTAACGGTATGGAGCAACAATTTGGGCCAACAAATTTTAAAGAAATGGTACATGAATATGTAATGAAGGATATTCCGGCTTTTAAAGATGAAGAATATATTTCGAACGAAGAAGATTATATTATCAAGTTAGATTTTCAGTTATCAAAAATTATTCAGTTGAATGGCTCGGAACAAAATGTATTAACAACTTGGCCGGAAATGACTAAAGATCTGATTAAGGATGAAGATTTCGGTGGCTATATGCGGAAAAGTGAGAAAATGGCTTCGAAAATTTTTGACATGGAAAGTTTTTCCAGAGAAACTTCGAAGGTGAAATTTGATTCAATAATGAACTATGTGAAAGGCAATTATAGTTGGAATAAAACAAACGGGAAATTGGCCTATAAATCACTGAAAACCTTTATGAACGATAAAATCGGCAACGCTGCAGAAGTAAATTTATTTGCTTTGGGATTGTTGAATGCAGCCGGTGTAAAGGCAACTCCGGTAATTATCAGTACACGTGAAAATGGTAAGATAAAATACGATTATCCGTTTAACCACTTTTTCAATTTTGTTATTATTTTAGCCGATATCGATGGGAAAATGGTTCTGGCTGATGCCACTGAAAATCTGTCATTGAATAACCGAATTCCGGTAAAATGTATAAATGACAAAGGACTTATAATTAAAAAGGATTCAATTAATTGGGTTAGCCTGCAAACTACGGTACCATCGTCCAAACGTACAATAATCTCATTAAACCTCTCGGATTCAAGTCAAAGTGCAGCCATTGAAACTTCTGCTACCGAATATGATGCATTAGATTACCGGAATGATTTTGGAAATAATACGGCTTCAATTCAAAAACATTTGGTTGAGAAAGGATATTCAATAGTAGATTCATCAATAGTGGTTAAAAATCAAACGAATATCAATGAGCCATACATATTGAAATACAATGTGGAAGACAAGCCGGAAATCATCAATGAAAAAATGTATATCTCTCCATTTCTGCACGAAACGATGATTGAAAATCCACTGAAACAGGCATCACGAACTTATCCCATTGATATGATCTATCCTACAAAACGATCCTGTTTTAGTCAGATCAATATTCCCGAAGGCTACAAAGTGGACTTTTTGCCGTCAAATACCAGAATCAGAAACGATCAGTTTGAGATGGATTATATCGTTTCATCTGATGAACATAAGATAAGTGTTTCTTTAGTCTATTATTTCAAACAATCTGTTTATCAACCGGATGAATACACAAAAATGAAATATTATTTTAATGAAATAGTGAATAAAGGATATGAGAAAATTGTATTTGCTAAAAAGTAAATAGCTTAAATCTATTCTAAAAACAAAACGCCCACAAGTAATTGTGAGCGTTTTGTTTTGAAATGCCTGCTGTTATAATACCAGCGAAGGTGCTTTAAAGACGCGTGTAGCCAGTTCAGCGTCGAGCATATACAATCCGCGCGCATCTGTACCAAATAAATCATAACGTTTGCACAAATCATCAGAATTTTTTTCTTCTTCTCCCTGTTCTTTCACAAACCAGTCCAGAAATTGCATGGTTTTAAAATCTTTCAGCGAGAAAGCTTCCGAATAGATGCCATTAATGGATTCAGTAATTGTAATTTCATGCTTCATGGTAGTTAACAGTGGATGTTTGAAATCAGTGTACTTCTGGTACGGAGAAGCAATGGCATCCAACATAACTTTTTCACTGTTGTTCTGCACATATTTCATGAAAAGCATGGCGTGCGCGTATTCTTCCTGTGCCTGTATGGAAAACCAATTCCCGAACCCATTCAGGTTTTTAAAGTAATAATAATTGGAAATGTCCAGATACAGATAAAATGAATAGAACTCTTTGTTGATCTGACTATTCAGTAAGTCGGTAATCTTTTTGTTTAACATAGCTCGTTCCTCCGGTTTAAATACCCCTAACCCCTGAAGGGGTATTAGAGTGATGTGATTAAAGCTTTATAACTATGAATATGACTTTGATAAATAACAAATTAATTTTACAATTGTTTGAATTGTTTAAATTTTCATTGTCAAACAACAAGTTTGCTATAAATCTTAGATTCTTTTAATATTTGCTCCCAGGGCATTTAATCGTTTGTCGATATCCTGGTAACCGCGGTCAATTTGGTCAATATTATGAATGGTACTGGTTCCTTCGGCACACAGGGCAGCGATCAGTAAGGCTATCCCGGCGCGAATGTCGGGTGAACTCATGTTTGATGCGCGCAAATGTAAATGATTGCCCTGTCCGATTACCGTTGCACGATGCGGATCGCAGAGAATAATCTGTGCGCCCATATCGATGAGTTTATCCACGAAAAACAAACGACTTTCGAACATTTTTTGATGTATAAGTACACTGCCTTTGGCTTTGGTTGCTACAACCAGCAACACACTGAGCAAGTCGGGGGTAAGTCCGGGCCAGGGCGCATCGGCAATGGTCATAATGGAGCCATCGATAAATGATTCGATAGTATAATTCTTTTGATAAGGAATAAAGATATCGTCACCACGACGTTCAAGCTGAATTCCCAAGCGGCGGAAACTGTCCGGAATGATGCCCAATTCATCATAGGCCACGTTTTTGATGGTAATTTCGGAAGCAGTCATGGCTGCCATTCCGATAAAACTCCCAATTTCAATCATATCGGGGAGAATGCGATGATCGCAACCTTTTAAGCTTTTTACACCATCGATACGCAGCAAATTGGACCCGACACCGGTAATCTGAGCTCCCATGGCATTCAGCATACGACAAAGTTGTTGCAGATAAGGTTCGCAGGCAGCGTTGTAAATGGTGGTAATTCCTTCGGCCATAACAGCAGCCATCAGGATATTGGCAGTTCCTGTAACCGATGCTTCGTCGAGCAACATATAACAACCGGTAAGTTTTTTGGCTTCAATTTCGTAGCGTTTCGCAGCCGGATCATAATGAAAATCGGCTCCAAGTTTCTGTATCCCAACAAAGTGTGTGTCAAGTCGCCGACGACCAATTTTATCGCCACCGGGCTTAGGAATAATGGCTTTTCCGAATCGGGCAACCATGGGACCGACTATCATCACCGATCCGCGTAGTGAAGCACTTTTACGGTAAAAATCTTCGGTCTGAAGATAATCCATGTTGATATTTGCAGCCCTGAAAGTGTAAGTATCGGCACTGATGTGATTCACTTCCACGCCCATATCGGACAATAAACCAATCAGGTTATTGACGTCTAAAATGTCGGGTATGTTACTGATGGTAACGGTTTCGGGAGTAAGCAACACGGCACAAATTACCTGTAACGCTTCGTTTTTAGCACCCTGGGGAATTATTGACCCGGACAGACGACGTCCGCCTTCTATTTGAAATGATGCCATATTAATTTGTTTCGGGTTTTGGGTTTCGAGTTACAAAAAAACGGGTAGAATCTAAATAAGGTATGCTTCTGCAATTCGGATATTTGCGATTATAAACACGAATCGCAAAACACGAAAGCAGAAATCTTTTAAACGTTTGTCTTTGGATTCGATTTATTCATCCGTGGATTTCCTTTTTGTTCTTTCTTTTTGTTCTTTTTGTTGAACAACACATCTTTCGATTCCACTAATTTCAGGAAATCTTCGGAAATGTCGAGTTTACCTTTCGAAAGTTCGCGCAGGTCGTCAAAAATCTTGCGGTCATCCACTACTTCTTTGTTCCAGGTAAGGAAACACTTTTTCATTTGGTTGGCAATCAGTCGGATCAGTTCGTTTTTTTCTTCACCTTCTTCGTAACCGGCCACCTTCTCTATCATTTCCTCCAGGGTACGGCCGTAATGTTGGTAACGTATCCTTGATTTCTTGTAGGGAATTGATTCCGGACGGGTGTAAAGGTTTTCAGCAAGTAAAATTTCGTAAGGGAAATCGATGTCCAGTTCAAAATTGGACATGATAGCCACGTGATCCCACAGTTTGTGTTTGAAATCGTTCACATCGCGCAGGTAGGGAAACAAATTTCCCATAATATTAATAATGGTTTGCACGCAACGGGTGCGTTCTTCGCGGTCTTCAATGGTGTGTGCATAAGCCACCAGTTGTTGTATATTTCGCCCGTATTCGGGCATAATCAGCTTTCCTTGTAAGGTTGGATATTCCATTTTGTTGTTGAATATGATGTTATGATGCAAAAGTAACCATTTTTTCCGGGAAATGAACCCAAACAATTCATAATTAATAATTAACAATTAATAATTGACTGATTTGTTGAGGGTTGAACCAAGAACCAAGAAATAGTCAATAGTTTATAGTTGGTAGTAGGTAGTTCTGAGTATTGAGTTCTGAGTTCTGAGTCGGGAGTTGGTATAAAGAGCCAGGAACCAAGTAATAGAAAGAATTTGAAAATGTGCCAATTTGAAAATGAAAGAATGAAAGAATGTAAGAATGACTCATTTATAATCCCAATTAACCAAGTTAAGATGCAAGAACCAAGAAGCAAGACAAAAGATCCTGAACTCGTCTTTTCAAACTCAGAACTCGAAACTCAGAACTCGGAACTTTTCAAACCTCTCAAACCTTTCAAACTTAGAACTCAGAACTCGAAACTCCGAACCTTACTTAACTTCTTTCACCAGATAAATCAGGGTAGGGAAGTGGTCGGCATATCCGTTTGTCCAGGCACCACCGGCATGTGTACGCCACGGAGTTCCTTTGTATTTTCCTTCCTGCTGAATCAGAAAACTACGGTTAAATACTTCCGCTTTCCATAGTTTCAGTTTTGTGCGGTCGGCATGTGCCAGTTCGGAAGATACGATGATTTGATCGAAAAGGTTCCATTGATCGTTATATGCCAAAGATCCAACGCCCATGTCCAGTGTTTTCCACAAGGTATTATACAAATCACCATCTTTCACATCGTTTATTTCTTTTTTTGCTCCCAGAATGGTGGCACAACTTTCATTGAACGGATCATCGTTTAAGTCACCCATAATAATGATTTTGGCTTTGGGATCGACACGGAAAAGTGAGTCGGCAATGGAACGGGTCAGTGCTGCTGCTGCATTTCGTTTGGGGCGCGAAGGCATTTCACCACCACTGCGCGAAGGCCAGTGATTAACGATCACATGTACTTTTTCACCTTGCAGGTATCCGCTCACCATCAATTGGTCACGGGTCAGAAATTTAGGATCGTCGGTATGCAAACGGTACGACTTGCTGTTGCTGACAACAAATAATTTTGGATTGTAAAGTAATGCTACGTCGACTCCCCGGCGATCGGGACCATCATAATGTACAATTTCGTACGAACGTTTCGCCAGATCGGGTTGTTTTACCAGATCTTCGAGCACACCCCGGTTTTCGATTTCCGATACACCAATCAGAGCAACCCCGACAGGTGAATAATCAAGGCCTATCTGCGAAATAGCATAGGACATGCGTTGTAATTTAGAGCTGTATTTTTGGGTATTCCATTTAATAGGACCGGCAGGTGTATATTCTTCATCATTCACATTTTCATTGTTAATGGTATCGAATAGATTTTCCAGATTGTAAAATGCCACACAACTGACCTGAACTTTTACTTTTTTGTCCGATTCGGATGTGATTTTATTTTGAGCAGAACATGAAGTACTAAAAAGTAAAGTCAATACTACCACCAGGGTAATTGAAAAATTGTTTTTCATGAAGATTTATATTATTATAAAACGATAGTAATTAGAAACGGCAACAAAAGTGAGAAAAAAAAATGAAAGTAAAAAATGCAGCAAGAAAATATATGTTCATTTGTAATCAGAAGAAAATAAACGGAGAATTACTCCTGTTCGGTTTATAAGATGTGGTATATGCTGTTAATGTTTCATTATTAATTCCTTGCGACCTGTTTCAATCTTTTCTATGGTTATTTTAGATCAGATATCAGCAAATGACCTACACTTGTAACTATGGTTCTACTGTTAAATATTTTGGAAAGAGTATCATTTTGATAGTTGTGCTTAAAGTGTTGTGATTCAGTTTTGAGATTGTCTTATTTTCATGATTGCATGCGTATTAATTCCGATTTAACGTTACAAATGCTTAGTTCGGGGAAAATATCGCTGTATAAATATGTGATATTTGATAAAAAGGTTGTAAATTGCGCACCCTTTCAGCAAAAAAAATGTTGAGAGGCCTCACTTAATCAGTCAAAAAATAAATAATTAAGAATCAATTGTATGAGAAAACTATCGCTGATACTTTTTGTATCATTACTGACATCTTTTTCACTTATGGCTCAGACAACTGCCAAGGGTGTGATCAGGGATGCCAGTTCTGAAAGTCCGCTTTCGGGAGTTAAAATCACTTTTTTACAACAAAACATTTCGACACAGACAAATGCGAACGGTGAATTTACCCTCAGCTATCTCGAAGCAGGTGATGAAGAGATGAGCATTTCGCGTGATGGTTATTTTACCCAGATCAAACTGGTGAATCTGAAAGCTAACACAGTAAACGATTTAGGGGTTTTTAAGCTTAAAACCGATGTGTTGGAGGAAATGAAACAAGAAATTGTACTTCAGTTGAGCGAAACAGAATTGAACGAGGACGAAGGTCGTGCTTCACAAAATGTTTCGGCAGCATTATCGTCGAAAGGTGATGTGTATACTTCTCAGACCAGTTTCTCCTTCAGTCCGATGCGTTTCAGGACACGTGGTTATGAAAATGATTATGAATCGACTTATATAAACGGGGTACATTTCAATGGCCTCGAACGCGGAGGTTTTAATTATTCCATGTTGGGCGGACTGAACGATGCCATGCGAAACAAAGACATCACCACCGGTTTGACAGCCAATTCATTCAGCTTTGGAAACCTGGGAACCAATACCAACATTAATACCAATGCCAGTAATTATGCCGCAGGAAGTAAATTGAGTCTTGCCTATACCAACCGTGCTTATAAAGAGCGGGTTCAATATACTTATGCCACCGGTTTAATGCCTAATGGCTGGGCTTTTGCTGCTTCAGCAATTGTGCGTTATGCCGACAAAGGTATTGTTGATGGAACTTTCTACAACTCGGCAGGTTATTTTTTATCAGCCGAGAAAGTTTTTAATAAACGTCACAGTCTATCGCTGATAACTTTTGGAGCACCTACACAACGTGCCCAGCAAGGTGCTGTTACCCAGGAAGTGTATGACCTGATGGGTTCAATCTATTACAATCCTTACTGGGGTTATCAGGAAGGAACAGTTCGTAATTCGCGCGTAGTCAAGAGTTTCGATCCGACTGCCATTCTGAACCACGATTTTAAAATAAACAGTAAAGAAAGAATCCGCACCGGTGTGGCTTTCCATTATAGCTTGTACAGCAATTCGGCACTGAACTTTTACAATGCACCAGACCCAACCCCAAGTTATTACCGTTATTTACCCGGTTTCCAGACCGATGCCGGTATCAAGGATATTATTACCGATTTGTGGAAAACTGATACCGATGTATCTCAAATAAACTGGGCATCTTTGTATGCGGCCAATTACCGCAGTAACGAAGTGGATCCCAACGGAACTTCAAAATATGCCCTGGAACGTCGTCATAATAATTTGATGGAAACAACATTGAACTCTACCTACGTAAATCAGTTGAAGAAAAGTTTGAAGCTTACAGCGGGTATCCAGGCGAAATATGCCAAAGGTATTCACTATAAAACCATGGAAGATTTATTGGGCGGAAACCAGTGGAAAGACATCGACCAGTTCTCGGAACGCGATAATCCACTTAACCCGGATATGATTCAGAATGATTTGAACAACCCCAATGCAATCATTAAAAAAGGAGATGTTTTCGGTTATAAATATGATATCAATATCATGCATGGAAGTGCTTTTATTCAAAATGAATGGGTGTTGCCACAGTTTGATATTTACTATGCTGCCAAATTAACATATACTCAATTCAGCCGTTTTGGCCACATGGATAACGGACGCGCACTTCCGACTATCAGTAAACCAAAGGCGGAAATTTCTTTTGGTCAGGGAAAAGTGTGGTATTTTACCGATCCATCGTTCAAAGCAGGAACAACTTATAAAATTGATGGTCGCAACCGGATTTCCGTGAATGCCATTGCCGAAACCAGGGCACCGTTGACTCGTAATTCTTATATCTCCGAACGGATTAAGGACACACGTATTCCTAACCTGCAAAGTGAAAAGATTCTGTCGTATGACCTGAGCTATTCTTTCATTTACCCAAATGTTCGGGGTCGTATCAGCGGATTCCGCACCCATGTGCTGGGAAGTGCCGATATGTTGGGTTACTACGATGATGAATACAGAACCTTTGTAAATCATATTCTGACTAAATCTGATAAAATTAATCAGGGAATTGAAGCAGGTCTTTCGGTAAAACTGAACGAGACTTTCTCTGTTTCTATGGCCGGAACCTATGCCGATTATCATTACACCAATGATGCGGCAGGTATTAAAAGCCCCGAAAACGGTTCCTTTGCCGATATGACCGAAACGGTATTGACCAAGGATTTGAAAGTAAGTACCGGTCCCCAACAGGCAGCCAATATTACCCTGGATTATTTCCACCCGAAAATGTGGTTTGCCGATATTACCCTGAATTATTTCGACAATAATTACCTTGATTTTGCGCCAAACCGTTTTACGGTAAGTAATATGGCCAAGTATACCACAGCAGAAGCCCTTGCTGCTCTTGGAACACAGGAAAAACTGAAAGGTGGTTTCATGTTAGATGCTTCTGTGGGCAAATTGATTTACCTCAAAAACCGGAAATCAATAAACTTCAATCTGAGCCTCAGTAATATAATGAACAATATGAAAATGGTTACCGGTGGTTATCAACAAGCCCGTCTGCCTTTGGTGGATGGTGCGCTCGACACCGCGAATCTCAACAAATTCCCTGCAAAGTATTATTATGCCTGGGGATTTAATTTGTTCTTTAATGTAGGGTATAAGTTCTGATTTAGTTGGTAGATAGTAGTTTGTAGTCGGTAGTTGGAAGAATGATTTTCACAGATTAAAGACAGATTTACACAGAATAAGAAATTAATGGGTGTTTAATTTGACCTTAAACTCAAAATCAGAAACGCGAAACTTTTCAAACTCAGAACCTTTCAAACCTTTCAAACTTCAAACCTTGAGCGCGAATTTAATAGTATTGAATAAAGAAATTATAATTAAGAAAAAGTAAAATCATATGAAAATGAAAAATAATAAGATAGTTGGAGCGTTACTTATCCTGTCGACAGTGTTGACGGGTTGTGCGAAAACAGAATTTGATCCGATATCTCCGGATAAATTAATGGGTGAGAAATGGGGAACGACCTATACCATTGCCCAACTGAAAAGTGAATTCATGAAAACAAGCGGTTTGTTTAGCGCCGATTTAATTTCTTCTCAGCCGGATATCATCATCAACGGAATAGTTACTTCGTCGGATAATGAAGGCAATGTGTATAAATACATTGTGGTACAGGAAGAAGGTGAAAATGCGCAGGCTATGAAGATTTCGATTGATGCAGGCAGTATTTCGGGTATTTATCCTTTGGGACAACGCGTATCGGTTCTTTGCAACGATTTATATATTGGGAAATATGCCGAAGGACCTCAGATGGGCATATCCTATTATAATACCGAAAAAGGGCGTACAGAACCCGGACGCATACCCAAGCTGATTTCAGATATTCATATTTCGGCTTACGGATTACCGGTACCGGGTGATGTAAAACCTGATACCATGACCATAGCCCAGATTAAAGCTGCCGGACTGACGGTTGCCAACAAACTGGTATGTATTAAAAATGCTTTCTTTACCGGCAAAGGTTCTAATTTTGGTCTTCCGGGAACCATTAGCACTGCCGAACAGATTTTTGCGCCTTCCACCAATGGAATAGGTTATCCTCAGTCGAGGGAAATTCAGGATGGCAGCGGTGTTTCAGTCTTTGTTTCGACCAGTGAATATGCCAAGTTTGCATCCAAAAAATTACCTGCCAGTACTTACAAGGGTAATATTACCGCCATCGTAGGTTGGTACAACGATAAAGATGCAACGCCATCGCCAACTAAAATTTATCATCAACTTACCCTGCGTTCTATCTATGACCTTGGTAAAGGTTTCGAAGGATATCATGCTGCAAATGAATAAAAACAAATCTATCAAATAAATTAAATTTTTATGATTATGAAAACAACTAGATTTTTTGGATTGTTGCTCTTTGCTATGGCACTGGCAACAACTTCCTGTACCAATGTAAATGAACCGGATCCGGATCCAACAGCGGCACTTCCATTCTCTGAGACATTTGAAACCAGTCTGGGTAAATTTACCACCCAAAGTGTCATAGGTGATCAGGTTTGGGCTTTTGATACCCATAAATATGTTACCATCTCCGGTTATGTTGCTACTTTAAATAATGCAAACGAAGACTGGTTAATTTCTCCTGAAATTGACCTGACGAATGTAACAGCTGCTAAATTGTCTTTCGATCATGTGGCCCGTTATTTTGCCGATTTGAAAAATGAAGCTACCGTTTGGGTTTCTTCGAATTATGTAAGTGGATTACCTGCAACTGCCACCTGGTCACAATTGCCCACCAAAACCTTTACCGATCCCGGTAACTGGACATTGGCATCGTCAGGTGAAATCAGCCTGACTGCTTATGCCGGTAAAAAGATAAATATTGCCTTCAAATATGTTTCTACTGCCACCAAAGCCGGAACCTGGGAATTGAAAAACTTCCTGGTTGCTGAAGGCGAAGCAGCCGGTGATACCGATCCTGTTTTGACTGGTGAAGGTACAAAAGCTAAACCTTATATCGTGGCTGATATCTTATTATTAAATCCAACAAGTACCACCGAAGCGGTTAAAACTGCTGTCTGGACAAAAGGATATATTGTAGGTTCTTACAACACGGCTCCAAATCCGGCAATTGTTGAAGCAACAGCTCCATTCACTGACGATTTTAATGTAATGATAGCTGCAAGTGCAACCGAAACGGATAAAACTAAGATGGTATGCATTCAGTTACCTGCCGGTGCCGTACGTACTGCATTGGGCTTGAAAACTACTCCTGCAAACATTGGATTGGAGATTTTAGTTTATGGTGATGTGATGAAATACAATACTTTCCCGGGCGTAAAAAATACCAGTGCTTACTGGTTTGTGGCAGCCAATACAGGACTTGAACCACCTGTAGCCGGTGACTTTGATGTTCCTGAAATGACTATTACCGAATTGAGAACACTGTGGACTGGAACTATGAAAACCCTTACCGACAAAAAGAAAATCGTTGGTGTGGTTATTACTGACCTGGTAGGCGGTAACAGTGGTTCGTTGAAAAACCTGACCATTGCATCAACCGATAATTCAGCTGGTATCATGTTGCGTCTGGATGCAAATCATACTTATAACCTGGGCGATAAAATTGAAATCGCACTTGATGGACTGGAGTTGAATCAATATGGACTTGCTGTTCAGTTGAACAATGTTCCTACCGTGAAAACACGTAGAATTGCTACCGGTATTGTTGTTGTCCCTAAAGTGAAGACCATTGCCGAAGTGATTGCCAATTATGCAAGCCTGGAATCAACATTGGTTACAGTTTCCGGAAAAATAACCTCACCGAATGGTTTCTGGGGTAGTGCTACTGCCAATCAAAACAATACCCTTACAAGTGGTACGGATGCGTTGACTTTATATGTAGCTAAATATTCCTCATTTGTTACCACAGCTGTTCCTTCGGGAGATAAAACAGTAACTGGTATTGTGGGTCAATACTCTACTGCAACTGTTGTGACTTATCAGCTTATCATTCGTAACCTTGATGATATAAAATAGTCAATAATAAGTTTTTAAAATAATTCAAAGCGGCTGTCTCTTCGAAAGGGATGGCCGCTTTTTTTATGTAATATCTGAAATTTTCACTGTGTACCACTGTGTATTTTCACTGTGTTACACGGTGAAATATAAGCAATCGTGTAATTAAATAAAACAGTTAAAGGTTCGGGAAAAAGTATTTAATTTGCTTGAAAATGGTATCAACATACATACCTTTGCAGATTAAGTCAAAAAAGGAAGATTAATGGAGGTGATTAAAGAGCAAAAAGGAGTATTAAACACAATTGAGATAGATAATTGCATTTCAGTTTTAGAACATTTATTTGAAAACGGTGACCAACTGATTCATTTGCCGGAAGAGCAACGGATTAAATTGATGCGGATTGCCGGACAAATTACCCGCCCGGACCGGGCCGAGCTTAAAAAGAGAAACAAAGGCGTAAAACTTGCGAAGAGACAGGAAGTCACAGAAATAAACCGCAAGGCCCGTGCAGCATCAAGTATCCGAAGTGCCCGCCAGGCAAGTGTTTTTGAAGCACCCACCCAAATTCCCCTGGCTGAATCTGCTGCCACACAGGGGAAACATTTTCTTACTTCCGAACAAAATTGTTATGTATGCAAAAAGCGCTATACCGAGATTCATCATTTTTATGATTCGATGTGTACCGCGTGTGGCGATCTGAATTATGCCAAGCGCTTTCAAACCTGCGATATGACGGGGCAGGTGGCACTTATTACTGGATCGAGACTTAAAATCGGTTACCACGCCACCCTGATGATGTTACGCTCCGGTGCGTCTGTTATTGCTACCACCCGTTTTCCTGCCGATTCGGCCATCCGGTTTGCCAAGGAAAAAGATTTTACAGCCTGGAGTCACCGCCTGCATATTTACGGGCTTGATCTTCGGCATATCCCCAGCGTGGAACTGTTTGCTACCTATGTGGAAAATAAGTACGAAAGGCTTGATATTCTCATAAATAATGCTGCACAAACGGTCAGAAGGCCGGCAACCTTTTATGCCCATCTGATGGCCAACGAGTCGCTTCCTTTTCATGATTATTCTGCCGATGTACAACTGTTACTTCAGCATCATCAGGAGTGTATCAGTGAAATTGAAGCGTTTAACGGGGCAGGTCCCGATGCCAATAAGCCGATGACCGTACGGTGGAATGTCAGGACTCCGGGAATTGGCATCAAGTCCTCAGCGCAACTCTCACAAATACCTTATAGCTTTGATAACTCCAACGAGGCGGTTGAACTTTTCCCTGAAGGAAAACTGGATGTGGATCTTCAACAGGTTGATCTGAGAAAAACCAACAGCTGGCGATTGAAACTGGGGCAGATAGAGCCGGTAGAGATGATGGAAGTGCAACTGGTTAACTCCATTGCCCCCTTTGTGCTTTGTAACCGGTTAATAGCCCTGATGCGCAAAGATTACACCGGCAATAAACATATAGTCAATGTCTCGGCCATGGAAGGCAAGTTTCATACCTTCATGAAAATTGACAGGCATCCGCATACCAATATGGCCAAGGCGGCACTGAATATGCTCACACATACTTCGGCAAGCGATCTGGCAAAAGATGGTATTTTTATGAATGCGGTTGATACCGGATGGGTGACCGACGAAGATCCGGCAGAATTATCCAGACACAAACAGGAGTTGTATGATTTTCAACCACCCCTGGATATTGTGGATGGCGCCGCCCGGGTATGTGATCCCTTTATTGATGGTATCAACTCAGGGAAACACTGGAGCGGACAGTTTCTGAAAGACTATTTCCCCATAAGCTGGTAAAAAGATGTTTTTTTAGTATGCGTCTGATGCGTTTAATTATAACTTCGACCCGTTGGATTCCCAAAGTCTTTTTTGCCTGACTGATCTCAAACATTCTACCTAACTCCGTGAAAAAAACACAGTGAAACACTGTGAAATAAAAACATAGAGTAATTTAAAAAAATCTTCAGAAAAACTCCCGGACAAAAAATCCGGGAGTTTTTTTATTTTTCAACTTTCAACTGTTAACTATAAACAGTTAACTATATACTATCAACTAATTTCCACTATCTTTGTATTTATGAAAAAGAATTCGACCATAATAGAAAATACGCTGGACAGCATGGGCATCGAAACCCTCAATGCCATGCAGCTGGCAACGCTTGAGGCAAACGAAAAAGGCAAGGATATGATTCTGTTGTCACCCACCGGTTCGGGTAAAACACTGGCTTATCTGTTGCCTGTGTTGATGAGCCTGAATCCCGAGTGTCAGAAAGTACAGGCCTTGATTCTGGCTCCTTCGCGCGAGCTGGCTCAACAGATTGAACAGGTTTGGCGTAGCATGAGTACCGGATACAAAGTAAATACCTGCTTCGGCGGACGCCCGTCGAACAGCGAGAAACGTGACCTGGTTATTCCTCCTGCTGTACTGATTGGTACACCGGGAAGGCTGCAGGATCATATAGAACGTGCCAATTTCGAGTTGAGCGATATCCGGGTGTTGGTACTCGATGAGTTCGATAAATCGCTCGAAATGGGCTTTACGGAGCAAATGGAAGCAATTATCAGCCGCATTCCTTCGCTCGACAAAAGAATCCTTACTTCAGCCACCGATGCTGTTTCCATACCACCATTCACAGGGATTAAAAACCCGGTGAAGCTTGATTTCTCCGAAAAGGACAATGTGCTGAAAGGCCTGAAAATCTTTTCAGTGAAAGGAAAGAGCAACGACAAGATGGATTTGCTCTACCAACTCCTGTGTTTCCTGGGCAATGACTCTACCCTTATTTTCTGCAACCAACGTGAGACGGTGGAGAAAGTAAGTGCTTACCTGCGCTCGCGGAATGTAGCAAATGAATTTTTCCACGGTAAACTGGAGCAACCCGATCGGGAACGTGCCCTTTCGAAGTTCCGGAACGGAAGTTGTACCGCTTTTATTTCAACCGATCTGGCTTCGCGGGGGTTGGATATTCCGGAAATTAAAAACATTATTCACTTTGACGCACCGGTGCGCTCCGATGAGTTTTTGCACCGCAACGGTCGTACCGCCCGTATGGAAGCTGAAGGTTCGTCGTATGTGCTGTTGGGTGACAGAGAAGAGTTACCGGGCTTTATAACACCTTTACCTTCTGCACTTCTTTTGCCGGCATTAAGCTCTATGCCTCCCAAACCCGATTGGGCAACGCTTTATATTGGCAAAGGGAAAAAAGATAAGCTCAGCAAAATGGATATCGTTGGTTTTATGTTCAAAAAAGGACAGCTGGCCAAAGATGAACTGGGCATGGTGGAAGTGAAAGACTATTATTCATTTGTAGCCGTTAAAGTAAATAAAGTAAAGGAAGTCCTCCGCCTGGTTGAGGACGAGAAAATTAAAAATATGAAAATGAGGATAGAGTTGGCGGAATAAGACGCGTTCCGAGTTTCGTGTTTCGCGTTCCGTGTTCCGCGTTTCGTGTTTGAAAGGTTTGAAGGGTTTGAAAAGTTCCGCGTTCCGTGTTTCGGGTTCCGCGTTTGAAAGGTTTGAAGGGTTTGAAAAGTTTCGCGTTTGATTGGTTAATTGGTTGATTAGTTAACTGGTTGATTGGGATTCTAAAAGAGTAATTTTTTCCATTCTTTTCATTTTCAAATTTTCAAATTGGCACATTTTCAAATTATTTCATTCTTCCAACAACCTACTATAAACTACTGACTATAATTATTTATCTGTGTAAATCATTTTTTAAAATAAACATCATGAAAATAAAATTTATAGGTGCTGCCCGTGAAGTAACCGGCAGCAAACACCTGATCACTACAAACGAAGGGAAACGTATTTTGCTGGATTGCGGTATGTTTCAGGGTAAAGGACTGGAAACAGATGGCATGAACCGTGAACTGGGTTTCGACCCGGCCACCATCGATCATCTGATCCTCTCGCATGCACATATCGATCACTCGGGGTTAATTCCATATATGTACAAAGGTGGTTTCCGTGGTTCGATAATCAGTACCGTTGCTACCCGTGACTTATGTTCAATCATGTTGGCAGATAGCGCATTTATTCAGGAGAAGGACGTTCAGCATTTCAATGAGAAAAGGGCAAAACAGGGTTTGTATCCTGTAGAACCACTCTACAGTACCGATGATGCCGAAGCGAGCATGAAACTTTTTATTACTGTGGCTTACGACCGCCGTTTTAATATTAACGACAAGATAAATGTGAAGTTCACCAATACCGGTCATATGCTGGGCAGTGCGGTTGTGAACCTGGAATTACTGGAAAACGGAAAGAAAGTACATCTTGCTTACACGGGTGATATCGGACGTCAACACAACCGCATTCTGCATCCGCCTACCGCCTTTCCGCAATGCGATTACCTGATCACTGAATCGACTTATGGCGATCGTTTGCACCCTGCTGACAAGGAAATTGAAGAAGATTTGCTGAGAATAGTTGTTGAAACTTGTGTCGTTAACAAAGGCAAGTTGATTATACCATCTTTTGCCATTGGCAGAACGCAGGAAATTGTATATGTGCTCAACGACCTGTTTAACCAGGGTAAATTGCCCCGCATCGATGTTTTTGTGGATAGTCCCCTTTCTGTGAATGCCACCGATATTTTCCGTCTGCACACCGATGGTATGAATGATGAAGTAAAAGCTGTGATTAAATACGATTCCGATCCTTTTGGTTTTAATTCTTTGCATTATATCAAAAAGCTGGAAGAGTCAAAAGCACTGAACAGTCATGAAAAGCCTTGTATTATCATTTCATCGTCGGGAATGATGGAAGCCGGACGTGTTAAACACCACGTGGCCAACAATGTGTCAGATGCCAGAAATACGATTTTAATTGTCGGATATTGTACGCCGAGTTCTTTGGGAGCACGTATTCAGCAACCGGGTCTGCGCGAAATTTCTATATTTGGTAAAGTCCATGCTGTTAAAGCACGCATCGCCAAAATTGAAGCCTTCTCCGGTCATGCCGATTATAAAGAAATGATTTTGTTTCTAAGTTGTCAGGAGGAGTCTCAGATTAAGAAGACTTTTCTGGTACATGGTGAATATCAGGTACAGCAGAGCTATGCAACAGAATTGAATAAGGCCGGCTTTCAGCATATCGAAATACCGGAAGTGGGGCAGGAGTATCAGTTGTAAGATTGCGTTCTGAGTTCCGCGTTTCGAGTTTTGCGTTCCGGGTTTGAAAGGTTTGAGGGGTTTGAAAAGTTCTGAGTTCCGAGTTCTGAGTTTGAAAAGATTCGAGTTCCGGATCTTTTGTCTTGGTTCTTGGTTCTTGTTTGAAAGGTTTGAAAGGTTTGAAAGGTTTGAAAAGTTCTGAGTTTAATGGATTCGGGTTTCAGATCTTTTGTCTTTTGTCTTTTGTCTTTTGTCTTGATTCTTGGCTCTTGATTCTTGTCACTGCTTCTTCGCCGCCGTAGTATGAAATTCTTTCAGATAAAAGGGTTCGAAGTAAGCCACATCTTCGAATTTCTTTTCGTTGTATGCTTTTTCGGCTAAGGCGATCATGTTTTCTGCCAAAGGAACCAGGTTGTCAATAAAACGTGCGTTGGGGTGGGTGAGGGTGGTCTTACATTTTTCAGCACCATTTCCGAAGAAATAAACCAGTTTCTTCTCAAGGATTTCTGAATATGAATCAGCATCAATAATATCAGCTGCTATTTCACGATTTATTTGACCTTTTGTATTATAAAATGCAGCATAAACCTCCATGCGGCGGGCATCTATCATGGGACAAAGCAATACATCCTCAGCCTCTTCAATCAACTTCAAAGCCTGAACAGTCAGCACTTCCAGCGTACTTACTGCAATCAACGGAATGTCCAGTCCGTAACACAATCCTTTTGCGGTGGAAACCCCAATCCGCAAACCGGTGTAGGAACCCGGACCACTGCTAACCGCTACGGCATCAGGTTGTTTAGAGGATTTTTTCAAAAACTCCATGGCTTCCGCTATAAAAACACTCAGTAAAGCTGCGTGACTCATGCCATCGGCATTCATTTTGGTGAAAATACAATTCCCGTTTTCGCTTAAAGCTATGGAACAAACATTGGTAGAGGTTTCTATATGAAGAATAAGCATATTAACATTTACAATTTTAATATTTACAATTTACAATTTGCCGGCTGCATGTCGGATTACCATAATAGTTGGTTTCTAAAGGCTGCAAAATTAAGCATTTTCAGCGAATGAAAAAAACAAATCCCCGTTTCCATACGAAAACGGGGATTTATAATTTTGATCTGAAGTCTATTTCAATGTAACTTTCAACGGACTTTTCACTGTTTCGCTAAAGCGATTCAAAGCATTGAACCAGTCAGCATCTGTAGGATAACCCCATTTGCTCCAACCACCACCGAAATAATAAGTAAAGGTATCACCAACCTTATATGAACTCAATATCAATGCGTGTTCACCTTTTGTGAATGCTTTATTTACTTTGGCAGGAATGAAAACGCCGATATAATTACGTCCCGAAGGAACTTTCGCATCCGAAACGGCATTTTCGGCATATCCGGCAGTACCATTCTCAGCGTTCAGCTTTAAATTACCTACTTCATCATGAAGAAATATACCGGCAGCCAGTTCCATTTTCTGAGCCGGACCTTTAAATTTCACAATGGCTTTGTTCAGCATGGATCCTGCATTCGTTGTTATGGTTATTTCCTGTTTATAATAGGTATTACCCACTTTCACAGAATCATAAGTCAGTTTGAATACCGATTGCAAAGGGCCGTTTTCAATTACTTTGTAACTGCTGTAATGATTACCGACCATCAATGAATCAGAGACATAAGGGGAAATTCCGCCACATCCCAGGGTATGACCAACTTTGTAACAGTCCAATCCCTGACCATGATCAACATGATAGGATATTTCGTGTTTCAGATCATTATCGTAGAACTTATCAACCAACAATTCATTGGTGCGTTTCAGCCATAGATCCACCCCATTGCTGGGATTTTCGTTTGCCAAAGCCGGACCGTACATGCGGTATGCAGCCAGGTCATTTTCCCATGCAAAATCATCTTTGCGTTCAGGTACAAAACGGGCAGAAGTTTTAGCTTTCACAGCAGCCGGTTTTCCTTCGGTCAAAGTGTAGGTTCCGGTAGCATTTGCTTTCACATCAGCCTGAAAGATGATTGCTTTTGGTTTTTTCTTTCCTTTGTAAATCAACTGATAGGCGACTTCTTCATTCCTGTCGTTTTTCAATACATAGGATTTCTTATGAAAGCAGGCTCTCAAACCACAGGTTTTCACTTCTACCATTTCAGCTTTTCTGTCTGTTTCGCTGTTGTTTGTCAGTACAATTGACCGTTGTGCAAAAGCGCCGGAAAAGAGTAGGAGCGAAGCAAATAATGTTAATGCTATTTTCTTCATCTTGTATTGTGAATTGTTAATGGATAAATTGTAAATTATTTTGGTTGTTTACCGATATATGCCAGAATACCACCGTCGACGTACAAAATATGTCCGTTTACAAAGTCTGAAGCACTCGAAGCCAAAAATACGGCAGGACCTTCCAGATCTTTAGGTGTTCCCCAACGGGCAGCCGGCGTACGACCAATAATAAAGTCGTTGAACGGATGACCAGCTTCACGCAAAGGAGCTGTTTGTGGTGTAGCAATATAACCCGGTCCCATGCCGTTAACCTGAATGTTGAATTCAGCCCATTCGCAGGCAAGGTTTTTGGTCAACATCTTCAGTCCGCCTTTAGCTGCAGCATAAGCCGAAACTGTTTCGCGTCCCAATTCACTCATCATAGAGCAGATATTAATGATCTTTCCACCTCCTTTGGCTATCATACCCGGAGCTACTGCTTTGGATACGATAAAAGGTCCATTCAGGTCAATATCAACAACCTGACGGAAGTCTTTCGCTGACATTTCGAGTGCCGGAATACGTTTAATAATTCCTGCATTGTTTACCAGGATATCGATCACACCCACTTCTTTGGTGATTGTAGCCACCATGGCATTCACTTCGTCTTCGTTGGTAACATCACAAACATATCCATGTGCTGTAATTCCATCAGCCTTATAGGTTGCAATTGCACCATCAACTTTATCCTGACTGAGGTCGTTAAAAACTATAGTTGCACCCGCTGCAGCATATGCTGTTGCCAGGCCATAACCGATACCATACGATGCACCTGTAATCAGGGCTATTTTTCCTTCTAAACTAAATTGATTCATATGTTTTATAATTTGTAAAGTTTTATGTTTTGTGTTTCGTGTTTGAAAAGTTTGATGTTTGAAAGGTTTGGCGTTCCGCGTTCAATGTTTGGCGTTCCGCGTTTCGGGTTGAAGAGTTTGAAAAGTTCTGAGTTAAGAGATCTGAGTTTGAAAGGTTGATTGGGATTTTAAAAGAGTCTTTCTTCCATTCTTTCATTTTCAAATTATCTCATTTTCAAATTTTCAAATTTTTCCATTCTTGACTCTTTGTTCCTGGTTCTTGATTCTTGAATGAAAAATTCTATCTGATCATCCAATTAACTATTTAACCAATTAACGAATTAACCAATCAACCCTTTCCGGTTCCCCCTTTAGGGGGTTAGGGGGTCTTACCTAAGTTCCGTATGTTTATAAAAATTCTGATCGCTGTAATCAAGGTTTTCGCCCGCCATGCCCCAGATAAATGTATAGTTACTGGTTGCAGCTGCCGAGTGAATGGACCATTCGGGTGAAATAACGGCTTCGTCGCCTTTCATCCAAATGTGACGCGTTTCGGTTGCTTCGCCCATAAAGTGACAAACAGCCTGTCCTTCGGGAACTTCGAAATAGAAATATGCTTCCATGCGACGACTGTGTGTGTGAGCAGGCATGGTGTTCCATACACTTCCCGGTTCCAGTTCGGTCATACCCATTTGCAACTGGCATGTTTCCAATACCTGGCAAACCAGCATTTTGTTGATATTGCGGTGGTTTGAACCTTCCAATGATCCAAGTTCCATCACGATGGCATCAGCTTTCGTAATTTTTCTGTCCGGAAATGTTTTGTGTGCAGGGGCAGAATTGAAGTAAAACTTAGCAGGATTGGCAGCATCTAAACTTTCGAAAGTCACGTTACGGACGCCGGCACCTAAATACAATGCTTCTTTGTAACCCAGTTCGAATGTTACACCATCTACTTTAATTTTTCCGGCTCCACCTACATTGAATGTTCCGAATTCACGGCGTGAAAGGAAGTATTCTGATTTCAGTGGATCGATGGCATCGAGTGTAAGCACTTCGTTCACAGGCATTGCACCTCCAACAATCAAGCGATCGTACAGGCTGTAAACCATGTTCACTTCGTTTGCGGTAAAGATGGTTTCGATTAAATATTCTTTACGTAGCCGGGTGGTATCGTACTTTTTCGCGTCTTCGGGGTGCGAAGCGTAACGAATCTCATAGTTTGTTTTCATATTCTTATAATTTTGTTATTTAAATTGTAATTCAATGTCTTACAACAATAAATATCGTTTTATTGATAAATTGGTTGACCAAAGGTAGTGCATATTCCTGTTTTGGAAAACACAAAAAAACATAAATGCCAGTTTGAAGTCAGGCAAATATCTTTCAATACGATTGATTCAAGGTTTATACTCAGTAAAATAAAAGATAAATTGCCTTGACGCTGACAAGTGAGCGATTGTAAATTAATAATTAAAAATTAATAATTAGTAATTGTCGTGGGAAGTGATTAATGTTTAATAAAAAGATTATTAAATATCAACGAAAGCTTAGAAGATAAACAAGTAAAATGAATTTCACAAAAGAAAGTAACGAGCTGCGATTTAAAATTTTAACTCAAGAATCTTACTTTGAGAATATTTCTATTGAAAACGATTGTGCCCGTCGTGTTTCGTTTTTTTATTTTGACAAAATAGAAACAATCAGGTTCAAAAACAAAGATTGTTTTTGACTATTTGAATGAAGAAATGATGCAGGAGTGCAGGAGGGAGTTATTTTACCTGAATCAACCAGGCCAGGTTAACCGAAGCATTCATGTTATTGGAAGTGGCAAAATAATCCCGTTTATCGTTCGAAAAAACATCACTCAATGCGTAGTAGCCACGTGCTTCCAGTTGAAAAACATTTCCTTTTAGATTGAACAGGAAACCCAGACCGGCACAAAGTCCGTAATCAAAAGGATTTTGAATTAATGTAGTATGCTGTGTCTCGGTATTTGCCGTTCCGTTTACCAACACTTTTTCCGATAACAGATAACTTATCTTAGGTCCGACATTAAAAAACACGCGGTTTTTCTTACCCAGATACATATGCGTCAGAAAGGGTAGTTCTATGTAGTTCAACTGACGTGAATATAAACCTGAGATTTCTTTCCAGCCACGTTGCGAAAAATTCAGTTCAACCTGTAAGCCCATGTATTTGTCGCCAACATACCGGAAAACACCACCACCATTATAACCTAATAAGAATCCCTGGTCAATTGTAGGTTTAAAACCAACCATCGATCCGGTTTGTCCGAAGTTTACACCGAAATATACTTCGGGTTTATCTAAACGGTTTTGTGCCATTAAGGAAACGGAAAATGCAATAAAAAGGAAAATCCAGAGTTTTCGCATAAGGTGTGTTTTCACAAATTAAAGAGATTTATACTGAATAGTAAGCGAATATATTAAATGAGCTGTTTGTTAATCAACAGAGGTCTGCTTATCAGCATCCTGAAAATTATTAATAATTAATCACTTATATCTTCACCCAGATAAAGTTGTTGATTCACAAATCCGGAGCCGTTTGAAGTCCGTTCGAACCGCGGTTGCGATTGCAGATAATTTGGATAAGTATAAGCCCCTATTTTATCTATAAACTTAACTCCGTAACGGTTTATGAGTGAAATAAAATAATTAGACAAATCATAACCCAGCAAATCAAAACGCGGTGAATCAATACTTACATCTTTGCTGAAGAGCAAGTTAAACTGTTTATCGTAAGTAATGAGTTTATTCGAATTCTCTTTTATCTGAAACGGTGAAATAAAAATACTTTCCGCTAACTTTTCAGGTTGATTTTTCCAACTGTATTGTTCAAATAAAATGATGTCATAATTGTTGACCTGTGAGCGTAAAGGCGTGATAAATGGACTGATATACGCGAATTTATCGGTATTGAAGAGGATGATGTTTTTCACACCTTTCTTTAAAACCGTTTTAAAATCAGCATAATCGGAAGTTGTCAGCGCCATACGCGAAAACGATTTATGTTCCCTGTTAAGTTCTCTTTTCAAAGCTTCAACCCTGTTTTTACCTTCGTCGAACGAACTGATTCCCGGGATTTCAGCAAAAATTATATTCGCATTTTTATATTTACCGGTCAACACATCGCGTGTGAATTTAATTTCGGCATCTGTTCCGGGATTAAATTGGAATAAATAAGGATTATTATCAATTTCGGGAACTTTCGAGGTGAAAGGAATCAAGGTGTTTATCCTATGCTCTTTAGCAAAGTCAGATACCAGCGAAACCTGATTGCTGAAAGCCGGTCCGATAATCAGATCAACGTTTTTAAGATCAGGATTATTCAAAACCGAAGTCATTTTATCTTCCGATTTTTCGGTATCGTAGGTGAATATCTCAAATGAAACTCCTTTATCTTTGGCTTCCTGAACAGCCATCAGTGCTCCTGCATAAAAATCAACAAACCTTTCTGTAGTTAGATCCCGTTTGTCCTCATCGAGCATAAATGGAAGTAGGAAAGCAATCCGAATGACTTTATTGTTGGAGGTTAATGACCAGGCTTCGTCATTTTTTTCTGCAGTTGTTGAATCTTCATTTTGCCCGGCAAGCTTAGCATTACTTTCATTGACAGGTATTCTCAGTTGGGTACCAATGGCAAACCGGATTGCCGATCCCGGATTTAACCGTATGATATCAATGACTTTCACCTTATAGATTCTACCCAGCGAAAACAAGGTTTCATTGGCTTTAATTTCGTGTATGATATAGGTATTATTTTCCTGAGTACCTTCCTTTTTTACATTCTCAGTCGATTGAACATCACGCGCAATTTCTTTCTCTTTATTTTTGTTTTTCTTTCCTTCTTTTGGAATCTGCAAAACGATTCCTTCGCGCAACCCTTTTTCAATGCCGGGATTGTATTTAATTACTTCTTCCTGACTCACATTGTATTTTCTACTGATCGAAAAAAGTGTTTGTTTCTTCTCTACTTTGTGCTGAATAAACTCGGGAGTATCGTCGTTGTTGACTGTTACTTTTTCTACAGCTATGGGAGTGGAGTCCTTTTGTATGGGAATAAGGATTTGTTGCCCGACTTTCAGACCGCTTTTAATTTCGGGGTTCGCCTTGCTTATTTCTTCGGGTGCAATTTCAAATTTACGACCAATGGCAAACAAACCTTCACTGGCCTGCACGGTATACAGATAATACTCTGTACCATTAATTTTCTTGGTCGGATAATTCTTATTTTGTCCGCTTATAGTGAGGGTAATCAGGAGAAATCCTGCAAGAACCAAAGAGAATAACTTCTTTTTCATGTTTCAACTGCTGCTAACTGATTTCAATATATAACTGCAAAAGTACAAAAAATATATTTCTACTTCGGAAATAGCGTAATAATTCCCCTTTTTTTTTGTTATTGATAAGAAAGATGTACATTTGCATACTTTATAAATTCGGGGTTTATACTTACTGTTTCAGCTATGAGAAAAATTATTTTGTCGATATGTGTTTGTATTATGGCTGTTGCATCGGCTCAGGTTTCTATAAAGGGACACCATTATAACTTTGATGAAATTACCGGTAAAGATACTGTAACAGTCATTTTTTTTGACAGTATTACCAATAAATGTGATATAACTTATACCGGAACAGCTACAACCATTAACTGGTATAAATACCCGGGCAATACTTTTTTAAGCAATCAACCGACCATCTATCCCGAAGATTCTACCGGTTATCTGTTGGTTGCTGATGCCGATAGCAGCTATATCTGGGTGATCGATTATAATAAAAATCGTCCGGTTTTTCATTCCTTTGAAGTGGAGGATAAACCAAAAGAACAATGTGAGAATATGAACCTTTTGATTGATGCAACCGTACCGCTGCTAAGCTATCAGACGCCTGACAGTGTATCACATAATCTTCCAAGAACTTTTACGGTGAATTATCAAACTTCGGTATGGACTGACAAATGGACCGAGAAACCGGCTTCCACACAGGAAATTGTATTACCGGCAACTCAAATTACGGTTCCAACTCCACTCTGTGATACCTATTTTACATTATCGGGCGATCAATATGGTAAAGAGTTAGGATTTGCAAGCGACAGCATTACAAGTTCTTACTATTCGACTGTGGCTATTCAATTTCATATCACATCCACCTTAACCACGCGTCCTGAAAAAAATGAAGTCGATCGACCCTCACTGGCATCACAGATAAGTGGTTCTGCTCCGCTTGATATTTTGTTTGAAAGTAATGCCAACGAATCGGCTATTCCGAAGTTCTACAAATGGGAAATCTATAAAAACAATCAATATTTGATTGATCGAACCGAAAAAGATTTTCGTAATATATTTACCGACGCCGGTACTTACAATGTGAAGTTGGTTACCAACAACGATTTTTGTAGCTTTACCGATTCCATCACCATTACTGTTTCTGAATCATTTATTGATGTGCCCAATGTATTTACACCCAATGGAGATGGTGCAAATGATGAATTCCGGGTTGCCTATAAATCAATTCTTACCTTCGAAGCCTGGGTATATAACCGCTGGGGTCGTTTGGTATTTCACTGGACGGATCCACAAAAGGGTTGGGATGGTAATATAAATGGTAAAAAAGCAACTGTGGGACCTTATTATTACGTTATCAAAGCCCTGGGTTCCGATTTTAATCCGGATACAGAACCAAATAAAGAAACAAAACTGAGATTAGGAGAGTATTTAGAAAAGGGTGATATCAATTTGCTGAGAGGGAAGGAGTAAGGAGTTCTGAGTTCTGAGTATTGAGTAAGGAGTTCTGAGTAAGGAGTTCTGAGTATTGAGTAAGGAGTTCTGAGTTCTGAGTAAGGAGTTCTGAGTATTGAGTAAGGAGTTCTGAGTTGGGAGTAAGGGGTTCTGAGTTTAACCATCCCGGTTTCATCAAGCCAAGAAAATAAATATTGAGTAATAAAATAAAGATTGTGATTGTGCCGCCCCAAGCACCCACCCGATAAATCGGGAAAATAGTGGAAAGGATATATTCTTACTCAACAACTAAAAACTCAGAACTCGAAACTTTTCAAACCTATCAAACTCAATACTCAATACTCAATACTCAATACTCAATACTTCTTCTATTTCTGTACCAGATACATACTACACACTCCAAAAGTAAATTTCCGGTAGATCTTTAGTTTAAATCCGTTTTCTTCCAGAATCTGAATCAATCGTTCTCTGTTTGGGAAGGCATGCATAGAAGCAGTCAGGTAATCGTAAGCTACTTTATCGCTCGAAAGGTACTTCGCTGTCATCCGGACGAAAATGCGCGTATAGAGCGTGTAAGCCTTCAACAACCAGCCTTTTTTAGGTTCATTCATCTCCAGGATCAACAAATGTCCGTTGGGTGCCAACACGCGATAAATCTGTTGCAGGCTTTTATCCAGCTTTTCGAAATTGCGAATCCCAAATGCGATGGTAGCTGCATCAAAAGAAGCATCGGCAAAAGTCAACGAAGAGACATCCTGCACTTCCAAATCAATAATATCACTTAGATTTGCTTTGGCAACTTTCACGCGACCCATATCGAGCATCTTTTCAGATATATCCACACCGGTAATGTGATCGGGTTTCAGATACTGATTGGCTTTGATACACATATCGGCAGTTCCGGCTGCGATGTCGAGTATGCGTTTCGGTTTATATTGTTTCAGGGTCATCAGGGACTCTTTCCGCCAGATACGCGCCATGCCCCACGACATGATATCGTTGAATTTATCGTATTTATCCGAAATAGTATTGAACATACGGGCAAGTTGCTCCGTTTTTTCTTCGTGTTGGTTGTAAGGTTTTACCTTATTGAAATCTACCGGCTGTTTATCTGTTTTATTCATTTGATTTGAATGGAAGTTTGGAAAATTAATAATTGATAATTAACAATTAATAGATTCTGAAGATTTTCAGAAGCTTAAAAACAAGAGATTAATCTATTCGAAATTTTTTTGGCGATATGAAATGAGTTCAACCGGACTCAATGTTATTTTAAACCACATGTCATAAATTCAGATTGACTCTGTATAATTTTCAGAGAGATGAAACGAGTCCGAAATATGTCTATGAAATTTTCAGAGAGATAAAACAAGTCCGAAACATGTCTGTGAAATTTTCAGAGAGATAAAACAAGTCCGAAACATGTCTGTGAAAATTTCAGAGAGATGAAACGAGTCCGAAACATGTCTGTGAAATTTTCAGAGAGATGAAACGAGTCCGAAACATGTCTGTGACTAAATACAACGACATGAAATCAACTGAAACATATCTGTAACTAAATTAAACGAGTTGAAACGAGTCCGAAACATGTCTGTGACTTTATTCAACGACATAAAACTGATATCTCTGAACAATTTTTATTTTATCATTCATATCTTTTCTTAATTGAATGCTACGATGACTAAATAAGGTTTGACCGTTTCAGGATGTTTACTAATTAATTATATTGTTATCCTACAGAATTAAATTCAAGTTATTTAATTCTGTAAAAATAAATATCCCGCTTATTGATAAACTGATGCACAAAACATAGTATGTGATACAAAATAATAATAATCTGATTAAGATAAGATTAGTTGGCATTAAAATAAGAATAGAACCTTTCTGTGTTAAACAGGTTTTAATATTATTTGTCTTGTATCTGGCTTCACAAATTTAAAACCTGTAACAAACATACAGGCCGGTTTGTTGTGAATCGATAAAAGGAGTCATTGTAAGCCTCTCGGGGAAGAGTTTCATAACGCCATCGTAAGCCCAGTAAGTAGCATGGGTCATAATCATTCCCACTGCAGCTCCCATCAGCACATCACAGGTCCAGTGTGCATTGCGTGCCACCCGTGCATAAGCAACATAGCTTGCTGCTGCATAACCTCCGACTGAAATCCAGGGTGAAATATATCCCAATTCATGATCTAAGAAAGTAGCTCCTACAAAAGCCATGGCTGCATGTTGCGAAGGCATGGAATTAAATGCTATACCGTCGGGACGCGGCATTAAAGTGATGTTTTTGGTATTATGCACCACAAAATCACTGGCAATGTATGCCACTGCTAAAATTACTGACCGGTCGATGAACCTGTGTTTCGATTTTAAGCCAAATGCACTCAGTGCATAGGCAGCAACAGCAGGCGCATACCGAACATAATCGTCGCCCAGGTTGATATAACCGGGTTCTAATTGATTGTTCCAGTTTAATTTATTTTGCAGGTTTACTTTTAAATCAGGAATGGCCAGAATCGTTAAGCTTGCGGCAGCCAATCCCACCGGGACGATGCTTTCCTGTACATAATGCGATTTGTACCATTTCGGTTTAATATTTAAAGGTATGCTGTCAGTGGCTATTACCGAATCGGTTTGAGCATTCATTCCGTTAATCGTGAGAAGAGAAATGATAATGAGCAGGAAATATCGCATGGTTAGAGTCATATTAAGTAATCGAAGATATTTATAAAGCTGTTTGTTTATTTGCAGCTACCTGTATAAACGCATAACGGTAATTATTAATTATAAATTATTCATTATTAATTACTAAAGCTGGCCCGTTTTTTCAAAGTATTTCTTTAATACCAGTAATGAAATTAAATCTTCCTGTTTCTTGTTCTTAAACTGCCTGATATATTGATGGGCATTTTCAATGATCTTCAATGCTTCAGCCGTATGTTCATTATAATAAATCATCCGTTCAATCAGATCCGAAAAATCGTCTTTGATAAGCACATAATGAAAATCCGGAATAAGTGTACCTTCCATAAACCAGGTTTCATATTTAGGTTTAGGCATAATGGCTAAAGAATTGGATGACATGACCCATTTCAGGTTACTCGCCACATCAAATCCCTCCTGACAAAGTATATATTTGTAGTTTAAATGTTCGCTGATGGTCATTCGGTTCGACAGGAACTGCAGGTTTGCATTTGTATTTACCTGACCGATATTGCACAGGGGATGATTGAAATACATTTCCAGAAAACGAACCCGGTGGGGCTGTTGCGCTTTTGAGCGTCCCACCAACATGTTCTTTTTGTCCTGAAATAATTTCGTATCATGCACAAAAAGGAAATGCCTGATCTTATCCAGTTTTAAAACAACAGCATTCGTGATGTCACCATCAATGGGTCGGCTCTTGACAATGGAAGGTTCATTGGGAACATGCGTAATATCGCCAAATAAGAATAATCCTTTCAGGTTTGGATTAAAATAGCGAATATATTCCCAGGTATCGAAGAAATAAGTTTTCTGTTTTTTACCCAACTTAAAATCCCGGATCGATTGAGCCCCGGATGATAAGATGCGGGTATCTTTCAACCTGTTATAGTAATCAACCCTTTGTTGAACATAAGCGGCATCAAACGCATTCATCTGCGAAAGTTTGTCCCTGAGTTTACGTTGATATATAATTGCCGGTACAACATACAGTCCTACATAAGCACGTAAATAATACAGGAATTTATTATTTTTATGTTTGAAAGACAGACGCTTAAAATCCTTAAACATACCGCGCTATTTATTGAACAGTAACTTTGGTACTTCTGAAAAGCAGGTAAATTCCCCAGATAATGAATGGTAAACTAAGCCATTGACCCATATTGAGGGACATATTTGATTCAAAAGCTTCCTGGTTGATTTTAATAAATTCCAGCAAAAAGCGTGAACCGAAAACGCCGATTAAAAACACGCCAAACAGTAACCCGTTCTTTTTATAAGCTTCTTTCTTCCAATACATCCACCACATAACGGCAAAAGTAACCAGGCAATAAAGCATTTCGTAAATTTGTGTGGGATGCATTGGTTGTGTTTCGCCGGTACGTTGGAAAATAAAACCCCAGGGCATGGAAGTAACATCACCATAGATCTCTGAATTCATCAAATTCCCCAACCGGATGGAGGCACCACACAGGGTAACACCGATCAGCAAGCGATCAAAAATCCAGTTTATACCTTTTTTTGAGACATTTTTATTGAAAAGAATCATAGCAACGAGTATACCAATGGCTCCACCATGACTGGCTAATCCACCGCGCCAGATATACAACAATTCCCAGGGATGTGAGAGGTAATGATTTCCATAATTGAAAGTTATACCCAGAAACTTAACCGGTTCGGCCAGCAATTGCCACTCGTAAAAGAAACAATGACCCAGGCGTGCTCCAACGATGGCTCCCACAACAGTATAGATAAACAATTTGTCAACCCAGGCTTCCGGTAACTTTTCGTGTTTGAAGATTTTTTGTGTAATCAACAAAGTTAACCAAATACCCACTGCCCAAAGCAATCCGTACCAACGAACAGTAAGTGGTCCTAAATGAAATAAGGCAGGATCAACATTCCAGGTTATAAAGTTTAATAGCATATCAGTAATTATTTATTATAACCCCTAACCCCTAAAGGGGGATTAGAAATTAGTACTGTTTAATGAAATAAAATTCAGAGATAAGCATAACCTAGTTCCCCTTTAGGGGTTAGGGGTTTCTGATTTAAACTGCTCCGTGGCAATTTTTAAATTTCTTACCACTACCACAAGGACATGGATCGTTGCGTCCCACTTTTTTGTCAACGTGAATTGGTTGAACCTTCTGTTGTTCACGGGTATCCTGTTTAGTAGGATCCGGAGCACCACCACCACCAATTTCGTCTTTCTGGGTTTTGTATTTACTTAAATCCATCCGTTGACTTGGTCGGGCTTCACGTACCTGTTCGGGTTCACGCATTGGAATTTGACCACGCATCAACACTGCCAACACTTTACGGTTGATAGTATCTATCATTTCTTTGAAAAGTCCGAACGACTCGAGTTTGTAAATCAACAAAGGATCTTTCTGCTCGTAACTCGCATTTTGTACCGAATTACGCAATTCATCGAGTTGACGTAAGTGTTCTTTCCATTCATCGTCAATAATAAATAGTAAGGTTTGTTTTTCAAATGCTTTTACAACTTCACGTGCTTCCGATTTATAAGCTGTTTCCAAATGGGTGGTCACATTAAAAACCCTTTTGCCATCCGAAACCGGTATGAGGATATTTTCATATTGTTGTCCTTGTTTTTCGTAGACTTGTTTAATAACAGGATAAGCAATGGAAGCCAGTTTATCCATCTTACGTTTGAAAGTTCCAAGCGAAGCTTCAGCTACACGGTTACAAAGATCCGTTGTTCTGCCCGAATTAAATTCTTCTTCGGTAAAAGGAGCATCCATGGCAAATACCGTCAACAAAGTATCCTCCAATTCCTCAAAATCACCATTACTTTTGGACACTTCCACCGCACTGTCAGATGAATCATATATCATATTGGTAATGTCTACACCAATCCGCTCGCCCATTAAGGCGTGACGACGTTTGGAGTATACCACTTCACGTTGCGAATTCATAACATCATCGTACTCGAGCAAACGTTTCCGGATGCCAAAGTTGTTTTCTTCCACTTTCTTTTGCGCACGTTCGATGGATTTCGAAATCATTGAATGCTCAATCATTTCACCTTCTTCGAATCCGAGCTTATCCATGATGCCCGAAATACGTTCCGAACCAAATAAACGCATCAAATCATCTTCGAGCGACACATAAAATATAGAAGAACCCGGATCACCCTGACGACCTGCACGTCCACGTAACTGACGGTCAACACGTCGACTTTCGTGACGTTCTGTACCGATAATGGCCAGACCACCCGCATCTTTCACTTCCTGCGTTAATTTTATATCGGTACCACGACCAGCCATATTCGTTGCAATCGTAACTGTTCCTTTTTGTCCGGCTTCAGCCACAATTTGTGCCTCGAGTTGATGTAACTTGGCATTCAATACATTGTGTCTGATCTTTCGTCCGGTAAGCATACGACTCAACAATTCTGAAATTTCCACCGAAGTAGTACCAACCAGAACGGGACGTCCTGCTTCAACTAACCGTGCTATTTCCTCGATTACTGCCGTGTATTTTTCGCGTTTGGTTTTGTAAACGCGGTCTTCCATATCTTTACGTGCAATGGGACGGTTGGTAGGAATTACCACTACATCCAATTTGTAGATATCCCACAACTCACCGGCTTCTGTTTCGGCTGTACCTGTCATACCCGAAAGTTTGTGGTACATGCGGAAATAGTTTTGCAGTGTAATGGTCGCAAATGTTTGTGTGGCTGCTTCTATTGTAACATTTTCTTTGGCTTCAATAGCCTGGTGCAATCCGTCTGAATAACGACGACCGTCCATGATACGTCCGGTTTGTTCGTCAACAATTTTCACCTTATTTTCCATCACCACATACTCCACATCTTTTTCGAACAGGGTGTATGCTTTCAATAACTGGTTAATGGTATGTACACGCTCCGATTTGATGGCATAAGCCTGAAGAATTTCATCCTTTTGTGATTGTTTATCTTCAGCTGTAAATTCTTTATTCTTTTCAAGTTCAGCAATTTCACTACCTACATCGGGTAAAACAAAGAAATGAGTATCATCACTGCTATCGGTAATTAAATCAATCCCTTTATCGGTAAGTTCAATGGAGTTTTGTTTTTCGTCGATTACAAAATAAAGCGGATCGGTAGCAATGTGCATGTTCCGGTTATTTTCCTGCATATAAAACTCTTCGGTTTTCAGCAGTAAAGCTTTTATTCCCTGTTCGCTTAAATACTTGATCAACGGTTTGTTTTTAGGCATTCCTTTGTACGAACGGAATAATGCCAATGCGCCTTCTTCCTGCTCTTTTTTATCCTCCGATTTCAATAAATTACGGGCTTCGGACAAGTATTTGGTAGCCAGAGATTTTTGAGTGTTTACTAAACGCTCCACTTTGGGACGTAAATCTTCGAATAATTGGTCTTCACCTTTGGGAACCGGACCCGAAATGATTAACGGTGTACGGGCATCATCAATCAGTACCGAGTCAACCTCATCCACAATAGCATAATTGTGTTTGCGTTGCACCAGATCCAGTGCGCTGGTTGCCATATTGTCGCGCAAATAGTCGAAACCGAATTCATTGTTTGTACCGAAGGTAATATCGGCCAGGTAAGCCAGGCGACGCTCTTCGGAATTGGGACGATGTTTATCGATGCAATCAACGGTCAGACCATGGAACATATAAAGTGGTCCCATCCACTCGGAGTCACGTTTCGATAAGTAATCGTTCACGGTAACAAGATGCACACCATTACGTGTCAAAGCATTCAGGAAAACCGGCAGGGTTGCTACCAATGTTTTACCTTCACCTGTACCCATTTCGGAGATTTTTCCTTTATGCAATACCACTCCACCAAATAATTGAACATCGTAATGTACCATTTCCCATTTAATGGGAGTTCCACCGGCTAACCACTCGTTTTTGTACAGGGCTTTATCACCCGAGATGCTTACAAAATCATGTTTGGTTGCCAGTTCACGGTCAAAATCGTTAGCAGTAACTTCCAGTACCGGGTTTTCAGAAATACGGCGGGCCGTATCTTTCATGATGCTGAATGCTTCGGGTAATATCTCATCCAGTATGACTTCATATTTGGCAGTGATTTCCTTTTCGAGTTTGTCTATCTCAACATAAGTTTTTTCACGTTGATTGAGTTCAGTTTCATCTATGCCTGCCTTTAATTCGGCAATACGTGCAAATTCAGGAGCAACAAAATCCTGAACCCTTATTTTAAGTGTTTCTGTACGCGCACGCAGTTCATCATTCGAAAGCGCTTTAATTTCCTCATAAACCGCCTTTATTTTTTCAACATAGGGTGTTATTTCTTTTAAATCGCGCAATCCTTTACTTCCGAAAATTTTACCTAAAATGTCATTAAATCCCATATATTTCAATGTTTTATCTGTTTAATTCAAACTGCATATTATTGTTTTCAGCATTTTTTCTGCAAAAGACTGACAAAGATACAATTTTTTACTTGCATTCTCCCTATTATAAAGAATGTCAGGGTTCTATTTATGTTAAAAAACACAAAGCAAGAATCCCCTTTCGTGTTCAGTAGCACCTGATTTAAGCAGGTTCAGGTTGTGATATATTATGAATAGATATTCGAAAAAAAAACCTCCCCAGAAAGATGGGGAGGTTAGGAGTTTAATTCTTAAATCCCCCTTTAGGGGGTTTGGGGGTTTCTTAGGTATTCATTCCACCACATACATTGATTACTTGTCCGCTTACATAACTCGATAAGTCGGAAGCAAGGAATAACGTTACTTTCGCTACTTCTTCAGGGCTTCCACCACGACGCAACGGAATCAATTCGTTCCATTTGGCACGTTGTTCTTCGGTGAGTGCATGTGTCATTTCAGTTTCGATAAATCCCGGGGCTATAGCATTGGCGCGTATTCCACGTGATCCCAATTCTTTGGCAACAGATTTAGCTAAACCGATCATACCTGCTTTAGAGGCTGAATAGTTTGATTGTCCGGCATTACCCGAAACACCAACCACTGAACTCATATTGATAATGCTGCCTGTTTTTTGCTTCATCATGATGGGGGTGCAGGCATGAATAAAGTTGAACGCCGATTTCAGGTTTACGTTGATCACCGCATCCCATTGTCCTTCGCTCATGCGCATCATTAAACCGTCTTTGGTTATTCCCGCATTGTTTACCAAAACATCTATGCGTCCGAATTCTTTTAGAATTTCGCCGACCACATCGTGTGTTTCATCAAAATTAGCTGCATTCGAAGCATATCCTTTGGCTTTTACACCCAGTGCTTCAATTTCTTTTTGAGTTGCCAATGCATTTTCATCAATATTCAAATCGGTAAATGCAATGTTTGCACCTTCACTTGCTAATTTCAGGGCTATTGCTTTACCAATACCACGGGCAGCTCCGGTTACAATGGCTACTTTTCCTTCTAATAATTTCATATAAGTCTGTGTTTCTAAAAAAATGAATTATAAAAATTTCAGCGGCAAAGATAGTACATTTTTCCCAAAATACTAAAAAACCTGCATGAAATGATGTGTTTTGTGCAATAAAAAGCGCATTCAAACCTGTGAATGCGCTTTTGGTCTTATTAAAATATCATATTGAAACTTGTTTAGCGCTTCAAATTTATCGATTTAAACTTCATGTTTACACTATTTGCTCTTACGTTCTTTTTTACCGCAGCAAGCACAGTGCCATCTACATTGCCAACAGGACCAGAATATACTCCTGAAACTTTTGCTCCATATTCATCGAATAGTTCATAATCAATAGTATAAATATTGTTTGACCGTTTTACGATTATATTGCCATCGATAATTGGATTGACAGTCTCACCATAATACCAGCTTCCCCATTTTTGATTATTCTCGTTAATATAAGCAGGAACCAGGGTCTTAGCTTTAAAGTTTTCAACGAGCGATAAGTCAGTCATCATTTCATACGTTCCTTGCGGTATGCTGTCTTTTACTGTTAATGGCGAATTTAGTTCCAGAATCAATACTTCACCATAGCCCGACAGATCGTCCATTTTAATATCCGAACTGCCTAAATATAAGGTGAAATTATTTGAAACATTGGAAGAATAAGCATCACCCCAATACCATAATTCAGCCTGAGTCAGATTTGGATAAATATCGTCAACCGTCACCTGACAAGTTATGGTTTTCTCTCCTGCTTTTACGGTTACAATGGCCGATCCAACAGAAACACCTGTGATAAGAGCAGTTTTTGTATATGTTTTATCAGTTTTTGATGCAACTGAATTTTCAACTTCTGTTACCGTTAGTATTCCGGCATTACTTGAAGTCCATGTCAAAGGTAATTTACTCATTTCGCCGGTTATTGTTACCGTCGCAAACACTGAGTCAATTTGACCTACGCTTATATTTATGTTCGATTTATCAAGTGCTATATTCGTAACTTCATTTTTTGCGCACGAAGCGAATAAAATCAATACAAACAAGCTGATAAAAGAACTTGTTTTCATTATATATCTCATTTTTTATTTGATTTAGAGGTAAATAACCGGGTAACAAATACACGTTAATGATTTATTTTGATAATAAATAATTGTGTATACCTGTCATCTGTATTATTTTTTATTTATAGTATATGAAAAAAAGAAAAATCGCCTAATTGCTTAAACGATTTTTCTATTCCTTATATTAATACTTTATATGTGTTGAATCAGGTGATTTACTGGTTTTAATTAACCATTCATCGAAACCAAAAACTCATCATTGTTTTCGGTACGTTCAATTCTGTCTTTCAAAAATTCCATGGCTTCCATCGAGTTCATATCGGACAAATGGCGGCGAAGAATCCACATGCGGTTCAACGTGTCTTTGTCGAGCAATAAATCGTCGCGACGTGTGCTCGAAGCCATAATATCTACGGCAGGGAAAATACGTTTGTTCGACAGTTTGCGGTCAAGTTGAAGTTCCATGTTACCGGTACCCTTGAATTCTTCAAAGATTACTTCATCCATTTTAGAGCCGGTCTCAGTCAATGCAGTGGCAATAATTGTTAAACTTCCACCATTTTCGATGTTACGTGCCGCACCAAAGAAACGTTTCGGTTTGTGCAGTGCATTGGCGTCAACACCACCCGACAGAATTTTTCCTGAAGCCGGTGAAACAGTATTGTAAGCACGTGCAAGACGTGTAATTGAATCAAGCAAAATAACTACATCATGACCACATTCAACCATGCGTTTCGCTTTCTCGTGTACCATGCTGGCTACTTTTACGTGGCGTTCGGCCGGTTCGTCAAATGTTGACGAAACAACTTCGGCGCGTACACTGCGGGCCATATCGGTAACCTCTTCAGGACGTTCATCAATCAGTAATACGATCATATATACTTCAGGGTGATTGGCTGCAATGGCATTGGCAATTTCTTTCAGTAAAACGGTTTTACCTGTTTTAGGCTGTGCCACGATCAATCCACGTTGACCTTTTCCGATTGGAGAAAATAAATCGACTATGCGTGCTGACAGTGAATCATTCTTACCATTGGTAAGATTGAATTTTTCATCCGGAAAAAGAGGAGTGAGGTGCTCAAAGGGTACGCGGTCACGTACATATTCGGGTGAACGACCGTTGATTTTTCCAACCTTAATCAGTGGAAAATACTTTTCACCTTCTTTTGGAGGGCGTATGGCTCCACTAACTGTGTCACCGGTTTTTAATCCAAAAAGTTTTATTTGTGATTGTGAAACATAAATATCGTCAGGCGAAGCCAGGTAATTATAGTCAGCCGAACGTAAGAATCCGTAACCGTCGGCCATCATCTCAAGCGTTCCGGTGCCTTCTAATATGCCATCAAAGTCAAATTGTTTTTCGGCTTTTTCAGGACGTTGATTGAATTTATTCCTGTTGTTGTTGGCATTATTTCCATTGTTTCCATTGTTTGGATTAACAATTGCCTTCGGATGTTTGATTTCAGGAAGATCCTGTTTAGTCTTTACATTTTCAATGACACCTTCAATAACTTGTTCCAGTCCGATTTCAGGTACAAACAATGGTTCATCTGAGATTAATTCAATTTCATCCGGTCTGTCTTCCAAAACAAACACCTTGGTAGGTGGCGCCAGAACTTCAGGTTTTTCAGCAACCGGTTCTGTTACTTCCGGTTTGGGAGCTTTTGGTTTTGGTTTTGGTTTGTTTGGCTTTTTGGATGGTTTTGCATCCGGATTAGCAACGGTTTCAGCGGGTGTTACCGTTGCTGCCAAAGGCTCTAAAACTTTTACTATTACTTTTGCAGGTTCGACCTGTTCTTTCACTTCAATTTTCTGAACTGGTTTTTGAACTGGTTTTGTTGCAATGTTTTGGGACGCGAATGCTTTCTGTTCAGCGGTCTTTTTTACCGGAACACGTAAGCGTTTTTTGCGGTCAATTTCCTGATTTTCGTTAGAGATGGTCTTTCGTTGTGCATTGACAACGGCTTGTTGGTCAAGTATATCATAGACCAATGATTCTTTTTTTGTTGAATTAGATACCTTAAGACCTAATTCCGTAGCGATGTCCTTTAGCTCGGACAGTTCTTTCGCATTCAATTGCAAAATGTTGTAATTACTCATAAAATGATTGATGAACGCTTCTGGTGAGATTTTCCCCTTGGAAAAATAAACGTTATTATTGTGAATGTTATTTTTGATTGTTGAAACAAAAGCAGGACTGCTGTTGTATTATGAAAACGTTGCAAATTTACGACTAAATTCCGGTTACGCAAATAATAATCGATTTTTTATTTATATTTTATTGTAGAGTCGAATTTATTTTGTCAAATTAAGGTATTAATCATAGCTGTATGATTCAACCATATTTATTAAATTAAAAAACTCCCGGACTTTCGTTCAGGAGTTTTTATGAAGGTTATTTCAATCAGATTACTTCTCTGATTACAGTAAGTATTGTTCGCTAATGGATTTGTTTTCCTGTACACGAAAAATGGTATCGGCAAACATTTTCGAAATAGACAGAATTTTTGCCTTCGAACATAAACTGATGTCAAAAGGAATTGAATCGGTAAAAGCAATTTCAGTAAGCGCCGATTCACAGATTCTCTGCGAAGCATTGCCTGACATAACACCATGTGAAACGATTGCCCGAACACTGTTTGCACCTTTTTCCATCATAAGGTCTGCAGCTTTACATAATGTTCCTGCTGTATCTACCATATCATCGGTGATAATTACATCCTTCCCTGCCACATCCCCGATGATGGTCATTTGCCCGATTACATTTGCTTTTTCGCGTGTTTTGTAACAGATAACCATGGGAACTCCCAGGTACTTTGAATAAGAACCTGCACGTTTTGAACCACCAACGTCAGGTGATGCAATTACCAGATTCTTCAAATTCAAGGATTTGATGTAAGGAACAAAAATTGTCGACGCGTAAAGATGATCAACAGGGATATTGAAAAAACCCTGGATTTGATCAGCATGTAAATCCATCGTGATCACACGGTCGACACCTGCTACACTGAGCATATCGGCAATTAGTTTTGCTCCAATTGATACTCTTGGTTTGTCTTTTCTGTCTTGTCTTGCCCATCCGAAATAAGGAATTACAGCAATTACTTTGTATGCAGAAGCTCGCTTTGCAGCATCTATCATCAAAAGTAATTCCATTAAATTGTCCGAATTCGGGAAAGTGGATTGTACTAAATAAATGTACTGGCCACGAATGGATTCTTCGTAAGAAACAGAAAACTCGCCATCCGAAAAATGCTCAATTTTCATATTTCCGAGTGGACACGCTAAACTTTCACAAATTTTTTCAGCAAGATAACGACTTTTTGTGCCTGAAAACACTTTAAAAGGTGCAGTTGAAACTGACATGGATTGAAGTTTATTTAAGTTGGAGAATTTTCTGCAAAAGTACGGATATTTATTATAAAATGGGTACTAAAAAGATTAAAATTAAGATGAATATTTATAAGTCGAAAATACCGAAATGACAATTTTATCCCAAACTTGAGGCAGTTTTCAATATTCAATTCCTGAAATGTGAGTGTATTTTACAAAATTGGCGGGTTTCCGCAAACGTTTGAAATCAAATATTGTGTTTTTTTTAGCTTGATGAAATTTATATCCTGATTTTACCATTACTTTTGGTTCCTGTTATAAATAAATTTTTCTAATGGTCTACAATACAATAATCTATGAAAATACACTTTAAATTACCTTATCATACCTACTGGGGTCAACAATTGCTGGTAAGTGGTAATATTCCCGAATTGGGAAACGGTGAAATTTCCAAAGCCTTAACACTCAATTTTCAGGCACCCGAAGAGTGGTATGCTGAAATTGATGTGCATCTAAAAGAATCTTTCGAATTGAATTATAAGTATATTTTATTCACCGAACAAAATGGTCAATATGTAGAAGAGTGGGGCGATGATCGTCATATGAAGTTGGATTCATCGAAAATGGATCACGTTTTTTGCGTTGATACCTGGAATTCACCCGGAAGCCTCGAAAATGTCTTTCTTACTACTCCCTTTCAAAACGTATTGCTTCTTAAAGATAAAACTGCCGCAAATATAAAATTACCAACTAAATATACCCATGTTTTCAGGGTAAAAGTGCCATTGTTGAATAAAAATGAGGCCCTTTGCCTGATCGGTGATTGTGAAGCTTTGGGTAATTGGTCGACAAATAATCCGGTTCTCATGAGCCAGACTGATGGAAACTGGTGGTCTGCAGATGTAGATCTTAATAAGTTGCATGGCGATGTTCACTATAAATACGGAGTTTATGACCCGGAAAACAAGCAGTTTCGCTATTTTGAATCGGGTTCGGATAGAATAGCTCCTGTAATCAATTCAAAAAAGACTTATGTTTATTTGTCTGACGGTTTCGTAAGGATAGCAAATGATACATGGAAAGGAGCTGGCGTGAGTTTGCCTGTATTCAGTATCAGGACAAAAAATAATCTGGGCGTTGGTGATTTTGCAGATATTAAATTATTCGTCGATTGGGCCGAAAAAGTAGGGTTGAAACTGATTCAGGTACTTCCATTAAACGATACTACCGGAACGCATACTGATTCGGATGTTTTACCCTATGCTGCAATTTCTGCCTTTGCACTCAATCCGCTTTTCCTGAACCTGCCAGCAATGGGCAAGCTTCCGGCAACCCATCCGCTGCAAAAAGAGTATAAAATAAAACAAGCTGAATGGAATGCGTTGGATTTAATTGCTTTTTTAGAAATAATTAATTACAAATTAAAGTATGCCAAAGAATTATATCTTCTTCAAAAAGATAAATTCATACAAAACCAAGACTTTAAAGCATTTTTTGCCGATAATGAGTACTGGTTGGCTCCTTATGCTGCTTATTGTGTGTTGCGTGACCAATTTGGAACCTCCGATTATCGCCAATGGAAAGATTTTGCGCTATATGACGCCCAGCAGATGGTCGATTTCTCGTCGCCAACACAGCCACATTTCGATGATATAGCAGTAAATTATTTCATTCAATATCATTTGCATGTTCAATTATCTGATGCAGCCGCGTATGCACACGAACATGGTGTTGTTTTAAAAGGTGATATACCCATCGGTGTGAACAGAAACAGTGTCGATACCTGGGTTTCACCTGAACTATTCCATATGGACATGCAGGCTGGTGCTCCACCTGATATGTTTTCAGTGAAAGGTCAAAACTGGGAATTGCCAACTTATAACTGGGAGGCAATGAATCGCACTGGTTATGACTGGTGGAAAAAACGATTTGGACAAATGTCCTGTTATTTCGATACATTCCGCATCGATCATATACTTGGATTTTTCAGAATCTGGCAAATTCCGGCAAATCAAATAGAAGGGATTATGGGACATCTGAATCCCTCGACACCTATCTATGTTAACGAATTCGCAGATAAAGGTTTATGGCTCGATTACAATCGTTTTTGTAAACCTTATATTACCGATGCTATTCTATCTGATTTCTTTGGAGATGAGGCTTCGTGGGTAAAAGTAAATTGTCTTCAGATTGAAGATGGATGGATTTTCCGCCTGCAAACTCCGTATCAAAGTCAATTGAATGTAGAGAATCTTTTTAAGGCCGGTAAAATCTCCGAACGTGTGAAATGGGGATTATTCGATTTAATTTCCAACGTGCTTTTATTTGAAGTGGAAGGTAGTCATGGCACACAGTTCTATCCACGTTTTGGCATGGAAAGTCTGAGTACTTATCGTGAACTGGATAACTACAGTAAAGACCGTCTACGGGAACTTTATGTTGATTATTTCTATCGTCGACAGGATGCTGCCTGGTATAAATCGGGAATGGAAAAGTTACCTGCGCTAAAACGGGCTACCAATATGATGATCTGTGGTGAAGACTTAGGCATGATGACACCTTGTGTTACTGCCGTGATGAAAGAATTGGGTATTTTGAGTCTGGAAGTGCAAAGAGCGCCCAAGTCGAATAAAAGGGAGTTCTTTCATCCATCCAAAGCGCCTTATTTATCTGTAGTTACGCCTTCAACACACGATATGAGTACGATCCGTGGTTGGTGGGAAGAAGACCGTGCAGTTACGCAACGTTTCTATAATTCACAGCTTGGACATTGGGGTGAAGCGCCCTATTTCTGTGACTGGTGGATTTGTCGCGATATTATTTTACAACATCTGTATGCTCCTTCCATGTGGTCTGTTTTCCAGGTTCAGGATTTGTTAAGTATCTCCGAAACGATTCGCCGTCCTAATCCACACGAAGAGCGGATCAATGTACCTTCAAACTCGATGAGTAGCTGGCGGTATCGTTTACACCTGAATATGGAAGATTTATTGGAAAAAGAAGAATTCAATTCCGAATTGAAAAATTATATTAAGCAATCGGGAAGATAGTTGTTTTCAATGTTAAGCTTTTTGATTTATAGAGACCTTGCCTGCAGGGTCTTTATTTTTTATACCATTTCACGATGTGCTTTACGGAAAAAATAAATAGATGCGATCAGAATCACAATTCCACTCAAAATGGATGCATATGCTGCACCTAATATTCCAAAGAATTGTAGGGCTATTGAAAATATTATGATGTTGAATACCAATGATATTAAGCTAATGTACACGCTGTATTGAATTTTCCCTAATCCAAAAATTGCAGCACTTTGCAACTGTGTGAGTTGTCGAATGCTCCAACCGGTTGCCAAAAGCATAAAGTACGGCATAGATTCATCATATTTCCCCCCAAACAACCAATGTATAAAAAAAGGGATGCAAATTAAGGCGATAATTAGCGTTCCAAAAACGATTCCATAGAGTATTTTATTATAACTTTTAAAAACTGTCAGGAAATCTGTTTTATTGGCAAGTGTTGAGAAATATGGAATCGTAATTTGTTGCACAGTTCCCGGAAGTATTCGTAAAATTACTGTGAGTGTGAGTGCAAAGCTATAAAAACCAATTTCTTGCATGTCAACAATAAATATATTGAGTAAAAGAATGTCTATATATGCAGACAGCTCTGCTAATAAATTGGCAAACATCGAAGGCTTTGCATATCGCCAATGAATTGAGAATAACGATATTTTTGAAAACTGTGAATTATTATCAGATAAAATAGACCGAAATAACCTGATGCAAACAAACAACATTAGAATGAAACTTAAGTTGTAAGCCAGATAATATCCTTTAATTCCGAAAAAATAGGTGACAATTACAATTGCAAATATTGAAATTAACTTATTGGAAATGGTTAGTTTGGAGATCAGTTTTATTTTCTTTGTGGCTTGAAAATAAGAAACATAGACCATGAAAAGTGAATTGCTGATTATGGGAAATAGTCCCAGTGGAATAAGCCATTGAATAAACTTGTCGGAACTGAAAGCGCTAAACAGGTTTAAAATCAGGATAATAAAATATAAACTTATGGTCGATAAAATCGTAAAGAATAAAGCCGATCGAATCAATGTTGATTGTTCTTCCGAAGTGCGGTTTTCAGAACAAAGTTTAAGTGTGGAAGCATTAAATCCCATGCCTGCAACAACAGAAAAAATGGACAAGTAGGTTTGAATAATTTTAATACGGCCCATATCATCAGGAGCCAGGATTCCTGCAACGAAAAGTTGAGATGCAAAAGCAACAACCTGTATGAGCATGTTGGCCGACAATAAATGAAAGAATCCTTTCTCCTTTACATTATATCCTTTTATGATTAATGTTTTCAGTCTTTTTTTCATTCAAAATGAAGCTTAATTGCACCTAACAATGTCAATACCTGAGTCTTCTCAGTTATATTTCCCTGATTATAAAGCGTCAAGGCATCAGAATGAAGCTCAGCATACGATTCAATTAAATGAATATTTTCAGTAAAATTTTCATCGAGTGTTTTCTTAATATTTAAATTTGAATCGTACCAGTACTGTTCAGGACTCATAGTGTTTTTCCACATTGTACTTATTGGTAAGCGTTTCATCAAGGCTCTTTTATAACGGTAAAATAAACGTAAATTAGCATTGTTTGTCGGTTTTCCACCTATACTTTCCCATGTGAATCTAGCGATATCCGGATGTAATGTTTTAATCCATTCAATATAAATATTTTCTTTAAATTTGTATTTTAGTGGAATAGAATAGGCGTAAGATAAAAATGCCGAATTGAGAAAGGGAGTTGATGTTTCTCCTATCAAATCAAGATAAAGACAACCATTGTTCGCACCCATAAAAGCTCTGTTGTAAAACTTATAAAGTTCTTCAGTTGGATAATTTAACAGTTGTTTCTTCAAAAAATCCTCTACCCGTTTTGATATTTTAGTAGAGTACATTCCATCATTAATTTGCGGTTTTGTTTCAACAGGTTTTGATAAAAAACTACCCATTACAGCATCTCCAATCATACCTGTGTGAATCATACCATTATTTATATCCCCAATACCATCTAAAATGCTGAAGACATGGCTACAGCCGGTGTATACAGTAAGCCCGTCATTCACTGAAACCACATCCTGTATGGAATTCAAACTTTGTGCTTTTAACTCAATTTGAATGAGTTCCATTTGATAAGCTTTGGCTATTTGTTTTGAAATAATTTCATCAGCATAGCCTTTTTCGGAGAAATTTAATAAGATTTGATCCCTGTATCCCATTTTGTAAGCAATGAGTGCTGTCATCCTGGAATCTAAACCACCACTTAAAGTGGTCAGATGATTGTAATTATTTGATTTATCTATATCAAATTCTAGTCGAATTGCGTCCTTGAATAAGACATCCAATTGTTCAATAATAATTTTTTTAGAATCATTGGTTTCTGTAATATCTTTCAGGTTAAAATATGAATCTACCTTTAGAATGCCATCTTTAAAATTGCAGTATTCTCCTGCCCTGAGTTGATTTACTTCATTAATCAATGTTAGATTTTCATGCATAAAACCACTCGAAAGCAGGAGGTAAGCACTTTCTTCATTAAGTGAAAAAGATATTTTCAATTCTTTAAGACTCTGGGTAAGTGTCTTTAAATCAGATGAAAAAATCACATAGTCAGAATTATGAAAATAAAACACTTTTTTCATTGCTGTTTTATTATTGAATGCTATCCATGAGTTTACATGTTTATCGTGAAAAACTCCCGTATAATTTCCTTCAAACTGACTAAAAAAAGTATAGTTTTTATCCTCGTAATATTTTCTTATCAGACTTTTGGTATCCATTACATTATGCTGTTTGCATAAGTCATTGATGTTGTGTATGACTCCTTCAGTTATACACATGAAATCATCTGTATCAATCCATAGTTTCTCATTTTCAAACTTTTTGGAGCTAAATTGTTCTATTTGAAAATTATCGCCCTTGTGTTGCCTATTAAAAAATGATGTTTGAAAATTGAATGGTCGTTTCCAAAAAATGGGAATATTGACATGAAAGATTTTTCCGGTTGTAAATATGACAATAAATCCATTCATAAGGTATTAACTTAAAGTTATCTTATTCAAAATTAGCTTCAATTATCAAATTTGAAAAGCAATTGGCATGAAACATGACGGGTATACCAAGAAAAAATTTCAAACGTCTTGTAACAGCTTGAAATAAGGGAAGTTTTACACGTTCTGCAAAAGATAATTCACAATCGCTAAATCCGCTGTTAATTAAAATTTTGGATAGTGTAAATGGTGAAAACCAAAAACGATGATCTGTATTGATGTTTTCAACATTATTTTTTATATCTTTAATTGTCAGTAAATTAAAAACATTAGGCGCAGTTATTAATATCTTGTCAACTTTTCCTTTATATTTTTCTCTGATTTTTGTCAGAAATGCCACAGGATTGTCTATGTGCTCAATTATTTCACCCAAAATCATATAATCCCAATGCATTTCATCTAAAAGAATCAGATTGTCTGAAATTATATTTAAGAAATATACATCTTTGATGCCCAGATTTTTATTAATAAAATTCACGGCCTCAACATTGTTGTCAATACCTATACAGCGATTTGTGTTTTCGAGTAAAAGTCCATGCAGCCATTTTCTATTTCTTATTTTTTCCTCGATAAGTGGTAAATGATCAGCACATCCGACGTGAATAACCTGTTTGTCTTTTGTAACTTCAACAATTTTTTCAATTCTGGTTTTATTAGGGTATTTTTCTTTATAAAATGGTATATCAAGTCCGGCTGAAAATAATTCTCCGGTCAGGTGTTTTTCTATTTTAAGGTCAAATTTCATTCTATAGCCTGTTTATATTTTTCAAAAAGTATCTTTCCTACGCTTTCATAGCTGAATTTTTCTTTTGCTACTAGCTTTATCCTGTTTTCATCATAGTCATTAAAATGGTCAAGGAAGTAATTCATCTTTTCAAACAAGGCAACTTCATCACCGGGAGCAATCAGTAATCCGTTTGAATTGTTTACGTGTTCCGAAATCCCACCAACATTTGAACTTAATACAGGTTTTCCACAGACCAAACTTTCGGAGATTACAACCGGAGAATTTTCGAAATTTGAAAACATAACAAAAAAATCGCTGTTTTGCAACCAATTTGCAACTTCTTCTGGCTTTTTCTCACCCATGAAGTGTAAAATCCCCGGATGAAAATTAAGCGTCTGGGCATATTCAGTTACCGTTCCATAATCAACACCATTTCCAATGATAATAAACTCAAAGTCTTGACGGATTTTGGATAATGCTGATACTGCACGCAATATTCCTCTTACATTTTTTGCTTCTTCGTCAAAACATGAAACGTGAATAATTCGTTTATTTAATCGATGTACTACTGGTATTTCGTTGAAAAAATATTCATCAACAACATTATTGACTACCAAATAATTGGAGTTGTGTAGATTGTGAGCCAACATTGCCCTTTTTAAACTTTCCGAAACAGGAAAGATTGCCTTCGCATTCTTTACAACCAATTTTGTGATTTGTCTCCGTAAAAATCCTTTGAATGAATTCCGATCGGGTAAGTAACGCGACCAATGTTCCGTTATTACATATGGAATATCTTTCCATAATTTAAGAACATAGGCTATAAAACCCGTTCGGGTTAGGATATTGGCATGCACAATTTCCGGTATCCAATTGTCATTGATAATTTGTTTATATCCTTTCCAATATGCTCTTATATAATTAATTGAATTTTTAGCTTTGTTGATAAAACCATTTTTTTTGCATGGATAATATACAATTAGTTCAGACAGATTTAAATGATTTAACTTTTCTGTTTCAAAATTGTCAATGTTTTCGTCTGCATGAACATAGAGTACTTTTACATCACAATACAAACTAACCGCTTCAGCATGTTTTTGTACAAATAATCCAGCCATCGCATCGTATCGATTTGGATACCATTGAGATATAAAAAGAACTTTTATCATTTTTTGCTTGGTTTACCGATTAAAAACGAAGGCCGGAACCGTTTTAGTATGAAATATGGGTGGTCTGTTGCACCAAAACCCTTGTAGAAACGGGCAACACCCTCGATTCGTGATCCTTCAAAATCGAGGATAATATTGTTTGATGCCTCTTTGCGAATGATCATGTCAATCAGTAAAAACATAGCTGAAGAGACTTTCCCTTCATGATTGGAAATTGGAAGCAGATAGGTGATTCGATTTGCGGAATGCAGAATACAAAGAGCAGCAATCAACTCTTCTTCTGCTGAATAAACGCCATAAAGCGTCATCGCATTTTCGGCTATACCTTTTTCAATAAGTTCTTTTACTACCGGTTGTTGCGCCGACATATAATTTTTATTGACCGAATAATAGAAAGATAAAAAAACATCTAATTCTAATCCGCTTTTTATTTTTAAATCAAGTTTTAAGGATTTGTCAATATTCCGTTTAGTATTTTTAGAGTATTGTGCGGCAATTTGTTCATAAGGTTGGTACAGGCTCAGTATGAAATTGGGGTAAGCGACCGCGCTAGAATGGAAATTCTGTTCATTCAAATTTAACTCGTAACTGAAGGCGGGTAATTCCTTGATAAATTTTTGAACTACATCCTCATCGATAGTCTTTTTTGAGAAAATCCCTAATTGTTGTGTAAGAATAGGTTGAACCAGATACGGTAAACCATATTTGTATTTTACAGGGAGTGGCATTATATATTCGTAATCCTTGCTGATTAATGCATCCCAGTTGGGTGACACAACATCCAAATACCACGTATATGCATAAGTCAGTTGATTCTTCGATTCCGAGATACATTTATCCCATCGTGTGTAATCAATATCTTTATGTTGAAAGTGTTTTATCAGCATGCAAAGTTGTTTAACAATAATCAAAACAAAAGTAGGTATTTTTCGTAACAAAACAGCTAAAACAGGCTGTAAATTTGTAGTAAACGAAATATTGTTAAAGATTATTATTGACAATGTTGAATTAGTACCTTGTTTTTACGAAATAATTTTTTTATTTAAAAAAAATGCAGTATTTTTGAACTTTCAATATAAACTAAGAAAAGCTATGGCAAAAGAAATTGTAGTAAATACCGGTGCAATGTATAATGCACTTACTAATGGCAGTAAGATTGTCGGGAAAATTTTCGCTGACAGTGATTTTAGAATTGATGGTGAAGTTGAAGGAACAATAACCTGTAGCGGGAAAGTGGTAATTGGACAAAAAGGTTTTCTGAAAGGTTCAATTTCATGTGTCAATGCCGAAATAATCGGAACCGTTGAAGGTGATATTGTAGTTTCTGAGACTTTATCATTACGCGGATCAGCTATCATTAAGGGAGAGGTTAAAACAAAAATTCTGATGGTTGAGCCCAATGCCGTTTTCAATGGCACCTGCTCTATGCGGGATGCTTCGGACACTTCAGTAACCGAATAATTTTTTTGAAATTTACAGAAAAGAGTCCCCTGTCTTTTCTTATATTAATAATAATTCAGCGTTGAAGTAAGCATTTACTTCAACGTTTTTAGCTTAAACCCATACATTTTCCTTCCATATGGATAACATTAAATATAAAGCACTTGTGGTAGATGAACTGGATGGTAAATTTATCCAGAGCATACAAACACTTGATACCAAAGATTTGCCTGAAGGCGATGTGCTTATCCGCGTTCACTATTCATCGGTTAATTATAAAGATGCCCTTTCGGCTTCAGGCAATAAAGGTGTAACCAAAAAATATCCGCACACGCCGGGAATTGATGCGGCAGGTGTTGTGGTTGAATCAATAAACGAGGTTTTTAAGGCCGGCGATCAGGTGATTGTAACCGGATACGATTTGGGGATGAATTCAGCCGGTGGTTATGGGCAATTTATTCGTGTACCTGCAGGTTGGGTTGTGAAACTTCCTGACGGATTAAGTCTAAAAGAAGCGATGATCATTGGGACAGCAGGATTTACTGCAGGTATTTCACTGACCAGGTTGACTGAACAGGTAAAACCAACTGATGGAAAAATCGTTGTTTCGGGTGCGACAGGTGGGGTAGGGTCTGTAGCACTTTTATTACTTACGAAATTAGGTTATCAGACAGTTGCGATATCCGGAAAAGGAACTGAATATCCATATTTGAAAAGACTGGGTGCTTCAGATATTATTTCCCGGATTGATTTTCAGAAAGTTGATAAACGTCCGGTACTTTCGGCTCAGTACGCCGGAGCTGTTGATACGGTTGGCGGACCTGTTTTGGAAAATATATTAAAAATGCTTCAACCGCTGGGAGCAGTTACTACCTGCGGAAGTGTTTCGTCTACGGAACTGAATATGACTGTATTCCCATTTATTTTGCGTGGAATATCTTTGATTGGTATTTCATCTCAAAATTATCCAATGTCGCTTCGACAGAACTTGTGGAATAAATTGTCAAATGAATGGAAACCTTCCAACCTGTTGGATCTTTTTACCGAAATATTGCTGGAGGATGTCCCGGATACGTTGGAAACTATTTTAAAGGGGAAACTGAAAGGCAGAACAATCGTAAAATTGAAGGATTAAATCATGTAAGCCTGATAACACTTCGTTAAACTCAAGTATTGAGATAACACATGATTTATTGATTATCAATAAAGTAAATTGAAAGCTAAGGATATTTTAAATAAATTGAAATTCAGGCCGGAATAAAAAAACCAGAAGCAAAATTTTACAGGAAAATCAGCCGGGAAGTTCCAAATTCGGTTAAAGTTCAAATCTTTTAAAGAAAAGCCTTTTATTAATCAAAAAAAAATTGCAATTTTGCACTTTATTTCAGATTACTATTCACTCCATAATACTAACCCTTCTCCTGAATGGCATTAGCAAACGAGAATTATTTAAAAACTCCCGAAATCTATTGTTTTGACGAAATAGAGAAGCGCGTTAATGCCTTTAAAGTTCTGCATCCAACTTCAAAAATAATCCGCTTAGGTGTGGGTGATGTGACCCGTCCTTTACCCGAAGAAGTGGTAAAAGCCATGCACATTGCCATTGATGAAATGGGTAAGGTTGAGACATTTAGAGGTTATAGTCCACCGCATGGCTACGATTTTTTAATCGAAAAAATTCTAAAAGATTATCGTACCCTGGGTGTCTCTTTGGACAAAGAAAGTGTTTTTATAAACGATGGCGCGAAGTCCGACATAGGAAATATTGGTCATGTGTTGGGTCGTGATAATATAATTGCAATAGCCGATCCTGTTTATCCGGTGTATGAAAATGCAACCATCATGAGCGGCCGGGCCGGAGTTATAAACGATGATCAAAAATGGAGTAATATCGTTTATTTGCGATGTACAGCCGATACTGACTTTGTCCCGGAGTTACCGACAGAGAAAGTGGATGTAATCTATTTGTGCAATCCCAATAATCCAACAGGAACTGTATTAAACAAAACAGAGTTGAAACGTTGGGTCGATTATGCCATTGAACATCAGAGTATCATAGTTTACGATGGTGCGTATCAGGCTTATGTGAACGAGCCCAATGTGCCACGAAGTATATACGAAATTAAAGGGGCCAAAAAGGTTGCTATAGAAATCAGAACTTATTCAAAAACAGCAGGTTTTACCGGTTTGCGGTGTGGTTATTCCGTTTTTCCGCAAGAATTGATGGTATACACAAAAATGGGAGAAGAAGTTCCGTTTATCAAACTCTGGAACCGACGCATCACGAATTATACCAATGGTGTTTCGTATATAGTACAACGTGCTGCTGAGGCCATATATTCCAAAAAAGGAAAAAGTGAAACCAAAGAATTGGTAGATTATTACCTCACTAACGCTTTAATGATTAGAAATGAACTCAAGTCGCTTGGATTTGAAGTTTATGGTGGTATTAGCTCACCTTATGTATGGTTCAAAACACCTGATGATCAACCCTCCTGGAAATTTTTCCAACAATTATTATACGAACATAATGTGATAGGAACACCAGGAGTAGTTTTTGGATCTTCAGGTGAAGGTTACATGCGATTTACAGGATTTAGCAACCGGGAAGATACGATTGAAGCGTTAGACCGGATACGAAAAGGAAAATATTGAATATCTTAACTAAACAGAAAAATAGATTATGTGTGGAATTGTAGGTTATATTGGAAATAGACAGGCTTATCCCATTCTTATAAAAGGACTTCAGCGACTTGAATACCGGGGTTATGACAGTGCGGGCATTGCGTTGCTGAATGAAGATAAACTGAACGTGTATAAAGCCAAGGGAAAGGTTTCTGACCTTGTTCATTTTGCGGAGCAAAAAGATATCCGGGGTACAATCGGAATTGCGCATACCCGTTGGGCAACGCATGGTGAACCCAACCAGATTAATGCGCATCCTCATTATTCACAATCGGAAGAATTGGCACTGATTCACAATGGAATCATTGAAAATTACGCGGTTCTTAAAGAAGGATTGAAAGAACGGGGTTACACATTCAGCAGTGAAACTGACACAGAAGTTCTCATTCAACTGATAGAATTTATTAAAAAATCAAATAATGTTGATTTAACTACTGCTGTTCAATTGGCACTTAATCAGGTGGTTGGCGCTTATGCCATTGCTGTGATTGAAAAAGGCCAACCGGATATAATTGTAGCTGCACGCAAAGGTAGTCCTTTGGTTGTGGGAATAGGCGAAGATGAATTCTTTTTGGCTTCGGATGCTACACCGATTATTGAATTTACAAATCAGGTTGTTTATATTGGCGAAGAAGAAATTGTGACTTTGCAACGCGGTAAACAAATGAAAATTAAAACGATTGGAAATGTAGTGAAAACCCCCGAGGTTAAAAAGCTCGAAATGACGATCAGTCAGCTGGAAAAGGGTGGTTATCCGCATTTTATGATAAAAGAAATATTCGAACAGCCCAAAACATTAAGTGACAGCATGCGTGGCCGGGTGAATGTAGAAGAAAATAATATTACGCTGGCGGGTTTTATCGATAACAAAGAGAAATTTCTGAATGCCAAACGTATTATTATTATAGCTTGCGGAACTTCGTGGCATGCCGGATTGATAGGTAAATATGCAATTGAAGAATTTGCACGCATTCCGGTGGAAGTAGAATACTCTTCGGAGTTTCGATACCGTAAACCGGTAATTAATCCGGATGATCTGGTGATTGCTATTTCACAATCGGGTGAAACAGCCGATACACTGGCAGCAGTAGAGTTAGCCAAATCACACGGAGCATTTATTTTTGGTATTTGCAATGTGGTTGGATCTTCTATTCCACGGAATACCCATTCCGGTTGTTATACCCATGCCGGACCCGAAATCGGTGTGGCTTCGACCAAAGCATTTACTGCACAGGTAACGGTGCTTACCATGTTGGCATTGATGATTGGAAAAGAAAAAGGTACGCTAAGCCATGAACATTATCTTAAAATTGTGTTTGAGTTGGCACGGATACCTGAAAAGATAAAAGAGATTCTGAAGCAGGATGACATTATTGCGGAATTTTCTAAAACCTTTACCTACGCGCAGAACTTTATTTATTTAGGTCGTGGTTATAATTTCCCTGTAGCGCTCGAAGGTGCTTTGAAATTAAAGGAAATTTCTTACATACACGCCGAAGGTTACCCGGCTGCAGAAATGAAGCATGGTCCTATTGCTTTAATTAGTCAGGAAATGCCGGTTGTGGTTATTGCTACCAGTGCAGGAATGTACGATAAAGTGGTGAGCAATATTCAGGAAATAAAGGCCCGGAAAGGTAAAATTATTTCGATAGTTACCGAGGGTGATGTGGTGGTTAAAAATCTGTCCGATTATACCATCAGCATTCCCGAGACTGAAGAGTGTCTGGTGCCCTTGTTGGCAGCTATCCCCCTTCAATTACTGGCTTATCATATAGCTGTTGTGAAAGGTTGCAACGTCGATCAACCGCGAAATTTAGCTAAATCAGTAACTGTAGAATAGTGTACACTTAAAACCCCTGCGTCTTCGTCGGGGTTTTTTGTTCATTTAAATTGGTTGATTAGTTAATTGGTTGATTAGTTGTTTAAAATGTAAACGGGTATAATATGTGATTTTAGGATAAATAATTTTAAATCATTTGAGGTTGGGTATCGAATTTTTAGAATAATTGTTTTTAAAGATTGTAGTATACTTCAATAAAGAACCAAGAGCCAAGAACCAAGAGCCAAGAACCAAGAGCCAAGATTTAAGACCTGGAACTTAGAAATCAAATCTCTAAATAAACCAATAAACCAATCAACCAATTAACTAATCAACGAATTAACCAATTAACTAATCACCCAATTAACCAATCACCAAATAACCAGCTTACAAATTACTAAATAACATGTGCGGAATAGCAATGATCAGGCTTTTAAAGCCTTTGGAATTTTATCACGAAAAATACGGGACATGGCAGTATGGCTTGCAAAAGATGTACCTGCTTATGGAAAAGCAACACAATCGCGGGCAGGAAGGGGCAGGCATAGCTACGGTGAAGCTCGATATGCCATCCGGTGAAGAATATATCTGGCGTGATCGCAAGGAAGGTAAAAATGCTATCCAGGAAATTTTTGCCGACATTAATAAAACGATGGTAAATGTATCGGAAGATGTGTATAAAAATGTCGAACGATCAAAAGCCGAATTACCTTTTGCCGGCGAACTCTATATGGGTCATTTACGATACAGTACCACAGGCAGGAGCGGTTTATCCTATGTTCATCCATTTTTGCGCCGTCATAACTGGAAAAACAGAACCCTGGTGCTGGCGGGTAACTTCAATCTGACCAATGTTGATGAGCTCTTCGAACAATTAACCCTGAAAGGGCAACATCCAAGAGATAAGGGAGATACTTTTCTGATGCTGGAATCACTTGGATTCAGACTCGATCAGGAAGTACAAAAAGAGTATGACAAAATTAAACAACGGTATACAAATGATTTAGTTATCACTCAAAAAATTGAGGAAAATCTCGATATAGCCTCATTTATAAGAAAATCGGAGAAAACATGGGATGGCGGTTATGTGATCTGTGGTATGTTGGGTCATGGCGATTCATTTGTTTTTCGCGATCCCAAGGGCATTCGTCCGGCATTTTATTATGCTGATGATGAAATTGTTGTAACTGCATCCGAACGTCCGGTTATTCAAACGGCTATGAACCTGAAAGAGGAAGATATCAAGGAATTGAATCCGGGTGAGGCCATGATTATCAAGAAAAACGGAACCATTAAATTTGAAACCATTCGTCCGGCTTCTCCCGAACTGGCTAAATGTTCGTTCGAACGTATTTATTTCTCAAGGGGGAGTGATATTGATATTTACAATGAACGAAAACTCCTTGGAGAATCGTTGGCACAACCCATCCTGAAAGCCATTAATTATGATATGGAAAACACGGTGTTTTCATTTATACCCAATACGGCTGAAGTAGCATTCTACGGGATGAAAGAGGGAATAAAAGCAGCTACCAATAAACCGCTCCGCGTTGAAAAAGTGCTTATTAAGGATATAAAATTAAGAACTTTTATTTCAAATAATGATGAACGGAATGACCTGGCAACTCACGTGTATGATGTGACTTACGGATCCATTCGTCGCGGGAAAGTGGATACGCTGGTGGCCATTGACGATTCCATTGTACGTGGAACTACGCTGAAACAAAGTATTCTGAAGATCCTGAACCGGCTCGAACCGAAAAAAATCGTGATCGTTTCATCCTCTCCACAAATCAGGTTTCCCGATTATTACGGAATTGATATGCCCCGCATGAACGAATTCTGTGCTTTTAGGGCAGCCATCGAATTGTTGAAAGAGACAGGTAATCAGCATGTGATTGATGCAGTTTATCATAAATCAAAAGCCCAGGAACATTTACCTAAAGAAGAGGTGATTAATTTTGTGACGGAGATTTATAAACCATTTACGCAGGACGAAGTTTCAGTGAAAATAGCTGAAATGCTGACGCCCGCCGAAGTCGATTGTCCGGTAGAATTGGTTTATCAAACGATTGATGGCTTACACAAAGCCTGTCCGGATCATAAAGGTGATTGGTACTTCTCCGGCAATTATCCAACTCCGGGGGGAAATCGCCTGGTGAATCAGGCCTTTATCAATTATTACGAAGGCAGAGATAAATAATTTTTCCAGTTTACATTAAAAAAAGCCTCATCCTTATCGGTTGAGGCTTTTTTTATCCCGAAAGTAAGGACTAAACCAACTGATCTCTCAGCTTTTTCATATCCAGAATGGTGAATTCTTTTTTATTGATACTGATAATTCCTTCCTGAACCATTTCCGAAAGACTTCGGGCTAAGGATGGTCGTGCCACGCCGAAGAAATCGGCCAACTCGGTTTGATTGCGATTGATAATAAAACTTTTCTCAGTTCCAACGACTTGTTCCAGTATAAAATGTGCCAGTTTTCCTTTAATGGTTTTGATGGAAAGCATTTGCAAACGGTTGGTCAAAAACTGGGTGCGATTGGAATTATGCGTTAGAAACTGTTTCATAAAATCGGGATTGGTCATCATCAGGCGCATGATTTCGTCTTTTGGTATCTTCATGATTTCCACTTCCTCCAGTGTGGTAACATCAACCGGAAAATGATTATTGTCCGAAAACAAAAACGCAGGTGCGAGTGGGCGGGGGGCTTTGATAATTTCTATCCCCAACAGACTTCCGTTTTCTGTAATCATTTCCGTCTTCACAGAACCCTGCATAAGCATATACAATGCATCGCAAACATCGCCCTGCCTGATAATCAATTCATTTTTCGGATAAGCTTTGATGGTACATTTCAAATCCGACAAAAAATCTTCTTCATTCTCAATATTTATGCTGCTGCAAATCGGGCAAGCCGATAAATCTATTTTTTCCATGTTTAATATCTATTTATCCTACAAAATGAAGGTTTAGGGTCACAAAAATACAAATAAACTTCAGGAGTGTAACAACTGTTACACTTTAATTGTTATCTCTATTGTACTTTTGCAGCATAATTAATTAAACAATACAACGATATGACTGATTACACATTCAATAAAGAAAATAAAGGATTCCCCAAAGCACAAAAATTCAATTTCAACGATAGCATTGCTTATGCCGATGGTTCGGTAGTCAGTAAAATTCTGTTGAGAAACGATAAGGGCAATGTTACCCTTTTTGCTTTCGATAAAGGCGAAATGCTCAGCGAACATACAGCTCCATTTGATGCAATCGTTCAGGTGCTGGACGGTTCTGCCGAAATTGTGATCGACAATGTCTCTCATCTGTTGGTAGCCGGCGAAAGTATTATTATGCCTGCCAATATACCTCACGCCGTGTTGGCTGTCGAGAAATTCAAAATGATGCTGATCATGGTGAAAGGATAAAAAAACCCCTAAATCCCCTAAAGGGGACTTAAAGAGGCATTTCAATAACAAAATTCAATGAAATTAACGATACTAACTAAATCCCCCTTTAGGGGTTAGGGGTCATATGAAACGAACAATAATCAAAATAGACGAAGCGCTTTGCAATGGTTGTGAGGCCTGTGTAAGCGGCTGTCACGAAGGTGCACTACAAATGATAGATGGGAAGGCCCGCATGATCAGCGAGTTGTACTGCGACGGTCTGGGTGCCTGTATTGGCGAATGTCCGGTAGGAGCAATCACACTCGAAGAACGTGAAGCCGAACCTTACGATGAGATTGCCGTGATACAGCGCATGGTTTCGAAAGGAGAAAAAACCATTCTGGCGCACCTCAGGCATTTAAAAGACCACGGAGAACTTGACCTCCTGAAACAGGGTGTTATGTGGTTGAAACAAAATCAGATCGATGTTGATTTCGCGGCTGTTCACAATGCACCGGCTCCGGCCCCAAAAGCCCCCGCAGTTTGTGCCTGTCCCGGAAGTAATGAAATGTCATTTGCTCCGGCAGCAGCTAAAACTACTGCTTTTCGCATGGCAGCACCGGCCACTTCAGCAGTTACAGTAAATGCGTCACAACTCCGTCAATGGCCGGTGCAGTTGCATTTGTTGAATCCCGAAGCTGCGTACTTTAAAGCTGCCGATGTGGTATTGGCAGCAGACTGTGTGGCATTTAGTTTTGCCGATTTTCACAACCGCTTCCTGGCCGGAAAAATACTCGCCATTGCATGTCCTAAGCTCGACAGCAACAAAGAATCATATATTGAAAAATTGAAAGTAATGATTCAACGTTCGGCTATCAATACCCTTACAGTCATAATCATGGAAGTGCCATGTTGTGGAGGTTTGTTGCAGTTAGCCACCAAGGCGGTTGCAGAATCAGGACGCAAAATCCCGCTTAAACTTATCGTTATCGGCACACGGGGCGATGTCCTCAAAGAAGAGTGGGTCTAAAGGATTTACAATTAAAACATTTACAACCTGCCTGCCGCAGGCAGGTTTACAATTGAAGCAAGAATTATTCTTTATATAATCAACTAATCATGTCTTCCGTTCCCCCTTTAGGGGGTTAGGGGGTCTTAACCGAGAACCAAGAACCAAGAATCAGGACAAAATACCCGAAACACGGAACGCGAAACGTGAAACGTGAAACACGAAACACCGAACGCAAAACACGGAACACGGAACGCGAAACACGAAACGCAAAACACGGAACACGGAACACGAAACGCGGAACACCCCAATAACGACGCTCTATTAATTCCGGGTTCGCACGCCGAACCTAAACCGGATCAAATCACAGTTCACTACTATAACTGGAAACACACGATCAACGATTTTATATTGTTGATTGTGTGTTATTTAAAACGATTGAAACTGTCGTTTTAGGATTGCTTTTTTTAATTCTACCAAATTTATCAATAAATCATAATTTAATCAGGGTCAATAACGACCAATAAAATCAAATTTTTTAAGGAATATGGATTCAAAAATGTTTTGTTATCAATGTCAGGAAGCCTCAAAAGGTACCGGCTGTTCAATTATGGGCGTTTGTGGAAAAACTCCCGAAGTTTCAGGTTTACAGGATTTACTTATTTATCAATTGAAAGGGATTTCTATTTACTCAACCCGGTTACGGGAACTGAACATAGAAATTCCGGAACTAAACAAATTCGTTACCGATAGTTTGTTTATGACCATTACCAATGCAAATTTTGATTACGACCGTTTTGTTGCAAAAATAAACGAAGGCTTTGAATTACGCGATCAGGCAAAAAATACCCTGATTGAAAATGGAGGCGAAGTTCCGGTTCTTACATGTGATTGTCTGACCTGGAAATCAAATGATCCAAAGGAAATGGAGGCAAAAGCCGGATTGGTGGGCGTTCTTTCAACCGAAAATGAAGATATCCGTTCTCTGCGCGAATTAACGATCTACGGTTTAAAAGGAATTGCAGCCTATGGTGAGCATGCATACAACCTCGGATATATTGACAATGATGTGGATGCCTTTATGCAGCGCGCATTGGCGGCTACAACCGATGATAACCTTAGTGGTGAGGAATTGACTGCTTTGGTACTCGAAACAGGTAAAATGGGCGTTCAGGTCATGGCTTTGCTCGATAAGGCGAACACCACTGCTTATGGTAATCCGGAAATTACGACAGTTAGCCTGGGCGTACGGAATAATCCGGGAATACTGATCAGCGGTCACGATTTGAAAGATATGGAAGAACTCTTGAAGCAAACCGAAGGAACCGGTGTGGATGTGTATACACACAGCGAAATGCTTCCCGCCAATTATTATCCCGCTTTCAAAAAGTACAAACACTTTGTGGGCAATTATGGAGGTGCCTGGTGGAGTCAGGTAACTGATTTCGAAACATTCAATGGGGTGGTTTTATTTACAACCAACTGTATTGTTCCTCCACGCAAGAGTGCCACCTATACCGGCCGCGTTTATACCACCGGCGCTTCGGGTTTCCCTGACTTCAAACATATTGCCGACTGCGAAGACGGAAAACCGAAAGATTTTTCAGCCATGATCGCGCATGCTAAAACATTTGCTGCACCCACCGAAATTGAAACCGGCGAAATTGTGGGTGGATTTGCGCACGCGCAGGTTTTTGCGCTGGCCGATAAGGTTGTAGATGCAGTAAAAACAGGTGCTATCCGTAAGTTCTTCGTCATGGCAGGTTGCGATGGTCGCATGAAAAACCGAAATTATTACACCGAGTTTGCCGAGAAACTCCCAACTGATACGGTTATTCTCACTGCAGGTTGTGCCAAATATCGCTACAATAAATTACCATTGGGCGATATCGGTGGCATTCCGCGTGTGTTGGATGCCGGACAGTGTAACGACAGTTATTCGTTGGTAGTGATAGCCCTGAAGCTGAAAGAAGTATTTGAACTGAATGATATCAACGAGCTGCCGATATCTTATAACATTGCCTGGTACGAACAAAAAGCGGTGATCGTGTTGCTGGCTTTACTTTCATTGGGTGTGAAAAACATCCACCTGGGACCAACATTACCCGCTTTCCTGTCACCGAATGTAGCCAAAGTGCTGGTTGATGCCTTCGGAATTGCACCCATCGGAAGTGTAGATGAAGATATGAAATTATTTCTGAACTAAATATTCTTTCGACTTTTTAGACTAAAAAAGAAATCCCCGTAAAACTCCACTGTTTTCCGGGGATTTTAGTCATATTGCAGCACTGAAAAATGGATATGCAGCACTGAAAAATGGGTTTGCAACATCAGGGAAAGGGTTTGCAATCCGCTTCTTGCCATTACCGAAATAATTTTCACTATATTTGTCAAGTCTAAAATCACATAAATATAAATCCAACATTTCCTGGAGAACGGGGGTGTCCGTTGAAAAAGTAATTAAATATTTATCGGGTGACAATGGTGACTTTTTCGACGGTGAATCATAGTCGCGAAGGTCGTGAGAGTCCCCCGATAAAAAAATAAAAGAACAAAACAACTTTAAAACCCTAAATCCATGGATAAGCAATATAACGCTGATGGTTTTATACCCAAGCATGGTGGTTATGAACGATTGATAACCTACCAGAAGTCCGAAATTATATATGACGGTACTTACTACTTTAGTCATAAGTATTTTGACAGATACGACCGTACGATAGACCAGATGGTGCAGTCGGCACGATCCGGAAAGCAGAATATTGTAGAAGCCAGTATGGCATCGGGAACTTCGAAGGAAACCGAGATAAAACTCACCAATGTTGCCCGAGCTTCACTCGAGGAACTGAAAAAAGATTATCAAGATTATCTGAGGGTGCATCATTTAAAGTATTGGGATAAAAGTCATCCGTATTATGCTGCTTTAACAAAGAAACATAAAACACCTAATGCTACCTACGAAACCTACAGGAAAGGAATTGAAAGTCCTGACCCTGAAGTATCGGCCAATGTGATGATAAGCCTGATAAACGTTACATCCTATCTGCTTGCACAACAAATAAAAACACTGGAAAAGGAATTTCTGGAAGAAGGTGGATTGAGGGAGCGTATGTCGCAGGCAAGAATTGAAGTCAGGAAGAAACAAAAGTAAAATAATCAGTTAAATCTCCAGGTATAGAAGACAAAACTAACTCTGGTTCAGTTTAGTGATACGTAGCCTGAACTTACCTCTGTCTTCGGTAGATAAATACAGCAGGCAGACTGGAAATTAGTAAGTTTATGAACTGACATCATAAGGTGAAAACGTCTAAATAATTAGTATAAGTCCCCACTTTGTTGAGACTCAAACTATCCAGTGTTTGAAATTGAGTATACCTGGACTAAAAAAGAGGCTTTCCATTTTTTCAACTGACCTCACAAAACTTTCAGTTGACTATCCCATTTTTTCAGCAGGCTTCGCCAATTGCAGAGCCTTCTTCCGTTTTTTGTAATCGCTTTTGCGGTTATTATACTCTTACAACTCCCTCAGATCCCTCAGCTCCGGGCATTAGTTCAAAGATCTTATCGGGATGCAAGTCCGGTTCATCACGGTGTGACACGTACAAAATGGCAATTTTTTTAGCTGCTGCAATCGTATTCACCATTTCGATAAACAGCATGCTGTTTTCATCGTCGAGCTCTATGGTCGGTTCATCGAGAATCAAAAGCGGTGGATGTTTCACCATGGCCCGCGCCACCATCACCATGCGCTGTTGTCCCAGCGAGAGGTTATGAAAAGTTTTATTTTGGTATGACGTGCCCAACATTTCCATCCATTTCCTGGCAATATCTTTTTGCATATCAGTGGGTTTGCTATAAAGTCCTATGGAATCCATTAAGCCCGAAATAATCATATTCTCCACCGAATCGACATGCTTAAACTGATCTATCATCGAAGGGGTGAAATAGCCTATCTGCCGCTTGATATCCCATATCGATTCTCCTGAACCTTTCTTTTTTCCGAAAAGTATCATATCCTGACCATAACCACGCGGATTATCGCCCGTGATAATCGATAGCAGGGTGCTTTTCCCGGAACCGTTGGGGCCCGTAAGCTGCCAGAATTCGCCTTTTTGAATAATCCAGCTCACCTTGTTCAACACCGGTTTCTCGCCATACTGAACCGAAACCGAATTAAGTTGCACCAATGGATTTATATCAACATGAAGCTCATCGTAATGATTTGGAAGCCTGAATTGATGCACTTTCTTTTCTGGTGCCTGCTCTGAATTTCGAAATGTTTCCGCGTCTTCTTCTTTCACAATGCAATTGTTTTCATCAACCGAAAATATCCTTTGTATGCAGGGCAACATATCGCGTTTTCTGAAAAAAAGTTGAATCAACAAAGTCGATTCAGACAGAAGTGCTAACGTAGTCGTTATTGCCTGCTGCGTTTCTTTGTCAATATTGCTGTAAACGTCGTCAAGAACCATATATTGAGGCTTTTGATCAATCAGATACATCAACAACGCCTTTTTTTGCTGACCGCTAGACATAGTCGCTAAACCGGTATTATCATTCGTCTGAATCAGAATCCTGTCGTGACGCAACTCCTCTTCAACCATACGGTTAATGGTTATTGCCGAGTGTAAAGCTCCGCGCAATGAACTCAAATCGAGATATTCCTGAAGAAAATTATTTTTCATTATTTGTTCAAGAATATTATTCTTATTCGATGTGTTCGATAAATAAAGTCCTATGCTATTATTTTGATTCATTTGAAATTTTTTATTGAAATAGAATGTAAAACAGTACCTTAAAGCGGGGAGAAGACTACAAATCCTAACCCGCAGAAATAAAGGTCAACATTTCTTTTTTGCTTCAGCTTTTTCCAGGTTTTCAATCACCCTGAATTTCACAATTTCAAAGATAAGTTCAACCGGAAGTGGTTTATCAATAGGAAATTGAACTGCACCTTTTGAACTTTTGAAACCTTTTAAATCTTCTTTAAAAGCTACAATGCCCGAAGGTGCAGGATAAAAACCAATATGATTTTTATGAGCCGCAAAATGAACTAAATTTCCATGAAGAGCAAAGGTTGGCATTTGATAACTGATGGTCTCAACTGCACCGGGAGCAGCTTTTTTAATCGTTTCCCTCATTTTCTCCAGGATTTCTTGTATAATGGTTGGAAATCCGGCGATATATGCATCGATCGTGCGGGGTGTATTTTTGTTTGTAAGCATAAAATTGGAGCTTGTTATAATTCAGTGGATTATTTTAAACTGATAATAGAAAAGGCACAAATCTCAAGTTCGTGCCTTTTCTATAATCTGGGTAATATATTATCTTTTAATCCAATTTTGAATTTTAATGCCTTTAATACGTTCAAATTCAGAAACATTTTCTGTAACCATTATTAATTCATTCGCAACAGCAGTTGTACCAATTAGCAAATCAAAATCACCAATTTTTGTTCCTAAGGCATTTAATCTTGCTTTTTCTTCACCATATTTGTAAATGGCATTATACAAAGGAAGTACTGCAACTTGTTCAATAAAATCCGAAATCAATTTATGGTTCTTTTTTGGTTGCTGACTTTTTTCAGCACCATAGACCAATTCGGCAAGGGTTATCTCTGAAATAGCACAATTATCTATTCCAACTTCTTCAAACTTTGTTAGAAGATTAAATTTACCTCTGAAAAAGTGAATGCAAATGTTTGTGTCTAATAGATATTTCATTAAAATTCTGCTATTTCACGATTATTTGATCTGGAATCTTTTAACTCTTTAATTATCAAGTCTGAGTCCCGATTATCTACCCATGAACCAAACAAAGATGCAATATTCTTTTTTTCTTTCCTGGTTTCCACAATTGATTCTGTAAGTTTAATAATCAATTTCTTTTTTGAATTTGTATCCATATTGTATAGAAATCCGAAGAAATTTTCAATTGATTTATTATTTAAAGTAATTGATTTCATATAGTGTAGAATGAATTAATAAATTGTTGAATTCATATATTTATAACAATTACAAATTATTTTTTCCAATAGCAAAGATAATATATTTATGTAATTTTTGAGCAGTATAAAATCCAAAATATTCAATTACTACAAAGAAAATCATATTGGATAAAACGATTTTGTTCATACTTTGTTTTTTTATAATTGCTTAAAAATATATATATTACTTATCTAAACCCCAACAGCTGAATGAAAAACGAAGTGATGCCATGTATCATTTCAGAAAGATGGAGAATATTGATATTAAACTGACTTTCGGCAATGATGATAGCAAATAAAACCATCGTCCCGTATTTGTACATGTTCATCATGATTATGGGATGTATTTCCTTTAAAAAAGTCAGATAGACATGCGAACCGTCAAGCGGTGGGATAGGTATCAGATTAAAAATAAACAAGCTGAAATTTATGACACCCCAGATAACGATCAGATTAATGATCTGAAGACCAAATTCGGTGGCATTGAAATATTCGAGCGAATATAATAAACGTGCTGTAATAAAGAAAAGTACAGCGATCACGAAATTAGATAAAGGACCGGCCAAGGATATCAGAATCTCGTCGCGGTGCTTGTGTTTCAGATTATCGGGATTGAAACTGACCGGTTTTGCCCATCCGAATCCGGCAACAACAATCAGGAAGAATCCCAACCAGTCGATGTGTTTCAACGGATTCAGGGTGATTCTCCCTTCGTCTTTTGCCGTATTATCACCCAGTTTGTAAGCCGTGTATGCATGTGCGAACTCGTGTACCGTCAGTCCAATCACTGCTGCAGGTATAATCTTTAATGATTCTCCTAAATCCATTCCAATAATTTTATTTATATTTCTGTATAATTTTCCGCAAACTTACAAAAAAATTATTGACATTCATCAAAGAACCCTTTAGGCAATATGCTTTTATCAATTTTATCACCATCTTTAAATTTATCTGTATCAATATATTGTATTACAATTTGTGGCGTAGTGAAACCTGTTATTTTTGCTTCGGTTCGTCTGTTTGCCTGATGTTCCGTATTTGTACAATCTACACCATCGGCGCATTTATTCAACAGTTGATATTCACCATAGCCCTTGGAAATAATTCTGGCCGGATCTATCTTGCTTTTTATCAGATACTCCACAACCGATTTTGAACGTTCTTCCGAGAGGCGGTTATTGTATTCAAAAGTACCACGTGAGTCGGTATGTGATCCGATTTCTATCGTTATCGGTTTTTCCCTCAATACCGTTACCAGGCTATCCAGTGTGATGGAGTATTTGTAGGTTAGATGAATCAGGCTATCTAAAATAGGCATGGCATCCTGACGAATATCTGATTTATCGAAATCATAATGCGTATCTCTGATTCTCCAGGCAAAACCGATTGTATATTTATCAAGGATTAAGTCGCGCGGTGCTTTAAAAGTCGTATCCATTTCCTGTGGATCAAAAATAATTCTTGAGGTTAAACAGTCGCTTAAGTATTTGTTGTGCACAGCTTTTACGATCAATTTGCCGGTGGAAAGAACAGGAAAACGATATTTGCCGTTTTTATTCGATTTTGCAACATACACCAGGTCTTCTTTTATGCTGTACATAAATACAGTGGCACCGGCAATAGGATTTAACGATTCTTTCTCAATCACAAAGCCTTCGAAGAATGAGTATTTAGGATTGTAGCTGTAATTGAATAAATTATCGTCATTGTTCAGGCGATCGGAAGTAAAATATCCTTTTTTCCCTTTGCTGTCAATCTGGTACCAGCCAAAATCATCGGCGGAGCTATTGATGGGATAGCTCAGTTGTTGTACTTCAGTACCTTGAGCCAGAGCCTCTTTCATGCTGATTCGATATATGTCCAGTCCACCTAAGCCCGGCATAGCATCGCTGCTAAAAATTAAATAGTCTTTCGTTGTGATACATGGAAATACTTCGTTTCCTGCAGTATTTATATTGCTGCCAAATGCTTTGAGCGTATCCCAGGGCTGTTGAATATCTTTTCGTTTCGAATAATAGAGATCAAAACCACCTTTCCCGCCTTTTTTATCACTGCTGCATACCAGAAAAGTTCCTTCTTCATTTATTGCCGGATGCATCACGGAGTAAGATCCGGCATCTCCAAACGGCAATTCCTTGATGTTTTTTATTCCGTTCGACGAATAAATACCCTCCATCAAACGGATTCTGTTGACTCTTTTCTTATCCGGTTTAGAATAGTTAGCCGAAAAATAAATATGATTGTTTTTGTCTATAGTGACTGATCCGGCATTAAACCGGATTTTTTCAAGACCCTCAACAATCTTGCCTACCGGTTTCGAATCAGCATGGGTAAATAGTTTATTTAATGGCAAATGGAGCATATCATTCCCGGGTTTGGTGTCACCGCATTCAAATATTTCCGCCAGACTTTGGTCATTAGTATAGTTAGATGATTTTTTCTTAAATGTTTTAGCTTTCAATAAACTAATATTTATGGTATCGACTTTGTTTATAGGAATTTCCCATAGATGTGAATAGCTGTATCCATCCCAGCTAAATGCTTTTTCCCTTGTTTTCAAGGGTTTGTTGCTGCTGAATAACAAATTGTTGTTTTTAAGAAAAGGGGAGAATTCACGGTATGGTGTATTGATACTTAGATATTTCAATCTCCAGTCGAGCGAATCTCTTTTCATATCGTTCAGGCTTTCCTTTTCACTATAAGCCATTGCTTTTCTTTCATATCCGGTCACACCCGTCAACCATGCCGATGCAAGCTCATATTCACCCAGCCGGGCATAGAGTTCACCCATCCGAATTTGATCCTGCGGAGAAGTCTCTTTGTTAACGGTTTTATATACCAGTTTGTAAACCCGTAATGTGTTTTTGTAATCTCTTATTTGCCAGTAACAATCCGCCAAATGTATAAGCGTATTTTGTTGATTATCTTTCCGTCCTTTTAAATAGCTTTCGAAATATTCTGCAGCAATAGCATATTTCATTTCACGGTAAGCTATATCACCCTTTTTCAGCAATATGCCTTGCTTGCTGTTCCGGGATTTTGGCGTGTTTGCCTGCACTGTAAGTATACCTATGTTAAACATAAGTATGCATATCAGCATTTTATAAGCTATGTGTTTTATTTTTGATAAACTCATTTACTCAATAATAACGGGGTGATAAAATTCGTTGTTTCTTTTCACTGTCAAATTCATAACGAAGCATTAATTCGTGCGTGCCCTGATTGTAGGTTTTTAAATTCGAAATATTATAATCGTAAGCATATCCAAGCCTGAATTCACGGGAAATCTGTATCTCGAAAATTCCCACAATCGCATCGTTGGTCCGGTAGCTCACTCCCAATCCTACGACATCATTGATCCAGGCATTCAGATTGAAATCATATTCCAATGGAGCCCCTTCAACAGCTTTCAGCAAAATGGAAGGTTTAAGCTTTAATATCTCCGAAACTTCAAAAGTATAACCGCTGGTAATAAATAAATGATGGTTGCCAATCTTAAGCAGACTACCATCTACAGTTATTTTTGTATTTAAAATGGAGGGTAACGACACGCCTGCATACCAGCTTTTTGTCGCATATAGTGCGCCAACACCGGCTGTGGGAAGCCAACCGTTCACATTTTCCTGAAACAGGGGATCGTTTCCATCCGAAGTACTTACATTCCTGAATTCAGCACGGTAATTTAACACCCCACCACTCAGACCAAGCGATAACGATGACTTTTGGAAAGGAATATGAAAAGAGTAAAATCCCTGAAATCCTGAAGTTGATTCTATTCCCAGCCGATCGTTATATATTTGCAAACCATAGCCAACATTGCCGCCGACTTTGCGTTTGTCCCACGACAGTGAAGCTGTGGTTGGTGCTCCATCCACATTGATCCATTGTTTTCTGTAAAGCGACGTGAAATTATTGGTGGCACGGTTCCCTGCATAAGCCGGGTTAATTTGCGTCATGTTGAACATGTATTGCGAATACATGGGTTCTTGCTGCGCTTTGAGCGAATTGCTCAGTAGTACAGGGAATAAAAGGAGAACGAACCGTATTTTGTGCAAACTTGACCTCATTATTTTTTTAGAAATTTTATTGAATTTATTTCTGTTTTTATCTACGTAAAGTAATGTATTTGATCCCGTTATTAATTACTTCGCCTGTCGAAATATTAATCACTTTGTAAATGCAATAATAGGTTCCACTCGGCAAATCGTTTCCTAAGAAATTGCCGGTTCCTTTTCCATCCCAGTCATTCTGGTAGTCAGTACTTTTATAAACTGAATTGCCCCACCGGTTAAATACTTCAATGTCAATCTTAACTAATACAGAGTGGGTAATAACAAAATGCTCATTGACAATATCCTGGTTTGGTGAGAATGCATCGGGAATAAATACATCAATTACCGGTATTTCTGTTTGTGTCGGTTCAAACGCAGTGGTAACCGGATCCGAATCTGAGGGAATACTGAGTTCGTTTGATAAGAACACACCTGATAGCAACGCCTGATTATAAACTGTTACGGGATTCTCTTGTTTGTGCGAGTCTATTTCTAATTTTATCACTATGGAATCCTGTTGATGTGCTCCCAATGATTTTCCTTCAGTTAATGTGGCAGTTATACCTGAACCATTAAATAAACCGTTAGCTGTTAAACTCCCCGAAGCAATGATACTGGTTACTGTATACGTACAACCGCTATTCTTAAACACATCATCCAAATTTTCAAATACCTGAACCGAATCTATTGCCTGATCAGAATTGTTGATCAATTTTATGGTGTATTCCAGATTAAAAGTTCCATTATTATTCATGTTGGCGTTACCTGCAGTTTTAATAATGCTGACCAATGGATTTGGATTTACTGTAATTGTGGCAATCAGTGTATTTCCTTCGCAATAGGCTGCAGTAGGACCAAAGGGAAGAATCGTATAGGTGACTGTTATTGGGAAAGTTGTGGCATTTTCGAATGATGCTCCTGCTATTATTCCATCGGTCGAAACGTTTCCGCTCATGGGTTGCGTAGTTGTTATTCCGGCCGGATTTGTTCTTGTCCAGGTGTAGGTTGTACCGGCAAGTAAACTGGATAATACTATGTCCTGACTAACTAATCCGGTATAAATGCTCTGAATCTGAGTCGTCGAAGTTGCAGCGGGAAGCGGATTGACGGTAATGTCATGCGAAACAGATGCAGTACAACCGTCAACCTGAAATCCATTGGATATCGTTAATGATATTGTATAATTGCCGGGAGTATCATAAATATGCGTTGGATTTTGAATATATGAATGGGCCGTTCCATCTCCAAAATTCCAATCCCAGGTCGAAACAGGGTATCGGGTATCTACTATGACTGATTCATCAGTGAATTGCAGACTGAATTTCTCACAGATGAGACCTGAAATTGTTGCTGCGCTGAATGCCGCTATTGGTGTTTCGCTGATATTTATTCTTTTTTTCGTGTCGTAAAATGAAAATGCACCACAGGTAGTATCGCGCAATATCAGGATGGGTAGTTTGCTGCCAAAAGCCAAATAAGTATGGCTGATCGTTTTTGAAGTAGAAGTATCGGTTGGCAGAATTGTCTCGGTTGTTGTCGTTCCATCACCGAAATCCCAGATAAGTTCCGATAATCCTGACAAGTTGTCGGCATGAAAAATTGTTGTATGCGGTGCACATCCCGGAGTATTACTGTAGCTGAAAGTTCCTACCGGACCCTTTATTATGATAGTATCGGTATTCGTTCTGGCACAACCACCGGTTAGTATTTCGGTAAGTGTAACAATATATCTTCCGGGTCTTAAGAAATCATGTGATGGATTTCGGACGGAGGAAGTAACTCCATCACCAAATCTCCAGATATAAGCCGAAACGATTGAGTCCGGATCCATAGCTTCAAATACGGTACTGACAGGTGCACAACCTTCGCTCATATATTTTAAATTGATACCTGCATTACCATCTACAATACGAATAGTTTTGCTGAAAATATCATCACATCCAAAAATGTTATTTACCCGTTGACTGATCTTAAAATTACCTGTTTTAGGGAAAATCCTGCTTTGACTTGCTGTTCCGTTTATTATTTCAAATATTCCATCCCCGTCCAGATCCCAATCGTAAGAAGTTATGGCACCGGTAGCGGTATTTGTGAAAGCTACAATGTTTGTGGAATCAGCGCAATAAACATCCCGAGTTGTTGAAAACCCGCCAAACAATGGAGCGATAACGATTGAATCGAGAACGGTCTTTGTTCCAACACATCCGTGATTATCGGTAACTTGTAAACTTATTGTGAATTTTCCGTTGCCCTCAAAAGTATGAGTTGCATTTTTATCATTAGAGAATTTACCATCACCAAAATCCCAAAGATATTCATTCAATAAAGGGTTTGCATCATCGGTCGTGGCTTTTGTGGTAGCATCGGTAAAAGTGACTAAGGTACCACTGCAAATTTGTGTTTTATCTTTTGTAAAATCAACAATCGGTCCACGCACATTGATGTAATCCGCTTTACTGATTGTATCCGTACAACCATGTACTCCGGAAACGATCAAACTTACACTGTACAATCCGGGTGTATAATAGGTATGACTTGGATTGGCATCACCCGAGCTTTCTCCGTCACCAAAATCCCATAAATAAGAAGCAACAACATAATTGGGTGAAGCGTTTATTTCAACCTGATTTGTGAATTCAACCGGTGTACCTGAGCAGGTTAACGTATTGTTTGCAGTAAATTGAGGATTCGAGGTATTGATATAAATAGTGTTTTTAGCTTCTGCCGTACAGCCTGTTGTATCATTTATTACCGTAAGTTTTACCTCAAAATCGCCTGTAGTAGAATATATATGTGTTGGATGCTGTACATTTGAAACTGGCGTGCCATCTCCAAAATCCCATTCCCATCTGGTGTTTTCCGGTTTACTTATACTTGTATTCGTAAAAATAATGGTAGCAGGGAATGAACATTCTGAGGTTGATGAGGGTGTAAACTCTGCAGTTGGTTCATTAATTACAATACTGTCACTGCTTACTGAATTTATCGATGGGCAGCCGTTGGACCATGCTTCAACGGTGACAGCATAAGTTCCAGGTTTCGGATAGGTATAGGTCATAGGTGCAGTAGTAGCTCCTGCTGTAACAATTTGTTCCATAACCGGACTTCCATCTCCAAAATCCCAGACTAATTTATCTACAGTACCACTGAAACTTGCATTTAAATTAACAGGTGTTTTCTGACATAAATCTTCCTGGGAGTAGACTACACTATTAATTATTTGTGGTGTTCCAATCTTAATGTTCTTTAATTTGGTTTTTTCAAGTGTACATCCATTGGTTGTTATGGCAGTAAGCTTTACATCATATTCGCCCGCATTATTATAATTATGAGTAGGGTTGGGAGAGGAAGAAGTATTATTTGCGCCCGATGCAACATCCCCAAAATTCCAGCTATAACTGATAACCGGATCCAAAGTATTGGCATATACAGGCGAAAATGAAATTGGAGTTGGAGCGCAACCTTGTGATAATGAGTTTAAAAAATCAAGTGATGCATCCGGTATAAAAACATCTTTGAATATTGTGTCGGCACAACCTTCGGAAGAATTCACTATCAACCGAACTGGAAAAGTACCTGAGGCATTAAAGTTGTGAGTTGGATCTGGTGTGATATCATCGGTTAAATTATCGTTGTTAAAATCCCAGGCATAAGCAGCTATTGTTGAACCTGTTGAAATTGTTGAAGTGGAATGAAAAGGAATTGAATATGCCGGTGCACACGTTGAATTATTAAAAGTAAAATCAGCTTTTACTTCCGGTATGAAAATGGATTTGGTAGTTTCCATTTCGCAACCGTCGTTAAACACAACCTTAAGTTTTGCAATTTTTTCACCCTGAGTGCTATAGATGTGAAATGGATTTTTTATGGTGTCATCAATAGTTCCGTTATTATCAAAATCCCATAACCACTTGATCGCATTATTTCCCGACTCATCCGTAAAGCTGGCAGCTTTATTTATACATCCGCCGACAACTGAAAAACCAACGCTGTTATCATTATTAAAAATAACCTGTTTGACTGTTACATCCGATGTGCAACCTTCGTCAGAAGTAACTCTAAGTGCAATATTGTAAGTTCCTGCCGAAGTAAAAGTATAAGAAAAATCTTTTTGTATGGATTCTATAGTGCCATCATTGCCTATATCCCAGGTATAACTTGCTATACTTCCGCTACTTATAATGGAAGTTCCTGTGAATGTTACTTTACCGGTGCCACAAGTATTTTCTTTGGTGATTGTGAAATCTGCATTGGGCTTCGGACTCACATAAATTGCATTTTGCTTAAATATTGAGTTTGAACAACCATATTCGTCGGTTACGGTTAGCAAAACATCATACGAACCTGCCGGAACATTCGTAAGATTAAGGTTAGGGCTGGTCGTAGTTTTAGAAGGTAGAGCTCCGGCAAAATTCCAGGAATAACTCACTGGAGCACCTCCGGTAATACCTCCAACATTTGAATTGCCAATCATAAAAGGTAGAGTAGTTTCTGGTGTGGCTTCGGCAGTCAATGTTCCCGAAAATGGTTCACAACCTTTTATTGAATTTGGAATGGTTGGTTTGGGTGCCGGATAAACTTTTAAAGTTTGGATACTGACCAGATTTGCACTGCCACCTCCGTTTATGTTAAGTCTTATAGTATATTCTCCCGGGAAAATATAATTTGAGGATGGGTTTGGATCTGTTGAAGTATTTGAGTTTCCAAGATCCCATTGCCAGGAAGTGGCTCCTGTTGATTTGTCGGTGAGATTCGCACTAAATGGAGTACAATTCCCTGAAGTATTGATCGTAAATGCAGCAGTCTGAGCAACTGCCTGATTCAAAATTAATAAGAAAATAATAGTTAACGATAAAATCTGTCGTTTTGCATAATTATTATTGGATTGCTTCGAATGTTTGAGAACCAATAGTATTTCATTTACCATAATTATGCCCGTTTGAAATCGGGATGCTTGGCCCCCGGCTGTTTACTCAAATTTATAAATAAAATAATATAAGTTTTACGTAGAAAAACACTATACTGATTTCTTAATATCTAATAATTTGCAAATATAGCTGATTTTAATCATAATTACAGATTAATACAGATTAATTTTCATACGTAAAATAAGTATTCCGGATGATTTGTGCATTTCTTCCATTATTAGTACTTTTGTAGTGCTTTATTCAATGAAATAATAGCAGAATATTGTCTTCAATAATTATTAATCCTAACCCTAACTTCATTTTTCGTGATAGAAATTATACCTGCCATCGACCTGATTGATGGAAAATGTGTTCGTCTCTCGCAGGGAGATTATGCTCAAAAAATTATTTACAACGAAAATCCACTCGAAGTCGCCAAAATGTTTGCCGATGCCGGCATTCGTCGTTTACATCTGGTGGATCTGGATGGTGCCAAAGCACATCATATTGTAAATCATAAAGTATTGGAACAAATCACATCTTCCACCAATTTGGTCGTTGACTTTGGAGGTGGATTAAAATCGGACGATGATTTGCGGATTGCCTTCGAATGCGGAGCTGCCATGATAACGGGTGGGAGTATAGCTGTTAAAAATCCCGAAGTGTTTCTGTCCTGGGTTAGCAAATTTGGCGGCGATAAAATTATTTTGGGTGCCGATGTTAAAGATGAAAAAATTGCAGTTGGCGGATGGCTCGAAACCACAGAATTGGAGTTAATGCCTTTTATCAAAAAATATATCAATCAGGGGATTAACAAAATTATTTGTACAGATATCAGTAAAGATGGTATGTTACAGGGCCCGGCTCTCGAATTATATAAAAAAATGCTAGCCGCTCAACCCGGTATGTATCTTATTGCCAGTGGTGGGGTAAGTTCTGTTCAGGATATAGAGCTTTTACAGGAAGCAGCTGTACCGGCTGTTATTACAGGAAAAGCCATTTACGAAGGAAGAATAAAATTAAATGAACTAAGCAAATTTATAATTAACAATTAATAATTGATAATTGGAAATTGGAAAAATGATATTATATTTGTTGGTTCAAAAATATATTTTTACACATGCACGCTTAATAATTTAAGATTAAATAAAAGATTATGAGATATTTAATTGTTAATTATTAATTATTAATTCTGAAATAAACGCATTATGCTGAAAGAAATTTTATCAATTCCCGGTAAACCCGGACTTTTCAAACTTGTATCACAGGGTAAAAACATGTTAATCGTCGAATCTTTAGTCGATGGCAAACGGATGCCGGCTTATACCAAAGATAAAGCAGTTTCGTTGGGCGATATCGCCATTTTTACCGAAGATGCCGAAATTCCATTGGGACAGGTTTTTGAAAAAGTGAAAGCAAAAGAAAACGGCGAACTTTGTTCAGTCGACACCAAGGCCACCAACGAGGTGCTTCGTAAATTTATGTCCGAAGTTCTGCCTGAGTATGACCGTGAACGGGTTTATCCAAGCGATATCCGTAAATTAATTGTATGGTACAATATTCTTATCAAAACCGATATGACTACTTTTATCGAAGAAGTTAAAGAAGAAGTTGTTCCGGAAGAACCGAAAAAAAGTGTTGTATTATAATTGAAAGTTAGTAATTAATCACTTGTAAATAAATTATTTATGATTGTAAAATCGATTTGTGAACTCATTGAAGAAGTCGCGCCGTTGGCCTTGCAGGAAAGCTATGACAACGCCGGACTCCTGGTGGGAAACTCACAAATGGAAGTTACATCTGTACTGGTTTGCATAGATATTACCGAAGAAGTGATAGAGGAAGCAATCCGAAAGAATTGTAACCTGATCATTTCTCATCATCCGCTTATTTTTAGTGGATTAAAAAAGTTGGTCGGTCAAAATGAAGTTCAACGTTGTGTTGCTGCTGCCATTAAAAACGATATAGCCATTTATGCGGCCCATACAAATTTAGATAATGTATTACAAGGAGTTAACGGAAAAATAGCTGAAAAGATCGGGCTTGTAAAAACCAGGATACTTCAACCTAAACAAAACGCTTTACTCAAATTAATTACTTACATTCCCCGTATTCATTCTTATGGATTACGTCAGGCTTTATTTGAAGCAGGAGCAGGTGAGATTGGAAATTATGATGCCTGCAGTTTCAATGTCGAAGGTGTAGGAACTTTTCGTGCAAACGATCAGGCGGTTCCTTTCGTCGGAAAAACGAATGAAATGCATTCGGAGCCCGAAACAAGAATAGAAGTTATTCTGCCTGAATATTTAAAACAGCAGGTCCTCGATGCATTGCTTAAAGCACATCCATATGAAGAACCGGCTTATGATTTTATACAACTCCGTAATACCTGGAATCAGGCAGGAGCGGGGCTGATTGGCGAATTGGAAGTTGAAGAGGATGAAATTGAATTCTTAACAAGAATCAAGAAGATTTTCAATCAACCGGTTATTCGCTATACCAATTTATTGGGTAAAAAAATAAAACAGGTTGCAGTCTGCGGAGGATCGGGAAGTTCGCTATTATCTGATGCCATTTTGGCGAAAGCTGATGTCTTTATTTCTGGTGACTTTAAATATCATGAATTCTTTGATACCCAAAAACAAATTATTATTGCCGATATTGGACATTTCGAAAGTGAACAGTTCACAAAAGACATTTTTTCTGAGATAATTACAAAAAAAATGCCTACATTTGCAGTCCAAATTTCAGACATTAAAACAAATCCCATAAATTATTTGTAATCAATATGGCTACAGAATCAAAAGCAGAAAAAGAGATCACCGTTGAAGAAAAACTTAAAGCACTTTATGAACTTCAAAAGGCGGTTTCGAAAATAGATGAAATTAAAATCTTACGTGGTGAACTCCCGTTGGAAGTCCAGGATTTAGAAGACGAAATTATCGGTTTAAATACACGTTTAGAAAACTTCGAAACTGAAATTGCTGAAACAAAGGCTATTATTGCAAGTAAAAAAATCGAAATCGAAGAGTCTCGGATTAAAATTGCAAAGTACAAAGAGCAACAGGAAAACGTACGTAATAACCGTGAATACGATAACCTTTCTAAAGAAATCGAATTTCAAACCCTTGAAATTGAATTGTGCGAAAAACGTATCCGTGAATTTTCAGCTGCTCACGAAACAAAAGTTTTAGAACAGAAAACCACTGCTGATCAATTGACCGAAAGAAAATTAGACCTTGAACTAAAGAAAGGTGAACTGAACGAAATTGTATCGGAAACAAAACACGAAGAAGAAAAACTACGCGAACATGCTAAGCAAATTGAATTGCTTATCGAACCCCGTTTGTTGACTGCCTTTAAAAGAATCCGTAAGAATGCCCGTAACGGTTTAGCTGTTGTATATGTACAACGTGATGCTTGTGGTGGTTGCTTCAATAAAATTCCGGCCCAACGTCAACTGGATATACGCCTTCGTAAGAAAATTATTGTTTGCGAATACTGTGGTCGCATTTTAGTTGATCAGGAATTGGCTGGTGTTGCCGTCCTTGCCGAAAGCTAAAGACAGGTTCTTAAAAAAATAGAGAAAGAGTTCGAATTAATTTTCGGACTTTTTTTTTTTACGCCAAATAGTCACTTTTTCCTGAGCACTGGCCAATAAAACTATTAATATTAAATTCTCAGAAGCCCATTATTATTGTAAATACCTTTAATAGTTATTGTTAAGCCACTTTTTTTACTTTATATTCCTCCTCTGATTATACAAAATTCATTTCCGGGGTTTCATTTTCTCTTAAATTTCCCCTAATTCCCTGAAGTCAGATAAATTAGTTCCCAAAATTCTAAAATCTGATTATAGTCATTCAAATTCATATCCATTTGATATGGATTTAATCCTTCACTGAATTTTCCCATACAAATTTCAATTATATATCCAAATTGGACAAATAATTTATTGTAGTTCTGAGGTCGCATATTTGATGACCTGGAATTGTTTGATAATGTCGCCCTGGCTGAAAGCATAAGATAGGATTAAAAAATGGGGTTAGCGTTCGAATATATATTCTTGCTCTTTTTTGTGCTTTACAGTCAATTTTTTCTGTACCGTATACTATAATACAACGAATATCAAATTCTCAGAAGCCAATAATTGCTGTAAATACCTTTACCAGTTATTGTTAGGTCGTTTTTTTATAATTTAATCTTCTGCTGATTAAACAAAACTCTGTTTATCTGAGATATTTAAACTGAATTTTTTTCCAGAACCATTTAAGTCAGATAAATTTGTTTTTAAAAATTCAGATTCCTGATTTTAATTATTTAAACATATATCCATTGGGAAAGGGTGAAGCTTATTATACTGATATAAAATCAGGTTGTTTTAATATATAGGTAAATGTAATTTGAAATATACATTTTTAAAGATCAGTCGACTTATTATCGAATATGTACTTTCTGTGGATTTATACATTTGTGAATTCATGGATATTCACAATACGATTGTGATAATACACATATGTAATAGTTAAATATTTAAATAAGTTTTACAGTTGTACTATGCATCACGAGTTATATTTACAATTGATACTTTACTTTCAAATACAAATGTGAATGGTATGTTGGATATCAATATACATATATTAAATGTCAGAAAACCAATATAATAGCACATTTATATAATATTTTTATTCAACATTACAGATATATTTGTGACAATATGTTCCAAATATCAGTTTATTTAATATATAATATATCTATATCATTGATTACGAGTATAATTGACTATATATATCTAATATTTAAGTTTAGTTATTATATCACTTCAGGAATGTGCTGTAAACCATTTAATAATAAGTATATATAATGTATTACCTGTATATTTGTAAATAGCGTGTGTATTACAAATGTATATTCACTAATGGATTATAATACAAATGTATTTGATTTGCAAATGTAAAACAATTCACATATCTTTGTATCACTAATACAATTATACATTTCACAAAAATACCCTGTATTATGGAAGTAAAAGAGAAAATTGAAAAGATAATGGAGAGAGAGCAAATGAATTCTCTTCAATTTGCCGGCGAGATAGGCATTCAGGGTTCTACACTCTCCCACATTCTCAATGAACGAAACAAACCGAGTTTAGATGTGCTGAAAAAAATTCTAAACCGCTTCCGTACAATTAGCTCAGATTGGCTTATTCTGGACGTTGGATCGATGTATCGCACTGAAAAGCAATCTCAGGCACCCACTTTATTCGATTCTATTGATGAAAACAATTTAAAATCAAGTACTTTAGATTCAAAATCAGTTGAAAAAACTGATACACCTTTTGCTGCCTTCCAGCAAAAAACAGCACAAACCACCGAAATTGCCGATATAACTGTTCAACCTGTCCCCGAAAGTCGACAAAACTTTATGCCAATCATCGAATCGCCTTCGAAATCGGTTCGAAAGATCATTGTCTATTATACTGACAATACTTTTCAGGAATTTGAATCGAAATAGAGTATTATTGATAAAAATTTGAATATGTCTTTTTATTTTGGCGTATTCATTATTAAGTAATCGAAGATATGAAATGAACTTTTTATTAATCTCCGGATGCCAACATTTCAGCACTCTGGCAATTATTAATTGTTCATTATTCATTATTAATTTCTTATCAGTCGGTCAAATAATTTTTAATTATTAATTCTTCATTGTTAATTATTTTCGCCTTGCCATTTCGGGATATTTGTGTAATTTTACAGGCAATATCAACTGTTTACCAATACCTGTTTTCAGTTTATATAATTGATTGATATACATTAAAATATACATGATGAAGAAATTCATGCTCGATTTAATTATTAAGAAAAATGTGACATTAAGTGATCAATATGCGCTCCTGATTCTTACTTCTCCCGATAAACTTCCCGAAATGCTTCCTGGTCAATTTGCCGAAGTGCGCGTTGATGGTTCGTCAACAGTGTTCCTGCGGCGGGCAATATCTATTCATTATGTTGATTATGAGACGAATGAATTGTGGCTGTTGATTCAGGTAGTAGGTGATGGTACAAAAAGGCTGGCTGAATTGAAATCCGGTGAAATAGTGAATTTACTTCTACCGCTTGGGAATAGCTTTAGTCTGCCTGCTGACAAAGATGCCAGGATTCTGCTGATAGGCGGTGGGGTCGGTGTGGCACCTTTACTGTTTCTTGGCGATTACCTTAAAAAGATCGGATTTGAAGTTAATTATTTACTCGGAGCCCGTAAAAAAGCAGATTTATTGCAACTTTGTGAATTTGAACGATTCGGAAATGTATATACTACTACCGAAGACGGTTCACACGGAGAACCTGGTTTTGTTACCCGGCATTCGCTCTTAAACGGGGCAAATTTCGATTTTATTTATACTTGTGGTCCTACACCCATGATGAAGGCTGTGGCTTCTTATGCCGCCAAAACGAAGACGAATTGTGAAGTCTCGCTTGAAAATACAATGGCCTGTGGAATTGGCGCTTGTTTATGTTGTGTAACCGATACAACCGAAGGACATTTATGTATATGTACCGAAGGACCTGTTTTTAATATTACAAAGTTGAAATGGCAAATTTAAATATCAATATTGGCAAATTACAACTGAAAAATCCGGTGATGACAGCATCGGGGACATTTGGTTATGGCACAGAGTATTCAGACTTTATCGACATCTCGCGAATTGGTGGTATAATTGTGAAAGGTACTACGCTTCGCGAACGTCAGGGCAACCCTTATCCACGTATGGCGGAGACTCCTTCAGGCATGTTAAACGCTGTGGGACTGCAAAATAAGGGTGTAGAATACTTTATCAACAATATATATCCAACTGTGAAGGACATCAATACAAATATAATTGTGAATTTGTCCGGATCGACCTTAGAAGACTATATTGAAGCTGCTGAAATGCTAAATGAGCTGGATTTTATACCCGGAATTGAATTAAACATCTCATGTCCCAATGTAAAAGAAGGTGGAATGGCTTTTGGAACAAGCTGTTTGTCTGCTGCACAGGTAGTTAAGGCTGTGCGAAGAGTGTATAAAAATGACTTAATGGTGAAGCTTTCGCCGAATGTAACCTCAATTTCGGAGATTGCTTTGGCAGTTGAAGCCGAGGGAGCCGACTCTGTGTCGCTTATCAATACTTTATTGGGAATGGCTATTAATTCGGAGAAAAGACAACCTATTTTATCTACTATTACCGGTGGACTTTCGGGTCCTGCAATAAAACCGGTTGCATTATGCATGGTGTGGCAGGTAGCACAGGCAGTCAAAATTCCGGTCATCGGATTAGGCGGTATTATGAATGCAGCAGATGCCATTGAATTCATGCTGGCAGGAGCTTCAGCTGTTCAAATTGGGACGGCGAACTTTATTGATCCAACAGTAACTATTAAAGTTATTGATGGTATCGACGATTATTTGAACCGTCATGGGTACAAATCTGTTACAGAAATTATTGGAGCTTTGGAAATCTGACTCTTTCAAAGTTATTATTGCGTTTTAATTCTTATGTATTTGAAATTTAGAATTTTAAAAAATGATATAAAAAGCCATATACTTCTACAATAAATCAATTTGGACGCTATGAAAAAATATCTACTCTTATTTGCTTCCTTATTTCTGTTTTGCAGTTTTTTGTTTAACGATGATGATGTATTGATTCCGGTTACCAACAACGATACTTTGACTATGATTTTTGCAGGAGATATTATGGGTCATTCCCCTCAGTTTCTTGCGGCTTATAATCCTATGACCAAAACTTACAACTACGACGTTTGTTTTCAGAATGTTAAGACTTATATTGAAGCAGCAGATATTGCCATTGTAAATTTAGAAGTACCTTTAGCAGGACCACCGTATAGCGGATATCCCAATTTTTCCAGTCCTGATGCATTGTTGGATGGCCTAAAAAATGCCGGCTACGATGTGATGTTAACAGCTAATAACCATATACTTGATCGTGGGAAAAAAGGCATGGAGCGAACAATCAGAACCATTAAAAAACGCAATTTATTATTTGCCGGTAGTTATGTCGATAAATTACAACGTGACAGTACCTATCCAATACTGTTGGAGCAAAAAGGGATAAAAATTGCCTTGCTTAACTGTACGTATGGAACGAATTGGGGAGTAACAACTTATCCAAACATAGTTAATTACCTCGATACCATTCAAATAATTAAAGATATTGAAAGTGCAGAAGCTAAAAGGGCTGATATCATTATCATGACAGTGCATTGGGGAATCGAATACGAGCTTGAAAGTAACGAAAAACAAAGAAATCTGGCACGCTTTTTTGCCCGGAATGGTGTTGATTTAGTGATTGGTAGTCATCCCCATGTAGTGCAAAATACCGAATACCTTTATGGAAAAGACAGCTTGCGTGTTCCGGTGTTTTATTCCTTGGGTAATTCCCTTACCAATCAGCGAAAGCCAAATACCGATGGTGGAATTATGGTAAAAGTTGAAATTGGATCTCAGTCTAAAATGATTTTAAGAACCTCATTCTTACCTGTATATGTTTACAAAGGTATACTGAATTCGGTTAATCAATATCATCTGATTCCAACAACTGATTTTCTTACCCAACCGGATAAATTTCAAATTAAAACTATAGATAGTACTGCTTTGATATTTTTCGATATGGAAACAAGAAAACGTTTGTCAAATATTGATATTTATAAGTAAGTATCTGTATAATAATTGTATACCTTAAAATGAAAAGGGTGCGCTAATATGGCACACCCTCAGTTTTGTAAGTTTAGTCTGACTGATTTACTTATTTTCAGTCAAAAACTGTTCGTTTTTATTGTAAATGGTGACATACAGTATGGAGAGCATTTTATTATATTGCTTGTCAGACAATATCTCTCTTGCATTACCTAAACTAAACCAAACCGCTTTTTCTGCTGCAATTTCGTTCTCTGATTTCAAGGCATTTCCCAGATCTGACTCAGAAACTGAAAATACTTTCTTCAATTGATTTGACTGAACTGAGTCGACTTCCAAATAACGAACCAAAGATTTAAATTTTGATTTGCTATATAATTGTGAGAAGGCATCATATTCATTTGGATTAACACTAAACAAATTAGTTGTAAAAGCAACTAAAACTAATACTAAAACTAAAATCTTTTTCATAACTTAAAAAATTAAATTTACAATCCTATTACCTATTCGATAAAAAAAAACAAAGAATTCCCAGATGATTTTTTAGGGGATTCTTTGTATTAGATTTTATCGTTATCATTTATATTTAAATGACGATGCAAAATTACATGTTATACAACATATAAATCGAATATTGCCTGTTAAATATTGTTATTCGGACGAATAATTAACATTATGCAAAAAGACTGTGTTGTTTAACGTGCTTGTAAACAGAGATATACTATTTTGTCGGTAAGAATTTCGGTAAGAAAATAATTTTCAAAAAATAATCACTCAAAGTTGTTCTGATTTTGAAATAATTCTGTTGAATGTTATTAAGTAATTGATATTAAGTTATATATGTGTTTATAAGATATTGTTTGTTTTAAAAAATAAATAATCAGGAATATCCGGTAAATACTCATATCGGGCATTTTCGGTGTCCACCCGGCAACAATAATGTTCAATTCCATTACTGATCATAAAAAAATCGACTCTCAATTTGGCATTATATACGGCAACCTGATCGAATGTTGCTTGTGTAATGGGCACATTCGGTGCTTTCAGCTCAATAATCAGGAAGGGAAGTGCATGTTCGTTGTATAGTATCGCATCGCATCGTTTTTTCATCCCATTCATTTTCAGTTGCTTTTCAATGGCAATAAGTGCTGCCGGGTATCCTTTCACCTGAATTAAAAACTGTATAAAATGTTGACGTACCCACTCTTCGGGAGTGAGCGAAACGTATCTTTTTCTTTGTGTATCGAAAATAACAAGTTTTTCATTCTGTTTTTTTATTCGAAAATTAAATTCAGGTAGGTTGAGTTGCAACATTTTTTAGTATTTTTGTTTCCGGTAATTCTAAATGTATAATCGCTTAATAAAATGATGGCGAAGTTACAAAAACAATATTTAATATCCATAATATGAAAACAAAAAAAGAAATTGTTGAGAACTGGCTTCCCCGGTATACAAAACGTCCATTGAATGAGTTCACGGATCATATTATACTCACCAATTTCAATAATTACGTGGAATTATTTGCCGAATGGAATAACGTACCCGTTGTAGGGCGTGATGGAAATATGCCAAATGCCTCGGCCAATGGAATTACCATTATTAATTTTGGCATGGGAAGTCCCAATGCAGCTATAATTATGGATATATTGTCTGCAATTCACCCGCATGCTGTTTTATTTTTAGGTAAATGTGGAGGATTAAAAGATAAAAACAAATTGGGCGATTATATTCTGCCGAGTGCCGCTATACGTGGGGAAGGTACTTCAAACGATTATTTTCCACCTGAAATACCTGCTCTACCTGCTTTTAGCCTGCAACGTGCAGTTTCGTCCAATATTCGTGACTTTGGCAAAGATTATTGGACAGGTACAGTTTATACTACCAACAGGCGTGTATGGGAACATGATGAAAAATTCAAAGAATACTTACGTGCCACAAGGGCTTTGGCTATTGATATGGAAACAGCCACACTTTTTTCAGCCGGTTTTTACAACAGCATTCCTATTGGTGCCTTGTTATTGGTTTCAGACATGCCTTTGCATGAAGAAGGAATAAAAACCATTGAAAGCGATAAGCAAGTGACAGTTAGTTTTGTAGAAGAACACCTGAAAATAGGAGTTAAATCACTTTCATCTTTGATTAATAATAGTAAGACAATCAAACACTTAAGATTTGAATAAAATGATTTTTAGTTGGTGACATACCACTCTGGAAATACCGGACTAAAAATTTAATGTGAAAATAAAGATCGTGCAATGATTTTGAAAAGATTAAAGTTATCTTTTGAATCTATTGTTTTTTTTTTAAAGAATAAATTTAATATGGCAAAACAAGATTCAATATCATATGATCAAATTCTAACGGATTTACGTAAAAAGGTTTACGCTCCAGTGTATTTTCTCATGGGTGAAGAGCCTTATTATATCGATTTAATTTCAGATTTTATTCAAAACAATGTTTTAGGTGAAGCTGAAAAGGAGTTTGACCAAACTATATTGTATGGAAAAGATGTGGAAATCAGCACTGTAATTAATGCAGCCAAACGATATCCGATGATGGGTACAAACCAGGTATTGATTGTAAAAGAAGCTCAATTGATAAAGGTATGGGACGATTTGGTCTACTATCTTAATAATCCGTTAAAATCCACGATATTAGTTTTTTGCTATAAATATGGAACCCCCGATAAGCGTAAAAAATGGTATCAGGAGTTGAATAAAATGGCAACCATTTACGAATCGACCAAATTGCGCGATTACGAAATCGGACCCTGGATTTCGAAATATGCAAAATCAAAAAATGTTGCTATTGATGATAAAGCAGTGGCAATGCTGTCGGAATACCTGGGTACCGATTTAAGTAAACTGGTGAATGAGATGGAAAAATTGATACTCACTAAGCCGGCGGATGTTAGAAGTATTACTCCAGAACTGATAGAGAAAAACATTGGTATTAGTAAGGATTTCAATGTGTTTGAATTGCAAAGTGCCCTCATAAATAAAGATGTCGTTAAATCCAATCGAATCATCCGTTATTTTGCCGAAAACAAAAAAGCCAATCCTATGGTTTTGATTCTGGCGCAGTTGTTCAAGTACTTCAGCGATTTGATGATATACCATTATTTACCCGATAAAACTCCCGCAGTAGTTGCATCCGAATTGAAAATTCACCCCTATTTTGTAAAAGATTATCAAAAGGCAGCGCAAACATTTGGTGCCTGGAAAACCATGAATATCATATCTTACATCCGCGAAACGGATGCACGAAGCAAGGGCATTGATAATCCAAGTACTGATGACGGGGATTTATTAAAAGAATTGGTTTTTAGGATTTTACATTAAAATTTAAAATGGTCCCCAACCACGAAAGGGATTCAAAATATATTAGCTTTAAAACCAGATCTCATAACGCGGAACGCAAAACGCGAAACACGAAACGCAAAACTTTTCAAACCTTTCAAACTTTTCAAACCTCTCAAACTTATTTAAACTTTTCAAACCTCTCAAACTCAAATTAAATGTCTACCGATAATACCACCATTCCTGCGAAATTCATCTCGCTGATATCTTCAGCTTTACATCTAACAGAAAAACAAATTCGAAACGTCATTCAGTTACTCAATGAAGGAGCAACTATTCCGTTTATAAGTCGTTACCGTAAAGAAATGACAGACGGAATGGATGAAGTACAATTGGGAGATGCAAAAGAGCAATACGATAAATTATGTGAATTGGCAAAACGCAAAGTCGCTGTTTTGAAATCGATTGAAGAACAGGATAAATTAACCAATGAACTGAAAACGAGAATTGATAATTGCTGGAATATAACCGAGTTGGAAGACATTTATCTGCCATACAAGCCAAAACGTCGTACAAGAGCTGAAATAGCACGGGAGCGGGGTTTAGAACCACTTGCCACGATGCTGATGAAACAACAATACGGGGAAGTAGAACACATGGCTATTGCATTTGTCAAGGGCGAAGTAAATGATGTTGAAGAGGCTTTGAAAGGAGCAAGGGATATTATTGCCGAATGGGTAAATGAGAGTGAAGCAGCCCGTAATGCTGTACGCAGTATTTTTGCCCGCGAAGCGGTGATTTCATCTAAACTGGTAAAAGGAAAAGAGGAAGAAGCTCAAAAATACCGCGACTATTTTGATATGAATGAAAAATTGGCCCGTTGTTCGTCGCATCGTTTGCTTGCCATGCGTCGTGCTGAAGCTGAAGGTTTTTTGCGGGTAAATATTACGCCCGAAGATGAACATTGCTTAGAGCGCCTGGAACGTATTTTTGTAAAGGGAAAAAATCCATCCGCTGAGCAGGTGAATGAAGCTGTAAATGATGCATATAAACGATTGTTGAAACCCAGTATCGAAAACGAATTTGCTTCCGAAAGTAAAGCAAAAGCCGATACCGAAGCAATTCGTGTGTTTGCAGAAAATCTTCGTCAATTATTGCTTTCGCCACCATTGGGACAAAAACGGGTGTTGGGAATCGACCCGGGCTTCAGGAGTGGTTGTAAAATAGTGTGTCTCGATGCTCAGGGAAATTTGCTCCACAATGAAACCATATATCCGCATGCTCCTCAAAATGAGACTTCTCAAGCTATGCGTAAAGTACAAAAAATGGTTGAAGCGTATAATATTCAAGCTATTGCCATAGGAAATGGGACGGCAGGACGTGAAACCGAACAGTTTATCCAAAACACCCGTTTCGACCGTGAAGTTCAGGTTTTTGTGGTGAGCGAAAATGGTGCTTCAATTTATTCGGCTTCAAAAATCGCCCGCGATGAGTTCCCTGAATATGATGTAACGGTTCGTGGTTCTGTTTCCATTGGTCGCCGGTTGATGGATCCGTTGGCCGAATTGGTTAAAATAGACCCAAAATCAATTGGAGTTGGTCAATATCAACACGATGTAGATCAAATACAATTGAAAAAAGCCTTAGATCAAACTGTCGAAAATGCAGTGAACAAGGTAGGTGTCAATCTGAATACGGCCAGCAAACATTTGTTGACTTATGTTTCCGGACTTGGACCTCAACTGGCACAAAATATTGTTGATTACCGGACTGAAAACGGTGCTTTCAAAAATAGAAAACAATTGATGAAAGTTCCAAAAATGGGAGCAAAGACTTTTGAACAATGCGCCGGTTTCCTGCGAATTCCAGAAAGTGAAAATCCACTCGATAACTCAGCCGTACACCCTGAGAGTTATGTCATTGTGGAATCAATGGCCAAAGATTTAAAAACCAGTGTTATAGATTTAATTCAAAATAAAGAACTAAAGAAAAGCATTGATTTACAGAAATATATTACACCTAAAGTAGGTTTGCCTACACTAAACGATATTTTACAGGAACTGGAAAAACCCGGTCGTGATCCCCGAAGCAGTATACAGGTTTTTGAATTTGACGCCAATGTGAAAACGATTGGAGATTTACGAACCGGAATGGAATTACCCGGCATTGTTACCAATATTACTAATTTTGGAGCGTTTGTCGATATTGGCATCAAAGAAAACGGTTTGATCCATGTGTCAAATATGGCCGACCGGTACATAAGTAATCCTGCAGAAGTTGTATCAGTTCATCAACATGTAAGTGTACGTGTAATTGAAGTTGATGCAGAGCGTAAGCGTGTCCAATTGAAGCTATTGTAGCTGTTTGGTAATTTGTTTTTTATTTTATTGTTGAATTGCATTTTGAAAAAAATGGTGGAAAAATTAAATATAGTCTGATTTGAATTTGTTTGGCATAAAAAATGATAGATTATAAATCAGGCATTATTTAAAAAATGTATGCAATCATTTTCAATCAAAACAGATAAATATGAAAAAACAAATTATAGTTTTGTTCTTGTTGTCATTTTTAACAACATACATGCTGAAAGGTGAGGAAGAAATTAAATTAGGAAAGCAATTATTCAGGAATATTCATTTGGGATGGGATATTAACCGCTCCGATGATTACAGATGGAGAAATATTGCGCTGGGAACAGCTTATGGACAAAAATTCGAGTTCGACAGGAAGGCTTCCTGGCAGATTGGTGTTGACTACAACTGGAGCAAATATACCATTTATTCAGACGGAAATTACGCAATAGGCACTACAAACGCAACACTGAGAACACAATCCCTGTCATTTCCATTAACAGCAGAATATATTGTCTACAAATCCTTTTTTACTGGCATTAAAGTTTACACAGGTCCGGTGTATGAGTTGATATTATCATCCAATTGGAATGTGAATAATTTCCCGGGTTTGAGAAATAGTCAATTGGGTTGGACGGTTGGTACAAAAATTCGTTTTCTGGCTATTTTTAGTACGCGGATTGCCTATAACTTTTATCCGACCGGACTGTTTGACGATGGAGGTATGAACCGTTCGGCTGTAAGTTTTTCCCTCGGATTTTAAAACAAAAAGGTGTTTGAGGTTTAATTCAAACATCTTTTTTATTTTATAAATTTTAAAGTTCAGTTTATACAGATGATTTGACTATTAACTGATTTTTTCACACTCAATAATTACTTTCTGTTCGTTTGCCAGTGTACAGGCAAATAAATAAATATCTCCGCCTTCCGTGATTTTTAGCTTTTTCCTTAATTCTTCAACACTTAGCGGGTAGTTACGTGTTGTAAGATTTGCTTTTGGAATTCTCAGTACCTGGCTTTTCAATTCTTTTTTAGAATTTTCCCAGACACTTTTCACTTCAAAAATCCTTCCGGGAAAGTCGGTTGATAATTCTTCGGATGTATATAAATGGGTGTTTATATGAAGTTTAAGTAATCTGTATTGAGAACCAATCAATTTAAAAGCTCCGCTTTTCATCACAGCAGCATTCGGTTCGTACAAGTATTTTTGAATTTCAGAAGTAAAAACCGGATTTGAAATGACTTCATCATTTCGCTCAAATTCAAATAATTGATTGTTTTTGTTTTTGATGAAATTTATTGTTTTAACAAACAATTTATCTTCGGTACTCTTATTTAATATCAACAGGATTTCCTTGCACTCGTTTTCTACAGCAACAATATGAATTTCAGCTGTTTTTGGTAAATCACGAACAGCTGCTGAAATGTCCATCATCGGCGAAAGTTTTATCATCACCTGCGTGGCTTTCTTTAATAATAGGTCTGAAAGTGCCGATACATCAGGCTCACAGTCCGAAAGTAACACCACTTTCTTACCACTGGTACTCCGTCTGGCAGGATCGATAAAAATCCAGTCCACGGGTTCCATTTCAGCAAGATATTTTTCAGTTTGGGCATTTACAACCTCAATATGATTTTCATTCAACACGCTGAAATTATGGATAGCCAATTGGCATAGTTCAGCTTGTCTTTCTACATAAGTAACCTGTTTGAAATGAGCTGCCATAAAACAGCAATCCACACCAAATCCGCCTGTTAAATCGACGAGCGAATTACCTTCGCAAAGCGATGCTTTGTATTGAGCGGTTGTTTCAGATGAAGATTGTTCCAACGATAATTGAACAGGATACTCAATATCGGCCATTTGAAAAAAACGGGGAACTTTGTTGCGTATTTTTTGTCGACCAACAATTTGACGGATAGCAAAATCGAAATCAATATCTTTGTAACGGCCTGATTGTAAGCTTAATTGGTAGATGTCACCCTGTTCGTGTTCTGTTATAAAACGTTTTGTTTCTTCGTTCATGGCTTATCATCAAATTTACTTCAAAAATACATAAATTTATTGATCTCACGAATGAAAATATCATATTCATTGATAAATACAACATTGGAGGATAGTACAGGCATAAAAAAAAAGTGTTCGAAAATTATTTCAAACACCTTTTAATATTTTACCGGTCAATGGCTTACCACATTAGAATAACCCTGAAATACATCGTTTCCGGAGGATCAACTGCAAAGTCAGAATTAGTTACGTAAAAAGTAACTTTGCCATTCGAATAGTCAAAATCAACAGTTTTAGTCCACATAATTCCATCAGCGTTTTCATAATGACGAACATAGGGTAAAATTTGTTGTTTATTATCGATCTCAATGTAAGCAATAACAGCCCCGTCATTGTATACCGTAGAATTTATTTCTTTCATAATGAAAGAACTGGTATAATACCTGTTTAATCCATCATTATCAGTAGATTCAACCCAGTCATTTTGATTTACAACTAAATCAACAATTAATTTTGTATCCAAAGGCTGTTGGATGGGTCCATCACAAGATATTACAAATAATGCGACCAGGAATAGAATAAATGTTTTTCTCATATGCTTAAGTTTTAATAAGGTAATATCGACTCGTTCGAGAATTTACCTTCAGTTTATATTATTGTTTTGCAAAGATACTCAGTTTTTTTCAACGAAATAAATACATTTTTTTTTAAACAAAATTTATGCCAGTTTTCAAATTTATTTTGATATCTGACTCATATAGTCTGATTTGTTTATATATATATGATTTACAGACGTATATTAGAATTATCCAATAATTCTCAATAAAATTTATACGAAAACATATGGTCATATAATTTTTTTACCTACTTTTGCAAGCGATTTTGGTATCGAAACCATATTCAAAGGTTTCGATAAAAGGGAATCCGGTCAAAATCCGGAACAGTACCCGCTGCTGTAAGCTCCAAAAGAAATTGACAATTGATAATTTACAGTTGACAATTTTTTTTAAAAACGTTTTGAACAACACTTTTGCCACTGGGAACCCCACCCAACTCCTCCTGTCGGGGAGCGCAATTCCTCCCTTAGGGAGGTTAGGAGGGGGCCGGGAAGGCGTTCAAAACGGGAGTAAGTCAGAAGACCTGCCACCATCAACATTTTTTTTTGCTTTCGGGAGTTAGTAGCAAAAAGAGTTTGGACACATCCGTGCGTGCATATTCTTGATTTTTTATTGTTATTTTTAAAATTGCCCAAAAGCTTTACGCATTTTTTGTGTGTCTTTGTCATGCATCTATTTAATAATCAACTATAAAAAATGAAAATGAAAAAAAGTAAATTATTTTTATCAGCCATTGCTTTAGCAATTGTATTTGTATCGTGTCAACCTGAATCAGAAACTAAAACAACATTAGTCGATTTTGAAAATGTAACTTTGAATGATGATAGCATTTCTGGTGGAACAAGTTTTATATCAGGTAATGCGACTTTTAGAATCAATGACGGTGCATTTTGGAATGGTGGCATTATTTGTTCCGCAAAAACTGACACAATCACTTCCGGATATTTAAATCAATACAGTTCAATTGTAGGAGCTGGTGCTTTAAATTCAAAACAATTTGCAGTTATTTATAACCCTGGTTCATTTTCCTGTCCATCCGACATCAACGGTGTATATACGATTAAAAGTGCAATGCTTTCAAATTCAACCTACGCATACTTAGATTTGATAAATGGAAGTGATTTTGGTAAAAAATTTGCTGCCGGTGATTGGTTTAAGGTTACAATTAAAGGTTTTAAATCAAAGGCTGAAACCTCGAGTGTTGATATTTATCTAGCAGATTTCCGTGACGGAAAAACTGAAATTCTTAAAACATGGAAAAAAGTGGATTTAAGTAAACTCGGACAGGTTGATTCTGTTACATTTACTTTCGATTCTACTGACAAATCGGGTAGCTGGATAAACACACCATCTTATGCTTGTATTGACAACATAGAATTTACGCAAACAATATCTACAAAATAGTATTCCAAAAAAGTATGAATCTTTGCTTTTATCTGCCATAATACTCGCAATTCATACTGGAAACCGGGCCTTTTTCGGCCCGGTTTATTTATTTTCAAAATAATTACGGCAATAGATTTCTGAGAATGAATAAGGTAGGGTTTTTCTGGAAAATATATCTTTTAAAAGTATTGTAGTTTAACCTAAAAGTACTACTTTTGTCCCCGGGTAAGTCCTACACGACCAGCTCCCGTTGAATTCCCCCAGGGCTTGATCGCAGCAAGGGTAGATGGTTGTAGCGGTGCGATGTAGGGGGCTTACCCACTTGCCTCTTTAGCTCAGTTGGCCAGAGCACGTGATTTGTAATCTCGGGGTCGTTGGTTCGAATCCGACAAGAGGCTCACTAAAAAAGCCGCTTCCAATTATTGGAAGCGGCTTTTTAATATTTAATTGTAAAAATGAATAACTCAAATATCTTTTACCAGTATTTGTTTTGTAACTTCATCCGAATGTTGTTTGAAATCCAGGGTTTTCTGCCAAAATGAATCCAATAACTCATTCTTATTGGTTAAAAATAACTCAGAACCATGCATTTCAATTTTCGAAAACATCAAATTCACTGTAAGCTGATGAATATCAATAGCCGGCTGATAAGTTTTCAATTTAGAAATGTCACTGAATACCTCTATTAATACTCCAACATCCACTAATTTAGTAAGTAATTGATTCACAAGGCGAATGGGTAATTTATAATTTGTGGCAATTTGCTCTGAAGATAAAGGAGGTTTTTGTGCTTCAAATTGTTTTACTACAATATAGGTTATAAACAAGGTCAGGAAATTCTTGTATCGTGTACTGATATTATTTGTATCCACCTCATATTCAAAATTTTTAATATTTTGTGAAGCATATGATATTTCTGCACCCAATAAAATAATTAAACATGAAATCTGAAGCCAAAGTAAAAGCAACGGAACAGCAGCAAAACTACCATATATAACATTGTAACGTGATAAATATACTTGTCCATTGATATAGAGCATTTGAAATACCTGAAAAGCTGTTCCGGCCACTATTCCGGCTATCATTGCATTAAAAAAACGAACGCGTGTATTTGGAATAACCAGGTACATGATGGTGAAAACAATCCAATTGATAAAAAAGGGTGCAAATTTAACTCCAAATCGTAGAACCGGACTCAAAACCTGAAAGAGGAATGTTTGTGATAGGGTAGTATTTATAAAAATTGAAATTCCACTTGATAATACGATCAATAAAGGAATAATCAGGATCGCTGAGAAATAGGTAGTAAACTGACGAATAATTGACCTCGATTTTTTTACCTGCCAAATGCTGTTAAAGGCACTTTCCACTTGCATAAAAAAATTCATCACCGACCAAAAAAGTATGGCCAAACCGATACCGATGAATAATCCAGCCTGAGTTGTTTCCAGATATCGTTCAACAAATCCCATAACCGTTGGAATCATATTGGCCTGACCGATAAATGTGTCCTGAAGTGAATTTTCAATCAATTTTTCAACTCCAAAACCCTTTCCAATGGCAATAATAAGTGCAAATAGGGGAATAATTGCAAATAAAATAGAATAAGTGAGTGCCGAAGCTTTCACATTTAAATCATCAACAATAAAACCTCTTACAGCTAAATACAATGTTTTAATTAAACGGTAGGAAAATCGACGTGTTCGTGTTAATTCTGTTTCTGTGATCCGCCAAATATCGTATCGAATAAAATCATACATTTTCACGAAAAAGGATATGAGTTTCGACATAATGTAAGGTTTAAATATAGTTGGTTTGTGCTTTTTAGAAGAAAAAAAAATAGTAGGTCTGTAAGCCGGGTTCTGTACTTTACCTGCGCAAAGCGTTTGTCATTTATCTCGAACAAATGTCACCATTTGCCTCTAGCAATCTACCCCCCGACATCGGGCGAGCAACCCTACTGCGTCGGTGTACATGATCTTGCAACCCATAAGACGTACGGCTCCGGATGTTACCATCCGAACCGGTGAGCTCTTACCTCACCTTTTCACCCTTATCCCGCCAAAGGCGGGACGGTTATTTTCTGTTACGTTACTCTGCCTTCACAAACAGCTTCCCGTTAGGAAATATGGTGCTCTGCGTTGCCCGGACTTTCCTCCATTCCTCAAGGGAAAAGCGACAAACCGACCTACTATTTAGCTGCAAAGATACAGATAATATTTTAATTCTGTTTTGAAATATCATTTGCCACATATTCAGAAGATTATACCATCCTTAGAAATTAAATAAAGAAATAATTCTTTATTTATCAACATTTTCCTGCTTTTATTGTTCAGTTGTATAGTATTATCAAATTAAATAAAAAATAAAAATGAGTGATTTTGGGATTAAAAAAGGTGATAAGGTTGTGATAATTGGAGGTGGTTTTGCCGGTTTACAATTAGCAAAGACATTAATGAAAGCAGATTTAAGAGTTATTTTAGTAGATAAACAAAATCATCATCAGTTTCAACCTTTATTTTATCAGGTGGCAAGCGGTAGACTTGAACCATCAAGTATCTCATTTCCATTTCGTAAGATTTTCCAGAAAAGTAAAAATGTAGATTTTAGGATGGCAGACATTGTCAACATTGATACGGTTGAAAAAAAAATCATGACTACCTATGATCGAAATATTACTTACGATCATTTGGTGATTGCAACTGGTTGTAAAACTAACTTTTTCGGAAACAAGGAGATGAGCGAAAATGCATTCTCTATGAAAACCACACAGGATTCAATTGATATACGGAATAAAATCCTTTTTAGTTTTGAGAAGGAGATTTTTGCCAAGCCAGAGGAAAAACAGGCATTTATGAATATAATTATCGTAGGTGGTGGTCCAACGGGTGTAGAGTTATCAGGTGCTTTTGCAGAGCTTAAAAAAGATATATTGCCAAAAGATTATCATAATATCGATTTTTCTAAATTTAATATTATTCTGTTGGAAGGTACTAAAAATACATTGAATAATATGAGTGAAGAATCGAGAATTGCATCCAGAAAATATCTTGAATCGATGAGCGTTATTGTAAAAACAGAAACTTTAATCGAAACGTATGATGGAAAGGTTGCTGTTCTGAATACCGGGGAAATTATTCCCACCAAAAACGTCATTTGGGCAGCAGGCGTTACAGGAAATATTATTGATGGATTGGACCCCAAAGATGTATTTAAAAACAGGTATATCGTTGACAGGTTTAATAAATTAAAAAACATTGACAATATATATGCTGTGGGTGATATTGCGTATATGGAAACCCCAAAATATCCGAATGGACATCCTCAGGTCGCCAATGTTGCTTTAAATCAGGCAAGAACATTAGGCAAAAACATTGTAAAATCATTGAAAAACGAAAACTATCAACCTGTAGAATATGAATATAATGATATGGGAATGATGGCAACCATTGGAAAACATAAAGCCGTTGTTGAATTTCCTTTTATTAAATTCCACGGTCCTCTTGCATGGTATATTTGGATGTTTTTACATCTTATGCTTATATTGAGTGTTCGAAATAAAATAGTTATATTTTTCAACTGGGCATGGAGTTATTTAACAAAAGACACTTCATTGCGATTGATAACCAATATTGATTACAAGAAAGAGAAAGTAACTGATTTTTAAATCATTAAAAAAGGCTTCCGATTTGGAAGCCTTTTTTAATTAATTTGGAAATTACATTTAAACTAAATGTTCTAATTGACTTACATTTTTTGCAATATCTTCATTGGATAAGGCATAATTAACTAAATCACCAGCCAGATATTGGTCATAAGCTACCATATCAACTAATCCATGTCCTGAAAGATTAAAAAGTATCGTTTTAGTTTTTCCTTCTTCTTTGCATTTTAGAGCTTCGTCAATAGCTGCTGCAATAGCGTGAGCTGATTCGGGAGCTGGTACAATACCTTCGGTTTGCGCGAACAAAACACCTGCTTTAAACGAATCCAGCTGTTCAATATCCACCGCTTCCATCATACCATCTTTCATCAACTGACTTACAATCGTTCCGGCTCCATGGTAGCGAAGACCACCGGCGTGAATATGTGCCGGAGCAAAATTGTGACCCAGGGTAAACATCGGTAAAAGTGGTGTATATCCTGCTTCATCTCCAAAATCATATTCAAATTTACCGCGTGTTAATTTTGGACAAGAAGACGGTTCAGCTGCAATAAAACGGGTTTTTTTACCTTCTTTAATAGAATGACGCATAAAAGGAAACGAAATTCCCGAAAAGTTAGAACCACCACCAAAACAACCAATAATAATATCGGGATATTCTCCGGTCATTTCCATTTGTTTCTCAGCTTCCAATCCAATAACAGTCTGGTGTAAAGATACGTGATTTAATACGCTTCCCAAGGTGTATTTACAATTTGGCGTTTGCATTGCCAACTCTATGGCTTCCGAAATAGCTGTACCTAAACTTCCCTGATAATTAGGATTTTCTGTAATTATTTTGCGTCCGGCCTTGGTAGACATACTCGGTGATGGAATTACAGTTGCACCCCAGGTTTGCATCAACGAACGACGATAGGGTTTTTGTTCATAACTGATTTTCACCATATAGACTGCCAATTCTAATCCGAAGGTTTTTGCTGCAAATGCTAAGGCAGTACCCCATTGTCCGGCACCAGTTTCAGTAGTGATGTTTGTTGTGCCTTCTTCTTTGCAATAATAAGCCTGTGCAAGCGCTGAATTAAGTTTGTGAGAACCTACCGGGCTAACACTTTCATTTTTAAAATAGATATGTGCAGGTGTATCCAATGCTTTTTCCAGATTGTACGCACGAACCAGTGGAGTGGGACGGTAGATTTTGTATTTTTCGCGAACTTCTTCGGGAATATCAATCCAAGGATCTGTTTGATTTAATTCCTGATGTGCCAGTTCCTTTGCAAACAGCGGATACAAATCTTCTTCCTTTAAAGGTTGTTTTGTACCCGGATGCAACATTGGCATTGGTTTGTTTTGCATGTCGGCAACTATGTTGTACCATTTAGTAGGTATTTCTTTTTCGTCCAACAGAAATTTTTTCGTTTTTTCCATAATGTCGTTTTATTATCAGTAAGTATTGTTTTTTATCTATCTCGTAATATAATTACAGCCCGTTGTTTATAGTAAACAACAGGCTGTTATGCTGGATTATTTTTTTCTTGCAACAAACCAAACCTCAATGTTTTAAACGATAGTTTTGCCAACTCCCCCAAAATAATGAGTCAATAATGTACATTTTTAATTGTTTTAGTTCAGCAAAGATAAAAACAATTTTGTAAAACTGAAACAATTCATTCCTTTTTTATACTATTTTGGAATTAAATTGACCTCTAAAGAATAAAATGTTCAGTTTCTGCTTAATAATCGGTTCTTTAAAATAAAAATCGTATTTTTGCACAACTAATTATTCAATTCACAAAATTGAAGTATGAACATCCCGCATGCGGGATTCATTAACACCAAATAAAGAAAGACAAATGATACAATCAATGACCGGCTTTGGTAAAGCCACTTGCGAATACGGAAATAAAAAGATAGTAGTAGAAATTAAATCGCTAAACAGCAAACAACTGGATGTTTCGACCCGGATTTCAGGACTTTACAGGGAAAAAGATATTGAAATACGAAACGAACTTTCTCAAAAACTGGAGCGAGGTAAAATTGATTTTTCACTTTATGTTGATAACTCGGGTAAAGAATCTGTAACCCAAATCAATCAATCTGTTGTAGAATCTTACTATCAGCAAATTAAGAATATTTCGGCAAGTCTTGGCATTGATGTTCCTGCAAATTGGTTTGAAGTTTTACTCCGTTTACCTGACACCATGAAGACAGAAACTGTGGAATTGGATGAAAATGAATGGATTGAAATTCGTAAAACGATGACGCTGGCAATAGAACAGTTTACAGCTTTTCGGATACAGGAAGGAAAATCATTGGAAGCGGTTTTTAATTCTAAAATTGCGCATATAAGTCAATTACTAGACGAAGTAGCTCCATATGAAAGCGAACGTGTGGAAAAAATAAAAGCACGCCTTGAAGAGACCCTGCAAGCCCTTTCCGATAAAATTGATTACGATAAAAACAGACTCGAACAAGAATTGATATATTATATAGAAAAACTCGATGTAAACGAAGAAAAGGTTCGTTTACGGAATCATTTGGAGTATTTCATGGAAACCATGCAACACGAAAAATCTCCCGGGAAGAAACTTGGATTTATTGCACAGGAAATTGGTCGTGAGGTGAATACTCTTGGTTCAAAATCAAACAATAGCGAAATGCAGAAGATTGTAGTTTTAATGAAAGATGACCTGGAACAAATCAAAGAACAGGTTCTAAATGTATTGTAATTTGGAACCAGGAAAAAAGAACCAACGGTAGGAAAAGAGAATTTTCTATCTACCGACTACCTACTGTAAACTACCTACTATAAACTACCTTTTTCAAAAATGACCGGCAAATTAATAATATTTTCAGCACCTTCAGGAGCAGGTAAAAGTACCCTGGTTCATCACTTATTGAATTGTGGTTTGAACCTGGAATTTTCTGTTTCGGCAACCAGTCGTCCTCCTCGCGGGTTTGAACTTCATGGTGCTGATTATTATTACCTTACACCGGATGAATTTCGCTTAAAGATTGATAATAACGAGTTTCTTGAATACGAAGAAGTTTATCCCGGATGTTTTTATGGTACGCTTCGTAGTGAGGTAGAAAGGATTACTGGCGCTGGAAAAAACATCGTTTTCGATGTCGATGTGGTGGGCGGTTTGAATATTAAAAAAGAATTTTCCGACCGGGCACTGGCAGTTTTTATTGCACCCCCAAGTGTAGAAATCCTTCATCAACGATTGATCAATCGTGGAACCGACTCTCCGGAAATGATTTCGAAACGAATTGGAAAGGCAGATTATGAAATGACTTTTGCTTCTCAATTTGATGTTGTGGTAGTGAATGATGATTTGGAAAAAGCAAAAAGAGAAGCTGAACAGGCTATACGGTTATTTATAAATAAATAGTTTTTAAAGCGATGGAATCGGAATTAAAAAATGAGAATAAAAGACAAATTGGAATATATTCCGGATCGTTTAATCCCATTCATCTCGGTCATCAAAAACTGGCTGGGTATTTGATTGAAAAACAAATAGTTGATGAAGTCTGGTTTGTTATATCACCTTGTAACCCACTAAAAAAGCAATCTCAGATAATAGACGAATATATTCGCCTGGATATGTTGATGCTGGCTATTCAGCATACACCGAAATTTAAAGCATCTGATATAGAATTCAGTATGCCGATACCATCTTATAGTATTGATACTTTGCATGTTTTATCAAATAAATTTCCTGATTATCAATTTTATTTAATCATTGGTAGTGATAATGCCCTGGTTTTTGATCAATGGAAAAATTACACCCAAATTCTTCGGGAATATCCTGTTCTGGTATATCCACGATTGGGATATGATTTTTCTTTAGTCTCAGAATTATATCCGCAAATGAAGTTACTTTCCAGTCCTTTATACGATATCTCCTCCAGCCAGATACGCGATTTCATCGCTCAAAAAAAGGATGTAACTGCATGGTTACATCCTTCTGTATTTCAATATATTATTGAGAATAATCTGTATCAATAGTTTAGAGATAGGGATTGTTTTTCTTTTCGTATCCGATTGTTGTGGAAGGGCCATGCCCACAATAAACAATGGTGGAATCGGGTAGGGGAAGCAACTTTTTTGTTATTGATAGTATCAGGGTTGCATAATCACCCCGGGGTAAGTCAGTTCTGCCAATAGAACCTTGAAAAAGTACATCCCCTGAAAATAAAACACCTTCTTTTTCTTCATAAAAGGCCATACTACCTGGTGAATGACCGGGAACCAACATAGTCATAAGGCTTAAATTTCCAAATTTTATTTCTTGATTTTCAGTAATATAACTTCCAAGTGGTTGAGCTTCTTCATCAATAGGAAAACCAAATGAACGTGCCTGAGCTATCACATTCTCCAATAAGTATTCATCTTGCTGTGCTGCTTCGGGTGAAATTCCAAAAGTTTCAAATATAAACTTATTACCAAATTGATGATCGAGATGTAAATGCGTATTAATTACCCTTTTCAAATTCAGCTTATTATCATCAATAAACTTCCTTAGTGATTGTTTTTCGGCATCAAATATACATCCGGCATCTATTAGCACTGCTTCTTTTGTTTCATCAAAAATAAGATAGGTATTTTCCTGAAATGGATTGAAAGTAAATGTTTTTATTGTCATTTTGTTGAATGGTTAAATTGTTAATTGGTTGATTGCTTAATTGGTTAATCTGTTGATTCGGGGATATAAGTATAGTGCTTTAAATCAACAAAATTATGTCAGTTCATTTCAACAGTATCAACAAATTCAAGGCATTCAACTCATAAGGGTACATACACCGCTTTTTTTGTTTTAAAATACTCCTCTGAAAAGTAATCGCTCACTTCATACATCTCAGCATATTTTTTAAAGGGAAGCACTTCATGTTCCAGTTCACCACCTTTTAAACAAATAATTCCGTTTGGAAGTGCATTTTTATGCTTTTTACTGATATTCTTTTGTACCAGTTTTATTATATCACCTAAAGGCATAACGGCACGGCTCACAACAAAATCAAATTTTCCTTTTTCATCCTGTACACGCAAATGTTTTAGGATAATGTTTTTTAAACCGATAGCCGATGCAATTTCCGTCGCAACTTTTATTTTTTTTCCGATGGAATCAATTAAAACAAACTCTGCTTCAGGAAATAAAATGGCGAGTGGAATACCCGGAAAACCACCACCGGTTCCTACATCCAGTATGCTAGTTCCTGACTGAAAATTAATTATTTCAGCTATAACCAATGAATGTAACACATGATGTTCGTAAAGGTTTTCAATATCCTTACGCGAAATAACATTGATTTTTTCATTCCAGTCGACATAAAGTGCGTAAAGTGCCTCAAATTGAGACTTCTGAGTTTCGGTAAGGTTTGGAAAGTATTTTAAAATTTGTTCCATTGTTTCAGTTTTAGCTGACAAAGTTAGTTGTTTTTTCCAAGAAAATAAAATCTGATTTTGAATGTAAATTGATTATTAATTGCATATCAGGTTATTGATTCAGGAACTAAGGTTTTATCCGGATTTTCAGTATTGATAATACCCTGAATATACATTTTTAACTACTCCATCTAAGCATTATTTTCAGGATTACATATTAATTCATTGAAAATTTTGTAAAAACAAAAAATATGTATATTTTTGGAAGTTATTTGATAATATCTCTGTATTAAATAAATATTTATTTATGTGGAAAGATTTTTTTTATTTTTCCAAAGGACAACGGATAGGAATTATTAGTTTGATAGTGCTTATTTTGTTGGTGCTTCTGGCAAATTATGCTTTGCCTTTATTTTTCCCTGTTACCGATAAGACCGAAACTTCATTTTTAGCAGAAGTAGATGCGTTTAAAAAATCATTGGTATCGAGGGACAGTTTGCGACATGAAGAACTGCAACGTAAATATAATGAACGATTTAAGAATTACAAAACCTATCCTACATTCAAGAAGGATATTTATACTCTTTTCCCTTTTGACCCGAATTCAATTGATTCAGCTACATTGACCCGTCTTGGAATTAAACCATATATCGCTGCAAATATTCTTAAATACAGGAATAAAGGTGGTGTTTTTCGTACAAAAACAGATTTTGGGAAAGTGTATGGCATCTCTCCGGAGAAATTCAAAGAACTGGAACCGTTTATATCCATTAATGAAATTACCCTGACGAAAGTTGATTCATTTGTTAATACTGGCAAAGCTTTCAAACAGGATATCATAGTGGATTTAAACTCTGCGGATACTACACTTTTAATGCAGATTAAAGGAATCGGGCGCGGGTATGCAAAAGGCATAGTACGCTTTAGGCGCGAAACAGGTGGCTTTGCATCCGTGGAGCAGTTAAATGAAGTTTATGGCATGCGTCCTGAGAACTTTGAAAAGATTCGCCCGTTTTGTACTGTTAATCAGGATCTAATACAGAAAATTACCGTCAATACTGCAAGTACAGCAAGACTGAATAGTCATCCATACCTCAGTTTTTATCAGGCGAAAGCTATTTACGAACTGCGCAGGAACCGTGGAAAACTACATAATATCAACGACTTGAAAGATTTACCAGAATTTTCAGCTGAAAGTTTAGCCAAAATAAAACCCTATCTAAGTTTTGAGTGATCGTTAATCCTGAGATGAAGTGAACATTTAATAGTGCTTTCAAAAGATTATTTTTGTAGTTTTTTATCAGATTTTGAAAATAAAAAAGCATTAAAATGGCATTATTTTTGATGTTTTTCTTATAATAAAAAACAATTGATAATTAATTTAATATATTCATTTAAAAATAGATATGCTATGAAACCACTAACTAAAATCTTTATTCTATCATCGATTTTAACCCTTTTTGTGGCATGTGATCTGGATGAGAACTATTCATATGTTGATCAGAGGGTTGATATTGCTACAGTTGAAAATCCTGATAGTCTTTCAACTTTTTTCTTTCGACTGGACGACAACAAGCTTATGTGGACTGAATTTACAAATTTCAGAAATTACAGACCGAAAAATGGACAGCGCATAATTGCCTATTATACAATAATTTCCGATAAGCGTGCGACCGGTTTATATGACTACGATGTGAGATTGAATGATGTATACCCTGTATTAACCAAAGGTATTTTTTCAATTACTCCGGCAACACAGGATAGTATTGGAAACGATTCTATAAAGGTATCAGACATTTGGATTGGAAGTGACTTTCTGAATATTGAATTCTCATATCAGGGATATGATAAAGTTCACTATATCAATTTAGTATCTGATTCAACAAAAGTTTATACCGATGGGAAAATACACCTGGAATTCAGACATAATTCTAACGGAGATTCTCCATATTATTATGAAAATGGAATTGTTTCTTTCAAACTGAATTCTTTGCAAAAAGACAGTACGAAAACCTCTTTCGATTTAGTAATTCATGTGAATATACCAAACCAGGCTGCTGATAAATTGTACACATTGACTTACAAACCAGGAGTAATATCAACTAATTACAGAACACCCAAAATTGAATTTCGCATAAAAGCTGAGCAAAAAGTTTATTAATTTAAATTTGGAAGCAAATAAATTTGCCGGTGTACATGATAATTATGTAGTTGTTATTTGAATATCCTAAAAATCACCATATTTAATTCAAATCGTAAAATAAAATGTCGCTTGTATATTATTAAATATCAATTAGATAATAAATATTTTAAAAATTTGGTGTATCAGCAATTTTTGTAACCTGAAAATATTATTTGAAAATCCGGATTTCTTTGCAGTGTCCGGATTTTTTTATTTTGAAAAAAATACTGTAGAAATCGTATACTTATGCCGGAATTTGACAGAAAATGAACATTTTCACTACATTTGTGCTTTATATATCAAATACAATCTACATCAGAAAAACATCTAAACCATGACAAAAATATCAGGACGAATTGTGGATGTGATTTCCCGGACTATAAGTAAAGGAGTCATTCATATTGAGAATGGTAAAATTATTGATATTCTGCCATTTGATGACGTTGAGGATCAGTATATTATTCCAGGATTTGTGGATGCTCACATTCACATCGAAAGCTCGATGATGATTCCAACCGAATTTGCACGGTACAGTCTGATACATGGTACTGTTGCTTGTGTTTGCGATCCGCACGAACTGGCAAACGTCTGTGGTATTGAAGGTGTTAATTACATGATCGAAAACAGCCTGAAATCACCCATGAATTTTTATTTCGGTGCTCCATCCTGTGTTCCTGCAACAAGTTTCGATATGGCAGGCGCAGTATTGGATGCTTCGGATGTTGAATCGTTATTACTTCGGGATGATATTTATTTTTTGTCTGAAATGATGGATTTTCAGGGAGTTATAAATAATGACGAACAGGTTCATCTTAAACTTGAAGCAGCCAGGCGTATTGGAAAACCAATCGATGGACATGCGCCAGGACTTATCGGCAAAGGACTTGAGGCTTATGCAGCAGCCGGTATCACAACAGATCACGAATGTATGACGATAGTTGAAGCTGAAGCCAAAATTGCTTTGGGAATGAAGGTGCTGATACGTGAAGGTAGTGCAGCTAAAAATTTTGAGGCTCTATTGCCTTTGCTTGCTACCGAAGCCGGGAATATTATGTTTTGTACAGATGATAAGCACCCTGACGATTTGATAAAAAATGGTCATATAAATACTTTGGCACGCAGAGCAGTAGCAAAAGGTTATGAACCTATTGAAGTCCTGAGCATTTGTTCACTCAATCCGGTTAAACATTATAAGTTAGACATTGGTTTATTGCAAAAAGGTGATTTTGCAGACTTCGTAATAGTGAATAATTTGACTGATTTCGACGTTAAAGCCACTTATATTCGGGGTGTAAAAGTAGCTGAAAATAATAAACCTTGTTTTCAACGGGTTTTACCCACTAAATTAATCAATCATTTCAATGCAATTAAAATTTTACCGGATCAACTTCGTGTTGTCCCTCACGGTAAACAGTTAAAAGTTATCAAGGTAGAAGATGGGCAACTTTTTACGCAATTGTCTTTTTGCGAACCAAAAATTGAAAACGGAAACGTGGTGTCGGACATTGAGCATGATGTTTTAAAACTGGTAGTTTACAATCGATATAAACCTTCTACACCAGCTATTGGTTTTATTAAAAATATAGGATTGAAAAGGGGAGCTATTGCATCGACAGTAGCACATGATAGTCATAATATTGTGGCAGTTGGTACATCGGATTCTGAAATTGCACTGGCTATAAACCGGATCATTGATTGCAAAGGTGGTATAGTGGCTTGTGATGGCGATCGGGTAAGTTTGTTGCCATTACCTATTGGTGGATTAATGTCGGATTTAGAAGGGGAGGTTATTGCACAACAATACGAAACAGTAGATGCCATGGCAAAAGAGTTGGGTTCAACATTAAATGCTCCTTTTATGACGGTGGCCTTTATGTCATTGTTGGTTATTCCAGAGTTGAAACTTACCGACGTTGGTTTATTTGACGGTCTTACATTTTCTTTTACTAAGTTAATGGAATAAATCCTTTCAAACTTTTCAATCATCATATAAAATAAAAAGCCCAATATTGTAACAAACAATATTGGGCTTTACTATACGCGGAAAGTGAGAGATTCGAACTCTCGGAGCAGTTACCCGCTCATTAGTTTTCGAGACTAACGCATTCGACCACTCTGCCAACTTTCCTCTCGAGATTAAAGTGATGCAAAAATACAATATTTTCTTCTGAATCCGATACTTATTTAATAGAAATATCAAATAGGTTTAAATGGAGTGTAAATGCGTACATTATGATAGAAATATTTCGAATTGTCTGACATATTTTCAAATGAATAAATAGTAAAAGTATCAAATTGATTTTAAATGTATATATAAAAAACCAAATATAAAATAAATATCAATTTTCTCTTTCAATTTGTCATTTTTTTGTACCTTTGACCCCCGAAACAATTTTATAACTAAAAGATATCAAAATGAAAGTTGAACAAGTTCTTGACAATTTAAAAAGACGATTTCCGAACGAACCGGAGTATCATCAGGCAGTAGAAGAGGTATTATCTTCCATCGAAGAAGTTTATAATGCACATCCTGAGTTTGAGAAACAAAACATCATCGAACGCATATGCATTCCCGAACGTATTTTTACATTCCGTATAACCTGGGTTGATGATAAAGGTAATGTGATAACCAATATGGCTTATCGCATACAACATAATAATGCCATTGGACCTTATAAAGGCGGTATGCGTTTTCATGCTTCGGTTTGTCCGTCAATTCTTAAATTCTTAGCTTTCGAACAAACATTCAAAAATGCTTTAACAACACTGCCTATGGGTGGAGCAAAGGGTGGTTCTGATTTCAATCCAAAAGGAAAATCGAATAACGAAGTAATGCGTTTCTGTCAAGCCTTTATGATTGAATTGTGGCATCACATTGGACCCGAAACCGATGTACCTGCCGGTGATATAGGCGTTGGTGGTCGTGAAATCGGATTTATGTACGGCATGTACAAAAAACTGGCACGCGAGAACACCGGAACCTTTACAGGTAAAGGCCTGGAATTTGGTGGATCTTTAATTCGTCCTGAAGCAACCGGTTACGGAAACATCTACTTTTTGATGAATATGCTGAAACGTAAAGGTATCAATGATTTAAAAGGTCAGGTAGTGGCTATTTCCGGATCCGGAAACGTGGCCACTTACACCGCAGAGAAAGTGATTGAACTGGGTGGTAAGGTGATCACTTTATCAGACAGTAATGGTTATATCTATGAACCGGATGGAATCACTACAGAAAAACTTGCTTTTATTTTCGAGTTGAAGAATCTATACCGCGGACGCTTAAAGGAATATGCCGATAAATATAATTGCAAATATGTTGACGGCGGACGTCCATGGTCAGAAAAATGTACCATTGCATTACCATCTGCTACTCAAAACGAATTGAACGGAGATGATGCCGAAACACTGATCAAAAACGGTTGTTTTGCTGTATCTGAAGGCGCTAATATGCCTTCGACACCAGAGGCAGTAAATGTATTTTTGAAAAATAAAATCTTATACGGTCCGGGTAAAGCTGCCAATGCAGGTGGTGTATCTGTTTCAGGTCTGGAGATGACACAGAATTCCATGAAAATAAGTTGGACCAAAGAAGAAGTTGATCAAAAACTAAAATGGATAATGTCGAGCATCCACGAATCATGTGTGCAATATGGAACCGAACCTGATGGTTTTGTAAACTATGTAAAAGGTGCCAATATTGCAGGTTTCATGAAAGTTGCAAAAGCAATGATGGCTCAGGGCGTATTATAGTCGATATAAGTAATTAATAATGAACAATTAATAATTGCCAGAACGCTGATATGTATACTCCTTGAGATTAACAAATAGCTCATTAATTATTTTTTGATTACTGATTATTAAAGATTAGAGTAATAAAAAAAAACGCCATTCTTTATGGCGTTTTTTTTTTAGATTATCGATAAACTATTTAAAATCAGTTGAATTAGAATCTCACTCAAGGAGGTTCATCACAAGAAAAATAAACTGGCACCCGCAATACTAATAATAGCTCCGATAACTTGTTGTGGTCTGATTTTTTCCTTAAACATAATGGCTGAAGGTACTATGATAAAAATCGGAACCAATCCCATGAGTGTGGAGGCAATGCCTGTTTTAGTTTGTTGGATGGCAAAAAGTCCCAAAGCGACGCCTACAAAAGGTCCAAAGAATGCACCTACTGTAACTGATTTCATGGCACTTGTGTGCGTAAATGCCTGTCCTAACTTATTCCAGCGACGAAGTGCTGTGATCAGAATGCCAAAACTCAGTAAACCAAACAACGCACGTATTTGTGTGGCAGCCACCGGATCATAATCTCCCATACCTTTTTTACTCAAAATCAATCCTATGGCTTGTCCCATTGCACCGCCAAAAGCCAGCAGAAAACCTTTGAGAGGGATATCAAGCTTCATTTTTTTGTTTGAAATAGCAATAATAATTCCGGTAACACTTATCACGATAGCTATAATATTTTTTGCCGAAAGAATTTCATCCAGAAAGAACCAACCTATAATAGCTGTAAGCATGGGAGCAAGACTCATAATTAGAGCTGCAGTACGTGAACCGATGACCATATACGATTGAAAAAGCAACATGTCTCCCAGAAAGAAACCGATAAATCCGGATAAACCCAGCCAATACCATTGATAAGAGCTAGCATCGCTGGGAAAAAATAATCCGCGGGTGAAAAAAGTGGTGATACCCAAAAAACCAATTGCAAAGAGCAAACGTATGAAATTCACGGATAATGAACCTATTTTATGACCTGCCTTTTCGAAAAATAAAGCACTCATAGTCCAGCAAACCGCAACGCCTAGACCGGCAAACTCACCAATATGGGATTGAAACATCTTTATTATTTACAATTTTATCATTTGCAAATTAATATTGCATGATATTGATTATACATCAAAAATTTCCACAAAGATACAGTATCAATTTTAAATTTTAGAACATTAATTGTATGTTTATGCATTTAATTGACAGACAGGTGATTAAATAAATACTTTATGGATATAGTGAAGAAATACAATAATTTAGCTACCTTTGCAGACCGAATTAAACCGATAATCATTTATTCTTAATTGCTCATTATTAATTAATTGATATGCCCAAAGAAGATTATTTATTGAAGTATCTCGAAAAACTCAGTCGGGTTATTGCAGCAATGATGGGTTTTAGAGATAAAGGATACCCCGAAGATAGCTTGCGACTGGCTGATGAAACGTTTAAGGAACTGTTGAATATTGATATTGATGAATTAGCCATTATGTCGGTTGAAAAATTTATTGAAACGATTCGTAAAGAAGGGTATAGTTCTACACATTTGGAAATAATGGCTCAACTCTCTCATGAAACTGCTAAGTCATTATTTGCTCAGGGTGATGAAATTAAATCTCATCAGTTTAATACTAAAACTCTTCAATTATATTACTTACTGAATGAAAAGGATAAAACTTTTTCTTTTGAACGCGAACAAATCATCTCAGAACTTGATCAATTGATGAAATAATAACAAATTACGCTCAAAATATAACTACTTAATGCCCAAAAGGTTAATATTGAGCAGCAAATAACATTCAAAAATGATAAACTACAAAAACAAACAACGTCCCGAGAAGGACATGATATTCGGAATCCGTGCGGTAATAGAAGCCATACAAGCCGGAAAAGAAATTGATAAGATCGTAATGCGTCGTGATATGACCAGTGAATTATCACGTGAGCTTTTCACAGCACTCAATGGTCTTAATGTTCCTGTACAATATGTTCCAATTGAAAGACTTAACAGGATTACCACCAAGAACCATCAGGGTGTAGTGGCATTTATCTCTCCGGTAATATATCAACGCATCGAAGACATTATCCCTGCCATCTACGAAGAAGGACGTATGCCTTTTATCGTGGTGTTGGATGGTGTGACGGATGTCCGCAATTTCGGTGCCATAGCCCGAACCTGTGAATGTGCCGGTGTAGATGCCATTATCATTCCTACAAAGGGTGGAGCATCAATTAATGCTGATGCAGTGAAAACATCAGCAGGAGCTTTACTTTCCATTCCTGTTTGCCGGGAAGAGAATCTTGGAAATGCACTCAAGTTTTTGGTTTCCTCAGGCATTAAGTTGGTAGCAGCCAGTGAAAAAGCAACAAGAAATTATACTGAAGCCACCATGACTGAACCAATTGGCATAATTATGGGAGCTGAAGACGAAGGAGTTAATCCTGATCATTTACGTCTTTGCGATGAAAAAGTACGTATTCCGCTCATGGGAAGCATAGATTCTTTAAATGTTTCAGTTGCTGCAGGTGTGTTGATATACGAAGCTGTTCGTCAGAGAGGTTTAATCGTTGAATAGTTAACCAATCACCAATAACAAATGACAGTTCTCTACGAAGATAACCACATTATTGCAGTCAACAAAAATTCTTCGGAAATTGTACAAGGTGATAAAACAGGTGACCAACCGCTTTCGGAAATCATAAAAGAATATCTGAAAGAAAAATACAATAAACCAGGCGAAGTGTTTTTAGGCGTTACGCACCGGCTCGACAGACCGGTGAGTGGTGTAGTGCTGTTTGCCAAAACAAGCAAAGCATTAATCCGTCTAAACGAGATGTTTCGTAACCAGGAAGTTAAGAAAACCTATTGGGCTATAGTGAAGGAAAAGCCGGAGCTGCCCGAAGGAAGACTGGAACATTATCTGACACGCAATGAAAAGCAAAACAAATCCATGGCTTATGACAGGGAACGTTCAGATGCAAAAAAGGCTGCGTTAAGTTACAGGTTAATAGCCCATTCGGATACATATTATTTATTGGAGGTTCAACTCGAAACCGGACGTCATCATCAAATCCGATGTCAGTTGGCAAAAATGGGTTGTCCAATCAAAGGCGATTTAAAATATGGCTTTCCACGTTCCAATCCCAACGGTGGTATTAGTCTGCATGCGCGTTCTGTGGAATTTATTCATCCCGTTTCAAAGGATTACATCCAGATTACCGCACCAGTACCGGAAGATGATAAACTTTGGAAAACGATGGAAAAAATGACACCTACCCCTCTGAAGGGGGCTTAAAAACACAAACAGGTAAAGATTTATAATTATAGAGTATTTCTGAAATTACATCATAAATTCCGGTAGTTTATTCAATTTATTCAAAGAGAGATCGGGGAGGAGCAGTATCAATTGAAACAAGTTTGTAATCATACATTCAGCAAAGTCTTGACTTTTTATTACCTTTGCGCTCGGTTTTCAACAAATTAAAGTCTGATATTAACACTTATACAATTTATTATCAGGTATATATTGTATTTATAGGCAAAAAATATTTAATAAAGAACTTAATATATTGTTACATGAAACGCATTTTTACAACGTTTAATTGAAGTTGTTGAAGTTTCATATCATCCAAATTTAAAAATTAAAAGAAAATCAGATGAAAGCTTATGTATTTCCGGGTCAGGGTGCCCAATTTGTAGGAATGGGTAAAGATTTATACGACAACTCACCTTTAGCTAAAGAGTATTTCGAAAAAGCAAATGAAATTTTAGGATTTCGTATAACCGATTTGATGTTCGAAGGAACGCCTGAAGATTTAAAACAAACAAGAGTTACACAACCTGCTATTTTTCTTCATTCGGTAATTTCAGCGCTTGTATTAGGCGATGATTTTAAACCTGAAATGGTTGCAGGTCACTCATTGGGTGAATTCTCTGCCTTGGTTTCTGCCAAAGCATTATCATTCGAAGATGGATTGAAACTGGTTTATGCCCGTGCTATGGCCATGCAAAAGGCTTGTGAAATTGAACCTTCTACTATGGCTGCCGTTCTTGGACTTAGTGATGAAGTTGTGGAAGAAGTATGTGAATCTATCAAAGGTTTAATAGTTGTGCCGGCAAATTACAACTGTCCGGGACAATTGGTTATTTCAGGTTCTATCGAAGGCATTGACAAAGCATGTGAGTTATTAAAAGAAAAAGGAGCAAAGCGCGCTTTGAAACTTCCTGTTGGCGGAGCATTCCATTCCCCATTGATGCAACCTGCAAGCGAAGAATTGCAAGCAGCCATTAATGCAACTACTTTCAGCAAACCGATTTGCCCGGTCTATCAAAACGTAAACGCATATCCTCAAACCGAGGCTGAAGCGATTAAACAGAACCTGATCGATCAGTTGACTGCTCCGGTACGTTGGACACAAACAGTGAAAAATATGGTAACTGACGGTGCTACTGAATTCTTTGAATTAGGACCAGGCGATGTATTAAAAGGACTTGTGAAGAAAATATATCCTGAAGCAATTGTTGGATAAGTAATAATTCATATTTGACAATTAATAATTAAGATGTTAAGAACGTGTTCTTTGCATCTTTTTTATTTACCTGCTTAAATATATGGATTTTTTCGTACTTTTGTTATCCTAAAAATATACAGAAACAGAATAAAAATAAATGAATAATTGCTTTTAATTCTGACATTCCGGTCATTAAATGTTATTTGTAAATTATTCATTATTAATCAGATAAATTATGTTCAGAACACACACTTGCGGCGAACTACGAATAGAAAATGTAGGTCAGAAACCAACATTGGCCGGTTGGGTACAACGTACCCGGAGAATGGGCGGAATGACCTTTGTGGATATTCGCGACCGTTACGGAATGACACAATTGGTATTGAATCAGGATATTAATGCTGAATTATTTGAAATCGCCAATAAACTGGGACGTGAATATGTTATTCAGGTAAAAGGAGAAGTGGCTGAACGCAGCAATAAAAACGCCAATATGGAAACGGGAGATATTGAAATCCTTGTTTCGGAATTGAATATCTTAAACGAATCGAAAACACCACCTTTTACCATCGAAGACAATACCGATGGTGGTGATGATATTCGCATGAAATACCGTTATCTGGACTTGCGTCGTAATTCTGTTCGTCAGAATCTTGAATTGCGTCATGCCATGGCTTTCGAAACAAGACGTTATCTGGATAATATGAACTTCCTGGAAGTGGAGACACCTGTATTGATTGGTTCTACTCCCGAAGGTGCGCGCGATTTTGTTGTTCCTTCAAGAATGAATCCCGGTCAGTTTTATGCTTTACCACAATCGCCCCAGTTGTTCAAGCAATTGTTGATGGTTTCGGGCTTCGACCGTTATTTCCAAATCGTTAAGTGTTTCCGTGACGAAGACCTGCGAGCCGACCGTCAACCGGAGTTTACGCAGATAGATTGCGAAATGGCTTTTGTTGATCAGGAAGATGTACTACAGATCTTCGAAGGTCTGGTAAAACATTTATTCAAATTTGTAAAGAACATCGATTTTACCGATGCTTTCCCCCGAATGACCTGGGAAGATGGTATGAAGTATTATGGTTCCGATAAACCTGATATTCGCTTCGATATGAAGTTTGTGGAGTTAAAGGAAGCAGTATCGGGACATGATTTTGTGGTATTCGATTCAGCAGCTTATGTGGGTGGAATTTGCGCAACAGGTTGTGCCGGTTATACCCGTAAACAATTGGATGAACTCACAGACTTTGTAAAACGTCCGCAGATAGGAGCGAAGGGTTTAGTGTATATTCGTTGCGAATCGGATGGTTCTTTCAAGTCGTCGGTCGATAAATTCTATGCCCCCGAAGACTTAAAAAAGATAGCTTCTTTGTTCAACGCCAAGGCCGGCGATTTGCTGCTTTTGATGTCAGGCGACATGCGGAAGACTCAAAAAGCCTTATGCGAATTGCGACTGGAAATGGGAGCAAGGTTAGGACTTCGTGATAAGAATGTTTATGCTCCATTGTGGATCATCGATTTCCCTTTGTTTGAATACGACGAGGAGACTGATCGTTATTATGCTATGCATCATCCTTTTACATCACCAATGTTAGAGGACATACCTTTACTTGAAACCAATAAAGGTGCTGTTCGATCCAATGCATATGACATGGTTGTGAATGGTGTTGAGTTGGGTGGAGGTTCTATCCGTATACACGACAGCGCATTGCAAAAAGAGATGTTTAAACATCTTGGATTTACACCCGAAAAAGCTGAAGCACAATTTGGTTTCTTAATGAGTGCCTTCCAATATGGTGCACCACCTCACGGAGGTCTGGCTTTTGGATTGGACCGTTTTGTTTCTTTATTTGCAGGACTTGATAGTATCCGTGATTGTATTGCTTTCCCTAAAAATAATTCAGGACGCGATGTGATGATAGATGCTCCGGCAGAACTGGATCAATCACAACTTGATGAATTGAATCTGAAAATAGATTTAAAAGAAAAATAAGACAAGTTATATTCCCTTTTGAGGGATATTTAAATATAAAGCCGCTGAACAGTTCTGTTTAGCGGTTTTTTTTTTAATTTTCTCCGTTTCCAGTGGCTGAAAATGGAAATGCTATGTGTTTCAATGTCTTGTTCCAATTTTGACTATGTGAAACTATGTGTTTGCAATTTTTAAATAGTTACCCACCATAAACATTATAGATCCGTATTAATATTTGTTTTCCGATTTAGATTTCATATATTTGTAGCCGAAAATATGCTTTGAATTATAATTTTCTAAAAAATAAAAAGGAACTAAAGATAATAAGTATGAAAAGTATTATTCGTTGGGGAGTGCTCAGTACTGCCAAAATTGCCCGTGAAAAAGTGATACCTGCCATGCAGAAAAGTGCTTATTGTAAGGTACTTGCCATTTGCTCCAGAAATTTAGAACAGGCACAAAGTGTAGCCGGACTTTTAAATATTGAAAAGGCTTATGGTTCTTACGAAGAATTATTAAATGATACTGAAATTGATGCAGTTTATATACCTTTACCCAATCACATGCATGTGGAATGGGCCATTAAATCATTACAGGCAGGGAAACATGTATTGTGCGAAAAACCGGTGGGAATTTCTTCTGCTGATGCCCTCAGGTTGCAAAAGGCATCCCTGGATTTTCCTCGGCTAAAGGTGATGGAAGCATTTATGTACCGTCTCCATCCACAATGGATATTTGCAAAAGATCTTGTAAATTCATGCAAGATAGGAGAGCTGAAGATGATTCAATCCTTTTTTTCGTATTATAATGCCGATCCGGCTAATATCCGCAATCAGGTGGAAGCTGCAGGAGGAGCCATGATGGATGTGGGGTGTTATTGTGTTTCTCTTTCCAGGTTTCTTTATGGGGAAGAACCTATTTCTGTTTTGGGTAAACTTGAAAAGGATCCGGTGATGATGACCGATAGAATAGCATCAGGGATACTCAATTTCTCGAAAGGAATGTCAACTTTTACTTGCTCTACACAGCTAATGCCTTATCAACGGGTTAATATTATCGGCACTACAGGTCGGATAGAGATAGAAATGCCCTTTAATCCACTACCTGATCAGAAAACGAAGCTTAATTTATATACGCAGCAGGGAAACGAAGAGATTTTCTTTGATGCAGTTGATCAATATACCATTCAGACCGATTTGTTTTCGAGAGCCATACTCGAAGGAAGTCCTTTGCCTTACGATCTGGAGGATGCTGTCAATAATATGAAAGTGATTGAGGCCATCATCGAAAGTTCAAACCCCCTGCCCCCTAAAGGGGGTTCAAAGACAGGGGAATAGGAATCTAACCCTTTGAATATCCATTTTTTCTATTTAAAATTATTTTTTAATTTATATTTTTCGAGAAACAGGAATTAAAATGTAAATATTAATTTAAAACATTGTGACACTGCAATTCAGAATTCAAATTAAAAATATTAATAAACCACCGGTATGGAGGCAGGTACTTGTTCCCGAAACTTTTACTTTCGAAAAGTTTCATAAAGTTATTCAGGTTGCATTTGGTTGGTCCGACTATCATTTGTATCAGTTTTCACCCGGCGGTTATGGTTCAAATCCCATTATAGCAGTTCCTTCGGATGATGATTGGGATGAACCGGATTTGGATGCATCCAAAACCAAATTGAGAAATATTTTTAAAGTAGAGAAACAAAAATACACTTACATCTACGATTTCGGGGATGATTGGGTTCATAGTATTGTGCTTGAAAAGATACTTCCTGAAAAAAGACTAAAAGCATCCTGCATTGCAGGAAAAGGAGCTTGTCCTCCCGAAGATTGCGGTGGACCTGGGGGTTATGAACGATTGAAAGAGATATTGAAAAACCCTGAACATGAAGAATATGGTGAAATCAGAGAATGGATCGGATTAGACGAGGAGGAAGATGTTTGGGACGCGAATGACTTTGATTTAGTTTATAAAAATGATTTGTTAAGTGAAATCTGATCATTATGACTTTAACCGAAGAAAAATGGAATGGGTTCAGATGCAATTATATATTAACGGGGTCAGCCTTTAACCATTTAACAAATCGTTAATTAAGGGTAGGGGAGTAGCAATAAAAAAAACCATTAAACGTTTAGTTTAATGGCTTTTTATTCATTAATAGACTTATTATCAGATGCAATTTTTAAATTGTAAATAAAAAGGATCCCAATCGTAAATCGTAAATAATTAAATCGTAAATAAATAGGAATTGTAAATAAATTTATCCTTTCTTCAAAAAACAAGTCTTCAGTACCAGGCTTGTTCCATCTATCTTACAATCAACTTCTTCGTGGTCATCGGTAAGGCGTATGCTCTTTACTTTGGTACCGCGTTTCAATACCATAGACGAACCTCTGACTTTCAGGTCTTTAATCAGCGTTACACTGTCACTGTCCATTAGTTCTGCACCGTTGCTGTCACGGGGTGTTTTGTCTTCAATTTCTTCTGTATTTCCTTCATTACTAAACTCATGGCTACAATCGGGGCAAACATAAAGCATGGATGATGCATCGTAATAACTGTTTTCCATTCCACACTTCGGGCATTTTGGTTCTTTATTCATTTGTTTTTTTTGTTGTTTCGGATACAAAAGTACGAATTAGAAAGCAGAATCAAGAATTAAGAACAAAGAACCAAGAAACAAGAACCAAGACATTAAAGTTAGAAGGCGGTAGTTGATAACAAGCAAATCTTTCAAACTTTTCAAATCAAATCAACCAATTAACCAATCACCTAATTAACCAATCACCTAATTAACCAATCAACTAATGAGGCAGGACCATGTCAATGAATAAACCGGCAATACTACTATACATAATATAAATTATAAGAAAAACAGGTTAAAGAATCCGGATATCAGTTATTTGAAATGAATTTATCTTTTTAAAAAATGATCATATCTTGTTTTGAAACTACAAAAAATCCATTTGGGCTGCATTCAGACAAGTTTGTCTGATAAATTTAATACCCATCACTTTATTGATATTTGAAAAATGTGTTTAAGAGTTTAATAACTAATGTAAGCACCTCTCCTACTCTAATCTTCATGAATGATGGTCTCACTGGCACTAAAACAATTATTTGTAGTGAGATCATCTCATAAAAATCACCCGGACCTGTGCGTCCGGGCGGTTTTCTATTTCTAATTTCTCTATTCTTTCATATCGTTTATAATTTCTTTGCAAATCATATGAATTGAACTAAACTTTTTAGTATTTTTGGAGGGTGAAATGAATGAGAGCGATGTGATGGGGAATATTTGGATGGAAACTTTCTTATTCATATTTATCCATACTAACGATGTAAATGTAACATGCCGATAAATAGATTGTTGAAGCAAAAATTGAAGAAATATTTATATAATAACTAATACATACTATGGAATTCATTACTATTTGGATAATTTTTATTTTTGTACTTCTATTTGGCTTTATCTATTTTATTGTTAGAGTAATTAATAAATTTCTCCTTATAAAAGAGGAACAGAATGACTTGTTGAGAGAAATTCTAAAGAAAATGGATCATAAATAAATTTCATTAAAATGAATCAGGAAGCAATCATTCAAAATACGATCGAATATGTAAAAGCATCACTGGCAAATGCTGAAGGCGGGCATGACTGGTGGCATATTTACCGGGTATGGCAATTATCGAAGCATATTGCCGGTTCTGAAAAAGCAGATCTTTTTGTAGTGGAACTGGGTGCCTTGCTTCATGATATTGCCGACTCAAAGTTTCATGATGGGGATGAACAAATCGGTCCCCGTAAAGCCCGTGAATTCTTGAGAACGCTCGAAACAGAAGAAGATGTAATCACTCATGTAGAAAATATTATCAACAATATTTCTTTTAAAGGAGGTAAAGTGGCTCAACAGTTTAAATCGTTAGAACTGGATATTGTACAGGATGCCGACCGCCTGGATGCACTGGGTGCCATTGGCATAGCCCGGACCTTTAATTACGGAGGTTTTAAAAACAGGGAAATCTACAATCCGGAACTAAAGCCGAACCTGATTATGACTAAGGAGGAATATAAGCAGAGCACCGCTCCTACCCTCAATCATTTCTACGAAAAACTCCTTTTGCTTAAAGACCGGATGAATACCAAAACCGGAAAATTGATGGCAGAACAAAGGCATAGTTTTATGGTAGAATATCTGGCAGAATTCTTTAAAGAATGGGATGGTGTGAGATGAAACCATATTTTCCATTTCACTCTCAATTGAAAAACATTATCAGCGAATATAAATTCTTACATATATACTTTCAAAAAAAAATTACTTAGCATGGAACAACGATTTAAAGACTTTGAAAAGACAATTAAAGGTAAACATTCGATCCGCTTCACTCCCAGGTATCAGGAAGTATTTTCAGTAAGTTTAAAACCACGTACTTTTTTAGAGATAGCTGCAAAGACAGCTGCATCACTCGATTGGGAAGTTTTATTTCAGGACGATGAACAAATTGAAATCCATCGGAAAAATAGTTGGAAGAATGATACACATTCTATAAATGCTAAGATTAATCATTTGGGAAGAGTAGAAGTTAAAAGTGAATCCCTGGGAAATGAAATTTGGGATCTGGGTAGTAATTCGAAGCGGGTTAAGTTGTTTATTTATGCATTCAACGATTTATTAAAGGACTTTGATTCCTCAAAAATCAGCGATCTTGAAAATGAGATTTATAAAAAAGACAATATGGATGATTATGTCATCCCTGAGCATTTACCCGCTCCACCAAATTTTAGAACCCCTCAACCTTTGATTCCCTTTGTTGGAATTACAGTTGTTTCCTTGATTTTAGCATACATATTGGCCATTTTATCTGTAGATGGCATTTATATTATTGGTATATTCGAACTTGGAGTCGGTTTATTATTGGGTATTTCCTTTAAGTTTCTACTTAAACTGGGTAATTTTACCGATTGGAAAAAAATAAAAAATATGCTTATCTATGCAGTAGGAGTTGTCTTTATTTTCAATTTATACTTTCAATACCTCATTATACTTTCACGCAACAACTATGAAGTCATAGGTTTTGTGGAGTTCATGAGGATTCGAATTGAATACGGACTTACGCTGAAAAACATGAATGTGGGTTCTATAGGACTGATTATTGCGTGGATTGTGGAAGTGGTTCTAATGTATTTTTTTGGTTATTTACGCACACTGAGTTCACTATTAAAGCTAACTATTGAAAGGGTTCCTGTCGAAGTGATTGATTTCGTCACTTACCATTTTGTGAAAGGAAAAGATGAATCGGCAGTAAGAACAGAGCTGGCAAAAATGGGTTGGGAAACAGATCTACAACAAGATATAGTAATGGAAGCTATAGGGGGCATTCAGGGCGCTTATTCTATGAACAAAAAAGAATAGAATTGCCACCTGGTAAAATTGAATACAAATTCCCATAAACTAAGTTCACACATTTTCAATAAAATATCAATTTAATTTCAATAAATACTATGGAAACAATCAAACGAAAAGACATTGACAAATTTCTGGAATGCAAAACTTTGGCTGTGGCCGGAGCATCCCGGAAGGAAAAGAGTTTCAGTGCTTCGGCCATCGCTCATCTTCGAACAAAAGGTTACAATGTTTATTCCATCAACCCTAATTTTGAGGAAAATAATGCCGAACGGAATGAATTTAAATCTCCCGCCGATCTTCCGGAGGATATCACACATTTACTGGTTCTTACATCGCCATTGCAGACCACATCTGTCATTCAGCAAGCCATCGAAAAAGGAATAGCAAATATCTGGATACAACAGAAATCCGATACTCCCGAAGCGTTGGAATTATGCCGGGAAAATAATATCAACCTGATTCACAATCACTGCATTTTTATGTTTTCGCATCCCGAGGGTTTGCATAGGTTTCATTACGGATTGAAAAAATTCTTTGGGACTTTACCCCGTTGAATGTAGTGGCAGGACTTTAAATAAAAATTAATCACAGTAAATAATCACAATAAAATAAATAATATGGAAAACGAAATTACAAATGCAGGTCTCGAAATGGAAACAAAGCTGACGATTAGTTCTGAGGGCAGCAGTTATTTGAAAACAACAGCCAAATGGGCCACTTTTATTGCCATCCTTGGATTTATTGGAACCGGTATAATGGTATTGGTTGCATTTTTTATGATGATTATTTCACCAATGAGTAAGCTGAATTCAACTTTTGGTTTCCCAATGAGTTTGATTGGAGTATTATACCTTATCATGGCAGTTTTGTATTTTTTCCCGGCCTATTATCTGTATAATTTTGCAGGTAAAGCGAAACTGGCGTTGGAGGCTGGCAATCAGGAAGTATTTGACGACAGTTTAAAGAATTTGAAAAAAATGTTCAAATTTATAGGAATTATGACCATTGTAATGATTGCAGCTTATTTAATTGCAATTCCAACGATAATAATTTCTCGGTTAGTATAAAACATGGCTTTATAAAAAAACAAAATGAAGGAAAAACTAAGATCTTTATTGACATTGACCATTTGTTTGTTCGCAGGAACTCTGTATGCACAAGGTGGATTTATTACGATGAATACGGGTATGGCAGCAAAAATGAGTGCGCATCCTATTACGGGTTTTGTGAATGTAACAAAAATTGAAATTAATCCTTCCATCGAACAAATCAATGTTTCGTTGGGAGAGGGAATGAACATTGGTGGTACGTTGGGTTATATGGTTAATAAGAATATTGGTTTTGAATTTGGAATAAGCCACTTATTTGGCGGTAAAACAAATGCACAGGAATGGGAAACTTCAGGTACTTTCAATAGCTCATTTTCATCAAGCATGACCCGTTTTAATCCGGGTTTTATAATTGCTTCCGGCTTCAAAAAAATCAATCCCTATGCAAAGTTTGGAATTATACTTGGCTCGGGAGAAATAAATTACGGGGTTAAGCAGGTGAAAGACGGAGATATAATGTTATTGAATTTACAACTGAACGGAGGAACGGCTTTTGGTTTAAGTACGAGTGTCGGAGCATTGTTCAGCATGAACAGGAGCATGTCTTTTTTTGCTGAAATAACTTCGAATAATCTGTCCTACTCACCCACAAGGGGTGCATATACAGTTGTAACTTATAATGAAACAGATATATTATCACAATTGACAGTAAAAGAAAAAGAAATAGAGTTCGTGAATAGTTATGAACCCAAGAATTACAGAAACGATTCAATGCCAACACTGGCATTAAAGGAGCGGTATCCTTTTGGAAGCCTGGGATTAAACCTGGGACTGAAGTATGGTTTTTAAGAATCTATTTAGCATGTCCCGGTTCAATGATATGTTTTGTGCATTTTCCCGTAGGGAATCAAAAGCAATAGAAAAAAAAAATCAACCTTAATAAATTTCCCGCAGGGAATTAATAAATATAGAATTAGGTCTATCCCCTACGGTGAATCCTTAAAATGTTACCCGTTTTTCTATTGATATTTATCCCCTAAAGGGGAATTTATTAAAGATATTTTACATGAGCTTTGAGGATTTAAACTATTTTTCTTTGCACTAAATAATTTCGATAACAGAATATATCATTGATTAACAGCAATCTATTACTTTTTCAGCAAACCCAAATTAATAATAGACTGAGCGCTGATTTGAAGGCACCGGATATTGACAAATAGTTTATTAAATATCTTCGATTACTTAGATGCATAAAATGACTACGATAATTGTATAAATAAGATTTATTAAAAACTTAGATTTTATGAAATACCTTCAACTATTAATAATTGCTTTTCTATTAAGCAGTATGCCGGTATTGGCATTTAAAAACATGAGGGCCGGCAAAATAATTACCTTAAAGGGTGATACCCTCAACGGTTATATCAAATATGAAAATGATGAAAATCTTTGTAAGATCTGCCGGTTTACAGATGACAGATCGAAACAATTCCGGATTTATACTCCTGATGAAATAAAAAGTTATCAGTTCACGAAAGAGAACCGTAAATTTATTGCTGATTCCATATTGCTGGTAGACCATTTAGTTCCTGTTTTTATGGAGGTGGTTTTAGTCGGGCATTTTAAAATTTATCAATACAAAGAAATGAATCTCAAGAATCATTATTTCATCAACAAGTTGGGATATACCCGGGTGATTTATCTTCCTTTTAAAAAGTATTATCTGAAAGAGACATATGATCATGGATTAAATAAGTATTCGAGAATTATAACCCGCACCACAACCAATCATATTGATTCATTAAAGATGCTGCTGAGCGATGCACCGGATGTTTTTGATCAGATAGAAAAGATTGTAGAGCCCGATATGAAGAATCTAAAGAAACTGTTGTTTAATTATCAGCTATTGTTGGAACAAAAAAATAAGGATGTAATCTTAATGGAAAAAGAAGAATGATCATAAGATTTTACGAATTACTATATCTTTACAGTTGTGATAAAATGGAATTAAAATTAAAGTAGAACAAAATCAGGGATTATGGTTATTTTTGAAAAAAAACTTTGCAAATGAATAATTGGAATATAATAATAACTTTCTCATATCCACAAGAAGCATATATTGTAAAAGGAAGACTTGAATCTGAGGGTATTGAAGTCATGCTCAAAGACGAGTTGACTACGCAAGTATATAACTTTTATTCAAATGCGATTGGCGGGGTAAAATTACTTGTTCAAGACTCTGATTACGACAAAGCTTATAAGATTTTAGTTGAAACCGGATATATAAATGAACAGAAAATTAAACCGAATAAATTTTTTACAGGCTTTGACAGAGTTTCTTCGAAAATACCTTTTATTGGGAAGTTAACACTTGAAATAAGATTTTTGGTTGTTGCAACCCTCATTCTGATAGTTCTAATTGTTCCTGCTGTACTTCTATCTTTGCCATCAACCCTTGAAAAACTGACAGAAAACAGTTGGTGCGTTGAAAAGATTTATTATAAAGGAAAGGAATTTACACCAAACTCTACAGGTTTTGGACTTAAAAATAATTTTGATAACTGTTCAGAAACAATGAATTTCAGGGAAAATGGAGATGTTATTTTTCCCGGAATTAATTCATTTGAGATTTGGAATAAATGGAAGTTCAGTAACGACAGTCTATTTATTACTAAAGGATTAAAAGAGTATGAGCCTACGGAGATAGAATCTATTTATTTAGGAAAATACAGCATAGAGATAAAAAATGATTTCATAAAATTGAAATCAGACAATATTATTATTTTAGGGAAAGTGTATAAATTTAATTTCAGCATGTAATGACGAAAGCGGTTGATACAATAGTTTGTCCTTATTGCAATTCATACAATGTGATAACGAAAAAGAAAGCCGGATATGTAATTATGTTTTCTATATTACTTTTAGGACTACCTTTACCTTTTTTCAAAAAGAGTTTATATTGCTTCGATTGTGGCAAAGAATGGAAAATACAAAAAAATAAAAACACTCAATAATACACTTATCTGCAATTGCTGTATATTTGCATTTAGGGTTTTTGCTCCTGCTTTCACCTTATCACAGTGCGACAGTGAAGCTCTTGCAAACCGCAATGCACTTAGGATCTGGTGTTAACTATAAATTCATAAATTCAGAGTATAAACAGGAGGATGAACATATGGAAAAGGAACTTCAACTCACACTACCCGAATGGGTATTTCTTGATGGGAATTCTCATCTGGGTGATACGCTTGAAAATCGCGTTGTTTTACAGCATATTCTGAGTTACACGATCCTGGAATTTTTTATTCTGGATGAAAATGTTATTGCCGTAAATACAACAGTAAAAACAAAGAAATTTATTTATACAAATATTTATGGTGAAGATGAAAGACATTTGGTTGTTGTACTTTTCAGCATGGCTGATGATTTAGAACTGATAGTCGATAAAGCCATTGAGTTTTACAAGCTTTTTATGGATTGGGAGGACAATAGCCTGATCATCGAGGAAACTTCAAAAGATAATTAAGGGACGTCTGAAAACATTAAAATCAAATTCCATTTAAAATATAGATTTTGAACAAACACGTACCCAATATTATCTCTATCCTGCGAATTATCCTTTCGTTGGTATTGCTATTGGTCATTGATACAAAACTGATATTTTTTGTTTTAGTTTTCATTATAGGCATTACTGATGTGGCTGACGGAGCTATTGCCCGCAAATACAACCTGACATCCAAAACCGGTGCCCTACTCGATTCCTTCGCCGATTTGGTGTTTTTTATGATTATATTGATTATCTTATTCCTGAGGTACGATTCGGTTATAATGGATAACCTGTTTTTTTTTACATCTGTCGTTACTGTCAAAATTATAACTATGTTGGTTTCAAAAATTAAACATGGTGAAGTTGTTTTTATTCATACCCTTGCCAACAAACTGACCGGACTGCTTGTGTTTATTTTAATCATGATGCTTCCTTTTGAACTAAATAAAATCCTGATAAAAGCTGTTTTAATGCTGTCAATTTATGCGGCTTTGGAAGAAATGATAATAATAATCCGGGATAAGGAGATTAATCTGAATCGAAAGAGTATTTGGAGAAAATAATGATCAGTTAAGCCGGTGTCTTAATTGTTCAGTGAATATTAAATTATAGCTATAATGAAGAATATTGAAATGATTCAGAAAATATCGGTCTTACATTGCGTTTATCAGATGATAGCTTCAGCAGATGGAAGTATTGTGGATAAAAGAGATCATCCTGCTATCGACTTTGCATTATCCGAATTAGGTTTAGATTCTGATTATTACTGGGATTCAGCGTTACAGCAAAATCCACACGATTGCTTTAGTCATGTTGCAGGCTTAAGTGACGATAACAAGCATTTGTTTAAAGCTTTGCTCCTTGAGATTGCCAATATGGGTGGGAATGCATTTCTGAGAACCAGTTGTGCCAATCATATTTTTCAAATGACAAATTGTTGAAAAGACTTATAAATGAAAGATGTAAGAAATTAAAAATCAATAATAAATAATTACCAGCGTGTTGATCTGCAGGATTTTGGAGATCAACAAATAATTCAGTGATCATATGGATTAGAGTAACCTGAAACGGGTTTCGCGATTTCCAAATCGCGCTTAAATATCAATTCACGCGCGATTTGGAAATCGCGAAACCCGAGTAAACAACATTATTTTTATTTATCAGGTCACTTTGCGGATAATAATTTAATACCATTACAATGCTTCAAGATATTGAAAAATTAATCAGAACCCGGAAATCGGTAAGAACATACGAAAATAAGGTTATAGAGTCAGAAAAGAAGAAATTAATCCTTGATTTTATGCATCAGCATTCAACCGGGATATTCGGGAATCAGGTTGAATTTTATTGGATAGATGCAAATTCCGATGAATTTAAAAACGTGAAACTGGGAACCTACGGTGTAATATCAGGAACAAAGTATTTTATTACAGCAAAAATAAAGGATTCGAAGCAGAATTTCGAGGACTTTGGTTATTGCATGGAAAAGTTGATTTTGTATTGCACGGAATTGAATTTAGGAAGCTGTTGGCTGGGTGGCACCTATAAAAAGACAGCCTTTTCAAACGCCATTGATTTAAGAGACAATGAAATCATACCGGCAGTTATATCTGTGGGCTATTTTGGTGAGAAAAAAAGTCTGATTGACAAAGTATTCAGATATTCAGCCGAATCTGATAAAAGAAAACCATTCGACGAGTTGTTTTTCTCTCAGACATTTTCTCAAAAACTTTCGGAAAACGAAAAAGAGGAATACGGTTTATGTCTTGAAATGTTGCGACTGGCACCTTCAGCATCAAACAAACAGCCCTGGAGAGTTATTTTAAAGGACAAGGTTTTTCATTTTTATCTGAAGCGAACACCAAATTATGATAAAGCAATAAAACATTCGGATTTACAGCGGGTGGATATGGGAATTGCTATGTCACACTTTGAATTGGCTCTGACAGAAAAGAATATAAGTCATAAATGGACAGATGTAAATATTCAAATGGAATTGGATCCACAAATAGAATATATTGCAAGTTGTGAAATAAGTTAATAATAAGATATATTTTAATTGTTTATTATGAAAAAATACCTGATACTGATCATTTTATTTTTTGTAGGTTTAATTATTTCAGGCATTCAGCCGCATGATTATTTCACATGGTTTCTGGAAGTACTACCGGGAATAATAGGATTGGTGATCCTGACGTTGACTTTTAAGAACTTTCGTTTTACCCATTTTACCTATATTTTTATCCTGATTCATTGTTATATCCTGTTTGTTGGCGGACATTATACTTATGCTGAGGTACCGCTTTTTGACTGGATAAAGGAAGTATTTCATCAAAGTCGCAACAATTATGATAAGGTAGGTCATTTTGCACAAGGATTTGTTCCGGCAATGATTGTCAGGGAGTTGTTTGTGCGCCTGGAAGTAGTTAAACGAGGTTTATGGCTTCCCTTTCTTACTGTTTTTGTTTGTATGGCGATTAGTGCTCTCTACGAGTTTTTTGAGTGGTTTGTGGCAATTGTATCAGGTCAGTCGGCAGAAGCTTTTCTTGGGACTCAGGGGTATGTCTGGGATACACAATCGGATATGTTATATGCCACTGTCGGTGCAGTTTGTATGGTGGTCTTTATGTCGGGACTTCAGGATAAAATGATTGCAAAAATAAAGAAGGTTTAAGCAGGACAGCTATGAAAAACGTAGTAATTTCAGGAAGCACCAGGGGAATCGGTTTAGCCATGGCAAAACGGTTTTTAATGTCAGGATGCAAGGTGACTATTTCGGGCAGAAGTCCGGTGATTTCAGATTTCACGAAGGCAGAACTCGTTGGATACGAAGAAAAATATACCTACATTGCCTGTAATGTAAGTATAGTAAGTGATGTCGAATCCCTTTGGAAACAATCTTTGGTGAAATGGGGCATTATTGATATCTGGATTAATAATGCTGGTCGGAATAGTCCGTACCAATATATTTATGAAGTTGAGACCTCTTATGTAGATGCGTTGATCGATACCAACATAAAAGGATTGATTTATGGGTCACAGGTTGCATCCCGGATGATGCTGTTGCAGGGTGAAGGACAAATCTGGAATATGGAAGGTCTCGGTTCCAACAATATGATACAACTGAAAACAGTGCTCTACGGGATGACAAAACATGCTTTGACCTATTTTACAAAAGGTCTGGCAAAAGAATTAAAAGGAACTCCAGTCAGAGCAGGGCGATTATCACCGGGAATGATGCTGACCGATTTTATTACAAAAACTCCTGATGGTGAAATATCACCCGTACTTAAAGAAAAAAGCTTTATCTCCATTTTCAACATTCTTGCTGATAAACCAGAAAAGGTTGCAACGTTTTTTATTCCAAAAATACTGGAAAACAGAAAAAACAATGCACATTTGGTTTGGCTTACGAACAGAAAAGTGATGTGGAGATTTATGGTATCTTTATTCGTTAAACGGAAGCTATTGTAAACTAATAAATCTGAAAACACAAGTATATACAAATATATCGTTCAATAGCAAAATGTTAGTACAAAAAATGCCGTGGTTTATTATCAATACATTAATTGAATAAATGATCTGCAAAACATAAATAGATTTCGTTTCCCAATATATAATTTATAAATAATCTAAAACAAACCAGTATGAATCACACTCAATTTTTTTCAGGCCTAATTTTAATTTTCACCCTTTTCAGTTGTGCTCCTAAATCGGCAGAAGAATCTTCTTCGTCTGAATATAATATGGCAGCTGACACATCCGTATTTGTTTCTTCTACGGCAGCAGTCGAAAATAAAAAGGACACGACGCATAAGTTTATCAGAACGGCAGATTTAAAATTTAAGGTGAAAAGTGTGATCAGATCCACCTATAACATCGAAGATTTAACAGCCCTTCAGGGTGGTTTTGTTACTTATACCAACCTGAAGAGTGATATTGGCTTTACTGAAGTTAAGGCAATTAGTGCAGATTCATCCCTCGAAACAACACATTTTACTGTTACTAATGAAATGATTATCCGGGTTCCCAATACAAGACTCGACACAACTTTAAAAGAAATAGCCAAAAATATTGATTTTCTGGATTACCGGATTATTAAAGCTGATGATGTGGCCTTGCAAATAATGGCCAACAAGTTGACACAGAACCGTTCTTCGAAAAATGAAACACGGATTACCCGCGCCATAGATAACAGGGGAAAGAAGTTGAATGAAACAACGGTTGCCGAAGAAATTTTATTGAGTAAACAGGAACAGGCTGACAATGCCCGTATAGCAAACCTGTCGCTGCAAGACCAACTGAATTTCAGCACCATCAATATAACAATCTACCAGCGCCAGACCATAAAAAGAGAGTTGATTGCCAACGACAAGAACATTGATGAATATGAACCTGGTTTTGGACGTAAAATAGTGGAGGCATTGAAAACTGGTTGGGTAATTCTGGAAGCTATCGTAATTTTCATATTAAACCTTTGGGGAATATATGTTTTAGCACTGATCGGGTACCTACTGTACAAGATTTATGTGATTAAATTCGGGAAGAAGTAATCTTTTTGATAAAAGAAAGTAACTTTGCAGTAACGGTTGATTAGTTAATTGGTTAATTGGTTGATTGGTAAATTGGGTTTGAAAGGTTATGGGTTTGAAGGATTTGAAAACCTGGTTCCGGGCGCCTGGTTTTACCTACTGACTACCAACTATAAACTTCCAACTATTCACTCAGTTATATTTCAAACGTCCATAAATTCCTGTAAATAACAAATTAAATATACAATCCCATGGAGACTCCAAATGATTTAAAATTAGCTGTATTAATAGATGCAGACAATGTTCCTTATGCAAATGTGAAAGAGATGTTTGAGGAAATCGCGAAATACGGAACACCGACTTTTAAAAGAATTTATGCCGACTGGACTATGCCGACTGTTTCGGGCTGGAAGCATGTGCTGTTAGAAAATGCCATCACGCCCATTCAACAATACAGCTATTCGAAAGGTAAGAATTCATCCGACAGTGCATTAATTATAGATGCTATGGATATTTTATATACCGGAAAAGTGGATGGCTTTTGTATTGTTTCGAGTGACAGTGATTTCACACGGCTTGCCATAAGGCTCAGGGAAGCTGGGATGAAAGTGATAGGTATCGGTGAAAAGAAAACCCTGAATCCTTTTATTACTGCCTGTGACAAGTTTATTTATATTGAAATTCTAAAACCTGAAGTTGTTCAGGAACCGGAAAGTGACAACAAAAAAGTGTCGAAAAATAAAAAGCCTGTTGCAAATGAGCCTTTAAGCAAAATTGACCCAAAATTAATCAAACTGTGTGATAGTAGTATTAATGATCTGGCTGACGAAAATGGCTGGACTTTTCTGGGTGAACTGGGCAATTTAATGCTAAAGAAAAAACCTGACTTTGACCCACGTAATTATGGTTTTCCAAAGTTATTACCTTTAATAAAGAGCATGAATAAATTCGAAATTGATGAACGTGAAACCGGTAAAAATAATATTAAACTAATCTATATCAGACGGAAGTAAGTTTAAAATCATCAATCTTCGTCTAATTTTTTAGTTATAAATGGAATGCAGATACAGCCTTTGGCTCATTCCTTTAATATTTTTGGCTATATAATGTTTTGGGAGGGTAAATGTCTTTAAATAACAGACACATAGCTACACATAGTCATTCACAGGGTCAATATTCGAAACAAGACATAGAAACACATAGCTTTTATTTTTTACATAAAAAATAAAAGAAAGAAAAGCTTAATTGATACATTTATAGGTAAATAACTCAACTCTTTTGCTATGTGTTCTTTTTTTTTACGAGAACTTATTACCCTGATAGCTATGGGGGCTATGTGTGTATTTCACTATTTGTAACTATGTGTCCATTTTGTTATTGAAGATAGGACTAAAAATAATTCCCACCTTGTTCGCTATAGTACCATATTTTTCTGCAAACAGGTAATACAACTGACAATAATACTTTTTAATTACCAATAAGCATGATAGATGCTACCCATTTTTTGCCAAATTATAAACGAATTTACACACATTCATTAATAATATTATATTAAACTGATAAACCGGATTTATAATGCTTTCTTTGTGAAATTAGACATTATAAATACTTACCAGTAATAATATAAACTTATGTGTTTTTCAGCGGAAGCGAGTTTTGTGGGCGGAGTAATCATTGCTTCCATTGGTGTTGCAACAATCAGGAAAGTGCATAAACCATCTCAGATTGTATTTGCCAGTATTCCCTTATTTTTTGGTATGCAGCAAGTTGTTGAAGGTTTTATGTGGATTATATTGCAAAATCCGGAATATATTCAATATCAGAGACTGGCAACTTACGGGTTTTTAGTTATGGCTCAGGTTTTTTGGCCCATGATGATACCACTGGCAGTTTTGACCATGGAAGCGGATAAAAAAAGAAGAAGAATATTGTGGGGATTGTTGGGTATGGGAATAATGCTGTCGTTGTATTATATTTTATGTTTATTATCATTCAATGTCAATCCTGAAATCAGGGGTTACCATATAGAATATGTAAATGATTTTCCAAAATCTATAGAACTTATGGCATTTGCTGTCTACTTAATTGTCTCAATCACACCGCTTTTTATTTCAACCATAAAAAGAGTCTCTATATTAGGATTATTAATGACTTTATCCTGTATAGTTACTATGATTTTCTTTACACAATATCTTACATCGGTGTGGTGCTTTTTTGCAGCTCTAATCAGTGTGGTTATATTTTGGATACTCCGTGATGCAAAAAGGGTACATGTTTTGAGTAAATAGTTTTAAACAATATTACATATCCGGTTTGATAAAAACAGTAACAAAAGACCGTTTCAGACAAAAAAGTCTGTTTAAAATTAATCATCGGAAAATCCCGTGTTCGCCAAAACGAACATGGGATTTTCTTTATTCCATTCGTATTATAAAGATCTAATTTACAATATGCTAATATTAATTGTACAATTATTTACAGTTTATACGTGCCTGCTGTCCTGTTTCTGGGCGTTTCTCTCGTATTAATAATGTTAAAATCACTTGCTATATTCAATTAATAATGTTTACTTTGTAACAATATAATTTTCATGGGAACCTATTAATCAACTGAACTTTCACTTTTTTACATATGAGGCTTAAGTCATTAATAACCGTAACTTTAATTTGTAATTATTTGCATGGAAAATAGAAAAATAGGAATCATTGCTCCTTTTTATTTAAAAGCGGTTCTACTTCTGTCAGGAGTGTTCTTATCACTAATCATTTTTGCACAACAGGATACTATTGTTCATATTATACCCAAAATTGATAAAGATCCGTTTGCCGATAATACACACCATTGGTATGATATTTTCGATAAGTCGAATGTGATTAATCCCTTACCCGGGAAACCGCAATATCAGCCTGCAGAAATTAGTATGATTGCCGATAATATTTTATTATACCAAAAAAATAATGGCGGCTGGCCGAAGAACTATGATGTTTTTGCCATTCTTTCTGAAACACAAAAGGACAGCCTGATAGCTTCGAAAGGACATTTGAATACAACTTATGATAACGGGAGTACCTATACGCATATTCCTGCCCTGGCAATTGCTTATTCAGCCACAAAAACAGAAAAATATAAAGAAGCAGCAATAAAAGGACTGAATTTTATTTTGGAATCGCAATATAATAACGGTGGTTGGCCCCAATATTATCCCCTGGAATCAAACTATAGCCGCTATATTACCTTTAACGACGGTGCTTTTTTGGGAATAATGCAATTACTGAAAGATATACGGGATGAAAAACCACAATATGCTTTTATTGACAGCAAACTTCGTGAGAAATTGAAAAGTGCTTTTAATAAAGGATTGGACTGTATAATTAAAACCCAGATTAATGATGCAGGAAAACCAACAGCCTGGTGCCAGCAATATGATGAAGTGACTTTAAAACCTGTCTGGGCCCGAAAATTTGAACCTGCCGGGATTTGCAATAAAGAAAGTGCAGATTTGGTTCTATTTTTAATGCATATTGATCATCCAAAAACTGAAATTATTGATGTAATACAAAATGCAGTAATCTGGTTTTTAGACTCCAGAATTTATAACACCCGTGAAATAACAGCCTCTGCTCCTCATGTAGTAACAACTTTCCGTGTATCGGAAACAGATAAGATTGTGGTTATTGATAGTACAGCTCCACCGGTATGGACACGATATTATGAACTGAAGACTCACAGACCCATGTTTTGTGACCGGGACAGTAAAATTGTTTATTCACTTGCTGAAGTTTCCCGCGAAAGACGTGCCGGATACGGATGGTATGTTTATTCTCCTCAACAAGTGCTTGATAAATACCCTGCTTGGCAAAGGAAATGGGCAAAAGATCTGGATGTATTAAAGAGCAATTAAAAAGATTATAAATGACACAACAACTACAAGGAAAAAATCCCCTGCACTGCATAACGCTAAAAGTAATACTGGAACAATTACTCGATTTCTACGGATGGGAAGAACTTGACCGGCTGATTCGTATTAATTGTTTCCACGAGAATCCAAGCATTAATTCCAGCCTGAAGTTTTTACGTAAAACCCCATGGGCCAGGACAAAGGTGGAGGAATTATATATTTCTACAAGCTTTGATTCGAAAAAATAATGACCTCGCTCCTATTCTACCGGATTATAAAAGATTTAATAATCAATACTTTGTATTAAAGAAAAGCCGTTTTGGAATTATCCAAAACGGCTTTAAAATTTAATTTTCAATTATTAATTGATAATTATTAATTGATTTACAAGCTATTGATAGCGTTCAAATCTTCGAAAGCTACCTGTAAGCGTGCGATAAGGGCTTCTTCACCTTTACGTAACCAAACGCGGGGATCGTAGAATTTCTTGTTTGGTTTTTCAGCTCCTTCAGGATTACCAATCTGACCTTGTAAATAGTCATGATTTTTAGCTTCGAAAGCACGTACGCCATCCCAGAATGCCCATTGTGTATCGGTATCGATATTCATCTTGATAACACCATAGCTGATTGCTTCACGAATTTCAGCATGTGATGAACCTGATCCACCGTGGAATACGAAGTTTACAGGATGAGCATCAGCTGAACCAATTTTTTCTTTGATATAATCCTGAGAATTTTTCAGGATAACAGGCATTAATTTTACATTACCCGGTTTGTAAACACCGTGTACGTTACCAAACGAAGCAGCAATGGTGAAGTTTGGAGAAACTTTCATCAATTCTGAGTATGCATAGTAAACGTGTTCCGGTTGTGTATAAAGTAATTTATTATCAATAGCGCTATTGTCAACACCATCTTCTTCACCACCAGTGATACCAAGTTCGATTTCCAAAGTCATACCCATTTTGCTCATGCGCTCCAGATAACGTTTGCTGATGGCAATGTTTTCTTCGATTGGTTCTTCAGAAAGATCTAACATGTGAGAACTGAAAAGTGGTTTACCGGTTTCAGCAAAGTTTTTTTCACTTGCATCCAATAGTCCATCAATCCAGGGAAGTAATTTTTTAGCAGCATGGTCGGTATGCAATACTACGCGTACACCATAAGCTTCAGCCAGTGTATGAATATGTTTTGCTCCTGCAATAGCACCCAGAACAGCAGCTTGTTGTCCATCCATTTTTAAACCTTTACCTGCGTTAAACGCAGCACCTCCGTTAGAGAACTGAATCATAACCGGTGCATTGGCAATTTTTGCAGCTTCCAAAATAGCATTTACTGTAGAAGAACCTACAACGTTAACTGCCGGAATTGCAAATCCATTTTCTTTAGCCACCTGAAAGATAAACTGCAGGTCAGTTCCTGTTACCACACCTGGTTTTACTACATCTGAAATTTTACCCATAATTCTAATATTAAATTGTTGTATATTATTAAACGTTGATTCTAAAACAAATAACTTACAAAAATGTTAGTTTATCACTCAATATTTATACTGTTTTAAAACAATTTTATGTCTTGCTTTTTCGAGCACAAAAGTAGTGAATTAAAATGATTTATACAATCAAATGAAACAAAAAATCCCAAGTTTGCTTTGTCGCAAACCTGGGATTCTGCTTAATCCTCTAAGGGATCGGGATATTTAAAACAAGCTCCAGGCAACGGTTAAACCGGCCATTACTATTGAAACCATACTCATCAGTTTGATCAGAATATTCAATGAAGGACCGGAAGTATCTTTAAACGGATCACCAACAGTATCACCTACTACAGCAGCAAAGTGATTGGCAGAACCTTTACCGCCATGGTTTCCTTCTTCGATATATTTCTTGGCATTATCCCATGCACCACCTGCATTGGCCATAAAGATAGCCAGGATAAATCCGGTAGAAACACCGCCCAATAATAATCCCATAACACCGGAGACTCCAAATATGATACCGGTAAGAATTGGAATAATAATGGCCAGGAAAGAAGGCAACATCATTTCTTTTTGTGCACCTTTGGTAGAAATCTCAACACAACGTGCATAATCTGGAGTTCCGGTGCCTTCGAGTATACCTTTAATTTCGCGGAACTGACGGCGAACTTCTTCCACCATGCTTTGTGCTGCGCGACCTACAGCATTCATAGTCAATCCGCAGAACATGAAAGCAGTCATAGAACCGATAAATGCTCCAACCAATACCAGCGGATTCATTAGGGTTACATTGAAGTATTGCATTAAATCAGGAATAGAGGCATTATGTATATCAATGTTGTCAAATTTATGTTCAACTGCGAATTGACTAAATTCTTGCGCTTTTTCGGGAATACGTGCGATTGCTATTTTTATTTCTTCCATATAGGCCGCCATTAAAGCCAATGCAGTCAGTGCAGCAGAGCCGATAGCAAAGCCCTTTCCGGTTGCAGCAGTAGTATTACCCAAAGAATCCAGGGCATCAGTACGTTTACGCACTTCGGCTCCCAAACCACTCATTTCTGCATTTCCACCTGCATTGTCGGCGATTGGACCGTAAGCATCAGTTGCCAGTGTAATTCCCAATGTAGAAAGCATACCTACAGCAGCGATTGCAATACCGTATAAACCAAAACTGATATTTTTCAGATCGAAACCGGATGCAAAAAGGAAGGCCAGAATGATAGAAGTTCCTACAATAAGTACAGGGAAAGCTGTTGAAATCATACCGGTTCCTATTCCGGCAATAATAACGGTAGCCGGACCGGTTTTGGTGGCTTCAGCAATTTTTTGTGTTGGTTTAAATCCGGCTGAAGTAAAATATTCAGTTACTTTTCCAATGCCAATACCGCCGACTAAGCCAGCCAGCATAGATCCCCATATTCCCATATAATTTGGAATAGCAAGATATTTAAGAATGATAAAAGAAAAAACGGCAATTAATACTGAACTAATATTCACGCCTCTACCCAATGCATTCAATAATTCTTTTTGTGAAGCACCTTCTTTGGCTTTTACCAAAAAAATTCCAACTATGGAAAGTATAATACCCACAGCAGCTATAATCATTGGGGCAATAACTCCATTTAACTGTGTTTCGTAACCAAAACCTGCAAATGCAGTGGCTCCAAGGGCGGCAGTAGAAAGAATAGCACCACAATACGATTCGTACAAGTCGGCACCCATACCGGCCACATCACCCACGTTATCGCCCACGTTATCGGCAATAGTTGCCGGATTGCGTGCGTCATCTTCAGGAATACCAGCTTCCACTTTCCCTACCAGGTCAGCACCTACATCAGCAGCTTTGGTAAAAATACCTCCACCAACACGTGCAAACAATGCCTGTGTAGAAGCACCCATACCAAAAGTAAGGGTTGTGGTTGTAATCATGATTAATTTCATGGAAGGATTGGCAGCAATAATGGCATCTGTTGTATTATCCAATGCGCCAATAATATATTGCAAAGCATAAAACCAAATTGAAATGTCGAGTAACCCAAGACCTACAACGACCAGTCCCATAACAGCACCCGAACGGAAAGCCAGACGCAAACCATCGTTTAACGATCGTTGAGAAGCATTGGCAGTACGAGCCGAAGCGTAAGTAGCAGTCTTCATGCCGAAGAATCCGGCTAAACCTGAAAAGAAACCACCGGTAAGGAATGCAAACGGAACCCAGGGATTCTGGATTTCAAGTACATAAGCCATAATTCCGAAAAGAATGGTGATAACTACAAACACAATCGTTACTACTTTGTACTGTTGTTTTAAGTATGCCATGGCTCCTTCGCGGACATACTGTGCAATTTTTTTCATTGTGTCGGTTCCTTCGCTTTCCTTCATCATTTGTTTGAAGAAATACCACGCGAAACCCAACGCGATGATAGCCGCTGCGGGCACTAAAAAGAAAATTTTACTTTCCATAAATAATTAAATGATTGATTAGTATTAAATTGATTATTTTGTGACTTTTTTATCAAATGTCGAAAGCCTATGGTTAAAAGTCTCAGGACTTCATTCATTTTTATATACTTGTTTGTTCGTTATTGATTTGCAACTATTTATTTATTATCTCAATATATTCTTTTAAAATTGACAGCGAATAATCACCGGCATGTTGATTTACAAAACCAATAGCAGAGCTGTGTGCTTCTTCATCGGCTGCATCCGAAATAACCCTTACTATTGCCAATGGAACGTCATAATCGTCGCAAACCTGTGCTACAGCAGCACCTTCCATTTCGGCACAAAGTACTGAAGGTAAGTTTTTAACCAGCGCGTTTTTCATGGCTGTGCTCGAAATAAACAAATCTCCACTGGCAATATCGCCAATCAATAATTTGGGATTTGAGATATTATTATCTGTCAGTATTTTTCGAAATGGTTTATTGAATTTCAGAAAGTTATGTACAGCCTGTGCCATAATATCCACGTTTTGCTGAGGTATTTCGTACGAAGTTTTACCTGTAAGCGGAATTTCAAACCTGCGCATCAGCGGCCTGGCATCCATATCGTGTTGAAATAATCGTTGTCCGATTACGATATCACCAACATTTAATTCAGGAGAGATAGCACCGGCAACACCCGTAAATACGATCCGATCGACTTTAAACTTTAAAATCAAATGAGTGGCTGTTGTTGCAGCAGCTACTTTTCCCCATCTCGAAAAAACGGCCACTACATCCTGACCAAACAGTTCTCCCTGGTAATAAATCCGGCTTCCCCGTTCTACTATCTTTTTATTACTGATAGCAGCGATAATCTTATCCATTTCTTCGGGCATGGCACCCATTATTCCTAAAAGCATAGTGTATCTATTTACATTTTATTCATTTACAATTTACCATTAGTCGGTAAGTTTGCTTATGCGTTGATATAGTGTTGGATGCGAATAATGAAAAAAGACATATAATGGATGAGGCATTAAATTACTTAATGATGTAGCCGAAAGTTTTTTAAGTCCGGATTGCAATTCAGGTGAAAATCCATGTTTTGCAGCAAAAGCATCGGCCTGATATTCGAACTTTCGTGAAAGAACATTCGTTGCAATATCTAAAATCAATGAAATAGGTGAATACAAAATACTAAATGCCAACGCATTGAGATGAAACGAGGCAACAGAACCTCCCAGAGCCTGTGCCAACGCATCGCTTTGAAGTATGAGCCCGAAAACAAAGAAAAGCAATAAAGTGGATGGTATCGAAATCATGAAATTTATCAATGTATGTTTGTGCTTATAGTGCCCTACTTCGTGCGCCAGTACCGATACAATCTCTCCTGTTGAGAGTTTGTCCATTAAGGTGTCATAAAGCACAATCCGTTTTTTACTTCCTAATCCACTAAAATATGCATTGGCTTTGGTTGACCGCTTAGAACCATCAATTACAAAGATATTGCTCAGATTAAATCCTGATTTAATGGCGAATTTTTCAATCTCAGTACGTAGAACACCATCTTCCAGCGGTGTTTGTTTATTGAAAAGCGGAACAATGATTTCGGAATAAAACATGGTCATGAAAAGACTAAAGGCTGTAACGACCGCCCATGCCAATAACCAGAAATATTCGGGGGTCAGATTGTGAATCCAGATTATGACAAATAATATACCACCACCCAGTACTATGGTCATTCCATAACCCTTCAATTTATCAAACAGGAATAGTTTAGGGGTTACTTTATTGAAACCGAATTTTTGTTCTATAACAAAGGTATCATAGAGGTCGAAAGGAATACTCAGGATATCGTTTGCAAAATACAGAACTCCAAAAAACAGTATCGGCGTCCAAATGGGACTTTGTATATAGTTTTGAATAAGTGTATCAACCCATGCAAATCCACCCAAACTATACATCAGCAAGGTGACAAGAAAACTAAACGAGCTGGTAATCATACCAAAACGCGTGTTTGTTCGAAAATAATCCTGTTGTTGTTTGTATTTCTGCGGATCGTAAATATCACTTAAAATACTCGGAAGATCTTTTTTTGCGTTTTTGATATTTAAGTAGGCCAGGTAACGCTCCAAACCGAAATCGGCAACGAGAATGAAAATTATTGAGAAAAAAAGGAACTGCACCATGGCAAAAAAAAATATTATGCTTAAATTATATTAAGGTTGCAAATATACTGTTTTTTTACTAATAATATATTGTTTTTTGTCCCAAGAAATACGTGGAAATTGTATCTTTGTACATTCCTTTAAAAATAATAATTATGACTATGTATCCGATAGTACTTATTACATTGATAATAGGTATTTTAATAGTAGATTATTTCTTCTTTCATAAATTGAAAAAAAGGACAAATAAATTGATCCTGTTCATTTTGCACTTTTTACCAGGATTTATTTTTATTGTTTTTTTTATTTATATTCGGTTTGGATTAGAAGATCAACACGATTATCGTGTATCTGCGAATATAATATGGTTGATATTTGCATTTGCCATCATCTATATTCCAAAAGTATTGTATAGTTTTTTTCATTTTTTCAATTTCTCATTAAAGAAGATATTAGCCAGAAAAACGAATTTACTTCGATGGGTGGGTTTACTGGTTAGTTTTTTAACCCTTATAATAATTTTATATGGTGGATTTATAGCCCCGAGAGATTTCAGACTGAAAAAAGTAATCATTGAAATTCCAGGTTTACCGGCTTCATTCGATGGTTACCGGATCGTACAGTTTTCTGATTTTCATCTGGGCAACTGGAGACGTGACCACAGTATCATGAAGCCCATCACTGAAATTATTAATTCACAACAGGCTGACATCATTGTTTTCACGGGAGATATGGTCAATAATTTCTCGAATGAAACCCAAGGTTGGCAACCCTATTTCCTGAAGTTAAAAACGAAAAGTGGAAACTATGCAATATTAGGGAATCACGATTATGGCGACTATGCAAGCTGGAAATCAGCGTATAACCGTGAAGCCAATTTTATGAAAACGAAGCAGGCTATACGCGACTTTGGATTCCGCTTATTATTAAACGAATATGTTGAGTTGAGCAAAGGAAATGACAAAATTGCTTTAATAGGTGTTGAGAACTGGGGAAAAGCCCCTTTATCAACCTATGGAGATTTACAAAAAGCCATGTCCGGAATTGATTCATCGGAAATGAAGATTCTGTTAACCCACGATCCTTCACACTGGGATGCGGAAGTGGTTGGTAAAGAGGATATTGTCCTTACACTGTCCGGTCACACCCATGCAGCACAATTTGGATTTCATTTTAATAATAAACAATTATCTCCTTCGTCCTGGGTTTTTGAACAATGGGATGGATTATACAGCAAAGGCAAACAATATCTGTATGTTAACAGAGGCATCGGTTTTGTCGGAATACCCATGCGGATAGGTGTGCCACCCGAAATTACGTTAATTGAACTACGGATGAAAAAGTAAATTTTATAGAATGAGATATCTAACCGCCATTTTATTCGGAATGAAAGTAATTGGAACCCTGCTGGTTGTCCTTTTATTATCATGTAGTAAAAAACCATCCGATACCATTCGCATTGGTGTTTTGGAAGGTCCATCGGCTGTCAGTTTTATCCAGTTAATCGATCAGCCGACGCTAATCGAAGATAAGAAAATTGAAATTATAATTAAGAGTGAACCTTTACAGATTCAAGCCTTAATGATGCAGGGAGAACTCGATTTTGCGATACTTCCGACCGTAATGGCAGCCAATCTATATAATAAAGGACTTGGTTATCGCATGGTGGCCTGTCCGATCTGGGGAACTTTGTACCTTATGACTAATGAAAACATCACTGATATTAAGGACTTAAAGGGGCATACAATTCATATTTTCGGTCAGGGAGCTACTTCTGATGTTTTATTACGACGTATACTTCAGCAGAAGGAAATTGATAGTGTGAAAATTGATTATTCATACACTACAAATAAAGAAATTTCCAAGGCATTACGTTTGAAAAAAATCAAAGTAGCAGTTGTTTCTGAACCAATGGTAAGTTCACTGATCGCACAAGATCCATCCATTCATATCATTGCGAAATTGAAATGCGAAACGTATATGGATAATACAATAAAAGATATTTTCCTGCAAACAGCATTTTTAGTAAGTGATAAATTTGCAAAAGAACATTCTGCACTTGTAGAACAAGTTTGTGAGGCTTATTCAAATAGTTGTAATTTTACCTCTGAGCAACCTGAAGTCGCGGCAAAGCTACTGGTAGAACATAATTTTTCTCCCAACATTGAAATAGCAGTGCAATCCATACCCCTCTGTAACATACGTTATGTCGCAGCTTTTGCATTACAGCGTGAAGTAAAAAGTTATCTCAATATTTTTTATAATTATAATCCTAAAAGCATTGGTGATAAAATTCCGGACCCTGATTTTATTTATCAAACATATTAAATCGTTCAGCGTTTCGTATTTCGTGTTCGTGTTTCGTGATTAGGGGTTGAAAGGTTCTGCGTTTCGTGTTTCGTGATTATGGTTTGAAAGGTTTGAAAAGTTTGAAAGGTTACGCCAGGTAGGCAGGTTCATTTCCATTTGATGTGCTGATTAAAATACTGAAATCTAACGTGTTAATTTATATCTCCTAAAGGGCAGGGCTTATGAAAAGAAAAGAATTATTACCGACAATACTTGCTATCGTATCTTTAGCCGTCATTTGGCAAATCATTGCAACGCAAATTGGTTTTCCGGCAATATTTCCTTCACTTTTCGTTCTGGTAAAACAGGTTTTCCTTCTTTTTGTAAGTGAACATTTTTTTACGGCTGTATTGACCACAATACTGCGTGGTATCTCCGGTTTTTTCTTAGCTTTTGCAATGGCCTTTTTGATGGCTACAATAGCCAGATTTTCGGATTTTTGGAAATCTTTTTTTCATCCGGTTATTGTTGTAGCCCGCTCCATACCGGTTATTTCATTTGTTTTAATTGCTATATTGTGGTTTTCGCCGCCTTACCTGCCGGTTTTTATAGCGTTGATTACCATGTTTCCAATCCTATATCAAACGATACTCACCGGATTGGAACAGGCGGATCATAAATGGATTGAAATGGCGAAAGTATTTGGGAAATCACCTTATCAACAGTTTATTTCAATTTATCTTCCTGCTTCAAAATCAGTGGTCTATGACGGAGTCAGCACAGCAATGGGATTTGGCTGGCGGGCCGTTATTATCGGTGAAGTATTGGCACAGCCTCTACACGGAATCGGAACCTCAATGAAACAAGCGCAGGCTTTTATCAATGTTTCGGAACTAATTGCATGGACCGTGATTGCAGTCGGGGTCAGTTATCTTTTCGAAGGAATTATAAAATTATTACGAAAGATTCATTGTGAGGAAAAACTATCAAAAGCTACTTCAAAAATAATTCCATCTTTTCAAACATCAGAAATAAAGCGAATTAAAATAGAAAATGTAGATAAAAGGTTTAATTCATTACTCATCATAAATTCCTTCACTTCAGCGTTTGACAATACAGTTGTCAGTTGCCTGAAAGGTCCTTCAGGCGTTGGAAAAACAACTATACTCCGTTTGTTGGCGCAACTCGAAAAACCTGATTCGGGTCATGTTATATCTCCAAAATCATTTCAAATGGGCTATTCCTTTCAGGATGTTCGTTTGCTTCCTTGGTTGACCAATGCAGAGAACATAGCTTATGTACTACATTCGAAACATATTCATAAACAAGAAATTAGTAATCAGGTTACATTTTTGTTGGAAAAAATGGAGTTGGCTGAACATGGACACAAGTATCCCGACGAATTAAGTGGTGGACAACAACAAAGGGTTGGCTTAGCGCGCGCATTGGCTTCAAAACCGGATATTCTTTTACTCGACGAACCACTTACAGGCCTTGACGATGCATTGAAAATCAGAATTAGTAATTTTCTTTCGGAATGGATAACTGCGAATAAACCGATTGTTGTTTGGGCGACTCATGAAGATGTGAAGTTGCCGGAAGTGAAGGTTAGGGAAGTTGTTCTTTGATGTTTCGTGTTCCGTGTTTGGCGTTTGAAAAGTTTGAAAGGTTTGAAAAGTTTCGTGTTAGTTAACTTACCTCATACTACTTAGCTCTTTTGTCTCTGTTCTTTTATCTTTTGACTTGGTTCTTGGCTCTTGATTCTTACTACCGACTCAGAACTCAATACTCAGAACTACCGACTATAAACTACCTACTATTTCCCGGCTCCCGAAAATTGAACTTCCAATCCGAACGAGCGTACTGCCCTCTTCAATAGCTATCTGATAATCATCTGACATGCCCATGGAGAGTTCAGAGAATGAATTTTCATTTTCAAAAAACGAAATTTTAATCTGATCGAATAATGATTTAAGCACTTTGAATTCCGAACGTATCTGATCTCTGTTCCGGGTGTATGTAGCCATGCCCATCAAACCGCAAATCCGGATATTTTTAAGTTCTTTCCATCCTCCGTTGGTCAGGGTTTGCAACAATTCTTCAGCAGAAAAACCAAATTTTGTTTCTTCGCTGGCAATATGAACCTGCAATAAACAATTTATAATCTTCTCTGATTTAATGGCTTGTTTATTTATTTCTTCCAATAATTTATAGGAATCAACGCCATGAATTAATTCAACAAAAGGAACAATATATTTAATTTTATTGCTTTGCATGTGCCCGATAAAATGCCATGAAATATCTTTTGGAAGGGTATCATACTTACCGCACAATTCCTGAACCTTGCTTTCTCCAAAAACACGTTCTCCACAATCGTATGCTTCCAAAATGGCTTCATTGGGATTAAACTTCGACACACAAACCAGGCGCACATGACCCGGAATGTGCGTACGAATTTCTTTTATGTTTTGTTGGATGGACAAGGTATTTAAGTTTGAAAAGTTTGATGTTTGAAAGGTTTAATTGAGCTTGTCTTTAGCACTTATTCCTTTGTTGCAGCAAATGGATATACATCCAGAATTGTAGTTTCTGAAATAGCCGCAATTTCGTAATCTGACATAGTGCCTTTCATGCCTTCCTGCAGACCGTCCCAGGCTTCTTTCACATTGTTTGCCTGAACCATCATCGTACAGGCAGTGCGTTTTTCAATTCCTTTTTCTTCATCCAGTGAAATGAAATAAACTTTGCTTCGATACCATTTATCACCATTTTCATTGGTAAAAAGCTCATTGATACGTGCTCTGCGAATGTTTGAAACAATAAACTCACCGCTGATAAAGGGTTTCATTTCTTCGTTGATTCGTGTTTCTGCTTCAGTAAACGATAGCGCATCTACTAAATAAGTTTCGTTTACTTTGACAATTTTGCCTTCTTCTACAGTTTTTTCGTATTTAATTTTGCATTCAAACCAATTGAGCATAAGAGTTATTGTTTTAAAAATGAATTGCTTGTATATAAATAGTATCGTTTTTTTAGAATGACAAAGATAGTCATTTCTTTGAAAAACCGAAGCTGAAGTGCATTTAATTTGTTTGAATTTTATGAAACCTATATTTAATCTTAATCTGTCATATTGTTTTATAAAAATAAGGGAAATCAATCCGGTTTTATCAACAAAAATCAATAAATTTTCAAAAACAAACTGATTTTCGTACCTTTGCAGCAGTAAAAAAATAAATATGGGAAGAATTTTAGCCATCGATTACGGACAAAAACGTGTGGGACTTGCAGTAACGGATATACTTCACATTACGGCCAATGGATTAGACACTGTTTTGGCACATGAAGTATTGGGTTATCTGGAAAAATACTTAGCCAAAGAACCCGTTGAAAAATTCGTTATCGGACTACCAAAACAAATGAACGGCCAGGAATCTGAATCAATGCAGTATATTCGTCCGTTTGTAGTGGGTTTGCAACGAAAATTTCCGGATATTGAACTTGTTTATGTCGATGAGCGTTTTACATCCGTTTTAGCTCATAAAGCTATGTTGGAAGGTGGTTTAAAGAAAAAGGACAGACAAAATAAAGAATTGGTGGATAAGATTTCAGCCACTATCATATTACAGAGCTATCTTGAAAGTCAAAACCACTAAATTCCCTGAAGGGAACTTTAATATATTGAAAGGAAATATATTTTAATAATAAGATAATTACTATATTCAACTTAAAATAATGCTCTGTAAGTCCCCTTTAGGGGAATTAGGGGTACACTAAAAGAATGATATTACCTATTTACACGTATGGCAACGCAGTATTACGTAAACTGGCAGAGCCGATTGCATCAGATTATCCGGAGTTAAAGTCTTTAGTAGACAATATGTTCGAAACCATGTACAAAGCCGAGGGGGTTGGTTTAGCTGCCCCACAGGTTGGTTTTCCTATAAGACTGTTAGTGATTGATTTGGCGGTGTTTAAAGAAGATGATCCTGAACTGGGTTCATTTAAAGTTGTTATGATCAATCCTACACTTTTAGAAGCCAGCGAGGAAGAAGTATCCGGCGAGGAAGGTTGTTTAAGTATTCCCGGTGTGCATGAAAACGTTTCGCGAGCGGTATACATCAAAGTACAATACTTCGATGTGGATTTTAACGAACATATTGAAGAATTTGAAGGTTACAAAGCCCGGGTTGTTCAACATGAATATGACCATTTGGAAGGAAATTTATTTACCGACCGGGTCACTCCTATTCGTCGTCAATTGTTGAAATCACGATTGACAAATATTGTAAAAGGGAAAACGAGTTGTGATTATAAAGTGAAGATGGCATAATTAAAAAACCGGTTCAATTCAAACAGAAACTATAGCAAAACAAAGGCTGAACATCGATTACGACGTTCAGCCTTTGTTTTGAAAATATTTATACAACTCAATTTAAAGATCTTCCGAATGAATTTCTGCTTTTACTTCCTGAATACCCACTTTATTATCTTGATTTTCAGCATTATGAACGAATAGATATTTCACTGTTTTGATCGTAATCCAGGTTAAACCGAAGTAATAAACCAGATTCAGGAAAATCCAGTGTAAATAAAACGTATATGCATTATCAGGCATAAACATATTGTTTTCGAAATTCCCGTTAATTGGAAAATAAAGGTATAAAACATCAATTAAATATTGACCATTGATACTTAAATATTGCAGGCCTAAGTTGTGAAATGTTGATACAAAATGCAAGCCATGGTGAATCTTAAGATTTAAAATGAAGATAATATGGAAAACAACAAACTGCAAAAGAACAAATAAGTAATGAGCCAACTTCTTGTTTTTCAAAAACATAAATGCAGCCGAAATGCAAACGCCAAATAAAAGGGACTGAATGATAAGTGGTTTTACAAATTCGTTGGCAATACTATCTAAATAGGTATATTCAGCCTCATTTAAAAGTTTGGTTATAAGCAAACCAAACATATTGAATGTCAGATTGAAAAAAGTCCAGGTAAGAATAATTTGAACTAAATGTTTTATAACCGGTTTCGAAAATTTCATTGTGAAGAAATTATTCATTTTTTTATCCTTAAATTAATTGCTGATTATTTTTTTGCAAAAATAGCACAAGCTATTTGAATATCAATATATTTCAGAGTCTTTATTCGTTGGTAAAAAGGCCAAAGCTTCACCTACTACGAAGTTACTGCCACCGATAAAAACAAAATCATCGGATTCCGCTTCATTTAATGCTGTTTTAACTGCTTGTTTTACTGTATTATATGCAGTTCCTTTTAAACCATAGTCCAGCGCTTTTTGCATTAATTCTTCAGATGAAAGTGCCCTGGCAATATTTGCCTGAGTGAAATAATACTGTGCTTCAACAGGCAATAAGGCTAGTACAGCAGATATATCTTTATCGTTTACCATTCCGATAACGATATGTAAGGTTTTATATTTTTGCAATTTGAGTTGTTTTGCAACAAACTGAATTCCACCGACATTATGACCTGTATCACACACTACAGCCGGATCTTTTTGTATAATCTGCCACCTGCCCTGCAAACCTGTAATTTCTACGACTTGTTCCAGACCTTCGCGCAAAGCAAGATCTGATATATTAAAGTTAAGCTGTCTGAGTTGATCAATAGCAGCCAGTGTTGTAGCAATATTTTTTAATTGATAAATACCGCACAATCCCATGTTAAGTGTTTTGTTATCAGATGTTTCTACCAACATATTTCCATTACAAAATCCTTTGAATTTAACTGCAAAATTTACTTCAGCGAAATAGATGGGTGCATTTTCCTGTTGCGCTTTTGATTCGAATACAGGACGGGTTACCGGCAACACTTCACCAATTACAACGGGTGTATTTGGTTTAATGATACCGGCTTTCTCGTATGCAATTTTATCAAGTGTATCACCTAAAAACCCAACATGATCGAAACTAATATTGGTAATAACAGATAATTCGGGTTGAATAATATTGGTGCTGTCGAGTCTGCCACCCAGACCAACTTCAATAATAGCTACATCGACCTTGCAGAAGGCAAAATAATCGAAAGCCATAGCCATTGTTGCTTCAAAAAACGAAGGTTCGATTTCACTAAATAAATCCTTATGTTGTTCAACAAAATTAACAACATAATTTTTGTCTATCTTTTTTCCATTTACCCGGATACGTTCACAAAAATCGTATAGATGAGGTGAAGTGTAAAGACCAACTTTGTAACCGGCCTTTTGTAAAACTGCAGCCAAAAAGTGTGAAACAGAGCCTTTTCCGTTAGTTCCGGCTATATGAATCGTACGATACCGGTTGTGAGGATTGTCCATACTATTCAATAATTGAATAGAATTATCCAAACCGGGTTTGTAAGCGGCTCCTCCCACCTGATGGAAGACAGGTAAACGCTCGTACAGATAATTTAATGTCTGGGTGTAAGTCATAATAAAAAAATTACCCCTAACCCCTAAAGGGGAATAAGTGCTGAGTAATAAGTTGTTGATAATCAAATTAGTAATTTGATTTTATAATTATAAAATATTGAGACTAATTAAGCGCACATTTGGGGAAAGAAATTGATTTTATCAATATTTTTCCCACGAAACAATCTCTTCTATTGTTTTCCGCTTTTTAATCCTGAGAGACTGAGCCGAGTATCCTAACAGGATTATGAGCACAACGCGTTTATTTTTTGGTATATCCAGCACTTTTCTGACTTTTTTTTCGTCGCACCATCCAATCATACACGATCCCAATCCTTCATCTGCTGCAGCCAGACAAATATGTGAAGCTATTATTCCCAGATCGATATGCGGATAATGTTTATTCTTAGCCCAACCGCCGACACTGGAAGTAAAATTTGCATTTTCTTCAATTAAAACCAATTGTACCGGAGCCTGTTTTGCAAAATGATTCATTGATAATAGTTTACTTTCAGTTGCTTCGGCAATTTGCAAACGTTTATCAGGATCAGTCACTACAACTAATTTCCAGGGTTGTGCATTACAAGCGGATGGGGACAAACGGGCTGTTTCCAGAATTCTGTCAATTTTTTCATGTTCTACAGGTTTATCTACATAAGACCTGTCGCTTTGACGGGCCCGGACTAATTCCAAGAATGATTGCATAAAATAAAAATGAACTCCCGACCTAAAAGGAGAATAAGAGTTTGGTTATTTTTTTGTTGTATTTGAAAAAATAAATACCTTTGTCAACTTCAAAGCACCTCAAATTTTAAACTCTCACTTTAAGACTATGGGGTCACTCGGGCACAAAGATACTTCAAAATCAACACGAAAATGCAACAAAAAGTTCAAAATTACATTCAAAAGCATGAATTACTGACTCCCAAAGGGCTTGTCATTGTGGGTGTGAGCGGTGGTGCCGATTCAGTTGCGCTGTTGCATTTGTTGCATTCTCTTGGATATGACTGTGTGATAGCACATTGCAACTTCCATTTGAGAATGGAGGAATCCGACAGAGATGAAGCATTTGTTCTCAACTTGTCAAAAAGACTTAGAGTTCCTTATTATCATATTGATTTTGATACAACTAAGTATGCCGAAACGCATCATATTTCAATAGAAATGGCTGCCCGCGATCTGCGTTATGCCTGGTTTTACGAATTACTTGAAAAACAACAGGCACAAGCCATCGCTGTGGCTCATCATGCCGACGACAGTATTGAAACCTTGTTGATGAATCTGGTGCGGGGTACCGGTTTACGTGGTTTGACAGGAATTTCATGTCGTAATGGAAAAGTTGTGCGTCCCCTACTCTGCTGCACCCGTGAAGAAATTGAAAATTATCTGATTTTACATGATCTGGAACATATAGAGGATTCGACAAATGCCACCCTCGATTATCAACGCAATAAGTTTCGGAATGTGGTTTTGCCCTTATTGGAGGAAATTAATCCTTCAGTACGACAAACTTTATATGATTCATTGGATAGATTTGAGGGAAATCTGGCGATTTATAATCAGGCTATTGAAAAAATCCAAAACGATGTTGAACACAAAGAAGCTGATACCATAAAGTTAGATATAGAATTATTGAAGAAGCAGGTCCATTTGCCCACCGTAATGTACGAACTTCTTCACCCCTATGGATTTGGATCTTCTACTATTCAACAGATTACAGAACAACTGGATGGCGAATCCGGGAAGCAGTTTTATTCAAATACGCACCGTTTGTTGAAAGACCGGAAATATTTGATCATAAGTGAAACTGCACCTGTATCGGATGATATTTATTGGATTTCTGAAACGGATACTGAAATAATAAATCCATTACGCTTGAAATTAAGTAAAATCCAAATTCTTCCTGATTTTCAGGTTTCGAAAGAAAAAGACTGTGTTCATGTTGATGCGGCAAAATTAAACTTTCCTCTACAACTGCGACGTTGGACTGAAGGAGATAGCTTTTTTCCTTTTGGAATGAAACAGCGAAAAAAAATCAGCGACTTTTTCATTGATAATAAACTATCCCGATTTGAAAAAGAACAAAGTTGGTTGCTTATTTCCGGAGAAGATATTGTGTGGATCGTGGGGCAAAGAGTCGATAACCGATTTAGGGTGAGTGAGAAAACGAAGGAGGTGATTGAATTAATAATAAATAAATAATTATTTATTATGGAATCGACTTTAAATCAAGAGCCATTGGTTAATCAATTATATCTGCTTCATAAATTCCCCGGTAAAGGTGGCTGGACATATGCGGCTATTCCGGAAATTTTGCAGGATAAGCATGCTTATTTTGGATGGGTGAAGGTGAAGGGTAGTATAGATGCGTATGAAATAAGTAATTACCACTTAATGCCCATGGGTAACGATACATTGTTTTTACCAGTTAAAGCTGAAATTCGAAAAAAAATCGGCAAAAATGAAGGTGATTGGGTGCACATTGTGCTTTATTCGCAGAATTTACCTTCTGTTGTCCCAGAAGATTTTAATATTTGTCTGCAGGATGAGCCGATAGCCTATCAGAATTTTCGGAAGCTGCCTGAAAGAGAACAAAAAGCTATGATTGACTGGATTTATTCGACCCGAAATGACGAGACAAAAGTTAATCGGATAGCCGAAACACTCAATAAGCTGTCAAATGTGTGAAAAACGAATAAAAATAAGCTGATAATAGTACAAATATCCTTATTTTTTATAGTAAAATTGACAGCGAACTATCCGTCATTCAAATATTTGAACGTTAAATATACTAATTTTGCAATCTCTGCATTGCAAAATGGATAATTATAGCTACTTTTGCATCAAAATAAATGCATATGGAGGCTTTTTATAAAACACATAAGTATTTAGTCGAACACGTGCAATCTCCCGTTAGGCGCATGTTGATGGACGAAATAGATTGGACCCACCGCTTGATTGGTATAAAAGGCAGTCGTGGTGTAGGGAAAACTACATTTTTACTCCAATATGCCAAAGAGAATTTTGGAACCGACCGATGCTGTTTGTATGTCAATTTTAACAGCTTTTATTTCACCGAACATACTTTAGTTGAATTTGTTGAAGCATTTTGTGCGCAAGGTGGCAAGACATTGCTTATAGATCAAGCGTTTAAATACGAAAACTGGTCGAAAGAGTTACGTGCATGTTACGATCGTTTTCCGGATTTACATATCGTATTTTCAGGTTCTTCGGTAATGCGACTTATAGAGGATAATGAAGATATACAAAATGTTGTAGCTTCATACAATTTAAGAGGCTTTTCGTTTCGGGAATTTTTAAATTTGCAATCCGGCAAATCGTTTAAGTCGTATAATCTGGAAGAAATCATACGTAACCATGTGCAAATTGCACAAGAGATTTGTCAACAGGTTCATCCGCTGGATTATTTTCAGCCTTATCTGCATCATGGCTATTATCCTTTCTTTTTGGAAAATCGCAATTTCTCTGAAAACCTGCTGAAAACGATGAACATGATGTTGGAAGTGGATATTCTGCTGATTAAACAGATTGAACCGAAATATTTACCCAAAATAAGAAAATTACTTTATTTACTAATGATCGGTGCACCTGCTGCGCCGAATATCAGTCTGCTGAGTAAAGAAATCGAAACATCCCGTGCAACCATCATGAACTATATCAAGTATCTGACCGATGCCCGGTTGCTTAATATGTTGTATGTCGAAGGGGATGAATATCCCAAAAAACCAAATCAGGTTTACTTTCACAACAGCAATTTGATGTATGCAGTGAGTCCGAATAATGTGGATAAAACAGTTGAAAGAAAAACCTTTTTTTATAATGCACTGCATGCCAGACACAAGGTGAATATGTATAAGTATCAATTGGATTTTTGTATAGATCATAAGTATCATTTTAAATGTGAAAATAAACCCGAAGGCACCAAATTAAATTCTAAAGTAATCTACGCGGTCGACGAAATTGAAATCGGGAACAAAAATATTATTCCTTTGTGGTTATTTGGATTTTTATATTAAATAAAACTACCCCTAATCCTTAAAGGGGAACACTCACACAATTCTTATTAGGGAGTAAGAAATGAAATTTCGTTGACCTTCAAACTATACATAGGAAAATTGAAAATAAATATATTATAAAATTAGGATACTGAACTCATTTAATTCCACTTTAAGAATTAGGAGTTCAATAAAAAATAAATTAAATTAATCATTAATAATTTCTATCAAAATGGCGAAATCTAAAAAATTTTTAACCTGTGATGGTAATCAAGCTGCGGCACATATAGCATATATGTTCACCGAAGTATCTGCAATTTACCCCATCACGCCATCGACTACTATGGCTGAGTATGTAGACGAATGGGCTTCTACCGGTCGGAAAAACATGTTCGGCGAAAAGGTACAGGTTCAGGAAATGCAATCGGAAGCAGGAGCTGCTGCCGCTATGCACGGAGCGCTACAGGCAGGTGCATTGACTACTACATTCACTGCCTCTCAAGGTTTGTTACTTATGGTACCAAACATGTATAAAGTAGCCGGTGAATTACTTCCGGGTGTTTATCATGTATCGGCTCGTGCACTTGCTTCGCATGCACTTTCTATTTTTGGTGACCATCAGGATGTTATGGCTGTTCGTCAGACCGGATGCGCCATGCTGGCTACCGGATCGGTACAGGAAGTAATGGATTTGGCGGCTGTAGCTCACCTGGCTGCTATCAAAACCCGTGTACCATTTGTACACTTCTTCGACGGTTTCCGTACCTCACACGAGATTCAAAAAATTGAACAACTGGATCAGGACCAATTGGTTCCATTGCTCGACAAAGAAGCTTTGAAAGGTTTCCGCGATCGCGCATTGAGCACAGAACATCCTGTCGTTCGCGGTACAGCTCAAAATCCTGATATTTATTTCCAGGCACGTGAAGCCTGTAATCCTTTTTACGATGCCATTCCTGAGGTTGTAGAAAATTATATGGACGAAATAACCAAATTGACCGGACGTAAATACGGTTTGTTTAATTATTATGGTTCCGAAGATGCCGATCGCGTGGTTATTGCCATGGGATCTTCTACCGAAGCTATCCGCGAAGGTATTGATCACCTGATTGCACAGGGCGAAAAAGTTGGTTTGGTATCAGTTCACTTATACCGTCCATTTTCAGCAAAACACTTCTTATCAGTTTTACCAAAAACAGCAAAACGCATCTGTGTGCTTGACCGTACCAAAGAACCGGGAGCGGGTGGCGAACCTTTGTATTTAGATGTAAAAGATGTATTGTATGGTACACCGGAACAACCATTGGTTGTAGGCGGCCGTTACGGTTTGTCTTCTAAAGACTTTACTCCTGCTCAGGTATTGGCGGTTTACGAAAACCTTGCCTTGCCGGAACCACGTAATCACTTCACAGTAGGTATTGTTGATGATGTAACATTCACTTCATTACCAATGAAAGAAGAAATTGCATTGGGTGGAGCCGGAACTATCGAAGCTAAATTCTATGGTTTGGGTGCTGATGGTACTGTTGGTGCCAACAAAAACTCGATTAAAATTATTGGTGACAACACTGATAAATACTGTCAGGCATATTTTGCTTATGACTCTAAGAAATCGGGTGGATTTACCTGTTCTCACTTACGTTTTGGTGAAACACCTATCCGTTCGACCTATTTAGTAACCACTCCAAACTTCGTTGCTTGTCACGTTCAGGCTTATCTGAACCTGTACGACGTAACCAAAGGTTTGAAGAAAAATGGCACTTTCCTGTTGAACACCATTTGGAATACAGAGGAAGTAAAGAAAAATTTGCCTACCAAAGTAAAGAAATACCTGGCTGCCAATAATATCAGTCTTTATATTATCAATGCAACAAACATTGCAGAAGAAATTGGTCTGGGAAATCGTACCAATACCATTCTTCAATCGGCCTTCTTCAAAATTACCAATGTAGTTCCTTACGAACTGGCAGTGGAAAAAATGAAATATGCCATCAATAAATCGTACGGTAAAAAAGGCGAAAGCATCGTAAAGAAAAACTATGCAGCTGTTGATCGCGGTGGAGAGTATACGAAAGTAGAAATTCCTGCAGAATGGGCTAACCTTGATAATGATAAAGATATTACAGCTGAAATCGTACCTGCATTTATCAAAAACGTAGTTCAGGTTATCAATGCGCAGGCAGGTGATGATCTACCGGTATCGGCTTTCAAAGGTCGTGAAGACGGAACCTGGGAACAGGGAACTTCTAAATTTGAGAAACGTGGTGTAGCATCTGCTGTTCCGGTTTGGAATATGTCGAACTGTATCCAGTGTAATCAATGTGCTTATGTTTGCCCTCACGCTGCTATCCGTCCATTTGTACTTGACGAAACAGAACAGGCTAAGGCTCCTTTTACAGATATGTTGAAAGCCAACGGTAAAGCATTTGCCGGTATGACTTTCCGTATTCAGGTAGATGTGCTTGACTGTATGGGTTGTAATAACTGTGTGGATGTTTGCCCGGGAAATAAAGGCGAAAAAGCTTTGACACTGGTTCCTATCGAAACGCAATATGACAACCAGGACAACTGGGATTTCTGTGCTACTGAAGTGAAAACAAAACAACATCTGGTTGATGTAAAAGCCAACGTGAAAAACTCTCAATTGGCTACGCCATTGTTCGAGTTCTCGGGTGCCTGTGCAGGTTGTGGTGAAACTCCTTATGTAAAACTGGTGACTCAATTGTTTGGCGATCGTCAAATCGTTTCCAATGCTACAGGTTGTAGTTCAATTTATTCAGCCTCAGCTCCTTCAACTCCATATACAACCAATGACGAAGGTCAGGGTCCTGCATGGGCAAATTCATTGTTCGAAGACAATGCTGAGTTCGGTTTGGGAATGGTGTTTGCCAACGATAACATGCGCGAACGTCTGGTTCGTATCATGACAGAAGCACAAACCAGCGACTGTTGTTCGGACGAATTGAAAGGACTGTTTACAGAATGGATTGAAAATCGCGAGAACGTCGACAAATCGAAAGAACTGGCAGCTAAAATTACCCCAATGGTAAAAGCTTGTGATTGTACTTACTGCAACGAATTGGCTGAATTGACTCAATACCTGACCAAAAAATCGCAATGGATTATTGGTGGTGACGGATGGGCTTACGATATTGGTTTCGGTGGATTGGATCACGTGGTTGCTTCGGGCAAAAACGTAAATATCCTGGTACTCGATACTGAGATTTACTCAAATACGGGTGGACAGGCTTCTAAATCGACTCCGGTTGGTGCGGTTGCTAAATTTGCCGCTGCCGGTAAGAAAGTAAGAAAGAAAGACCTCGGAATGATGGTAGCCACTTACGGTTATGTTTATGTAGCTCAGATTGCCATGGGTGCCAGCCAATCGCAGACTTTAAAAGTATTGCGTGAAGCAGAAGCTTTCGACGGACCATCGGTTATTATTGCTTATTCTCCTTGTATCAGCCACGGTTTACTTGCCGGAATGGGAAAAGCCCAGGACGAACAACAACGTGCTGTAGAATGTGGATACTGGCATTTATATCGCTTTAATCCGGATTTGGAAGCTGAAGGAAAGAACCCTATGATTTTAGATTCGAAAGAACCACAATGGGATAAGTTCCAGGACTTCCTGAAAGGTGAAGTGCGTTACACCTCGTTGATGAAACAATTCCCTGAGGAAGCTCAGGAATTATTCACAGCAGCTGAGGCGAATGCAAAATGGCGTTACGAAGGTTACAAACGTATGGCTGAAAGACAATTTTAAAATAATTAATAACTTTTCCAAAGTTTGAATCTTTGAAAAAGTTGTAATCCTTAGAAAAAGACTGCTCTCATTTGAGCAGTCTTTTTTTTGTAAAATATTATATGAGGCCAATAGAGTATTTACAAAAGTGAGAATGATTTTCCTTTCTTTTCCAAATGCTATAATGACCTATGCCCGCTATGAGCGTTTTGTTAGAAATATGTATATTCATGCTATCTTTCTGATAATCAATGCGAAGTAAATAAATGAAAAAATCATCTCTATTTACTTGATAATGAAGAATATTTAGAGTAATTTTGTGCTTGGTTTAAAAATAGAGAAAAATTTCTTTAATTCACTTCATTCATTTTCTTTCAATATTTCCCCTTTTAAGCTATATTCCTATTTATCAGCGCATTGAACTTATTAATTATTTATTATAATATATATTATTATGAAACCGACTCATATTGAGCATTTAGGCATTGCAGTAAAAAGCCTTGAGACTGCCATTCCCTACTACGAAAATGTACTGGGATTGAAGTGTTATGCTGTGGAAGAAGTTCCGGAACAAAAAGTTAAAACAGCATTTTTCAAAGTTGGACAAACAAAAATCGAATTATTGGAATCAACCGATCCTGAAGGACCAGTTGGAAAATTTCTCGAAAAGAAAGGCGAAGGTGTACATCATATCGCATTTGCAGTAGAAGGATTGCAGGCGAAACTTGATTTGGCTGCCGAACGTGGCGTTTTGCTGATAGACAAAACTCCCCGTAAAGGAGCTGAAGGTCTGAATATTGCGTTTCTTCATCCAAAATCCACTTTTGGCGTGTTGACAGAATTGTGCGAAGATCCGAGTAAGAAATAGTTAATTGGTTAATTGGTTGAATGAATTATGGGTACTTACACGTGATTTTGTATCCATAATAAGCAAACAAACAGCCAAAAAACTTTAGACAAAAAAAAGAATGAAAAATCAAGAAAAAGTAAAAAACCTCATCGATTTACGTGTTCAGGCGAAATTGGGTGGTGGTGTTAAAAGAATTGCTTCGCAACACGCTAAAGGTAAATTTACAGCCCGTGAACGTATTGATATGTTACTGGATGAAGGTAGTTTCGAAGAATTGGACATGTTTGTAACGCATCGTTGCAATAATTTCGGACTTGAAAATGAAAAATACCTTGGCGATGGTGTAATTACCGGTCATGGTACGATTGATGGACGTACCGTATTTGTATTTGCACAAGACTTTACCGTTTTTGGAGGATCATTGTCGGAAACGATGGCCATTAAAATCTGTAAAGTGATGGACATGGCTATGAAAATGGGTGCTCCGCTTGTTGGTATAAACGATTCGGGTGGTGCACGTATTCAGGAAGGTGTTACTTCATTATCGGGATATGCCGAAATTTTCGAACGTAATATTTTAGCTTCTGGCGTTATCCCTCAGATTTCAGCTATTTTCGGACCTTGCGCCGGTGGTGCCGTATACTCTCCTGCCCTCACCGACTTTGTGTTGATGACAGAAGAAAACAGTTATATGTTCGTCACAGGACCAAAAGTTGTGAAATCGGTAACTGGTGAAGATATTTCAACTGAAGACCTGGGTGGTGCTGATGTTCATTCCCGCAAATCGGGTGTTTCGCACTTTAAAGCCGAAAACGAAGAAGAAGGTATGATGCTAATTCGCAAATTGCTTTCATATATGCCACAAAACAACCTGGAAGAAGCACCGATATTTGAAACAAAAGATCCGATTGATCGTTTGGAAGATTCATTAAATTCACTGATTCCCGATAATCCAAGCTTACCTTACGATATGAAAGACCTTATCCACACCATTGTGGATGATTCTGAATTCCTGGAAGTACACCGTCATTACGCACGTAATATTATTGTTGGATTTGCACGTTTCAACGGAATTTCTACTGGTATTGTAGCCAATCAGCCTAACTTCCTGGCCGGTGTGCTCGATTGTGACGCTGCGCGTAAAGCAGCCCGCTTTGTACGCTTCTGCGATGCTTTCAATATCCCGATTCTTACTTTGGTGGATGTTCCCGGTTTCTTACCCGGTTCGGGACAGGAATATGCCGGTATCATTATTCATGGTGCCAAGTTGATGTTTGCTTACGGTGAAGCTACTGTTCCGAAAGTTACGGTTACTATTCGTAAATCCTACGGAGGTGCACATGATGTTATGAGCTGTAAACAATTGCGTGGTGATTTCAACTACGCCTGGCCGACTGCTGAAATTGCCGTTATGGGTGCCGCAGGAGCTATCGAAGTATTGGAAGGAAGGGCAATTGCAGCCTTAACTGATCCGGAAGCAAGAGCAAGCTTTATTTCAGAGAAAGTACTTGAATACAACGAAAAGTTTGCAAATCCATATAATGCTGCTTCATATGGTTATATCGACGATGTGATTGAACCTCGTAATACTCGTTTCCGTGTGATTCGTGCATTCCAGGCATTACAAACAAAGAAGGTTGTTAATCCGCCTAAAAAACATTCTAATATACCTTTATAATTCTGCCTTATGATAATTTTAAAAATTGACTGGGGTGCTGCCCTTATTACAACATTTCTCGGGATCACCATTGTGTTTATAGCGCTGGTAATTTTGGTGATCTGTTTTCAATTGTTGGCCAAATTAATGACCCGTCAGGTAAAAAGCAAAAAAGTAAAATTAGGTAAAGCTGTCGATCATCTGTCCGATGACGAATTACATGTTCCTGCTGCCGATACGGCTGCCATTGCCATGGCTTTGCACCTTTACTTTAGCGACGTACATGACATTGAAAGTAATGTTATAACGATCAAACGAATTGAAAGGCGTTATTCTCCGTGGAGTTCAAAAATATATGGTATAAATAATTTAGTCAGATAATAAAACAAGATGAAGAAATTCAAATTTACAATAGATGGCACTGCATACAACGTGGATGTCAAAACAGTAGAAGGCAATCAGGTAGAAATTGAAGTGAACGGTACTCCCTATTCGGTAGAATTAGATCAGGAAGTAAAAGCTTCTAAAACACCTATTTTGGTCCGGAAAGAAGTTCAGACCAAACCGAATGAAAACCGCATTACTCAAAAAGCAGCTCCGGTTTCACCTTATTCGAAACCAAGTGCCAATGCCATTAAATCGCCACTACCGGGAAGTATCACACGCATTGTGACTACAGTAGGTGCAACAGTAAAACCCGGTGATGTATTGTTGATTATGGAATCCATGAAAATGGAAAACAATATCTTAGCTGAGAAAAACGGTATTATTAAAAGTATTGCCGTAGCACCCGGACAAGCTGTTTTACAGGACGATGTATTAATGGAAATGGAGTAGAAATTGCAATTAAAATTTTCAGAATGAAAAATAACAAAAAATATATCTTTCTCCTTCTTGCACTTATGGTAGCTTTTTCGATGCCTGTGCTTTTTGCACAGAACGAAACGAATACCGATTCGTCAACAGCAACCGAAACTGTGGCATTATCCGTTGCTCAGGAGCAACAGGTTGTTACAGATGGTGGTGCGGTTGAAGAACGTGTAACGCAACTGGAGGAAAGAATAAATAAAATGACCGGGAAAAGTGAAGTGAAGCCGGTTGTAGTTAAAGAACACAGTGTCAGTGAGAGTTTAAATTCATTTTTATCTTTCACAGGATTTGCACAAGAAGGTATCTTGCTAAATATCATCATGATACTTGTTGGAATTGGTTGTATTACGATGGGAATTGCCAAGGGTTGGGAACCGTTGTTACTTGTTCCCATCGGGTTTGGTATCATTATCGGGAATATTCCTTTTCAATCGGGTTACGATATTGGCGTTTATGAAGAAGGATCAGTTTTGAATATCCTTTACCGGGGTGTGAAAACAGGCTGGTATCCGCCAATGATTTTCCTGGGTATTGGTGCCATGACGGATTTTTCGTCGCTGATATCCAATCCGAAGTTAATGTTGTTGGGTGCAGCAGCACAAATAGGTATTTTTGTAACCTTTTTGGGGGCTATTGCGCTTGGCTTTACACCACAGGAAGCCGGTGCTATTGGTATTATCGGTGGTGCTGATGGACCAACTGCAATCTTCTTAACTTCGAAATTAGCTCCCGATTTAATGGGTGCAATCGCAGTAGCAGCTTATTCGTATATGGCTTTGGTGCCTGTTATTCAACCACCTATCATGCGGTTGCTGACAACTAAAAAGGAACGATTGATTCGTATGAAACCACCACGTTCCGTTTCACGTACCGAAAAAATCATATTCCCAATTGCCGGACTGATTCTAACCTGTTTTATTACCCCAAGTGCTTTACCTTTATTGGGTATGTTGTTCTTCGGTAATTTACTAAAAGAATCGGGAGTTACCGAACGATTAGCAGATACAGCGCGTAACGCGTTGGTAAACGTAATGACTTTGTTGGTTGGACTTACAGTAGGTGCGTCAACACAAGCCAGTAGCTTTTTAAGTTGGAAATCACTGGAGATTATACTTTTAGGTGCTACAGCATTTGGTGTTGCCACTGCTTGTGGCGTATTATTTGCAAAAGTAATGAATTTATTCCTGAGTAAAACAAATAAAATCAATCCGTTAATTGGTTGTGCAGGTGTTTCTGCGGTGCCACACTCAGCACGTGTTGCGCAGGTTGAAGCATTGAAAGCCGATCCCGGAAACCACGTGCTGATGCATGCAATGGCTCCTAATGTAGCCGGAGTAATTGGCTCGGCGGTTGCAGCCGGTATTTTACTAAGTATGCTTTCGTAGATTTCAAATATGTCTCTTTAAAAAATGCCCGTCGAATCTTCGACGGGCATTTTTTTATTAATAATTACCAGTACGCAGACTTCGTACTATTGTATGTTTATTCTTTTATAACGCCGAAACGAGTTGTTTTAATCTGGTTTCTGAAATTTTGAGATTGTATTTGAAATTAATCAGGCGTGTACAGGATTGAACATAATCTTCCTCTGCCAGGCGGACTTCGAGCGAAGTAGTTTGACCAAGACGCAGTCGTTCCAGACTGATTTGTATATTTTCTTTGGTGAGTTCGTTATTTACTTTTTCTATTTCCAGCAACCGTTTTTGGTTTTCAAATTCTTTGAATGTATTTTCAAATGTCGTATTTACCTGTAATTTAATATTCTGGAAATCGTATTCGGCTGACTGAAGTTGAATTCTTGCAGAGGAGACCTTACGCTTATTTTCACCGGCACTATAGAGCGGAATAACCACCGTTCCTCCTACCTGCGGTCCAACTGAAAAGTTGTTTAATACCGAACCCTGCGAATTGCTCGTTTGTGACAAATAATATCCTGCTTTGAAATTAACCAGAGGAAGATAGTTCGTTTTATTTTCATCCAATGCTAATCGATTGATCTCAATTTGTTTTTGAAAGGACAGAATATTTGAGTTTGATGCGTTCAGTTTTTGAAGTAATTCGTTTTTATCGGGTGAATAAGTAAGCGGAATTGAATCGAAAATTTCAAAAACAGTATCCGTACTTTGTCCCAATAAGAAATTCAGTTTTTTATTGGTGGATTCAATTATAAATTCCTGATTAACAATATTTTCCAACGTTACATTCAAATCAATTTTTGCCATAAGCAAATCGGATTTCAACAAAGAACCGGCATTATATCCCGCCTGTGCTATGGTTACGCGTTCACGGTTATAATTCAGTGCTTCATTAATCGAATTCAACTGTTGTTTCTGCCTGACCACATCATAATAGGCAGCAATTACGCTATACAAGGTTGTTAACACACGATCTTTAAATTGAATTTCACCCAGTGATTCGATTTCATTCAGTTTATTCTTTGTAACAAACATCTTCCCGCCGTCGTATAAGTTCCACGATAGTTGGGTTCCTGCACTGAGCGAAATAGTGGATAAAGAAGAATAGTTAGTCTCAGTTCCGTTTGAAAGTTTCTGATGTACATTATTGATTTCATAGCTTCCTGTACCTGTCAATTCGATCGTTGGTAACATACCTGCATTTCCGGCTGTATTATTCACTTTCGACAAGGTGGCATCATTACGTGCAACCAGAATATCGAAATTATTTTTCAGGGCAATATTGACAGCTTCTTCCACTGTAAGTGCTTTCTGAGCATTGGCAGTAAAGCACAATGTAAATAAAAATATTATAGTTGCTATCCTCATGATTTTGAATATTAAAACAATTATACTAATTTAAGCTGAAATGAAAAATAAAACATTGATTTTTACCTGATTATTTTCTTTTTGCTGGACATCACGATATAAGTCACCGGAATAACAAATAAGGTAAGCATCAGTGAAAAGAACAAACCGCCTACAACCACAATTCCCAATGGAATACGGCTCGAGGAACCTGAACCCAATGCAAGGGCGATAGGTAATGCTCCGAAAATTGTAGCCAGCGAAGTCATTAGAATTGGTCGAAAACGTGCTGCAGCCGATTCAAAGGCAGCCAGTCTTTTATTCATGCCCAGTTTGCGTTTCTGATTGGCAAATTCTACGATTAAAATCCCATTTTTTGTCACAATTCCTATCAACAGAATCATCCCAATTTCGGAGAATATATTTAATGTCTGTCCAAAAATCCAGAGCGAGAGCATAGCTCCTGCAATAGCCATCGGAACGGTAAGCATAATAATAAAAGGATCGCGGAAACTTTCGAACTGTGCTGCAAGAATCAGATAAATCAGTAACAATGCCAGTATCAGAGCAAATGAAATATTCGAGCTGCTTTCGGCAAAATCTCTCGAAGGACCGCTAAGTGCCGTGGTAAATGAAGTATCCAGTAATTTATTGGCAATTCTATCCATTTCTTCAATTCCTTCGCCCAATGTTTTCCCATCGGCTAAGTTGGCCGAAACCGTTGCCGATTTATAGCGGTTGAAATGAAATAATGTGGGTGGTTTACTGTTTTCCTGAATAGTCACCAGATTATCCAATTGTATCATATTTCCGCTGCTTGAACGTACATATAAAGATGATAAATCAGCAGGAGTATTCCTGTCCCAACGGGCTACCTGGCCAATAACATAATACTGCCGGTTATTCCGTAAAAAATAACCGTACCTACTTCCGCTGTATGCCAGATCGAGGGCGCTTGAAACATCTTTTGCATTTACACCAAGGCTGTTGGCTTTTAGCCTGTCAACCTTAATGTTTAATTCGGGCATATTGAATTTCAAATTCACATCCACGTTGCTGAAAACATCGCTATTCCGGGCTTCATCCAGAAAAGCAGGTAATATCTTTTGTATTTTGTCAAAATCAAGGTTTTGTAATACAAATTGAACCGGTAATCCTCTGGAATTTGATGTGGTAATAGTGGGTTCCTGACTGGCAATTATACGTGCATCGGGAATAGTATCATAGATCTTCGACAATTTCTGATAGATTTCATTTTGAGAAGCCATTCGTTCATTCGGATCGGAAAGAAAAGTCATTACAAATCCGGTATTTGCACTCGAACTACGTCCTCCACCATAACGTGCCAGCGTAAACCTCGCATCATCACCCAGATCTTCGTTGATTTTGGCAACTTTGTCGACAATTATTTTTGTAGTGCTGAATTCTGTACCTTCGGGAGCCGTAATACTGGTTCTGATAAAACTATGGTCTTCAAGCGGTGCCAACTCCGATTTGAGAACTTTAGAAATTGATATTATAAGCACAACACAAACTATGAGAATGGCAAAAGAAATCCATTTATTCTGAATAAAAAAGGTAAGGAATCTTCTGTATTTTTTTTCTGTTTTCAAAAAGAATGGTTCTGTAGCTAAATAAAACTTAGAATGATGTGAAGCCGAACCGCTTAGAAATACGTTGAGTACAGGTGTGAGTGTAAGTGAAACAAGGGCAGAGATGAGTACCGCTGTGGCTACAACAACTCCAAATTCACGGAATAGCCGGCCAGTGAAACCTTCCAGAAAGATGACCGGAATAAAAACAATGGCCAGTGTTAGAGAGGTAGAAACCACTGCAAAGAATATTTCCCTGGTTCCTTCCACTGCTGCCTGATATTTATTCATTCCCTTCTCTATCCGCTTGAATATGTTTTCGGTAACAACAATCCCATCGTCAACCACCAGACCGGTGGCCAGTACAATTCCCAAAAGAGAAAGCACATTGATGGAATAGTCGAAAAGATACATGATAAAAAAAGTACCAATCAGTGAGACCGGAATGTCTATCAAAGGGCGCAAGGCAATAATCCAGTTCCGGAAGAATAAGAAAATAATCATCACAACCAGAAAAATGGCCAGAAGCAGCGTCTCCAGCACATCCGTAACTGACTGCCGGACAAAGATCGATTTGTCACGTCCGATATTTAATTCCATCCCTTCCGGTAAATTCTGTTTTATCTGTTCAAGCCTTTTATAAAATTCATCGGCAATTTGTATCTCATTTCCACCGGGTAAAGGAATCAAAGCCAACACCACACCATTACTCCCGTTAATTGTTGAGCCCGATTCCTCATTTTGTGCACCCAGGATAGCTTCACCAATGTCACTCAATCTGACTATCTGATTATCACTTTGTTTAACGATAAGGTTGTTAAAATCGGCTTCAGTTTCTAACCTGCCCGAAGTTTTTACGGTTAGTTCTGTAGCACTACCCCGAATTTTTCCACCCGGCATTTCCACATTTTCATTCTTCAGTGCAACATTTATATCCGATGCAGTAAGATTGTAGGCTGTCATTTTGCCGGGATCGAGCCACAGACGCATGGCCGGTTTTTGTTGACCGTAAATTGAAACTGCACTTATTCCCGGAATGGTTTGCAACTTTTCAAGCAATACATTCTCGGCATAATCGCTCAATTCAATGGCGTTCATATTCGTGCTTTGAGCAGTTAGCATGATAATCGGATCACCATCAGCGTCTGCTTTGGTAACTGTAGGCGATGAATCGATATCCTGTGGCAGGCTTCTCATTGCCTGTGAGGTTTTATCGCGCACATCATTGGCTGCCTTTTCCAGATCGGCACCCAGGTTGAATTCAACAATAATTACGCTTTGTCCTGTCGAGGATTGTGACGAAATGGATTTAACACCTTCAATGCCATTAATGCTTTTCTCCAGCGGTTCGGTAATCTGCGATTCAATAATTTCGGCATTGGCTCCGGTATAACTAGTTTGAACGGTTATCACCGGCGGATCAATGGATGGATAAAGGCGCACACCCAGGAAACTTAAACCCACTACTCCCATCAGGATGATAATCAGGCTTAATACAATGGATCCTATCGGGCGTTTAAGGGCAATATCAGATAATATCATGGGATAATGGTTATCAGTTATTAGTTGATTAGTTAATTGGATGGTTGAGCAGTTAATTAGTTGATTGGATAATTGGTTGAGCAGTTAATTGGTTAATTCGTTGATTGGTTAATTGGTTGAGCAGTTGAATAGTTGATTAGTTATTTGGTTGCGCTGTTTAATAGTATACTGGTTAATTGGTTGATTAGTTGTACAGTTAGATCGTTGATTGGTTGAGCAGTTAATTAATTGCGAAGTAAAATAGTTTACTGGTTGCTCTATTAATTATTTTCAGGTATAAAATATTGTCTTTAAACCAACCAATTTACTCTTCAACCATTCAACGAAATGACATATTAACGAATTAACCAATCAACCAATCAACGAATTAACCAATAAGCTAATACACTCTGGCATAACTAAGCTTTGCTCCTTCTTTCAGGAAAAGCAAACCGGAAGTAATGATGGTGTCACCAATCTGGATGCCATCTGTTATTTCTATATTTGCAGCATTGCGAATTCCGGTTCTAACAACAATAAAATGTGCCCTTCCGTTTTTAGCCACAATTATATTTTTATTCTGTTCCTGGGGAATAATAGCTTGTGTTGGTATCATCAAAGCATTTTTATCTTCACTCAACCGCAGTAAAACATTGCAAAATGCACCAGGGAGTAATTCTGTGGACTGACTATTTACCACAGCTCGCACTTTCAGGTTCCTGGTGGAAGCATCAATACTGTGTTCGGTTGCCAAAACGGTAGCATCATATATGTCATCATTATTATACATGCTGAATTTTACTTTCATCCCGGTTTTAATCTCCGAGCCGTATTTTTCGGGAACGCTGAAATCGAGTTTGATTTTATTCGCAGAACGTATCGTCGATAGTAATGTAGAAGGAGTAACTATGGCACCAATGCTGATATGTCGTAATCCGATAACCCCATCGAATGGAGCCAGCACTTCGGTTTTGCGAATCAGGGTTTTTTGTACTTCAATATCCGCCTTGATGGAATTTAATTGCAAACCGGTTTGTTCATAGTCATTTTGACTAATCCCGTTTACTTTTATCAGTTCCGATTGTCTTTTATATATTTGTTGCTGAATGGCAAGCTGTGATTCCAGTTTCCGTAAGGTGGACTGTAGGTCATCGTCGAAAAGTTTCACCAATAAGGTCCCTTTTTTTACGAATTTTCCTTCCGGTAAATTAATAAAGACCACCCTTCCGGCCACTTCATTTTTCAACTCTACTTCTTCGAAAGCCAGCAAAGACCCGGTAACCGAAATCTCATTGATAAGCAGGGATGGTTTCACAACAAAAGCATCCACTTTCTTTTGGATATTTTCTTTCGACTTTCTTTTATTTTCTTTATCCGGCGATTTTGAAAAAGCCATCCATAAAAAGAATGCGAGAATTAAAATAAAAATTGCAGCAATCCAGATATTCGTCTTTTTTTTCATAGGAGAGAATCGGTTTTATAAATGCAAAATAAATACAGCAACATTGTTGACAAGCCAGAGCTTCCGGTAATGATAAGTCAGATGCTTTTTTTTCACGAAGGTTTAAAAGCAGCGGCAAAATTAGTTATAATTATACATTTTATGCTGCTTTACGATTCTTTTTATCGAAAATCTTAAATACCCGACAGCGTTCTCAATTGATAACAAAACTTCTCAAATTAAACTTTTGTTCTTGCCTGTGATCAAATTTGAATTAAAAAAATAAAAAAAATCCCGCACCTGAATAAACCGGGTACGGGATAATTGATGTTATTTTAATATTTTAATGAACGGTTAGCAACACTTCTTCTATTTGAATTTGGCCTTTTAAAGCAAAATAATCAGCAATAAAATAATCAGTATTGCACCACCTACAGAGATATAAATGCCACCATTATTGTAGCCATCATAATCGCTTTTTTCACGGTCTTTTTGATCTTCTTTAATTGCCTTCACTTCTGCACGCAATTCTTTCTTTTCGGCACTTGTCATTGCTGATACGTCCATTCTTTTTATTTCTTCCAGCCTGTCGAGTTGTTTATTAGCAGCTGCAATTTCAATGACTTCTGTTGCATTATCTAATTTATTCTTGGCCATTTCAACAATATCAGTTTTAGCATTTGAATTGGTTTTTGCTGATTCAACTGTTTCGGTAGCATTTACCGTAACTGCAGTTGTTTCATTTACTGCTTTCATTTGTGTAGGAACTAACAACATCATCATACACGCTGTCATTAAACTAAGCTTTAACTTTTTCATTTGAATCACTTTTACCTGTGAATTTATTTTCACTTTACAAAGGTCAGGAATTTCAGGCCCGTTCAGGTTACATAATTCAGGAATATAGTTACATCATTCACACATTCAATTTCAGAAGATATTGAAAAATAAATATTAAGACATAAAACAATGCAAATGTGTTTGAAATTTTCAGGATTTTATCTTTGCCAACAGATTCGGGTACAGTTCTTTTGTCACCCATTTAATCCCGGGCTCATTGCGGATAATTTTTTCTTAGGTGAGTTTTGCTTCTTCCAGCTTATCGGTTTTTTCGTATGCACTGGCAATGATAGTGAGTAAGTTGAGATATACCCAGTTATGATAAGTATCTTTGTTTTGAGTTGAATCAATGAAACTGACTATAAATGCCTGAAGTTTCATGACCCGATAAACAAAGTAACCCAAAAAGGATTACATTGGCAAACAAAAAGTGCTATCTACTCCGATTATTATAATTAAAAGAATATTATTAACGTATTGTGGCTTAGCATTTTTCGTGTTAGCATCAATCATTATTATTAATTGCGTAAAATGGAATATGAAAAAGGTGTTATATTTGCAAAGGCTTATAAAACAGGAACGGGAATTTTAAGGAATAGAACGAATGGAATCCCTGACTCCATGCAAGTCATAAAAATAAAAAGATAAAATGGACAAATACGAAGGTATTAGGAATTTAAAAAAACTCCTGGATGAGGGCATTATTAGTGAAGATGAATTTGCATTAGAAAAACAAAAGTTGTTGAATAAGCCGGAGCCTTCAAATTCTCTGTTCAATTTCCTTAGAAAGTCGCAATCGGCGGATACAAATCCGAAAAAGATAATATCAAAAAAATCATTGGTCTTTATTCTAATCGGAATAATAGCACTGGTTGTGATTGCCATTGGCGCATATGAATATAAAAATAAGACTGTTAAGGAGCATTCAAAAAGTCCTATTCTATCAGTCAAAGTATATTTCGATACAGATGAAGTGTATCCCGTGCATCTGTTTTATCTGAAAAACACAAAACAAAGTCTTATGGAACTTACCATCAGCAATTCCGCGCTGGAGAGCAAAAACCTGGTTGTATCCTATGGTTTTGCCGAAACCGGAACCTTAGAAAGTCAGACCATAACTGTGGCGGGTGGAAGTGTGAAGGAATTCGGGATTTCACCCAATCCGGATAAATTGATGGAGCAGTTTAAGACAGTCGATGCAAAATTAATCGTAAAAGTTAGAGATGAACAGAATAATGATATCTATTTGAATACATGGAATTTAAAAGTTCATCCCGGTGATGAATTACCCTGGAAAATAAAGGATTGGGATTGTACTGAATTAATAGCATCGTGGGTATGTCCGAATGATGAGTCTGTCAAAGAATTAATAGGCAAAGTAAAATCCGGAGGAAACACCGGAAGGGTAGATAAAATGAATGATGATGAATTTAAAAATTTAGTAAAAGCTATTTTCAATACCGTGAGAGCGGAAAATATCGCTTATATCGATAGTACGGTTAGTTTTGGCGACGGATTTACACAAAGAATCCGGCTTCCCTATATGACGATGAAAACAAAATCGGCCAACAGCATTGACGGATCGGTTCTTTTGGCCTCACTGTTCGAAAATGTAGGTCTACGCCCTTATATCGTGATTTTACCGGGACATGTCATTGTGGGTGTTTCGAGACCTGATTCAAAAAGCAAAACCTTATTTATCGAAACAACATTGATAGGCAGGTCGAAACTTGAAAGTCTTTTTACCTTTGAATCAACATTTACGGCTGCAACAAATAGAGGACGTGAAGAATACAGTTCGGCATACAGCAAATCGGGTACATCCGACAGCGGGATGTTTACCATCATCGATGTTAGTAAAGCGAGGCAGGATGGCGTGTTGCCATTTAATGAATTGCAATAAAAATCATCCTTAAAAAAGCAATGGATAATATTCGTGCCTAAACTTGATTATAAAACAAATATGCAATTCGAAACTATAACCACGCATGATCTGGATAAGATCAGGGACATACAACCTGAAGACTGGACGGATATTATTCCTGATATATCGTTTTATATCCGGTCTTCATTTTGTAGTCCAATCAAAGCACAAATAAACGGAGAGATTGTCGGGACAGGTACTTCCATCGTTTTTGATCATACCAGCTGGTTAGCGCATATCATAGTCGGACGCGAATACAGAAACAGGGGAATAGGCCTGGCGATAGTAAACGAGCACTTAGAAAGCCTCAGACTCAATTCGATTGAAAGCTGTTCGCTTATTGCCACTGCGTTGGGGAAACCGGTTTATTTAAAGGCGGGATTCAGAGTCGTGGCTGAGTATTCATTTTTCCAACGGGAAAAGCCCTGGAGAGATACCCGGATTTCAAAAAAAATAATTCCGTTTCAGGAAGACTTTCGAAGTCAGATTTACGAATTGGATGAAAAAATATCCGGAGAGAAACGCGAAAAATTGCTGACTGATTTTCTGTCTAATTCTTTGTTATACATTGAAAACAATAAAGTGCTGGGATACTATTTACCTGATTTGAAAGAAGGATTAATCTTTGCCGATACCAATGAGGCAGGATTGGAACTTATGAAACTGAAATATTCGAAAGTGTACAAGGCTGTATTGCCTACCGATAACAAAGCGGGACTTGAGTTTCTTAAACAGCATGGATTTATTGAAATAAAACAAGCTTCACGAATGATTTTAGGTAATGATATTGCCTGGAAACCTGAAAAAATATATAGCCGGATAGGTGGTAATTTGGGTTGAAATATTGTACACAACCATTTACCCGGTATATTTACATGCCCGGAAATAAAAAAAGCGGTTGTCCAAATTATTTTCTGTTTTATATTGAACATTTATAAGGGTAAAATTATTATAGTGGAGACTAATATTGGACTTGAAAAGTATAAATATCCCTGAACTCAATGTCAGGATCTTATCTTTGCTGTATATTATTCGATTACAATATCTTAATGAATAATTTTATTTTTAATTATCAATCTGAATTTCAAATACAACCTACCCTTTATTTGAAATTTAAAAAAGAATATAAAAATGGACGGATACGATTCAAACAGGCGCGATTTTTTGGCTAAACTTGGACTTCTTGTAGGAGCTGCTTCCCTTTCAGTTTCAGGATTTTCAAAAGTTACGGAGTTGGCAGATACAACCCAATTTTCAGAAGTAATTCTGGATAAAAAAGAACAATTTAAACTGACGCCGGAGCAAAGTAAATTCATGGCTCAGTATGAAAAATGGCTGGACGAATTTCACGATATGGCCAAATTTCAAAAGAATGATCCCGATCATATTGAAAACAACAAAAAACTGGTAGCCCTTTCGGACGAAGCAAAAAAGTGGCAAAAGGAATTGATTGAATTTATGAAGGATGAGAATTTTGCCCGTCATTATATGATAGTTACCGAAAAAGTTACCGCTACTATTTAAGACTTTCTTCCATTCTGTTTTAGTTGTTTTCACTTCACAGGGATGATTCTAAATGATCCTCCTTATATTGTTATGTTTGATTCTCCCGATCTGCTGCGGGTTGTCGGATAAAAAAAACAAGAAAATAAACCGGTTCATATTGACTAATTTGTAAAATTGGCAAAGAAAAAATAATTGATTCTTAATTGTTTTACTTATTTTTGCAAATACAATCCTATTACAACCGAACTTATGGAATCTGCCTCGCCCTATTATCAATTAGCCCAAGATTTTGCGCTTTATACCAACCGAAGTATCTTTCTGACCGGAAAGGCCGGAACCGGTAAAACCACTTTTCTTCGCAAGTTGAAAAAAGCAACAAAGAAACAAATGGCAGTGGTTGCTCCTACCGGAGTGGCCGCCATCAATGCGGGCGGAACCACCATGCATTCCTTCTTCCAATTGCCTTTTAATCCTTTTATTCCAACTGTGGAAGGCCGAAGAAACCTGATTGAGAAAATGAAAATGCAGAGCAACAAGCGCAAAGTGTTGCAGGAGCTCGAGTTGCTTGTAATTGACGAAATCAGTATGGTGCGCGCCGATGTACTGGATGCCGTGGATACCATTCTGCGTCATGTCCGCTACCGGAACAATGAACCTTTCGGAGGTGTGCAGGTAATTTTTATTGGTGATATGTTTCAGCTCTCACCGGTAGCATCGGATGACGAATGGCGTATGTTATCGCAATATTATTCCAGTCCGTATTTCTTTCACAGTCAGGCAATCATGCAGCAGCAACCGGTTTATATCGAACTGGACAAGATATTCCGTCAGACAAATGTTGATTTTATACGGCTGTTGAACGAAGTACGCAACAACTGTCTTTCCAACGAAGGACTGGCTTTGCTGCAGAGCCGTTACAATCCGCTGTTTGTTCCGCCCCGTGATGATACCTATATTACGCTTACCACCCACAACTACAAAGCTGATCAGATTAATGCCGAAGAACTGGCGAAAGTAAAAGGAAAAACATACACTTTCGATGCAGAGATTCAGGGCGAATATCCCGAAAAGAGTTATCCTACAGAAAAAGAGCTGGTATTGAAAATCGGAGCTAAAGTGATGTTTCTGAGAAACGATACGGAAACTCCCCGACGTTTTTTTAACGGGAAAATCGGGATGGTTGAAAGTATAGAAGAAGATACAATCAGTATAAAATGTCCCGGCGAAAATGAAGTCATTGAACTCGGTCAGGCTGTGTGGGAAAATATACGTTATTCTACTAATCAAACCACCAAACAAATTGAAGAAGAGGAACTGGGTAAGTTTATTCAATTCCCATTACGACTCGCCTGGGCCATTACCATTCACAAAAGCCAGGGTTTGACCTTCGACAAAGCGGTGATTGACGCGGGAGCTGCTTTTGCTGCCGGGCAGGTTTATGTAGCCCTGAGCCGTTGCCGTTCGCTCGAAGGATTGGTATTATTGAGTAAAATAAATCCAAACAGCATACAGAACGATCGCCAGATAGTAGAACACGAGCGTAATAAACAGCCTATTGATGTTCTTGAATCACAGCTTGATGAGTCACGAAATCTGTATCGTAACTTTATCCTGATGCAACTCTTCGATTTCAAAAATGCTGTAGGTCAGGTTTCGCGGTTAATAAAGGAAACAACTGATGTGCAAAGTTCTTTCAACGAAGAAACTTTACCTTACCTGAACGATATACTCCGCCAGACACAGTCTTTACAGGAAGTGGCCCTCAGGTTTCAACATCAATTGCAGGGAATACTGGATAGCCGTCCCGTTTCGGAAGAACATTTACAGGAAAGAATAACGGCAGCCACCGATTTTTTCACTACGAAAATGAATAACCTGATGGAAACCCTCCGTCAATCGCCTGCAACTACCGACAGCAAGCTGAATGCAACGGATTACAACGATGTGATCCGGATGATTTTCTCGAACATTGCCCAGAAAAGTTTCTTAATGAAAGGCCTGAAACAAAGGTTTGGCGTGGAAGATTTCTTTATCCTGAAGAATACCTTTACCCTACCCGATTTCACTGTAAATGCCTATGCCAAAAATGTTTCAAACAAACCACTTGAAACGCGACAACCGAAGTTGTTCCACGAATTGTTAGTCCTTCGCAACAAACTTTGTGAGCCGCATGACTTACCAATTTATATCGTTGCCGGTAGTAAAACCCTGATTGAAATGTCCGATTATTTACCCCTGAACGAAAAGGATTTGTTGCAAATCAGTGGCTTCGGACCTGCCAAAGTGGAGAAATACGGCAAGGTTTTTCTGGATGTAATACAGGCTTACTGCAAAGAAAACAAGCTGACCTCGTTGATGCATGAAAAAGCAAAAGGGAAAGAAAAAAAGGAGAAAAAACCGGTTGGCGAAACCATGCGAATCTCTCTGGAAATGTATAATCAAAGAATGTCAATTGCAGAAATAGCGACCAGTCGCAATCTAAGTCAGTCTACGATCATAAGTCATTTGGAAAGATACGTGATATCCGGAGAGCTGGATATCAATGAATTTATAACTCCTGAGAAACGTGAAAAAGCAGCAGATTTAATACGCAGAGGTACCGATACCGGTTCCTTCTTCGAGATGCTGAGCGTATTTCTAAGTTACACTGAGGTGAAGATGTTTATGGCGTGGCTGAGAAGTGCGAAGAAGTAAATGACTGATAATTAATTAAAAATTAGAAATTAATAATTAAAAATTAATAAGGAGCAACAGATAATTAATTAATTAATAATCAATTAAGAGGAATTAATAATGAACAATTAATAAAACGTTTATGGGAACATTTATCATTTTTGGGGTTTTGAGTTTGTTTATCATTCTGGCTTCCTGGCGCACTTTATTTGATATCAAGAGCCACGGTTTCTACCGTTTTTTCAGTTGGGAATGCATGGCCTGGTTACTGGCTTCAAACTATAAGTATTGGTTTGTTAATCCATTCAGTATAAACCAGATTATATCCTGGGTAATTCTCATTTATGCAGCCTATTTGGTTATTGCCGGAATTATAATAATGAAAACGAAAGGTAAAGCAAATAAAAGCAGGGATGAGAAAAATCTTTATGGATTTGAAAAAACCACCCAATTGATTCAAACCGGTGTTTTCAAATATATCCGTCATCCACTCTACGCCTCCTTGATCTTTCTGACCTGGGGCATTTTTCTTAAGAACCCGGACGATATATTATTTGTAATTGCATTGTTGTCAACAGTATTTCTGTATCTGACTTCGAAGTTTGACGAAAAAGAATGCATCAAATACTTTGGTGATAAATACAGGACCTATATGATGCGAACCCGGATGTTTATTCCCTTTCTTTTTTAAAATTATTAACTCCTGTCAACTTTTCGCCTTTTTTTATTGTTTCAATAAAAGTTTAAAACAAGTATAGTTTAAAACATGATACCAATGGTTTTACTGAGTTCTGTTATTCAAAGTTCTACATGGCAATTATTTACCAACATTGATACAGTTTTTGGTCAACTCTTCAATACATGGGTAACGATTCTGTTTTTTACCATAATTCTTTGCTTCGTGGTGGGTGAATTAACTAGCAATTTTAGTCAGGTTGATAAAATATGGAGTCTGATGCCTATTGTTTATAGTTTAATTACCTTATCGGCTTTTCCATCATCGCCGCGTATCTGGTTGATGAGTATGCTTGTTGCCATCTGGGGACTTCGTCTGAGCTACAACTTTTACCGAAAAGGCGGATACAATATTATTCCCTGGAAAGGTGAAGAGGATTATCGCTGGAGCATATTACGGGATCATCCGATGCTAAAAAAGAGAACGCGAATCACACTTTTCAATTTGTTTTTCATCTCTTTTTATCAACAAACGCTGATTTTACTTTTTTCCACCCCGCTCCTGTTGGCTGCTAAAAATGCTGAAGTTGGTCTTAATGGTCTGGATTATCTGGCTGCAGCTTTCATGTTCTTGTTTATTTTTATTGAAACAATAGCAGATAATCAACTTTATAATTTTCATCTTCAAAAACAAAACAAAATTCCTCACGATAATAAATTTTCGAACTCTCTGAATAAAGGTTTTATGATGGATGGATTGTGGAAGCATGTACGCCATCCAAATTTTACGGCAGAACAATCCATATGGGTTTCATTTTACTTTTTCGGTGTTGCTGCTTCTGGTCAATGGTTTAACTGGACATTAACCGGCCCGGTCTTACTGATTCTTTTATTCGCAGGTAGTTCCAGTTTTACTGAAAGCATTAGTAAACGGAAATATCCATTCTATGAAAATTATATTCTAAAGGTGCCAAAGTTTATTCCCCTGAGGTTGAAATCAAAACAAGAACAGCATTCAAAATAACAAATGATGATCTCTAGCAAAGATATGAAAAACAGCTATTTTATCATTTCAAAAGATTAACGATCTTCCTGAGGTTGAATATATATTTACAGCCCACAACGGTTATCGCAATGATTTTAAAAACGCAGTAAAAACAGAATTAAAATGAAAATTATACTATTTGGATCTACCGGCATGATCGGTCAGGGAGTTTTGATTGAATGTCTGAATGATGCGCAGATTGAATCGGTAATGGTCATCAACCGGAAACCGGGAAAGCTCAGCCATCCGAAACTAACTGAAATTATTCACGCTGATTTCTTCGATTTATCGCCTGTAAAAAGCCAATTGAGCGGTTATGATGCTTGTTTCTATTGTCTGGGCGTTAGTTCTGCCGGATTAACGGAAAGCGAATACCATAAAAACACCTTTGAGCTCACTACCAAAGTGGCTGAAACATTATTAAGCGCTAACAAAGACATCATTTTTTGTTATATTTCCGGTGCAGGAACCGACAGTTCTGAAAAAGGAAGAACCATGTGGGCACGGGTAAAAGGTAAAACGGAAAATGCTTTATTGCAAATGCCTTTTAAACAGGCATATATGTTCAGACCAGGATTTATTCAACCCCTGAATGGAATCAAGTCACGTACCGGGCTTTATAATGCCATGTATACTATTTTCAAACCTTTTTATTTTCTGCTGAAACATCTTGAAGGAATCGTTACCAATACCCAAACATTGGGAAAAGCGATGATTGTTGCAGCTGCCAAGGGTTATGAAAAGAAAATTCTGGAAAGCAAAGATATCAATGAGATCGTGAAAAGAAACGCCTGACCTGGCCTGAAAAACTTTTTGGTCAGACTTTCAAACAGGGAGCATCCAGCTCCCTGTGATATAAAGGTCAGGTTTTTGAATTCAATGCACTTCAGTACTTTTGCAATAATTTTAAACGGACCGTATAAAAACCGGCAATCTCTAAAAAATAACTGAAAGTAACCTACACAAGATTTCAATTTTAAGAAAAATAATTTCTAAAGATTATTTTAATTCCCCACTGAAAACAATTCGAAGAACTTTATTGGATGTATAATTAAATATTTTATACAAATAGTTTTAAAGTCCTCACTCCCCTATTCTTACACCTTCCGTAATATAAATTCAGGCAATTTAAACCTGTTCATTTTATAAAAATCTGAACATTCTTTTAAAATACATGTTGTAACATATAACGTGAATACAAATACTTATAGTCTGTATTGAATATTCATTCAAATTCAGAAAACTGGAACAAAAAATTAAATATGAATAGTACAAAACCGCTTAAGATTGAAATGTTTTATACATTGACATGTCCTAATTGTAAAATTTTAAAACGAATGCTTGAAGAAGTATTACCAGCCTTCAACGATCAGTTTCAATTTAAAAAATCGTTGGCAAATTCGCCGGTAGGAATAATCAGAACAATGAAGTTGGGCATTCATTCGGTACCTGCTTTACTGATAAACAATGAAATTGTATTCAAATCAGTTCCGACAAAACAAGAATTAATTGATAAACTAAAAACTTACTAAAAATGGAAGAAAAGAAAAAATTAAGATGTCCGCTGGGCGTACCGGGTGCGGCTATAGCCACTATAATTGGTTTAGCCGGAATAATAATTAATGCTATAAATTTCGAATGGTTTGGATTAATGACTTCGCTGGCTTTATTTTTAATTGGCTTACCTTTCATAAGGGTGACTTTAATGGTTCATTCGGCGAATGATCGCCTGGACGAGTTGGAACGCAAAGTAAACGAAAAATAATGAATGATATCTGGAATCAACGGTATGCACAGGAAGCATATGTGTATGGTATAGAACCTAATGAATTCTACAAAGAACAACTTTCAAAACTTCAGCCCGGAAAAATCCTTTTTCCGGCGGAAGGTGAAGGCCGGAATGCAGTCTATGCAGCCTCAAAGGGTTGGGATGTTGTTGCTTTCGACAATAGTGAAGAGGCAAAAAAGAAAGCAGAGAAATTAGCAGAAAAGAACAATGTAAAACTGAATTATCTTATCTCTTCGATTGAAGCATTCGAATCTGCCGAAAACAGTTTTGATGCCATCGTTTTGATTTATGTCCATACCCTGAACCGGGAAGAAAATCACCGCAAATTAATCCGCTTTTTAAAACCGGGAGGGATTTTAATACTCGAAGGTTTTACCAAAAATCAACTCTCAAACAACTCGGGCGGACCACGTGATTTAGCGATGCTTTTTTCTGAAGAGGAATTAAAAAATGATTTTAATACGCTGAAAGATATAAACATATCTGAAGCTGAAATTGAACTTAACGAAGGACAGCTTCATATAGGAAAAGCTTCTGTTGTCAGGATTGCAGGGAAAAAATAAATTTACTTCCAAAATTAAAAATCAAAAAACAACAATATTATGAAAACAGAAATCAGTAAAACAAATAAAATTATTGGCTGGGTAATGGCAGGTTTATTAACTGCATTGTTTTTGTTCAGTGCCACCGGCAAATTATTTTTACATCCGGAACAAATGGATCAAATGAAATTAGGCGACTGGCGAATCATAATCGCAATTGGTGAATTAACTTCTGCCCTGCTGTTTTTATTCCCGAAAACGAATAAAATCGGTACCCTTTTGTTAAGTGCCTATATGGGTGGAGCAATAATTATTCACATGACAGGTGGAATAAGCATTATCATGCCATCAGTTATACTTATATTGGTATGGATTACCGGTTATATCAGAAATCCGGAACTTTTGAGAAATTAATTCAATGAAAATAGAAGATGAAATAAAAGGAAGTTTTCGAAACGACTATCACAAAGGATTAATCAATCTAATGTATACCGTAAAACATTTGAGTTATGACTTTTTGCAATCCCTGAAAAAACACGGATTGACAGAACCTCAATACAATATATTAAAGGTTTTACATGGTTCCCGCTCCGAATGCCCCTTCTCAATCGGCTTTTTAAAAGACCGTATGCTCGACAAGAGTTCCGACGTGAGCCGGATTGTTGATAAACTTTTTGAAAAAGGTTATATCGACAGGAAAGAAAATCCGGCCGACCGCAGACAAAAAGATGTGGAGATAACCGATCAGGGGATTGCACTTTTATCGGGGATGGATGATTGTGAGAATAAGGCAGATACCATTTTAAAAAACCTGACCACCGAAGAAATACGGGAGTTAAACAGGCTGCTGGATAAAATTAGAAATTAATAAATCAGTCCGTTTTAAAAGCTGTGTTTCATGCATTATTTTTATATTTTAAAAAAAACAAACCAAAATGAATCAAACAATAGTTTTAGATAAAAGACCGGTAGGAAAACCGCAATTATCTGATTTTAAATACAGGGATGACGATATGCCTCAAATTGGATCGGACGAAATACTCTTAAAAACAACCTATGTTTCAGTTGATCCATATTTACGGGGCAGAATGCGCGATGCAAAATCGTATGCAGCTCCATTTGAGTTACAAAAACCCATAAGTTCAGGTATTATCGCCGAAGTCACTGAATCAAATCATGCCGGTTTCAGCAAAGGCGATTTTGTATACGGTCTGCTGGAATGGAAAGAATACCAAAAATCCGATGGTAAAGGCTTACTTAAAGTTGATCCCGCAAAAGCACCTCTATCAGCCTATTTGGGGATATTGGGTATGACTGGGCTCACTGCTTATTTCGGATTATCGGAAATCGGCAAACCAATGAAAGGTGAAACACTGGTCGTATCAGGCGCAGCCGGTGCTGTAGGTAGTGTGGCAGGACAAATCGGGAAAATTATGGGTTGTCGTGTTGTGGGCATAGCCGGAACTGACGAAAAGGTGGACCTGCTGAAATCAAAATTCGGTTTTGATGCAGGCATAAATTACAACACCACAAAGAATATGAAGGAAGCTATTGCGGCTGTCTGTCCCGATGGCGTAGATTTGTATTTTGATAATGTTGGTGGAGCTGTCACCGATGGGGTTTTGGCCAACATCAACAAATTTGCACGATTGATTATTTGCGGATCTATCTCCGTTTATAACGAAACTTCTGAGCCTGTGGGGCCGAGAGTGGAATCAGTACTGGTTAAAAACAGCGCTTTAATGCAGGGTTTTATTGTTGGAAACTATGCGTCCAAATTTCCGGAAGCTATGGGTCATCTAACCAACTGGCTGAAAGAGGGAAAACTGACTTATACCGAAACAATTGTGGAGGGCTTTGATCTTATTCCACAGGCTTTTATCGGTCTTTTTGAAGGAAAGAATAATGGAAAAATGATTGTGAAAATATAAAATGAACATCAAAAATTAAAACTTTATGAATAATTTTGAATTTAAAAATCCGACTAAGATAATTTTCGGAAAAGGAAAAATTGCGAATCTCACGAAAGAGATTCCTGTTGATGCCAAAGTACTGTTACTTTATGGAGGCGGAAGTATAAAAAGCAATGGTGTTTACGAACAAGTAAAGACTGCTTTAACATCCTTTGATGTGGTTGAGTTTGGTGGTATACCGGCCAATCCTGAATATGCAATACTTATGGATGCTTTGAAAGTCATTAAAACACAAAAAATCACTTTCCTGTTAGCTGTTGGTGGTGGCTCGGTGATTGATGGCACCAAATTTTTATCGGCAGCCGCTGAATATGAAGGTGAAACACCCTGGGATTTGCTAACATCCGGAATTCCTTCGTTAAAAGGAATGCCTTTTGGATCAGTACTTACTCTTCCGGCAACCGGTTCGGAAATGAATTCGGGTTATGTTCTTACCCGAAAAGAAACGAAAGAAAAATTAGCATCAGGTGGCCCTGCCTTGTACCCACAGTTTTCTATTCTCGATCCGCAAGTGGTGAGTTCAATACCACAAAAACAAATTGCCAACGGTGTGGCTGACGCTTTTACGCATGTGATGGAACAATACATGACTTATCCGGTTGATGGCTTGTTGCAGGACCGTTTTGCCGAAAGTATTTTACAAACCTTGATTGAAGTTGCCCATGCTATATTAAAAGATCCTTCGGATTATAATGCAGCATCCAATTTTATGTGGAGTTGTACCATGGCATTGAATGGTTTAATCGGACAGGGCGTTCCCGGTGACTGGGCTATACATATGATGGGACACGAACTGACAGCCTTGTTTGGAATTGACCATGCAAGAACCCTGGCTATCATAGCACCAAGTCATTACCGCTATAACCTGGAAAGCAAAAAGGCAAAATTAGCCCAATATGCTGAACGTGTCTGGGGAGTAACCGGAGGAACAATCGAAGACAAAGCAAATGCAGGCATTGACAAAACCGAAGAATTTTTCCATTCCATTGGAATCAAAACAACCTTGTCGGAATATACTGCTGAGTTTGCAGGTACTGCTGAAATTATTTCAAAGCGCTTCGTTGAACGCGGTTGGCTGGGCTTAGGTGAAAACCATAAATTGGCTCCGGTTGATGTGGCCAAAATTGTGGAGATGAGCTATTGATTAAAAGTGCCTTAAACAGGCATATAAGTACAGATCCTGATTTATCCGGACTATTGAAAATGCTTTGATTGCAAGCATTAAAGCAAAATTCTTTTACAAATAACAGCGTATAAAGACCAGTAAGCGGTTTGGATACGCTGTTTTTTTATTGCCTATATTTTATAATCCGAAAACAGATTACACAATTTTTTGTTGTATAGTTTAAATCAGGCATTACTAAACAAAAACAAATTTTACTCCTGTTCTGGTAACAGGTAATAGTCAGAATTATCAAACTATACGCTCAAGAGTGCTTTATTCATTATGAAATGTATCATAATATCTTAGTTTCTGTTTTTCTCCGGTTTTCAACTAGCTTTAGCCGGTCCACCCTTTAACACATTTCACGAATGGCGATAGCCCCTTTTGGGGTTGGGGATCAAATTTAAAAAACAATGAACGCAAAAGAATTTAAATATACCAACCAACTGATTCACGAGAGCAGTCCATATCTGCTTCAACATGCTCATAATCCCGTGAACTGGTATCCCTGGGGTACAGAGGCCCTCGACAAAGCCCGAAAAGAAAATAAGTTGATCATTATCAGTATAGGTTACGCTGCCTGTCACTGGTGTCACGTGATGGAACACGAAAGCTTCGAAAGCGAAGATGTCGCCAACTTTATGAACGAAAATTTTGTGGCCATAAAGGTGGATCGTGAAGAAAGGCCGGACATTGACCAGGTATATATGAATGCGGTGCAATTGCTTTCGGGCAGGGGTGGCTGGCCGTTGAATTGCCTGGCTTTACCGGATGGGCGACCCATTTATGGCGGCACCTATTTCCCTAAAGAACAATGGCTGGATATGCTTGCGCAGGTTTCTGATTTTGTGATTCAAAATCCGGATAAGGCCGAACAGCAGGCAAGTCAACTCACTTTAGGGGTTCAGAATAATGAAATGATCTATGCAAATGCGGAAGTACCAACATTTAGTATCAATGATTTGGATGATATTTTCGCCACCTGGAAAAAAGATATTGATTACGTTGAGGGTGGCCATTCACGGGCTCCAAAATTCCCTTTGCCGGTTGGATATCAGTTTCTATTGCATTATCACGCCCTCACACAAAACGAAGATGCTTTTAAGGCTGTCACCATCACACTGGACAAGATGGCGGATGGCGGGATCTACGATCAGATTGGCGGTGGTTTCTCACGCTATTCGACCGATGCAATTTGGAAAGTCCCGCATTTCGAAAAAATGCTTTACGACAATGCGCAACTTGTCAGTTTGTATGCTGCTGCTTATCAAAAAACCAAAAATCCCAAATACAAAACCATAGTTACTGAAACCCTGGAATTCATTCAAAGGGAATTAACCTCCCGTGAGGGTGGCTTTTATGCTTCGCTGGATGCAGACAGCGAAGGTGTGGAAGGTAAGTTTTATGTGTGGACAAAAGCTGAATTACAAAAACAGCTGGGCGATAAAGCGGATCTGATCATTGATTATTATCATGTTACTGACAGTGGTAATTGGGAGGACGGACAGAATATCCTGTTTAAGCAGGGAAACGATAAAGAAATTACCGGTAAATACGATATCACGGAGCAGTCATTGGGGCAACTGATTTTAGAAGCAAAAAAGAAATTGCTGCAGGCCCGGGCGAAGCGCATTCAGCCGGGATTGGATGATAAAATGCTGACTTCGTGGAATGCACTTATGATGAAAGCCTATATTGATGCCTACCGGGTCTTTGATGAAAAAGACTATTTAAGCGTTGCCCTGAAGAATGCGGCATTTATCAATACCCGCATCAAAGCGGCCGGTAACAGGTTAAACCGCAATTATAAAAACGGGAAAGTAACAATCAATGCATTTCTCGATGATTATGCTTTTACCATCCAGGCTTTTATTTCCATCTACCAGGCTACTTTCGATGAGAAATGGCTTGCGGAGGCACAACAACTGACAACTTATGCCATTGAACATTTTTATGACTCCACCAGTGGCATGTTTTATTATACTTCCAATCTGGATCCTTCGTTGATAGCCCGGAAAATGGAGTTGTCTGACAATGTGATACCTTCGTCAAATTCCGAAATGGCAAAGAATCTTTTCATATTGGGTCAATATTTTTATAATGACGATTATATTGAAATGTCCCGGAAAATGGTCAGCAATATTAAACAACATGCTTTGGAAAGCGGAGCTTATTATGCCAACTGGGATATCCTGATGGCGTGGTTTGCAAAAGAGCCCTATGAAGTGGCCATAGTAGGCGATGATTGCGCAGCCGCACGAAAAGAATTTGACAGTTATTATTTGCCTCAGGTGTTTCTATCGGGCGGAAAGACGGAAGGAGATTCTGTGCTGCTCGAAGGAAAATTGATAGCCGGAAAAACTACTATTTACGTATGCCGTAACAAAGCATGTCAGCGACCGGTATTTGAGGTGAAAGATGCAATAAATCAACTATTAAACTAATGATAAGTTAATTTGAAAATCAAAAGAATCAAAGAATTACAATTCATTCAATACGTCAGAATTAGCTTAATACAATACTAAAACAGTTTTCAAAGTGAAGTATCTGGGATAAAGGGAATTTGACTATTTTCCTCCGGTCTTAGTTCTTTGCTCTGTGTTCTAAAATCTAAAAAATATCATGAAAAAAGTATTCATAGTAAGTGCTCATCCTGAGGCAGCTTCTTTTAGTATGAGTTTAAAAAATACTGCTAAAGATTATTTTCTATCCCGTGGACATGAAGTACGGGAGAGTGATTTATATGCCATGCATTTCGATCCAGTTGGTAATAAAGAGGATTTTAAATCATTGATTCATCCTGATTATTTCAAGTATCAGACAGAGCAGCTCAATGCCAATGAAAATGATCTGTTTATTGATGAATTAAAAGTTGAAATGGAAAAACTGGAATGGTGCGATATACTGATCTTCAATTTTCCACTGTGGTGGTTTGGGATGCCCGCCATAATGAAGGGCTGGGTCGACCGGGTATTTTCCATGGGATTTGTGTATGGAGGCGGTAAAGGAGTTTACGGTAATGGTATTTTTGCAGAAAAAACCGCCTTTATCACCCTGACTACCGGCGGGCCTCAACAGGCTTATGGCGAAGACGGCAGAAACGGAGATATCGAGACCATCCTCTTCCCTATCCATCATGGTGTATTTTATTTTGCCGGAATGACTGTATTGCCACCATTTATTAGCTTTGGTCCTGCCCGTGCATCGCATGATGAATTGCAAAATGAAATTGAACGGTATAAAGATTATCTGTACAACCTGGACAGTCTGAAACCCATTTACGGGCACCGGTAAGATTTATCAATATTGAAATAAATTTCTGTGCTTTAATTAAGTATCTGTAAAAATAATTCATCAAAATACCGATAAACCAGTTTACTGCTTCAGTCTTGGTTCCTGGCTCTTGACTCTTGGTTCTATGAATTTAAAACCGTCTTTTCGGAACAGGGCTTTTAAAAACCATAAAATAGTTTATCTTTGCACTTCAAATTGAAAAACAATTCAACTTCAGTAACTTCAACCGGTTGACGTGAATAACTGATTTATAAACACACTGAGCAACAGATTATTTATAAATCATACAAATTTCAACTCCTTTGCAAATGAATGCAGACGCTTGCAATTATTGAGATGCTTCACCCGGGCATTGGATGCCAAACGATAAATAATGTACAAATACAAAAACATCTCTTTTTTCGAAGGACTTAATTCGTTGCGATTTTTTGCTGCTTTCCTGGTCGTCATGCATCATTCGGAGACCATCCGCGAAAAGAACGGGCTTTTTAATTTCGAATGGTTGGGACTTTTTAAAAACGGAGTGCATGCGGTTACCTTTTTCTTCGTGCTCAGTGGCTTTTTAATCACTTACCTGTTATTGAAAGAAAGCCATAAGACCGGTACCGTCAGTATAAAACATTTCTATGTAAAACGCATGTTACGCATCTGGCCACTATACTTTTTACTGGTCATTATCGGGGCATTACTGGTTCCCGAAGTATTTGGACTCCTCCATATCAATTACGTGATGCCCTATACCTTTGGACAAACCTGGTTTTATTTTATTTTCTTCTTACCTGGCTTAGTCACCTTTTTCTTCGGTCATCACCTGTTGGAGCCGCTTTGGTCGATAGGTATCGAGGAAGTTTTCTATTTAATATGGGCTCCGCTTTTTAAAATCGGGAAACATAAAATTTTGCCCATATTATTATCCATTATTGCCCTGAAAATTATCTTGTTGCTCCTGGCTCAGTTTTGGATAAAAGATGCCTTGTTTGTTTATATGGTAAATATTTTCAGTTTTGAAGCGATGTCCATTGGCGGATTGGGAGCTTATTTTATCTTTCACCGGAAGAACGCCCTGTCAGATATGCTATTATATAAGTTACCCGTTCAGCTGATTGTTTATTCAGTTTTAATCATTTATCTGATCTTTCATTCCAATATCGATCACCCGGTGTGGAACTTTTTATTCAGGACGCCCATCATGTCGGGTTTATTCGTCGACTTTCTGTTTCTCTATTTAATCATTGGCGTTTCACTTATCGAGAACAACATTTTTAAATTCAGAAACAAAGTGTTATCGTATTTAGGCGAAATATCATATGGTATTTACATGTATCATTTAATAATTATTTTTGCCATCATACAATTTTTGAAAAAATACCTGATCGGATTAGATCCCGTATTCAGCACGCTTATTTTTTATTCTATTGCTATTGTGTCGGTTATTACAGTTGCTTCGGTTTCAAAAATTGTTTTCGAGAATTATTTTTTAAACCTGAAGAAAAAAGTCGACAAAGAATAAAGAAAGTTTTGAAATCACATAAAAACCGGCTGAATCTCATTATGAAGTTCAGCCTGTTTTATTTTCGAAATTAAAAAAAATCAAAGCAATTAGTTCTCATTTTCGAATGAAGTATGTATATTTGCATTGTAATACAAACCACTGATAACTTCAATGATTATGATATATACCGTAAAAATAAATGACAGCACACCTACCGGTAAACGCATCATAAATGATTTGCGTAAACACCCCAAGACCGTGGAGTTTGAAATTCCTGCCGATAATGGAGTTCCACCAGAAGGATATATGACATTGGATGAATTTGAAAAGGAAGCCTTAAAAACGGTCAACCAATTCTGTGACGAACATGGTATTTATTAGTCGTACAGCAAGCAACGATTTAAGAAAGATTTTGTTAGGTTTGATCAATTGGAAAAAGGTCATACTTGACAGAGAATATTGTATCAATTATGTATCAGAGATTATAAAAGTTTGCAGAAGTATTGATCATCTATCTATACATCTTAATTCAGAATACAGTGCTCATAAAAAATTTGGACAAAAAGTATATAAGTATAAAAGAAACAGAAATACGACCTGGTATATTATTTATGATTATGATAAACCAAATAATATTGTTTATATAAAACATATCAATTCAAACCATACTACAGAATCCCTAATCATATAGTTTATTTTGACCTGATTTCGACTCCCAATATCTCAATTTACAAAAAATATACAATCGGCTGAACTTCCTGCTAAAGTTCAGCCGGTTTTATTGTGATATTAGAAAATTTCAAACAGTTTTGGGATCATTTTCGTAAGAAGTATGTAAATTTGCAATGTAAAACAACTAACTTTTCAAATAATAAACATCATGACCGTAACAGTCAAAATAGATATAAGCACGCCAACTGGTCGTAAACTTGTTCGAGAATTGGAAAAACATAAAACAGTTGTTCAAATTACTTACCCCAAAATATCACATTTGCCGGAAGGAATTGTAACTATGGATGTTGGGATTGAGGAATTTTGGAAGCATCTCGAAAATCGTTTTGGATTCGATTTAAGTAATTATGAAAAAAGCACAATTTCTAAAGACTTAAAGTCATCAGTTGAAGAAGTTGTGTTAGCAAAACAAGGGAAAATAAAACTTAAATCGGCAGACCAATTACTCAATGAGCTATATACTTTACGGATTGGTTAAAGTATATTGTCTAAAAGATTCTATTATCTACTAATAAAAATTCTGCAGAAAACCTGTATTAATAAGTTTAGTTGAATTTGTATGGAAGGTTAATTTGGTTGAAAAGAAAAATTTGATACCTTTGTATTAATAAAACTAAGCTTTATATATAAAACCTGCTTAAAGGATTGAATTTAATTTTTAGTGGTATGGATAATTCATTTAATAGAGACCGGATTATAAATTATTGGATTGAAAGTTCTGATAATGATTTCAAAACTATGATTGATTTATACCAAACTAATAATAATAATTGGGCTTTATTTATGGGTCATCTAGTAATTGAAAAACTGCTTAAAGCTTTGTATGTGAAGGCTAAAGGAGAACACCCACCTTTGATTCATGATTTGAGAAGAATTTGTGAAAAAGCAGGCATCGAACTTGATATTTCACAACAAGTTGTTTTAGATAGTATTTCAAGATTCAATATTAATGCCCGATATGATGATTATAAACAAAGCTTTTATAAATTATACACAGATAACTTTACTACAGAATGGATAGATAAAATAAAAAACAGCAGATCATGGATAAAATCGATGCTTTAAAAATAAGTAGAAAATACCTGAGACGTGTTCAAGAAGCAAATCTGGATTTTTCAGAAGCCTGGTTGTTTGGGTCGTTTGCAAATGGGAATCAGCATGAAAACAGCGACATTGACATAGCCATTGTTCTTAAAGATAATATCATTCATACTTTTGACACGGATGTGAAGCTAATGGGAATACGAAAAGGAGATGAAACACTAATTGAACCTCATGCATTTACAAAGGAAGAATTTGATAATAATATCCCGATTGTAAGTCAAATTTTAAAGTATGGTGAGAGAATTAAAATGTAAGGACTTTGAAATCAATCAACAAATCAATTCATTGTAATATTAAAAACCGGCTGAACCTCATAAAGAAGTTCAGCCGGTTTTTTTTCAATAGTGACGGCTTAACTATACAATTAGGAATAAGATTACAAGTGAAGCCGTCACTATTGATAAGATTTTCTACACCAGTCTGCGTATCAAATCTTCCTTTTCGCCGTAAAGCATATCGATTACGGGTATTTCAATCATAGTATAAGCGCCCGCTTTGGTCCGCATGCTGGCACGTGCGCAGGCAACCAAAACCTGACCGGTAAGGGCCGGATTGTTGATTTTCATATTGAATTCGAACAATTGATTGTAGGTAGTTCCCGAAACACCTTTGCGAACCATGCTTACGCCATGTCCCATATCAATCAGGTTGTCCACATTATCCACATGAGTCACGTGTGTTTCGTCGTGTGCAAAGTATTCATCTGATTTAATATTATTCGCTACCGTTTTAAAATCATGCCCGTCTTCTACTTCGATATAAACCATGCGTCGGTGGATACCTGTTCCGGTAGGAATAGTCATCGAAAGGGCTTTTTTCACGCCGGCAATGGCTTTAACGGCTACCGTGTGCCCCATGCTCATGCCTGGACCGAAATTTGTATACGTGACACCTTTAGGGGCAATCGCTTCGAGCAATGCACGGACGACAGAATCGCTGCCCGGATCCCAACCGGCCGAAATAATAGAAACTGCATTGTTAGCCTGGGCAACTGCTTCCAGTTCCTTGCGTAAATGCCAGATACCACCATGAATATCAAAACTATCGACCGTATTAATGCCCAAAGCCAATATTTCTTTCGCTAATGCAGCAACTTTTCGGGTGGGTGTACATAGAATGGCAACATCAACATTTGCTAACTTTTTGATATTGTCAACAATTTCCACACCGGCTAATTCAGCAGGTATATTTCCCAAAGAGCTTACACGACGCACAACTCCGGCTACTTCAAAATCGGGAGCCGATTGCAGGGCTTCCAATACCGATTTTCCGATATTACCATAACCAACTATGGCAGCACGAATTTTTTTCATATTCTTTTTAGTTTTATTGTTTTAAGAGGAACAAAGGTACTTCAAATAAATTATTCTAAAGAGTACTTTTTCCCCCGGTATTTATAGAAAGCTTATTTAAACCCCCTTTAGGAGGCAGGGGGTCATTTCTCAAACAACTTCTTCAGCAGATCCGGGCGTTTCAACTTGTTCAAATCACGGATGATCGCGTTTTTGTACTCGCTTTTATACCAGAAAAAGAACTTCCGTTGTTCCAGCTTTTCATCTTTGCTTTTAGCGGTGAAAATCGGTTCCAGTGTGTATGGATGAAAACCCGAATAATAGATTTCGGTGGCCAGAGTCATGGGTGTTGGCGTGAAATCCTGCACCTGTTCCAGTCTGAAGTCGAATTTCTTCGTCAATACAGCCAGATCAGCCATATCTTCGTTGTGACAGCCCGGATGACTGGAAATAAAGTAAGGAATCAATTGCTGATTCAGTCCTGCCTCGCGGTTGATGCGCTCGAATTGTTTCTTAAACTCTCCAAAATATGCAAATGAAGGCTTCCGCATCATGTTCAGCACAGCATCCGAAGTATGTTCCGGTGCAATCTTCAATCGTCCGGAAACATGGTTCGTGATTAATTCGCGAATATAGTCGGAATGACTCTTATTGGTTTCATGATTCTTCGTGTCGCTCAAGAGAATATCGTACCGGACTCCACTGCCGATAAATGATTTTTTAACTCCGGGAATCTGATCCACCAACCGGTAAATATCCAGCATGGGATTGTGATTGGTATCCAGATTAAAGCAAACCTTCGGAAAGATACAGGAAGGCTTTCGGCATTGATGACAAATGTGCATTTTAATACCCTTCATGCCGTACATATTGGCTGATGGACCGCCCAGATCGCTTATATAACCTTTGAAATCGGGCATGGCGGTAATTTGTTTCACCTCTTCCAGGATGGATTCTTTGGAACGCGAAACAATGTGTTTGCCCTGATGCGCAGAGATGGTACAAAAAGAACAACCACCAAAACACCCCCGGTGCATATTCACCGAAAACTTGATCATCTCATAGGCCGGAATGGCTTTGCCTTTGTATTTAACGTGCGGCAGACGCGTGTAGGGCAAATCGTAGGACTCATCCAGTTCGGCCGGAGTCAGCGGATCGTAAGGCGGATTCACCACTACCCAACGGTTCCCGGTCTTCTGGAGCAAACGTGATGCATAGTATTTATTCGATTCCTGCTCTATATACTTGAAATTGGATGCGTAAAGCTTTTTATCGGTCAGGCATACATCGTGCGGCACCAGGGTAATATCTTTCCATTTTGGATGACCGGGAATTTCTTTCGATAAAAATGAAGTCTGCGGAATATCAGTCATTTCGGCAAAAGTCTTACCCGCCTTCAACTGAAGTATCACTTCTTTGATGGGCTTCTCCCCCATTCCGTATACCAGCAAATCGGCTTTTGTATCCACCAGAATGCTGGGCATCAACTTATCCGACCAGTAATCGTAATGCGTAAACCGGCGCAGGGAGGCTTCAATGCCGCCTATCACCAACGGAACATCGGGATAGAGTTTTTTGATGATATTGGCGTAAGTGATGGTCGCATAATCGGGTCGCATGCCCTGTTTTCCATCGGGGGTATACGCATCATCCGAACGGAGGCGTTTGTTGGCGGTATAATGATTTACCATCGAGTCCATATTCCCGGCCGAGATGGCAAAGAACATGCGCGGCCGTCCCATTTTCTTAAAATCGCGCAAATCGTCACGCCAGTTGGGTTGTGGCACTATGGCTACCTGCAGGCCCTGTGCTTCGAGTATACGTCCGATGACGGCAGCAGCAAAGGCAGGATGATCGATATAGGCATCGCCGCTGAAAAGCACGACGTCCACTTCGTCCCAGCCCCGCAGCTCAAGTTCTTTTTTAGTGGTGGGCAGGAAATCGGTAAGTTGAAATATCTTTGATTGCATATAGTTTTCTGTAAAAAACACTTCTGACCCTTTTTGGTTCAGATGATTAATTTAATGTTACAAAGGTACTGAATTAATCGCTACTGATAAACTGCCTTTTAATTGAGTGCTTAAGTTAAAGAAAAGTGTAACTAATGAATCAGAATGGGATTAGCGATTTACAAACAGCGGGTATTTATTGCCATTAGCGCGATTTGGAAATCGCGAAACCCGTAACGGCAGGGAGGCTTAATCTGTATTTGGCAAATAAGGAACTTAAATCAGGGAAATACATTCATTGTGAAAAAAATCTTTTATATTTGTCGTGAAAATCAGCTGATAAAACATTAAAGTAAACATATTATCATTAATATAAAGCAGGTGAATAATCTATTGAAATAAATAATACAATTAAAATCTAATTAAAATGATATGAAAAAACTAATTACAACCTGCCTGTGCATTGGTCTTATTGCCATGCTACAGGCTCAATCAACAAAAAGTATTCAGATACAGGTGAATGCTTCCAAACAAATTGCGACGGTAACTAAAATGTTTAACGGTACCAATATTGAGGACCTGAACAACCAGACAAACGGAGGTATCTTCAGCCAGCTACTCCACGGAGAGGCATTCGAAGAGAATATCGACATTGACTTCCTCAATCTACCGGTTGCAGATTATGTGAAAGTATATGTGATTTTAGACGAAAACAAACGTCCTCACCTCCTGTCGGTTGCCAACAGTTACACACGGGTGAACTGGAATAATCTGGGTGAAAAATACGACTTCAACTCAAAAGACATCTATAACGCTGTGGAACAGGCTACGCAACCACGTAGACAAAGAAACGGGGAAATAGCTGCCCCGCAACCTCCCTTACGCATCGGGAACCTAAAATTCTATGGTCGTTTTATGACTTATGACAGTATCTCCAATGATATTCGCACCATCATGCTTGACCGCCTCAACGGCAATGAACAGATTAGTCGATACTGGAATAAGATTAGCTCAGCTGAAACGAAAGGCCGGTTTGAACTCAAAAGAGGCGGTGCTTATATGGGACGTCAGGATCAGATAATCAGTTTGCAAAGCGGAAGCGGTGAATTCGGTATCTACAACTCCGGTCTCAACAAACAGGGAATAAACCTGGTTGACGGGAAATTATATGACGGCATTCTGAGGGTAAAAGCTCTAAAACCGACCACCATTTTCCTCTCGCTTCGTGACGAACAAGGTAATGTATTGGCAGAAACACCGTTTAAACTCAAAGGAGACGGCACATTCGAAAAAGTATTATTCGAACTTACTCCGAATGCGGGAACTGCAAAAGGTCGGTTTGGAATTACTATAAAAGAACCGGCTGAGATCGAACTCGGATTTGCATTCCTGCAACCCGGTGAATGGGGACGTGTAAAAGGTTTTCCTGTCCGTAAACAATTTGTGGATGCCCTTAAAAAGCAGGGAATTAAAGTAATACGCTATAACGGCTCCATGGTTGATGTTGGTGCTGACACCTATATGTATCGCTGGAAAAAGATGATCGGACCGGTTGATGAACGTAGAGTTTGTTTCCGTAGTGGTTTCAATCCTTATGCTACACATAGTTTTGGCGTGGTTGAGCTATGCCAGTTTGCAGAGGCATTGGGCGCACAGGCCATGATTGGAATGAGCATGGACGAAACCTATGACGATATCAGGGATTTTGTGGAATATATGAACGGCCCGGTCACCACCAATTGGGGCAAACTTCGTGCTGATCATGGTCATCCCCTACCCTATAATCTGAAATATATTGAAGTCGACAACGAAAGACCGATGACACGCGGATATGTGGAATGCATGAAGAAATTTGCTCAGGCAGCCTGGGAAGTTGACCCCGAAATGCACATCATGGCTTCCCTGAATATCGGTACCAATCCAACCAGTTATGCAAGAGGTGGCGATCAGTATAAATTAGCTTCCGAACTGTTTGGCTGGTTTGTCAGCAAGGGTAAAGCCGACCGGATGGTTTGGGATCCTCATTACAGCGGTGCCATCAATTTTGTCAACAATCCCGGTTTCACGCGCGAAATGGGTATTGATTTGCAATCCGAACTGGCCAAAGATTATCCGGGGAACAAACTGACCCTCTGTCCCATGGAAGAAAACGGCAGCCGGTGCGATTGGGACCGCGGATTGGCTCATGCACACAACTGGAATGCCCTGCAACGTTACGGAAACTCATTTACAGCATTAGGCACGGCCAACACTTTCCAGCCTCACGGGCAACATTATATGTGGGATCAGGGACGGGTACATTTTACCTCCAATGAGATATGGTTCCAACCCTCGGCTTATATCGACGAAAAGATGTCGGCAGATTGGTTGCCGAATGTAATTGAAGCCACAAGCAGCATGGATACTGTGTTGGACGTTACGGCAAAGATCAATGACAAAAAAGACTCGCTCTCCATTTATGTGCTAAACCTCACCAACACGCCACAGAAAGCGGTACTTAATGTTGATGGTTTCAAAGTGACAGGGAAAGGCGGTACATGGGTAATTGGCGATTGTGAACTCACCGGATTCAATACGGTTGAGAACAAAGAAGCTGTTGCCCCGAAAACAGGAAGTATAGCATTCAGTAAAAAGGATATGACCTATACCTTCCCCAAATATTCCTATACGGTTTTCACACTCAAAAAAACAAAATAAAACTTCTGGTCATTCATTTAAAGCCCGGACTGTCATATGGATAGTCCGGGCTTTAATTTTTACAGCTACCTCGTTGGTACAATTCATCGTGATTTTACAAAGCTAAAAGTATTAAAATCATTGATTTAACCGAAACATATCGTGAAATAGCCAGTAATATAACACAAACGCACATTTCAGCTGGTTCATACCGGATAAAAACTTATACAGTCTTTTGATGTTATAATTTTAAAATTCAATAAAATAGAATAACTTTGTGGTTGAAAAGATGACAACACGAAATCAGTAACCCTATTATCAAATGAATATGACAAATACGCTGAGTACGAAAGAGAAATCGGTGCATATCAATATCGATTCAAAGTATTATGGTGCCATTGCCGAAATCGGTGGCGGACAGGAAACTGCCCGGCATTTGTTTCAGGCAGGTGGAGCTTCGAATACAGTGGCCAAATCAATCTCGGCTTATGATAAATTATTCAGCGATCATTTTTACAATCAGGGAGCACCCTCCCGGTATGTGGCCGAAGACAGGGTAAAGAAAATGGTTGATTATGAATATGGTGAGCTGATAGAAATCCTGGATAAGAAAAACAGCCAAAAATTCTTTGCTTTCGCCAACACGGTTGAAACGCTTAATTTCACAAAGACAAATCAGGGAAACGGATGGCTGGGCATAGCCGTTGAAGGAAGTGACAGGCACCACCCGAATAAGATTTTCATTCATGTGAAGTTGCACGAAAATGATACTTTATTACAACAATATACCCTGGGGACTTTGGGCATCAACTTAATTTATGGTGGCCTTTTTCAATGGGAAGATCCCCGGAAAATCCTGCTGTCGTTACTCGACAATTTAGATACCGATCGTGTGGAAGTGGATTATGTGTATGTGGAAGGTCCCGATATGGACTGGGTTGATAACCGCTTGCTCAATCTGATGCTGGTGAGCAATGATATGACTCCGGCCATTATGTTCGACCAAACTGGTAAAGTTCAGCAACCCGGTGATATGCTGTATAAAAAAAATGTTATTGTATTGAGAGGTTATTTCAGACCGATCAATAACCTGGGAATGGAATTTATTGAGGACAGTCTGGTTAATTTTAAACGGGATGAAGATTACAAATCGGATAATACCATAGCATTTTGTGAAATTTCTTTGAAATATCTGATGCAAAATGAAAAAGTTGACGAAAAAGACTTCCTGCACCGGGTTGATTTGCTCAACATGATGGGTCAAAGCGTTATGATTTCGAAATTTTACCGGTATTTTCAATTGGTTAAATACTTTGCCCAGTTTAAACTGATCAAGCTTCGCATAGTTGTTGGATTACCCACTTTCGATAAAATTCTGGACAAATCTAATTATACCGATTTGCGGGGAGGTTTGCTAGAAGCCACCGGAGCTTTGTTTCAGGAGAATGTAAAAGTGTACTTATATCCCTACATTGATATGAATTCCGGTAAAGTGATCTATCCGGAAGATTCACATTTTTCGGAAGAAAACAGCTTGCTTTGGCAATATCTGAATGTCACAAAGAAAATTCTTATTCTGAAGAGTATTCCACCTAAGAACCTTGAGATCAGCTCGGAATATATAGCCAAACTAATAGAAAACGGGGATGAAAGCTTGATTAATTATGTTCCTGAAAAAGTCTTTCAGCATATTAAGGATAACAAATTATTTGGTTATAACCGGAATAAAGAGAACCTGTCTCTTTGACATTCATTCGGGCAATTCTTAAATTAAAAATTAGTACAGCATAAGCAAAACTAAATTCAAATAATACAACTAATGAGAAAGTTTTTCAATATTTTTTTTCTTCTTGCGTTAATGCAATCTGTCCCGGCACAACACAGCAATGTAAACAAGTTATTATACGGTGTCGCTTATTATGATGAATACATGCCAGCTGAACGCCTGGAAAAAGATATCAAAATGATGAAAGAGGCAGGTATCAATGTGGTTCGCATTGCAGAATCGACCTGGAGCACAGTAGAACCACAGGATGGAGTGTTTGACTTTACGCATATCGACAGAGCGTTAAATGCCATGCATAAAGCAGGAATAAAGGTGATTATTGGAACGCCGACGTATGCAGTACCTACCTGGCTGGTACATAAATATCCCGATGTATTAGCCATCACCCCGCAAGGAAAAAACCAATACGGTCCCCGTCAGAACATGGATATTTCGAATAATAACTTCAGGTTTCATGCCGAACGGGTGATCCGGAAAATAATGGAGCACGTAAAAGACCATCCTGCCATCATTGGTTATCAGTTAGACAACGAGACAAAAGCTTATAACACAGCCGGTCCTGAAGTACAAAAACGCTTTGTTGAATATATGAAGGCTAAGTTTGTTTCGCTTGACAGTATCAATCGTGCCTTCGGACTTGATTACTGGAGCAACCGGATTAATAGTTGGGAAGATTTTCCTTCGATGGTAAGCTCAATTAATGCAAGTCAGACATCCGAATTCGCTAAGTTTCAACGCAAGATGGTGACAGATTATCTGGCATGGCAGGCAGCTATAGTAACCGAATACAAGCACCCTGAACAGTTTCTGACTCAGAATTTTGATTTTGACTGGAAAGGCTTCTCTTACGGCATTCAAACAGAGGTTGACCATTTTGCTGCCTCTAAAGCATTGGATATTGCCGGCGTGGATATTTACCATCCGACACAGGATGCTTTAACAGGTTTGGAGATTTCTTTTGGAGGCGATGTGGCCCGGTCAATGAAAGCCGGTAAAAATTACCTGGTCCTGGAAACTGAAGCGCAAGGTTTTCCTGAATGGGTTCCCTATCCCGGACAGTTACGATTGCAGGCCTTTAGTCATTTAGCCTCAGGTGCCAATATGGTGGAATACTGGCACTGGCATTCAATTCATAATTCAGCTGAGACCTACTGGAAAGGATTGTTGAGTCATGATTTTGAACCGAACCCAACTTATGATGAAGCAAAAACCATTGGTAAAGATTTTCAACGACTTAGTTCTTATCTTTTAAATCTTACGAAAAGGAATGAGGTCGCAATACTTTTCAGCAATGAAGCGATGTCAGCATATAACTCATTCAGGCCAGGCAGGTTGAGCTATAATGATGTGTTACGGCAGATGTATGATGCGCTTTACAAAATAAATGTCGGGGTTGATTTTGTCGATCCAACCAGTACGCATATCGAAAAGTATAAAATACTGGTTGTACCTGCTTTATACGCTGCACCCGATACTTTACTGGAGCGATTGAACCGCTATGTAAAAAATGGTGGCCGTATTGTGTACAGTTTTAAAAGCGGTTTTTCGGATCAAAATGTAAAGGTGAGGACCTGCGTTCAACCGGGAATTATCAGCGAAGCCTGTGGAATCAATTACAGTCAATTCACCGTGCCTCAAAATGTATCACTAAAAGATGATCCATTTCTGGTAGGAAGTGGCAACAACAATGTAAATACGTGGATGGAATTAATCACTCCAACCACTGCAAAAGTACTCGCATACTACGATCATCCTGTTTGGGGTAAATATGCAGCCATCACGCAAAACAGCTATGGCAAAGGCACTGCAACCTATATTGGTTGTGCGACCAGTAATCAGGTGATAGAAAAAATCCTGGCTAACGAAGTGAAAAATGCAGGTTTATGGGGAGAAGCTCAAAAATTGTATTTTCCGGTAATTACGAAAGATGGTTTAAATGAAAGGGGCAAAACAATACGTTATCTTTTCAACTATTCTTCGAAACCGGTCAGCGTGTTGTATACTTTTGAAAACGGTCGTGAATTATTGTCTGACAAAGCTGTAAATAAAAACAATATGCTGGAGATTGATTCCTGGGGATTGAAAATTATTGAGGAGCAATAAACTACACGTTGAGCAGTCTGAAATGAAAATAACAAACCATCCCGGAACTGCCAGTTAAATGAAGGCATATAAATAACAAAACTCCAATGAGAAAATTAAAACTTCAAATACAAATTACCATTGACGGATTTATTGCCGGACCAAGCGGTGAAATGGATTTTATGGTGTCGGATTGAGACGATGAACTTATAAATTATACAACAGAAATAACTGAGTCCGTTGATTGTATCGTTCTCGGAAGGAAACTTGCTGAATTGTTTATTCCTTACTGGGCTACCGTTGCAGCAAATCCCGATCACCCGGAATTTACTGCCGGTAAGATATTTACGGATACAGATAAAGTTGTTTTTAGTAAATCACTTGATAAGTCAATATGGGACAAAACCGTTTTAGCATCAGGTGAACTTGCTGACGAAATCAATAAACTAAAAGAACAAGAAGGTAAAGATATCATCGTTTATGGTGGTGCGACCTTTGTATCCGCACTGATCAAACAAGGATTGATTGACGAATTTCATTTATTCATCAATCCAACTGCCATTGGGAACGGAATGACAATTTTCAAAGATCTAAACAATATTCAACATTTGAGATTAGTAAAATCTCAGGCTTTTGACTGTGGAATCGCTGTGCTTAATTACCAGCTGAAACGCAACTAAGGAACAAGGCAGATAAAAATAATCCTCCTGGCACCCACTCCGTTCAATACTTTCAATTGATTAAACGGTTACATTTTACATTACACATAAGAATAGAACCTGCTTGCGGTAAGTAGGTTCTATTCTTATCTTAATCAGATTGTCTATTTTTTAGTTCTTGATTTAGAATCGGGGATTATATTGAATATTCTGTTCATATTGGGTGATTCAAGACAAATAAAACCAAAAAGTCTACCTCTTTAATTAATTACACCCCCTTTTATCTGATCGGATACCATTATCTTTGCTTTTTTGAAATACAACTACAAACCCCTCATGAATGTCAGCGGTTTTCATTCCTCCGGTTTTCATTCATTAAATAAATTGTAAGCATTTAAAAGCAGGATATAACCGAATCATTATTATATAAATAAATCTAATCCATGACAAAATCATTTTCTTTTTTCTCTAAGATTTCAACGGTAAAGTTATTGCTATTATTTTCCCTATTTTTTTCCGGATTTCTGTTCGCTGAAAACACGTCAGCCTTTCCGGGTGCGGAAGGTTTCGGACGTTATACAACAGGTGGCCGGGGCGGTACAGTGTATCATGTAACTTCAACAGCCGATGACGGATCGGAAGGTACATTTCGATGGGCGCTGAACAAAGCCGGCAAACGCACCCTGGTTTTTGATATTTCCGGGACAATTCATTTAACGTCGGCTTTAAGTATCTCCACGGGAAATATAACCATAGCCGGACAGACTGCACCGGGTGATGGAATCTGTATCGCAGATTATCCGTTTACAATTAATGCAAGTAATGTAATCATTCGTTTCATTCGTTTCAGACTCGGGAATCTGAATGTAGCCTATCACGAAGGGGATGGATTGGGTGGCATGGATCAGCAGAATATCATGATAGACCACTGTTCTGTCAGCTGGAGCATCGATGAAGGTTGTTCGGTTTATGGAAATAAAAACATGACCCTGCAATGGAGTATTGTTTCTCAGAGCCTGCGTAACTCCGGTCATGCAAAAGGTGCTCACGGGTACGGCGGAAACTGGGGAGGTTCGGGTGCCAGTTATCACCACAACCTGCTTTGCCACCACGACAGCCGCACACCACGCCTGGGACCCCGTCCCGGTACTCAGACCGACGAACGAATGGATATGCGAAATAATGTGATTTACAACTGGGCGGGAAACGGTTGTTACGGTGGCGAAGGGATGAAGGTAAATATTGTGAACAACTATTACAAACCCGGTCCGGGCACAAAAACAAGAAGTACTACTATACAATCCAGAATTGCCGCCATCGGAATCCGGACAACGGCTTATTGCACTACCTATCCGGCCTTTACTCCTATGCTGCATGTTTGGGGAAAATACAATGTTGACGGTAATTTCATGAATGGATTTACAGATGTGACTGCAGATAACTGGACCAAGGGAATCTATGCCCAGATTTCGAATTCAAGTGTAGATAATTTGTTTACTGCAACGACCAAAGATAGCCTGAAATTAGCTGCGCCCATTGATTATATTTACACCACAACACAATCACCAGCGGTAGCTTACGATAAAGTGCTGCAATATGCCGGCGCTTCACTATCCCGCGATTGGGTGGATACATTGATGGTTTACGATGCGCGTAATGGTGTGGCTTCGCACACAGGTACCGGAAGCGGGGATGTGTACGGCATCATCGATTCACAGGAAGATAACAAACCTGCAAATGCTGCCAGCGGCTGGAATGCCTGGCCGGTTCTGAAAAGCACAAGCTGCCCCACCGATACCGATCGGGATGGAATACCGGATGTATGGGAAACAGCCAACGGATTGAACCCGAATAACGTGTCGGACGCCATCACACTCCGGAGCGACGGCTATACAATGCTGGAAGTTTATATGAACAGTATTGTAGCCGGCATTATGAATGCTCAAAACGAGGGTGGGATAGCCACAGGTTATATTGTAGATGACAGCAAAGCAACAACTAAAAATATAACTTTGTCGCAAAGCTCTTATGTCGGTACTTCCGGTGCCTCATCGCCATGGCTTTTTGATGGAGGTTACAGCATTACCAATAGTAATTCCAAGGCCTATGCTACCGGTAGTGAACTGGGCATCAAATTTTCTACTGCTGTACAATTTACGGTACATTTACCAACCGGTATAGTGGTCGACAGTGTTAAGTTTACTGGTTACGATAACTATAACGGGGCAGATTCTTATTTAAGCGAAATGAACGGAACGATGTTCGGTACGACCGATTATTTATTTACTCAAAAAGATGTAAGCGGAAATTATACTGTTTGCAGTCACACCATACCCTTACCCTCACCTGCTTCCGGTTCTTTTTCATTTACTTTTGGAGGCAACCAGGTTGTCCTGTCAGTTATCTTATCTACAAGAACTTCAACAGGCATTCGAACAACAACCCTGCTTTCTGCCGACCCCAATGCGACGGTAAACGTTTACAATATGGATGGACGCCTGATTCGTAACCGTGTTTTGCGACACCAGTCGGTTGAAGGATTACCTAAAGGTATTTATTTAATTGACCGACAGAAAATCATCGTCAATAAATAGATTCCGGTATAATTTTATTCATACGGAAACAGGATTCAATATTGAATAAAAACCGGCATTAAACTGACTGATTTTTACTATTCCATTTTAAAATAAATATTTAGCTGATAGATTTCAACTAATTTCAACAGCCATGCTGTCCGGGATTGCATACCCTGACAGCGTGGCCTTTTTTATACATTTGTTATATCTCATCAAAACACCTTTATTGTGAAAATAAACATTTATATTTGTGCTTAATTTATCAAAACAACAAAACATCTACTATTATGCAGCTCCTGAATGTGCTGTTTTTCTAAAGAAACAAACAGGCAAACCATGCATAGAATGTCATACAGCTACAATTCTGACTGCCCGTTGTCGGGATTTGTGATTATTTTTCAAGTCAAGCGCTAATAAATAATGTTTTAATCTATGAACAGAGAAAATATAATAGTTAAGAACGCCCACACAAATAATCTTAAGAATATTGATGTTGAAATACCCAAGCACAAGCTTGTAGTGTTTACAGGGATCTCCGGTTCAGGCAAATCATCCTTGCTGTTCGATACCATTTACACCGAAGCACAAAGGCAGTTGATTGAGACATTCAGTACTTTTGCCAGAGCACGTTTGCCCAAACTTTCACGTCCCGATGTGGATGATATTCAAAATTTATCGACAGCAATCGTTATTGACCAAAAACGAATGGGCAATAATTTGCGCAGCACCGTTGGCACTGCCACTGAAATAAATACTTATTTGCGGTTGCTTTTTTCACGTATCGGCAAACCATTTATTGGCCCCTCTTTTCTGTTGTCGTTTAATCATCCCGAAGGAATGTGTCCGCATTGCCATGGTTTAGGAAAGCAAATACAAGTGGATATAAACATGCTGTTGGACAAGGAGAAATCAATTTACGAAGGAGCCATCATCTATCCGGGCATGCAGGTGGGAAGTTGGTTCTGGCGGGAATTAACCTCCATCGATATGTTTGATATCCATAAAAAGCTGAAGGATTTTACAGAAGCAGAGTTTAACAAACTATTATATACCGAGCCTATCCTGATAAACAAACAGCATGGAACAGGTACCTATTCCAAAACTTATGAAGGGATTGCACGGAAACTGGAAAAAAGTGTAAAAGGAAAAGCCGAAGATGAAGCACCGGAGGAGGAAAAGGATGCCTATAAAAAATATATCATTTATTCCGATTGCAATTTTTGTAATGGAACACGCCTGAATGAACGGGCTTTATCTGTAAAGATCAAAGAAATTTCAATTGCCGGTTTATGCGCGATGGAACTTACGGAGGTATTGCCTTTCCTTTCATCCATAGACGATGAAATTGCCATCCCGATAACGCGTAAGGCTCAGTTTCTTCTCGAACAGCTGATAGAAATAGGTGTTGGATACCTGTCGTTGAACAGGTCGGTAGCAACCCTCTCGGGTGGCGAATCGCAACGGGTAAAAATGGCCCGCCAACTCGACTGCAACCTCGTTGACATGCTGTATGTATTGGATGAGCCTTCAATTGGTCTTCATCCAAGAGATACAGACAAATTAATTTCAATATTAAAAAGGTTACGGGATAATGGAAACAGCGTATTTGTTGTAGAGCACGACCCTGATATCATACGTGCAGCGGAATGGATTATTGATATTGGCCCAAAAGCTGGAACAGATGGCGGTCGGCTTGTTTATTCCGGCGAACCGCAGGGATTATTCAGTACAAACAGTATAACCGGGAAATTCCTGTTAAATGACCCAAAGGCAATTGTACAAAGGAAACCGGCCAAAGAATTTATGCTTATTGAAAATGCCAGTGTAAATAACCTTAAAAACGTATCGGTTAAAATTCCGGTTGGGGTGCTTACCTGTATTACCGGTGTTGCAGGAAGCGGGAAAAGCAGTCTGATCCACCAGGTATTCCTGAAACAATACCCTGATTCTATTGTAATTGATCAGTCGGCTATCGGTAAATCATCGAGAGCCAATCCGGCAACCTATACCGGCATATTTGATTTTATTCGTAAAGAATTCGCTCAGGCCACAGGAGCTGATGCATCACTTTTCAGCTTTAATTCAAAAGGGGCTTGCCCGAAATGTAATGGACAGGGGCTGTTGAGCTTCGAACTTCATTTTTTAGATGCAGTTAAAACCATTTGCGATGAATGCGAGGGGAAGCGCTACAAACCCGAAGTGCTTGGTTTGAAATACATGAATAAAACCATTGCCGAAGTTTTGGACATGTCGGTTGACGAGGCTTTTCAGTTTTTTACTTCCGGAAAAATAAACAAACAATTAAAAGTTTTGCAGGATGTGGGTTTAGGATACTTAAAGATTGGACAATCGTTAAGCTCACTATCCGGAGGAGAATCTCAGCGGTTAAAGATTGCATCCGAGCTTCATAAGGTGGGTAATTTATATGTTATGGACGAACCGACCACCGGATTACACATGTCGGACATTCAACGTTTATACAGGATAATCCGCTCACTCGCAGATAAAAACAATACCGTGATTGTGATCGAGCATAATCCGGACATCATTAAATATGCCGACTGGATAATAGATATGGGCCCGGAGGGTGGCAGACAAGGCGGTGAAGTGCTTTTTCAGGGTATTCCGGAGGATTTAGTAAACTGTGAAAACTCCTACACAGGGAAATACCTTCATAAAATGCTATAGCCGGATCAGCTTGCAATTCCTTTTCCACAGACTCACAGGCCGAAGCTAAACCGGTATCTTCGATTTTCGTCTGTGTGTGAATTTTAATTTGGGACACGAGAATTTTCGTGGTTATGTGTCCATTTTTATGCAAATTGAACGATGTAAATTTACCTGTTTCGTTCGTTGCAAAACCCAATAAATATACAAATGCCGGTAATTTTAAAAATAACAAGCTGTTTATGAAACGCAATATAATTCTCTTTATTTGTTTACTAACCTTACTGTTTTCTGTCATTGCAACCGAAAAAATTAATCCACGTTATTTTAATAACAGTCATGACATCCAATCATTATCCGCCTGGGGTCCTTATTCCAAACGGTATGCAGGCATTTCACATGTTGCTGATCTGAAAAGTGGCATACGCTTTGATTTTTCAGTAATGCCGGGTTATTATCGCAATAAACAATCCGTACCTGCCGTACTTTTCGAATCGTCTTATTTCCCCTGGAATATCAACCCCGAAATGACACGCATCACCTATCGTTACGAGATGGAATGGAAGGACCGGGTTTATGTGGACGCAACCTATCACGTAATTGACAGTACACAGGTTCTTGTGGAGATAAAATGTGTAAACAACTCTCCCACTGTTCAGAATCTGACGCTCAACAACATGGCCTATATTGATTATTCCGAAACCTATCCGGAAGTCAAAGCCCTTCATCCGGAAGGATTGCAATGGACCAATGCTACCGACTACATTTCTGCCGAGCCGGCGAATATGTTCCCCCAATACAATCTCGTTTTCGATGGCTGGATGCGTTTTGAAGAACGGAGCAGCAATTCGGTTGATGGCAGTCTGTTGGCAAAAAACTTCGGGCAAAACAAGGGTGATCAGGTTGTCTATAATATTATGATTCCCCGGGGACAGGAAAAAGGGTCGCTCTGTTTTCGCTATCGTGTCAGGCCGGGGAAACAAGCCCGTTTCTTAGCCAAAGGATTAATAAATACTTCGCTGAATTTCATCGGAACCGGCCGGTTTGAAACATTAAAAGTTCCGTACACGGCCACTTCGGGCAGTAATTCACTGGAACTGGTTTCAGAGGGTGACAGCGCTTTTGAGTTGGATGGCTTTTATTCCGGTAACAGCGAATCAATTACCAGACTTGAATTTGTCAACAATCCCCGTTCCTTTACCCCCCGAATAGAAAAAGACGAAAAGGAGCAGGATATTCTTTTGAAATATCCCGATTGCGACAGCTATTACGGCATATCCTGGAATTTCCCGAACTCAGAAATACGGGAGATATTGAATGATGAGCTGGAATCATTTTTCCGGCGGAAAACGCATGAACATGTGGCACGCCGTCTTGCAGGTAACTCCGGAGGGCATTATACCAATGCATTTCTGCGCCCGCTGATTCTGCAACCCCATGCTGAACAAACAGTCTATACTCTTATTTGCACCGGCAATAAGGCAGAGGTGGCGGCAGCCATTGAGAACTTTCATACATCGCCGCAGACTCTTATTGCGCGGGCCAACGCACGCATCGGGGAGGAACAACCCGTTTTACCTGCAGGCAAAAAATTCAGCTTCGGTTATCAACTTCTGCAGGCAAGCCTGCTTTCAAACGTGGTCTATCCGGTATATACGCAGCGGGAATATATCAGGCATTTTACACCGGGCAAAAACTGGAACAGCCTTTATACCTGGGATAACGGGTTTATTGCGCTTGGGTTGGTCGATGTGGATCCGGTTAAAGCGTTTGAATGTGTGCGTGCCTATACAACCGAAGCCGGGGCACAATCGGCATTTATTCATCACGGAACGCCCCTGCCCATTCAGTTCTTTGCCTGCTACGATTTGTGGAACGAAACCCGGTCAAAGCCCATGTTGCAGTTTCTGTATCCACGGTTAAAACAATATTTTGAGTTTATGGTTGGAAAAAATCCGACATCCACCACCCGGATGAGCGGAACAAACCTACTCAAAACTTGGGATTATTTTTATAACTCCGGCGGTTGGGACGATTACCCGCCCCAGCAGGCTTTGCGTGGTGACAAATCGCAATGTGATCGCACCACAGCAGTTGTGACAACCGCTTTTTATATCCGAGCTGCCAAAATACTTCGAATGGCAGCATTGGAACTTGGCATAAAAAAAGATATAACATTTTACGACACAGAGATTAAGTCGCTTACCGATGGATTGCAGAAATATGCCTGGGATAAGGAAAGCGGATATTACAGTTATGTAAAACACGATGCAGCCGGCAATGCCTCCGGCATTTTCCGCTACAGTGACGGATCGAACTTTAACAAAGGACTGGACGGTACTTCTCCGCTAATATCCGGTATTTGTACAACCGAACAATCCGATGCGCTGATAAAACATCTTCTCAATCCAAAAGAACTTTGGAGCAATTCAGGTCTCTCTACCGTCGACCAGTCAGCTTCTTATTTTAAAATTGACGGTTATTGGAATGGTGCCGTATGGATGCCCCATCAATGGACCACCTGGAAATCCTTACTCGACCTGGGTCAAGGCGATTTAGCTTTCCGGATAGCTAACACGGCCCTTGAAGTATGGGAAAAAGAATGCCGCGAAAGTTATTATACCTTTGAGCATTTCATCATTGCTTCGGGCAGAGGTGCCGGCTGGCATCAGTTCTCGGGGCTTTCATCACCCATTCTCAACTGGTTTTCTTCTTATTACAAAACAGGAAAAGTGACTACCGGTTTTGAAATCTGGTTGTCAACCGGAAAGTTTAATATCGATTATTCGGACTATCAGGCTATTTTACAGTTTGATGAAGCCACCAAACCGCATGAACGGTGTATGCTGGTATGCTTAAATCCGGCCTTTCGCTACACCGTAAAATTCAATGGAAAACCGGTTTATTCCAAGACATTACATCCTGGCTGTATTCAAATCACTTTACCGGCGGGCAACAAACAGGGCCGGTTGTCAGTAACAAAGTAAAGGGTAAAGCCCCAATGCCGATGAAGTCGAAAGAAAACGATATGTTGTTCTTTATCCAACTTAGCTATTTTTACCGGATTTACCAGGCTTTGTAATTAATTCTACCCATCGCGTGCTTTGTTTTAATTCACAATAAACAGCTCTGGACCCTTTACCGATACGATTCTTACCAAATGCTGAGTAAAAAAGAGGGAATGTGAACTTACAACCGTCACTTCATACTTCTCCCGGAAAACAAATCGAACCGAATATCCTGTATGTCATCATATGGAGGAGTTTGGGGAATTTGGGACTACGAATGCATAAAAATTCAACAATATTCCGTAGCTCCCCAATTGCATATGTTAAATTCGACCTTTTTGGGAGGCTGAAAATTTACCGTACAGGTGTTTTTTTAGGGTGCTCTAAAACACCGTTGAAAATCAATCGATTACAACGTAGGATTTTTGTCCGCGTACAGGTATTTTTTTTGGTAATATGAAATAGCATGATTAACTTTGGGTGTAGAAATAAATAATTTGTTTCAAACAAGATAAATTATTGAATTGGACCACATTTTTTAATTGAATTCAAACAGAATAGATTAACAAACAATTTTCTAATACTAACTAACAAAAAACTAATCTTATGGAAAATCGTATTGATGTTATTTTTTCCGAAGAGTTGAAAAACCAGTCATTGCAAGGTATTACAGGAATAAGATCTGCTTTGCCGTTTCTGATCAGGTTGCCTGAATCAGAACGTAAATCTTCGCAATTCCTGGATGATGGTCGTAAACCATTTACAGAGAAAGCACACGAGCTTGCCACGCGCAATGCCGTTATCAATCCGGGTGATGCCTTATTACAGGCCGGTGAACATGATCTGAAACTTTATACAGGTCTGTCTATTATTGAGAATGAACTAAAACAATTGCTTGAAATGGTACGGGATACCAAACTTCAGGCCGGTGCTGAAGCTTACGAAGTATCGCGATTTATCTACATGAAGGCAAAGATGGCGCTCAAAATGAATGAACCAGGCATGCAGACCATTGTAAACGAATTGGGTAAGCTTTACAAACAATCTCAAGGTATTTCCACTGCTCCTGAGGTTAAATAGTCAAACAAACCGCACAATTCCCCGAAAATTACTTTAACGTAAAGGCCGATTCAGCCCACTCCTCCCCGATCCGGTGTTCAGTGGGCTGTTTCTGTGAGAATGCCCGGATCATCACACCCAAACACCGCTTAATCGCACGTTTAGGCGGGTCTATTCAATAAACTGTGTCAGAAAAGGGAAAATCATTATATTTACCCTTTAAAAACAAGTTAAAATGAACAAGACAAAAGTATTTGATTACAAGGAATTTGAACAAGAGGCCTTAATAAAATT
>Ga0209511_1000039_pt1 | contig 232291 bp, 176 predicted proteins | sample SSSSmetaG_FD_184141 | JGI IMG/M metagenome (GOLD analysis project Ga0209511, IMG submission 184141) | Glacier valley bacterial and archeal communities from Borup Fiord, Nunavut, Canada, to study Microbial Dark Matter (Phase II) - ​SSSS... | ecosystem: Environmental > Aquatic > Freshwater > Ice...
CTTTTATATATTGATAAATATAAAATAATGTAAATGGAATTCCCCAAACATATGCCATAGTTAATAATCCATTAGAATTATTTATTATCCCGTAACTTTCTACAATCGTTACCATTTTTTCTCCAAATCCAATTCCAAACAAAGGATTATTATTAAATATTATATATATGCTTTGCAAAAAGTCTGTTGTTCTAAATGTTTTTGAACTATTTTCTGTTAAAATCTTCTCTTGAATTACACCTGATGATATCAAATATGCAATAATCATAACAATAGTCATTCCAATTACTAACATTAAAATTGTCGAGTTTGCTCTGTTTCTAAATTTTGAGATAATCTCTTTACAATAATCTTTGTGCATAATAATAATTATTATTAAAATAAGGTATGCTACTGTTGATTGCGTAGTTAATATTGTTATTATTAAAACAAATAATTTTATATTTGCATGTCTAATTTGCTTGGAATAAGAAATAATCATCAGTATTGCAAACGTAATAAACATCTGAAAAAAGCCAGGTTCTGTCCACATAGAAGCGTTCCTACTCCATGTGTTCCACCATCCCCATGTATATAATGGAGAATATATGATAGAAAATGACCCGTCGACGCGATACTCTGTAGCCCCCAATAACTGTATTAATCCAGGTGCAAAAATTAAAATAAGAAAACATATTAAGCTTATAATTGAAATACCAGTGATAATGTTTATATAATACATAATGAATTTTGATTTTGGACACTGCACAACAAGTATCATTCCTTCAATTAAAGCCATTAATAATGCTAAAGCTCCATTTATATACATACTATCAAGTGAAGATGAATTCCACATAATGCTAGTACCCATTAGCGAAACTAAAACAAGCATTTTGCTGATATTGGCACGTAATATCTTGATTCTTTTAATCATAAGAAGTCCAATACACATTAAAAATAAAAGTCCTAATGTAAAGTATTTATTTGGTTTTAAATATCCAAAAAATACAGTTTTCGATGCTAATATGAAAAGCAATATGATTACTACTATGTAACAATAAAAAAAATTTATTTTAAAGGGGCTCTTTGTAAGCATGATATCCATTCCTATCGCAACTATAGTTTTTATTTATTTTTTATAGATTTATCTTTTTGTATTATTACTCACCGATTAAATATAATTTTTATGTAGGGCTTAATGTAATGTATAATCCAAACTTTAGGAAACCATCTTTTTAAAAATAATTTATATGTTTTAGTAGGTAAGCCTTTAGCTGATTTAAGGAGCTTTGCTCTTTCTTTTCTCGATAGAGATGCATCTTCCCAAGTACCTTGCTTTTTATTCCTATTGCATACGCCTAAAAATTTACTGGAGACATACAATTTTCCACCTTGAGCCAAAAGGCGATATCCATAATCAAAATCACCAAATCCATGTTCATATTGTTCTTCAATATTACCTAGTTTCAAAGCAACTTCATGTGGTATTAGTAAACAATTACCGTTAATATTCTGGCATTCCTGGATATAGCCATTCGGCTGGATTAGCACATTGGTTAAATGTAATTTACTTTTATATACACCACCACCATAACTAACCTCTTCTGATTTATTCCATTTCATGGTTCCAGTTATAATTGATAAATAATTAATTAATTTTGCATTTTCATAATCCAATAACAAATGATCAATAAAATTATCTAAAAACTCAACATCATTGTTTACCCAAATATAGAAATTATATTCGCACCTCAATGCATTTCCATATGAAACATGCATACCTTTACACCAAAATAAGCTTTTGTCTGCATTATAAACCAAAAACTTACTCATAGGGTTTTCTTTTTCTAAAGACTCTAATACAGCTGATGTTTGATCTGTACTCCCATCATTTGTTATGTAAAAATCGATTAGATAATCTTTTTTTTTATTATCTAGAATAGATTGAATACATTTTCTTGTTTTTTCATGTCTATTAAAAACAGTCATAATTATCGCAATTTTAATCATCTATTTTTTTACTCCTCACTACTATGAATAACTACCTTTTTTGTATCTATTCCGTACTTTAACAAGTAAATAAATTATTTCAATTAATCTAAATTTTAAACAAAGTATAAATATAATTTCTTGAAAATTTAGATATTTAAATTTAACATTTATAAGTGCATCTTTATAAACATCCTTATTTAGAAGTTTATTGATCTCTTTTCGTACTTTTATATAAGATAATTGATTGTCTTTATGAAAGTATTTATATAATATATACGAATTAAAACTTGTTAAAATTTTAGTTCTTAAGCCGTCAATATACTTTGCATTTTTACCATATTTTTCAAAATATCTACCGACTTCAAAAAAATATTTTTCAAAATGATTTACAATATTAGGATTATATCTAAAGCATACCGATGTATCTTCTTTGCGGTAGTGATACAGTTTATGTGGAACATAAACTATATTCCGAGCCAATTCAAAAGCATATAGACAGAATATGTTGTCTTGCATTCTAACCATACCAGGAATGTACGTAAGATTATTTGAATCAATGAAGCTTTTTCTAAAAAGTTTTGCCCAAGGGACTCCAACTGCTACTTCATTCGGGTAGTATCCATCCATTTTTTTACATATCAATTGATAACTAAGCTTATTTTTATTATCCCCAGATAAGACATTTGCGCCTGTATTCAAAAAGCTATTTGGTATTTCTTTGTTTGAATAATTCACATAGCAATCACAAATTACTATATCTATACCGTCTTCTGTCTTCTCAAATAAAGTCTGAATTAAATCATTTTCGAGCCAATCATCCGGATCCACAAATGAGATCCAACTTCCTTTAGCTACGTTTATCCCAGTATTTCTAGCGATTGAAACGCCTTGATTTTCTTGGCTAATAACAACTATACGATCATCGATTTTTTGACATTCTAAACAAACATCTAGGCAATTATTTTTAGATCCATCATCCACAAGGATAATTTCGATTTCTCTTTTTGTCTGATTGCGTATACTATTTATGCACTTTCTTAAATATTCTTCTTGTATATTATAAACTGGAAGAATAATACTAACATCAATACTAATATGCATTAGCTTAACCCACCTAATTAATCTCTATTAGTTATTTGTAAAATGCTGTAACAATTGAAATCACTTTAAATGCTTAAATTTCTATTTTTTATGATTTCTCGTAGCTTAATTCTAAATTGTGTCCTGTGCTTGTTCTTAGGAATTATTTTATGCCTTTTATTTATTTACAAGTTCAGCATCTATGCACTTCAAAGCTTCTGCTACAACATGATGCATATCATAATATTTATACGTTCCCAATCTTCCACCAAATATTACTTTACTTTCTTTATCTGTCAATGCCTTATATTTAGCATACAGTAAATTATTCTTATCATCATTCATAGGATAATATGGTTCATCCCCTTGCGTCCATGTAACTGGATACTCTCTGGTGATAACTGTTTTTGGATTCACGTTACTATCCTGACAACCAAATTCAAAATGTTTATGTTCAATAATTCTTGTATACGGAACTTCATACTGTGTGTAATTGACTACAGCATTCCCTTGGAAATTCTCCTCATCCAAAACTTCTGTTTCAAATCTCAAACTTCTGTATTCCAGTTCTCCATAGCAATAATCAAAGTATTGATCAATCATTCCGGTAAATACAATCTTGTCAGCCATCGCTTCTAACTCTGCTTTGTGAAAAAAGAAATCAGTGTCGAGTCTAACTTCAATACCTTCTAGCATCTTCTCTATAATTTGTGTGTATCCACCTATTGGAATTCCCTGATATTTATCATTGAAATAATTATTATCATATGCGAAACGAACTGGAAGTCTATTTATTATGAAAGTGGGAAGTTCTGTAGCTCTGCGTCCCCATTGCTTTTCTGTATAGCCCTTAACTAGCTTCTCGTAAATATCTCGACCAACAAGGGAGATGGCCTGCTCTTCTAGGTTCTGCGGTTCGGTAATATTTTCCTCTTCCATCTGTTGCTGAATTTTACATTTTGCTTCTGTCGGAGTAATAACTCCCCACATCTTATTAAAAGTATTCATATTAAAAGGCAAGTTGTAAAGCTCATCCTTATATCTAGCCACTGGGCTATTGGTATAGCGGTTGAATTCTGCAAACTGCTGTATATAATCCCAAACTTCTTTATAGCTTGTGTGGAAGATATGTGCACCATACTGATGGACATTGATATTCTCTACATCTGCAGTATAGATATTGCCACCAATGTGGGAGCGTTTATCTATTACAAGACACTTTTTACCTTTTTTGTTTGCTTCACAAGCAAATATTGATCCGAATAAACCTGAACCAACTATTAAATATTCATATTTCATATTATTAATCCTTTCAGTTTATAGTTTTTTGCTTATTAACCTCCCTAATCTTTTTTCAAATAGCTCATACGTAATATTAGCAATAACAATAGCAAATAAAACTGCTACATTTGCAAATAAGCAAGATTTAAAAGATACATTATCTAAGGGAAATATTATTCTTTCATAAAATTTTATAACAAAATAATGCGTAAGATATAAAGAAAAGCTTATATTACCTATAAAATAAAAAAACTTAAATAATTTATTTTTCAAGTTTAATGATGCAAATAAGCAAGTAAAAATGACCAATAATAAAAATGCAGGTATTCCAAAAGAAAATACTCTATTTATTCTAAAATTATGAAAATCTATCCAAAACATAAATCCTATTAAGACACTCATCATACCAAGTCCCAAAATATTTATTAATAAAGAATGATTAGCTGCTACTTGTTCTTTTTTTGTCAACCATGTGTAAAAATAAAATACCAGTATTCCAAATATAAATTCTAATAACACCGAGTTCGTCCAAAATTTAAGTGGAATAAAGCTAATATCAAAGACTAAACCAACTCCTACCAATATTAAAATTATTATTGCACAAATAACTCCTCTATACTTAAAATTTATTTTCATTGCTAAATAAAAAATAATATATAATTCTATTGTTTGGTTTATGAACCACCCTATTGGTAAGACTGGCATTATTACACCGTTTACTTCATATGGTATAAATATTAAGGATTTTATTAAATTAATTACTACGGCCTCAGTTGTATAAAATAGTTCTGGTTTTAATGATGCTAATACATAAGTAATTAATGTCAACAAATAATAAAGTGGTAGAATTTTTAATAATTTTTTTAGTAAAAACCCTTTGTTGGATACTCCCTTTTTATTTGTTGTGTACATTACTAAAAATCCGCTAATGCAGAAAAATATATCAACACCAAACTGACCCGCATCAACAAAACTGATATGACACATAACGATACATAGTGCAGCAATCCCACGTAAAATCTGTATATTGTCAACCCTTTTTACGCTCGTAATTGGTTTTTCCTCCACTTTTTTTTCATTCATATTTTAAAAACCACCCTCATACTTTTTACTTTTTAACTTAGCACTCAAAAAGGCTCTCCCTTTCTTATACCAGTTGATTTTCTCAATATGAATATATGGTATTTCTTTATACTCACAACCCAAACTACACTGATGCATCAACCAAACATTAAATAATATCTCACTGACACGACCATAGAATCTCCCTTGGAAATCAGACAGTTCTGATGAATCCACTCTTTTCTCCAGCTCAAACAGAACGTTAAAAAGCCATTCACAGTATAAATCAGAAAGCTCCTTTTCCATAATATACATATTGAACATATGACCGTAAGACTGTTTCATAACTTTATCATATTCATTCAGATAATCAGGATAAACTTGCAAAATAATCTCTCTGGTTATATCAAGATGTTCCTTGTAATGTGTATGTTCATAATGGGAATGCAGAGACTCTATATAATACCTCCTTTTTTGAGGTACCAGGATTTTATATCTTGGAATGAGACTATTTAACTCTTCAGATGTTAAGATGCATTCCATAGTTGTGTGTTTAAATCTAAACCAGTAGCTTTTTACTGAAAAATGCCGTCTATAATGAGCTATCCCCAAATAATCACATTTAAGATTCTTCCATGCCCAATACAAACCAGTCAATTCACAATATGAAGGATTTTTCAAGGAAATATTGTCACCAATATTGTCACCGATATATCCTAAATCCTGTTTGACTTCCCTTCCCACATGAAGTGGTAGGTAAATATCGTCTGAAGGCATATTATATTTTTTATGCGCTGCAATAATAATTTTTGCATTAAATGTATTATTGCTTCTTTTATCATCTATTTTTTTATTTCTTATTTTTGTATTTATTCCTACCACCCCATTATATTTTATACCTATCTGATGACATGTTTTCTGTTTTTAAACAATCATTTGATTTAGCTTGGTTTCTTATAAGACCGTCACTTCTTAAATATCACATGCCTTTGAAAAGAATTAGCTTTGAACATATAGTAAGTTTAAATGTATTTATTCGTAATTATATGGATGTTCTCGCTAATTTTATATAAATTAGGACTTGTGATTTTAAATCCATCCCATCCATACCATACAAGCCATCTATAAATGGACTTACGCAGCTGTTCTGTGGCAAATTTCAAAATTGAGGACTCCCAATAAGTTCTAAAGACCTATCTTTTGAAAAATTACTGCTGCTTCAATCTTTCTACTAATAAGACAAAACGAAAACATAATATGGAAATTGGAAGGATTTTATATGCAATTTGCATAAAATCTCTAAATATCACCTAAAAAATGTAAGATTTCCATAAATTCTCATACATTTCACTGGTTGTTTTTTCAGTTCTTACTACCTATCCAAACCACTATCTTCACTCCATAAATTAGTAAAACCCATATTTATAATTATCTTATTTATTGAAAAAGTTCTTTCTCTATTCTGAAAGCTTCTATGCCTCTACTTGCTCCCCTGTTACTTTCTTCTTTCCACTCTTTCTCCAGTACTCCCTTAAGAAAGCCACAAACAATCCAATCATCAAACCAGCTAATAGTCCAACAGCCAAAATCTTTTTCATGCCTGAAAGTGCTCCTGAATACTCTGCTGGTGATAGCTTTGTGATTGCTTTGCTATAAAGCTGAGATTCATAGAACTCTTGTACTGTATTATTGGTAACGGTTATCCAAGTTTGAAGCTTAGTCTTAATATCTGGCAATAAAGCAAGTACTTCTTTTTCAGCCGCTTGCTTTTGTGCTATCGCAACTGTATCCTTTGTAAGTTTGTCTATCTGTATTTTGTAAAAAGCAGCATCATGTACCGCATTTTGGGCACTTACTCCTGCCAATGAAGATTTTTCCATTAACTCATCGTAATATTTACTAGTTTCGCTAGTCTCTATCGAATTTCCAGCATCTGTTCCTGATACTAAAAGAACATTTTTGTCTTTTTGGTACTTACCTATCATATCTGTGTATATCTTGGCTTCATCTGTTTTTTTCTGTGATGTCAGCTCACTTTGTTCTATTCGATGTTCATAGAGTTTTAAAAGCGTATCCTTATTTTTTGTTAGATTATATGCCCCTATGATAGAGTCTATCCTTTGCAAATCAACCTTCTCTAGAACTCCAATTGAATCTATAATATCACCGAAAGCAAATCCAGTCTTTTTCGATCTAAAGTCACTTGCACCTATCTCTTTATTTTTCGTTGTAAGGTAATTTTTAATTATACTTATCTGATTGTTTACTACATCGGACATTTCAGGATAATCATATTTAGTGTAATCATCAATAGGCCCTAACGCATTTGTTAGCACCGATCTATCAGAATAGCTATAGAAGAAATACTCTTGATATTCCTTAAAAAGATCATCAAGTATCTCTCTAGCTTTTTCACCATCCACCGAAAATGATTTGGGTAAATTAAGGGTTATCTGATACCTATTGGGATAATATGTGTAATCCTGTATATCCTCTATATTTAGTTTCTTAGCCTCTTCTAGAGACTTAATCTTTTCGGTTATATCACCTGGAATTATTGGGGTTAATTCAAGATTTGTTCTTATATCATCCTCAGAAATACTGTATTTAGATAGTCCTAAGTTTTCAACCACTTTGTTTAAAACAGTAGGTGATTTAATCATGCTTATGTCAAAATTGTTTCCATAAGGATCTAGACCTTTTTCTATACCGTCGAAGTTGAAGGAGATCATCATATCAACTGAACCCTTATTTGGTGTTACATATATATAACCTACAGAGGTTAATATAAGACTGATAATAACTATTATCGCTATAATCCATTTACCTCTTAGAATTGTTTCCATAATATCTCTTAGACTTATTTCTATTGTGTTACTATTGTTTTGTTCCTGTCTAAGAACTACCTCTATTTTTTCTTTTCCCATTATTTCCATTTTTCCACCTCATGTTTGTCTTTTGTCGCAACCAACCTACTGCTATTTCATGTATTTATGGTAAAGCTCTTTAATCTGTACAATTTCTTCTGCGGTAAATCTTTCATAGGCAATTTTAACTGCTTCCTTCTTTTTTTCTGCAGTTAAACCACCATTCATTAGTTCTTTCAGCTCTGATATATCTTCACTTGAAAGTCTTTTGACAACTAATGCGGCCGCAGTTACCTTGTCCTTCGTTGTTACCTGTTCTTTTATTTCATTTGCCTTTTCAACTGTAATTATCTTAGTTTCAGTTTTGTCCTTTACTTTAGTTCCAGCGGATTTATTTTCATCAAGGTTATCTACATCTGTACTACTTGCATTTTGGGATGCTACCTCACTACTACTTGCTGTAGGACTATCTGTTTGTGAAGGATTTTGTCCTTCATTTGAGTCAATAGTTTTTTCTGCATTATTCTGTTTTACTTCAACACTCTGCTCTGTTTGTCCAATAGAAGCTAGCTCACTATCTATTAATCCATCTATTATCTCATCGCCTATTTTATTCAGCCCGATAATAGTTACAGTTGTAATAAGCAAAAGAACTGCGATAATAATGATTATTACTTTTTTCATTTATCCTCCTATAAAACAAACAAACATTAATTACGGGACTGGTTTATCACCAGTCCCGATATTAATGTACAATACTTAGTAGATTAATTAATATTTAAAATATAAAGTTAAAGTATTTGTATACTACTACTGCAGCCATTCCTCTAGTTGCGTTACCCTTTGGATCTAGCTTGTTGCCACTACCTACCATAAAGTCATTTCTTACACTTAATGCCATTGCATTTTTTGCATAAGCTGCAATTTTATTTGCATCTGAAGCTTTTAGATAGCTGCTTGCATTATCTAGAGTCTTTACTCCTAAAGCATTTGCTATCATAACTGCCATTTGCTCTCTAGTTATTAAGCTGTTTGGAGCAAATTTGTCAGCGCTTGTTCCACCTGCTATGCCTGCTTTTACTGCAGAAGCTACATATGTATAGTACCAAGCATCCTTGCTAACATCAGTGAAATCACAAGTTGCTTTACTGTCATATACACCCTTAGCTTTTACTAGCATTGTCAAAAACTCTGCTCTTGTAATATTTGCTTTTGGTGCGAAGTTGTTACCTACTCTACCTGCTACAATTCCCTTAGCTGCAAGTGATTCTGCCTGGCTCTTGTACCAATCACCAGTTGCTATATCGTTGAAGGAGATAGCAAGACTCTTAACAACGAATGAGCTAAAGTGGTTAGTTACAAATACTACTTCACCAGCTGCTACGTCATATCTGCCTACCATGTTCTGTATACTTCCATCATCAGCTAAATATAGAACTGTTATATTATCTTTGTTTTCTCCAGCCTTTAAAGTATACTTTAATTTAATTTTTACTGAATTATCAAAGTTTGTTATTTTAGTTTCTATAGCTGCACCTGTAGTCATAGCTGCATTAAAGTCATATACAGTTGCATTTCCTTCTAATAACTTTTTCTGTTCAGCACTCATTGTTGCTTTTAATGCATCAGTAACTGCAACTTTATTAATTTTGAAGGATACTGTTTTTGCATCCTTTGCTGCCGCTGCAAAGTTAGGAACAACACCTAACTTAACTTCACCAGTAGTTATTTCTATTGCAGTTATTCCTTTTGCCTGAACCTTTGCAAATAAGTCTCCTGGAAGTTCAACATTAACTGTTGCAACACCCTTTGCATCGAAAGCTAAAACTATCTTTTTCTCAACACTTACATTTGTACCTACCGTACTCTTTGCAAGCTCAGCAGCTGTAGCTATAACTGCATCAGCCTTTGCTAAGATATCTGCAACCTTTATCTGGTCAGCAGTGATTTTTGCTGTTGTTCCAGTTATAACTGGTGCTACTGTGGTAGTACCTGCTGCAGCTATTGCTTTTTGAATAGCAGCATCTAATGCTTTTTCATATGCTTTAACTTGTTCTATAGGAGCATCAGCTTTTGGTGCAGTTTTAGCTATTTCAGCAACTGCCTTAGTTTCAGCAGTAGTAGCTGAATCTACTGGTGCTACACCGCCGCCAACACCACCTGTTGATACAACAGTTTTGATTTTGTAATAATCTGGATTAATTTTATAGAGATAATCCTTTAAAGCTTTTACTTCAGTAGCTGGTGCTGAATCATTAATAACCTTTGCAGTGTACCCTAGTAACTTATCAAAGTCTGTAGGTTCAGTTCTTCCAGCTATTTTACCTTTTATTGTATCCATATAGGTAATAAGATCACTTATACTGTCTTTTGCCATTTTTACTAAGGTATCATCTTTATTATATTCAAATGCTATTTTAGATGTATCGCCAGCAGTTACTTCTGTTACCCAAGCTCCGTTTCTACTAGCTGCATTCAAAAACTCAATTACTTGAATCATAAGGCTTATGCCTTCATTTTTTGTAGAATCTCCAGTTAATTCAGTATTAACCTTTGATACTATAGTAGGAAAACCTAAGCTGCTAGTATCTGCTATAGTATTTAATGTAAATAAAAGAACACTTCCTTGAATACTACTTTTTTTATCATCTGATAATGCTATGTATTCTTCTAATGCTTTTTTTGCATCCGCTGCAGTCATTGAAGTAAATAGTGTATGCATGTCATTTGCAGCACCATCTAAATTTGTTTCTGCTTTGGCCAATGCAGCATTAAATGCTGTTTTACCTTTAAAATCTAATTGCAACGCTTCAAATAGTACTGTTTGCATAGGATTTGCTACTACTGGAGCTGGAGCTGGAGTTGTAGCTGCACCTACACTACTTACCAACATACTTGTCATCAATACTGCAATCACAAGTGTCAAACTTAAAATTCTTTTTACCTGTTTTCTCACTTTTCTTCCTCCTAGATGTTATTTTTTTGTCAATGCATATTTTGTAAAACTTAATAAATTAATTACTCCTACATTTTTCGTAGATTATGTAATTTGCTAATAATACACTAACACAAAATAGTAAAAATTACAATTGAATTTGGTATTCTGTATACAATATTATGAGTAATTTTAGTATTTTGTGAAATTATATAACATAAGTTAAATTTTTACAATATAAATTTATACCAGAGAGAAATTATCCTCTGTCACACTAAAGATAATTATGAATAACTTTTTAAACAAACAAACATAAAAAAAGTCTGGATGACCATAAAAAGATCATCCAGACTTTTGAACCTTCTCACTTATTTAATTTAAAATCCGGTGTTTCATACTTGTTTTTCATAACAGCCTATGTCCCAATTAACTGATGTTCTCTTTAAGCCTAACAAATCAAAGAATGGTTTAAATCCTGCAAATCCAGTACCAATAAACGAAGTTACGTTAACTCCTGCATTTATAGCAGGACTACCTATTGCATGGGTGTAATCTCCATTAGCAGGAGCATTGAAAAGTAATTCTTCTGTACTCTTAAATTCTCCAAGGCCAAGTTTCCAACTATACGCAGCTTTCGTTTGCATCCAAGAAAGTGCAGTGTATATATTATTTGAAAAATTCCATCCCTTACCTGACAAACTCCTGCAATCAGTTGCGGGATCATTAATACCAATCCCTGTTATAGCAAAAGCTCCCGTTATATTATTTTTTACTGTTATATTAACAGCGTCATGATGTAACGCTAAAGCAATGGACGCGGGGCTTATCAATATATTGTTAAGTATTTTAACGTTATTTAAATAATGGCCCCAATCTGTTAGTGCAGCAACTGCATTAACACCTTTTGCAATAAATAAATTATTATAAATAATAATATTGTGGTTTGTAGCCGGTGTGTTGTATCCATGCATGGTCATTGGTCTTGAGGCATCTTTTACAATGTTATTCGCTATTAAGCAATTTATATTGTTGTCATATATTGAAATGCCGTTGCCATGTATATCGTATATATTTCTTATATTATTACCCACTATTTGAACTTTAAGACTTGGATAGTCAGAGGTACCAAGTAATCTTATTCCTGATCGTCCTGTCTTATCAATAATATTCCCACTTATTATACTATTTTGTAAAACGGCTGAAATACCAGAGGCTCTTTGTACATTTTTTATCTCATTTTTAAGAATTTGTATATTGTCACCATAAGTAAAGTCTATAACTGCTGCCCCTTCCATTGACCGCATGTTATATATTTTATTGTTCTTAATAGTTATATTTTTAACTGCCTTATTTAAACTGAAGACCGCAATCCCTTGGTGGTTCCCACCTGACAACCCGATAAATTCCTTTATACTAAATCCTTCTATCGATAAATTTGATTTACCGTTTATATTAAATGCCTTATCCCTTTTTGCAATAGTTATTGGAGTAGCAAATGTCGGGTCATATGGCCACATATATACAGTGTTGGTAGTCTCATCATACGAATACTTTCCAACACTATCAATTAGTCCAGTGTTATTAATCATCGAATACTTCAAAACATCGGTGTACAAAGTATTATTAGTTATAGGCTCAAACGTAATGGTATGGGTAGCTGAATTATATGATGTTACTCTCTGAATTTCGCAAACATTAGGATATACCCAGATTTGAACGTAAGCATTATTCCAGTATCCATCTGGTTGCGTAAAATAAACATCATCCCGAATAGAGGTTAAGGTTACTGCATACTTTGCATCCGGCAAGGTTCTTGATATGAAATAATTCGTATCATTAAATGAAAATGGGTCAGGTTGTACCGGGTACTGGGAAAAATAATACGGGTTCTCCCCCTGGTACAAGGTTGCAAATAAATTCTGTTTGGCTGGTAATTTTGCATAATAGATTTTAGAATAATTTGGATTGCCTTTTACCTGGTCTGCTGATGTGCATTTTTTCCAAGCAACCTCTGATGTGTCTGCTCCAGATATTATAGCTGGTTTAGTATTCCAGCCGCTACCCCTGTAAGTTATTTTACCTGTTGCATCTCCACTACTGGTAAATCTAATACTACCCCTATAGGTTACCCCACCTTTAAACTGTACCACATCCCCTGGGTTTAATACCGTACTTAAGGGAACATTGGTTGCGTTAGCGTCGCCAGGTGCATGTTTCCACGCTTTAGTTTTGCTATTACCAGCATTAATATCACTGCCTTTATCAAAATCAACATAGTATAAACTAGATCTATTGCCAATTGCTGTAATTGCTGTCATTACCATGATCACCGCCATAAATATTAATAAAGTATGTATTATGAATAATATGTACCGGTTATTCACCAATTGTTTCTTAATCATTCAACTACCACCTACAATTTATATTATGTAATCTACTAATTATCTGTTCCAGCTTTTAAACTATAACTGCATATTTCCGCACTTCATTTACCTCTGCCTTAGTACCGGTTATTATTCTTCTCCCTATTGATTCATAAGTAATTCCGGTCTCTAAAACAGCCTCCAGCTTGTAGCAGTTTCTTCCATCTATAACTAGTGGTCTCCGCATCAAGTACGCATACTTTCTAATATCTAATTTTTTTATCTCCGGCCATTCGGTGAAAATAAGACACAAATCTGCATCTTTTAAAGCTTTCTCGATACTTTCGCAGTAAGTGATATTCTCTGGATACAGCTTTTTAAAATTATCAATCCCGATGGGATCCCATGCTCTTATGTTTGCCCCGTCTTCCATAAGTAACGGTATTATCTGCAGAGAGGGCGCTTCTCGTAAGTCATCCGTCCCTGGTTTAAAGGTAAGTCCTAGTACTGCAATATTTATGCCGTCGAAGCTTTTAAAGTATTTTCGGGCTTTTTTTATCAACTTAAACTTCTGATTTTCATTTACTTCAATGGCTGCCTTGATTGTTTTAAGCTCGTAGTCATGGTAATTAGCCAGCCAATGAAGAGCCTTTGTATCCTTCGGGAAACATGAACCGCCATAACCTATACCGGGCATGAGAAACTTTTTCCCAATCCTCTGATCCAGCCCCATACCAAAAGTAACATCCTCTATATTGGCACCAACTATTTCACAAAGATTTGCTATCTCATTAATATAAGAAATTTTAAGAGCAAGGAAATCATTTGAGGCATATTTTATCATTTCAGCACTCCTTCGGTCTGTAATGACATATGGCAGGGCAAAGCCATCAAATACTTGGCGCAGTACACTTTCTGCTTGTCTTGATTCCACTCCCAGTACTATTCTCGAAGCATGCAGCGTATCATTTACGGCTGTGCCCTGCGATAAGAATTCAGGGTTGGAAACTATATCAACTGTTACATTGTTTTTCAGATTTTCCTTGATAAATTTCTCAACTTTGTCATTTGTTCCGATTGGTACCGTTGACTTTACAACTATTACACAATCTTTATTAATAATTCCGGAGATTTCTTTTGCTATGGTATACACATATTCAAGATTAGCTGATCCGTCCTTTTTCTCTGGAGTGCCAACGCAAATAAATATGACATCTGCATCTTCATAGGCACTCCGGGCATCTGTGGTAAAAGTAAGTAGGTGTCTGTTTTTTATTATAAGCTCTCTTAGACTAGGTTCATAAATTGGTGAAATACAGTTGTCCAATAGACTGATTTTAGTTTCATCCTTGTCAATACATGTTACAAGATGCCCCACCTCTGACAAACAAACTGCAGTCACAAGGCCGACATAGCCTGTTCCGGCTATACTTATTTTCATTGATTTGCCTCCCTCATCTTAAAAACTTTGTACCTACTGTTCTTTTCTTTTTCTGTATGTTTCCTCTCCGAATACCAGTAGCAATCATGACCAGCAGCATTCCACATATAGCTCCAGCTGTATCAATCATGATGTCTGTAAAACGTGCAGTTCTTCCCGATATAAATACCTGATGATACTCATCCATAAAGGCAAAAATTATACAGCAGGTAATAGTCAGAATTCTTACATGTTTTGTAGTGAGGGGTTTAATAACGAAAAAAAGTAATAACGCTAATATAAAAAAAAGTGAAAAATGTGCAATTTTCCTTAAAACAAAATCATAGCTTAGATTTAACTCCTTGCTGTAGTACTTCAAAACTCCCGGCAGTTCTATTAGTCTACTAGCTTTCTTAACCAGCCCACGGGAGAGCCTGTGGGAAACTGCTCCCTCCTGGCCTGATAGTAAATAAATAGCGCAGATTAAGGCGCATACTAATAACCAAAATAAGGCTTGTTTTGTGATCAATTTCTTATACTTATTCATCTTATATCTAACCATCCTAGTAATTCTGATCTTTTTCCGTATTGTTTGAAAAAAAATATTTTTTCTTTGATGGAAAATCCAGTACGGAATATGTTTGTTATAATACGATGAACCCATGCTAATGGGAGCAGAGCGTGGTATTTTGCAGCATATCCATACCTTGTACTCAGCTGACCTGCGGTTGGGAAAAAGAGTTGCTTGAAATATTCAATTCTACCGGCTCCCATTTTTGCCCCCTTGTTTTTTACTTTACGTAGGGCAAAGCTTCCCATTGTACGAGACGGATTTTTATAGCCATAGAGCCCACTTTCAAATATTTCCTCAATTAAAAGCTGTGAATACTTTCTGTTACTACGAACCTTTAAAACTTTGCAATCAGGCAACTTAATAGAGAAAAGCTGTTCACATGCTAAAAACAATAATGTAAAGAACTTTTGTGCACTATATTTTTCGAGGTTTTCAAAAAAATTATTCCAATCAACTTCAGTTTTAATTGATTCATATAATAACGCAAAATCGCTTAACTGTCTCAACCCAAAACCTGAATTAATGATATGCTTGGCCATATGTAGTCCTGTATAAAGAAAGTTATCCTCTTTACTCAGCATTAAAACGGGGACATCAAAAATAGAAGTTTCAACAGCATTGTCCCAGACTGTTTCCTCAAGTTTTACAGCTTTCCTAAACCGACCCTCTCCTATAAGGGACTCGTGAAGTTCTATTTCAACATTGTTTTTATTCCTATATTCTATATGTTCAGGGTTTTTTCCACCTTCAAAAAAATCCAGCTCAAGAAGTATTTCCTTAGCTCTGTCCATATCTTGTCTTCTCACTAAGATGTCTGCGTCGCCCATACTTCGAAGCTCTGGGTATGGATACAATTCTCTTAGTATAATCCCCTTAAGAGCAATCGCTTCTATTCCCTCTTTGTGAAAACATGATAAGACTTTCTGTACCTCCTTCATAAGCTGCAACTGATACATGCTCAGAGAAAGAGCTGACTTCTGCCATTTTTGCATTATTTCAGCTCCTACTCGCTTTTGTATATTCATTTCCTTCAATACAGGATAAAGTAGAGTATGAATACCATGCGCCTTTGCTTCCTCATAAATTTCATCCCATTCTTCAATTCTATTCTCTAAAGTATCTACTTTTTCATTTCTGATTGCTGCGCAGAGCAATTCGATAATAAGCATTTGGTTTGTATTCAATTCATATCCCTCCTGTATTGTAGTTTATTAATGATGTTTGTTACGACGGCCCCAACCACGTCCCCAGCCATAACCAATACTGCCACAACCCCAATCATCACCAGGCGAATCACCGCTCCCAGCCATTCTTTCTTCACTTGTTAGCTTGATCATAACTAAAGTCGGTTTAATATATTCTTTCAATTTTTCACCTCCCCTTTTGTTGTTTGTATTTGTTTGGAAACTATATAATTCTAAACTGCACGGTTTATAGTTTCTTCATCCAAATCCTCTCTATAATCAAATATACTTCCATCTTCAAGTTTTAGTACTCTATTGCATATTTTTAATGCAGCAGGACGGTGAGAGATGATTATACTGGTTCGGGAAGGTTTTAACCTTTTCAGTGATTGTAGGATTTTTATCTCTGTTGCAGCATCAAGGGCAGAGGTGGCTTCATCAAATATGATTATTGGTGCTTTTCTTAAAAAAGCACGTGCAATAGTTATTCTTTGGGCCTGACCTTCAGATAGTCCTTGCCCGCGTTCTCCAATCCTGGTATTTATTCCTTCCGGAAGGGCAGCTACGAAATCCCATGCACATGCAGAGGTAAGAGCTTCTTCAAGTTCCTCATCAGTGCTTGTATTGCAGCCGGTCCGCAGATTTTCTGCTATTGTTCCTGAAAAGAGTGTATTGCCTTGTGGAACATATGCTACAAGCTTTCTGGTGTTAACACCTGCTTCACATAAAGTATTATCTGTACCCGTAAAATAGACTCTTCCATCTTGTGCTCTTATTAGCGACAATATTAAACGGATGATTGTAGTCTTGCCTTCTCCCGATGGCCCTGTGACAACCACTACATCACCCTGTTGGATTTCAAAGTTAACATTTCTTAGCACAGCTTTTTCACTTTCATAGGAGAAACTGACATCTTCAAACCTTAAACCTGCGAGAGGACATGAAAGCTCCTGCAGATCATCTTTTTCTGATTCCAGGAGATTAAACTCCATTAACCTTTCTGACGACGCAAGCATCGCAATCAACTGTGGAATATTTCTTGCAAGCATTACTATAGGTCCCTGTATCTGCCCTGACAGCTGCAAAAATGCTGTAAGAGTCCCGAAAGTGATTGCTCCCGCCGAAAGTCTGACGGCCCCCCAAATGAAGGCAAGGAAATATCCTGCCCAGTAGCTGAAGGAAAGAACAGAATTACTTACAGCACTTAACCTGCTCCTCTTATAAATCCAGCTTTGTCTATCATTTTGCAGATTTCCTATTTTTTCACCAGCTGCCTTTTCCAGATTGAATGCCTTTATAATAAGCATATTTTGTATTGCTTCATGAATATAAGCTCGATAGGTACTTTCGGCTTCCTGTATCTTGATATGCATAAATTTTAGCTTGCGTACAAAAAAACGGCTGAATAGGACCGTAAACGGGCCTAGTACAAAAGCTGCAATAGCAAGCACCGGCTCAAACATAAGCAAGGTAATAAATGCAGCAACAAGTCTTGCTCCCAGTGAGACTATCCCCGGCAATATGTTTACAACTCCGTTTGTGACTGTCCCAATATCACTTGTCATTCTCGTTAAAATATCTTCACTGTGATATCTTGAATAATCCATCCAGGATGCAGTAGATATTTTTTCATACGATTTTAGCCTTATATTATTTGCAAGAGCTTCTTGAGTGCGGGTAGACAAGGCAGAGTAGATACCATCCAGAGTTATTTGTATTATTATTACGAAAACAAACATAACTGCATATTTAACGGCAAGGTTTACTTTTCCTCCTGCAGCAGCATCAATTATATTTTTTGAAAAAACCGCAATGCTAACTGTCAGGAGTGACAACACTACACCTATTGCTGTAATTATTAGCAATCGTAAAGTGAAAGGCCGTATTTGATACCAAAGCCATTTTATTTTTGTTATTATGCTATTCAGAAAAATGCCTCCTCTTGGGTATAAATTTTACGGCACATCCTAGAGCAACTTTCATGATTTTTCTTAACTTCTTGAAATAAGTAATCAAGGGTTTCCTATAAGGCAGTAGCTTAAGCCATAAAAATGAGGCTATCCTCCACAGTCTTCCATAGCAGGAAATTCTAAAATCTTTTCTGTATATCGCTGATGCAATAGCGATAAGCTGTTTCTCATATAGAGGCCCTTCAACCCACTGCTGAGCATCACCCACTATAAAGAAGCTGTCAGCCTTTACTAGCAATACTCTATGTAGTATATATTGTCCGTTTTCTCTTTTAATTAAGGTAATGTCCCCTTTGCGCAAATCAGAGAAGCAACCTCCGGACAATTCAACACTGTCAATAGCTTCTCTGAGAAAAGGATACATGCTGGAACCTGTTACAGTAATGCGAACCAGCTTACCCTGTGAAAGGATTTCCTTGACAAAAGGGAAAATCAATTCTGCTTTCACAACTTTAGTTTCTTTATCTATACGCATTTATACGCCAGCTCCATAGCTTCCTTATCAGGCCTGCATTTAAGCATGTATACAGGGATATCTCTAATGATTCTTTCAAAATTACATATAGCTATTTCTGTCAATTCATCACTGAAGTAAGGCATAAAAATTCTGGGCATCAGCTTTACTACTGTTTCTTTTCTGCTTAGCAGCCTGATAGAATTCATCGGAGCTTGTTCAAGAATAAAAATTGCATTTACAATAGCCTTGGCATTTAAAAATTTATCTGAAGAGCCGCTCCATGGTGAACCAAATACAAAGGGTTTACCATCTATAAGCCTTATTGCTGGTGTATCATCATTTAATACACTGGCATTACGGTACATCTCCCAGAGGCCTGCATGTGTTGATTTCCCCGTACCTGATGGTGCAGTAAATATCAACCCCCGTCCTTCGTCGATAATTGACGAGGCATGGAACACAAGCCCATCATTAAATAAAATACGGTTTCGAAAAGCTGTTCCCAGAAGATGGAAACCCGCTACTTCAATAAGATCATATTTAAAAGATTTATAATAATCGGCATTTAAAAGTGTTATTTTAATATTTTGCCAGTATTTATCCGTTTCAAGTATGTCCACGATTTCGCTTGTGGTCTTCCTGGTTATGAATCCATAAAAACCTTGGTTATCTTTCTTTTCCAGCCAATTTAAGTTTTCTGGCTCAATAATTTTATTATTAGCTGATGGTGTTTCGATAAAGTCACTCTCAGTTATGGAAGCAGTTATATCTGGAGTCTGAGAGAACTTTTTTTCAAAAACTTTCATTCTTTCTTTAATATAAATATCATTTTTATAATGGGTTTCAATATTAATTTTTAAGCCAGCTATTTCGTATTGATACATTTTTAACCTCCATATAGTAGTACAAGCTCGTTGTATAATACAACAAGCTTGTCTATTCTTTCTTTAATCTAGTTACAATAAATATTAAGTACTCTTAGTAACTTATAAAGATGCAGTTGGGCAAGCTCCTGATGTGTATGGTGGTGGTGGTGTGCAACTACCCGCCATTCTCTCATCTAGTCTCAATTCAACACTCTCAAATACTGGCTTAATGTACTTTTTCATATTTTCACCTCCTTTTTCATCGGTAAAATTTGTTTGCTAAACTTTTAAGCAACTGGCATTGGGCATGAACCGATTGGAAAGCTAGGACAGTTGGTGCTTCCCGCTATTCTTTCTTCAGCTTTAAGTTCGATCGACTCAAATCCAGGTTTGATATAGTTTTTTTTCATTGTTTCACCTCCTAAACACGACTAATACTCTCCCGGAAACTCCGAGGACTTTTATTAATCTGATTTCGAGACTCAAAATTTCTGATATCCCATTAAATCAGTAATAATTTCTATATTCTCGATATATATCAATATATACGGCAGTACTAAATAATATGCCTTTATAACCAAACGCCCGTATCAAAAAATATTGTTTTTGAATTTCTTTTTCATAGCTACTTCCGATATCTGGTCTTTATGAAATTACTTTTAAAGGTTTGCTTTCTTTAGCTCTCATTGTTTCCCTAGTATATTCACAAACGTAAGGTGCGGGTTTTTCAAAAGACCCTGTTTCCGCTACTAGCCTTGCAGCACAATACCTGCATTCATTAAGCAATTCACATTTTTTGCAATCTTTACAATCGGGAACTCTACTGCATTTTTGTATCAACTCATCCCACGCCGCATTAAATCCAATTTCAATAGGCTGCGAAGATGGTTCATTTAAAAGACCACAGGGTAAAAGTCGTCCATCCCATGAAATCCAGAATCCGCATTTTCCTGCAGTACATCTGAATGCATCTTGAGAATTCCTGAATTTTTCATTTTCTACTACTTTTATATCCATGGCATTTATTGAATCTTCTATTGATCTACTTGTTAAAGCAGTGTTTTGTGACCTTTTATACTCCTCTACATATTGAACAAATCTTACAAACTCTGAAGGGTTGAGACGTTCTCCAACAGGATCCGAGTATTCGCCCTCACGTCTTGGAGAAATGTAATCTACCATTTCCAAAACTAAACCACGTTCCTTTGCAAGGGCAGCCATTTTATCATAGTCATGGTAATTGCCTCGCACAATGGTTGTTTTTAATTCAACTTTAATTCCCTCTTCAAGTAAGGCATCAATTCCTTTTAGAGTCATTCCAAAACCCTGTGGGTTACCGCATACCTCCTCATAGGTTTTTTCAGACCCACCGTACAAGGTCACACTTACCAAAGCTGGCGGTATTTTACTTAGCCATTTTGCTAATTCAGGGGTTATCAGTGATCCGTTTGTATATAATGTTATTCTGTAGCCCATTTGTGTCATACTCTCATAAATTTCTTGTATATCTTTTCTTAGAAATATTTCACCACCAGTCAGCGTTACAAACAAAGCTCCGGCATCTCGAATTTCTTCAGCCAAACTAATCCATTCATCTGTTGAACGTTCTCGTGAAATCGAATGCTTGCATGAGGCAGGCCTGCATACATAGCACATTTTACACTGAAAATTGCATCTTGCTGTCAATTCAAAGGCACCTACAATTGGGACCTTTTTATCTTTGGCAGAATCAAGAAGGCTTGTTGTCAGACTTCCCCAAGTGGTTGTCATTGAATAAGACCCCTTTCTGCAATAGATTCCATAAATTCATTGATATCCTCCCTGGCAACTTTGTCATCAACATCGTATTCCTCCTGGAGAAACTGAACCATTTCCTCCATATCTGAACCTTGTTGAAGTTTTTTCCAGAGTAAAGCCCCACTCTCAGTTAGTGTCATAAGTCCGTTGAATTCTACTACTCTCTGAGCTAGCGGGACAACAATCCATGTACCTGCTACCTCCCTCAACATAAATCCATCTTTAAGCTTCATTAAAATATCCTCCTCTTAAAATTTAACTTTTTAACTTTATATATAAAATTAATTTTTATTTGTTTTAATTGTTCAGAAAGTGTACGGCCTATATCTGTTATAGTTAACATATGACCTCATGGACAAATATATATTTACTATAACCAGTCTACCTAATTTCCCAGTATTTTACTGCTATAATATTCTTAATTTGTAGTATTTATAAACTAAATCTAGTTGCCTTTTTAATTAGAAATCTAATTCTTTTGTAAATATATATCCTTCTGCTGTAGGCCTCTGGCTTATCTCTCCAGAACCTTGCCTTCCTTGAAATACGTGGATTTGTACCTGATAAGCAGGCAGAGTCAAGTAAAACATCATAATTTTTACTAGCTAAATAAACAATAATTTGGTTTGCCGGAACTTTTTTTCCCAAGAGAGCATCGATATGAAATAGAATTCCATATGGTATGAAGAATTGAAATAATAAATCTAAAAGCACTCTGTTTTTGTTTTTTACTTCTGATAACTGCGTCCCAAGCCTTCTAAGGCCTTCAACAAATTCGAACCTTTCGAGTCCAACTTTATTCATTAAAGATCCAGTATTCTCAAAATAATTGTAAATAAGTGCTCCTGTTCCAAAAACTTGAGTAACATTTAATAGGCACTTTATAATGAATTCCGTATCCTCGCCATATCTACAGCCTTCATAAAAATAAATATCATTATTTAAAAGGTACGTTTTGGGGATTATAAAAGTACCAAGCCTTAACAGAATTTTCCCCATTAGGATAGCTTCTATTAGCTCATAAGAGCTCCTTTTGCCATAGTATTTTTTATCTAGCTTATGCATCCATAAAAGCTTTCCTCTTTCGTTAACTTTTCTAAAACATCCATATGCCATATCAACTTGATTCACGGTAGCCAATTGATATAGTATCCTCAATGCACCTTGTTCCAGCGTATCATCTCCATCGACAAAAATTAGGTATTTCCCTTTTGCCTCTCTTATGCCTGTATTTCTGGCGGCACTTGCTCCCAAATTGGGCTGGTTTATTAATTTACACGGAATATTCATGTCTGAAATTATTTTATTGCAGCTGTTGATAGTATTATCTGTTGAACCGTCGTCTACCAGGATTACTTCAAATTTACCTTCAAAATCCTGAGAGTTCAGTGATTTAAGGCAGCGGTGTATATGTTTTTCACAATTATAAATAGGAATCACTACACTAATACAATATTCCTGCATACCTTCTCCTAATTCCATGCCAGTTACCTACAGTTTCTTATAAAGTTATCCAATATCGAAATTATTTTCGAGTTACCGCTGACGAAACTTTCTGGAGTAAAATTCTCTATACGTCTTATAGCCTCTTCAAGCTGGTCTAAATCTTCCAGCCCATAAATAAGGTTCTTTTCACTAAAAGTTGCAATGATTTCTTTCTGGTGGTCGTCTACATGTTCACCGTATTTTTTTAAACGTGGTACTACAATAATTCTTTTACTCTTGCGTAAAGCTTTAATAATTGTTCCAGTACCACCGTGTGTTATTACGTAATTGCAATTGTCTAAAAGAGTATCAAACTCATCAAAATTTAGAAATTTTTTGTAGCCAAAGCCTAAAGGCCTATAGGTGGAGTAGCCAACTTGTGCAAAAACCTCCTCTTGAAGGACCTTCTTCTCAATCAGCTCGTCAACCTTTTTAAGTAGCCTGTCAAATTGGAAATCCTGTGTTCCCAAACATATAAATATCAATATATACTCCCTCCAATCACGGCTTTTGGATAAAATTCCGAAAGCTGCTTCCACTGAATTATGAATAGATCAGCTATTTTATACATTAACCTTCCTGTTACAGTAGGTGTGTTTACCTTGGCATAGCTTTCAATAAAAATAAGTTTTATTCTTAAAAGCTTGGCCAGAATGCAAAATGGCACGGTATTTAAAGCGCCTGTACTAATCACGATATCCGGCCTTTCCCTCACTAAAATGGCAATAGAATAAAGAAAATTTAAAATTAGTTTAGGAACAAAACTCCATTGTCTTCTGTTTATCAGTGGCATAAGAAATACCTTTTCTCTGGTTTTCATATCTGAAGTAAATGCAGTACGCTCAGTAATAAAGAAATAGTCAAATTTCTTATAGAGCTCTGATAGTTGCTGCAATTGAGTTAAATGTCCACCGGCCGAAGATATCAGGCATAATTTTTCACTCATTTTTTCACCCCTCAAATAATATTTATATGTTTAACAACTGAGAATTTTTCCAATTGCTCTTTATAAATTGAATTATATTTTTGTTTTACAGTTTGGGTAGAAAATTGCTTTAAATACCCGCTTTCCTGTAGCTTTCGTACATTTTCCCTGAATTGTAAGGGATTTTTGTTAATTTCATTTAAAGCAAAGCAGATTTCCTCGATACTTTTATGATGAACTGCCATACCTATTCCCATATCATCAAAAAAGCCGTCAATTCCAGCATCCTTTGAATATATTACTGGTATACCTGCACTTAAGGCTTCAATGTACACCATTCCAAAGGTTTCAGGATAACTGCATAGTATAAATGCCTGGTATTCACTCATCATGTTAACAATCCTGCCATTTTCAACTTTGCCAAGCATTTTAACCTGATCACTGACGCCAAGTTTATTTATCATATAATTGACTCTGTCTTTTGCAGGACCATCGCCAGCAATATCCAGATTGATGATGACACCAGCTTCTCTTAGTAAGCTTATTGCCTTAAGGACTCTGTATATGTTTTTAATTTTTATATAGCTGTCCCTCATATGAAAAACGCAAAGGAATTTACCATTGTCATAACCATTTGATATGCATTTACGTTCAACTACAAGGGGGATGCTGCATAGCTTGTGTGAAAGCAGCTCCAAACGCTTGCTGCCAAAGGCCTTTCTCAATTGTCTTTCCATCCAGGGTGATATCAGTACTATGTTCTCTGCTTTTTTAAGAATTTTAAAATATAAGCCCTTCATCAACGGCTTATGCTTAAGCACCTTAAAGTCTGTTTGCTGTATAGTTACTATATAACGTATATTGAATTTACGGTTAAGATAATAAGCTATTGGTCCTTCAAAGGTAAGCTTGTGGGCATGTACCATATCAAATTGCTCAAAGTCCAGCCTTGTTGACACAACCCTTTTTATGGATTTAAAAAGCGTGAACATAAAAAAAAAGCCCTTTGGTAATCCAAAGGTATTTAAAGCTAACACATTGCCGTTTCTGTATATACTCTTTTTTTTAAATTTATCAGTCCTGTTGAGACTTATACAGCAGGCATTGTTATTGTTATCGGTTATGTCAATTATATTTTTTATTGCGCTGGTTTTGTTAGGGTTTATCTCATCTGGATAGTCATAGGTCAAGTGCAGTATTTTCATATCTTCACCTTAGCGTCGGTAGACATCGGACTGAATTTGTCTTTGATTTGATCAAAAATATACTTTATTCTATTTATACTTGTTTTTATAAAACCATAGGTTTTCTTCATCAGATTTGGGTTAATCGGCATGGATAAGGTTTCTTCCCATAAATATTTGATAACCCTCCTATGAAACGTATAAAAAGGTGGCCTTCGGTATTTCGCATTTACAGAAAGCATCGTTGCCAATAGTTTCCTATTATTATAGGGCCAGGTTTCTTCAATTGCTATATCCTGTTCTGCTGAGCTTTTAGCGCCCCAATTTCCCATCCTGTGCTCCCAATAAAAAATATCATATATATTTATAGATTTTAGATTTTTTATACCTTCCGCATCTTTTAACCACTTATCAATAAAACTTTTTGCATATTTTGAATTACTATAGTTAGCTGCTTTACTAATTTTTTCAGTACTTACCCTTTTATTGTCGTAATTGTAAAAACTCTTGGCAATACCGGCTCCGACACCGGAAACATGTATAAAATCGGGCATATCTTTATAAAAGGAGTAAATGAATCTTTTTGATGGAATATCCGAGGCTAAGGTTACGTTTTTATTATAAATTTCATTAAATGTACCATTGACTTCATGCAAGCCTATAATATTCTGCTTTAAGTGCAGTTTGCCAAGTAGCAACGAGGATATCCTAAAATCCGTATTACTTTTATTGCCTTCATTCGTACAAAAGATATACTTAATCTTATCTTTTATAGGTTTGCTCGCTGCAAGATTCATTCTACTGTCTACCCCTGCCGTAACTGAAAGCGCAATATTTTTAAACCTGTAGTAAGTACTTAATATTGTACCTTGAATTATTTTTGCGACCTCTTTTACAGCAAGGTTTTTATCTGCTTCAACAAGTTCGGTAGTGGGCCAGAATCTTTTAACTTCCAATGCTTCAAGATCAATACAGTGGTTAGGCAGCAGATGCCACAGGTTATCATATATCGTTCCAGCTCCTATCCAGGCACATTCCTTTTTATATTCGGAGGAGTTAATAAACTCTTGGATATCCGGTGTCAAATTGGTTTCTAATCCTAACTCATAAGCGATTATTGATGGCTGTGATCCACACCACACTTTATTTTTATCCATGTAAAAATAAATCTGTCTTGTACCGCAAGCATCATTCATTATTTTTATACCTGCTTTATCTTTCCAGATTAAAACCCAGCGCCCGCTATATTTATCAATACAGGTTAAAACATCATCAAAGGATTCGCTGCTTTGTATTATTTCCGTTAGAATTAGTATATTGGTATATTTAGGATTAAACGGATCTAAAATATATCCCAAAACATAAATCTCTTTTCCATCCATTTTTATATAACTAATATTCAACTCAGGATGGCAATATAAAAAGAATTTTCCAATAATCATTCTTGTCCAGCCATCAAAGTTTTTAGATTCATTCATTCCCATAATAAATTGTCTTCTAAATAATAAATTATTAGCATTATTCATGTTTTAATTACACCCCTTTATATAGTTTATTGAGCCTGATATCAGTGTTTTATAGTAAAGTATCATATTTTTACTGTTTGAGATTTTTGTTAGGTTTAGCACCTGCCAGGCAACTTTCCTTATAAATGATCCCAAACATAAAATAATAAATAACTTTTTAACAGTACCTGGGTTGTAGTGTTTGCTCCATAGTACTTTACTGCTTTCTACAAGGAATTTGGCTTTATTAATACTTTTACTTTGTACAGCATGGCCTACCTTATGAATAATTCTTGCTTTATCACTGAAAATAATCTTGAAATCGGCTTTTTTTAATCTCCAACAAATATCAACATCCTCACTGTACATGAAAAAATCCTTATCAAATCCCCCAATCAGTTCTAACGTAGATTTCCTTCCCAGCATAAACGCTCCTGATATCCAATCTACCTGCCTAGTTTTTTTGAAATCGAAATACTTCATTGACAGGTTGCCCCACCATTTGATCTTCGGGAACATATTATTTAAGAAAAAATGCTGCGAAAGAAAATTCTTGATACATGGATATTCTCCGCATGACGGTAGTATCTTATAATCACTGGTATATGTAGTAGGCCCTATCAAGCCGATCTTAGGATCTCTTTCCAAAGTATCAATCAGTTTTTTTATATCTGACAAAAATACGATATCCGGATTCGCAAACAGTATATATTTCCCTTTAGCCTGTTCGAGCCCTATATTATTAGCTCTTCCAAAACCAAGATTAGCTTTGGCCTCAATTACTCTTACATTGTTTTGCTTGTTCAAAACAGCTGATATCCAGCTATCCTCGACATAATTATTGATAACCAGTATCTCATAATTTAATGAGGTGATATTCTTTTTTATTGATTCTATATTAACAAGTATTTCATCAATACTTTTATAGCTTACAATAATTATTGAAACATCAATCACGTATATCCACCTCTCCTCTATTTAATTTCAAGATAAAGAATTTTATGACTCTCTTGAATAGACTGTAATAGGCTTTAAGGTTGTTGCCAAATTGCTGATGTACTTCTTTTAGACTCAAGCTATGTAAAAACACCAGATTATAAGAAAATATATTGCTAACTGCCTTGCCATTCTTACTGATAAGGCTTTTTTGAAAGCTGAAAATATTCTCAGAGTTTATCTCTTCTACTGATAATACATTGTTTGCAACAGCCATATTCATATACGATCTACCTGTTTCTGATTTTACAAGGACTGCTGAAAGCCCGATATTATTTTTAATCAGTTTTTGATCCCATGCATCACCCACAGTAATATCTGCACCTTTTCCAAAAGGATTATCACAAACAATACAGCGCAAGCAGGAATATTTTGAAAGGCAATTATTCCAGGCCTGTAGGTATGGGATGGTTTGCTGGCTGTTCTCCTTTGTTTCAACCCTGAAAAAGCCCGGCCACCCATTTCCCCTGTATGATAGTTTTGTAATCTTTGAAGGCTCGAGGTTTAAATTCTTTAAGAGCTTAAGCGTGCCTTTTCTGGAAGGTGTGCAGGCACACATTAAACTGATCTTGATTTTGATTTTTTCCCTAAGCTCAGGTAGATATTTCTGCATTTCATTAACTGCATCAATTTCACAAGGCTTTCCTATAAATGCGTATTGTTTATTATCAGATAAAATATCTTTTAGTATTTCACAATTGGATACCGGCGAATATCTTGAACCTGATGCTTGCAATACTTCAAATTCTGATGTAGCAACAAAGGATTTGTTTGCAAGCGGATTGCTTTCATCCTGTTTGACACATATTGCACCATCAATATATTTTTGTTTAAGTAAAAAGACAAGGAGACTGCTTATTACCCCGCCGGATGCAGCGTTATACCTTATTTTTTCATCATTTGAATAGGCCACGTAACTATTTAATGTATCCTGCATATTTAAGGATGCTAAGTTCTTTGAAATTAATCTTCCTAAAATACGGTTCCCAGGACAGACCTTAAGACAGAGACCACAATTATTACAGGACTTGTTGTCAATATACGGATAATTGTAGCTGCTCCCACTCTTCATGTGTATGCAGTTTTTCTTGCAAATTACAGTACAGGCACCGCAACCGGAGCAAAGTCTTTTTTTTATAATAAGGTTTATATTATTCATACTTAAACTTCTCCACTAACAACTCATAATTAATTGAAACATAGAGTTTATTTCTTTCTTAACATTTTTTAATTCAAGGTCTAATATATCTTTGATATTGTTCCTGTCACTATAGCAATACTGAATCTTACACATAATTTCTTGGATATTCATTGTTTGAGCATCTGCAATACAGCCTTTCATACCATACAGCTCCCATATGCCAATGAACTTTCTACTATATGCTACAGGTACAGTTGGAACCCCCATCGAAATTGCTCCAATACAGGAATGCATCCTTGATCCTATAAAAAAATCGCATTCCCCGATAATAGCCTTTATTTGATCTTCAATATATTCTTTTTTAAAAGTATAGATATACGGATAACGTTTTTTTATTTCCTCCGCCTTATTCCTACATAACGAATAGTCATCCTCTCTAATATCTCCAGAACAGAGAACGTGAGGTACAAGTACAATATTGCAGTTTTTTTCTATAAAGAATTGTATTATTTCGTCAATTAGTCTTTTATAATCTATTATTAAATTAAATTGATTTTTGCTGGTATAACCGCCATTAAACAATAATGCACTAATATTTATTCCTATTATTGGTGCCTGATTTTTATTGTTTACCTCCATAATGTCACCAATTAAGTCCTCCTGTGAGGGGATCATATTGAAAGCCATATCCGGTGACAAAGCTGCCTTTGTTTTACGAACCTTCAGATCATTCAATAAGTAATTGTAACTGACTATATCTCGTGCGTAATTCATATAGCAATTATTTACAATGTATTTACTAACTGCTCTTATAATTTTATTATTAAAAGGACCCATTGTTTGGGGCATCAGTATAAGTTTCTTTTTCATTGTTATTGCTATGAGCTTTGGCAGTGAAGTATATATGAACCTTTTAATCCCATATATATCTGTAAAGCTATCTCCAGCACTTAAATCCAAAATAAAATCAGCTTCTGAATACATGTTATACAAGGAAACATTACTACTATTTGAATGTTTATGAGTAGTATAACCTCTCGAAAATAAATGCTTTAATAAGATTTTGACGTTGGTCTTTACTTTCGAAGGAACCTCCTCGATTACATAGTTATTTCCCTCGTGTTTGAATTTAACTTTGCAGCTTTCTTTTATAACAAATGATAGCAATCTAACTTGTACATCATTTGATTGGCTATAAACTCCATTTAATAAACCTCTAGTAAGTGCATTTATTCCCATGTTTGCGCTTTGTAGTGATCCACCTACAATAAGAATTTTTTTCATTTAATTTGTCATCCCTTCTAGTGAGTGTTTATCATTTAAATCTTAGCCTCGTGAATTTTGCCGATTTTCTTCCTTCTTAAAAACCCAAGTATTTCATTTAAGTTCAGATTTATAAGCTCTGATTTTGCTAATGCAAAAATGCTTATGAAGAAGGCCAACGTTCCGAATATGAAGAATTCAACAATATACTGTAAATTAACGAAGTTTGAAATAATATATATTGGAAGGATGGCCAAAAACGAAACACACAGTATTTGCAATAATCTGTAGTATGGCAAAAGGTTCTTTATTTTTACTTTAGTATATTTACTTATTTGGTATAACTGAAGGAAAATAACTGTTATATGCATTATCACTCCAGAAAGAGCAGCACCTATCATTCCCAACGGAGGTATCAAAAGAATATTAAATAGAACATTTACCGCTATACTTATTAACATGTTTAATATGGTTACTTTTTGCTTCCCCATTATGATCAGCATATTGCCAAAAATAGTACACGATAAGGGTAGTCTTAATAACCTAACTAAAAAGAGAGGGATACAGGAGAAATACTTTTCAGAAAATAAAAAGCCTATATATCCCTTACTGTAAAAAACCAATATGAAGAAAACCGGAAATATTATTGCAGCACTTGTTTTTGTGATTTTCCCCCAAATTTGCAATGCATTATTTATATTGCGATTTGTATTATATTCCTTAGACATGTGTGGCAATGCTGCTGTAGCTAATGAAATGGTAACAAGGCTTACAATTGGAATTTCCATTGTACCGGTTGAATATATAGCAAATTCTGACGGCGTAAAATATCCTGATATTATCAATTTGTCCAGGTGTGTATTTAATACCTGCATAATACCTACCAAACCTAATGGAATGCAGTAAATAAATTGCTCCTTGATAAATTTAAGATCTAAAACGAATTTTATTTCTAACTTACTCCATATCCATATTAATAGAAGTATAAACCGCAAACATTCCAATGCAGCCATCGTTAAAATAACTGTTGAAAGCCTACCATCCTTATCCATAATAGTTAGAAGTATTATAATAAAAAAGATATAGTATAGGATGTTGCAAATTGAAAACTTTTTTGCCAATTCAGCAGAAACAAATAAGTTCTCAATAAAACTCGATGTAACCAGTATAAAAATATACAACGAGAATCCAAACAAGTAATCGTCTATATTGTTAATATTCAAGGAATTTGATATTTGATTTTTAAAGATAATAAAAAGTACAGTACTCGTTAATCCGCAAAACAAGCTTATTATTGTAGTATTAGAAATTAATTTATTTCTTTGTTTTAAATCTATATTCTTATAATAATAACTTACTGTAATAGGAATACCAAGAGGTGCTATTGCAAGTATTATTGTTGAAAGTGTAATAAGTTGTCTGTATGTGCCATACACCTCCATGGAAACCAGCCTTGTCATTACCATTACTACTAACATCATTACTATAGTTCTAATCCCCTTGCTTAACGTGAGATAAAAAGAATCCTTAAGTATATTCATTCTGTTAATGACCTTCCTTATTCCTTATTGGCATTCTCAAAAAAACCGATTGCATTGTAAAAATTATCAATATTTGATCTGATTTTTTTCAAATCCCAATCCCACCACTTTGATTTCTTTATTCTGTCAATCGTATCGTCATCAAATCTATATCCCAAGATTCTAGCAGGTACTCCTGCAACAATTGCGTAATCCGGTACATCTTTTGTTACAACAGCGCCTGCTCCAATTACTGCTCCATCACCTATTTGCATGACAGATGCAAGTATGATCGCATTCTGGCCAATCCAAACATCATTGCCAATAACTTTTTTCTTATATTCAATTAAATTATTTTCAGGGATATTACCATAATGCTCATTGAAAAATATAGGATGTGTTGATACATATCGGCATGGGTGGTCTCTGTTGTAAATATAGACGTTATTAGCTATAGAACAGTATTTCCCAATTACAGTGTTTCCGTTAATGTTTTCAATCTTGAAACACCCACCATAGCTTCCTTCTCCTATTGAAATATTGTGATAGTCCTTAAAGATTTTTCTAAGCCATATTGAATACATCTCTCCGCCATCATACTTTCTGATAAAATTGCGTATCAATTTTTTATGTTTATTATTGCACCGCTTATATAAATCAAAAAATATTTTATAAATAATCTTTTTCACGCTAACCTCCCATATACATACTAAACGTGTACTAAATGTTTGCTTCGCGTTTTTCACACTTATCCAAAGATATTTTTGCTGCTGCGATACCCGCAACAATCCATAAAAATTTGAAGGTACCTATATCGTCAACTGTGAATAGCGATATGAAATAAGAAATAAAAATAACCATAAAGCATAAATTGAATTCCTTATTGAGTGTCCTGAAAAAGTTCTTAATGCAGGAATAAATCAAGATGAAGATAAAGGTCAAGGTTGATATGAGACCTGTCAAACCCATTTCGATATATTTTAAAACGTAATAATTATCAACTGAAACAATCCTTATTTCTCTGGTATTGCTTATACCCGGAACCCAGTCATATACCTCATTAAGCCTAAAAAAGCTCATTCCCCTGCCACTCCATATATAATTGTCAGTTACAAGCTTTCTCGCAAGATCAAACAGATAAAGTCTATATGATGCGGCATTAGCGTTGGCGCCAAATCCACCTCCGCTGTTTCTCATCATTACCGAATCTATCAAGGATAAAATAAAAATTCTGATAAATCCAGGTAAAACCCCTGTAATTAACCCAAAAAGCAATACCCCAAGAAAAGCTCCTCCAAGCATAAATAGAATCTGCTTGCTTCTTTTATTTGTAAATGTAAAATAAAAAATCAAACCAATTATTAATGCCAACATCGGCCCTCTAGATAAGGTAAATAAAAAGTTTATTAAAAATACAAGGATAATGGCCAAATATGCTGTCTTAACCTTTATTTCTTTACTTATTTGCCATTTATAAATCCCCATAGGTATTGCCATCAGCAAAACATTGCAATATGCAAGAGGATGTCCAAAAGGGCCTTCAATTCTACTTTCACCCAACCGTTGATACACACTCGAAGAGAGTAGTTGTCTGCTTGATTTTACAATGTCAAGGAATGAAAATATATTAACACCTAAAAAGAATTCCAAAATACCTGCAAGAGCTATAAAAAATGCTGCAAACAGGAAGCAGTTAACAGCCTTTTCAATATCCTCTGAGCTACCTATCCTTAAAAATATGTAGACTCCAAGAAATATATTCTCTATTAAGAAAGCAATAAGGATCTTAAATGACTCAACATTAGGATATGTAAAATAATTTAGTATAAATGAAAATACTAGAAAAACAATTGAAAAAGTGATAGCTTTTACTTCTTTTCTTGCAAATTTCTTTTTAATCTCTCTGAATTTATTTCTATTGAAAATCAAATCAAATAAAATGACATATAGTAGAAGCAACCTGCCAACTGTAAGTAAAGGAAGTGCTTTCCCTATGTCGAATGCAAAGTATGTTGGTGCCAAAGGATATAAAAAAATAAATGCGAAGAATACTTTTTCCTTGATGCATAAAGATATTAAAAATATTAGCAAACCACACTCAAAAAGAATACTTACTAACGGATTAATTACAATAAAAAATAAAAAAACAATACTTATAATAATCCCGGTAAATATTAATTTATTCCGACTCTCAAGAATCATATTCATATAAACTCCAAAAGGTATAATTGATTTAAGTATTCCTACAGCTTAATATTGGGTATGACTGCCAATACCGGTAGCTCCAGATACTTCGAAACATCCTTTTCATTTTTAATCAATACTGTTTCTGAATACTCAACAATAAAAATGATTATTACACAAAAGATTATGCCTGCTAGGATAGCTAAACTAACAGTTTTCTTCGTTTCATCATTTGAGGGATATATAGGAATTTCAGCTTTGTCGAGAATATTAATTACCGACACTTTCATTAGATTATCTGTTTTATTAACAAATATTTCACTCAATTTATTAGCCATATCACTTGCTAATTTAGGATTTAGGTCTCTTACTTTTATTCCAACCACAAAAGAATTTTTCTCAGAAAATACTATACTTACATTCCCTAAAAAACGGTCGGCAGAGTATTCTTTAAGGTTAAGTGCTTCAAGTGCCTCATTAATAGCGCTCTTACTTTTTATTATTTCGCCATAGTTTTTTATTGCATTTTGGGCACTTGTTATATCTCCATATATGGCAGTAAGCCTCTGATCACTGTAAGAATTTACAATATACATTGTTGCTTGGGCTTCGTAAATAGGTATCGTTTTATATATACTAACGTAATAAGCCCCAACTCCAGATACGACAGGTATCAATATAATAAGCCACAGCCATCTTACAAACAATTTAAAAATATACTTTAGTTCCATAACCTATCCCCTTTTCACAAAGTAAATTTCTGTTAATGCTTTTTAGGTTTCTAATATGCTTTTGAATCCCATATAATTACTGGCACCGTTCTCACGATTATTTTAAAATCATAAAGTAGGCTTCTTTCTCTAATGTATTTCAAGTCCAATCGGACCATTTCCTCGAAACCAACTTGACTTCTTCCACTGATCTGCCAAAGGCCTGTGAGTCCAGGTTTTACTGAGAGCCGCAGGTTGTGCCATGCATCATATTTGACTACTTCACGTGGGATTGGCGGCCGTGGACCAACAAAACTCATATCACCCTTTAATATGTTGAAAAGCTGAGGTAGTTCATCAATACTAGTTTTTCTTATAATTTTGCCTACTGACGTGATTCTCGGATCCGCTTTAATTTTAAACATATTCCCAGATACTTCGTTCATACTTTCAAATGAATCAAATAACTTTTCCGCATCACTAACCATTGAACGGAATTTGTACATTTTAAAAATTTTACCCTTATAACCGTTTCTCTCCTGAATAAAAAAGATTCTCCCATGTGAAGTAAACTTAATTAATACTGCAGTTATTAGAAAAACAGGTGATAATATTATAATTCCAAATAGAGCAGCAAAAATGTCGGCTAATCTTTTGACCATAAGGTAAAAAGTCGAAACATTGTCAAACAAGCCTAGCTGATCAACAACACTTCTAACCTCAGCCAATTTCTCTTCCATAATTACTTGGGCCTCCTTCAACAGTAACTATTTCTGGTGAATTTGATTCCAATAGCTTTATAGCATACTCTTCATCGCAAAGCTGGTATACTTTATGAACTGCTGCCGGATATATGGTCATATAATCCTTGGAACAATGTGCATTTGAAGCAACAAAATTAGCCACTTTAGCTTTAAGCAGCTGACGGGCAACTTCTTTTACCAAAACTCCATAAACACCTATAATACTTCCAGCATCAATCTGCACCTGACAATTTGTAGTATGTAATAGATTAATAAATTCACTAAAATTCTTCTTAATTTTTCGGTTTCTCTCCGGATGGGCTATTATTATTTTAAGCTTTGTAGCAGCTATTTTGTGTATAAGCCTTGCAGCATACTCAAATGAGGCATTATAAGGCAGTTCAATCAATATACTTTGTGAATTATCAAAGCTAATACTTTTTTCAGATTTAATAATATTTATTATCGTATCGCCTGCTAATACTTCATTCCCCAGTCTAAGATCTATATTATAATCCGCTGCTCTGTCTAAAAGAAGCTCAAATTTCTCTAAAACTCCATCATTGTTAAAGATGCCATTTTGGAAATGAGGTGTAGCAATAATTGTATCAATACTGCTCTTTTTGGCTGTCTCAAGCATCCTGATTGACTCTTCAAGGCAGCTAGAACCATCATCAACTCCAAAAATTAAATGGCTATGAATATCAAGCATTATCTCACCCTCTAAATCTATATGTGTGCTAATGTTTTTTCATTAATAATACCCGACTTTTCCAACTGCAAGGTTTCTTTTGGATTTACACTCTTACAATACTTTTGATACCTAAAATTTGATTTAAAAATGCTCTTGTCTACCTTGCAAAGAACTACTCCAAGTAACCTAACTTGTGCTTTTTCGAGCTGCTCCTTCACCTGCAGAACTGTGCGGTAGTCATGCAATTTGGACTGAATAATAAGAACCGTTGCGTCAGTGTTTGCAGCAATAAGTGCGCTATCAATGACTCTGCCTAATGGAGGCGCATCTATAATTACAGCGTCGAAGTCACTACTCAGATCATTGACAAAGTTCTTTAACTGATCCGAATCAATAAGAAATTCGGGATTTGAAAGACTTGATCCTATAGACAAATAACTTAGGTTATTTATTCGTGTATCTTTTATAAGTTTTTCAGGATTAGTTGTGAAGTAATCCATTTTTGATGATTCCTGTTTCACCTTGTTTTTAAGTGTCCATCTATTTATTTGTTTTCTAAACTCAGCATCTACGAGCAGTGTTTTTACACCCGAAAAAGCTAGTGATGTAGCTAGGTTTAATGCAACTGTTGTTTTACCCTCACCTGGACTACAGCTCGTTATTGTAATGGTTTTAATTTTGTTTTCCTTCCCGCAAAACAATATATTTGATTTCAGCACTCTGAAAGCTTCTAAACGAACACTCAACTCTATTCCCTTGGCCTTTTTTCCTAAAACCATAATAGGATATCCCCTTTCGTTAATTAAACATAGAGCATTACAAATGCTCTACGTATATTCGTAGGATTTTAATTATTCTTGCTGCAATTTTAACTTTGAACTTTTACCCCAGAAAGTAATATTTATCTACTATTCTTACTTTCCATTTATATGTTTGTGGGGCTTGTTTTAGAATTGAGTGCATATATCTACTATATGAACAAATTTCCCCATCGCAGGGCAGTGCTTCGCCACTTGGAACCAGCATCTCGTTCCATTCCCTCTTATTCACTCTTTGCCTTCCGTACTTTACCGTCTTATTCACTAAAACTGGTCAAGTAATTCATTGCTCTAAGTTTAATATAACATTCCACTTTTATGCTTCAGGCCGAAACACTGAAAACAAAACCAGAATTTTATGCCGACTGTACCATTAAAACACTTAGTTCAACTACTCTTGGTTCACCCATTAGATTAAATACAACCTTAACTCTGCCTTTTCTTTTATCAAAGGATTGGATGAACCCTTCCAGCCCTAGCAGGGGCCCATCTATTACTGCAACTTCCCCACCCTGAACATAAACACTTGAATGCCCTATAATTTCATTATCTGCTGTCAATTTTCCTATAATCCATATCTCATGTTCATCAATTTCTTGTGGACCATCACTGTTCTTGAGCAGTTTAATTACTCCAGGTATATCCTTAATCAAATTGTATCTATTATTATTCAAATGACCGTTCAATAGAACATACCCTGGAAAAAGTATTCTTATTTTATCATCCCACTTACCTTCTTTTCTCTCTCTCATTCTTCTCTTTGGAACAAGAGCCTTAAGCTCGTCCTTAAATCTAAAATGAATTCTTTCCTTAACCTTGTCCTCTTCTCCTGATGCGACAAACAGTGCATACCATTTATCTTGAGTAATGTATTCCATTTCCTATTCCCACCCTGCACTTTATGTAATCTTTTCATACAAATGTAAATTTATTCCTTCAATTTGTGATTATACTCTTATCAATTAATTTGTAAATTTAATGTTTTCGTCATTTCCCATACAATAAATGTAGCATTCTACAAATATTTATATAATACTGTAAAACAGTTGTTAAATTTCGTAATCAGCCGTTATTAATTGGTATAAAAATATCTATACCATAGTTGATTTTTTTATACATTTCCAAGAATAATTTGTTTATTAGCGTTCTATACTGGTTAAAGTCTTGTGATTCTTTGCATCTTTAGCTTTCAATTTCTTTGACTTATTCCTATTAAAAAGGCTCTTATAGATATTTGACGTCTTAACTGTTATCTGATCCCAATTATATTTTTTTATGATATAATCGCCAGCGAATCTTTTTACACTCGATACCTTGCTTTCATTCTGCAAAAGCAGATTTAACTTGCTTACCAAATCGGTTACATTTGCTTTTTCAAAAGAGTATCCCATTGTACTTACTACATCTGTATTTTCTGGGATATCGCTTACCAAGCAACAATTGCCATAGCTCATGGCTTCAAGAAGGCTTATTGACAAGCCCTCAATATCTGAAGGGAGAACATACAAATAAGCATTGCTAAGTAGCTCAGCCAGTTCTTGATCTCTCACATAACCCGTGAATATGATGTTTTTATTATTTTTAGCCATGCGCTGAATTTCATTTTTGTAATGAGCACTATGTGTTGACTCACCGGCTATAACCAACTTTTTATTAGTAGCAATACTTTTATAGGCATCAATAAGATAGTGTACTCCCTTCTCAGGAACCAGCCTAGTCAGAAATAATATATAGCTCTCAGGCTCAAGGTTATACTTCTGTCTTATAATATTGGGTTTCAAGATATCGGGTCTTTCGATACCATTGGGAATATATTCTGTTTTAACATCATACTTTTCTCTATAATAATTCACTAAATTTTTAGAAACATTTATTGTTTTGTGAGCAAATCTCACTGTTGCATATTCACCGAACTTTAAATAATGTGATTTCCATCTCCCCAATTCCCCTCGCTGCCAATCCAATCCATGTACAGTACAAACAACCTTTTTACCAAAAATTCTTGGAATGAAGGCCAATGTTGATGGACCCAATGCATGATAATGAAATACATCACAATTTGACATCAGTGCTTTTATAGTAGATGTGAACGTATGAGTTTTCGAATATAACTCCATCTCATATCCGAGAAAGACGAGCCTTCTTGAGAGCTCTGCGATATGAATTTCTATTCCACTTAATTTAGACGGAATACCCTTTTGCCCTATCATTGCAATTTTCACAAACTTTTCACCTCTGCAATTTACGGATTTTTTTCATGTACTCTAAAGGGGTCACAACTGTAAATTTATACCTTTAATCTGTGATTATACTCTCATAAATTGATTTGTAAAACTAATGCTTTCACCATTTCCCATCATTAAATCAAATATTCTACAAATAATCATATGATACCGTAAAATGGTATGTCGCATTTCGTAGTCAGCCGTAATTATTTGATATAAAAAAATTAATCTAGAGTTAATATTTCCAGATGTAACCATATTTGTTGCACTTTTGCGCACAAAAAACCAGGGTTCAAGCAACCCTTGTAAATTGCTTGAACCCTGGTTTTTATAATTGTCGGCAAACAAAACATCTGCGGCATCTAGTAACTTTGGTATACTAATATGTTTTTGAAGCTCCTCTGACTTTTCGCTACGCTTCGCTTTCCTACTTCAGCAGTCCAACTGCCACTGCGTACACTGAATCTTGTTTTTGTTTTAGAGTATTTAGCTGCTTATTTAGAAGCTTTTGTGTACAAAAATCTAGTACACCGTAGCTATAAACTTTACTATCTTTTTGGAATTTTTTGATGGCAGCAAAGGTCTTCTTGTCCAATGTAAAATCTGGTGTATCAACATTGTATTTCAAAAGCTTCAGTACACTTTCTGCGTAAAACACATCCATATACTGTGTTCCTAGCGAGGGTTTAACAGTGGTACTCATAGCTTCTAAAAGATTAACTTGTATGCCGCTTGGGCTAGTAGCCTGAACCTTTACATTTGGTTCAATACCTTTAAGGTCGATTGAATCACCATTTGGAGTATAGTACATCCCCATTGTCATTTTACCATAACCAACGAGATCCGTTACTAGCGCATTATTAAAAGCTGATGCATCTACTGTCTTGTTTATATTATCCTTGTTTAGTCTTTCATAGGCTTCCTGAGATAATATTGGTACGAAGCTTTGAACCTTTGACTTACCAAAGGTTTTAGTCCCAATAATTACTCCCGCCTTGGTATCTTTTATTGCTCCTGTCAAAATCTCAGCTGCACTTGCTGAATTTTCATTCACTAACACAACCAGCTTATACTTTGTCTTTTCTAAGGTTGAATAATATTCTTCATCCTTAAAGGTTTCATCCTTATAGTCTAGCTTTGTAATGAGGCCCTTTGGTACAAAACGCTTTGCAACCTCAACCGCTTGATCCACGTACCCTCCAGGATTATTTCTCAAATCTAGTACTACCTTGGTAATTTTTTTACCATCAAAAAAGCTTAGTGCTTCTGACACTCCACTATTAGCATTTGAAGCAAATGAATCTATCAGAATATACCCAATATTTCCTCTTATTTCATATTTTACGCTTGGAACAGCCACTTGTTCTCTGTTCATTTCAAGTATTATTATATCCTTTGCTCCCTGCCTCAATATACCTAGTTTTACTGGTGTTCCAGCAGGGCCTTTTACCTTTCCAATTACATCCTCTAGCTTTTGTCCAACTACTGACTCTCCATTTACTTCAGCAATTTTATCTCCTGAGAGAATACCTGCTCGTTGTGCAGGTGAGCCAGTAAAAACCTTCCAAACAGATACATATTTATCAACTAGCCCTACTTGTACCCCTATGCCCTCTACTGAACCTCCAAGTGAGGAATAAAAAGAATTAAACTCGCTTGGGCTAAAAAAGATGGAGTAGTCATCAAGAGCTTCAAACATTTCTTTAACAGTAGGCTTATTCAAATCCTCCTCTGTTATGTCCCCTTTGTATTTCTGCTGTATCAGCTCCATTACACTTTTCAAATAATCGGAATTTACACTGTTTTCTTGTGCCTGTGTCTCTGTTGATGTCTGTATATCTGTTGATGTCTGTGTATCTGTTGATGTCTGTTTATCTACGGCAAAAACACTGGTGCCAAATACAGTAAACGTTAGAGCTATCGCTAGAACTATTGCTGTAAACCTCTTCAAATGTTTCATTTGTCCCACCCCTTATGTATTATCTATATACCTAATCTTTTAAATTTAACCGTGCCAGCACAAACCAACCACCTGCACTGCTTACTATCTTCATACCTTGCCTTTGACTTTTCATTTTGCTAGAAACTCACAATCTTATCCATATATTCACTTCGAATTCCACTGCTCATGTAGTCTATATACGCTTTCATCATATCAGCGACTTTCGCCTTTGTAACCTTGTCTTTTGGATGAATATAACCTTTGACATCCTCTTGTATTAAGCCTATTTTCTCTGCGACATACATCGGTGCTCTGGCGAATGCAGGTATATCATTGTTATCCTTAAAGCTGGTTACCGCTGCTGGGTTTGGTGCTAGACCGTTCAAGCCCATAGAATTTACCATCATCGTAACGGCCTCTGCCACAGTTATCAGAGCATCCGGTTTAAATTGACTTTTACCATTTCCGCTAATGATTCCCCGTGTTGCAGCCTCATTTATGCTGGCAAAATATATATGATTTGTTGAGATGTCAGTAAATAAAGACTGAGGTGTAACAGCTTTTGTGCCTCTTGTAGATGTTTTTGCTTTGAAAACAGGGTCTAAGGGAACCGCTTTAGCAACAGTGACAAAGGCATCTATAAATTCTGCTCTACTCATATACTCTTGTGGTTCAAAATTAGCAGGATCCTTATATGCCTTTAAGCCAAAAAGAAGACTAATGCTTTCTTCAGAAGGATGTCCTTTTATCTGCTTTAGGTTTGGAGAAATCAATCTAGTTTGTGTAGGAAAGCTTTCCATCTTGAGGCTTTTTGTATATGGTATAACTTTACTAGTTGGCGATTTGTTCTTATCCAACTCTGTCAATTTTGCAGAATACTTCAATACATTCTCATTTTGTTGAGCTTGTACATATCCACCCTCAAAGCTAATCTGATTAGGCTGATTTTCATAATATTTTAGTTGTTTTTTTGTAGTTGTGGATATGTCAATGCCTACCGTGCCTATAATCACAGGATCTTTACCTGGTTTACACTGAGATATAGTTTGTTTAATGACTTGAGCCTCTGCTGTGCTCCAATATTCATCATATCCATAGTACTTTCCCGTAGATTCAACGACAGTGGTATCGGGACTTGCTCCGATTCTATATGTCTTCCTGCTCCAAAGTTCACCCGCATAGTAATTCACTGCAGGCTTTATATCATTTAGAATTGATTTAGACAGCTCGTAGTCAGTAACATTTGCTATATTATAAGTAACTGCGCCAACCCTCAGTGATTCCTTCGCAGTTTTTAATTGAGTTGACTCAGTTTTTTGTCCATTTTCATCAAGTGTTATTGTTGTTACAAAATCAAGCTTCCTGGTCATCGTATTAGCTGTACCGTTTTTTAAATTATAGGTGTATGTAGTTGTTAGAGTCTGAAGCTTTGTCTTGGCATCCACTTTAGGTGGTGTTTTCTTTATTATCAACGTTCCACTCAAAACTATTGGCGTACCACTTAAAAAACAAGGTTCCTGGTATTGGTAGCTAATCTTGTTTGGTGCTTCTCCCGAAGATATTCCACCTTCATATCCACTGTCTCCTTGCCTTGCAAACGTCATGCTAGGAGCAAACAGTGTTAAAATCATTGCAAATACAAGGCTTAAGTTTATTCTTTTTTTTAACCACAATTTATCCAATAAATTTTGCAAGTAGTTGACCTCCAAATAATTAAATTCTCTTACTTTTTCCATTTATCTGTTGTTCATTTTCTTACACCATCTCTTACACTACCTCTACTACTACCTCTTCTACTACCTCTTCTACTATCACTTCTACTATCACTTCTACTATCACTTCTACTTTCACTTTTACTTAGTACCTGTTTGTTATTCAACTATAACGATATACGCATCCCCAATTACAGCATTGTCCTTCTTCAACACTCTAATTTTATCACCTTTTCTAAGCTCAGAAGGATTTATTCTCTCATTATTCTTTAATATCAATGAATTTGTCAATAGTTTTAGTTTGCTGTCATTCATGGTCACCCATAAATGTGTAGTAGCATTGTAATATCTGCAGTTGCGTAGCTCAATAGTGTTTGGTTGCTCGAGCTGAGCCCCATCCTCATCAATTGTTCCACCAGATGCAGTTATTACCTCACCAGAAATATTTACGTTTCCATATGGTGCTGTACTTATCTCAACGGCATTTATCCCATCACTTTGTATATAGATAGTTCTACCTTTGAAGGTATTTGCACCATTATAGCTGTTAAAATCACCTTGACCAATTATCCCATCAGTATCAGTAATTCTCGTATCCGATGACAGATTGAACGTCATTGGTGTATTGAAGTAATCCCAATTTACCCCATTCAACCTTGAATATGACTCAAGAGTAACGTTCTTGTATTCATCAATGCTCGCGATTCTTCCACGATACATCTCAACAGCTTGTGAGCCAGGTCTTTCTTCTATTAAAACAACTCCTGCTACAAGCTTATCTGTATCAGAGTCTCTATTTGCCATAACATAAGCATAGTCATTTGCTAAAACGTTGCTTTCATGAACCAATCTGCCATCCTTTACAACAATGGTGCCTGAATCATAAGAAATTTTATCTGCGGCTTTTTCTAACATGAAAGTATTTGAGTTTGTAGTATTATATACCTTGTCATTGTATAAAACTTCCTTATCTAGGTTATCTACGAAGGTGGCCACTACACCATTTTCACCATTCCCATAGTCTTTTTCACTGGCAATGTAAACTGTGTCGGTCATCAAAGTATTTAATTTGCTTATAGCTTTTTTGACTCCTCCATAATACGCTATAAAATTGTCGCCCACCTTTATTTCCTTTGACCCCATTGTATCCTTCACCCACTGACCTTTTCTCAAAGTCCAAGGGTCACTCAACAAAATCTTATCAGATATATCATCATATCGTTCAAATTTGCCTTTATATACGTTTGCAACTTGTTTGTCTCCGCCTTCAATGGCTATCTCTTTTAATACCGTCACATTTGGAGCTTCATTTATCACTAGCTTTACTCTATCACCAGCTTTAAGTTGGCTTATCTTTGAAAGCTTTCCAGCTTTAATTACATCTGCACCATCCGTATTGTATTCTAGTTGCACTAGCTTTGATCCTTGTTCAGTTTCAACTGTTATAGAGCTTATTTTCTTGTTAATCACTTTTCCATAACGAATCGAATAATTTGGTACACTGCTGACAGAGGAAACAACACCTGTGTCGTCAATTCTCACAAAAACAGTGTCTCCAGCCTCGATATCATCTAACTCTGCAGGTACATGACTTTTGTACACTTCTACCTCATTTGGGTCAGCATAGTTAAAGGTTCTGAGCGTCGACATCTCTAGAGGTGTCTTGCCTGTCCCATCTTCATTGTAAAGCGTTATATATCCAAGCTGAGGATTATTATCCTCTACTATTCCTGAGATAAGGCCCTGCTCTTTTTCTTTCTTCACTGTTATAGGCATTAGCTCAACTATCATGTCGCCCTTTATTCCCATAATAACAATGCTCTCAGGCTTGATAGTTGTAACATCTACAGGTGCTTTTGTTAATGCATTTACAACATTATTTGAATAAGAATAAACATCATTAAGAGTACTTCCATCTGGATATGTCTTCTTTTTTGGGTCCGAAATATCTTGATTTGGATACTCGATTTTTTGCTCGAGTGGCGTTACATTCATTGTTCTAGCAGTATAATTTCCACTATTCACGACAGCAGCCACATAGCGAATCACTTTATTACTCGATAATACACGTGCATATTGTACTATCTTGTTTTCGATGTCTACAATATATTCAATCCTGTCTCCTACTTTCAGGCTATTAGAATTTGTTATTTTTCCGTCTTTGTACACAGGTATTTCAGTGCTATATGCTGGCTGAACTTTTCCAGTGAGCTCATTTGAGGTAGTTGTAGGCTTCTGATACTGTGTTTCAACCTTTATAGTATCGAGAAGACCATCTGAATTGCGTACATAGTATGTGTTGTAATTTATTTGGTTTCCCTTTGAAGTATCTTTTGTTGACTGTTTATACTCAATTGTTGCTGTTCTCTTTTCCATGTTTCGAAGAGGCAGTATTACATTCTCAGCTTTTTTTAGAATTTTAGCAACCTGCTGCCTTGTAACGGTTTGGTTTGGATTAAACTTTCCTGATCCATCACCATCCATAATGTTATTCTCCAGTACAGCTTCTATATAAGGTACATTTTCTGCTCTTGCAACTTTCCAATCTGAATAGTTATTGAAGATCTCCTGTTGATCATATGCAGGTGGTAGCATCAAAGCCTTTGCGAGCCAAGTTGCGAACTCCTGTCTAGTTACAGGAGCATTTCTTTTAAAGGCTCCAGCCTCCAGACTTGCCTGATCAGTCTGCAATGCGTCAGCTAGTTCCTGCTGAGTAATCAACTCATCATTTGCAGCCAATTGAAGTCCCCCGTCGTAAAGAACAGCTTGCAGGCTTGTCTTCTTCTGTGCTGCAGCTCTTGCAGCATTTAGTGTCTGCCCCTGAGTATTTAAGTCCTGAGCTCTGTTTGCCGCCATATATACCAAATATAGTGCTAGCTCCTTTGAAATAGATCCATCCCCGTTAAATTTTGTGCTTCCTAGGGTTGGAAACAAACCAAGAGCACCATTTTGATAAATGGCATCCTTTAAGTCATAGCTTGCTTTATTGATATCAGTGTATTTTAAATTTTTTATTACTGCTTGACCATTTTTTGTGGCAGTAAATGAATTGACAATCGGCTCCTTCGGAATGGCAGCATTTACAAAGCTTGTCTGAGAAATGAGCGCTACGCTAAGCACTACTGCGATAGTTTTCGCTATTGTATGCGAAAATGTTGTCTTTGTTTTGTTTTCTAAGTATTTATTTTTTGGACATATTGCTTTAAAAAAAGTCATTATTTGGCCCCTGTGTTTATAATTTTAAATTTTAATTCATGCTTATAATATCGGCGTATCTGGATGATTTTTTTATTAAAGTTTCATTACAATATAGTATTGAAACTTTAGTAAACGTAGACAAAAGTGATACGAAAAATACAAAGGATATTTATATTTTATGATTATTAATACAATTATTTTTTCAATTGTCAATTTTTATAAGAATTTCTATATTTTTAAACATTAACTAATTTGATTAATTTTCCGATAGCATAAGTATTGTATTATAATAGCATATATTTCTATATAATATGACACATTATATGGATATATGTTATCTGGTATTGAATTTGTTTATACTAAGCTACATCTGGGTAAAAAAAGGTTATATTTTAAATTCTACATCAAAAATAATCAACTAGGAGATGTTTCATGAAAATTAAAACTAAACTTGTTCTGTCTTTCACTGCCATTTTACTTCTTTTTGCACTCACTGTTTTCTTCATTGTTTACTTTAGAGTTTCAGGTGTTATTACTCAAAACTACCAGAGTAGTATCAAATCCAATGCTAATCTTTCTCTCGCATTTTTTGATGAGAGATTCCCTGGAGAATGGGAAATCAAAGACAATATTCTCTATAAAGGAGAACTAAAAATTAATGATTCTACAGAGTTTGTTGACACTATCAATACCAATAGTGGATATTTAGCCACAATATTTATGAAGGATACCCGTGTTTCAACAAATGTATTATTAGAAGACGGGAAAAGAGCAATAGGGACAAAAGCCTCTGATGAAGTCATCAATACTGTATTAAAGGAAGGTATTGAATACCATGGACAAGCCGTAGTCGCAAAGAAAAATGCTTTTACATATTACACTCCTTTAAAAAATGGTAAGGGTGAAATAGTTGGAATGTGGTTTGTCGGTATTGGAAAAACAGTTGTTGATAGTCAAATTCGAAATATTGTTGGGACCATAGGTTTAGTTATAATCTTTTCATTGTTCATTGGTGCACTTATTGCTTACTATGTAGGAAACAGGCTGAGTAAAGTGATAATAGTAATAAATAAACATTTGGATAAATTTTCGAATGGAGATTTCAGCGATAAGATATTTGATGATGGGTCTCAAAAATCCACCAGTGAATTAGGTCAGATTCTCAGGTCAACTAATACCATGCAGGAATCTATAAAAGGTATTATTAAGACTATTATGAAGGAGTCAAATACAATTGAAAATGCTTTGGGGCTATCAATCAAAAGTATTTCTGATCTCAACGGAAATATCGAAGAAGTATCTGCAACTACCCAGCAGTTATCAGCTGGAATGGAGCAAACAGCAGCAACTATGCAGGAGATGAATGCAGCCTCAACAGAGATAGAAACTGCAGTAGAGAATATAGCTAAAAAAGCACAAGAAACCTCCTTCGCTGCAAATGATATTAGTAACCGTGCTATATCATTGAAAACAAGTGCAAAAGCATCAAAAGATTATGCCTACAACATTTATAAGACAGCCAATAATGAGCTAACTACTGCAATAGAACAATCAAAATCCATTGAACAAATAAAACTTCTTTCTGATGCTATAATGCAAATTACTACCCAGACCAATTTATTGGCACTGAACGCAGCTATTGAAGCATCTAGGGCTGGAGAAGCTGGTCGTGGCTTTGCTGTAGTTGCTGATGAAATAAAGAAGCTAGCCGAGGATTCCAAAAAGGCTGTTGGTGAAATACAGGGAGTTACCAAGAATGTTTTGGGGGCTGTAGAAAATCTAGTTTCAAGTTCTAGAAATATATTATCCTTTATCGAAAGTACTGTTATTTCAGACTACAATAATCAAGTTCAAACAAGTGAGCAAAATAGTAATGATGCCGCTCACATTGATGATTTAGTTATGGATTTTAGTGCTACATCTGAAGAACTTTTGGTCTCTATAGGTAATATGTTAAAGGCTATTAATGAAGTAACTATTTCAACAAATGAGAGTGCAGAGGGTACATCAAACATAGCTATGAGGTCGGCAGAGATACTTCATCAGGGTGCCCAAGTAGTTAGTCTTTCAGAAAGTTCAAAAAAATCTTCAGATAATCTAAAAATGTATATTTCTAATTTTAAAATATAGTAAATATTGAATAGTTAACAACCAAAAGATATTGCAGGCCGGCTTAAGCCGGCCTGAATTGATTTAGAACAATGAATATTTAATGGTAAAAACAAATAATCGTTTAAGCAGTTTTTAACCAGTAATTCTAACTATACCCCATAAAGACTTTTATCTACTTTTTCCATAGTCTTTTTATTTATCAAAATCTGAAACTGTGATTCTTTCTTCCAACTATCCATCCTCTTTGTGAAATTCTCATTAAACTTTGCTTCAGCCAAAGAAGATCTTATTGAATTCTTTACGTCATCATATGATTTATCAACAAGTTTTTCAAGCTTCATTACATGATAACCATATGAAGTTTCAACTATATCAGTATCCCCTACTGAATGAGAAAAGGCCCAGTCCTCAAACTCAGCTACCATCTCACCCTTACCGAAGGTATATTCACCTCTGTTAGTAGTTACTCCCGGATCATCAGAGTTTTTTTCTGCCAATGCTTTAGTATCTTCGCCTGCCTTTACCCGTTTCAAAAGATCCTCTGCTTCTTTCTTTGCTTCCGCCTTCTTGTCAGCACTGATTGTCACACCATTACTATCAGTAGTAGAAATAAGGATGTGTGTTACAGTAACTTTAGCATAATCCTTGCTGTGGCTATCATAGTATTTCTTTACTTCAGAATCAGAAACTGTTGTTTTTATATACTCTGAATTAATATATTTTCGTGATAGAAAGCTATCCGAATAAACTTTTCTAAATTCTGAAAATGAAATGCCATAAGTAGCTTTAATTGTCTTTTCCAAAGCTACTTTACTACCGCTTTGCGTAATCCCCTGATTCATATAATCATCAATACTCTTCAAATCATTAGCATCAAGTTTTATTCCAGCTTCTTTAGCTTTTATAAGCTGTATTTTTATTTCCTGAATGTTATCCAATGTTTGTTTCTTAACTATATCCTTGGCAGTCTCACCATTTATTTTAGTTGTCCAGTTATACTTATCAGCAGTTGTATTATCAGAATTCCTTACTAAAATCTGATTCATGTTAATCTTAGAAAATAGAATATAATCCTGATTTGTTACTTTTAAATTCTCGATAACTGCCACACAACCCTGTGATTCCTGTTCAGACATTACCGTAACTTTGCATGAAGCTTTTAGCTTTTTATCAGAACTACTCACAGTTATTACTGCTTTGGAATTAGGCTTAATGGCCTTTATGTAGCCTTGCCCGGTTACCTGAACAGCAGCCGACTTGTCAGATTTCCAAACAAGCATGTTATTGCCTGCTGGTACTTTTGTCTCTGACGTTATTTGGGCTTTTATTTGAATAGTCTGACCAGGTGCTATCGTTATTTCATAACGATCCAATACAATTTTCTTTGAAGTGCTTTTAATGGTACTGTTGCTACTTGAAATAGTAATAGTATCTTTATTATTGCTAGATAACGACGCACCCTGTATCAGACCAGTTGAACCAGTAAAAATCACAACCACTAATATTATTGCAAGAGTTTTTTTTAAAAACATTCCACCACTCCTTAATCATTTTTAATACAAATCCGGAAATAATTCCATTATTTTATTACCTAAGCTAATTCCTATGTCACTTTCAAATTCACTTAAACCTTCCGCATCTGAGATATCAATAGAATCACTAATAGAAACTACAGGCTTTTTAATTGAGTTAATGTTTGACTGCTTTATTTCAGTAAATAAAGTTGCTATCAGGCTTTTTCCGTCTATTTCCGTAGATATTTTAAATTCACCTAAAAGCCTATCCTTTTCGCTTCTTTTACTATCATAACTAAAATCAATACTTTGAAGAGGTGATTCCGAATATCCATATATGCTATCCGATAGTGACTCTAGGTTGACTTTTCCTTGAAGATTTCCTACAAATGCATTCAACCCTCCTACAGTAGCACCTATTTCGCTTGTATACTTGGCATCTAATAAGGTTTTTTCGTTTGCCTTGAGTGCTAAAGTGCCTACATTATTTCCCTTTTCCAATCTGGACTCTTTTGAAAATTGTAAAATTCTCTCTCCATTTTGCTCAACATTGCATTTCAGGACATCCTTTTTGTCAGAGCTTTTGTAGGATGCAATTTCTGCTAAAGTATCTGTTTCTTTATTTATAAATTTTCTGCCGATTATTGTTCCACTGTTATCGAAATATATAGAATATTCAATACTAGTTTTTCCAATATCCATTGCAGTATCTTTTAGGCTAGTACAAAAAGTCTCTACTGCTTTATCTATATCCTCTGATGACGGTTTGTCATCCATAGAGAGCTTTGCCATGTCAAAATAATAAGTTGTACTTGATTTCAAGATAGTTTTAAGGTCATTATCCTTTTCAATTTCTGTAGCTAATGAGTTGAGTATATCAGAAATAGTCTTTTCATCTAAACTAATCATTATTGAGTTGCACCCAATATCTTGATACTTAGCATCTTTTTCAAATTGAAATTGCCCATCAGCAATACATCCAAATACTGTATCTTCAACATACTTTCTCATCATCTTATTGAAGGCTTCTTTTTCTATGCCAAATACCTCTTCAAATGCCTTATCGTCACCTTGCATTGCGCTTGCGAGTTTTACTGATGTGACTTCAGCTTCATATCCTATAGTTTTATCTGTTAAGTCTGGTAATGATATTTTAGTCTTATTATCAGCACTTTCTGCAACAATCGATCCAATAATTTTATCATTTATCTTTCCTTCAATGGAGGCTGTAAAATAGCTATCTTGAAGATTTTCATTGTTACCATCGAGTTTCAGATTTAAGTGAATTTTTGATAATGACTCAATAATATTTTTTATTTCCTCTGACTCATCTATTATATCACCACTTAATTTTGTACTTAAATCATACTCATAGTTATACTTTTTGGGATAGTTTTTTGTATAACTATTTTTAATATCTTGGGATACTTTTAATAAATTATTTTTTTCAAGAGTGAAATAATAGTTTTTAGGTCCTAAAACAGCAGCTTTAATGCTTGGTGCAAAAAAAGCATAACAAATACTAAAAATAACGGCAATTCCCATGATAGCTAATATTCCAGTTGTGAATGCTTTCTTTTTATTTTTTACTTTTGAGTTTGGATTTTGAATAATATACTGATTATTGGCCGAAGTACTGCTTTCATAATTATACTGGACTGGATTCTCGACCTCGTGAGCTATTTGACTAGGATTCTCAATCTCACATAGTATCGGACTTGGATTCATTGCTTCACTTACTATAGGATTTGGATTCACTGCTTCACTTGCTATTGGACTTGCATTCACTACATCACCTGCTATTGGACTTGCATTCACTGCTTCACTTGCTATTGGATTTGATACCTTTGACCCACATCCTGGACAAAATAATGCATTATTTGAAAGATTCTTACCACAATTACCACAAAACATATTCGGACCCCCTAATGTATTATTAATCAGGCTTTTGCCTGAAACAATCCGTTTCTACTCACGTCTGGATTGTATTAAAACTTTCTTGTATCATAATTTCAACATAATTTTCAAAAAATCCCCATGTTTTAAAATGAATACTCTCCTATTATAACTATAAATTACCTTCCATTCAATCTTTTAATATATAAAATGAACTGCCCCCTGTCTACTTGACAGGGGGCAGTTCAAACAAACTCCGAAACGTTTTTTATAGAATATTGATCCTTTTACACACTAAGTTATTTTTGCGAGTAAATTTTGTAAAGAACTACTGAAGCTTCTGCTCTAGTAATGTTAGCAGTAGGATTAATTTTATTTTCACTTCCTGCAATTAGTCCATTTTTAACCATCGCTACAACACTTTCTAATGCGTATTTAGATACCTTTGAAGCATCAGTGAATTTCTTAATATCTTTCTGGCTTCCGTTAGTAATCTGTTTACCAGCTTTCTTTAATGCCTTTACAGTTAATACCATCATATCCTGTCTAGATATTTCTTTTTCAGGATTGAATATATTTCCACCTACACCTGATGTAATACCCAGTATCTTTGCAGCTCCAATCTCCTGATAATATTTGTATGATTTGCTTACATCCTTAAAGTTTCCATCAATTTGTGCAGTAAGACCTAGGGTTTTTACTAGCCATCCTATAAACTCACCTCTTGTTATTTCCTTTGCAGGCATGAATTCCGAGTTGGTTACTCCCTCTGCAATACCTTCAGAAGCTAAAACCTCTATAGCATTTACTGCCCATTTATACTTTGCTGTATCGCTAAAACTCTTCTTTTCATATGCTATTGCGTATGTACTAAAATGAGTAGTAGTAAATGTTACTTTACCTGACTTAGCATCGTACTTTCCACTAGGTACTGCTATTGCATTACCCTTTCCATCAATGTAATAAACCACTATGTACTCTGGATTCTTTAATTCCTCAGCAGTAGCTTTATAGTCAATGGATACTTTCACAGATGCATCAGGATTATTCCATTCTATTACCTTATCCCCTGCCATCATTCTCAGTTCTAAGACTGGTCTATTTCCAATTAAAGTTTTCAGGCTATTATCTAACCCCTTACTATCTGTGAAAGCTACGCTTAACGTGATACTCTTTTGAGCGTCCGATCCAGCAGTTCTCAGCATATTATTAGGGATTGTTATGTCTGCTACAGCAGTTTCTATAATCAGATTGGTTTCAAGCTTGTCTCCTGTTACAATCTCTGTAGGAAGTACTTGCCTATACTCATTTACACCTACTAATTTCGGAACTTCAAAACCTATAGTTTTTATACCATTGCTATCAGCTTTTGCCGCTCCTATTGCCTCTTTAAATTTATCAGCTGTTATTACAGTTGTTGCAGATTCCTTTCCTTCATCTTTCTTAGCCTGAACTTCTATTTTTACATTTCCTTGATTGTCAACAGTAACTTTTTGCTCAGTTTGCTGTTGTTGAGGAGTTGATGTATTTGTTGGTTCTTCTGTGTGGGTTACTTTTGTTTCTACAATAAGCTTGAACGTCTTGCTTACAGCAGTCATAGCACTATCTTTTGCTGTTACAATCACACTGTAGGTTCCTGCTATTGTAGGTGTACCAGTAATTTTTCCACTAGTTGTAATTGAAAGACCAGCTGGCAAACCTGTTGCACTCCATGTATAAGGCTCTACTCCTCCAACTGCTGCTAACTGAGCAGAATAAATTGAATCTACCTTACCATTTTGCAACGATGTTGCATTTATGGAAAGTGGTTCTATTACAGCTTCTCCTAAATCTGCTAATGTAATATCAACTTGAGCTGTATTTCCAGGAACCTTGACAATACCGTTTATATTATCAATTGTTCCAACTGATGCACTTACTATATTATTAACAAAACTAGGTAACTCTACGCTCATTTGAACCGCTGTACTTGGGTCAACTTTAGAGTTTTCCATATTGTATGTAAATTTAACACTTAACTTATTACTGTACCTTTCAATTGTATATCCTACTCTTCCACCTTGAAGAACCGGGTAATTCTCTACACTTGCGATTACATTATTGTCTATTGTAGAATTTTTTACCCATTCTTTAGGAATTCCGCGTCCTATAATAATTTCTGCATTTTTATTATCATTAAAAATTCTTTCAGCTATAAATGCATCATACAGAACTTTGGAGGCTGTTGCCTGTCCCCACATATGCTGATTTGATCCACCGCCTCCAGAAGCATTATCGTGACTCCAGAGTGGTGATGTAGGATCTTGTGTAGGGAAATCATTTCCTCCTGGTCCGACACCTTCCCACCAACCGAATGGTGAGCTCATAGCACTATTTATAGCAAACTCATAAGCTTTTATTCCAATATCTCTGTATGCTTCACCTCGAAGTGCCGCTATACCATATCCTGCATTGTATGCGCTTGAGTACCAACCATGAGGATAGCCTCCGAAGTTATAAGGTGAGGCTCCCGGCAAGTCCTTACGCCTGTCAATACCATATGCATAAGTCTTGTCTATCATATCTATATTAGCCCCGGCCTTGCTTTGATCGGCACCATACAGATATCCATCCCATGGGAATGATCCGAATAACAACATTGATGCCCAGTTTCCATCTCTGATATCATTACATCTGTTTTGAGTATTTGGTTGAACTATCGAAGCTGGAATATAGTTTAAGTTGTTATTGTTAATTGTATTTTCAAGTGTGGTTGTTACTACTTGTAATAAACTGTCGTATTCAGCATTTGCCCACTGAACTTCTGCTAAATAGTAATCCTTTTTGCTTGGGTCAATTTCCTTTATGGCCAATTCATTACAGATATATTTATATGCTACAAGCCCCATAAGTGCAGCCTGATCATCAACTGTCCATTGTCCGTAAGTATCTATAGCCAGTGTACTTTTCATGATTCCGTCATGGTTTGCTCCGGTTCGGTCGTCATGAATAGAATGTGCCATCTTTTTGATTACACCTTCATACTTTTCTTTTACAAAATCAAGATCTCCCGTTTTACTTAAATACACTGAGTATGCCCATGGCAATTTCCAGTTCGCATCCCAATATAAATCTGGATCTACTTCACCATTCTCAATGTTAATTCCACCTGTCATCGGAACACTTTCAAGGTAGTTTTTAGCATCCTTAAAATCACCTGCAGTAATCAATGATTGCAAAACACCAATTGTATCATGTGAGAACAGTCTGTCGTAGCCATTTTCACCGATATGTAAAAATGTGTTGTCCTTGATAAGAAGAGTATAAATATATCCCGCCTTATATGCATTAACCAAACTGTCTTTATTGTTGACATCTTTGCTGTTAGGCATCTTTATATCTATTATTCCTGCAAGTCTGTTATCCCAGTATGTCTTCATTGCTGCATAATTATTTTCAAATATACTGTTTGCACCAATGTCAGAAACTGCTTTTGCAGCATCAAGAATTTTCTGATCTGCTGGGAATGGGGCTTTAGGTTCTACATCATACCTTTCTCCGGTATGTCCCTCGTTTTCAAATCTATCTGCTTTTATTGCATACTCTCTTACAACTGTTTCTCCTGCATTTATAATGTAAGAATATTCAGCAGCATTATTAAGCGGCACTAATTCCTTTGAAACAACAGGAAGCAATCTTTTTTCACCTGAATTGTTTATTGCCGTCATTTTTGCATATGCAACTTCCACAGGGTTGCCGTCTATAGTGTGCTTATTGGCGAACTCTTCGATTTTATATGAAACACCATCTACTGTGTATTCACTTACATAACAAGGCAAATATCCGTCCCTGTTATACCAATCGATTGCGATTCCTTTTTCTTTAAGCCCGGTCACACCAAACCTGACCATCAGATTCCCCCTGCTTTTCAATCTAAAGGAGCCATCAACATACGCAATAGGAGCATTCATATCACTTTCAAAACCAAATGAACCTGTTAGTCCACCATCTGTTTCAGATGAATATTTTCCTGAAACCTGAAGTTGTGAAATAGCATTCAATACAGCAATGTAGGCTTGCAGCTTTTGATTATCAGAAGCACTGCTGTCCAATAGTTTTGCATTTGCAACTGCACCTGTTAATACAGCTACAGAAGCATCTGTGTAGCCCTTAACAACCATATTGTCAAAATTTGAAATAAAGCTATTGAAATCAGATATTACAATATTTGTAACTAAATTATCTTTTGCAGCCTGCAGCTTTACGTTCTCAGCATCAATTTCCACCTGTGATGCATCGAAGTTATTCAGGCAATTTTTTGCTGATTCTAAAGCATCCACTAAAGTCAGCCAGGATTCCACAGTATAAAGTTTATCATTATACTTGCTTACCTCTGATACCAAAGCTTCAAGTAAGCTTCTGTCCACACTCAGTTGTTTTATAACTTTCAATAAACCTGTACCAAGCCATGCTTCAGGTACGAAACTTCCTGATACTGTCTTACCGTAAAATTCATTTGTTGTATAATAATTTTTTGGCATAACTATCCAGTTATACATGCCATTTTTTAAGGTAGACTGAGTTACATCAATAGCATATCTTGTGTTTTTAACTATATCATAGCTAAGCTTGGCTGTAGTTAAGCCATTTTCTATAATGTCTGTCTTTGACACAGTCGTTTCCGCTAGAGCAGTTCCCGTAGGCAGTCCATTGCTATCTGTTGCATATAACTTTACTAATAAATCGTATCCATCAGCAGAATTTTTATATAACCCAACTTGGACATATTCCATTTTAAAATCTTCACTAGCTGTAAAGGTCTGGTATCTGTCCTGCTGATCTATTAGATGACCCAGGGCATAGCTAAATACCTTTTTGCCACCTGTATAATCAATCATCACATTTGTAACTTTTTTTACAAGATTACTCTGAGCCAGGATAAGGGCAGCTTTTGCATCATTAACCTCTGTCTGTGTCACAATGGTTTTATCTAGAATTGCTTTTGCTGCTGCTTTTGAAGCAATAAAATTTTGCCATGAGGCATCTGTAAAAAAGATTTGGGTTATTCCGCTAAATTCATCATATATTGCTTGTAAGGAAGACTTGTCAGCGATTTCTACGTTGCTTACTGCAATATTTGATAATGATGAGTTACCATCATAACCATTTTTATATGTTTGAAGACCCACAACCTTAAGCACCTTATTTGCCGGAACAACTACCTGATACTTGTATACTTGAGCATTATTACCTGTATCCATGATTTTTGTATCAATATATTGATCATCTAGATAGAAGTTTACATTTACTTTTGCTTGCCAGATACCAGTACTGAATATAACGGTTGTCGAAGTAGTTTGTGCTGCTACTGTAAAATTCCAGCCTACATTTTCCTTGTTGGCACCGGCAGCTCTATCATCCGACAAAGGTAGGAAAACACCAAAACCGGTATCATTGCTGAGTGATTCATAACCAGCCATTCCATCTGTCCAAGATGCGACCGCACGGTTAGAATCACCATTAGTCTCTTTACCCTCCTGAATAGTATTCGTAAGTGCACTCAATGTAATAGCATTTTGAGCATTTAGAGAATTTTTCTTAATCTGTATAATTTCCTTTGAGCTGTTTCCTTTCAAATGCAGCCAGTCAACATTTCCAACCGCAGTTAAATCAATGGCATACACCCCGCTCACCTGGTTTTGCGAAATGATCAGTCCATTTGTATTCTTCTCAAGAGCACTTTGCGCCTGTTCCAATGCAATTTTTGCACTGTCAATTCCGGTCTGTATTGCAGCCGGGTCAGCAATTACAGCTTTTGCTGCAATTCTTGCATTATCAAAAACTGTCCATGTTTCTACTGTATAGGAACCCTGAACTACATCTTTAACTTGATTGTATAGGTTTTGTAAAGCAGTCTTATCATTAGTAATTTCTCTGCTTACCGCTATACCTGATAGAGAAAAATTACCCCACTGAGATAAAGTCTCTTTTTGTATTGCATCAACCTTCAGTACTGCATTTGCAGGTACAGTTACCTGATATTTGAATGTTTGAGACGTGCCACCGGCAGATATATTTTTTGTATCAACCAGTATATCATTCATGTAAAACTTTACATCTACTTTTGACTGCCAAAGTCCCAAACCAAATACTACTGTTGTTTCCTGTGGCTGTGCGGTGATACTAAAAGTACAGCCTACATCATTTCCCCATGTAGCCGGCCCTCTATTGCTTGTAGGGAAGAAAACACCAAAGCCGGTATCATTACTTCCGGATGCATATCCAGCCATTCCGTCATTCCAAGTGTATGCCATACGGTCTGGGTCACCATTATCTGGCTTGCCCTCAGAACCAGTATTCGATAATGTTCCGAATGAAATTGTACCTTGAGAAGTTGCTTTCTTGATTTGTACTAAATTGCCGTCTCCTTTTAAATGGAGCCAGTCAACATTTCCTGCAAATGAAAGATCAATAGCAGACTGTCCGAACACCTGGTTCTGTATGATATTAAGCCCTTGCGTTGCTGTCGTACCAACAGCTATGTTTGAAATTGAAGAATTTCCATCATTTGAATTAATATATGTTTGTATACCTTCAACCTTCAATACCTTATTTGCTGGTACCGTCACTTGATATTTATACGTCAGAGCACCGCCGCCAGCTGATATATTTTTCGTATCAACCTGTGTACCATCCATATAGAATTTTACATCTACTACTGATTGCCAAAGGCCAACAGTAAAGATTACTGATGTTTCAACAGGTTGAGCAGCAACTGAAAAATTCCAACCAACATTCTCACTGCAGGTACCTGCGCCTCTACTGCCAGCCGGTGGTAATAGAACAGCAAACCCCGTATCATTGGTACCTGACTCATATCCCGTAATACCGTCGGTCCAGGTGCTGGCTACACGGTCAGCATCGCCATTACTCACTTTACCCTCAGGTACAGAATTTGATAGTGTATTAAATGATATTGCTGCTGGAGTAGTTGCCTTACTAATCCGTAAGACTCCGTTTGAGCCATCACCTTTCAAATGTAACCAATCAATATCTCCAACCTGTGTTAGATTAAGAGCATACTCACCGCTCACTTGATTTTGGTCAATAACAAGGTTTGTAACACTACCCGCTGCATATGTTGTTATTCCACTCTGCAACCATGTTGAAAGTAATAAACAAATGCATAATATTATGGAAACAATTTTTGACATTATTTTTTTAGACATTTTAGTCCTCCTTATTTTTGTGTTTAAAAAATCTCTTGATGTAAATTCATTATTACATCACGTGTATACTATGTATTTTCAAAAGTAGCTCTACACCCCCATTTCATTATCAAATTTTGGAAACGTTTGTCTGTGGTCACCCCTTCCTGTAAAATTCCGTTTTTAGCAGCAAACATAGTTCCGTACTCGAACGCAAGTTGCGTATTAAAATAACTCAATACTACTGGTAACGTTATGCTTTTGTTTCCAGCAGTAATTAACAAGGAAAACTCAAACTCATTCCAGTAAAGCAGGAATTGCAGAACTCTGGCAGTCCTAAACCTGTATATACAAGCAATAATCCTAATAGTTTATTGTAAAGTCCTATTTTATTCATCTTGATATATAATGGATAAAGCACCGATGTATTTGGTATCATCGGCTTAAATATGCTGAGATAAAACCTTCCCGGTGCCGCAGAAGAATTTATATTAGGTATTATGTAAAATATTAATATGAAGGAATTAAAATATAACACAATTGAAGTCATAAATTATGTATGTTATCTATTGTTAATCTTTATTCTTTTCAGCAGCTTCTGATAATTTTTTTGCTACCTGTTCCGCTGTTAGTTTGTTCATAGTTAATGCAGGATATATATTGGCAAATGTATCTGTAACGTTGGCATAATCTATAGTATCTAAGTTCTTATATCTAAGCTTTGCTTGCGAGTTAGCATTTATCAATTCAGCCAATAAAGGATTCTTCTGTTTAAACTCATCTGAGACTGTTACTGTAGATGATAGAGGAGGAACCGATGACAATTCTAAATTCACCTGCTGGGCAGGATCTCCTGTTAGTGCTTTTACTAATTTCACGGCTGCTTCTTTATTAGCATCAGTCTTTGATGTAACCATCCATCCCTCTCTGTATGCTATGACCATTCCACTTCCCGGATAAGCAGAACATCCCACTTTTTTGTCAAAACCCTCTGCAGCTTTTTCCTTATTGCTGAAATCACCGATCATCCAAGGACCATTGGCTATTATAGCAGCTTTTTCGCTAAGGAAATTGTTTGCCGCATCATTATACTTAGCACCAAGTGCATCTTTTGTAGTGAAATTCTGAAGCATATTCTGAATTTTCTTTAACGCGTCTATCATTTCAGGAGTCTCAAAACTCTTAGGATGCATAGTATTCATAAATTTATTTCCTGCATCTCCGTTTGTACCAACTAATGAAGCAAGTATTAAATTAGTTGTCCACGAATTTTCGCCAGTCATCATTGCTAAAGGAGTGAAACCTGCCTTTTTCAATTTGTCACAATTTGAAAACCATTCGTCCCATGTTGTTGCAGGTTTAATTCCTGCTTTTTCAAACATTTCTTTATTATAAAAATATCCAATAATATCCACTGAATCAGCTATTGAGTATATCTTTCCATCTCTGCTGTTCGCTAGAAGAGCATTATCTCCAATAGAAGCTTTCCATTGCGCATCATTATCAATATATGGCTTAAAGTCTAATGGATACCCACCTTTTACTGCTAGGCCGAAAAGTCCTTGCTTCCCATTGATTATATCTGGCAACTCTCCTGCGGACATGAGAACTTTTATCTTATCTTTATAAGCATCATCACTTGGAATATCTTCAATTTCCACTATAATTTCATCTCTATTTTGCTTGTTGAAATTTTCAAGTATTACATTGAAAGGTAGTGCACCGACATTTGTTCCAACCAAGAAGGTAGGGAATTTCAATGTAACAGGGTCTTTTTTCTGAGCTTCTGTTGTCGAATCACTGACAGATGAATTGTTGTCGGGAGATGTATTTGTATTGTTCGTATTAGAACCACTGCAGCCAATTAGCGATGCTGCTACGGTTAATGCAAACAATCTTATAAAACTATTTTTTAGATATTTTTTCACAATACATACCTCCTTCTTAATTTTAAGAACTATCTGTAGTACCCTCTGTCCGATTATACAACCTTGGTTGGTATTTGTTAATGATAAATTAGGTATATAACCTTGTAATATTTTTGGATAAATACATTTTCCTTTGAGCGAACAAATATTGTTGTATTATTTTGACTTAACTATAATTATCTTTACATGTTTTTTTGTATTTAAAGGATTTTTTTAGTCAATATAGAATAAATAAGACATTATGGTAAACAATCAAACATTCAAATTAATTATTTTGATACTACACTTAGGCTACAGTTCCAATAAGGTTTATAAAGGTTGAAATAAATAAAAAATTATAGAAATATATAAATATGAAGCTTCTACTCGCACTAAAATACTATGATAAAGGGTGTTTTAAAAATATGCAAACTTTTTTTAAAAAAATCACTAATTCCGTCTTATTTTATAAAACATTAGCAATAAGACAAAAAATAACATTGGCAGTCATTGTTATAGTGTTATTTCCTATGCTTCTTACTGGGGTTTATTTTTATTGGAATACCTCCTCCCTTCTTACCCAAAATGCTTATAACAATTTGGATCAGCTCATTGAGCAAATCAATGAAAACCTTCAAAACTCGTTTAAAGTACTTGATACCACATCATTTTATTTCTCCTCTAATAAAACCATAAGATTATGGGCATCGGAAGACAACGATTATGTAAAAAACGATTTTTATGACCTATTCCTTAAAAAAAGCGAAATTGAGGCAGAACTTAAATATGGCATGCTCTTTAACAATGCCTGGGACTCCAAGCTGATTACTACCGCCTATCTGTTCATTAACGAAGCTAACTTTTGTTCAGTTTCAAGGTCTACCTCGAATATAAACACAGTAAATCGGAATAATGTCGAAATATTCAAACAATTAAGTATTGATAGAAATAGGGAAAGAAAAATACTTCCACCCTCACCAAAGAACCAAACGCTTTACTATACTAGAAATATATCTAATCTTAATAACCCAGATCAGTGCTTGAAGTTAATCATAGGCACCAACGAAGTGGTTTTTTCCCGAAAATATGATAAAATTTTGGAATATCCAAAATCAGTAGCTTTCATTATGGATAATTCAGGCATAATTTATTCTCATCCAGACAAAATTATGCTCGGTCAAAAAGTAGAAAATGAAATACTTGATATGTACAACAGTAATAAAGCAAGAGAAGTCATCAAATTGAACCATCAGCAATTTTTAATGGCTTTCAAAAAAATTGCTAATACAAATCTAATATTTGTAAGTGGTATTCCTAAAGAACAAGTTCTGACCGGATTAAACGACAGCATTAAAAATTATCTAATTATTATGTTACTTATTTTTGCTGCATGTTTAATTTTCAGTATACTAATATCATTAAGGTTCACCGTGTTTATTAAACATTTGTTATATTCTATCAACAAGGTCAAAACGGGAAACTATGATATAAAAATGCCAACATATCAAGACCATGATTTAAATTTATTAAGCTCTACTTTTAATAATATGACAGGAGAAATAAAGTATCTGATCAAACAAGTATACGAAAGCCAACTGCTTTTAAAAGAGACAGAGTTTAAATTTCTACAGTCGCAAATGAACCCTCACTTTCTCTTAAATATCCTTGTTACAATAGGATGGAAAGCTAAAATGTCCAGTAACGAAACTATATATAATATGGTAACTTCATTGAGTAAACTACTTCAAGCAAGTATTTATACCAACAACAATGCTAAGGTTTCCATACGTGAGGAACTAGAGTATGTAAAGTTTTATCTTTATCTTCAAGGGATACGATTCCAGGATAGATTGGAATACAAAATAAATATTATGAATGATTCGGTTATGGAATGTTTAATTCCAAAGCTGTGTATAGAGCCAATAGTAGAAAATTCTGTGGTGCACGGCATAGAAAAAAAAGTTGGTAAAAGTATGATTGAAATAAATATAAAACAACTTGATACGTCTATATATTGCCAAATTATTGACAATGGTATTGGATTTGAGAGTAATTCTATCAACTTAACAGATTGGGAGACAACTGTAAAACCGCAAAAAGGTCATAATAGCATTGGCCTCAGCAATACCAATAAAAGAATTAAACTTATGTATGGTGAGCAATATGGTATAAGTATTGATAGTAAAATACATGAAAGTACAAAAGTAACCGTCCATATTCCTGTGGACAAGGGGGAGATTTCTAATGTATAAAGTTATGGTTGTAGATGATGAACCCGTCATAAGAAATGGTATGATAACCTTTATTAACTGGGAATCACTAGGGTGTACCATAGTATTTGAAGCCAGTAACGGAATTGACGCTATAGAGTATATTAAGCAAAATAACCCTGTAGACATAATCCTTACTGATGTAATAATGCCGGGCATGGATGGGATTAATTTGGCAAAGTATATATATGAAAACTATTCTAATATTAAAGTAATAATTCTAACCGCTTTTGCCGATTTTTCATATGCCAAGCTAGCTATAAAATATAATGTCGTAGATTTTGTAGTCAAAACAAATCCGTTTGAAACAATACCCGAATCTGTTCTTAAGGCTAAAAATCTTATTGAAAATCAAAAAGACAAAGAAAAAGAAATTGAAAGGCTAGAAAGTAGAATTAATGACAATCTTTCTGAGATATGTGAAAATTTTATAAAAGATATTATAAACGGTATTGTCATTAATCATAGCGTTATAGCCAGTAAAGCTAAAGTACTTAATATGAATTTGGACGATTATTTTCTTATAGTGTATGAGATAAATAATACTTCTGAAGATAACGTTGATAGCTATCCAGAAGAGCATAACAAGTTTGTTTTTTCAATTAAGAACTTTTTATCTTTAGCTTTTAAAGATTATCGCCAATATACAACCATTATGAATAAAAACCTGCTTATTACAATTGTATCTTTCAACAGGTATTCCTCTTCAAGATGCCTACAATCTCTATTAATAACCTGTAACGAGATACTATCGACCGCAGAAGTATTTATGAAGTTTACTCTAAATATTGGAATAAGCAGTATTCATAAGCAGATAGTTGAGCTTCCGAAAGCTTATCTTGAAGCCCATGAAGCGCTTTCAGAAAGTTTTTATAACGATAATCAAGTTTCGGTATATTTGCCTAAAAATGATATGCCCATAAGTAGCCCAGCCATAAATATTTATAAGTATACCGATCAAATTATCAGTAGAATACAGAATGGTAACCACGGTGATGCAATATCACTTTTGCTAGAGCTTTTTAAGGATTATCATAACAATAAAGCACCTGTCGAAAATGTGAGGGTGTTAAGTATGTTGATTTGTTCCCAGTGCTTCAGGATTCTTGACAATTACAATTTAAATATACAAGATTATACATCTGACGAAACAAATATTTACAAACAGTTACAGGAAAGTAAGTCCATAAATACTTTGTCTTCAATAATCTGCAAGATTATAAAGTCCACTTCACACATAATTTCTACTAATAAAGAGCAATACAATTATCTCGTAATACAGGTAAATAAATACATACATGACAACTACAATACAAATATCCGTCTTCAGTCCATAGCAGACTACGTACATATAAATAGCAGTTATTTAAGCCGATTGTACAAAAAAGAAACGGGTGAATCCATAATAGATGCTATAAACAAGTATAGGATTGAAGTGTCAAAGAAGCTCTTGAAGGATTCTTCAAACAGAGTATTTGAAATAGCAGCCGCGGTTGGAATAGATGACCCTGCATATTTTACCCATGTGTTTACAAAATTGGTTGGTATGAGCCCAAAAGAGTATAAAGCAACGGACTCATAGTTTTATATTATATGATATTAGAAGAGCCCCTGAAAGCATGCCTTCCTGGGCTCTTCTAATATCCACAATCTTTATTCACGTTTCTACTAATCACTAAATTACCAACTACATCCTATCTGGTGCACTAATGCTCAATAAATTCAAAACATTCTTAATAACTATTCTTGTACAGTCAACAAGTAGAAGTCTAGCCTTCATCAACTGTTCTTCTTCTCCTCTAACTCTGCATGCATTATAGAAGCTATGAAACAATGCAGATACCTCTAATACATATCTCGTCAACCTGCTTGGTTCTAGTGTTTCTGCTGCTATTCTTATTTCGTCAGGATACTCAGAGAGCCTTTTAATAAGCTCAAATTCTTCGTTTGTTTTAAGCAATTCAAGTTTAGTAGTGCTTATATCGGGCACATGTACACCCTCGCTCTCTAGTAGCTTGAGCATACTGCAAATTCTTGCGTGTGCATACTGAACATAGAAAACAGGATTTTCATTTGATTGCTTAACTGCCAAATCAAGATCAAAATCTAAATGGCTCCCAGCTGCTTTTGTATTAAAGAAAAATCTCACTGCATCTCTGCCTATTTCATCAACTAAATCCATTAGTGAAATTGATTTACCTGTCCTTTTGGACATTCTAGCAATCTCACCATTTCGATAGAGTCGAACCAGCTGGAATAACACAACATCAAGCTTGTCCGAGTTTATTCCTATTGCCTCCATAGCCGCCTTCATTCTTGCCACATGGCCATGATGGTCAGCGCCCCAAAGGTTTATTACCCATTCAAAACCTCTCTTCTCAAACTTGTTTCTATGATAAGCTATATCAGCCGCAAAATAGGTAGGTATGCCGTTATTTCTAACCAACACCTCGTCTTTGTCACTGTCTATTATAGATCCTTTTAGCCACAAAGCACCTTCGTGCTCAACTGTACAACCATTATCCTTTAAAAGCTGTATTGTCTCTGTCACTTCATTACTCTTATGCAAGGTCTGCTCTGAAAACCACACATCAAAATTGATTCCGTAGCTTTCAAGGCCTTCTTTGATTTTTCCTAAATTTCTAGGCAGTGCATAGTCAACGAATATTTTTTTTCTTTCCTCAGAAGCAACATCTATATATTTATCTCCATGTATTTCGATAAATTCTTTCATATGTTCAGTGATATCTTCGCCTTGATATCCGTCTTCTGGAAATTCAATCGCATCTGCACCTTTTATCAGTTGTATATACCTTGCCTCCAGTGAGGTACCAAACTTCACTATCTGATTTCCTGCATCATTAATTAAAAACTCTCTTGTCACGTCATAACCTGCAGCATCAAGGACGCTTGCAATCAAGTCACCTAGAGCTCCACCACGGGCATTTCCCATGTGCAAGGGGCCTGTAGGATTGGCACTAACAAACTCAACCATCACTTTTTTGCCATTCCCAACATTTATACGCCCATACTTTTCTTTTTCTTCCTTAATGATTTCTATTGCATCGTATAAGTACTTGGTATCTAATGTAAAATTAATAAATCCTGGTCCTGCACAAGTTACCTTTTCAATATACGTATCCTTTACATCAATATTTTTGATTATTATATCAGCTATCTGTCTAGGTGCTTTTTTCGCAATTTTTGTAATTTGCATTGCAACATTGGTTGAAAAATCACCGTGACCCTTTTCTCTTGGGGTCTCAATCAAAATATCATTAATTTCTAATAAAGGTAATTCTTCATTATTTATGGATTTGTTAATTGCACCAAGCACAACATCTTTAATTTGCTGGCGAATTTTCTCTGTTATGTTTTTCATTTACCGTTCCTGCCTCCCTAATAAGCATATAAAAATCATTTCTTCCAGTACTCTGGTTATCTATTTCAACCTGATAACCAACACGTATTTCTCCACCTGCATCATTAATATCTATATCTACATTATTGGCATAAACACCAATTGTAAAGTTTCCATACTCAGTTTCATAAGAAGATATATGTTTTTGTCCCTTTTGGAAAACAAATTGTGAGTTTACCTTTCCAAATCTCATGAGCGAAACAACACCCTCGCACACCTTCAAAGTTGTAGTAGTTCCAACCATTCCAGTTACTTCGCTCTCTTTATAGGTAATGTAGTAATTATTTCCTTTCTGGTAATACTTTCCTTCTGTGATAAGTTCAAGAGTACTTGCATCGTTGTCTAAATCAGTTTGAATACCCTTTACATTTATTATCACATTCTTACTCATTCGGCTTCCTCCTCAGAATCTATTTGATTATCCTTTAAAAATAACTTCCCTTGAAGGGTAAGCAGTTTTCATTATTAATCAATCGAATTGGTGTATTCTCTCTTACTATCCTCAAATCTTTCAAAAGCTAATTCTATCAGTTTATCTATAAGTTCTGTATATGAAATACCACTTTGTGCCCATAGTTTTGGGTACATGCTTATCTGAGTAAACCCTGGCAGCGTATTTATTTCATTGATATATATCTCTCCTGTCGTCTTGTGAACGAAGAAGTCTACTCTCGAAAGGCCGGCACAATCAAGGCATTTGAAAGCCCTAACCGCATATTCCTTTATTTTTTCTATTGTTTCCTTTGACAGATTTTCCGCAGGTATTACTACTCTTGAGTTGTCTCCCACTTGATATTTTGCCTCATAATCATAAAAATCATTACATGGTACGATTTCTCCAACTGTAGAGGCTATAGCATTATCATTTCCCAATATAGCACATTCGATTTCTCTGCCATTAATAAATTCTTCTACAAGAATTCTTCTATCATTCTTTGCTGCGACATCTAACGCCTTTATAAGTTCTTCTCTGTTTGAAGCTTTGTTTACTCCTACCGAGGAACCTGCATTTGATGGTTTAACAAAGCACGGATAAGTGAGCCTTTCTTCTACTTCTTTGATTACATCCTCATTCTGATAATAAACTTGCTTTCTACTGAAAACAAGGTAGTCGCCTTGGGGTAGGCCTTCCTTTTCAAATATTATTTTTGTATATGCCTTATCCATTCCTACTGATGAACCGAGTACACCACAACCAACATATGGAATCCCTGCTAGTTCAAACAGTCCCTGTATAGTGCCATCTTCACCATTACAACCATGTAAGACAGGAAATACAACATCAATTGGCTTCCTTGTATTTCCGTCAAATAATCCTCTAGCAGAATTGTTTGAAGTAATTTTTGTGGAGGAAGCAGAAGCCTCAGTTTCTAGATCATGCTCTGAAAGCTTCAGTTTTGTAGAATTCTGTGCAAAAAGCTGTTTTTCTGCAATTGCTTGCCATTCTCCACTACCTATTTTCTCAGTCGGACCATCATATGTAAGCCACTGTCCGTCCTTTGTAATTCCAATCATAGCAATATCGTATTTTTGCTTATTTATATTCTCTATTACTGACTGAGCCGATACTCTCGATACCTCATGCTCAGAAGATTGTCCACCAAATATAATTGCTACCCTTTTTTTTGACATGCCTTAACCTCCGTACTTTTAAGTTCATTTAAATTATATTTAACATTTTACTATTTAAGTACCAATAATACAAGAATTCGCTATTAAATAGCTAAAAACATCTAAAAGCCCATAAACTAAAAGCAGTACAAGATGTAGGATATATCTACTCCTTGTACTGCTTTGATTATTAATATTAATAATGTCTTGCTAAGTCTTCTTTATTTTGCAGGTTGTTTGGCAGTTGACGGTGCTTTTAGGTATTGTGTCGGGTCAACTGATTTTCCGTTCTTCAAAACTTCAAAATGAAGATGAGCACCATCTTCGCATTCACTTTGAATAGGATCTCCTACACGTCCAATTATGTCATTTGCTTTAACCTTTAGACCATAACTTATTTCTTCAAGTCCCTGCACCGAAAGACCAGCATACCTGGTTTTTAAGCCGTTAGTCCCATGAGATATCTCAACAGTAATACCAGTTGCGTCATTCTCTACTAGGCAAACAGTACCATCAGCAACTGCTCTTACCTTTGTAAGCTTGTCTACTTTAAAATCAATTCCTTTATGAGCCCTTATGTCTCCTAAAGTCTTTGATTCAGAGAAAGTGTATATGTCCTTGGTAAATTCTTTCATTATCGTCCCATCAACAGGGCGATTAAACTTGATGACAGTCGTAGTAGTTTTAGGCTTAGTTACAGCAGCTTTCGCAGGCGTATTTGCAGCTGTTGTTTGTTTTGCTGTCCCAGTTTTGTCGACAGTACCAGTAACAGCCTTTGCTTGCTCTCCCTGATCTGCATTTGCCTCCCCAGGAATAATCTTGGTTTCACTATTAATACCGGTATCAGGAGAATTAAGGTTCTGTGTTGTTACAAATATAGCAGTAGCTGCCACAATTATTATACAAACTGCTAGAATCACATAAAATCCTTTATTATTAAAGAATTTTGACAGTTTGTTTTTCCAATTCTTTTCATCTGGAATAAGTTTCTTCATAATATATATTCCACCTCCATTAAATATTGTTTCCTTAATTGCCAACAATATACATGCATGTGGAGTAATTTAAACTAAAAATTTTACTTCTTTTGAGCTAGCTCCATAATCTCAACACCTTTATAATAATACTTTAAAATATCTATATAACCAGTTCCCTTTTGAGCCAAATAATTTGCTCCACATTGGCTCATACCTACTCCATGCCCATAGCCCAAAGTAGTTACAGCTATTTTCTCATTTGGTAAACCAGATATTTTGAAATTTGTAGATTTAAGCTGAAATAATTTCCTAAATTCGGTACCTTTCATAGTAATATTTCCTATTTTCATTTCCATTACTCTGTCTCCAGGGGAATAATTTTTGATTTCTATATTTGATAGAATATCCTCATCAACTAACTCTAGCTTAGGATAGAATTCTTCAAGTATCTTAATCATATCTTTCTTATCTAGAATGACCTTATTCTGATATTCAGATGAAGTATCCTCTCCTAGGCTTTCGACACCTCTTAGATATGGTTCTGCAGTTCCTGCCCAGACATCCTCAACATTCTCCGTATGCCCACCGCTATTAGAATGAAACAATGGGTTTATAAGAACATTATTATATTCCAAAACTTGCCCTGAAGTAGCGTTCACAGCTTTACAAATCTTATTCCAGTTTCTAAAAGAAGAAAGTAGTCCCCATCGCCTCATAGCCGTGTCTTTACTTATCCACGCTTGACAGTGAGCAGGGCTAGTACATACATCCGCCCCATTATGTGTAGTATCAGTACTAGAAATATAGAGTTTGGCTGCTCTTCCCAATGCATACGTTCTTGCTGCAATTGCTTGAGCCTTCAAGGCCTCTAATTCATAGGATGCTGGCATTTCTGCTGCAACTACTCCCAATAAATACTGTTCCAATTGCATTTTAACTATTTTTTTTTGATCTGCTATGTAAACATTAATAGTAATACTGCCTTGATTTTGAGTCGTTTTAGGCTCCTCCACCACACTGCAATTACGTACTATAATCAACGGTAGCAATACAACAATTACAATCATCAATATGATATAGCCGACAAATTTCTTCATCGTAACCCCCTAGTGAATATACATGTTAATATATATTCACTAGGGGGTATTTTATGATTCTACTCTTTCTATCTTCGCTCCCAATGCCCTTAACTTCTTATCAAGCTTACAATATCCTCTATCTATGTGCTGTATTTCGCCAATCTCTGTAGCACCTTCTGCCGATAGTCCTGCTAGTACTAAAGCAGCTCCTGCCCTAAGGTCAGTGGCTATAACACTAGCTCCTGTCAAAACCTGTTTTCCCTCAATTACAGCTGTTCGTCCATCAATTTTTATACTGGCACCCATTCTTTTAAGTTCGCTAACATGCATAAAGCGATTTTCAAAAATTGTTTCTGTCACAATACTGGTCCCCTGAGTACGGCTGAGTAGCGCCGTCATCTGTGCTTGCATATCTGTTGGAAACCCTGGGTATGGAAGCGTTTTTACATCTATTGGCTTCAAATATCCATTACTCCTTACAGTGATAGTGGATGTATCTTCATAAATCTCCACACCTGTTTCCTTGAGCTTTGCTATTATAGGCTTCAGATGATCAGGTACAACATTCTCAATTGTTATATCTCCATGTGTAATAGCAGCTGCAACCATAAATGTTCCTGCCTCAATTCTATCTGGTATAACCGTGTGTGTACAACCTTTCAATTTTTCAACTCCCATAATTCTAATTGTATCTGTTCCTGCTCCTTTTACACATGCACCCATCTGATTCAAATAACTTGCGAGGTCAACTATTTCGGGCTCGATAGCCGCGTTTTCAATGCTAGTTTGACCTTCTGCCAAAACAGCTGCCATCATTATATTTTCAGTTGCACCTACGCTTGGGAAATCCAAATATATTTTATTCCCAGTAAGTTTCTTTGTTCTTCGAGCTTCAATATACCCATGACCCTGAGTTATTTCTGCACCAAGTGCTGTAAAGCCTTTTAGGTGTAAATCAACTGGTCTTGAGCCTATAGCACATCCGCCTGGTAACGCTACTCTAACAAATCCCGTCTTCGCGAGCATGGGGCCCATTATGAGAAATGATGCCCTTAATTTACTCACCAACTCATAAGGAGCTGTTGAATTGGTTATATCTCTAACTTGGAAACCAATAGATGAAGTATTTTGCTGTGGTTCAACCTCTGCCCCAAGTGATTTTATTAAATCACACATCATTTTTACATCATTTAAATCAGGAACTTCTTCAATAATACTTTGTGACTCACCTAATAAGGATGCCGCTATTATTGGAAGAACTGAATTTTTTGCACCATCTACTTTAATACTGCCCTTTAAAGGTACACCTTCGCTGATAACATATTTAGCCAAATGAGCTCTTCCTTTCATTTTAAATTTTTAACTAATTAATACTCAGCATTCACAATAGGTGTAGCCACCCAAAGATAAGTCTTATTTTCTAGTTTGTTATACCTAATAGCAAGACTTAAGTTAACATTCCTACCATCGATACTCAGCTTATCCTTAATCATAGGCGAAAAGGCCGAAACGCTGATTATATTTTCCTGTCTCAAGCTATCTACCTTTTTTGCTTCACTTTCAGTTAATATTTTTCTACAAATATTTTCGAGCTGTGCGTCTTGAATATTTCCGTCATAGGTTCCAGTAATGCAGGAATTCACAACTGTTTCCAGTCCATGAGTACTAAATACCTTTTCTATCTTATCCCTCAATAATAATGCTGTTCCAGCCTCTGCTCCAAGTGCATCTATAGTAATATATTTATCCCCTGAACCAGATTTATTCCCAACAATACTTGCCATTGCTGATATTTTTACCCCCTCTTTGGTAGCTCCTAATAACTCTGATTTTATCAGAATGTCTGTACTAGTTGAGTTCTTTGAATAATTGCTAATCTCCAAGGATTTAAGTACCTCATCACATACAGCTGTCAAGCTTCCAAGAGTTTTAAAATCATCAGTTGCTCTTACAAAAAAATACAGCTCATTTACAACCATCTTGGCACCCGAGGAATTGAATGCATCAGCAATCGATATCTCCTGCTGGTTTGATTTGTTCTGTATTCTTATGTAGTATGCGGTTCCAATTATAGCTGCGACTAGTAAAACTGCTATAAGAATAAAAGAAAACTTTTTCATATTTACCACCTTGTACAATAATAAATTTCCTACTAATTTGGTATAATTTTCTACACTTTTACACAAATTATAATAAGATATTAAGATTATTGCCTTTTTAAAAAAGTCGTATACATGATAAGTTTTCAAAAGAAGGATAAATATTAGCAATATACTAAATAATAAAATGTTATTTTGAATAAAAAATTTGAACATAAAAAATTAGTAGGTTGAAAGCGCTCTACTAAGCATTATTGCGAAGTTTCCGCGAGAGATACTACTTGTTTCACTAAAAGATTTATATATACTGTCCTGCGGTGTTAATATTTTTAAGTTAAAAATATTCTGAACGGATGACGAATACCCCTGATTTTTTTTAAGTTTGGTAAATACCCCTTGGGATTTTGTTTTAAAAACAAAAGATTTATTAATTATAGTACAAACTTCTGCAATATTTATTTTGCCATCTGGTTTGAAGGTTTTATCGGAACCACCCATTATTCCTTTATTAACAACTGCATTTATGTATTTCTTTGCCCAATGCTTATTAACATCACTAAACTTAGAATTAGTTTTACTGTCTATTTTCAACTTTAGAGCTGTAGCCAGCATTGTAGCGGCTTCTGCACGTGTAATCATGTTTCCGGGTCTGAATTTTGTATCAGAAAACACTGCAGTAATACCTACATCATGGAGGTGTCTTATATATTCATCAAACTCGGTATTTAAAATATCAGAATAAGGCCTGTAATTCAAATTATTCGTATTTGTGGTTATAACCCTAAAGGGTGCAATCACCATAGCTTCATCAATTTCAACAACTGCAGCTGACGCTGCCTTGTTATCGAAGGCATAAGTAATATTGATGGTTTTTCCTTTTGCAGGACTAAACGCTATTATTTTAATACCTTTGCCAGCTTCTTGGCTAGTGAGAGTGATTTTGTATTTAGCATTTATATGCTGCGTAGTGACTTTTACACCATTTGCCTGAACGCCTGGAATTTCAAAAGTTGAAAGCAGCAGCGAAATTATTAAAATTGCAATATATTTAACAGAATGTTTTTTCATATGTTCCTCCTATTCAATCTCACCCGCAAGTGCTAATGCCTTTTCTATCATGTACAAAAGCTCGCCTCTTGTAACAGGCTGGGTTGGATTTAGTTTACTTGACGATGTATTTGGAACAAAGCCATTTTCTACAGCGAATGTAACCTTTTCTAATAAATTTTTATCAATTTTACCATAATCGCTATAGCCTTTAATAATATCAGCATCTATTTGTATCTTGGTACTAGACTTCTTTTCATAAAGAACAGTAGCGATGCATGCCGCTTCCTGTCTAGTGCAGACAGTACCAGAGAGCTTATTTGCTCCTATCAATCCAGCTTTAGTGGCTGATTCCATATACTCATTGCCATAGTTATAATCAAGTGTATCAAAAACTAGCTTTACAGCATCACCAATAGTTGCATTTTTGTCTGGCTCAAAAAGTCTTCCCATAATGCTCTTGAGTTTATGGATAAAAGCCACATTTATTATAGAAGCCTCATAGGCATGCCCATAAATATCATCAAATAAACTGTTCGTCCTATCTGCAACTGTAAAAAGCCCCGGCGTATACGATTGAAAGCTGATAACTCCTGAATTATTATCTACATCGTACTGATTGGAGGATGTTTGTTTTTCCCAATTACTAATAGTATTGTTGTAGACATATCCAAAGGTCTTTCCCTCCACATAATCCTTTTGCATCGAATAAGGATAATTCACAACTAATGGCGTAGCAAATTTAGAGATTTCAACAACACTGGCACCAGTATCAAGTTTTACTCCAATTTCAGCTAATTGCTGTCTAAGCTTCAACTCATTGGCATTTGATGTCGGCTTTTTAGGTGATAAGGTTATATTAAACAAGTATATCTGTTCCTTTTGCATATCGCCTGTATTAATATTTGAAAGTATCCCGGCCTTCAAATTGTAGGAAACGACTGTTGTTTTAAAGGCAAGATTTTCTTTTAATTGCTCAAGCTTATCGAACACCTTTTTCGATATATAAATAGAAATATTGTTCGCTACAGATGGTGGCTTTGATACATCAACAGTGTAGTCCAACTTATTGTCTGTATTCATAAGCTCAATCAATCTGTCAGCATTAACGCCTACTATCTTTATTGTCCAGGTTCCGCTAACTACTGTTGCTGCCTTATCAATAAATTCACCGCTTATAACGTTATCCACATCTTGATCCGAGTCATAGTCATCACTACTTCGCTTGGTTTTGACATCAATACTCTGAGTAGGTATAGAGGTGAGCTTTTTGGCGGGATCGTAGGCATACAGACGTGCAAAATATCTAAAGTTGGATTTTAGCCCATCAATCTTAAACTCAGATACAGCGCCCACCCTATACTCTGTCAAGTCTTTATAATCAACTCCACTTGCAACCTCTAGTACATACTCAATATTATCTTCTCTTATCCATTCAAAGGTAACACTATTTTTTGTTACTGCATCAGTTGAATTTTTGACACCAAACCCCCTTGGCGTAGTCGGTGGAACATCCTGCAGCGTTTTCAAAGGCAATGAATCACTCCACTGTGATTTTTCACTCATTGTGTCATCTGGGCTAAAAGCTTCTGCTTGAATCCAAAAATAATATTGTGTATCTGGTTTTAGTCCAGGAACTCGAACATAATTAACACCAGATTCCTTTATCTGACTGGTCGTAACTGCTATCGGATCCCCTGCTTTTGACGGATCGTCCACTGTTCCATATTTAATATAGTATTTGTTTCGGTCCTTGTAATCCCAGCCTAAATCAACAAAGGTATCTGTAATATACGAATAGTTAAAAGCTGGAACTATTGGTTTTTCAACAATTTGCGTAGGAGATGGCAGAGTTGTAAATATAATAGGATTCGAAACATCTGAAAACAAAGTGGGATCTCCATCTCTTGCGGCTCTTACCCATAAAACATATGTAGTATTTGGCTTAAGTTCATTTACAGGGATGACTACATTATGTGGAGCATAGCTTAAAGGAACCGATGTGTTTTCGGGCGCATTTAAGGTCAGATGAGCTTTCTCGACTTCATCATTAGGTGTCGTTGACACTTTTTCCAGCTTGTATTTATCTATCTTTGTAATGTCCATGCCCTCGGTATATTCTTCACAACCCACATATAATGAGACTCCTGCGTCATATTGTACTTTTCTATATTTAAGATCATCTATTGGAGTCAGAGGGTTAGTTGGATCGTATTCCAAAGTTCCATCATTTATATTATCACTTAATTTAGTTTTATCGGCTTTAACAAAATACCATTTACCGGTACCTTCATAAGGATTCTTTTCAAATTGCTCATACCATCTATTTTTAGTTTGAATTGTAACACTATTATCAGTAATCATCTTGCTTATTCCATCAGACTTCTTCCTTATTTCAAGTGGAGGGTTTGATGGTAATAATGGTGTATCAATCGCACCGCCGGGAAGGGTTATAACAACCTTTAGTGCAGGTAAAGAAATGCGTTCTACATTCTGAATAATGCCATCTAACTCTTCCGCAAAAACTTTTTTTGCCACTATTTTGAAATAGTAGGTATGGTTCGGTAACAGTCCTGTAAGCTTATACTTATATCCAATGGTCTTCCCACCATCCACTATGTCTTGTACATAATTGGCTCCCTCAGGTTTAAAGGACGTCTGAATGTTAGTCTCAGTGGGGGGCGAATCTATATCATTTGGATCATCAATCAGCCAAATATCATAAAGTACGTTTTCATCTATAGTTCCATCTGCTTTTTTAGGTATTCTCCATAGTACAGTTGCGGTATCCTTGCCAAGCTCACCTTTCTTTACAACTTTTCCATCTAAACTGAGAATATCACTATACGAAATAACTACAGCACCTGTAGAATCCTTGAATTCTGATACAAGCTCAGGCATTGGAGGTGTGGATGAAACCTCATCCTCCTTTAGAATAATTTTATCAGATACTATTTTAACGCTATCAGGATATAAAGGTATTCCGTCCTTCGTGACAGTTGCCCTTATCAAGTAATAGCTAACCTGCTCACCTTCTGGCACAGTAATAAATGTATTATTGCTATCCTCAATCAACATTGGTACTGGAACATTACCAACATATTTATCAATTTGATATTGCACCTTTATATTAGAAGTAGATATTCCAGTAACAACAGGACTCCAATCGAGTCTCCATATTGTACCTGCATCTGTAGTAGACATCTTTGTTGTTTTAACTAAAATATATGTGCTTGTTATTACAGTATTTGATGCTTCACTTTTAATAATTTCTGGATCTGATATATCTGGTACAATTTTGACGTAGTAAACACGCCCTGGATCTTTAACATTATGGACATATTCAAGTGTTCCATCTGTTTGATTGAGAACGACAGGTCCACCTGCACTAATTTGTTCCTCTGATATGTATATTGGAAGCGTATTTGCAAAATCTTTATTTTCTGAAACATAGAGCTTATAATTTACTCTTTTCCCATCATTCCAAACATCATCCCAGATAATCTTAATTTTACTGGTATCCATAGTTATACACTGTAGCCTAATATCAGTGAGGAACTTCACTGTATTAGAGCTAGCAGACTCATATGATTTAAATCTTGTATTGTTTATACCTTCAATATATTCGTAATAGGCTTTTGCATTTGCCTTATAAACTGTTCCCGAGTTTAGATTTCTCATTCGAATTGGACTAGTATCGGCAAGCATATCTCTTTCTTTAAGTGTTACTCCCTTTACAGGCCTATAGCCCTTAGTAGATTCCTCTAAATAAATATTAACATATTTTCCTGTAGCAGTAATTCCCTGAGGGTTGGCAACAGCTGCCCATGAGATGTCTGCATAGAACCCTGATGCGCCTCCATCTGTTCCACTATATCCAATAGGAGGTTCAACATTTGGATTTAGAGCCTTTATTTCTAGTTTGCTTGGCGCTGGCTGAGCTGGTATATCAGCCGTTGCTGCCTTCACCCCATTTATGCTATACGATGTAATAAATAGTGCTATTGCTAATGTTGCCGCAAGTATCCTCTTTGTCTTCATAAATGTTCTCCCTGTATATTACATTTGAAAAATCCAACTAACTAGTATGTAGTCTCTCTTATGCCTCTAACATCTTCTGGAGCACCACTACTATCCCTGCTCTATTAATTGTTACCTTGGGGTTAAAATTTGCATTTGAGTCCAACGTCATAATATTCATTTGAAGACATAAATACACTGGTACTGCATACTTTTCGGCTATATTATTATCATCTTTTATAGTCTTGCTGTATGAAGCTTTTAGCTTATCGTAGTCAGTGCCGATCTTCTGAGTGTAAAGCTTTATTACAATAGCAGCAGCTTCTTGTCTAGTTATATTTCTATATACATTTGTAGTGTTTATAATTTTGTCAAGACCATATTCTTTAGCCGTAGCCTTAATGTCTACCTGTGTATCGTTCTGAGCTTCTGAAATCAATTCATAAAGTAATACAATCTCTTTTACCGTGACATTTAAATCAGGATTAAAGGATGTATCTATTCCAGGAAATACAGTAGTTAAGTCATAGCTTAATGACAGTTTAGAAATATATGGCTTAGCTGAGCTATCATCTGAAACAGTACTCGCAACGTCTTTAGCTGAAAATATTGTGTATTTTCCAGGACCAGCAACAAAATAATTTAGGTATCCGTCTTCATATTTTAAATTTTGGGTAAGTTTCTGCCAGTTTCCAACATCTCCATATATAACATATGGATTTGATATTGAGCTAGCCTTATAAGGCATCCTTACACCAAGTGGAGAACTAAACTTCGAAATATTATATTTGCCACCTAGTATGCCAGCCGTGTAGCCTACTCCATTTAGAGTGTCCTCCAAATAATATGATACCTCGCTTTTCACCTCTTCGAAGAGCTGATCTAAATATTGATTAACTTTCTGAGCATCATCCTTTACCTTTAAGTTATTAGGGTTTTTTATTACCGCCAATTTCTTCTGAATGATACCTGTTTTATCGTTGTATAGCTTATCCTTAATCAAAGCATTAATTGAAGCACTTGTCTGCTTACTAGCAACCACTTGTGCTGAAAGTATATTTACCTTCGAGGAAGCGGTAGTATTAGTAGGAGTATTAAGTGTCATACTAGCGCTCTGCGTATTGCTAATTTTCAAGTAAACATCCTTTGAGCCCAGTACTGCTTTTGCACTCTTAAATTCCTCCAAACCATCAACATTGAAGGTTTCTGGCCGTATGGTGTATTCGATATCCTTGGCTTTTATTATGACACTCTTATTATTGCTTTTCATAGCTTTCAATATATCTTTTGCCAAATAAATCTCATCACTACTTATATACCCTGGACTTTGAGATACATCTATCGTACACGAAAAGTAGCCATAACCTTCTAACAAATTAATAAGCTTATCGTCTTTAACTAATATCTTGTTAGTCACGCCATTTTTCTTGTTAACATCCCAAAAAACATCCTGTTCCAGCTTATCTATCATATCCAAGAATTTGGCGGAAACATTAGTATTGTTCTCATTTTCATCATAGTCATCTTGGTTAAACTCAGTTCTAGTATCTACTGGTCCGACATATTTTGAAGGCGTGACTGCTGCCGAATTAGATGAATCCTTCTTCACTGCCCGGACTTTGATATAGTACTTGGTATTTGGAGTTAGTTGCCTATGCTGTTTTGTTCCATTTGGTAAGGTTATCTCTGCCAGCTTTATTCTAGTGTTGTAAGTGTAGTAATTGTTATTTTGATTACTGTTACTTTTCTCAATATAATAAGGATAAGTTGTCTGCGTAAAGTGGAAGTACTGCTCAAGGTCTTCCTGATTATTAAGTACTGTATAGTCACTATCATCCTCAGTCCTTATCGCTATCTCAAAACCCGAAAACGGGTCAATAGCATAGCCCTGCCACTTGATATCTATCTCATAATAGTCATTCCTCGTATACATAGTCAGAGTACTTAATACCTTATTATCTGTTGTTCTGACAATCTTTAAGCTGTATTGCGTGTTTGGCTTCAACTTGGCATTGGGGGTTGTCCTAGCATAGTAAATACTATCATCTTTTACTATTTTATATTGAGACTTTGACAAGAGGGTGTAATCGGTTTCGCCCGCCGCCTTAAGCATAATGTTATAGTTTTCTGCTGTCATATCACGAGTTGTGTCATCCCAATAGAATGCTAGCTCACAGTCATTTACTACCTGCAGCATAGTTGGGCTCTCAATTAATGATGTTGTAACCGGAATAGAAACCCATACACTTTCATTATTAGAGTTCGTAATCTCTGATCTCAAGCTAAAGTAATAAATTTTATTTGGATATAGCCATGTATCAATTGTATATCTGCATTTTTTTGTTTGGCTGTTATAGGTAAAATTTACAGGTGCCATTTTAGGGTCAATGGTTAATTTGTTCACATCACCATCAATATTATTATCCTTGTTTCCAAAAACACTTTTAAAACTTTTATATATAGAATCTTGTACAATACTACTATCGTCGTCTGGTGTATCAGCCTCAACTTTAATAGAAGTTGCAATAAGGTTATAAGCAGCGGCATCTTCTTGAGCAGTCCACTCAAAGGTTACAGTTTGACCTGTAATCATAGGATCTCCATTTTTATCAACTGCAATAGCAAAATCAGTAGGGGCCACTGGTCTTTTGGCTGTATTATCTGGGATAGTAGCCTCGCCTCTTGGCGTAGTAACTGGAAGTAATACAGTTTCAACTGACTCCTTATACTGAGGAGTCTCATTCACCATTTTCAGTCTAACCTTAACCATAAAATAGTAGGTTGTATTTGGTGACAAAGATTTACCAAATCTTGAAACATTCTTAATATCAGTAAACTTATTTATCGTTGCATTTACCCAAGTAATATCGCCCAAGGTTTGCTTTGAAAATTCTACATCACCCAAAACCTCAGTTGTGCCAATAGGATTGTCTCCAAAGGAGTCAGGGTCTGTTCTTGTACTCATGTACAGATCATATACAACTGAATCATCTGCATGATGATTTGTAGTATAATTGTCCCAATTTATTTTAAGGTCGTCAAATCTAATTTCTATAGTTGCATCTGCTGCAGCTGTTTTGCTACCAGGATTTACTGTGGTTTTAACCCATTCGAAATATTTTGGTATTGCTACATCTCTACCTGTAGGTGAGAGTGTTGTAAAGCTTTTAGTAAGAGACTTCTCCGACATTCTTAAACTATCATTAACTACACCTCTATCAGCTGCAAGGGTAGTATACATTTGCATATAGTATGTTTTGTTAGGTAATAAATAGTTAGGATAGTTTTCTGTATTCTGTATCGTCAGTAAATTGCCTAGCTCATCCTCTCCTTTGAAAAGGTCAAAGCCATTTATTGTATAAACTAGTTTTGTTCCAGTATCTTTGATGTTTGGAGAATTGGCGCTAACATATTTCGCAAGTCTATACTTGACTGGAAAAAGACCATATTCCTTGCCATTTGCCTCCAGCATTTGTAGTTTGCTAGTATCAAGATCCTTTTCACTAACACTTAGTAAAAAGTGAAAATATACATCCTTGTTAAGATGATTCTTTATTTGATCCCAATTGCTTGGCTTATCCCAAGTTATAGTGATATTTGAAGATTTATCAGTAATCCCACTGGCAGCAGAAGGCATTGCTAAATCTACTTTTGATACTACTATTTCTTTTGGAACAGGTGGTTTGGCTGAATCATCCTGCATAATATATGGTAGCTTTAATGATTGTATTTTATCGGTTACTCCATCAGATTTTACTATTATTCTATAATAAACAGTATTTTTAGAATTGATTCCTGTTACAACTGTTATCGCATATTCACCATTAAAATATGTATCGTCTAGCTTCTTTCTGGTTGTCCAGCTAGTATCCTGATCTGATGGTACATTACTGGTCTGCACCTCATAGTATAGTCTAGGCATAGTGACTCCGCCCTGATTAATACGGTTTATACGAACATATATATTGTCATATGTATCTTTAGTCAATTGGAATCTTATAGGCGTATATGTATAGTCAGTAGCACCTAGAAGAGGATTCTGACTCAGCCCCTCAGCCACTGAACCTATGTATTTATCTTCACTATCAACAAACAAAGTATTAATACTCATTTTATAAATTGTTCCTGGTCTTATTTCTAGGTGCGGAAGCACATACCAATTATCATTAGCTGTTGTTATTTGCTGAGGTAAAGTGTATAATCCTGTCACTTGATCCTTATTGTTTAGACGAATATCAGTCATCGAAGGAACCAAGGTTTTATCGTCTTTAACACCCATTATGTAGAAGGAAAGCTTACCTGTTGCGTCGTCAAACTTAACCTTAGAAAATCTAGCAGAGTCGGTATCTCCAGATACAACAGCAGTATATTGTTGATCAGGATCCGAATTATTAGGATCCATTTTTACTACAACATTTGCAAGAGATTTATCTGCTGCTATGTTAAATGTAAAATTTAGCTTACGGATACTTCCATTAATCTGTGCTAGTGCTTCGCTTGCATACTCCATTGAACCCTTAGCGTTGTTAAATACCTTTGGCATATTCCAGGTTAGCTTTATTGTTGGGTATACTCCTGTTTCAACACCTCCACCAACTATACTTATCGGTTGTTGGTCGACCTGTTCAGCATAGAAAGATACCTGCGGCAGAAAGAACTGTTGTCCTATAAAAGTTTGTGAACTACTGTCTGTCAGTATTATCTTGAAGTCATATATAAGATCATTCTTTATTTTATCTATTGTTGCAGTATTTTTTGTTTTGTCTATAGGAACTTTTACGGTATCAAAACCTGCCCCGCTTGGCACATGATACTCAATAACTCCACTTTCAACATTTTGCACTTGATCCCAATGAAGGTTTACAGTCGCTGAGCTGCTGTCATAACTGTCTATGTATACTTTTATAGCTATGTTTGCTGCAAAAACAGGTTGGATTATTCCCGAAATAATTGGGATGATCATACTTAAAATTATAATAGACGATATTAGCCTTAGTTTCTTCTTCATTAGCAGTACCCCCGGAGTATTTTACTAGTTTTCTAACATAATATCGGCATATTGGTACTATTTACTTATGGTTTAAATAGAGTTGTAACGAAAGTGTAAAGAAAAAAGCCAATGCCGCGTTCTTTCCTGTGGCATTGGCTTTTTTCTTTACATAATAATTACATTTTAATTTACTTAATATCCACCAGATATTTGTTTGCTTGAACCGACTGTTACAGAACCAACTGCTAGTGTACCACCATCTGCTGCCTTGATTCCCGCTAGTGAGCTAAGTGTCAGTGTATCGCCTGAGGCTAACGTTACTCCCGATATACTACTTAACTTTATTGTTAATACACTCCCTGGTTTATCCCCCAATGCAGTAACTGCTGTATTCCAGGTAATGTCTGCGTTTGTCTGTACACCCCAGCTATGGGCTGTTTTCCCATCAGCTGCAACAAGCTTGAAATAGTAAATGAGCTGAGATATGGTAATCGGCTTTTCATTTGTGGCTTGGTCAAAGGTAATGGTAATTGTATCGCCTTTATTCAAATTTCCAGGACTGCTAGCCCCATTAGAGTCTTTTCCATCAGCAACAATTACACTTTTGATAATTGGTATTGATGTAAAGCTGCCACTTATATAGGCGCTTGAATTACATATCTCTGTTGTTTCATCTGCATCAGTCAGACCCCATGAAGTATTTACAGTGATTTTGTGATTAAGCTTCAGTTTTGTAGCTGCAACAGAAGCCGCGTCAAAAGTTATCGTCACTTTGGTAAAATCATTACTCCAAACAATCGCGGAGTCCTTTGTAATACCCCATGTTATTGAAGGAGCGGCACTGTTTGCAGGATCAGTAATCTTCAATAATGTGTCAATATTAGTTCCTAGTGATATTCCATTAGTATTATTTGCAGTTATATTAGGCTTGTTAGTTTTCTGGTTAAAGGTAATTTCTATACTATCGCCAACCCCAAAGCCTATATTATTGCCACTATTGATAGCCTTAACACTTACTATTTCAGGTATTGGATGGAAGCTTTCTGTTATAACTCCTGTTGAAGTATAGCTGCTAGTTGTCTCTGCTGAATTCTTTATACCTGCCAACGGATCAATTCTGACCTCATCATCAATCTTTACAGGATTAATAGTTTCGGTCATTGCAGTATATTTAATAGTAAGTATATTGCCTGCTGTATTCCAATTTGCTGTAAAATCAGAATCAGCGCCCCAGACATGCTGATCAAAAATTCCTGTTACTTTATTCAAGGTACCAACTATGAACCATTTTTTAAAATCCTGTGGCGTTAATACTATTTTATTGGTGTTCTCTTCAAAGGTTATTGTAACGGAGGATATAAATGATGTCTCATCTGCTGGAGCCGGTGCTGCAACTACCTCAATTGTATCTGCTTTAAATTCAATTATTTGTGAAACACTTGGAAGTTTATCCTTCGTAGACTTTTGTCTAACTTCTACTTTCTTCGTTCCTACAAATGCTCCATCTACTGCACCTGTTTTCCATAAATCATTATGCAAAACATTATCGATTCTATATTCGTAGTTGCTATCTAGCCCTTGAATCATATTTTCATTATCACTATGCTCTAGATTTGGGGCTGGCATTGGAACCGCTATATTGTCGATTAGGACTGGTATCGATGGCAGTTTTGAATCTTCAGTAGCAGTTAGCGCTGTAGCAGCAGTTCTCACTTCCAAAAGTCCTGGAACAAATTCAACATTTGTTGCAATACTCTTAGCGTTCAAAGCTCCCCATGTCCCACCGTTTATCCTGTATTGAAGATTAATTGTGGAAGTATTGTTTATTTGTTTATTAGCAATATCATACCCAATAGAAGTTTTGTCTATATCGTCAGCACTTCCTCTGATAGGTAACAATAGTGTTTTATTTCCTGTATTTTTAGCCTCTCGAACAAAAATTGTAAGGATTTCTGCATTTTCATCAAAAGCAATAATAGTATTTGTTGCAGTACAGTTAGTCCAGTTCTGGTCATCCAAGCTATATTGCATTTGTGTAGTTGTATTTACTAGTATTTTTTTTGCAAGGTCCACTCCTACGTTATTCCATGCTAGCTGAGAAGTTGAAGCTACAACCTTCGCTGGACTGAGTATAATATTACCTGAGACATCCTCACATACTACGTAAATGTCATAGTCTGTTGAAACCGTAAGTCCTGTTACTCCTAATACAATCGGCGTATCTTTAGTAATTGCAGCGGTTGCCTTTAGGTTAGTTGCAACTACAACACCACCTGCAGTTTTGAATGTCTTTACCTGTGCACTAGTTGGTTCTGCTGAACCGGCAGGTAATGCTATCATATATACGGTTCCTGTCTCATTTGTTTTAATCCTGATGTTAATCAAACTATCAGATTTAGGTACCTGCTGTATTGGATAGGTTACTGGATCAGTTAATGGATCTCCTATTGAAAACTCAGGTGGCGTTGTATCCAAGGTTTTAAAATTGAATGAACTTACAGAACTGCTAGTATTTCCAAGGCTATCAACCATAACCATATAAACATTATAGTCAGTAAATGCTGTTAATCCGGCAAGAGGCAATTTCCCCTCAGTATCTCCCGCCATATCAAGCTTACCCGCCATAGTAGTTGGTAATGTTGCACTTTGGCCCTCAGTAATAACCTGAGTAACATTTGGAATATTAGTTAAATCATTAAGTCTCGTCACGTAATATATTGTTGCCTTCTCATTAACATTCACAAGTATATCTGCCGTCAACTCAGTAATTGTACCTTTTTTCGGATATCCTGTAGCTAACTTTGGTGCAATAGCATCAACCACAACATAAGAGGTATCACTCAATGAGCCTGTACTACCTGGTACTGGTAAGGTTAAGACTGCCTTTATACCTGTTCCCATATTAAGTATATTTCCGCCCTGAAGAACAAGTGAATCCTTAGTTTTATAATCTAGTTTTTGACTTGAATCACCATCTTTAACAGTGTAGGTGAACGTCAATACATTGGTACCTGTACCCGAAGCATAAACTGCATTCCTATCATTAGTACCTGTCTCCAAATTTATAGCTGGGATACCTATATCACCAACTTGAACCCCTGTTACATCAACAGCCGTATCAAAGCTTACATTGATAGCGACAACATCACCTTGTTTGTACGCTTTTGTCGTTGCCTTTACGTCTACAATTTTTGCAGCCGTAGGTGGCGTATTATTAATAACTATTGTGTTTGAAGACTCAATATTAAGTGATGTTCCAATAACAGCAGTAGTTGGAACGGTTACAGATATCTTCTGTATTAATGCAGTTATATTATAACCAGAAACTACAGGCAGCGTAATAGTAATAGAATTCGCTGCGGTTTTTGTTATAGTTCCCTTCTTTAGCTCACTCACAACCTTAGCCCATTGAGTATCATTTTCCACATCCGCTACAAAACCGTCAAATAAAGCATTCTTGATAGTTGTATCTGTAGCTATAGTGTCAACCCATGATGCACTACTTAGGGTAATAATAACTGTTTTGCCACCAAGCCTAATATCTGTTTCGGAAACAGTTGGCGAAATTGCAGTTCCTGATAGTGTGACTCCAGCTACTCTTTCTACTATTATTGTCTGCTGTGCTCTTAAAGCAGCCTTCGCACCAGATATACAAGCCGCTGGTATATCCATTGTAATATACTGGTTGTTCGCAATATTATAGGTTGAAACCGCTGGCAGTGTAATAGTTACTGTAGCGTTATCATTTCTAACAATTGCTGCTTGTCCTGCTGCTTGCAGTGCAGTTAGAACCTTAGCCCACTCAGAGGTTTCAGCAGATGCTACAAGCCCTGTAAATAGTGCATTTCGTTTGGTAGAATTGGTTTCAATATCGGTTACCCACTGACCATCAGTTAAAGTAATTACTAATGTTTTACTACCGGAAACAATATTTGTTTCTAATAAAGTGCCAGTAAGAAGCGTTCCAGTTAAGTTAGCTGATGAATTTGCAGATATCGTCACCTGTGTAGGAGCTGCGGCATCCTTGATTGCACCAACTAATATTTCCTGCGTTGCTCCACTAGATATTATCCTGTATGGAACGGTAAGATTTATAATCTCATTCATTGTAATGTCATAGTCTGACACAGCTGGCAATGCAATGGTTATTTTGTTACTTGCATTTCTTGTAATAGGTAAATCATTTATTGCATTATCACAAGCGAGCTTTAGAGCTGCAATTACCTTACCCCACATTACAGTATTATAAGAAGCTGTAATGCCATCAAATATGGCATCTCTTTTTACCTTATTAGAGGCAACATCAGCTGCAAATTCTCCATTTGGTAAGTTGATAATTATTGTCTTTCCACCAGCTTTGATATCTCCCTCTCCTATAACCTGTGATATAGCAGTACCACCTAGCTGCACTATAGCATTAGCAGAGATTTGAATTTTATTTACCGCTGTGGACGGTTTAATACCATTCATTATCAACTCAGGTTTTAATGTAAGTGATACTTCTTGGTTTTCAGCTATATCATATGTAGCCGCCTCGCTAAGTGTAATAGTAATAGTGTCTTTAGCTGAATTCATTTCAGCAGCAGATATCCCCTCAGTCTTCAAGGCGGCGATTACTTTACCCCATTGAGTCTGTTCAGTGCCAGCTGCAACAAAGCCCTCGTATAAAGTATTTCTTTTAATTGTATTTGTTAGTACATCATCTTGCCAATGTCCATAATCAAGTTTAATTATAATTGTTCTTCCACCTGATGTTATGTTTAATTCACCAGTTGGTGCAGTGATTATGGTTCCTAATAGTGTAGCTTGAACATTTCTTAGATGGCTAGCGGTTACTAAAATGTCAGAATAAGCTTTTACATAACCCCCATTATCTGTTGCAACAAGAATCAAGTGTCTACCTTCAGCAGCTGAGATATCTGATCCTTGAGTATATGGAGTAAAGCCTGAAAGCAGGCTATCTTTTAATATTGTTTCAGCTGCAGTATCCTGTACTATGTATTTCCAAAGATTTGATCCAGCAGGTAGTTTCAAAGTAGCGAATTTCGTTGTATTTAGCACTGAACCTGGCTCAGGTATAGAGTATTCGGTAATCGACTTCAATAAAGGAGCAATTCCTCTAACATTTGATGCTATTACTTGTATACTTACATATCCTTTAACCTTACCCGTTGTATCCACCGCATAGAGAACAACATATTGCAACTCTTTTGCAGCTATATCAGTGTTAGCACTATAAACCGTAGCACCTTCAACAGACGAATTTATCAGTGGTACTACTGTCAGATCTGCATCTAGCACCTTAACCACCCATTTTTCTCCACCTTGTATCCCAACAAAGTCCAGATTGGTAAATTTAGTAGTGCCAACTCCTGCTCCTGGTTGCAATACTGAATAGTTTTGTGGTGTTTGAAGAGAAACTGCATCTCCAGGTCTAATACTACCTTCTGGTATATTAATATTTTCATAGGCTAAAACTAAGTTACTTGCATTTACCGCAATAAGCTGAATGTATTGTCCTACACTAGCAGCTATGTTTGAGCCTGAAGTATAACTGTAGAAATCGGTAAATGAAATTCCAGAGGCAGCTGTATAAGATATCTTATCCCCTGCAATTATATTTACAGGTGCACTAATTACCTTCACGACAAATGCTGTACAGCCATTTATTCCTTGTGGAGATACATAAATTGCAGTTGACCCTGTAACTGAACCATATTTGGGATTAGCATAATTCAACCCAGATACAAGCTTATTTGCTAGTGGTGGATTTAGCTGTGTATCAAGCGTAATCTGTATATTTTTGTAGGCCTTTACTTTTCCACTAGCATCTACTGCTGCAAGTACCACATATTGGTTCTTCTTAACTAAAATATCTATCCCACTTGTATAGTTAATAGGATTTGTAAATATGCTATCTAATGTAATTACTTCATCTTTGTCAGCGACTTTTACTTGCCATTTAGTTGCCCCTACCACACCAATAAACTTTAAATCATTAATTTTTGTAGTTCCTGGTGCGTTTCCTGCCAAAGGACCTGTATAGTTATAGTCTAGAACAAGGTCAGGAGCATTGGCTGGTCTTATCTGTAAAGCATCAATTGTGAACTGCCTAAACGCCTTAATCTTACCATTAATAGTACCAACTATAAGTACAACATTTCCTGCATCAGCTGCAATATCTTGATTGCTTGCGTATGCGGTATACTCTACACCTGAGGTTTCTTCGTCTAGTAATGGGGAATTGAAAGCATTTGTACTTTTTTTATACTTCCACACTACTGTTTCTCCAGTGGCTTTTGTAATGCCAGTATCATTTAGCATTATCTTTACAGTCCCTGGAGCACTACCTGGCTCTGGGTTTGTGTAATTTGCATTTTCAGTCAATAGCATTGCAAACGGAGCCTGAATTTGATCCTTTAATGCAGTAATGTCAGCATATGCCTTTACTTTACCTAAGGAATCTGTAGCTAGTAATAGAATATGCCAATCTACATTTATTTTTATATCACTCTTTAGGGTATAGGTAGTAGCTCCAGTAAGCGGTAAGTCCTTTGCTGGAATTTCAAAAGGACCCTGTTGAGTTTTTATCATCCAGTTTTTAGCATCTATAATTCCTATTAGGTCTAATTTACTGAAACTAGTTGTCCCCTCTGTAGAGCCTTTCGTCAAGTTATAGCTAGTTATTGCAATATCGCCAGCATTATATGGACGGATACTAGAGAGTGCAACATATATATTTGCATAACCCTTTATAGCCCCAGCACCATCTACTGCCAATAATAATATATACTGTCCTGACTTAATACTGATGTCGGTCGTTATAGTTAAGTCAGCTGTATTACTAATACCACTTATATCAGCATCCTTTGTTGGAGCACTAAAAATACTGTCCCCAACTACATATTTCCACTTCCAGCTTAAGTCTGAACCTACAAGTCCTGCAAAGGAAAGTGATGATATCAAAGTCTTGCCCTGCGTGCTTCCTGATGTAGGAGGTGCATAGTTTGTCTGTGATAACAACAACGTAGCAGCTGGTGTTCTTATCTGAGCACCAGTAATTAATATATTTTTATATGCTTTTATCCTACTTGAGTTATCAACTGCATATAGTGTAAAGCACTGCCCATCAGCAACCTTTATACTATCGCCAGCTACGTATGGAAGTAAGCCTGATATTATGCTGTTGTATTCAGGTATAGCAGGTGTAGTAGCTGCTGGTCCTGATATCTTATACATCCATTTTGCTGCACCCTGAACACCCATTGTATTAAGAGAGGTTATTCTAGTAGTACCTCCTACCTGACCAACCTCAGGAACTGAGAAGTTATAGTTTTCATTGCTCTGTACCTCACTGCTAGACTTAAGTTCACTAGCCTGTGGCTGCTTAATCTGCTCATAGCTTATTGCTTCAATTGCATATGCCAATGTCTTTTTGCCATCAGCACCAACAGCAACTATCAGTATATACTGGCCTACCTTTATAGGCATAATATCTGCTCCCGCAGTATAATCTGTCAAACCACTTATTTCGCTACCGACATATGGTGTATTAAATGCAGTATCTTGTAGCTTATACATCCATTTTGAGAAACCAGTTACTCCGTTTGGAGATAGCATGATTTTTGTTGAACCTACTTGGCTTCCTATCTCCGGTAGCGAATAATCATTTGGAACTATAAGCTTTAATGCATCAGCAGGTCTTATTAAAGAACTGCTCACAATAATATCTTTATAAGCTTTTATCGAACCATTTGCATCTGTTGCAAGCAATATCAAGTGTTGTTCACCAGATATCTTGATATCTTGATTTGCAACACAGTCAATTGCTCCAGAGAGCATACTATTCATTTGTGGAATTGCAAAAGCGTCATCCTGAACTTTTACCATAAACTTTTTAGCTTCTAAAGATAATGTTGTTGCTGGTGCTGGTGCTGGCCTGTTAAAGTTCAGGTCAGGAAGCTTTGTAGTTCCTGATGTCGTGCCCATCACAGGCGCTGCAAAATTGATATCTGGTATTTCTGGTACATTTGCCTGGCGAACAGCTGCTCCATCTATCGTAAAGTCTACATATGCCTTAATCTTGTTAGTTGTACCAACAACATCAACACCAACAAGCAGTAAATGTTGACCTTCTGCAATAGCAATATCTGTATTTTCAGTATAGTAGCTAAATACCTTACCCTCTGTATACTTCTCTGTACTATTCTCATATTCAGTAGTAGAAACATCCATTGCTGGAATAACAGCTTGTTTGCTAAGAGTGACAACCATCCATTTTTTGATTGCCGTAAAGCCTCCTGGTAGCAGTTGCTCCAGCTTTGTATTGCCAACAACAGAACCATAGGTTGGCATTTTGAAGTTATTATCAAGTACTAGAGCACCTGCTGCAGCGCTAATCATGTCGGCAGTAACTTTTATAACTTTATAAGCCTTAATTTTATTACTTGTATCAACTGCTGCAAGTATTATGTGTTGACCTATACCTACCTTTATATCGTCACCACTTGTGTAATCTTTTGCACCCTCTCCTAATTGAGTGTCAACGAATACAGTTGATATTGATGTATCCTGAATTTTTATTCTCCAATGATCGGCACCAGGAACACTATTTGAAGCTAAGCCATTTATTCTCGCCGTATTAGCTTGTATACCTGGGATAACATTTTCGTCTCCGAGTACTAGATTACCTGCATCGTATGGTCTTATCATATTAACAGTAGGGGTACCATCTGCACCAGGGGTACCATCAGTAATAGTTATATCTGCATATGCTTTAACCTTATTATTAGGATCAACTGCAACTAGCATTAGGTGTTGGCCTGCAACAACCGCTATGTTTTCGTGTTCAAGGTACGGCGTGTATCCCTTTGCTGATAAATCATCATCAAAGTTTGGTTCTGCGAATATAGCATTCTGTACTTTGATTAACCATTTTGTCGATTCAGTAAAGCCTTTAACTGAAAGGGTAGCTATCTTCGTAGTACCACCTATTGAACCAGGTTCAGGTACTGAGAAGTTATAATCCTTTACAAGAACCTTGAGTTTATTAGATGTAAATGTTGTCTTTTCACCCGAAGTTGGTAGCTTTGGTCCTGAACCATCTGCGTCAGAAATGGCAGTAAATTCATATGTCATTCCCTGCGGAACTACTTTATTGTTAAGTTTAATAATAATCTTTCCTGTAGCCTTTTTGAGATCAAGGTTTGTAAAGGACAGTGTTTGTGTATTTGGCCTTTGAACAGCTACTAAAGCTGTATCAGCAGAGCCCCCTATGCTTACTGTGTCAGTTTCATATGCAGAGAAGCCATCAGGTAGCTTAATAACAACGGCACCATTTATCATGTCTTCGCCCGCTGTATATGTGAGTACAAGGTTAATATTTGTGCCTGTTTCTCCATTTGGTGGTGAAATATCTAAAGTCCCAGAAGCAGTTACATTATTAGAGGCAACCGAAACATCTATATCTGATACTTTTGTATTATAACCAGGATACTGTCCCATAACATGTACTTGAGTTGAGCCAAGATTGATTGCTGTTATAACACCTTTATCACTGATAGTCGCAATAGAATTATCCGAGGATATGTATGACAATGTACTATTAGATGGCGACAAGCCATCTATAGTTATATTTTGTGTTTCATTTACTCTCAAATTAACTTTATTAGCATAACGCACTGAAAAACTCACGTTGGATTTTGTAGGATCTATACTCGTACCATTAATATTTGATGTTATGCCAGTGGCAACATAATAACTGCTAGGCCTTACATCCAAGCTGACGTTGTTGGCATATATAGATGCGTTGTCTATCTTACCCAAACCAGTTATTGTTGCTGTTGCATTGGCATTGATAGTCTTTATATAAGCATCTTTTTTCATGCCAATATATGAACCCTCAGAGGATGGATTAATATTAAGTACTTCTACTGTACCTTTAACAAAATTAATTGTTGTTGTAGCAGTGATATTCATTTTGCTAACTGTTGTTATACCATTAATGTCTATTTTATTGCCTTTTGCTCCTTCATCAACATTTAGAGTTGTTACAGCACCACCTAAAAGTTCAATAGTACTCTGTGTAGCCTGCGTTGTAAGGTTTTTTATACTGCCAGCTGATAGAGAAAAGCGGGATATCGTGTCTTTCATAATTTTTATGTCTTCGGCTTTACCGCTTAAGCTTATATTTATATTACTACTGTCCATATCAATTTTACTAAAATCACCCACAAGCTTGGCAATCTGGTTTACAGAAACTGCCTGAGCTGCAGTAACCTTTACAAAACCCTTTCCAGTGGTTAAGTTCGTTTCTGAAAGTGTTGCTCCAGACCTCAAATATGTTTGTTCAATTGTTGTGGTTCCCTGTGCAACAACGTTTACATTGCCTAAGAATTTTTCTACAACAAGATTATCTGATATGCTTGAGTTTTTTATTATTACTCCGTTTGGACCTCCACCTCTTATTATCATGTTTCCGTTTACAGAAACGTTTTCCAGTGTTACTGTTCCATCAGAAACGCCCTCACCAATAATAAGATCACCGGAAATCTCCATTTCTTTTAATACAACTTGACTTGCATTAATTATCATGTTTCCTGTAACATCCTTGGTTATGGTGCCTGATTTTGCGATGACAAGACCAATACCTTTATCGAGCATCTTCATTGCATCACTTAGTTTTAAAACTCCTAGAGGAGCATACCTTCCAATTGAAATTTCAGATAAATAGCCCTTTTCTATTACTGCACCAAAGGCTGTCAACTGCTGCGCATCCAGTTTTTCCGCGTCAGTAATCTTATTAAGCAGCTTCCTGTCACTAAGTTCTAACCCGAATACCTTAGTAACCATCATGGCAGCCTCCAATCTCGAAATATTAGAGAAGGGATTGAAGTTGGTTTTTTGCTGATAAGTTACATATCCTGAAGCTACAGCTTTAGCTATTTCATCGCCATACCATGAGTCTTTCGGAACATCTATATAGTCAATATCTGCCTGCTTAGATGTCTTGAATATGCTATTAATAAACCTTATAAAATCAATCTTTTGAATAGGTTGGTACAATTCGCTGGTACTCACTCCCTCGTCCAGCAGTCCCAAGCTCTTCCATTTGTTCATTAAAACATTGTCTCCAGTATTCACCGTAGTTCCCGTAGCTGCGAATGAATTTAAAGGAATTAATAGCAAATATGCAATTGTCATTATTATTGATATTGGTCTTGTTAATTTTCTCATTTAATTAGCTCCTCATGACCGGATATTTAAATTACTTAAGATTAATGGCTTTATATGCTATAACTGCAGCTTCTGCTCTTGTAACATAACCGCCCAGCTGCAAATATGTTTTCCCTTTTATAGTCCTTCCAGAAAGAATACCTGTTCCGCAAACTGCAGCTATCTTGTCTGCTGATGTTGCTGAAATTGATCTATAATCCGCAAACTGCTTCAAGGTGCTACTATCTGCGTCTGGAAGTGGTGTCCCCTTTATCTTCATTGCTAGAGCAAGTATTATTCCTGCCTGTTCTCTGGTAATTGCATTGTTTGGATATATTTTATTATTCTTGTCTGCCGTAATAATTCCAAGCCTTGAGGCAGTCATTATTTCCTTGTAATACTTAGTTTTTGATGTAACATCAGCAAATCTTCCAGCCGCTACTTTACTAAGAGCTAGGCTCTTGATTATTATGGAACAGTATTCGCCCCTTGTAATGTTCTGGTTTGGGTAGAATTTAGAGCCCTGTTTTGCGTCAAACACATTCCTGCTGGCTAGATTGTTTATTGCTTTTGCAGCCCATGGAGCACCTGCTATATCCGAATAGGTTATATCTTTCCTTGTGGTAGCAACAACTTCATTTGATGCTTCGCTTTGATTTGAGCCACTGACTGCTTTTACTCGGAAGGTCAATGTTTTGTCCGGGCTTATGTTATTATACAAAAAGGAGGTAGTATCCTTAGTTACTCTGGCAACCTCTTTAAAGATATAATACTGCATAACCTCAATTAAAAATTCATTTTCGTTAGTAGAATTATCCTTCCAGTTAAGTTGTACCTCACTTGATGAAACAGCATTGACCTGCAAATCTGTAGGAGCGTTGGGTGTCTTTAACGAAACCGTTATTTCATTACTATAGTTAATTGAATTTGACCTATCAAATACTTTTATCCTGTAAAAATAAATATCGGTGCTATTTATCCATTTATCATTAAATACGATGGTATTTGGTTCAAGGTTGGCAATAACATACCATTCCCCCGAAAGTCCAATCTTTCTCTCTACATTAAGTCCTGCTTCAACCATACTTGTATCCTGCCATGTAAGTTTAATCTCAGTTTTTCCAACAACTTCGAAGGTCAAATTGGCTGGTGCGACAATTGTAGCTGACCTTACTGTTGTTTCATTTGAAAAATTAGAATATATGCTGTTGTCATTGATTTTTGCTCTGACTTTGTAGGTATATGTATCTTGAGGTGAAATTGAAAGGTCCCAGTAAGTAGTAGCATTTCTCCCCATAGTTTCATACAGCTCCCAAACTAAGCTTGATCCAGCTTTACGCCATATCTCAAAACCAGTTTCATTATCCGTTAGATCCTGCCATACCAATTGTATACTTTTACCGTCTGCACATGATGAGGATAGTGTTCCAGGTGTTTTCAGAAAAGTGTTTGTTACACTAATTATGTCAGAATACTCTGAGTTCGTTACACCTGAAATTGCTTTTATTCGATATGTATATACTACATTTAGTTTGAGATTATTATCGCTATCAATATATGAATTGTTATTTTGTGGAACAACGGCAATCTCTTTAAATACACCTTCATCGGGAGATTTTCTTTCAATAATAAAAGCAGTTTCAGCTGAATTGTCCTTCCAGCTTAGTTGAATCACTTGCTGTGAAAATACAAAACCGTATAAGTCTGTAGGCTTGAACATAAGTGAATATGCGCTGCTGCCATCGGATTCATCTGGATACGCAATAGATCTAACATTTTCTGTAGTAGAAAATGCTCTAATCTTGTAATAATATTTAATACCAGGCCCAATTGATTTATCACTAAAGGTGTTCTGACCAATTCCAACACTTGCTATTTTATCCCAAGTAGTACTACCTTCAGTTCTTCTTTCAATTATTGTGTTATATGCCTTTTGATTTGCATATGTCCATTTCAAATCTATCTGGTTATAGGCAATTGGGGTTATTGCCAAAAAATTTGGCTTTTCTATTTCATCACTCCTGAAGGACAATTCTGGAGCGTATAAATACTTTTTATTATCAGCATCTGTAACCCATATCCTATATGTGTATGTATGACCTGCTTTTATTGACCCTTCAGAGCCATCATAAGCAGATATAGAATTTGTAGGCGGAGAGCTAATTGCTTGAAATGACTCTGAATCCACTCTCTTTTCAATAGTGTAATACTTTTCGTTGGTCAGAAAGTCATTCCAATTCAGAACTATCATAGAAGAATCGTATATAGTAACTGTCAGATTTGACGTCGTCTCCGCATTTACTATTCTAAGCACAATAAAACTTTGCAGTACAATAGTCATTGCCAACGTTACAGCAAGCTTCGAAATGAATTTATTTTTATGTGATTCTTTTCTTATAATAACATTCAAAATGATATACCCCCAAAAATTACTCTTTATAAGGGTTATATCGGCAAATATTGGTGAAATTTTAGTTGGAAATATATTTGTAATGCTAATGTTAGATTGGTTGTGGCTGGAGTTTGGAAACAGTTTGTCTTGCCTATAAAAATAGAAGGCCTTCCTTTAGTGGATGAGAACTTAAGGCTTCGTGCGGAGAATGCATATTTAAGATCAATTCTTGAATTAAATATTGATATTAATAAAAAAAACATACTACCAAGTAATCAATATGTTACAAGAGAACTTTCCCTTTATTTGGCAGTAATAAAGAAAAAGAGTAAAGGTAAATATAAAAAGACAGAAAAAGCAAAAGAAAATATACTTAATTGGAATTTCTATGCCAGCTGTCTCTTTGATAAATTGGCGACTGATATTACCGAAATAAAGAAAAGTGGAAAAACTATATATCTATCTCCCATTAAAGACCTCTACACTAATATGATAGAAAGTTGGGAAATTAGCTATACTGCAACTATAGATGCTGCCATTAAGCCGCTGCTAAAAATTAAGGACATGGTAATTCCAGAAGGTACATATTTACATTCTGATCAAGGAGGTATATATACTTCAAAAGTATTTCAGGATTTGCTAATAGGAAACAACATTATACAAAGTATGTCTAGAAGAGGAACACCAATAGATAATTCTCCGATGGAAAGTTTCTTTGGAACTATGAAAAGTGAATTGATTTATAACCCTAATATTAAAATTGTTGATGACAAAGATTTAATTGAAAAGATTAATGAATACATACATTACTATAATACTGAGCGTATACAAAAGAAACTTGACTACATGACACCAGCTGAATTTAAAGCCAAATGTTTAGGGTAAAATATAAATTAACTAAGACACTTTTATCTACTTTTTAGGGTATAGTTCATAAAAGTGGTCAAATTTGCTTGGCAATCTACAACTTGAAACTGCAATATGCTACACTAAGACCTCTTTACATACTGAAAGTCTATAAATATTATATAGTTGCATTTTTCTTGGAATGCTTTAATTTGCTGTGTTTTAGCGGACTTGCATGGATTCTAATATTGATAGGTGTTGCATTGTTGCTTAATTGTAGTATTTTGCGTAAAATAGCAGTTTTGATGACCTTCGAGGACACGCAGTAGAAGTTTTTACAAAAAAACTTATTATTGCCCCTTGCTCAGTAGTAGTAGACCGCACAACCTTTGGTATAAGCTGTTTTTTGTATTGCATAGTAAAATTATGCTATGACAAATAAGAACTTGGTATAAAGCGTTTTAAAAGTTTACGCCACAATAGTTTCGTTTTACTAATTTTATGTCTACTCATATAACAAGAAGAAAGGTCACATCAGCCGAAACTGTGTGACCTATTTTTATTAATTTATACTCTTTTCACTTCCACTTGCTGACAAAGTATCGAAACATCAATTGGACCACCTTGAATTTTGAATAAATAATACTCATCACTCTTAGGAATAGCTGGACTATCAGAAAAGTAAAATGAATAGTTCATTTTTTCAAACGTCAACCTTACATCATCTTTTTCAAGTTTGGAAGAGCTAACGTCTAGTACTAAACATGGCATGGTTTCTTCATTTGGCTCAAACGTAGTATGATAATTAAATGCAAATATATTTTTACAGTAAATTTCACCCACATCATTCCATTTGAAAGAATCATAGAATTCAAATTTAATATCGTTTTTGAACTCAACAAATTCCCCAGTGTTGTGTCCTCCGTTAGGTACAGGAGTCCCATCCCACTGATATCTTACAGTTATCTTTCTTGAGTTATCTGGCAACCACTCTTTTTTTGTTGTAATTATTTCTCCATTAGGTCTGATATCTACCCTCATCCTATCATCACGCATATATGTTACATAACCACCTTCTGAAGTACCATTACTTCTATAGCCTTTATTCAATTGGTCATTATGCAGGTCTACACGATTCTTCGGAATTGAATTAACAGCATTACTCGTTCCCTCACTACAAGAACTATATCTATTATATTATTTCTATCCTCTTTCCTCAATCAAAATTTACCAAATACCCTCACGCCTTGATTCCCAGCATTTTGAAAGAACGTGGGAATCAATCCAATGACAACTAAAATCACTTACAACTGCTGCTTTTCATACGGTTTGTACTCTGTCTTGGTCTTCATCATGCCATAGATTATCCTGATAAGCCGCCTTGCAACACATACAAGAGCCCGAGGTTTGTTCTTACCCTCTTTGACTTTTGCATCAAAGTATTTTCTGAATACCGGATGCCTTGCTTTCCCTGAAGGTGATATGGCTACCATCTGTATTGCCATAAAGTGAAATATGGCATTCAACTCTCTGTTGCCATTTCTGCAACGTTCGTCCCTGCCTTTACCGGCTGAACTGAAATGTACCGGAGCTAATCCCATAAAACGGGCAAGTTTGTCTGAATCAGGGAATCTGTTGATATCTCCAATCTCAGATACAAGATGAGCCTCGGTTATCAGTTCGATACCCGGCATAGTCTGCAATTTATACCCCGTCTGTGCTACCAAGCCTTTTAACTGCCCGTCTATTTCTTTTAGCAATTCTTGATTGTTTCGGATTTCCTTAACAATGTTTCTGACTATAAAGTCCCTTTGCTCCTGATAGTCCTTTCTTGTATCTCCGTCCGTTTCAACCAGAGCAAGTATTTCAAGTATACGCCCCATTTTCAGCGCCTGATGGACCGGCTTTATTGTTTCATATATCTTTTCCGGTGTAGTATTGCTTATATGATTAGGTGACGGATAGTTTTCCCAAAAGCATAATGCACTCTTTGCATCTATCAGCGCAAAAAACTTCCGGTAGGACGGATAGCTGTAGGATAACTGGCTGTGAAGCTGGTTTTTGTTCATTACATTTGTTTTTACTACTAAATCTCGTCTTTTCACCAACTGCCGGATTGTCCAGTAAATGTCCTCGTGCTTTGCATCCTGCAACTTGTCCACCATATCCCGAAGTACCCTTGCAACACAATAGGCGTCGTAGGAATCGTCCTTGTATATGATAGGATTGGAAAGCCTTACGGCGCTGGTATAGGCTGGATTTACGTGTTTGACATCAAACTTCCTGCCTACCAGATAGGCAGCAAGATTTCTTCCAAACCCTCTTGTATCTTCAAGCCCAAATACAAAGTCCTTTGTACCGCATATTTTTCTTATGTCCTCAACAAATGCAGGAAACTTGGCAGGCTTGTTTTCAAAGCTGACCTCACCCAGCTTTTCCATCCAGCAATCAATTACAACTGCACAATGCATATCCTTGTGCATATCTATACCCACAAAGCAGGTATTCCTTTTTTGATATATATGTATCCTCTCCTTTTTCCTTGTCTCCATTACTCACACCGGCAACCTCAATTTAAGAGCGTTAGCTTTTTCAAGCCTCGCAAGGGAACGACAGCCTATCTATTCCTAATGTGACAAATTACGTAGTTTGGCACCACGAGCCTATTTCTTGATGATGTTATACCGTCCCCGAGCCGCTAAAGTCCAGCGTTTCAGCGAATTTCTCTTGTTATTTCAACGCTTTTCCGCCTTTCTATCAGCTCTGGCAGGATTAACAGCACCTACCCTTCTTGTTTTTACTGTCGTTATTTATATTAAATTTTGTTTGAAACAGTAATGACTTTTAATAATCAGGACTGTTTTTTAGCAATCTGGTAAAAATGCCCACGCAACAGTAAAGCGGCAGGTCATCTGCTCCCTGCCGCCCTCATATGTGTTCCCTTGTATATCAAGTGTGTATTTTTTATAACAAGTGTGTTCGCAGTTATAAAAAGTGTTTCTGCCGTTATAACAATAGATAGAAGGTTTGTAAAAACTGTGTTTGAAATTGAATACCCCATTACAGCAGGGTTATAGATTCAAACTTTTGTAAGCGTCCGCTATTACTTCGCTTGTAATTCCTATGTATCTAAGTGTTACAAGGCTGGAACTGTGATTGAATATCTTTTGAAGTGTATTAAGGAAACCAGCGTCGGAAGTGATATTGTTGGTGTATAAATGATACCCAAATGTTTTCCGCAGGCTGTGTGTGCCATAGTTGCCCTTGATACCCAACTCCCTCATGATACCCTTGATTATCCGGTGGGCACTGCTTACAGTCAGGTGCCCACCTTTTTGGCTCCGAAACAAATAATCTTCTAGGTTGTAATTACCCAAACTGTCAAGATATAGCTTTACGGCTTCTTTGGCTGCTCTGTTGAGTGTGAATTTCTTTATCTTTTTAGTTTTCTGTTCTACAACCGTAACTTTACTGTTATCTGATACGTCGGCAATTCTCAATGCCAATAAGTCCGACGTTGATACCCAGCACAACCATTAAGTAATCCCGCTTATTTTCCTTGCCTAGCAGATACTGCTTTATCCGTTGAATATCCTTTAAACTCTTGATTGGTTCTACTTCTTCAGCCTTTTTTATGCCCCGACTGGTAGTTAATTCAGCTTTCATTTTTCTTTCACCCCTTAATGCCGACTTATGGTAAAGAATACCCGTAAGCCGGCATATTTTTTACCATTTCTTCCTTGAACTAAGCCCCGGCGTTGAGTTGTCTTTGAACTACCTACATTTCTAAACCGTAGAAAATGTCGTGATTTTTCATAAGTTGGCGTTTTACTGCTCTTTGTCGGCTTTCAGATACCTGTATAAGGTTGAAGACGATACCCCGGACAGCTTCTCTATTTCTTCGATGGTAAAGGCTCTCGTTTTGTACAGTCTTATAGCCTTTTCAACTGCTTCCGTCATTTTCGGTCTGCCTACATTTCCGGCTTCCACCGCCTTTTTATACCCTTTTTCCTTTCTCTTTTTGAGATAATACTTATGGATATCTATAAAGCCCTTGAAAGCAGTATAGTATTCTGTTCCACTAAAAAATGGCTCCATACAACTACAAAATACTATCTCGCTACTTTGGAGCACTCTCAGGATACCCAAAAGCTCCGGTGCTTCCTCAGCCTCTAAGTCTATAACGGACCTTATGACAATACGATCTCCGGCTTCCATTGTATCCAACAGCTTATTCAGTTCTTCCCTGCTGCTTCCGGTATCTACAAATATCCGACTCTCCGGTATGTTTAAATCCTGTGCAAGTATGAACAGCGCTGAACTGTCTATATAGTTATCCGGGTCTGTGTTCTCTCTGAAATATGCGTAATCCATTGATACCCCTCCTTACCGAAATCCTTTAAGATTTTGGCTACCTTATATTCATAGTTGTTATTACAAACTGCTATCTTGTTTCCCAAAATTACTTTTCATGTTTCTTTTTCTAAAATTACCTCCAGAAAAGGTGTTTTCGAAAAAAAAGATATGTAAAAGTAATTTAGGGAAGATTTGCAAAATGTACATTTTGGCTATCTTTAAATCCTAATGAATTTGGATACCCAAAAGTTCACCCGGCAGCTCCTTTTATTATTTTCAAGTCAATGTATTTTTTTCTCCTGCCTTTGGAGCTGCGTGTCCCTTGGGGAATTGAGTATATGTGCCCAAAGAAGATGTGTTCGGGTTAAAATATCTGTCCAAGACGGCAATAAGGGCATGCACCGCTTAATTGGCACATACCCTTATTGTGAACTCTTTAATATTTAGTTCTTTCAGAAATGCTTAAAAACCTGATACCCCATACATTTTCCCAGCTACATTCTGTCACGTTTTAAATAACCCTGTATCAGGTTTTGAGTGTATAGGTTAGTTCAGTATAGGATTGGCTATACCCGATTATTTACGGTCATTCTGTGTCCATACAATTACGTCATAGAGCAGTTTCCCCGGTATCAGTTCCATACTTTTCAGATAGTTTATCTAGCCTGCTCCCCTGATAGGGTGTCAGGTCTACAGGAGAAAGGGTATTGAGATACTTTAATTCCTCACGCTCTTCCTGCTCTATTTCTTCCGGTGTCAGTGGTCTTAGTATCTCATACAAGGATTCATTGGATGCATTAATACCCCAAAACGGGATATTATTCAAAGTATACTCGCCGGATTGCCTCTTATCTTCAATATACTGCTTCGATACTTCTTTCGGTGTACCAAACCAGCAAAACAGCCCCAGCTTGTAATCGTAATACTTTAAATACCCTCTGCTTAACACCAGCTCTGTAAGCCACGCTACCCTTATCCAGAAGTCTACGGCGTACATTTCTGCCTTTGTCCTTTCCCGATACTCTCGCAGCCTTGCAGTGCTCTTGCTTTTCTGCTCTTTTGCTTCCTTTACCAATTGCAGATATTCTTCTGCATAGCAGTTAAAGCAGGCATAATCAAGCTCTAGCGAAGCAATTAGCTTTTCAATGGCTTCCCTTTCAACCTCAAACTGCACTTTATGCCTTTGATTTCTCAACAGACTGATTAGAATCTTCGACTTATCTGCCGCTGCCATATATACCTGCATTTGCTTGTAGATATTTGGATTGCCTTTATCCAGTAAATCAAACAACTCTTTTACCGGAGGATATAGCTTTATGTACTCCTGCCTTATTTCTTCGTCCATTCTTTTGTTCCCCCTTTGCTTACCAACTCCCATATTTCCGGTTGCTCTTACTGACGCCCAAGGGCTATAATTGACGTCATGTATACGAAACCTTTCACTTTCTATATTCCACTATAGGCAGTATTCTTCAATATTATTATTTTCATGTCCCCTGCTTTCAGTCCATTTATGTAACAAATACCCTTGATACCCCTGTAACCTTTATCCCGTGTGGAAAATTTCTTATCCGGGTTTTGAAAGTGTGTTTATGTATCAATCTAAGGTTAAACTGTCCACATTATTTTTTGTCTACTCGTCAAAAAAGGAAGGTCATAACAGCCGGAACTGTATGACCCTCCTTCTCACCTGCCTAACCATTAGACTTTAATTTTTAAAAACTTATTCGTAGGAAATCCAAACATTATGGTTTTGTAGCTGAGCACCCTCAAGAAATTCTAAAATATCATTTAAAACATTCCTTGTATCTCTATCCAAAGTATTAATATCAATTCCTTTAAGCTGATTATACACACTATCAATGCTCTGTATTTGCCAAGGACTTTCTTCATACCATCCTTCATGTAAATGGTAAAAGTAGGCTAGCCCAGTCCACCCGGTTTGTTCAGGTATGATAACATTCATTATTTTGTCAAAATATCCCTCCCATATAGATAAAATATGTTTTTCTTCATTATCTATACCTCGAATAAAACGGATTTCCGGTTCGCCTTCAAACCCATCATAATACTTACTTATCACCTTTTCCATACATTACCTCCTATGGTGCTGGCCAATGTCCAGAATCTAATAATTGTTGCTGCTGTAATGTTGCTGTTCCATTTTGTCTTGCAGTCACAGCTTCCTGCCATTGATTCATAGGTGTCCACTGATTTTCACCAGTCATAATATGCTGAACTTTCTGTTGACCTGTAGCATTACCAGGAGTAGTTCTTGTAACAACCCATGTATCACCTTGCCCTGCTGGTGCCCCAGGCGTACTAGTATGCCAACGCGACTCATATTTGTACGTTCCGTCAGACCAAGTATATTTTATTTGATTATAACCAGTCTTTGTTTGCTCAACTACATTAGCAGACGAAGGAATCTTTATTGGACTTGAGTTCGCTATCTGAGCAGGAGTCTTTAACGTTCCCTCACTACAAGAACTATACCCTACACAATATTCCTGTGCTCCGTTCCCTATTTCAAAAAATCAAATACATTTACTGGTAAATATTCTACACAAAATCTAAAAATCCTTGTTTAAACCGTTTTTTCATAAGGTCTATATTCCGTCTTGGTCTTCATCATGCCGTAAATAATCCTTACAAGCCTTCTTGCCACGCATACAAGGGCTTGAGGTTTGTTTTTACCCTCTTTAACCTTCATCTCAAAGTATTCTCTAAAGACTGGGTGTCTTGCTTTCCCTGATGCCGAGACAGCGACCATTTGTATTGCCATGAAGTGAAATATGGCATTCAAAACCCTGTTACCATTCCTGCATCTCTGGTCTTTGCCTTTGCCAGCTGAACTAAATTGCACTGGTGCAAGTCCCATAAACCTAGCCAGCTTGTCAGAGTCAGGGAAACGGCTGATATCACCAATTTCAGATATCAAATGCGCTGATGTAATTAGGTCGATTCCGGGCATTGTGTTTAATTTATAGTCCGTAATTGGTATTAGCTTTTCAAGCTCTACATCAATTTCCTCAAGTAGACCTTTGTTATGCCTAATATCCTTCACAATATTTTTGACAATAAAATCTCTTTCAGCCTGATAATCCTTTCTGGTATCACCATCAGCTTCAATCATCGCAATGATTTCAAGTATACGCTCCATTTTCAGTGCCTGATGCACTGGTTTTATGGTTTCATACACCTTTTCTGGAGTGGTATTTTTAATGCAATCGGGTGACGGATAGTTTTCCCAGAAGCACAAGGCACTTTTAGCATCAATCAGTGCAAAAAACTTGCGATATGAAGGATAAACGTACATAAGCTGATTATGTAGCTGATGCTTGTTCATCATATTGCTTTTAACAATCAAATCACGTCTTTTAACCACTTGCCTGATAGTCCAGTAAATATCTTCATGCTTGGCATCTGGTAACCCGTCTACCATGTCCCTGAGAACTCTGGCAACGCATAGGGCATCATAGGAATCATCCTTGAAAACAATAGGGTTAGAAAGTCTCACAGCACTTGTATACGAAGGATTCACATGCTTGACATTAAACTTCCTGCCCACAAGATAAGCTGCTAGATTTCGCCCAAAGCCTCTGGTATCCTCAAGTCCAAATACAAATTCCTTTGTACCGCATATTTTCCTTACATCTTCAACAAATGCAGGAAACTTTGATGGTCTATTTTCAAAAGTTATTTCTCCAAGTTTCGTAGTCCAGCAATCAATAATAACCGCACAGTGCGTGTCTTTGTGCATATCGATTCCAATAAAACAGGTGTTTCTTTTCTGATATATATTTATCCTCTCCTCTTTTTGTTGTCTCCATCTCTCATACCGGCAACCTCAATTTAAGAGCGTTAGCTTTTTCAAGCCTCGCAAGGGAACGGCAACCTATCTAATCCAAATGTGACAAATTACGTGAATATGGTTTCACGAGCCTTAAATCTGCGTTTATACTATGTTTATAACTTTTTACTGCTTCACTTGGACACAATTCTTTTCTTGACACAATAGCTGTAACAATACCTTCTGCAGCCTTTACAAAGTCCTCTTTACTTGCCCTAACAACTTCTACAAAGCTTACGGATGTGACCAACGCTTTTACGTTCTGAATAGGAGCGATACAGAATCCTTTTACTGGCTGCTAAACCTTTTTCCAACCTTTGCTTTCTAATATTTCTTTTGTGTAATCCTCTTGTCTGTGGTTCTCCATGGTTTTTCTGCATTTGATGTTTTCGTACAAAATAGAATCCCCTTTTAGAACCAGCTTCTTAATCCAGCCACTGGATAACGATTTTTCCCATACTTCATTTTGAATACTGGTAAAATACAACTCCAACGCTCTTTCAATAATTGCATTTGAACCTTCCAAGCCTTCCTGTTTGGCAATTGCCTTGGTTTTATTCAATATGGCTTCCTCTATGGTTGTGGTAATCTTTATTCTCACATCCTCACCCCTTCCTACGGTTAAAACCTTGAAACCCTTTATTCCGTAGTAACATGTTCGCTCTGAATCGCTAATACATCAAGACATTTCTACTCTTGTATTCAGTATTTCTTAAGGGTTTGAGAGGTTGGAGCACTGCCCCTGCCGAAGCATTTATTTCAGCAGGAACAGCACGTCCAAATAGCTCATTTTTGAGCAAAACTATCTTGCTTCAAGAGCCACTGCCCATGAAAGTGTAGTTCCATTTTTCGGTGTAACAGGCTTATCCCATGTGCCTTGACCATCTACACGCACTATCACCCTGTAGTCGGTCATATCCTCCATCCAACCCGGTACATTGGAGCGGTCAAGGGCAATCTCTTTTCTCATACCTATGGCATACTGGGAGAGGTCTGCGAGGATTAAGTCACCTTTAGCGCCTAATGCGGGGCATTTTTCAGTGAAGATGATTTCCTTGCCAAGAAGGGTAAATCTGCTTGCTTCTTCCTTAAACACAGGTATCTGAGCACCACCAGTGCCAATAGTGATGGTCATTGTGAGTAATTGTGGTATGACTGACGGATTTGCCAGCCATACTGCATTTGTGAAGCATGAAGGAGCCAACCTTGCGAACATATTAACCACATTGCTGTAATTGATTGTAGCTGCTGCTTGTGATGCTTCTTTTGTAACTGTAATCAACGCAGGGTCATTAAGAATACCAAGCGGCTGTCCTACTCCTGTTCCGTTGATAAAGGCATAATCCATGTACCAACCCAAGCCTTTAATGAGTGCTCCTGCAAGCATTTCCTCAAAAGACATACCGTCTGCAATGAGTTCATTTGATGCTTGGCTGAAACATGCTAGTTTCTTTGCTGTAAGCTGTATAAGCCTTAGCTTGGCTGTCTTTCGAGTGCCGGTCTGACCTTCAGCCAACCATTCGCCTGAGATACCTCCGAAAAGGTTGTTGGTTCTGTCTGCTCCGTCAAAGGCTGGTACTTTCTTGGTTTCACTGCCCATGCCCCACACGGTGGCTCTTGGACGGATAATTTCAGTTTCCAAGGACTTATCCATCAGAAAGGCTCCGTACTCCTCTGGCACTGAATAACCTCCGAACTCGGGTACACCTTCTACCATACTTGAGTTCAAGAGCCTTTGGTCTGCTCTTCCCAAGTGAAGTGTTTTCAAGAATTCATCCATGGAATGAAAGCCGCTGTTACTGAGTTTTGTATTTTCATTGCCATAGAACATGCCTCTGAAGGATTTTGATACTGCTTTTGTTGATACTGGGGATTTTACTTCATCCACACAGGTCATAGGTTTATGTGGTGTATTTAGGATTGGCTCAGAGCTTCTGATATTTAATAATTCCTCATCAATGTTATCGTTAATGCTCTTTATTTTATCTGTGTAATTATCGAACTGTCTCTCCTGCTCCTTCGTTAAACTTCCACCTGCTATTTCCGCTTCGTTTAGAATTGCTTCTGCTTTTTCTACCAATTGCTTTTTCTCATGTACCAAATCTGCTATAAATCTCATGTTAAATCCTCCGTTTCCATTGAATTTATTTAAGGGTTAATACCCCGTTTGAATTCGCGATTTTTTGTGTGGCACTGCCTACCCGTTGTTCTGTAAATTACTGGTACAGATTAGGCCCCGTCCTACCCTCATTTAGCCAAAACGCTGAGAGTTTACTGACGTACTGACTATTACTGACTCTTTTTTCACAAATTTCACATAAGAAAAAATATAGAGAAAGTTTACGAAATTAACGTCAGACCTTGTCAGTCGTCAGTAGTCACAGTGGTATCACCTCATCCACAAGCCCACTGCCATGCCAGTCCCTGCTGCCATTGGTTCCACTGCGTTTCACAGCAAAACCACGCTCAGTCATCTTTGCATTAAACAGCTTTTGACCAAGTGGATAATCTCCATTTTCCCTGCACCATGTCTCGTAAGCGTATCTAATCCCTCTATTGGAGACTTTTCTACCTTCCTCTAAAATGCAACATTCTTCAATAAATATTGAGAAGGTGTCCATATCCTCCCGATACCCTTCTGTAGCTATTTTGACTTCATCAGGCATATCCAGTCCTTCCTTCTGCCATAATAGACAGCCCTCTACTGCCCATGACAAGATGCCGGGCAGTTCCTCTCTGAGTTTAGCCGAAAGCTGCTTATCCTTTTTGTTATCAGTTATAGTAACGGTAAAAGGAATTAGCTTAATGCGCCTCCATATGCTGTGACTGGTATCTCTTATGACTGGTCTGTGGTTTACCACTAGAAAAGGTGTGAACTGCGGCTGAAAGTCAAAGTATTCTCCATAAAGGAACCTTGCTGTAATTCTGTCTCCACCTGTAATGCTTTTGATTAATGCCTCAGATAGCCTTTGTCCCTCATTTATTTCTATTGCAGTAACAAGCCTTGCGCCCTGCAACCTTGCGATATCATTTCCTATCGTTTCTATCCTTTTTGCCATAAAGGTTTCCGATGGAGTGTTTCTTGCATAATCTCCCAGCAGGTCTGATATGGTGTTTAGAAATGTACTCTTACCATTTGCTCCTGTACCATAAAGGACGAATAAGGCTTGCTCTGAGGTATCTCCGCTCAAAGCTGAGCCAACGGCCTTTTGAAGATACTTCATCAACTCACTGCTTCCCCCGGTGATGGCTTTTAAGAATTCCATCCATCTGGGCGCATGGCTATCAGGATTAAATTCGACAGGGCATAGCTTGCTCATATAGTACTCACTTTTATGAGGAGTAAGTTTTCCGGTCTTTAAGTCAATCACACCGTTTCTGCAGTTTAGCTTCCAAATATCAACATCAAGATCATCAGGCATTATTATCAATCCTTCAAGGTTTGAAGATACATCAATCATTGCTTTCAGCTTTCCTACATTTTCTGACTGCATAGCATGACGAACCAACTCCTTCCTTGGAGTTTCGTACTCTATCCGACTTGCTTCTGTAAGCATATCCCTTACTGTTTTTATGGCAAATTGCATAAGTTCACCTGTTTCTTTCCGCCAGTAACAGCCATCATACACCAGCCAATGTTTGAAAGCCGGGCAATATCTTACGATTGAGCCAAACCTATCACGAAGCCTTTCTGCATTACCGCTGTCTGTTTTGTGGTAATTCTTCTTCTGTGGAGGATTTGGTTGGTATCGGCTGACGCTGTGTGCAATAGTTTTAACCTCTGTCTCATCAAGTGGCGGATTGCATCTTGCAGTATTCTCAGCAAGCAAAGCTGTGTAAATGCTCTCTTCTGTCATCCCTCTTGCTCTCATGGTTCCTGCAAGGCTTGTGAGGGTACTATTGCGGCATCCTTCTTCAATTACTGTGGTATTTGCATTCTTCACCTCAGCACGGGGTGTAGGCGCTTCCATAAGCTTTATCAGCCACTCCGGAGCTTCTGCCGGCATTTTGTCAAAGGGGGAATTTCCTCCTAACCATTCATACCGATTACCGCTTAAATGAGCGCTTGGTGCTACTACTATAAAACCTCCGCTTGAGCGTGTATCAAGACCCGGTACAAACTTGATTTTATTAGGTATATTCCTGCCTTGAGGGTGTATAAAAACATAGTGTCTACCACCACTACCAGTAACAGCGGTAACAGTATCCGGTAGTTTTCCATGTGCAGCTTCCAGTTCTAAAATTGTTTTATCACCACCAGCATCTACATCAAGTACCAGCCAACCGGACTTCTCTCCAGTAGGAATGCCGATATTGGCATTGGGTCTTTTTGTCCACCATTTCCTTATCTGGTTAGCCTCATATGATGCTTGCTCATACCACCCATTATTTAACGGGTGCTTTCCCTTGCTCCCACAATTGCTACCAGCTTTACAAGAGCAAGAGCCATCCTTGCGAATCCAGTGTAGTGGCGTTACTGGGATTTTTGCTTCTGCATATTTTAATGCTGCATCCATCATTGTCATTTCTTATCTCACCTCACTTCGCTTGCCGGGAAAATAAATAGAGCCCGACAAATAGTTTTTTAGACTATCTGCCAGGCTCTATAGGTGAGTCCAACTTCGCTCCCTTTGTGGCTCTGTGCCAGATTTATTCAATTTTATCCCGCCTTTGCTGAAATCTTTACTTCAAACACCTTATTGCAATCAGGACATTTTATTTCGATATCTGCATAATCCGCATCAAATACTCTTCGATTGCAATGTGGGCATCGTACTGTGTACATTTTACTTCTTTTTGTCATTACCTTTGCCTCCTTTGAATTTCTCCAAAGCTTCAGCATCCGTCATTTCACTTTCCCAATAAGCAAAAGAATCTTCGTCTGGTGCTCTTTGGACACTGCTGTATTTATGCTTATATTTTTCATAGAAAGCCTTATCATCTTCATTCTTAAGAGTTATTCCAGCAGCAACCTCTTTTTCAAGAGCAGCTATTCTTTCCTTGGCTTCATCGTTAAAGGTAATTTGATATACCATCTCGTGGAGCTCCTTTGGTGATATAGTGCCAGCTTCTGTAGTTGAAAATTCAATAAGGACTTCTGGACTCACACCCCACACTGCTGTCTTAGCTGCCTCCTGCGCCCATCTTTTAATGGTCATGTTCTGCATTGCTACCGCCATAGACACATTCATTTTTCCGCTATAGCCCTCAAGCTTTTTGTAGAACACCTTGTCAAAACTTATCATCATTCCTATTGCTTTGAGAATCATTTCATTTCTTGACATCCCTAAGATGTTAGCTGCATAATCCATAGCTTCAACTGCTGGGCTGTCCTTTGTGAGTCTTATGTTGATTAAATCTGCCATTTTTTTATTCCTCCTCTTTTCTGTCTTATATTAATAGTATATCATTTTATTATAAATTTATAAATACTAATTATTATATTTTATATATACATATTTGGTTTTAGGCAAAAAGAAAACCCAGATACCGTTTTATTGGTAAACCGAGTCATCTATGCTGATTAGTTTTCAATATTTTTCGAGAAATTCTTTTGGAGTCATTATCTCCGGACGCTCAATTTCTATATCCTCAAAATCCTTGTCCCCAGTAATTAAAATATCCACATCAGCTATTATTGCTGTGTGCAATACCATATAATCCTTTTCATCCCTTATCTCAAATAGTGGAGCACCATCGTAGTTTTCTGGCGAGTACTCAAGTTCATAGGACAAGGCTGTAAGAAATTTCTCTATAGCTTTTACTTTGGTTGGAAATTTTCTTTCAACAACTGCTTTCAACTCATCAACAACGTATGTCGAAAGAACAAGTGTATATTCTTCTGCCACCTTTTCAATCAATCGACTAAGGCTTTCGCTACGAAATAATATTGCTGAAATTAGAATATTAGTGTAAATCATTATTCTCATAGCGGTTTTCCTTCTTTTCTAAATTGCTTTATCAAATCAACAACATCTTCTTCTGTTTTCAATCCTAACCTTTCAGCTTCTCCTTCAAAAGCTTCTCTAATCTCACGAAGAGCAACTTTTGTCGAGTTTTCCATAACCACACGTCCATTTTCCTCTAAGAAAATAACTTTGTCTCCGTCCTTCAAGTTAAGCTTTTTTCTTATGTGAATTGGTATGGTTATTTGACCTTTTGTAGTGATTTTTGCAAGTTCCATACAGTTCCATCTCCTTTCTGCGAATTCCACGTATTCCTTACTTTTATTGTATGCCATTTATCTGTTTTTATCAATGAAGATTAAAAATATTCAAACAAAAGGACTGGAATTATTGTTTCAATTCCAATCCACGAAAAATTATTTTCTTAGTACCTCCGTAATATGAGGAGTACTTCTACATTAAACTGGCTTTAATAAATTTCAAAATATAATCTGTCATCATCGAATTCATGTAAATATTTTTCCATTCTTTCTTTAATTTCAGGAGAGTTCTTCACATAATTAACAAATTTTTCTACCATGTCAGTTGAAAGAAATTTTTGTGGTTTTACTACTTCCAAATAACAACTTCTTAATTTCTGTTCAATTTCAGAGTTTACTTCACTAATGCTTTTTTTTCCAGTTTTTATTAATATGAAATTTTCTTCACTTGGCAGGTCTACTAGTCGTATATTAAGTTCGTAATCATAAATCTCTAATATACCTAAACCACAAATGTAGAAAGGAGTCAGAATAATATCTTCTACTTCGATTTTCTCTCCAGCTATTTTATTCAATGCATTATGAAGATCATTTAATTTGTAATATTTAGTGTTTGATCTTTCTAAAGCACTTATTGTATTTAATAAATCATTTAAGCTTTTCACCATTTTTAATTCTCCAATCATGGTTTGTATGGGTTAATTATGCTTGGATCTGGAATCCAGGTAGAAGGATTTATATTATCGCTAACTTGAACAACTGCTTTAGTGGTGTTATCAACAATAACATATCCTCCTGCTTTGTTGTAGTAGACAGTTGCTGGATTGCCAGTTGCCTTATTTGTGCTTACTCTAGTAATATTAGAACTACTGACAGTATCTCTAACCGTACTTTCGGTCCAGCCCCTTTGAGTCATTTGATTTGAAAGCTTTTGGGCAGACTTTGTATCGCTTCCAAATTTTATTTCAGCCTTACCCGCTCCCTCAGCAACTACCTTTTTAATAACCTTGGGTTTTATAGGTTCAGTACTCCTCCATACAGACCCATTACTATCATATCCTGCTGCCATAAACCATCCACTTGTTTGGAAATTATCGTACCTTGCAACTATATCTCCGAAGTCATTTCCTTGGCTTTCTGTCTCAAAAAGAATTTTATGAGCTACTGGGATGTTGTACTTTTTCATTATATCATCAGTTAGCTCAGTATTATTTTTGAAATATTTCATTATTTCTATCGAGTTATAATATGCCTTTTCGAAGGCGACTCCCTCTGACCCGTATTTTGAGGCAAACGCTTTTGTATAAGCTAAGGAGTAATTAACTAAGTAGTCTGGAAAGTCAAATTTATCAGTTGCTTTTGGGTAATCATCTTTAAATTTCGCACGTTGTTTAAATTTATTATATTGGTCTTTCTGAATATATTCACTTTTTTCCTTCTTAACGTTCTTTTCTATACTTTTATACTGGCTCACATCATCCTGCATTATTTTAAGGTTACTTCCACTTGAATAATAAACATTCATATGCCCTGTAGGATCACTGTACATCAACGGTTCATTATGACAATATGTATACAAATTCAAACTCAAGGGATCATTTCGTAAGTTCTGGTTGTTGTTCCTGTGCTGTCTGTCATTGTATGCTGATTTCCATTTGCGTCATAGGTGTAGGATAGGGTAGTATTATTACCGGTTGTTTGGCTCAGCAGCCTTCCGTGTATATCGTAGTCCGCGGGTTAGTAAATACTTCAATAGACTTTTCTAAAGGATTAGCGAATAGTTCTGAATAATATTCTCCAGCTCCTGTAATCTTATTAGTGAAATTCCCAATAAAACCGTTTTTAAAATCATTTTCATTTTTACTATTACCCGTCCCCTATGTTGTAATCCTGATTTTATCTATATTTAAGGGGCAGTTAGCCCCTATATATCAATGTCCAATAATTACCTTTAATTCTATCATACTGCTTTCTTTTGTGGTAGTTCTGGTACAATATAAGCTGTTTTATTCTTCATCATTCCATATATAATGTTTACTAGCCGCCGCATAACACATACTAAAGCCTGTCCTTTTGTCTTGCCTTCCTTTAGCTTGGTTTGATAATATTCATAGAATACAGGATTGCGGGGGATTTTACTTCCTTTACTAATCTGCACCTGTGAAACCGCTAAGAAATAGAATATACCATGTAATGTCCTGTTTCCTTGTCTGCTCTTGTAGTTCTTTGTCTTACCTCCTGAACCCATAATTACTGGGGCAATCCCTGAAAATCTCGCCAACTTATCAGCATTAGAAAATCTATTAATATCACCAATCTCTGCTATTAGTTCGGCGGCGGTAACTGTATTTATTCCAGGCATTGATTCAAGTTTGAAGCCTAATACAATTAATGTCTTTTCAAGCCCACCATTTACCTTGTCTATCTCACTCTGTTTAAATTTAATATCTCTAACTATACTCTGAACAAGAAAGTCTCTATGCTCCTGATACTCTCTTGTAGTATCTCCGTCATTTTCTACTAAAGACAGTATTTCATCTGCTTTCCTTGTTGAACAACTATTCCTACTTGCTTTTAGTAGGAACTCAACAAAGTTCTCCTTTGTTATCTCTTTCAACAAATGTGGAGCGGGGTAATCTTCCCAAAATGCCAATGCTGTAGCACCATCAATCTCTGAAAAGAAATCTTTATATGATGGGTAACTGTAAGATAATTGCATGTGTAATTGGTTTTTAAGTGCTGTACATGCCTTTACCAGTGCATACCTCCTTGATACTAACTGATTTATAGTCCAGTAAATATCCTGTGGATTTGCATCTGGAAGGTCATTCAGCTTGTTAATTAATATGGTGGTAATGCAAAGAGCATCCCAATCATCAGATTTTTGTGTTGTAGGAAAACTCTTTCTTGCAAAGAATGAAAGGGCGGAGTTTACTTCTTTACTATCTGCTTTTCTTCTACAAGAAACATTGCAAGACTTCTTCCATAGCCACCCGTATCCTCTAATCCAAATACAGGAGTCAAACCTTTTTCTGTAACCTTTCTAACCTGTTTAATCATATCTGGGAAGGCGGAGGGTTTATTTTCAAATTCTATAGTAGCAAGTTTAGTAGTCCAACAATCAACGACAACTGCAACATGTTTTTCTTTATGTAGGTCAATCCCCACATAAACGTAGTTCTGTCTTTCGTTCATACCATTTCCCCCTTTACCATTTACTAAAATATTTAAAAGAATGTCGGCAACCTGAGTTCAAGCGTTAGTATTCCTTATTAGGAATACCCGCAACGGGACGAAAGCCTATCCACTCCCTTAGTATCAATAAATATTACCTCAATAATCTTATACGTTTTACCTATGATAAAACGGAAATGACTTTTGACTTTTTTGTATCAGCAATCTAAATAATTGCAACGTGTTCCCCTTTAGCTTCAATTTGTCCATAATGATAGATACCACTATAGAAGTCTTTACGGTCTAAAATGCGCTTGATTTGAACCTTGGTAAACTCTTTGTCTTGTGTAGTTTTAAAGCCTTCCAGATTGATTGTAGAGGCTACCTGTGATAGTGATAGGGCGGGATTCCTTTGTTTGATTTCAAATACCCTCCTTACAGTGTTAGCCTGTTCTTCATTTACTTCTAATGCCTTCTGTGACTTCTTTGCTGAGTAGCCAAAAGCAACCCGTCCGCCTGCATATCCTCCCTGTTGGGCTTTCTTCTTTCTGCCCCTACCAAGTTTCAAAGCTATTTCTAGTCGTTGGTACTGGTCTAGAAGTTCAAGCATACCGTTTACTAATATGTCAGTGGGGTCTTTTGTATAAATACTGTAGTTAGGTTGTTCTATAGACCGTATTTCAGCGTTATTCCGCTTTAGTTCCCTATGAATAAGTACTTTAACTAAATCAGAACGCCAAAGGCGGGAAGTATTGAGTACAATTACATACTTTGCTTCCTGCCACCTTACCTCTGATAGCATTTCCTGTAGTCCTTCTCTTGCTATCGTTAAATCATCTTCATCAACCTTCGCCCCGCTTATCCCTTTGTCTTCATATATACCTATTAAATCGAGGTTGTGGGCGGCGGCATATTTTTGTATTTCCTCTGTCTGATAAGAAAGAGAGTAACCGTCTTTAACCTGTCCCATAGTACTTACACGTACATATCCAACTGCTTTATCCATTGCTTTATCACCTCCTGTTACGATAATTACAGTTTTCGTAACGCCGCCTTTCATGGGCGGCTTTGCTTTGTTGTCTTTCTCTTTAGTGATTAAAGGTATACACCAATCCAGAGCCTGTTTCAAGCATATTTGATGATGGTTAGCCATTGTTTTGTAAGTTTATTTGGACTAATATAGACGAATTTTTACTCCCCCCAGTGCCGAGAACTTTTCTTTTTGCTGTCTCAGCCCCAGGTAATGTAATTGTGCCTATAAGATTTTTTCACGAAGGGTTGTAGTGTTAGAGTTTTCCTCTGAGTGTCTACTCTAAAAGTATCAATAAAATATTTTGGAGGTCGGTACTATGAAAAGAAAACCTATTGAATATGAAGTAAATGAAAACGGCTGCAACTTGTGCACTTCTCACAGCCTTAACAAGGACGGATATCCGACTATGGGCATAAATGGTAAGAAGGTCTTTATCCACCGTTATGTCTATGAACAGAATTATGAAAAAATCCCTGATGGAATGGTTGTTAGGCACAAATGTGATGTACGGAATTGCATTAACCCTCTTCATTTAGATGTAGGAAGCCAATTTGATAACGTACAAGACATGATTAAACGGGGGCGGAAGCCTTCACGTAAAGGTGAATTAAATGGAAGGTCTAAACTAACAGAGATGGACGTAAGAGTGATTAGAAAAAACAAATTATCTTCCTACAAAATATGTAAACTTTATAATGTATGTCCTTCAACTGTCCGAATGATTCGGCAGTACAGGAGGTGGTCGCATGTGGCGTAGATACGTTCTTCCTACTTGGCAGAAGGTGGCAGCTGATATTTCCGCAAGATTTGGTCATATAACTATAGTAGAGTGGATTGCTATCCTAATTGTTTATACTTTCTTTAGACTGTTAAGTTAGAAATTATTTAACTTGGCATACAATAAATTATGGGTAACTAAATATTGAAGTAATACACGTGGTTGCGGGAGAACACGTTAAAATACCGACCCGATTCATTGTCGGTGCGTCATGCGTTATAGGCATATTCCCTTCCCAGATTCTACTTTAAATAAGTAGCCCGTCATAGAGCCGAAAGGCTGGGAGTCCTGACAGAGAGGGTGATACCTCACGCAGTAAAGCTATACCTGGGTGCGTTTGATGTCTTGTAGGCATACTGGAAACCTCATGGCCAGAGCCTTTTATTTCCCCTTTAACAGGGGGAAATGCACCTGTTTCCTATAGACAGGAGATTAGCAATTGCAATCCTTTCCCGCCTGCGAAGCGGGCGGGGGATAACACTGGCAAACAGATTATGACATACAACATATATATACTACACATGAACATGATACATATATAACACTATCACTTGAACATATATATCCTGTCATTAGTTATACCTTACCGAAGGTAGTAAGTAATCTTCCTTGTTTATTTCTTAATTACATTGTCATTCTTCAAGTGATTAGCCCCGCCCGCCATTGGCGGAAATAGGTTAATTTGAGTATCTGAAAAGCAAGGTTGTAGCGTTTTTAATGCTATAAGGTTTTACCAGTGTTAAGCAGTAAGATTTAGCCACTACAATCTGCTATTTTCAAGGTATATGGGTATTCAAAATTTAAAAATTGTGGGGCGGGGGCTATCTCCGTCCAAAACAAAAACCTCAATAGAGTAGTATATATATTACTATCTATCGAGGTTTAAGTTTTGATTCTCCCCGCCCCACATTGCCGTAACGATGGTAGTGGCTAAGGTTGATTTTTACTAGGCTTCGTTATCTCATTTCGCCCGATAGACTGTAGTGTTGTGATAACCCCACTTACTTCATATGGCGGGCAGGAAACTTCCTCAATAACAGAATGTACTTAATAGGATATATACAAGAGTATTATATATGTCCTGCTATGTTTTAATAAAATTTCTTAGTGCTTTCCACTCTAAATATTACAGCATGGAAATGAATTGCAGATTATTAGTGGGCGGGTAACCGTTTATAGAATAGAATTATCAAGTATCCATTTCCTTATATCGTCAAGAGTATATAAGTACACATCTGGGTATTCTATCATATCTACTCCTCCAACAATTTTCAAAAACTCCCATGCCTCTAAATCCTTAACTTCAATTTCATCATATTCGATAATCGGCATAGCCCAATCAACAACTTGCTCTCGTGTGAGTTCTTCAGTTAAAATCCTCTCTAATTTGCCAATTATTATTTCCTTAGTTGGTTGCATCAAATGAATCTACCTCCTATCTTTTTGGTACCCAGCTTCCAGTGAAATTACCATTTGAGTCGAACATATAGTGTGTTTTAACTCCCCCTGTAATACTTGGGTCTGGTCTTACCTGTCTTATGTTTCCTGCATAGTCTACAGTCTCATACCAATTTCTCTTAACCCCATTCGCTGGATTCCACTCCCTTACAAACCTTGCTCCAGCCATTTCTCCTTCTTTAATTGGCGCTTTTATTTCTCCATAAAATCGAAATCTTCCATCAGATAATTCTTTTGTTGAACCAGCTCCATACTTTTCAGCTTGCTGATAGTATGTTTTCAGTTTAGCACCGCTTGCAATATTATCAGCACCATTAGAAATATTCTTAACATCACTTAATCCCGTATTTGATATATTTGTTCCTTTTCCAATAAATTTTAAAACTCCTCCCGAAATTAGTGCAAGAGCCGCTGTCTCTGACATTTCGCCAGTACCATTTCCAGCATGTTGTGCAATCGCATTTAAATCTCCAGAAAGAACAATCTCCGCATTACTTTTAATATCATCTACGAGTGCCATTTGCATCTTATATGTGATTGGAATAATTGCTTCTAAAAAATTCTCCTTTGCAGCTCCGATAGGGTCTGTATAAGCCTTTTCAATTTTTCCTTTATAGTAATCATACTGGTTTGTATAGAAACCTGTAAAACCACTTTTATAGCTATCTATTAAAGATTTATCTTCACCCGTCCCCTTAGGTGTCAAACTGTAGCTAGTTTTTTGATGGTGGTAGCTGATTTTCCAACAACTACCACCATTTTATCACACTGCTTCTTTGAGTGGAAGTTCCTTTTGGGGCATCTGTGGCATGATGTATTCTGTCTTGTTTTTCATCATTCCGTAGATGATGTTTACTAGCCTTCGCATGACACACACTAGGGCCTGCATCTTGGTTTTGCCTTCTGCTACTTTCCGTTGGTAGTACTCGTAGAATGCTGGATTTCGGGGTTCTTTTGTTCCTTTTACGGTTTGGACTTGCTGCACAGCTAGGAAGTAGAAGGTACCATGCAGACCACGGTTTCCCTGCTTACTCTTTTGGTCCTTTCCTTTTCCTGCTGAGCTAAAATTAATTGGTGCTATGCCTGCAAATCTTGCTAGTTTGTCTGCATTGGGGAACCTTCGGATGTCTCCTATCTGTGACACTAGTGAACAAGCTGTTACTGTGTTGATTCCAGGCATGGTCTCTAGTTTGTAGCCAAGTAACTTAATTGCCTTCTCTAGTTCCTTTTCTACCTTTTCAAGCTCCTGTTTCTTGAAGCGGATGTCCCGCACTATGCTCATTACTATGAAGTCCCTTATTTTTTGGTATTCCCGATTGGTATCACCATCCTTTCCAACAAGGTCAAGTATTTGTTTTGCTTTTCTTGTGGAGCAGGAGTTTCTGCTTGCATTTCTCAGAAACTCTGCCAATTCATTCTCTGTCACGTTCTCTAGTAGATGTGGTGATGGGTACTCCTCCCAGAATGCCAATGCTGCCTTTCCGTCAACATCACAGAAGAATTTTCTGTAGCTTGGGTAGTGGTGACCTAGTCTGTCGTGGAGCTGATTTGCCAAGGTGCCTGATGCTTTGACTATGGCATTTCTTCTACCTACCAGTTGGCCAAGTGTCCAGTACAGGTCTTGTGGATTTGCATTTGGAAGGGTATTCATCTTGGCTAGTAGTACATTGGCAATGCAGAAGGCATCCCAACTGTCACTCTTTTGAGTAGTTGGGTAACTCTTTCTCTCTGCATGTGACAAGGCTGAGTTAACTTCCTTAACTGTCTGTCCTTTTTCCAGTAGGAATACAGCCAGTGACCTACCAAATCCACCAGTGTCCTCTAATCCATACACTGGCTCTAGGTCGATAGCATGCCTGTTGACTTCGTCTATGAGTTGCTGGAAGGCTGACGGTTTGTTCTCTATTCTGATTTCTCCAAGCTTCTCATTCCAGCAGTTGATGATAACCGCGGTATGGGTATTTTTGTGAAGATCTAGTCCAACGTAGATGTACTTTTGTTTGTAGTGCATATGTCCTCACTCCTATTCTTGTTTGTTTTCTAGCAGGAACGCTGGCAACCTCAGTTTCAAGCGTTAGCTTATCCTTTTTCAAGGTCAGGCCCGCACGGGGACGAAAGCCAATGCATTCTCTGCTCTACTTTCAAACAGGCGAATGGAGTCATCGCCCTACACACTTGGTCTACTACGCTTGATATTTCTTCAGGTTACCTGCTCCTGCTGTTTCCATCTGGTTACTGGTACTTTTTCTGTTGCTTTCTTCCATTCAAATTTATGATATCTGTTTCAACTGCCTGTTGTTTCAGGTTTTTCTCTGCTGCCAAACCACACAAAGCGTCAGTTGTGGCAGTAGCGTCACTGCGTGTTATACTTGCCTGCCTACCCTGTCGGTACTGATGCTTCTGACGGTTTTTTAGGGTTCCTGTGTGGTATCCAATTCTTGCTTTTTCTTTGGTGCTTTCTTTGCTAGTTCTCTCTTTTGAAGTGTTATTATTTTTGCATCTCCTCCATGTCTGATATCGAAGTAGATACCCTTTTTCTCAAGGTTGGATTTGATTTCTCTCAGCCTTTTGCTAAGTACATGTGCAGCCTTAGGCCACACTTTGGATGTGGTGCTAATGTTATTGTTGAAGGCTATTCTAGCTAGTATCTTGTGCAGATTACTCACTGGCCCTTCCCATGTCGACTTGTCTTTCATGAAAGCAACAATGGCAGCTGCTACAGGATGTGACTCAACTGCTTCGTCATTCGCAAAGTTTTGATTGAGTTCGTAGGCTTTGAGGAATTTGTTCCCACCTATGTCAAGAGCCTCAGCTATCGCGAATCCCCATCGTGTGAAATCTGCCAAACGGAATAGCCTTTCCAGCTTAACTGTTGGGTAGATTGTCATTGCTTGTGACAATGCATTCATCGCTCCCCCAAGTATCCTGGGAAGGTCATTTCTGAATTCCTCCCACAAGGTGGACTCCTCTTTTCTTTCTCCTTCTGCTATTCTTTCTAGTTCGATTATTATGGAACGGTCTAGCAAGTCAGGCTTTGAGGCTACTATGTTGATACCATTCATTGCAACACAGTGTTTAAAGGACATGCAGACCTCATCATCGTCTGTGAACAGCTTTCTTTTGGTGATGCTTCCTCCAGTACTCGCCATGCAGAGCAAATCGCTCTTTTCTGATGTTATGGTAGTCATGTTATCGAAGCAGGCCATGAAGTTCTTCGATAGTGTCAGAGCTAGGTCGCTTATGGCATTTGGCATCACTAGTAGGTCTCTGTTGGATGGGTCAATGATGGCTTTCAGCATCCTTAGCATTGTGGACTTCGCTGCTCCCTTTTCACCTGCGATAATCAGTACTGGATGGGGTATGTCTGCAATCAAGCAGGCCACTAAGTAGACCAATAACAGTATCCAGTCGCTGCTTCTACGAAGTCTAATATGCTTTTTCAGAAGGAGCAGGTTTCCATTTTTAAAGTCTGGTTCCACTTGTGCTTTCATTCCTCCACTCTTTTCAAAGAGAATTGCTGCCTTTTGGGTTATTTTGCAACCTTCACTAGTAATAGCTACAACTCTTGACTCCTTGTCTGCCAAGTGATAGAAGAATTTGCCCTTGTTTTTTGCTACTCTTTTACTCAGCTTGCATCTTTTACCCTCAATCCTTGTTAATGCCTTTAGAGTGTTGATTGCTTGATTTAACGACTCAGTGTTTGGAGCCTTATGGTACTCGTAATAGAATTTTGCAGTTAGCCAATGTCTGTGACTTTCTCCTCCTACTGGTATCATTTCATAGTGGCCTCCAATCTCTAGTTTCACGAAGAGACGCTCCGATTCATCACAGTAGGGTTCACTTTGCATTCCAATCCCTACTAGGATGTCAGACTGAGACTCCTTTTGGGATTTTTGTTCATTTTGTTCGTTTTGTTCATTATCCATGTGTCTTCACCTCCTATTCTCACATTCTAGTTGCTTTTTTGATTTCTGTCGGCGGGGTATTTTTGTACTTTTTTTACCCCCCATTGAAATAGAGAAAGACAGGCTAGGTGGCCTGTCTCTAAGATTGATTCGTATTTGGTTTTGAGGTATGTTATTCCTGGCTTTTGAGGTTATTTCCTTTCCTGTTCCTTTCGTATCTCAGCAATGGCTATCTCTGCTTTCTCTAACTCTTCGCTAGTTGGAAAGTCCAGTGACATCTGCTCTTTGCTAAATTCTGTTACAACATCCCAAATGACATACTCTATGTCTTCCATTTCCTTTTCCAAATGACTCACCAGATGCTCATCTTGGATTTCCAATTTTTCATCTGACATCCTATATGTTATTTCTGCAAGTTCTATTCTTCTAAATTCATCCACCTCAGAAGTTACAGCTTTGAATTGGTCTGAGGTATTTTCAAGTAGCTGTGTGTAGTAGTTGATTAGTCCGATTCTGTCTGACTCATTAAGGGTTCTTTGTATCTTCTTATCTTGATGTACATAGGTTCTTAGGTTCTCCACATCTGATTGTATTCTTGCAATTGCAGTTCTCTCCAAATTATTGATGGCTTCGTCTATTTTCGTTCTAGTTTTTATGTACATTTTAGCAAGCTCTTGGTATCGTAGTTTTCCGTCAAACTTGTCCTTAATAATATCTTCTGCATTGTGGACAATTTCTTTGAGGTCATCATGTGGCAGCTCCCTGAGTTTTCCTTTTCGCAATTTCTTCATGGTAGAGGTTGTGTAGTTTTGGAGAAGCCATTTGACTTCTTCCTTTCTAGAAGCAGGCAATTCAAAGGAGTTGCTAGTTGTTTTTCTGAATGTCTGTATGTTTATCCCCAACTCCTTCATGATTTCACTGAAGCGACCTAATTGTTCATCACAGTAATCCTTGAATTCCCTTCCAGGACATTGCTGTGCATGTAGTTCCCTGCAAATACTTGCGAATGAAACCATTGTTTTTGCCATTAGTATGACCCCCAGTTTCTCTTTTTGTCCATTCTACCATGCCAACTTGCCACGTTTCAACTACCCCTGTCAAACCGCACGAAGCGTCAGATGTGACAGAAGCGACAATATCTTGGTAACCTAGTTGTGATGCTACTTTCGCAACTGACGCTTTTTGAGGAATGCAAAGAGTCCCATCTCCCTGTGAGTTAGGAGATGAGATGTTTTCCTTGCGGTTATCATTGTTTGTTGGTAATTGTTATCACTTTGGATTGGTATTCTTTTTGTTGGTGTCAGAGAGGTAATGGACTAAGGCATCTCCGACTAGCTTGCTTATGCTCTCGATGTATCTTTCCTTTTTGAGTTCCTTGACTGTGCTGATTAGATTGTTTTCCAGATAGATGGTAAGCTTTCCGCAATCCTTCTGGAAGTCAGCTTTTTTCTCCATGGGTCTGATTACTATGTCTTTGCCTCCCATTTTGACAGTTCTGAAATCTTCTTGGCTTGAACTCATCGTAGCTGGCTGCCTTGCTGATACTCTTCCTAGTTGCATTTTCTCTTGTCTAATTTGCTGTTCAAGTTGTTCATCGTTTTCCACTGAATCCCAATCAATGCCAAGTGAGCTGCTTTGTTGGTCTGAGCTATTTTGTCTGAATGCACTTAAATCAATCTGTCTTTTTCTTCTCACTCCAAATCCCTTAAATCCGTATTCCTCCATAGTTTTGCACTCCTTTTTCCTGTCTTTGTCGACATCGACTTCTATGTCGACTTTAATTAATTGTTATGTTTCTGTGTGTGGAAGTGCAAAAAAAGAACGGACTGCTCAAATTATGAGCTTTGTCTGTTCCTATTATGTTACTGCAGGCACTTTCCTGCATGTCAAGATGTGCTCATTTATATAATATCTGCTTTAATTAGAGTTTATTTCTTTTTGGCCGTTCTTGCCTGTTTAGGATTGCTGCTATGTGCTTGGTGCTTTTTTGCAGTATCTATCAGCAGTTACCACTCCACTAGATACTGGCTCAGATATTCGTCCAGCTCATTGCCAAACTTAGCTTTTTCTATGTAGATGACCAGACAAAATGAGTTGTTCAGAACCAGTACCGTCTGAAATAGCTCCATCCCATCTAGCGTTATCTTGTTTGTGAATTCTATCGGTGCATCAAATATGCTACCAATGCTATGCTCAGTTATGTTGTTTGGGTCATCTTTCCCCTGCTCTAGTATCAGTATTGGCCCATGTTTTGCTATGCTGCAGGTTTTCCATACTTCATCATCACCTGTTATGCTGTGGCATATCTCCTTGAAGTATCTCTCTAGCTCCTCCACCAGTACTAGTGGGAGCAATTCTTGTTTTCTTATTCTCTTGATGTCCTTGATGGTCTTTATCTTCAACATTTATGTATCCTCCATTTTCTACAGTAGGTTGATTGCTTTGATTTTGTCTTCTCTGTCACATCCAACGTAGAAGCGTGCGGTAGTTTCTATGCTAGCGTGACCAGCTAACTTGGACACAGTGGTGAGTGGTACTCCTTTTTTGACCAATCTTGTGCAGAAGGTATGCCGAAATGCATGGGGTTTGAGCCTTACGTCCAGCCTTGCCTTTTCTGTCATCTTCTCTAGCAATGTGTTCACTGCATCCCTCTGCAACGGGCCTCGTTGTCCTATGAACAGGTAATGGGAATCTGAGTACTTGTTTTTGCTACGCTCTGTCTCTTGCACTAACTTTTTCGCCACCCATGTAGAACAGTAGCTTTTCCAATTGCTTCTCAGGGTACACTTCTACCTGCTTTTCGCTTCCACTTGCTACCTTGACCCTGTCTTTTCTTAGGTCAACCACTATTTCTTCTGTCAATCCCATGTCTACCAGCCAATGATTGAAGGATTGCAGGCTGTTAATTTTCTTGTTAATGGTGGCCATCTCGTAGCCTCTCTCTACCAAATGGTTTTTGTAGCTCGTTATTTGGAAGCGTTTGAGGTCTCCTGCGAAGTCTGTTCCGTTCTCCCTAATGTATCCAAGGAATCCACCAACATCACCAACGTAGCTTTCAATGGTCTTTGGTCTTTTCCCATCCTCAATCAAGTATTTTTTGAAGCCCTCCGCAAACTCGTTTTGTCCTACTACTGGCACATTAGGTGCCCAAATCACGGCATTTGGGTATGAAGGGTACACCAAGTTATTACCCGCTCCTCCTGTTTGTCTCTTTGTGCAAATTTTATCCACGTTTTGTCTCCTCCTTCTCTTTTCTCAATTCGACTCGCTGCAAATGGGCAACAAAGAAGGCCAACAGGATTTTGTTCTCCCGTTGACCTATTTGTTTGTTACGCTATTGACTTTTCTGACGCTACTTTTGGAATGTCTGTGGTGCCACTGGCTACAGAATTATTATTATGCAGCCAATCTGTCTATTGCTGAACATGATTGAAAGTCTTACCATTGAATGAATTTGACCTTTTTTATTAGTTATTTCTGTGTTTTGTAGTCAGCTTTGTTACAATTTTGTATCCAGACAAATGAAAAAACGGTAATCGTAGATGATATGCTCCTCCTTGTAAATAGTATTATAGTTTTTCTATGGAAAAGACTATCTTATCAAAGTTCGTTTCATGTCCAAAATCATTACATTTATATATTATCTTTTCACCATCTTTTTCGATTAGCATACCCGATGTATGTGACTGTGATTCGTTTCCTCGTCCCATGTCCCAAATATTATACACACTTAACAGCCCTTCACTTGCAGAGCATTTTAGTTCTACAATCTCAGGCGCTGTATCTTGCCATAATTGTATCCCCTTTGACTTTTGCCCATTAACCTCAACATATCCTTCTCCAGCATCAATAGCTATTCTGATCCCTTGTTTATACTTAGAATTTGTGCTAATAATCGTAACCCGTAAATCTTGCTCTTTTTTTATTTCTAACACATCCCAACGGATTACATCATTTCTACCCTCAAAGGCTTTGCTAATAGTTCTTACTTTCCCTACCTGATTATTCATATAAATCCTCCAATTTATGGTCTAGAGCCATTATAGTATCTAAATGGGTCAATGTCAGCATGTTCCCATGGCCATACTGGCTTAAGGTTATTAATATTGTTTGCATTTAGAATATTCCTACCATCAATATGGTGTAATTCCTTAGGAACATTAAAGTCTTCATGAAGTGGTGCTCTACCATTCTTCATTAGGTTAAGATTTTCGTTTGAATACAAATCAGGGTAATTAGTTGATTCATTCTTCCAATATCTTGATTTTACTGTGCTCCAAGACGGTTGATTTCCTGCCCTTGTTATGTTATCAATCGGGTCACCAACTTTCCATCCTTTTGCAGTACTAGCAGTTCCCTTTCCTCCAAACAACTGCAAATTAACCTTCAGTGGTTGCCTCGTTGCAATTGCTTCTGATTCACTTACAGTAGCACCTGTTGCCCCAGTGGCAATTGAATCTATTTTATGGAATATAGCCATCATTACAGCTGTTGTTGCAACTTCTTTTTTGATTTGTAACGATTCACCACTCCATCCACTGGATGGTCTTGGGTCTATCAATTTTCCAAACTGATCTGCACTATACTTTACTGAACTCCATTCTGCATCCAAATATGATCCCAAATCATGTGCTTCGTTCCATTTTCTATTTTCTTCATCTTCTAATGTTTCAGTTTTACCCGTCCCCTTATACAGTGATTTTGAATATATTGCCCAGTTATAATTTCTAACTGTATTTTCTTTTATCCTATCAGCAATAGTATCTTGATCATTTATCTTTTTTGAGTAATAATTCCTTGCTTGTTGTTTAAACTCACTTGGCATATATTTATGGTTTTCATCATCTAATTTTTTTAACTGGCTTATCTCATTTGCATATACCTTTTCTTTTATATATTTTTTGGGATTTCTTGTATACTCACTATCCGCTTGCCAGTCTGAACTAAATCTTATTCTACCTGTGCTATCATGTACTTCTATATGCCCTGTAGGATCACTGTACATCAACGGTTCATTATGACAATAAGCATATAAGTTCAAACTGAGTGGATCATTGCGGTCTCCTGTGTAGGTATCCTCCTGCAAGAATCTCGCTGTTTTAGGGTCATACATACGTGCATTCAGGTAGTACAGTCCTGTTTCTTTATCGTACTGGTAGCCTGCGAAGGTTATGCTGTTGTTTGCACTTCCAGTGGTATCTGTTATGTTTCCAAAGGCGTCATAGTAGTAGGTTGCTGCTATTGTTCCATCTGGTTTCAATAGTGCTGTTACGTCTGCATGACCATTGTACATGTAGTAGTAGCTGGTTCCATCTGCTGTTCTCATTAGGAGGTTGCTTCCATATACATTTCTTCCTGTCTGATTACCAGAGCCATCTATTTCAAGAACTACTTTGTCGTACTCATATAGATATCTGGTTAATGCTCCGTTTACTTTTTTCTCTATTCTGTAGCCATCACCATTGTAGCCATTTTCTACTGTTGTGCCACTTGCTACTGTTCTTATCAGCTGGTTTTGGTTGTCATAGGTGTTGGTTACTGTTAATGTTCCGTTTACGGTGGTTGTTGTCTGGTTTCCGTTGTTGTCATAAGCATATACTGTTGTGGTTGCTAGGGTTCCGTTTTGTTTGGTGGTTACCTGCATCAGCCTGTTTTGCTCATTATAGCTGTAGGTATTTTGTGTTGTATTGGTTCCCTGCAATATTGTTTCGGTTTCTCTGTTTCCTGCTGTGTCGTAGGTGTAGGTGGTTTTTATACCACTTGGCTCTGTTACGGTTTCTAGCCTGTTCAGTGTATCATAAGTGTAGATAGTGGTTCCTTTTGCATCCACCTTTGATGTCTGATTATGGGCAGCATCGTAGGTGTAAGTGTATTGGTCTATTTGGCCTCCATTTGCCTTTTTGTTTGTCAATGTCCATAGTAGTCCGTCTTTGTAGTAGGTGTAATCTTCTCTAGCACCGCTTTGGTATATTGCGTTCTGTCTCGCTCCATTGTCCAGGTAGTTGTAGGTGGTAGTTTTCCCTTCGGCTATTACTGTTTTTAGCCTTCCTACTCTGTCATATGTCTTTTGGGTTTCATTGCCTTTTGGGTCTGTTGAGGTTTCTGCCCAACAGCCTATTTCCATATCTGTTATTGTATCATATTGGAAGATTGTTGTTCCAATGTTTGGTACATTTTTTGTTAATACTCTGTTCAGCTCATCGTAAGTTCTGGTTGTTGTTCCTGTGCTGTCTGTCATTGTATGCTGATTTCCATTTGCGTCATAGGTGAAGGATAGGGTAGTATTACCGGTTGTTTGGCTCAGCAGCCTTCCGTGTATATCGTAGGTATAGTTTGTGGTGTTGCTGTTCCTATCAGTTTTGGTTGCAAGGCTTCCGTCTGCATTGTAGGTGTAGGTTTCAGTTTTTGCAGGATTGTAGGTGTAATTACCTGGTGTTCCTGTTCTTCCGCCTTGGTCTATCTTTTTGGTTATCTTGTTTGCAACATTGTACTCATAGGTGGTTATATTCCCCTTGCCATCAGTTTGAGTAAGCATATTACCATTTAGGTCGTAAGTATAGCTGGTTGTCTCATTTTTAGCATTTTTAACTGTTGACAGCCTGTTGAATTCATCATAGGTGTAGGTTGTATAATGTATCTTTCCATCGGCAGGTGTTACGTTTCCTCTGCCATCCGTTTTTGTGTATATATTTCCTACATTGTCATAGGTCTGGCTTGTAATGTGGTTTTCAGAATCTATTGTAGTGAGCAGCCTATTGTTTTTATCGTAGGTATAGCTAGTATAATTGTTTAAAGCATCATAGGATTTTTCTTGGGCATTATTATGATTATATTCAAGCTTCTGAATACTCTTGCCATAAGCATCTTTTTTCCCAATAAGCCTATTCAAGCTATCGTATACGTTTGTGTTTATGTTACCCAACCAATCTGTTACGGTTGTCTGGTATCCATTGGCATCGTAATCATAAATAGTTTCACGAACTACTCCAGATACTGTTTGTTTTGATGTTTTAACTTTGTTTAGGGCATTGTAGGTATATTCTGTTAACTTTTCATTTCCATCAGTTGCAAATCTTACATTTCCATTCCTATCGTACTTGGATGTGGTTGTAATTATATAGGTATTGTCTTGTTTCCGTTGTGTATATGACAATATACTGCCCTGATTGTTGTAGGTATATGTTTCTACAGCTCCTTTTGTATCCTGCTGGGTTTTAAGTCTACCCATTATGTCGTACTGGTAGGTTACTGTATTTTGTGGTATTGAAGCATCCCCTGGATATATTGCTTTTCTGACTTTGCCTAAAGTGTTATATTCAAAGGTTGTTGCATTACCGTTTCCTTCTATCTGGGTCAGAAGGTTCCCGATAAAATCATATGTGTTGGTTTTAATTGTCTGTTCTGGATCACTTGCTGTTTTCTTTACCTTGATTTCAGTTACATTTCCCATATCATCATAGTAGTAATTTGTTATTACACCTTTTGCATTTATTTCGGAGGTTTTCCTCCCAAGCGCATCGTAACTGTATTTTGTAGTAAAGTTCAAACCTCTTAATTTTGATTCAGAATCTAATGTTGTCTCCAGTTTGTTTGCAAGGTTGTAGGTATACTCAGTTCCATAGCCTGTGTTTATTTGTGTATCTATACTTGTTTTGTCTGTTGCTGCTTCAAAACCTAGCGCATCAAGCTCTTTTGTCAGGTTTCCGTTGCTGTCATATTTGTAGGCTTTCTGAATGATATTTACTTGTTGTGTTGTCCATTCAAAAGTAGTCGGGTCTAGTTTCTTTTCTTCTCCTACATATGTCTTGGTTTTTACTCTGCCCATCAGGTCATAGGTGTATTGTACCCTATTCATCTGGTCAAGTGTCTTTGCCGGGTCATAGTCCTTTGGTGCAACTTCGGCTATTTTTCTTCCTGCTCTGTCATAGTAGAATTTTGTTACGCTAATGGCTGCACCTGTTGTTGATTCAAGTGTTGTTGTTTCAAGGAAGCCCCTCTGGTTGTAGCTATATTTTGTGACATTTCCATTTGCATCAGTTGCCGTAACAGGATTTCCCTGCCAGTCGTATTGTGTTGATGAGGCTATGTTTACTGCTATCTCGTGCTCGTCTATACCTGGCTGTCTAACTCCTGTTTGATTGTTCATGTTGTCATAGGTATAAGTCGTTGTTACATTATCTGGCATTGTTACTGTTTCCAGATTACCGTTTTTGTCATAGGTATAGGTGGTTGTCAGTATTGTATCGGTGGTACTGCTATAGTCGTTGCCATCAATATCTCCAGCTCTAACATGTACCTTTTTTTCCGACGGCTTTCCTAAGTAGTTATAATTATATTCTGTTATATTTTTGTTTGTTGCATCGGTATAGGTGTCTTCTTGTGACAAATTTCCATCGTCATCGTACATATACTCTGATTTTGTTATACCATCCAGTTTCACATTTTTCAGCTTACCGTTTTTGTAGTATTCATAGGATAAAGTAATCCAACTGGTAGGAATCTGTCCACTATTAACCAAGTCCTTGCTAGTAATCTCAGCAATCTTTCTTCCTGAGCTATCATAATCTGTCCTAGAATAGTTGTAATTTGTAACACCACTGACGATTACAGCAGGAGTCCATTTGTCGTCATATCTCACTCCCTTTAAAGTATCATACTGATCATACTTGAAATAGGTAATATTACCCTTGCCATCAATGGTTTCCTTAGCTTTCCCATCTGCATAGTAATTGATTGCTGTAGTAGTTATCACTCCGCCAACTGCAGGATTTTTCTTTTCAATTAGTCTGCCTGCATAATCATACTTGTATGTGGTGATTGCAATATCTGTATCATCTTTATAGCTCAGGTAGGTTTTTTGGGTTTTCTGTGTTTTATTTGTACCCGTTGCAACTTTTTCATCTATTACCTGATAAGAGTATTCTTCAAGGACCACAGCTTCTGCATTCACATCTTTCTTAAAGCTCAGCTTTGTAACCCTGTCCATGGAATCATAATTGTATATGTATATGGAGTTATTTGGCTTCTTTTCAGTTACCATATTACCGTATACATCATAGCTATACTCTGTTGTATTATTTTCCGCGTCTGTAACTTTCCACAGCTTCCCGGTGTCATAATATTGGTATTCCATGTAAAGGGCGCCATTGTAGTCGTATGTACCCTGATTCATTGTAACAAAGGATGCATCATACATCTCCGGGGAAACCTCTTTTATTTTCTTTCCAGTCTTATCATATACTATATACGTCGTTTCATCCGCATTAGCCTCACTGTTGTGTCGGCTAACTGATAAGACCCTTCCCATCTTATCATAAGTGCTATTCGTAACGTTTTGTTTTTGAGTTGTAACACTTTCGTTCCAACCTCTGTTGTTGAACCTATATGTGGTCACTAAGTTTGTCTCAGGGTCAGACTCTGTCAGCAAGTTACCATTAGCATCATATGTAAAGTTTTTTACATTTCCATTAGGGTCTGTAACACTCCTGATAAGTCCTTTAATCACATATCCTGCTTCACCATCATCATAGGTATCAATAGTGGAGATGGCAAATTTACTGATGTCACTTGTGCCATCTACATATTCATCCGTACCATTTAAAGGCTCTACCTTCTTTTTAAGATTACTATTTTCATCATAGACATAAAATGTCTTATTTCCTACTTCATCCTTTTCCATGGTGACATTGTTTTTATCATCATACATGTATTCACTTGTGCTAAGATCTGAATTTAATACCTTTGTTATGTTACCTTTTGAAGATTTCCATATGTTCTGGTAGTTACCATTCCTATCTGTTTTATCTTCTCTTTCTTCCCAGTTACTTTTTACAACAATTTTGTCCCATTCATCCTGGGTAAAGGAATTAATATTCTTCCACCCTGTTGTATAATTGATGGAGAAGTTATGTGAAGTGATTCTTCCTTCAGCATCTACCTCTTTCACCGGTACTTTTGTTATTGTATTGAAATCAATCTGGGACTGGCGTTTCAGCTTATCTACAATATAACTCTTCTGTTCATTCGCGTTATCACCCTTCTTGTAGATATGGTATTCAACATTATTGTTAGTGTCACGTTGTTTTATCAATCGACCATAGCTGTCATAGTAGTTTTCGACTATCAGCTTGTTTTCTTCGTTGGTAACAGTCTTAAGTCTACTAAATTTCTCCCCATTGGAAAGTGTACCTGTGTGATAGGTATACTTCAGGCTGTCACCTTCTGGATTGACTGTCTCAACCAAGTTCTTATTTTCATCCAGAACATATCTTACTATCCTGCTTTCTGCATCTACGCCTAACTCTGCCACTACTACATGTGTTGTGTCAGGATAAGTGAATATCAGGCTCCTTCCAACATCATCCACTACACTTTGAATCTTATGCTGTGTATTGTAGTTGATTGTCACCTTGTTACCGTTAGTGTCTTCGATGGAAGTCAGTTTAAATACTAATCCTACTGCATGACTATACACATACTTCGTCTGATCTTGCTTTGTAATGGTATATGCTCCTGTTTGGTTGTTCGTAAGGATGTCGTGATTACCATAATATGGGTTATATGTAGCTTGTCCGTCTTTTTCCTTCTTATCATACACTGCGCCTGTTCCGCTTCCGTATGTCACTTTTACACCACCAGGCGTTATTTCCGTAACATATGCAGCATAAACATATCCTGTAACCCCGCCCTCACACTTGATTTGGTGCCACAGACTACCATCCGATGCCTTTATATTCTTGTTGATGTACTCAAAGATTGTATTTCTACTTACAGTTTTAATTACTTTTCCCCATGGCTTTTGGCGTATATTAAGTGATCCTACTGTAACTATCCCTTTGGATACAAGTTCTGTGACACTACTATCATAATTCAGTCTCCAGCCTGATCCGATATCCGTCGCTTCAAATCCTGCACCGGAGTTATATGTTCTTATGAGCTGCAGTCCAGGTCCTGGACCATCTATTTTTAGGTCACCTACCTGATCGCTATAGTCCCCCGTAATCATGTTTCGACCTGATTCTGTATATGTTTTACTTGCTTTATTAAAGTCAAATCCACGGTATTCATCACTGTAATCTATTGGTAGTACATTGCTTGGTAAGTAAATGTCTTCAATTACCGGTTGGACTATATTAGTCAGTGTTGCAGCATATAAATAAAGATCATCAAGCGCTTTTCTAGAAAATGTAACATTTATATCTCTATGATAAATGTTGTCCCAGAAAAAGCCCCAAGTTAAGCCTGTTGCAATTACTATTCCACTTCCATATGGATATTCAACAAGAGTTGGTTTGCCTGTACGCGTTCCACGAAATATAACATTACTCCCGCTGGGTAAGCTCGATTCTGTAAATTCGCAAAGACTAATCTGATACGCATGTAAATCTTCGTTGGTTAGTGAAATTTTATCAGATAATTCTGCCGTAACAATAGGACTAGAATAATCAGCAATATAATTATACCAATCATAATAAAATCCAGTACTACTACTCTCAGACCAATGTGGCTCACGTTTAACATCTCCTGGAAGATCAACTTGTAAATGTCCATATTGCCATCCATCATCTACAGCTTGAAACACTACTACTCCTCCGTCCTGAATATAACCTTCAATTTTTGTTTCTGCTAAAGCATAATTATTATAAAAACTTTGGGGTTGGTCATCCCCGATTATAATTAGTGAATATTGAGACAAATCTATAGTTAAAACTTGACTCATACTTACAATTGTATAATTCATTGAAAGACTATTCATAACTGTCTGATTTGCATTGGAAGTCCACGGATTCACATCTTGTATGAGAAGAACTTTTTTTCCTTCTATTCCACCATTTATCCAAATGTTTGATAAGTCTGTCTGTACATTTTTACTTGCAACTATATACTCACTGAAGTGGTTGACACTTGCAGTCACTGTTTTATTTTCCATATCAATGCTGATTTTGTCATCCTCAACAGGAACAAGTCTTTTATTTGAAGTATCCACCCAGTAAACTGCCAGTTCATTTTCAAGCATACCGTTTAATTCATCAGGATTATATTTGAATGTAATATTTGCCCCATCCATTTTGTAACCCTTCAATGAAATATCTACAGGGTTGCTGACTACACCTTCCATATCCCGAAGCCCTAGATTAGATGATTCATAAGCTTCAAACGGAGCAACTGAAATGTTTTTATCACCTGTTACCGTTACCGTTACTTTATTGTCCGATGTAAATACCTGCCTAGAAACAGTTGTATTTTCATCCTCCACCAATAAGTTCGTGCCTAACTTGATTTCTGTCATGTCATACAATCCATCTCCATCAGTATCGGGATCAAATGGATTTGAGCTATATATATTGATTTCATCAGCGTCATTTAACCCATCCCCGTCAGTATCTGGATTTTCTACATCAGTACCATTTATAAGCTCATCCTCGTTTGTCAATCCATCCTCATCATAGTCTACTGTATAATCAAATGTACGACCCTTTGTTACTGTTATCGTTTTAGTCAGTGTGTTATTTGTCTCATTGTTTTCCTTTATTATATTCCCATCATCTAGATAGGCAATAATCGTATGTTCTCCTTCAGTTGCAGTCCATCTACCCCCTACGTTTGTTATGGCTTCTCCTTTTATTTTTACAGATTCTCCTGGTTGGATTGTCCAGTTATAATTATACAGTCTTATATTGGTTGTTCCATCAATAGTAAACTTTATCCCCGTTGTTCTGCCAGCAGGGCTGACTCCTAAGCCTATATTCTTCACTGTTGCAGAAAATTGGACAGTTTCACCAGCTATAGGGTTAGCCGGTGAACATATTACATTTGTAACAATTAAATCCGGCAAATCCCCGACTTTCATTGTCTCAGTATAGCTATTATTTGTTTCATCACTCTCAAAAATCGTATTCTGGTCATCAACAATGGCTGTAATGACATGTGATCCAAGAACCGCACTCCAATTTTTACCATTAATACCATTCGTGACTGAAAGTACAGCCGTTTTCCCTGGTTCAATTGCTATTGTATAATTATTGGACCAAAAGATAGTATCTTCTCCATCTATCTTGAAACCTACTCTGTGAACAACTCCTGAGGGAGAATTTCCTAATCCAATATTCCTAATAATTGCTTTGAAGGTCACACTCTCCCCACTAACTGGATTATTTGGGGAATATGACACATCCGTTACAATCAAATCCGCTGGATCATAAATAGTTATGTTTTCATTAAGTGTGTTATTATCTTCATTTGTTTCTTCCACCCTTTTGTCATCATCTACATAAGCTGTAATTTGAATTGCGCCGGGAGTCGTAAATACAAGACTTGCACCATTGACTCCACTTGTTACAGGGAGTATTACTGTACCACCGGCGGCTATCGCTTCAGTATAATCTCCAGTCCAAACTACCGTATCTCCGCCATCAACTTTGAATCCGACTCTAAATGGTGTACCAGGTATAGTCGAAGACTGCCCTTGATTTTTTACGACTGCACTAAAAATTACGGTTTGACCCTTGTAATTAATACTTGAAGGCCAAGTAATATCTGTTACTATCAAGTCTGGTTTATCAATAACCAATGTTTCTGTTAAAGTATTGTTTGTTTCATCACTTTCATCTATTAAATTTATGTCGTCTACTTCTGCAGTTATCTGGTAAGTCCCTATTTCATTAATTATGCATATTGCACTTCCTGTAGTACCTCCTGATATTGGCAAAGTCACGATAGCTCCCGGTGTTATGGATGAAGTATAGTTATCTGACCACAATACAGTATCTCCACCGTTTATCTTAATTCCAACTCTATGAACTATTCCTTCAGGAGTTGCAGATACTCCCTGGTTCTTTACTGTAGCAGTAAATTGTATAGGCTGCCCAGGATAAGCATTATTTGGACTAATGTCTGTAACAATCAAATCAGACTTACATATAGAAATAGTTTTTTCTAATGTATTATTTACTTCATTACTTTCATCTATTGTATTCGTATCATCAGCTATAGCAATAATTTGGAAGGCACCCTCAGTTGTAAAAGTATAGGATGCTCCATTCACACCGCCTGTGACAGTCAAAGTTACGGAGGCTCCAATTGCTATGGATGATGTATAGTTATCTGACCACAATACAGTATCTCCACCATTTACTTTTAACCCTACTCTATGAGTAGCCTCTGCAGTTGTTGCAGCATATCCCTGATTTTTTATGGTTACACGGAAGGTTACTGGCGTCCCTGGGTAAGCACTCAGCGGACTTATAGCTGTTACTACAATATCTGGTTTGTCGCGGGATACTTTAATCTTATACTGTCCGGTGTAGCTATTGCTATATCCTGTAATTTTTAAATAATATGTAGTATTCGCTGTCAACGTAGCAGTAATCGGTGTGTTATAAATGCTTCCTGAAGTTATCAGTGCTCCATTACTATCATATAAATAACCTTTAGTATACGGATTGTCATTATAGCTGCTAATCCTATAACTTCCATCAACTATAGGCGTAAACTTGAAGAAATCCACATCTCCACTAAAGTTGATAATAGCAGATACATCAACTTCCAAGTTGATAGGAGAAGCCGAATTCATATCATCTCCGTAATCGTCAGCCAATGTCGTTACTGTAATAGCAGCACTTGTTGTAGATACATTATCAGCTATATCCACTGCTTTAACCGTAAATGTATATAATGTTTCAGGTGTCAATCCTGTTAGTGTACAATTTGCTACAGTTGATGTTGTGAATATGGCCGATTCTTTGTATATATCATACCGTGCTACTTTGAAGTTGTCGGTTGAAGCGGTCCAGGTCAAGGTCACCGACCTTGCTTTAATTGATGATGCAGCAAGATTAGTCGGAGCTGTAGGTTTCTGTGTATCCGCATCTATTATTACACTTACAGGAGTACTATCTAATGATCTGTTTCCTTCTGCATCTATTGCTTTTATTGTATAGGAGTACGTAGTAAGTGGACTCAATCCTGTATCGCTACATTCGTATAATGCTCCAGTCACTGTCTTAACTAAAGTGCCATCACGGTACAGTTCATACCCAGTTACTCCTACGTTATCTGTAGAAGGTGACCATGTGAAGGATACTGTTCCATCAACTATTGTTGATACAGTTAGATTCTCTGGAACTGAGGGGGCTTGTGTATCAAGTAAGGATATATTTATAATATATGATCCTGTTCCACTGTTATAATGTCGTGCTGCAACGTAGTAAGTCTGATTGGCTATTAAGTTGCTACTTATTAAGAAATTATAACTATCATTGCTGTCGTCATTTTCTGTCATTAATGTACCGTTACTATCATAAAGGTATCCATATGTATCCATATCACTTATACTCTTTATAGTATAACTTCCATCAACTGTTGGAGTAAATTTGAAGAAATCCACATCCCCACCAAAGTTGATAATAGCAGATACATCAACTTCCAAGTTGATAGGAGAAGCCGAATTCATATCATCTCCGTAATCGTCGGCCAATGTCGTTACTGTAATAGCAGCACTTGTTGTAGACACATTATCTGCTCTATCCACTGCTTTGATCGTAAACATATATTCTGTTCCAGGTGTCAGCCCTGTCAAAATGCAATTTGTTTCAGTAGATGTTGCTAAGATGGCGGATTCGTTGTATATGTTGTATCTCGCTACATTGAAATTGTCGGTTGATGCTGTCCATGTCAATTCCACCGACCTTGATTTAATTGATGATGCAGTAAAATTCTCAGGAGTTGTAGGCGTCTGTGTATCCTCACCTGTGGTTACACTCACCGGTTGACTTTCAAGAGAAAAATTCCACTCTGCATCCGATGCTATTAAAGTATAGGAATATGTTGTTAATGGACTCAATCCCGTATCACTACACTCGCATGTTGTTCCAGAAACATCAGTGACAAAAGCTCCATCACGGTACAACTCATATCCAGTTACTCCTACATTATCAGTGGATGGTGACCACGTGAAGGATACCGTTCCATCAACTATTGTTGATACAGTTAGATTCTTAGGAACTGATGGGGCTTGTGTATCAAGTAAGGATATATTTATAATATATGATCCTGTTCCACTGTTATAATGTCGTGCTGCAACGTAGTAAGTCTGATTGGATATTAAGTTGCTACTTATTAAGAAATTATAACTATCATTGCTGTCGTCATTATATGTAATTAATGTACCGTTACTATCATAAAGGTATCCATATGTATCCATATCACTTATACTCTTTATAGTATAACTTCCATCAACTGTTGGAGTAAATTTGAAGAAATCCATATCCCCAGCATAGTTTATGGTTCCAGAAGCATCAACTTCCAAATTGATAGCTGCTGCCGAGTTCATATCATCCCCATAGTCGTCAACCGCTGTTGTTACTGTGATAGCAGCACTTGTTGTAGATACATTATCTGCTATATCCACTGCTTTGATCGTAAATATATATTCTGTTCCAGGTTTAAGCCCTGTTAGGGTACAATTTTCTTCCGTCGATGTTCCCGATAGAGTAGATTCGTTGTATACATCATACCTAACTACCTTATAATTGTCGGTTGAAGCTGTCCATGTCAAGTTTACTTTCCAAGCTGTTGCAGCTAATACGGCCAGATTAGTTGGTGTTGTAGGAGGTAAAGAATCTACACCTATAAAATAGTTTGCACTTACTATATCTGAATGAGTAATTCCTGCCTTTATTGCATATGCCTTTATTGTTGATGTTGCAGGTACTGTTATTGACCCGCTATATACAGGAGAGATTTCGGTAGGTATTGTCCCGTCGGTTGTATACCTTATTGTTGCCCCCTCTGTAGTACAACTCAATGTCACCGTCTGTGATGTTTCAGAGACGCATTCATCAGGGCTAAAAACTGGTAATGCAACTTTTCCATACACCTCAAACTCTTTTAAGGAACACCCATCTACTGTGGCCATTTGTGTACAAAATATTCTTATATATCTTCCTATGGTTGGTGTAAAGTTTGTTTCATCTACTTCTCCATAACCGCTATCTTCTGAATATACATCTACCCAGTTACTTGCATCTTCAGATACCTGAATTTTATATGCCTCAGCGTATGCTTTATCCCAATAAAGTTTTACTCTAGTAATACTAAATTTGTTTTTCAAGTCAATAGATACCCATTGAGGATTTGTACTCTGTGAAGACCAATGAGTGCCTTTATTGCCATCTACTGCTTTATCTGCAGTATTTATTGTGTTTTCTGTTGAACTCGCAGAAACCATCTTATTGAGTGCTAAGTTGTTTTGCACCTGTACTGGTACGTTGCTATCTATTGTTGTTCCATCACCCAGTTGTCCATAGGAGTTATCTCCCCATGCCCATACAGTGCCATCTTCCTTCAATGCTAACGTATGGAAAAACCCTGCGGTTGCTGAATTTACTTCACTTATATTACTTACCTGTACTTGCACACTGCGATCCGTTGTTGTCCCATCACCCAGTTGCCCATACTCGTTATTTCCCCATGTCCATATTGTACCGTCTTCCTTTAGCTCTACTGTATGTTTAAAACCTGCATATACCGCCTTTACTCCACTTATTCTACTCACTTGTATTGGTATACAACTATCAGTAATTGTTTCAGCGCCAAGTTGTCCAAAGGAGTTATCTCCCCATGCCCATACTGTACCGTCTTCCTTCAATGCTAATGTATGATTTCCTCCCGCAGTTATAGCCTTTACTCCACTTATTCCTACTACCTGTACTGGTATGCTACTACTTTGTGTTGTTCCGTTTCCTAATTGTCCAAACGAATTGTCACCCCATGCCCAAACCGTACCATCTTCCTTTAATATTACTGTATAGAGAGAGCCTGAAAATACTGCTCTTACTTCGTTTAATCCTGTTACCTGTACTGGCGTACTACTATTTTGTGTCGTACCATTTCCTAATTGTCCATACATATTTACGCCCCACGCCCATACTGTACCATCTTCCTTCAACGCTACTGTATGAACACCAATAGAGGCTACTGCCTTTATTTCAGTTAATCCACTTACCTGTACCGGCAAGTAGCTATCATCTGTTTCTTCTCCATTACCCAATTGTCCGTAATCATTATCACCCCATGCCCATACGGTACCGTCCTTCTTTAACGCTACTGTATGACTATAAGCTGCTGCAATTGCCTTTACTCCACTTATTTCCATTACTTGCACTGGGGTAACACTTTCAATTGTTGTTCCATCACCCAGTTGTCCATAATGGTTATCCCCCCATGTCCATACAGTTCCGTCTCCCTTCAATGCTACCGTATGATACCCACCCGTACAAACCTGTACAAAGCCAATTTCTTCTTGTGCTACTGTGACGGTATAGTCCACAGTTGCACCATCAACTGACACCACTGTATATGTTACAGGGTTGGTAAAGTCATTTGGGGTTGTTCCACTAATCTGACCTACTGCCCCTACCATGATAGCTGCTGAAGTTGTATTGAAGGTTGCAACTAGTGCGCTCACATCAGTGCTCTTAGGTACCGAAAGAGTTATTGTTTTAGTAGTCTGGTCTATATCCCCTATTACTGGAATGTCTAATTTTGGAAAGCTGAAGGCTGTTATATTTGCATTTGTTGCTGTAGTAATTGTTCTGTTGGTCAATACATCACCCTCTACATTTTTAGCTTCTACTGTAAAGGTATATGAAGTATTTGCCATCAAATTTATTGCTGCATATGTTGTATTTGTAACTGATGCAAGTAAGTTTGCTTGCATGTATACATCATAGCCTGTTATTCCTTCATTGTCGGCTGCTGCTACCCATTCAAGGGTTATGCTCGTATCTGTTTTGGCTGAAATTCTCAGATTTTCGATTATGGCTAGGGTACTAACTGTTACTGGATTACTCCACTCACTAAAGCCACCAGCATTTTTAGCCCTTATTCTATAAGTATGTTGTGAATTAGGCTCCAGATCATTATGCGTGTATATTGTGCTAGTGCCATTATCAATAACAGTTCCATCTACCTCAATCTCATAACAACTTATAGCACCTTCAGTAGTTGTTGTATTTTTATATACCTGTATCTCGTCTATAAATAACCAGTCATTTCCCACTGCACCATTGTTACTCTTATTAAAATTAACTTTTATAAATTGAGCAGCAATAGTTGAAAAGGTTAGCTCAAGCCAGATATCATCAGTTTTATTAGGACTTCCTACCGATTCGTAATTTATTCCATCTTGGCTTGTATAAATATTTATTTTATCTGCTCCATAATAATTGGACCCTTCCCATTTATGCACTTTCACGTTGTTAACGGAGGTAATATCGCCTAAGTCTACAGTAACGTCAACACTTTTAGTTGTATTTACCGGTACTTTATATCCATATGAATTACCATCAGAATAGGCCTTCGCGATTACAGTATCAGTAGACTCCTGTTCATTATCGTCTGGAAATTGACCTTCAGGTTGTTCTGATTTAGTATACGATTTGTAAAAAGCAAGATTTGCTTCTGCTTCTTCAGTAGTTTCATTTTTATACACCCATATCTCATCTAGGAATAGCCAATCATTTCCCCCTGTACCATTGTTATACTTATTAAAATTCACTTTTACAAAACGAACATCAATTGTTGTAAAGGATAAATCAAGCCTGATACCATCTGTTTTATTTGGACTTCCAACCAATTCGTAATTTATTCCATCTTGGCTTGTATAAATATTTATTTTATCTGCTCCATAATAATTGGACCCTTCCCATTTATGCACTTTCACGTTGTTAACGGAGGTAATATCGCCTAAGTCTACAGTAACATCAACACTTTTAGTTGTATTAACTGGTACTTTATATCCATATGATTTACCATCGGAATAGTCTTTCGCCATTATACCATCAGTAGACTCCTGTTCATTATTGTCTGAATATTGACCTTCAGGTTGTTCTGATTTTATATATGATTTTCCAAAAGCAAGATTAGCTTCTTTAGTTGTTTCATTCGTAGTTTGCTGTCCCCATGTTAAGGTTATTGATTTATCTGTTTTAGTATAGTTAATATTAGTAGGTGCTGGTAACAATGTCGTTACAGAAAGTGTATTTGATTCTGTTGATTGATTTTCTTCTAAATCCTTAGCTTTTACACTAATAATATAGTTTGTATTTGCATTCAATCCGATTATTGTATATGTTGTGATGTCTCCGGATACCGAACAGATAAGAGCATTCCCATTATATATATCATAGCTTGTTACAGCCACATTATCTGCTGATGCATCCCATGAAATGGAAGCGCTTGTTGTACTAACTGATAATATCCTTAAATTTGCTGGTGCCATTGGGGCTTCTGAATCTACTGTAGTTATTATATTCAATAGGTCACTATCTTCCGACTTATTTCCATTAGAATCATATGCCTTTACTATGTATGTATAAGACTTTTCTGGTACTAAACCTGAATCTATATACTCTGTTATTGTTGTTTCTGCTATATTTATGCCATCTCTATAGATTTCATATCCCTTTATTGCCACATTATCAGTTGATGCATCCCAAGAAATCGCAACTGTAGTTGCAGTTATGGCCGTCATTGTAAGGTTTGTCGGAGATGTTGGTGCTTGTTGATCCTCAAGAGTTGTAACGGTCAATGTGTTACTCAATGCTGACACGTTTCCAGAATAATTAAATGTCGTTACCCTGTATAAATAAGTTTCTCCTGGTGATAATCCAGTATCAGTATATGAATTCGTGCCGGAATTACCAATTTTGATATCACCTCGATATATTTCATAACCTGTTGCTCCAACTACAGTATCCCAGGTCAGACCGACAGAGATACTAGATGGAGTTGTAGCTACAAGGTTAGTAGGAGTAGAAAGCAGAGTATACTTTGTTATTTCAGTACTCCACTCACTAAAGCCACCAGCATTATTAGCCCTTATTCTATAAGTATGTTGTGAATTAGACTCCAGATCATTATGCGTGTATATTGTGCTGGTGCCATTATCAATAACAGTTCCATCTACCTCAATCTCATAACAACTTATTGCACCTTCAGTAGTTGTTGTATTTTTATATACCTGTATCTCGTCTATAAATAACCAGTCATTTCCCACTGCACCATTGTTACTCTTATTAAAATTCACTTTTATAAATCGAGTATCAATAGTTGAAAAGGATAAATCAAGCCATATACCATCTGTTTTATTGGGACTTCCTACCAATTTGTAATTTATTCCATTTTGGCTTGCATAAATATTTATTATATCTGCTCCATAATAATTGGACCCTTCCCATTTATGCACCTTAACATTGTTAACGGAGGTAACATCACCTAGGTCTACAGTAACATCAACACTTTTAGTTGTATTAACTGGTACTTTATATCCATATGAATTACCATCAGAATAGGCCTTTGCGATTACTGCATCAGTAGACTCCTGTTCATTATTGTCTGGAAATTGACCTTCAGGTTGTTCTGATTTAGTATACGATTTGTAAAAAGCAAGATTTGCTTCTTCAGTAGTTTCATTTTTATATACCCATATCTCATCTAGGAATAGCCAATCATTTCCCACTGCACCATTGTTACTCTTATTAAAATTCACTTTTATAAATCGAGTATCAATAGTTGAAAAGGATAAATCAAGCCAGATACCATCTGTTTTATTGGGACTTCCTACCAATTCGTAATTTATTCCATCTTGGCTTGCATAAATATTTATTATATCTGCTCCATAATAATTGGACCCTTCCCATTTATGCACCTTAACATTGTTAACGGAGGTAACACCGCCTAGGTCTACAGTAACATCAACACATTTAGTTGTATTAACTGGTACTTTATATCCATATGATTTACCATCAGAATAGTCTTTCGCCATTATACCATCAGTAGACTCCTGTTCATTATTGTCTGAATATTGACCTTCAGGTTGTTCTGATTTTGTATATGATTTCCCAAAAGCAAGATTAGCTTTTTCAGTTGTTTCATTCGTAGTTTGTTGTCCCCATGTTAAGGTTATTGATTTATCTGTTTGAGTGAAGTTAATATTAGTAGGTGCTGATAACAATGTCGTGATAGATAGTAAATTAGATTGTATTGATTGATTTTTTGCCAAATCCCTGGCTCTTACACTAATAATATAGTTTGTATTTGCATTCAATCCGTTTATTGTATATGTTGTGACATCTCCAGATACAGAAACAATAAGAGCATTCCCGTTATATATATCATAGCTTGTTACAGCTACATTATCTGCTGATGCATCCCATGAAATAGATGCGTTTGTTGTACTAACAGATAATATTTTTAAATTTGCTGGTACCGTTGGGGCTTGTTGATCATCGAAAGTTGTAACAGTCATTGCATTGCTAGAAGTTGATACATTTCCAGAATCATTAGCAGCTTTTATCTTATATACATAAATTGCTCCTGCTGTTAATCCAATGTCACAATATGAATTTAAAATGGAAGTCCCAATTGAGATATCATCTCGATATATTTCGTAACTGGTAGCTCCAATACTAGTATCCCATGCTAAATTAACTGAAATACCTGATGGGGTAGCCACAAGGTTATTGGGAGAAGATAGCAAGGTGTACTTTACAATTTCTGTGCTCCAGTCACTAATACCAGCTTGTTTAACTGCTCTGACTTTGACTGTATGCTGAGAATTTGGTTCCAAGCTACTATATGAATAATTTATTGTTGAGGTATTTGTAATATTATCATCCAACGAAATATCATAGCTTTCAGCTCCAACAACGGAGTCCCAACTTAATGTTAGCGTTGTATCGGTTGAAGCTGCAATCACATTTGAAGGAATTGAAATCGCTGACGAGGTTATTATAGTTTGATCACTAAAAGCTGATAAGTCGATTGTTGATGCATCTAATTCAATCGCTGCCGGAGTGGTATTGGCCTCATTTGGTACATCGCCTGGTGGTGTGGGTGTTGTAGTTGATCCATTTGTCTGTGTAGTTGAAGGCACTGTATCTGCATATACATTTTGTACCTGTAATGATTTCAAATCAATAATGCCTAAGCTCTGTGTTACTAACAATACTGCCATTAGGCTGGCAATCCACCTTTTTCCAATTTTCATTATCCTTCTCTCCTAAATCTTATTAATAAATTTAGGTATAAAAAATATAATATTTTATACTAAAATATTAATATATATGTTTTAATTTATAATATTTGTTATATAATTCCTTTGAAACTATATAGTATATATCCTATAATGTCAATATTTAAGAGTTTTACATATATACCGTACTATTATAAATGGAAATTGTATACATAAGAGACTCTCTGTGGAATCAATTAAATACAAAAAACACTATCAATTATATTAATTCAATATAATCGATAGTGTTTTTTGTTTGTTACTTGCTATATCTTATTTTGATTATTTCTGTTTGGCAATCTTCAAACGAGCCATAGCTCTAGCAAGTGCTGTCTTTGATCTCGTGTACTCCATTTGACTAAGTTGTTTCTGTAGTCTTTCCTCAGCACGATCCTTTGCCGCCTTAGCTCTATTAATATCTATTTCTTCTGGCAACTCAGCAGTATCAACTAATATAACAACTTTATCAGGCATAATCTCAGCGAAGCCCTCTGTAACCAGTGCTTCTATCCATTTTCCCTGTGCATTGATTCTGAGTGGCCCTACATCCACTGCCGCTACTGTAGGTGCATGTCTTGCAAGAACGCCCATCTCACCATCAACTGATCTAAATACAACGCCTTCTGCATCACCCGAAAAGAACTTCCTATCAGGTGTTAAAACCTCTAAAAAAAATGTAGGCATATCTCGTTAACCTCCATGAGCCGCAAAGTAGTAGGTTTCTTTAATCTTCTATCTCTTTTGCTGCTTCATATACCTCGTCAATAGTACCCCTCATATAGAAGGCTGACTCAGGAATATTATCCATTTTGCCATCAATTATTTCTTTAAAACCACGTATTGTCTCTTTGAGTGGTACATATTTACCTTTATAGCCCGTAAACTGTTCTGCAACAAAGAATGGCTGAGATAAATATCTTTGTATCTTTCTAGCTCTGAATACAGTTAATTTATCCTCTTCTGGCAATTCATCCATACCAAGTATTGCAATTATATCCTGAAGTTCTTTGTTTCTCTGTAAAACTTCTTGAACTCTTCTTGCAACTGTATAGTGATCCTCACCAATTACTTTAGGATCAAGTAATCTTGAAGTGGATTCAAGTGGGTCAACCGCTGGATAAATACCCATCGCAACAATGTCTCTGCTTAGAACTGTTGTAGCATCCAAATGTGCAAAAGTAGTAGCAGGAGCAGGGTCTGTCAAGTCATCTGCAGGTACATATACTGCCTGTACTGATGTAATAGAGCCCTTACTTGTAGATGCTATTCTTTCCTGAAGTGTTCCAACGTCTGTAGCAAGTGTTGGCTGATAACCAACAGCAGAAGGAACTCTACCCAATAACGCCGAAACCTCTGAACCAGCCTGAATAAATCTAAATATATTATCAATAAACAAAAGTACATCTTGTCCCATTGTGTCTCTAAAATACTCTGCCATTGTAAGACCAGAAAGACCAACTCGCATTCTTGCTCCTGGTGGCTCATTCATCTGTCCAAATACCATGGCAGTCTTTTTAATAACTCCTGACTCAGTCATTTCATTCCATAAGTCATTACCTTCTCTTGTTCTCTCACCAACACCAGTAAATACAGAATAGCCGCCATGCTCAGTAGCAATATTTCTGATTAATTCCATTATTAGAACTGTCTTACCAACTCCAGCTCCACCAAACAATCCAATTTTTCCACCCTTAGCATAAGGAGCAAGTAAGTCAACAACTTTTATACCTGTCTCAAGTATTTCAGTTGAAGGCCTTTGATCCTCAAACGCAGGCGCAGGCCTATGTATTGGAAGATATTCAGTAGCTCCAACAGGTCCTCCTTTATCAACAGGCTCACCCAAAACATTAAAAATTCTACCCAAGACTTCTTTACCAACAGGTACTTTTATAGCATCTCCTGTATCGGTAGCCTCCATGCCTCTTACTAAGCCATCGGTAGATGACATAGCAACACATCTAACCGTATTATTTCCTAAATGCTGTATAACCTCTACAGTGATAATGCCTCTATCTGTTGGTATTTTAATTGCATTATATATATCTGGTAAAATACCATTTTCAAATCTTATGTCCAGTACCGGTCCTATTACCGATACAATTTCTCCAGTACTTCCAGCCATTTTATCCACTCCTTTCTATTGTATAAAGAAGACTTAGCTCAGATGAAGTTTTCTGAGGTTAGTCGCACTTATTTCGAGCTTGGAGATACTTAGTAAATGCTCGAAGAGCACGAACTTAGTATCTCCGCGAAGATAAAGAAGACTTAGCTCAGATGAAGTTTTCTGAGGTTAGTCGCACTTGTAATGTTATTTCAACGCTGCGGCGCCTCCTACAATTTCTGATATTTCCTGTGTAATGGCAGCTTGTCTCGCTCTGTTATAATACAAATTTAACTTCTGTAGCATATCATCTGCATTTGTTGTCGCATTATCCATTGCTGTCATACGTGCACTTTGTTCGCTGGTAAAAGCCTCCACAAAAGCGCCATATATAATACCTTTAATGTATTTAGGAATAAGAACATCCAAAACGGTGGATGCTGATGGCTCATATTTAAACTTCTCATCTACTATGATTTTATTAGCCTTAACATCCTCACGCAAAGCACCTATCTCAATCGGTAATAGCTGTAAAGTCTTTGGTTCTAAGGATAAAGCAGATACCATCTGAGTAAATACTATATGAACTTCGTCCACTTCTTGCTTGTTATACAAATCAAGTATAATATCTGCTATTTCTCTAGCTCTATACACTGTAGGATTTTGTACCGCGTAGTCAAATTCAGTATAGACATTGAAGTTTTTTCTAATAAAATATGATCTGCCCGAATTTCCAGCTACAAGGAGCAAAACATTTTCTTTATTGTCTCCGATAGCTCGCTCTGAAAGTTTAATAATATTGCTATTGTAACCACCAGCCATACCTTTATCACCAGTTATAACAATATAAGCTTTCTTTTTGCCTTCTTTTTCATCTTTTAAATCAAAAAATTTGCTCTCAACATCTCCACTATGTGCAAGAATATCTGCAATAGTTTCTCTAACCTTATTAAAATATGGAAGGGTTAACTCTCGTTGCGCTCTTGCCTTTTTTAGTTTTGACGCTGATATCAACTTCATGGCTTTAGTGATTTGTCTCATCTGATTTATACTCTTGATATGCGATTTTATTTCACGCATATTATTTGCCATATGATAACCCGCCATTTCCGTCGCACAGCCACGACAATATTTATAATGAAACGCTTATCTGCTGTACAATAATGATAAGCGCTTTTCCGAGTTCTAAGATTTAAATGGAGTAGCAACCCCCTCTGAATCTTAGAACTCGGTTTATTTTTTAAGCAAATTGTGCTTTAAATTCATCTACAGCAGACTTCATTAATTTCATATTTTCGTCATCAATATTCCCAGTTTCAGCAATGCTAGTAAGTAATTGAGGATATCTATCCTTAATAAATCTTACCAACTCTTGGTTATACTTACCTACTTTATTAACAGGTAAATCCATTAGATATTTGTTTGTAGCACTATAAAGTATTACAACCTGCTCTTCTACTGGTAGAGGTGAGTATTGCGGTTGTTTCAAAGTTTCAAACAGTCTCTCACCTTGAAGTAGCTTATCTCTGGTTTGCTTATCCAAATCAGAACCAAACTGCGCAAATGCCTCTAACTCCCTGTATTGAGCCAAATTTATTCTAAGTGGGCCTGCAATTTTTTTCATTGCTTTAACCTGTGCAGCACCACCAACTCTTGATACTGACAATCCAACATTAACAGCAGGTCTCTGTCCTGAAAAGAACAACTCTGACTCCAAATAAATCTGTCCATCAGTAATTGAAATAACATTTGTAGGAATATAGGCTGAAACATCTCCTGCCAAGGTTTCAATAATTGGCAGAGCTGTAATTGACCCTCCACCTAAATCGTCACTTATCTTCGCTGCTCTTTCAAGCAATCTTGAGTGTAAATAGAAAACATCTCCTGGGTATGCTTCTCTTCCAGGTGGCCTCCTAAGCAGTAGTGACATTGCTCTATAAGCAACTGCATGTTTGGACAAATCATCATAAATGATCAATACATCCTTATGATTTCTATACATGAAATCCTCTGCAATAGCGCAGCCTGCATATGGTGCAAGGTACTGTACAGAAGCCATATCACTTGCTGTTGAGGAAACTACAATAGAGTATTCCATTGCTCCAAATTTTTGGAGTTTATCAACAATACCCGATACAACAGATGCTTTTTGTCCAATAGCAACATATACACAAATAATATCTTTACCCTTTTGATTAATAATGGTATCGATTGCTATTGCAGTCTTACCTGTTTGCCTGTCTCCTATTATAAGCTCTCTCTGCCCACGCCCAATTGGAATCAGTGCATCGATTGCCATTATACCTGTTTGCATTGGTGTATTTACACTTTTTCTATCTATAACACCTGGTGCCATAAATTCTACAGGACGGTAAGTATCTGTAACAATTTCCCCTTTTCCGTCTAAAGGCTTACCTAATGGATCAATAACTCTTCCAATAAGGCTATTTCCAACTGGTACTTGAACAGTTCTTCCTGTTCTTTTTACCGCTGTGCCTTCTTTTATCGCTCTGTCATCTCCAAGAATAACACAACCTACATTATCCTCTTCAAGGTTTTGAGCCATACCGTATACATTATTATCGAACTGTAAAAGCTCACCAGACATACATGACTTAAGTCCATAAATTCTTGCAATACCATCACCTGATTGAAGCACATAGCCTACGTCATCAGTTTTGACTGCAGCACCATAATTCTCTATCTGCTGCTTAATAATTGAGCTTATTTCATCTGGTCTAAGACTCATGTTTCTCACCCCATACGTTCTGATGCTGATTATTTATATACTAACCAGCTCAGTTAATGATTCTATCCTGCCTTTAATACTTCCATCGTACACCTTGTCTCCAATAATTACTTTTATACCACCAATTATTGAAGGATCCACAACTTCTGTGGTCTTAACTCCGCTTGCACTATATTTATTTCTAAACTTTTCTTTTATCTTGTAAAGTTGCTGTTCCTCTAATGGCTCAGCTGTAATAATCTTCATATCTAAAATATTTGATTTTTCGTTTATTAACTGTACAAGCTGCTCATAAATCTCTGGTATATTCTTAATACGTTGTTTGGTAATAAGTAACAAAACAAAATTCAACATATTTTTGCTAAGCTTGTCAGTAAAAATATTTCTAATTGCTGTTTGCTTATTATCTGCTTTAATTCTTGGATCAAGCAAAAAATCACTAAACTCTTTGTCAGAATTATAAATGCTAACAAAATCTTCGAGTTCCTGCCTAGTACTTCCAACATTATTTTCTGAGAGTTCCATCAATGCCTGTGCATACCTTTTTTCTACAAGTGGCATTAAGCAGCACCTGCCTCGTCTATAAATTTATCAACCATAACTTTATTAGCATCAGTATCCATATTAGCTTGAACTAACTTTGTTGCTGCTGCGATTGCAAGTACTGCAATCTGTTGTCTTATCTGCGTAAGCATCTCAGTTCTTTCGCGCTCAACATCTTCATGGCCTTTTTGAACTATTGCTAAAGCATCCTTTTTGGCAGTTGCTACTATTTCATCATACTCGCGTGCTGCCCTTGTTCTTGCTTCATTTAATAGCTTGTCACTATCTTCTTTTATATTCTTTATCTGCTCTTCATAGTTTTTGCGTGTTTGCGCTGCCTCTATCTTTGCATCCGCGGCATCCTTCAAACCTTGCTCTATGGAATTTTTTCTGTTTTCCATAAATTTAGTAACAGGTTTAAAAAGAAACTTTTTCATAAAAAAATATAAGATTATTAAGTTTATTGCAACAAGAACAAATGTATATTCTTCAGGTATTAACATATAATCACATCTCCTTATTACCTGTATTATCTACTTTAACAAACATTATATATAATAGGTATGGTTAAAAACAGAGTTCTTTACCAACCTTACGTTGCTATTTTTAATACTACATATCTGTGAAGGATATTGCTATGCCTTCACAGATATGCTCAAATACTACAAAAACATACTGTAATCTCTTTACTAAATACTAAATTCTTTATTACTATTCCATTTTTAAGAATACAAGTACCAAAGCTACTACCAAACCATAGATAGCTGTTGCTTCCGCAAGAGCTGCTCCAAGAAGGGTAACAGTTCTAATATCATTTGCTGCTTCTGGTTGTCTAGCTATTGACTCAACGGCCTTTCCAGTTGCCAAACTGATGCCAACTCCGGCACCAATACCTGTAAATACAGCTATTGCTGCTGCTATAGCAATTATTCCTGTTCCTGTCATAAATTCACCCCCTTATTCTAATGCTTCTGCGATATATAGAGAAGTTAAAAACATAAACACATAAGCCTGAAGAATCCCATCAAACAAATCAAAATATATACTAAGTGCCGCCGGTATAATTGCCGGCATAGCCATGTATATAAGTTCCATTACAATAAATGCACCTAAAATATTTCCGAATAAACGCAAGGCCAAAGATGTTGGCTTTATAAATAATTCAAGTATTTTGAAAGGGAGCATTACAGGTGTAGGCTCAACAAAGCTTTTTAGCCAACCACTGAATTTCTTATATCTTATTCCAGCAAAAACAACTACACAAATTGACATTATTGCCATACATACCGTTACATTTATATTTCTTGTTGGCGGCCTGAGCTTGAAATGTTCTCCAGGAATGACGTTGAATATTGAAATAGTATTTGCAAAAATAAGAAACAAAAATATTGTACCAAGATACGGTGCAAATGCTTTCCAGTGATGTGCACCAATAGCGTCCTTAACCATATTATTGATCATCTCAACTACTATTTCGACAGCATTTTGTTTTTTACTTGGAACTACAGTAAGCTTCCGTGTAAGAATAATAGCAAGAATAATCATTACCGCCATTATAACCCACATTGAAACTATAGTGTCGGAAATAGGAATCTTAATTATAAACAAATCAATTGTAAACAGGTCATGAGACTCCATTGCCTCAACAAGTCTTTCGCCTAAATCCATTATTTCACCTTCTGTCCATATTGATTTCTTGTAATGCCTAACGCCTCAGTAATTGCATTTATCATGATAATTATAGTAATTGAAAGCGCTCCAATCAATGCAGCAACAAAGGTATAAATACCAATACGCATTGCTAGCACCACCATTACACCTATAATTACTAAACTCAATAAATATATCACTAAATTAATAATAATTGCAAGGCTCTTTTTCCCGCTAGCACCTAAATACTTTAATACAGATTCAAGTAAACCAAATCTTAGTATCGAAAAAAGTACGCCCACGGTTAGTGCTACTATCATAGGTATTCTTTGATATTTACTACCTAAACATACAATAATCAACACCAAATATAATATGCATACTCTTTTGATAAAAAATTTTAATATATTACTCATAATTTTATAGTTCACTTTTCTCCATAAAAAGTTGTTAAGTTTCTTACTCAATCTTACGATATCTATTTAGGTCAATTTATACACATGCTATGCCGCTCTCAAGTAGATAGCATGAAATTATTTCAATAATAGCACAGTAAATTTGCTAAATCAATGGGTGCTTTGACGAAAAGTGTCAAATTTGATGGTTCTAATTAGTAATTTTATACAAAGGTTTTTTGCACAAAAGAATATTTACTTTCAGGAGTGGTAACTTTATGGATATTACAACCATTATTGGTTTGATTTTAGGGTTTGGCGGAGTTCTTGGGGGCTTTTTAGAAGAAGGACACTGGGATTTTTCTTTACTACGCGGACTAGGTCAGTTAGCTGCCTTTCTAATTGTTTTTGGAGGTGGTTTTGGTGCAACTCTTATTGCCTTTCCATTATCTGAGTTTAAAAAAATGTTAACTACGTTAAGTATGCTTTTTACCCAAAAGAAATATAATGAAATTGATATTATTATTGAGTTAGCAGATTTGTCTGAAAAAGCTAGAAAGGATGGCTTACTCAGTCTAGAACAAGATGCACAGTCAAATAAAAATGAATTAATTAAAAAGGGCTTAGCATTAGTTGTTGATGGTATTGAAACTGAGGTCATTAAGGATATCTTAGCAAGAGAGACTGAGCTGCAAGAGGAGATATATGAATCAGGGGCCCGGATATTTGAAGCATTGGGTGGTACCTTTCCGGCCATGGGTGTTTGTGGTACCGTTATGGGTATGTTAAATATTTTGAAGGATCTTAGTGAGCCATTAGCTCTTGGTCCTAAAATAGCTGGTGCATTTCTTGCAACATTGTATGGTATTGCTTTTGCTAACCTCTTGTGGTTGCCATTTGCTAGTAAAATTAAGGTTAAGGCAGCACGTGAAACTATGATAAATGAAATAATAATTGAAGGTCTTTTATCAATACAAGCTGGTGAAAATCCACGTATTATCAAGGAAAAACTAAATCTAAATCTTATGGAAAAGCTAAATGGTAAGAAGAATAAAGCAACTACTGCTGAAGAAGGAGCTGAGGCATAGGAATGGGAAAGGCTAAGGCTAAGGTAGTAAAGGATAATACCGAACGTTATCTATTGACATATGCAGACTTAATGAATTTGTTACTGATTCTTTTTATTATTTTATTTGCCTATAGTCAAGTAGATACGGTAAAGTTTCAGCAGCTCTCTCAATCTTTGGGTGCAGCATTTGGTAATGGCTCTCCACCTTCTGTTGTTCAAGGTAGCTCCTCAGGAAACTCTCTTATAGATTTTCCTGCAACTATGCCATCACCTGTTATACCTTCTAGTTTAGAGGAACAGCAAATTGAGGGATTGAAAGAAGAACTTTCTGGTATGGTTAAATCAGAAGGTCTCTCCGGTGATGTAAGTGTAAAAATGACTGAACGTGGTATCGTTATGTCAATTGAGGCTAGCCTTATTTTTAAATCCGGAAGCGCTGAGCTTGAAAAAGAATCATTAGATAAGGTTCTAAAAATCGGTACGGATATATTAAGCAAAATCCCTGATAAACATATTCGTGTAGAAGGACATACTGATAATGTACCTATGAAGAACGCTATATTTCCTTCAAACTGGCAATTATCAGCAGCTAGAGCAGCTAATGTTTTAACGGTACTGACTGATCGAGCAGGTATTAACAGTAAGTTAATCTCTTGTGTCGGTTATGGTGAACAAATGCCACTAGTAGAAAATAATTCAGATGCTAATAGGAAAAAAAATAGAAGAGTTGATATTGTTATTTTAAGAGATTCATCTAGTGTGGGTGAAGCAAGTACCGATAATACCAAGAAATAATACTAGCTCGGATAGTAACTAAGCTAATAGCACTGTTAAGTAATTGATAAGGTAACAGACAAAAATGCTTAATAATTTTGTAAGATAAAGATTAAACTTCCTAAATAAATAGATAAGGTAAACGATAAATAGAAGCTGCTACAAAACAGAATTTTAAATTCTAATTGTAGCAGCTTCTATTTTACACTCTAAACTCATCTGGCTTCTCATCTGTCAATCCAAAATGGAATAACAGCACCTGAACTATTCTTTCTGAAGCATGCCCATCTCCGTATGGATTTACTGACTGTGCCATTGTTTCATAGTCAGCTTTGTCTTCTAATAGCTTAGTGGCATGCTCAACGATCTCATGTTCTATGGTTCCTGCTAGCCTTACTGTTCCTGCCTTAACTGCCTCTGGTCTTTCTGTTTCTTTTCTAAGCACAAGTACAGGTTTCCCAAGTGTAGGAGCCTCTTCCTGAATGCCGCCTGAGTCAGTCATAATCATATATGATCTTGCCATTAAGTTGTGCATATCCTGTACGTCTAGTGGTGGTATTAGGTGAACTCTAGCTCTATCACCTAGAATCTCCCGTGCAGTTTCTTGAACTGCTGGATTTAGATGTACTGTATATACAATCTCTACATCCTCATATCTATTAACTATCGTAGCTAAAGCACGACAAATATTGCGAAGCGGCTCTCCTAGGTTTTCTCTTCTATGAGCTGTGACTGCTATGACTCTCTTATTTTTGAAATCAATATCTCTAAGAGTTTCACATTCAAAGGTATAGTTCTCTTTTACAGTAGTCTTTAATGCATCATTTACAGTATTACCTGTAACATATATCGCATCCTCTTTGACACCCTCACTCAGCAAATTCGCTTTGTTTGTCTCAGTAGGTGATAAATGGATATCTGCCATGGCACCTGTCAGTTTTCTATTCATCTCCTCTGGATATGGAGAGTATTTATCAAAAGTTCTAAGTCCTGCTTCTACATGTCCAACTGCAATTTGTTTGTAAAAAGCCGCAAGACTGCCAACAAAGCAGGTTGTAGTATCTCCATGAACAAGCACTATATCTGGCTTTTCTTGTTCCATTACTTTTTCCAAGCCCTCAAGAGCCCTAGTAGTAATTTCAGTTAAAGTTTGTCTGCTTTGCATTATATTTAAGTCATGCTTTGGTGTAATCTCAAATATCTTTAGAACCTGGTCAAGCATTTCTCTATGCTGAGCTGTTACACAAACCACAGAATCAATCTTATCACATTTTTCCAGTTCCTTGACAAGTGGAGCCATTTTAACAGCATCTGGTCTAGTTCCAAATATCGTCATTACCTTTAATTTATCCAACGTCCTACCTCCAATTAGAGCTGTTCTAGATGGGTTATTAAGTTGATGTGCTTCTTTATTTTTATTAGCATTGTTCATCTCACTCATGTACATCGACCCACCAATTACAAATATTGCAACTGCTATTACTAGTATTATTGCGCTAACAGGTCCTTTATAATCAAGTACTACCGCACATAATCCCAAAGCTGCACTGGCTATGTATATCACTGAAACTGACTGTCTCTGGGTAAGCCCCATGTCCATTAGTCTATGATGTAGATGTCCTCTATCAGCAGTCATAGGAGACTTTCCACTAGCTATTCTACGTAATATTGCAAAAATCGTATCAAATAATGGTAATGCAAGAACTAATAACGGTACAGCTATAGCTATAGCTGTGTAAGCCTTATAAGTCCCTTGTATTGAAATAGTTCCAAGCATAAACCCTAAAAATGTTGCACCTGTATCCCCCATAAATATCTTTGCCGGATTGAAATTATATGGTAGAAAGCCCATTGTGGAGCCCGCTAGCATAGCAGCCAACACAGCAGTAGCTATATCAGGGTCAGGTCTCATGACTGAAACAAAGAAAAGAGACAACGACGCTATTGATGAAACACCAGCAGCAAGGCCATCTAGTCCATCAATAAAATTAATTGCATTTGTTATACCTACTATCCAAAGTATAGTTAATGGATAGGAAATCCAAGGTCCAAATGTAGAAATTCCTATTTCAGAAAAAGGGTTTGTAACAAATTCAATTCTAGTGCCAGTCATTGCAACAATAAGTGCAGCTACTATTTGAATTGGAAATTTGAGCCTTGCACTAAGTGATTTTATATCATCAATAACACCTAGTATTGCAATAATTCCACCGCCTATAAGCAATCCAGTAAACTGTTTATCAAACACAATTGCAGTGCCAGTATTTAATAGCTTCGAACTAATCACACTGAAAAGAATCGCTACAAAAAAACCAGTAATTATTGCAAATCCACCTAATCTTGCGATAGGTTGTTTATGCATTCTGCGGTTATCCTTTGGAATGTCTACAGCCCCAATTTTAAAAGCAAGGCTTTTAGCAACAGGAGTTGCAGAGAATGCAACAATAAATGCAAGGGTGAAAGAAATAAAATATTCATATACACTAGCCATTTAAACACCTTCTCGTTAGTTCGACGTCTTACAAGTTATATAAGGAACAACTAAATACTAATTTCTCCCTGCAAAATCGGTTTTAGTATTTTGTCGTCCCTAAACATCAAAATAGAGGGAGGTATTAATCTCCCTCTTCTTCATAACCTGCAAAAGCATCACATAATACGTTCTATAATTGTACAACCTCTATACCTGCTTCCGCAATTAACGTCATAGCCAACTCATCAGGATATTCTCCATTAAATACAATTCGAGTTATTCCTGCATTGATAGCCAATTTTGCACAAAGTACACAAGGCTGAGTGGTTACATAAAGAGTGGAGCCATTTACACTTGTTCCACTATATGCTGCCTGAACAATTGCGTTTTGTTCAGCATGAATTGCTCTACATAGTTCATGCCTCTGTCCGGACGGTACGTTTAGCTTTTCTCTTAAACAACCTACTTCTGAGCAGTGCTTACAGCCTACAGGGGCACCATTATACCCAGTAGCAAGAATTCTCTTGTCCTTAACTATAATAGCTCCGACTTGCCTTCTTAGACAAGTAGATCTAGTCTTTATCAACTCAACAATTTGCATGAAATACTCATCCCAAGATGGTCTCATAAAGTCCCCCCAAATGCATGTCGCCCATTAAGGGACAACTAAATACGGCTGTTTTCTAACTCTTTATTTTGTCCCAAACAATCTGTCTCCAGCATCACCTAGACCAGGTACAATATATGCATGATCATTCAAGCATTCATCTACTGCTGCACAGTATATTTCAACGTCTGGGTGATCCTTACGTATTCTATCAATCCCTGATTGTGCTGCAATCAGACACATTAATTTTATACTATTTACGCCCCTATTTTTTATAAACTGGATTGCAGCTGATGCTGAACCACCAGTAGCAAGCATAGGATCAAGAACAACTATTTCTCTCTCCTCAACATCCACAGGGAGCTTGCAGTAGTATTCTACAGGTTCTAATGTCTCCGGATCCCTATATAAACCTATATGTCCAACCTTCGCCATAGGAAGAAGACTTAACATACCATCAACCATTCCGAGTCCTGCTCGAAGTATTGGAACTATACCTAATTTTTTGCCAGATATTATTTTTGTCTTAGCTATACCTACAGGAGTCTCAATTTCAACCTCTTTTAGAGGCATGTTTCTAGTTACTTCATAGCCCATAAGCATTGCTATTTCAGAAACTAGTTCTCTAAATTCCTTAGTGCTAGTATTTTTGTCTCTTAGTAGTGATATCTTGTGTTGAATCAACGGGTGATCAAAAATAAATACATTTTCCATTTTTTAAATCCTCACTTTGTAAAATATTTTTTTTCAATATTTGAAATTTTACTAACTCTGTTTTGGTGCCTTCCACCTAAAAATTCGGTGTCCAGCCATGTTTCAATAATATCAAAGGCCAAACCAGGACCTACTACTCGTTCGCCTATTGCCAAGATGTTTGCATCATTATGCATTCTACTCATCTTTGCCATATAGCTGTCTGTGCAAAGAGCTGCTCTTATACCTGTAACCTTATTTGCTGCAATTGATATTCCAATCCCTGTGCCACATATTACAATACCCTTTTCACATTCTTTATTGCTTACTGCTTCTGCTACCGCTTGTCCAAAGTCCGGATAATCAACTGAATCAGGACAGTTCGTACCAAAATCTTTAACTTCTAGTCCCTTGTTTTCTAGGAACTTGATTATATCTGCCTTAAGCAAATACCCTGCATGGTCACTTCCGATTGCAATCATAATTCCTCCAAAATTAAAGATATAACATTTTCAATTATAAAATTAAATTTTAGTATATCTTTGTTTCCTAATTATTTTATAGTATAAATTATCACATGTCAAAAAAAAGTGAGCCTGCTTATCTTAACTTATTTATTACACTTTTTACGCATCCAAATATTTCTCTAGCACAACTTTCATATTGTTGATAAGGCATGCCAAAAGGATCACTTATATCCAGTAAATTACTATCTACACCAAGCTCTGGGTATGCATATTCCTTTAATGTAAAAATATTAGTACATTTGTCTGGATATTTACCCCTTAAAGTATCTCTGTGTTGTCTTGTCATTGTGAGCAACAGGTCGGCCTGTAGAACATCATTAGTGTCTAACATTTTAGCTTTATGAAGAGAAATATCAATATTCCATAGGGTCTTTAGTGCTTTTACAGAGTGTTGCGAAGCAGGATCATTATCAAATGCTTGTAAACCTCGTGACATAGTTGAAAAGCTTGCTCCTTCTTTTCTTTCACTAGAAACGGCTCTAAAAATCCCCTCTGCCATACAACTTCTGCAGGTATTACCTGTACAAACAAATACTACCTTAATATCTTTAATATTTGTATCCTTTTGATTTTGCTCCATATGTCATCCACCTAATCTGCCTGAATAGTATAGTATCTTGGCACTTTTGTTTGCCATGAATAATATCATAGTCTACCGGTTTAATCTGCCTGAATAATATCATATCCAGCTGCTTTTACCATTCTATTCATTATTGCCAAACCTACTCCGTTTTCATCCACTGACTCTGATAAAATAACATCTACACCTCTAGCATCAAATTCCCTCAGCAGTGAAAACAAGCTTGCTGCTATAGTCTCAGGTTTATTTCTATCTCCCATAGAGATAGCTTCATAATCCCTGTAATTATCAATCGTTTGCCTTGTAGCACATATGCCAACTTTTTTGCCTTCTCGCTTCTTATTTGCTGCTAACTCACATATTTTCATGACTTGATTATTGATATTTTCACCTTTAACAATGATTACATGAGCCTTCGGGGCATAGTGCTTATACTTCATCCCAGGAGACTTAGGTATATTGTCTGCATTTACTTTGCCCAAAATAGTTTTATCAATATCAATGTGTCCAATAATATCTTCAATTTGTTTTGGAGTTATTCCACCTGGCCTAAGTAGCATAGGAGGATCGACTGTGACATCGAGTACAGTTGACTCAAGCCCAACGCGTGAGCTCCCAGCATCGATTACTATTTCAATTTTTCCATCTAAATCCTCCAAAACATGCTGCGCTGTAGTAGTGCTTGGCTTGCCTGAAACATTGGCACTGGGTGCTGCAACAGGGATTGCTGCCAGCCTAATAAGTTCTCGTGCAACAGGGTGTTCCGGCATACGTATTGCTACTGTATTAAGCCCTGCAGTTATTATTTCTGGAATAATTGAGTTTTTTTCAAACACTAAGGTCAACGGACCTGGCCATAGCTTGTCCATCAACTTAGTTGCCTTTTCAGGTATATTATTTGTAAGTTCATAAACCTTTTCTTTATCAGCAATATGTACTATGAGTGGGTTGTCAGAGGGACGCCCTTTTGCTTTAAATATTTTCTCTACAGCAGCTGGATCCAAAGCATTTGCGCCCAAGCCATATACTGTCTCTGTCGGAAATGCAACAATTTCGCCTTGTTTTAAAGCCTCTGCAGCAATACCCAATTTACCTTTGTTTATATTATTTATATCAATTTTAATTACTTGTGTTACCATTTTTGCCTCCAAAATTGCAATACAGTATAGAATCACTAACCTTCAATTTAACATTGTTATTATTATACCACATACGATTCCCAATATATTACCTACAGACGACATTCTGCCCAAATAAATTCTTTTGGATTCAGGTATTAATTCTCCAAATACTACATAAAGCATAGCTCCACCTGCAAAGCCCAGGCAAATTGCTACAAACTGCTGAGATACGTGGCCTAAAGCCGCACCAATTAAAGCTCCCAGTCCCATTGGCACGCCAGATAATACAGTTAATAGAAATGCTTTTGTGGCAGAAAATCCTCCCAATTTCATTGGAAGAGCCATCGCAATTCCCTCCGGGACATCATGTATCGCAATAATTATCGTCAGCGTAATCCCAAGAGAAACAGATGCCTCAAAGCCTGAGCCAACTGCGAAACCCTCAGGCAAATTGTGTAGCGCAAGTCCGATTGAAACCAATATTCCTGCTCGTAGAAGATTTGAGTTTCCTCGAGTATTTTTTACAATATTTAATTGCTTAACAAAGTCATCAATAAATATAATTATCAATATTCCTAAAATTACACCTATCATCGTTAAGTTTAGTCCAGCAATTTTTACTGCCTCTGGTATCAGTTCAAAGCATACAACAGATGTCATTAGACCTGCTGAAAATTCTAAAATAGTACTTAGTACCCTATTACTTATATTTTTGTTCACAAAAAAGGCTATCAATCCACCAATACCCGTTCCGGTAATGCCTGATATCAAGCCCACTACTGCTATTTTTAATATATGTTCCACAGCGTATCCATCCTTTAATAGTAGGTTCTATAAACATACTATTCGTAGGTAGCGTAGATTATTAACAATTCGTCCAACTTTAATCTTCATCATCACTGCCACTACCTAGTTTTTCAGACTGCTCGGTAGTTGTCAGTGCATCTATTAATTCATCAAGGTCACCATCAAGCACTTGTTCAAGCTTGTAAAGTGTGAGATTTATTCTATGATCAGTTACTCTTCCTTGGGGATAATTGTAAGTTCTAATTCTTTCACTTCTATCTCCAGTACCTACCTGACTTTTCCTATCTTGAGCAATGTCAGAATTTTGCTGCTGCTGTGCAGCATCATATATCTTTGATCTCAATACCTTCATAGCTTTGTCTTTATTTTTATGCTGTGAACGTTCATCCTGGCAACTTACAACAATACCAGTCGGGAAATGCGTTATTCTAATTGCCGAATCAGTCTTATTTATGTGCTGTCCCCCTGCGCCACTTGCTCTATATGTGTCTATCCTTATATCATTAGGGTTTATTTCAACATCAACCTCCTCAACCTCAGGCAAAACAGCTAGTGTGATTGTTGATGTATGAATTCGCCCACTTGATTCGGTAGTTGGAACTCTCTGAACTCTATGAACGCCACTTTCAAATTTGAGCCTGCTGTATGCACCCTTACCCTCTATAGAAAAAACAACTTCTTTAAAACCACCCAACTCGGTCGGATTAGAGTCCAATATCTCAGTTTTCCAACGTTTTCTCTCGGCATATCTCGTCATTGCTCTGAAAAGAACACCAGCAAATAGTGCTGCCTCATCACCACCTGCACCTCCACGTATTTCTACGATAACGTTTTTCTCGTCATTTGGATCCTTTGGCACAAGCATTATTTTTAGCTGCTTCTTTATTTCCTCTAGTTTTTCTTGAGCCTCTTCAAATTCTGACTGTACCATATCACGAAAATCCTTCTCTAGGGTTTCGTTTAAAAGGTCTCTAGCCTCTTCAATTTCACTAGTAACTTTTTTGTACTCTCTATATTTTTGTACAATCTCTTCTAGGTCAGAATATTCCTTCATAAATTTTCTATATTCATCCTGATTGTTAACTACATCTGGATCACTAAGCTTATGGTTTATTTCTTCGTACCTATCCTCTGCTGACTGCAGTTTATCAAACATAAAATCCTCCGCTAAATTCAAATTACTCTTTGTTATCATAATAGTTTTGTTTATAGAATTGTAAATATGCATTAATTTAATATTAGTAGATGGTATAAGATAACATGGTACACGCAATTTAGTATTATATCATGAACAAAATTCCTACGCAATTATTGTTTTCACGAGTTACACGGCGGATTTGTTAAGCAAAATTTTCTCTAACTCTTTTTTAAGAGTTTCTTTAAATTAATACAAGGAACGGTGTATCGTACATTCGTATATGTAAATGAATAATACTTTACCGTTGCTCCTCTTCAATTCTCCCATTATAAATTGACGCACTCCTGTTGCAAAGAGTCTCCATTCCTTCCCTGATATGAGAGGTTAAAAAGAAAGTGATGTTTTCCCTAAAAGCCAATTCCTTAATAATATTTCTGATTTCTATCACACCTTGTAAATCGAGACCATTTATAGGTTCATCCAGAATTAATATTTTTGGCTTTTTCAGAAAGGCTCTTGCTATAGCCAGCCTTTGTTTCATACATAAAGAATATATTGACACTTTATTATCTTTTGCCAAGGTCAACCCAACTATTTCTAAGGCTTCGGCTATTCTCTCTTCCACCGATCCGATACGATTGGCATAAATAGCCAGATTGTTGTAACCACTTAGGTATCTGTAAAATTTAGGAGGTTCTATTACAGCTCCCAGACTTTTCAAAGCTTCCTTTTTTTCCTTTCTTATATCACAACCATTAATCAGTATTCTCCCTTGAGTAGGAGCAATGATTCCTGACACCATTTTTACAGTTGTTGTTTTACCAGCTCCTACTGGGCCAAACAGACCAAAAATATCTCCTGCATAGACTTGTAAATTCAAATCAGTTATAATCGGTTTACCTTTTACTGTTTTAGACAGACTTTCTATTTCTATTATAGGTTCCATATGAGACTCCATCTTTATAAAAATCTTTATATTTATATAATAATCTAGTTTGCCCGCATCAACTTATGTGTTTCTCAATATGTCAAAATAATACCCAGGAATGTATATCAGAGTTACATTGAAGAATGAAAAATACACGTTCAAGAAATGTAAATACCAGAGGTATCCATTAACCATAATATTTTATCGGTTGTATATATTGAACATTTATACATTATAATGTAAAATGTACATATTATTCATATTTGTCCCATGACCTACATCAAATTAAAATGATGTTCTAGTATCTAGACAGTCCAATAAATTTTTCGGTGGAGGTAAAAATAATGCTGCCAATCGTTATTTGTGAAGATAACCGTATTCAAAGGGAAAAAATCAAAGAGTTAATAAAACAGATACTTTCAAAAGAAGATTTCGATTTTGAAGTTGTTCTTTGTACGGGTGATCCCAAAGATGTCATAAATCTGTTAAATACGCAATCAGGCTTTAAAGGCGTTTACATTCTGGATGTAGACCTGCATAATGAAATAAATGGAATCAAATTGGCTGAATTCATTAGAAAACAAGACTTTTCAGGACATATTATTTTCATAACAACTCATTCTGAGATGAGCTTTCTAACTTTTAAATACAAGGTAGAGGCCATGGATTACATACTCAAAGATAATTATGATTCAATAAAGGACAATTTAGAAGAATGTCTGAAATATATCCATGACAATCACAATTCCATAAAACAAAAAGAAGCCGTTCTTACACTGAAGCAGGACGAAATGGTGATAAACATTACTTTAAATAATATCATGTTTATTGAAGCCTCAACAAGTTCCCATAAAGTTGTGGTTCATGAGGGAAATAGACAAATCGAGGTATATGGCTCTCTTAACGACTTTGAAAATAAACTAGATGATGACTTTTACAGATGCCATAGGGCTTATTTAGTTAACAAAACAAAAATAAAGAAAATAAACAAAAAAGACAGGACTATCTCTATGGTAAATGGCGAACAGTGTATGGCTTCATTTAGATCTATTGGAGGACTTGTTAAATGATAAATACCGTTTTGTACTTAGCTATTTTTTCCAGTACTTTTGTACTGTCTTTTGAAAATATCACACAAAAACACTTTTCATTTAAAAATAAGCTAACACTAATTGGTATTCTATTTTTTGGTATTATGATTTCAGACTTCATTACAGACTTTTTAAAACTATTTTTTATAATTGCAATTTTCTTTTTTGTAGGAACCGTCAAGAATAAGAATTCCAAGCTATGGAGCTTATTTGATATCTTTTTGGTTTTCTTTACATATTTCATAGTTGATGCTGTAGTAAGAAATCTTTGTATTATTATCTTTGGATCAGTTAATATCGAAACACGTATGTTTCGATGCTGTTATTATATTTTCGGTTCTGCATTTACAGTTCTTTGCTCTAAAGCATTGGGTAAAGTTATAAAAAGCATATACCGTGGAAATACTAACAGAGATTTTAGAAGATATATCATCATGGGAAATGTAATATTTTCATTTCTAATCGCTTCAGTAAGTATAGTCATAACTAAATATTTAAACATAATCGATACAAGAATTTATATAGTAAACATTGCTATATTTTTAGCTTACATCTTATCTTCAATCTTTACCTTAACCATATTTAACAGATTTGTTTTGAAAGAAGCCGAGTTATCTATAAAGGAAGCCGAAATGAAAAAGATAGAAGAGTATACCAGGACTATCGAGGAACTTTATGAAAGTATAAGAAAATTTAAGCATGATTACAAGAACATTCTCATTTCCATGAGCGAATATATAAAAGAAAAACGTTTCGGCGAGCTTGAAGAATACTTTAATGAAAATATTTTAAAGACTGAAAGTTTTGTTATCAATAATGATTATGCAATAAAGCTGGCAAATATAAAAATACCTTCTCTTAAAGCGGTAATATGTTCAAAGCTAATCGGAGCATCAAATAATAAAATTAATGTTTTTACCGACATAAGAGAAACCATATCTTCAATACCCATGAATATCATTGATGCAATACGAGTTTTAGGCAACCTGTTTGATAATGCCATTGAAGAAGCTGTATGTACTGATGAAAAAAAATTGAATTTTGGAGCTGTATACAAAGGTAACAGCTTAATCTTTATAATAGAAAACACATGCCGTCCAAGTACGCCGCCGGTATTCAAGGTGGTAGAACCAGGTTTCTCTAGCAAGGGTCAAGGTAGAGGACTTGGACTTAACAATGTTAAGGAAATCATACTTAACTACGAAAACTGTACCCTTAACATTGAAATCGACAAAAATGTTTTCAAAGCTGAAGTATGGATGAGAATTACGGGGTGATATCTACTCATACTTTATTGCTTCAATAAGGTTTAGTTTTGTTGAACTAAAGGCAGGGGTAATTGAAGCAATAATTGTACATGCTATGGCAGCAATTATATAGTAAGGCAGTGAGGCAAACGGGTATCTCACTGTCATGGGCATATCCATTGATCTCATCAGATACGGTACGCCCCATATCATCACATAACCAATGAATACCCCTATAGAACCGCCAATAAATCCACAAAATGCTGCTTCAGTAAGTAACATCTTCTTTACTTGTTTCCGATCCATACCAATAGAACGTATAACTGCTAATGAACGCTTTCTTTCTATTAAATTGAGTACTATATTGTTTACAACACCGAATAGACCTATAACCAAAGCCATAATAGAGAATCCCCTCAGTATTGTAAAAATACTTCCATTCATTTGTCTATCCTTCCTCTGCATTTCTGCTACAGAAGAAATACTTGCGTGCTGGCTTTGATACTTGCTTTTAAGGGTCTTAATTACTGTTTCGGATTCACCTGACGTTTTAATGAAAATAGAAGAATAGTATTTCAGTTGATCATCCTTTACAAGGTATTTTTCAGAAATCAATGCAAAATTCCCATTATTCATAGTATAGTTCACAAAGCCTATAATTCTATATTTGAAATCTCCGCCTTTAAGTTTCAAGGTCAATATATCACCTTTCTCAATTGCCAACTTTTCTCTTATTGAATTAGAAACAATTATATTTCTGTCGCTATCTAGTTTTTCAAGCATTTCAGTTCCATTTTCAATAAAATCCAATTTCCAGAAGTCTTTAAAGACAGAACTGTTGAAGCCTTGTATTATTGGGAGTTTTTGGCCATTTCTCCCTGCAATCTCCACATTTTTACTTAAGTACGATGAATATACTTCACTAACACCCTTTACCTGCCTAATATCCAATTCAGTTTTTGAGTCAGCTTTTGGCAGCTTTGATATGTTTATATCGTAGGTTACATTTTTGTAGTAGTTCAGAACCTCATTTACCACACTTTCACTGATGGCATTAATAGTAAGTAAACTAGCAATACCTATAGCCAGCAAGCTTATATTGGTTAAAATGCTCTTATTGTCTCTAAGGTTTTTGATTGCAAGGTTCCCGATATTGGCTCCGATTGTGGTATATATCTTTTCAAATAATTTCACAAAAACTAATACAATGTAAGGGGTAAGCAGAATCAAGGCTGCGACAGCAAAAACCAAACTGCATGCTCCAACCGCAAAGGCTATCTGTTTATTGGCCAACACAGGCGCCAGGAATGCAAAAGCCAGCATGAACAACCCTATATACGGTCTCAGCAGGGATTTTTTTTTATTGTTTTCTATTGAATTAAGCACAACATCCTTAATAGGTATTCTGGAAACCTTGGTTATAGGGATTAAACAACTGATGAGCGAAAGTCCTATAGCAAATATTAAGGAAAGGGCAAGCTGTATCAGTGAGAATTTAATCGTTGGGCTATAATTTGCCATTCCTGATGGTTTGGAGATAACCGCCATAATATAAAGAATTCCTACTCCAAGTGCACACCCCAATACTCCTCCAAAAATACCGTATAAAACACTTTCTGCCGCCAATACAATATTTGTCGTACCTTTTGTTGCTCCTATACTTCTGAACGTACCTATGACCGGTATTCTCTCCATAGTGACAACCTTAAAGGAAGTAAATATTATAAATATACTCATCATGGTTACAACGATAGTCATCAGCATGAAGGTACTAGACATCTGTCCGGCATCGTTCTCAATATCCTTTAGGGTATAGGGTTTCTTTACAGTTAAGTTTGTATAGTCCCGTGATAGTTCATTTATCATCTGTCCTATGTCCATTGGGTCCTTAACCTTGAGAAAAGCCATATTATAACTTCCTTTTGAATGATTTAATGACCACATGACATCTATTGGAATTATAGCATAAATGGTGCTGCTTTCATTGAGAAATACTCCCCTTGAAGCTGCAATACCACAGATTGTAAAGCTTCCCTTATTTCCGTAGAAATCCAGTTTCAGCTCATCACCTATGTTTAAGCCGTATTCCTTTGCAGTGTTACTGCTTATCAATATTTTGTTTCCTTTAAAAGGCAAACGGTCTGCTTCCTCATTTAAGCTTACAGGGTTAATATTCTGATATTCTTGCAGGTTTACTCCCAAAATGGATATATCTTGTATATCCTGTGTATCCTGCTTCTTTAAGTTACAGCTTGCTGTCGCTGCAATAATACCCGACAGATATTCAACTCTATTTCCCTTATCCTTTACTGCATTGGTATCAAAAAACTGCACCTTGCCATCCTCAGCAGGCTGTATTACTACATCCGCTGACCCATAAAAACTTTTAACATTATCTGCAAGCATATTTACCATAGTATCAAAAATGGCCCCTGATGAAAAAACGAAAGCAGTGGACATCAGTATAGACATTATAATCAGAAAAGTACGCATTTTTTTCTCACAGATGTTTCTAAGCATATATTTAATAAAAATACCCATGTCTACCTCCTCAGAATTGAGTTCATATTTCTACTGTATCAGGCATTGGAGCAAAGCCTTCCGTCTTTCACATTCACTACTCTGTTACCGTAACCCGCAGATTCATATGAATGTGTAACCTGGACTATCGTTTTACCTTTTTCCATATTAATCTTCTGAAGCAGCTGCATTACTTCGTTACCCGTTTTACTATCAAGGTTACCTATAGGCTCATCAGCTAAAATTATATCCGGCTCATTTATGAGAGCCCTGGCAATGGCTACCCTCTGCTGCTGTCCACCTGACAATTCACGGGGAGTATGCTTTCTTCTGTCTGAGAGGCCTACTGTCTGTAATATTTCGTCCAGCTTATCCCTATAGTCTTTTATTTTCTTACCATCCAGAAGAATAGGAAGCATTATGTTGTCTTCAATATTGAGATTTGGAACGAGATTATAAAATTGAAATACAAATCCAATGTTCCTTCTTCTTATTCTGCTGTGTTCTATGTCATCCATAGAAAAAAGTTTCTTTCCATTGATTTCTACACTGCCGCCGGTGGGGTTATCCAGTCCGCCTATAAGGTATAGAAGTGTACTTTTACCGGATCCTGAAGGACCCATAATAGAAACGAACTCGCCATGTTTTATGGATAAATTTATTTCCTTAAGAATTTCCACATTCAAAACTCCGTTTTTATATGCCTTACTTAGGTTCTCCACTTTTATTGCATAATCCATATTATTACCTCTACCTTTATATTTTCGATTCATTTTACTTGGACACTAACATGTACAAGTAATATATGTAAAAGGCCAGCATTAGATTTAGAATTTAAAAGGATTTTTTATATACCTTAAACCGCAAACGTACTAGTAAAAAACAAAGAAAAATACATAATGCGCTTACCATTATCTGCAGTATCGTAAATGTCGAAGATGATGGTTCGATCTTTGAAAGTACTCCATATTTTAATGCATTCCGTAGCAAAGAGTTTCCAAAGGTAACACCCATTACTGCCATAAATATAAAAGTACAAGAAGTGTAAAGCCTTGTAATTACGGAATACCTGGTTTTATTAATCCCTTGTTGTCCTAGAGCAACCGTTTTTAAAAAATTCATTCTCAGGTTTGACGTTTTCAGTAAATTGCACATAAGAAAATAGCCATCAGATAGTGAAAGAGGAGAAAGATTTACAAAGGCAATCTGAAAATTAGCTAGTGCTATAACCTTTAATGTCTCTATTTTCAAAATGTTACTCATCACAGTCAGGGCTATACCCACTGTAATGTTCCAAAGTATTCCGGCGGACATGATCTTTATTCTTTTACCCCTGGACAGTGTATAAATTCCCGGTATTCGAACGTATGCCATTGGGATGAAGCCAAAATAAAGGGCAAAGTTCATTTTGCTGGCATACAGCTTATATTTTGCTGCTACTATGACATGCGCAAATTCATGGGTAATAAATATAGGTATGGTCAGCAGGCTTGAAAAAAAGATGCCCTTTATATATGAATTCTTATATTTAATCAGTTCAATAATGGAAATCCTGTTTTCCAGTAACAAATACGAAAAAAGGATAATCCCTATTCCCAATAAAGAAAGTATAAAAATTACAATAATATAGGAAAAGGGTTGAACTAATTTAGATAATTTCTTTATATTAACAGAGCAAATGGGAACTGTAAGTCTACTTGCTTCATCAAAAGGCTTTCCTATATAGTTCTCGTCATCAATCAAGCCTATACTTAATAGCTTCATTACCAGCAGGTCCACATTGATGGAGACCTTTCTGATTTCCATTTCACTCTGGATTTCACTAATAGTTAAGACACCATTCATTAAGTAAATACAGCTCCATAATTTACTCAATTGGCTTTGGGATGCTTTGATATACGCATCCCTTTCTACAGAGCCTATGCAATATTCATTACCCCTTTTTTTCTCATATAGAGTTGTAACACTTACATCCCAAAATATTTTTGGTCTATAAGTATTAGGATCCAGGGCTTCCGGTATTTTAATATTCTTTCCTTCCTTCTTTTTCAATACTCTTCCCACTCCAATCCAGGTACGAACACCTTAAGTCTCTTCATCCGGAGCTTTATACCCTGCAGCTCCATTAGATGCTATGAATATAACCTTTGTTCTAATCAGCATTACCCACGCGTACCACCTGCTTTTCAGCAGAATTCTTACTTTGAAGCCTTTTGCTTATTCCATTTGTCGATAGTTCTATAACCAGTCTTTCAGTCATTGCTCTAACAACATCACACATTTCAGGCACCGGCTTGCTTATGTCTCCACTATTCAGGTATGCACCTCCTACACAATTGGTACATATACCCTTAATCCAACAACCCTCGCAGTCATCAATCTTATCCACTGTATTTTCTGAAACGAGAGTTTTAACCATTTCGAATTTTTCCTGAGCTTCAGGTTGATTTACATTACCCATAAGGAATTTATCATGGCCTATGAAGGTAAAGCAGGGATAAATATCTCCGCAAGTGTTTACTGAAAAATCTATGATACCTGCAGTACAAAAGTTAGCTCGTTTCTCATGTTTTCTGAGCATATCAGCTGATTCAATTACCTTTGGTATGAATATTGGTTTTGAAGTAGCCAATGAGTCAATCCCATACTTTACATAGGCATCAAAGAAGCTGTTTAGGGATCCTGTACAACTACCTCCGCCGCATGCCGATAATTCCTTATTATTTCTATCTATAACAGGAGCCAGATGAATGCCGTCAACACCCAAGGAATGTATATACTCTATTACCCTTGGGTACATATCGTTTTTTTCGAAGTCCCTGACTTGTGCAGAAGTAACAGTCATTTCAACTAAAAGTGGAAACTTTCTCTGAGCATTCATTTTTTCAATGGCAATTAATACACTGTCGTGAACACTGCCATTTCCAGATTTAAATATCCTGTTGGTATCATTTATTTCTTTATCTCCATCAAGACTGATAGTTACTGAGAATTGGAATTGATTGAATAGATCTATAGTCCGTTGATCTATCAAGGTACCGTTTGTAACAATAGTAAAATGAGGTCGCTTCAAACCTCTACTTTCAAAAGTCTCTACAACCCATAAACACACCTCTTCCATCAAGCTGAGATTCATCAGAGCCTCTCCCCCGAAGAACTGTAAGTTTGAAATACCCTGAGGAAATTTCTCTAGGAAGTACTCAACAGCCGCTACTGCGGTCTCTTTTGTCATAAAAGCCTGTTTGAATTCATGGTATTCACCACCATCTGCATAGCAATAACGGCAGTCCAGGTTACACCTTTGTGAAATAACCAGAACCAGCCGCTTGCAAACTTTTGATTTTGTAACTTTCTTTATTATCGCCGGTTCCTCAGCCTGAATTTTCTCAGATATCATAGCTTCCATTTCTACAGGATCCATTTTAGAGAGTGTATCATGGGCTTCTCTTTGTAATCGATAAAAATGCATGGTATCTATATCATACAGAACAAATTTGTCGTCTATTTTTAATAATTTATATCTATTGTGCATATTTTTCCATCCCTTCTTTTTTGATTTAAAATGCAAAATCAGTCTTATGTTTAAACAAGGTTCAACTTAAATTCGGCTAGTGTTTAAGCTTACCGAATTTAAGTTTCCGGGGGTAAAATTTAGTAATATCTATGTACATTAAGATACTTATATTCCCTCTTAACCTTATTTATCAATTAATTAACTGATATTTAGCAAAGACCGCCGTCTGCACATCCACAGCCTGTTGAAGGAGTAACTGTACTTTCAAGCTCATCAATTTCCGATACATCAACCTTCTCAATAAGGTTCTCTACAGGTATTTTCTTATTTTCCATTTAGATTCATCTCCTCTGATTTAATAGTTTTTATGGCTAACAAAGTCCACCGTCTGCACATCCACAGCCTGTAGAAGGAGTAACTGTACTTTCGAGCTCATCAATTTCCGATACATCAACCTTCTCAATAAGGTTCTCTACAGGTATCTTCTTATTTTCCATTTAGATTCACCTCCTCTGATTTAATAGTTTTTATGGCTAACAAAGACCGCCGTCTGCACATCCACAGCCTGTTGAAGGAGTAACTGTACTTTCGAGCTCGTCAATTTCCGATACATCAACCTTCTCAATAAGGTTCTCTACAGGTATCTTCTTATTTTCCATTTAGATTCACCTCCTCTCACTTAGATTACCACTTATTACCAATTTACATCTACATCTTGTAGTTTGAGTTACTGTGCTTTTGAATCCGGTAATATCTAATCCTTAATCAAACATCCACATCCAGATGCTGCAGATACCACACTTTCCAGTTCTTCGATTTCAGATATTTCAACTTTATCTAAAAGGTTCAGAAGTTCCTTATTTTCCAATTCCATTACCTCCCTTCCTATAGGCCTTTCTTCTATTAGAACATCAGATATTACTTTTGCCGGCCAGCAGCTAGCGAAACGCTCTTACTGGCATATTTCAATAGTCTCCTGAAAAAGCCTTCCTCCAGCTCAGCTATCTTCATTAGCTGAGTCTTAAGAAATTGTAATTTTTCATTCAAGTTATCGTGTGTATTTAAAAAGCTTACAGTGAATTTCCAATTTAGTGCCAAATTCTTTAATTCGTTTGACATCTCTCTGTACGTCGGTATATCAAACATATAGCCTACCTCATCCAAATATTCTGCATATAAATGCCGGGACATTGTTCCGCTTGTATCCAGTTGGCCTATGTACACAGCAAGGAAATTAATCTGAAGGTTTATATAGTGCTTCATTTTCTTTTCCTCCAGAAGTGGTTCAAATTCACTGATTTCATGGACATATGTCCTAATGCCGTTTACCCCGGTATTTATATCCGTTGAAAGCATCTTGGAACAAACATTTTTAATGCTGTCTGCAAAATCTTGATACTCAAGTTTTAACTTCATGTTTTCAGAGTAAAACTCATACCATTTATTTTCAGGTGTAAAGGGTTTCCAATCTGAACTCCTTGCTTCAGCCAGTTCCGTGTCCGGACACCAAATTATTTCCGGACTAAGGAAATCATAAAGACCAAAACATTTATCGTAGTAGTCTACTGCAATTACAGAATGGAGTCCAAAATGGGTTTTTCCAAATCTATTGCCTATATAGGAAAGGTAATAACGATCTGTGTCCAGCATAATAGGTTGGCCACCAGATACCTTTTGTTTTAAAATCTCTTCTGCTTCCGCTTTATCAGGTTCTATAAAGCATTTCATTCCAAGCCCTATATTCCTGCAGAGATTATACTCAGTTTGAAGCTCTCTTCCATTGAGAACCATAACCGGCACTTTTGTTCCTTTTTCGAACCAGTAATTGATTCCTAGTCCTTCTCCCAATCCAAAGCTTAACGGTATAGTCAGCTTTAGCCCGTAAAATTCAACAATATCTCTGATACACTGTGTACGACAGTCCGCTTTTCCTATCTCATGGTTCATTGTTATTTTAAAACTTCCCATATGCTCTCCTCTGTCTGTATATTAACTACCACTAATACTGTCTAGCATCCGAAACCAAATCCGCCTGCGCATCCTAAACCTAGAGCAAATCCTGCTTCCTTAGGACTAGAAATCTCCTCCAAAAAAATCTCCTCAAACTTAATATCCTCCATATTAAACAGCTCCTTTCAATTTATTTTTTAAATTTATTCCCAAGTCAAATCTATTGACTATTGATAACTCTTAATACATGTTTTTGATTTAGCTCACATTTAGATAATAAATCTTTATTAAGATAAATTTTATATTTTTTCCTATTTGTACTAAAGCATTGCATATAAGTGTGAGTTCTCTACGCTTAAGAAAGAATGTTACACATCCATGAAAAAGTGGGCTGCTGCTCTCTACCTTAACAAAATAAGAAAGGACAGTAAGCATTAGCTCACCGTCCCCTGATAATATGTTATGTTTTCTTTTTCAAATCTCACATCAAAAAAACTAAATACAACCCAACCTTATCTTCAAACCAAAACATCAAAGTATCCCAGCTGTTTTAATAAAAGAAATATTATGCAAAAAGGAACCACCTTCAAGCAATGGCTTGTTAGTAGTTCCTTTTGGATCTTCAATATTTTATAGGACCAAACATTATTATTTAGTTGCTTATTTAGAAACACGTAAGCGTTGTAAAATTACTTAACTATCTCAATTTGGCCATTCATTGTTTCCCCAGTAATGATAACCTTATTAAGTCCTAATTCAAAATCCTTACTTTCAGCTTCAACAAAGCTGCCTGTAACTCCTTTGCGGTTAACATTATGATACACTATTTCGGGGATAAGTAAGTTAATTGTTCCATTACTTGCATGTGCCTTTACTTTGTACTTTCTTCCGTCCATGTCATTCATATTTACTTTAATTCCACCGTTTGAAGTTTTCAGATACATATTCATATCTGTGTTTTCGTCAACATTTTGGGCATTCTCGATTACAATTCTACCATTTATAGTTACTGCATTTACGTCCTGTACCTTGATGTGCTTTATATCTATAACAGCGTTACTAGTATTAATATCAACTTTATTTCCTATAATATAGCTCATTTGAACTCTTCCATTTTTGGTGTTTACAGAAATTTTGTCACTATTAACACCCATTAATTCAATATGAGCATTTTTTGTAGTTGCTGTAAGTTCTTCAGAGAGTGAATCCTCAACATATATCTTTCCATTTGAGTTCTCTATTTTTATTGCTTTAAATTTGCTTTCAGGAATAAAAATCTCATGAGAAACACTAATATTTATTGCTGAACTCTGTACCTTTATTGCGATAGCACTTGGGTCATCACTAAATGAAACTATGCCTTCACCATTTGGAGCAGAACTTCTTATTCTTGAAATAATCATTACTCTAGGATCAAGGTGTTTCTTGATGGTAATTGAACCGTTAGCACCAGAAATTTCAAGTGTTGCACCTTCAGCAGGAATAACCTCAAAATTCTTCTGTACTGTCTGCAGGCTTCCGAAAATATTAAAGGAATTTGTATCAACAAAGCTTCCAACATAATCTATTACTTTGTCTACTATCCCAAAGGTTGTTGTTGCAACATTCTTACCAACTTTTTCAGCCTTGTTTGCAAAATCATCAATCATATTATCAAAATCCGCTTGGTTATAATTGGTTTTGAAGTCCTTTTTCCACTGATTAACCCTATCTCTTACCTTTGCAGCCTCATCAGCAAACCCATTTTGCTTTTGATATTTCTTATAATTATTATCTGAATTTGAACTCTCCTGTTTCGGTTCATGATCTAATGCTGATAATAGTTTTGCCGCTTCTTCGCTCGTAATCTTTTTTTCTTCAAGCATCTTTAGTATTAATAATTTTTCTTCACTAATTGACATTGTTAAAATCCCTCCTAAATTCAACTAACTAATTACTTATTATTCATTCTTTCTTTCATTCTTTCATTTGTTCAACTGCCTCTTCAACACTAATTTCACCTGCATTTAGTTTTTCAAGTATTTCCTTAGTCTTACCTGGAACAACTGGTTCTGGTTCACCCTTATGTCCAAGTGCTGACGCTACATCCTCTAGCCTATTTTTAACTGTTGGATATGAGACACCTAGTTCTTTTTCAACCTCTTTTATGTTGCCCCTGCATTTAATGAATGCATCTAAAAATGTCTTTTGATCATTTGTAAGTTTGCAAAACTTGCACAGAGTAAAATGTCCTTCAATAGTAGTATCACAGCTATTACATGTGATTTTTGTTACCTCTGTTTCATTACCACAAACCGGGCACTTGCCGATAGCTTCTCTTGCCATAATATCACCTCTTAAAATATTAAATGAATTACTTAGGAACAAATATATTAGAAAAATTCAAATCATTAGTAAATAAATTAATTTTCTTAAGTTTCTTATTAATATTATTAACTTATAAATATATATTATTCCTAAAATAAAATATTGTCAATATGTTTTTCTAAATATATTTAATTTAATTATTAATTTCTATTAGTTATAGATTAAATATATTAATATCGTTCTACTTGAATGGGATGAAACGCTTCTGTTGTTAAAAAGAACATAAAAAAACAGTAAATCACTTATAGTAGTGAAGTACTGTTTCTATTTTGGATTAATCATCTCAATTGTATTTATTGGTTCAACTTTGGCACAATATCATTTTCAGTCGGAGTTTGGCAGCTGCAGTTATTTATCATTTAATTTCTTTGCTGCTTTAATCTTTACGATACGCTTTCCTTCTAGTTTAATTACCTTAAATACAATACTTTCAAATTCTACAGTTGGAGTTTCGTCTTTTTTGGGAATTCTACCAAGTAAGTCCATAACAAATCCGCTCAAGGTGTCAAAATCATCAACTGGCAAATCCTCGCCTAATAATTCCTCTACCTTGTCTAAACTTATTAATCCATCAAAAATATACGTATCATTATCTAGATATTCGATATCCTTTTCCTCAATATCATATTCATCAAAAATATTACCCACAATTTCTTCAACCAAATCTTCCATAGTTACAATTCCAGCTGTACCACCATATTCATCGATAACAACAGCTAAGTGGACTTTATGTTTCTGGAGTTCTTTAAATAAATCATCTGTCATTTTTGATTCAGGAACAAAATATGGATTCCTTATGATTTTTTCCAAGTGAAATTCCTTTTCACTGTTTATTACAAATTGAATTAAATCCTTAACATGCAGTATACCAACTATATTATCAATATTTCCTTTATAAACTGGAACTCTAGTATATTTTTCTTTATCCATAACACTCAGAACGTATTCAAGCTCAGATTCAGCTGCAATACCAAATATATCTGGCCTTGGAGTCATTATCTCTGATACACGTGTGTCATCAAACTCAAATATATTGTCAATCATTTCTCTTTCTGTATCTTGAATAACTCCTCTTTCTTCCCCTACCTCCATCATCATTCTAATTTCTTCCTCAGTAACCCTTTCATCAACATCTGCAGAAGGATTTCCTCCAAATAATTTAATAAAGAAATTTGTTGAGGCTGTCAGTAATTTCACGAAGGGACTAGTTATATGAGAGATTACAGTTAGAGGGCCAACTGCTATTTTTGAGAATAAATCAGCCTTTTGCATTGCAACTCTTTTGGGAATTAGCTCTCCAAAGACCAATGTAAAATATGAAAGTACTATTGTGATTATTACCAAAGATATATTTCTGATAACCAATTCTGAAATAGGTAGACCTGTTTTCATTACTGCTACTACTAAATCATCAACAAAACTTTCTGTAGCAAAAGCACTTGCAAAAAACCCGGCAAAAGTTATTCCAATCTGAATTGTGGCTAGAAACTTACTAGGCTCACTTAAAAAAGCATGTAGCTGCTTGGCTTTTTTATCTCCTTCTTCTGCTTGTTTTTTAATTAATTTATCATTCAACGAAATGAGAGCAATCTCTGCCCCAGAAAAGAATGCGTTCAATAATACCAAAACAATCAGCAATAAAATTCGAGTTATCAAATAATTCAGCCTCCAAATTAGCCCATCAATATATACAATATCCATAAAACTATGAATTAATCTCTACTGTACTAAAAAGCATTAATGCGGCATACTTCAAACTTCCATACTTTTATGCTTTTATACTTCTATGCTTTTATACTTTTATACTTCTAGAGCATTTCTCTTTGTATTGTGCTTGAGAGTATTGGTATGATCTGTTTTTTCCTTGATACAACACCTTTTAAAAATGCACTACCTTCATTACCTTTGATATTGAAAGCCTTCTCTATTAGTGCCCCATCATCTCCAACAAACAATATTTCCGAGCCTTCATTTATTATGTCAGTAACCATTAGCAATATTAGTCTATATGCTTTGTTTTCTTTTACAAGTTTCATATGCGCAAGAAGACCGTCCTTTACCTTTCTAAAGGCTTCTGAATCACTTGAGTTTATTTGACCTATTCCTATTTTATATTTATTGAAGACAAAATCTTTGAAATCGTAATCCAGTATTGTTTGTGGGCTCATGCCTTCTAAGGATGCACTAGCCTTATATAAGGCTGTAGCAAATTCTTTCAAATTTATATCTGCAATTTTCGCAAGCTTACTAGCTGCCAACTCATCCGCATAGGTGCTTGTAGGTGACTTAAACTGCAAGGTATCTGATATAATTGCACCACACAAGATTCCAGCAATACTCTTTGATGGATTTAGTCCATTCTCAAAATACATATTTGCTATTAATGTAGAGGTACTTCCTACTGCATCATTCTTGAAATAAATAGGATACCCTGTTTGAATATCACCAATTCTATGATGATCTATTATCTCCAAAATATCTGCTTGATCTATTCCATCTATAGTCTGTGCTTTTTCGTTATGATCCAAAAGAATTACCTTTTTTCTTCTTTGAGATATTAAATGGTATCGTGAAATAAATCCTTTTATATAGCCATTGTCATCTACAACAGGATAACTACGGTATCTAGTTTTGAGCATCTTATCTTTAATGTTTTCTGTAAAGTCATTTAGATTAAAGCAAACCAATTGTTTTTTTGTCATTATATAGTTAACAGGTATACTTTGATTTATAAGCCTTGCTGTCAAAAACGTGTCATAGCAGGTTTCCAATACAATACAGCCTATTTCCTGTGCGCGATGTAAAACGTCATCATCAATCTGTCCTCCACACGTTAAAACAATACAGCTTACACCTATCTCAATAGCTCTAAGCTGGCTGTCCTTCCTGTTACCTAATAAAACAATGTCTCCCTTTTCAACAAATGGCTGCATATCATCTGGAGCCATCGCTGCAATTACAACTTTCCCAGTAGCTTTAAATCCATCTTCATTACCACAAATAAGTCTTGCATTGAGAGTATCAATAATGTTTCTCAGAGGAGTGTTGCTCGCAGATAAAATATTATTTTCAAAAGCATCTAAATAGCTACTAGTAATATCAGTTAAGGTAATAATGCCCAAAAGCTTTCCTTGTATATCAGCAACTGGTAATACCTTTATATTATTTTTCTGCATTATGCTCCAGGCAGCTTTTATCGAAATATCCTCTGACACTGGATTAATAATATCCATATTTAAATCTGATACCTGCGTTCTAACTGTATCTTTGTATTCTGGTACTTCAACTCCAAAATATTTCAGAACAAATTCTGTTTCTTTGTTCAAATCTCCAATTCTAATCGGTATAGCATCTATTGCATGCCTTTTTTTGAGTTCTGCATATGCGATAGCAGAACATATAGAGTCTGTATCCGGATTTTTATGGCCTGTAATATAAATTATCTCGTTCACTAATGTGCCTCCAATATATGTTTATAAACAGATTTTTAAGATTTGGTGATATTTTTACTCCCTAAATCGAACTCTTTTTTCTAAGCCTATTGTACACTAATACTATTTTACCTGCAATAAATAGATAACTGGAAACTCAACTTAAGTCTGCTATTTTCTTGTACTCAATTCTAAAACCATTAAATTTTTACAGCTTAAACTATTGACTTTAAAGCTCTCTTATTTAAATACATTTGGTGATCTGCCTGATCTAGTAAGCCGTCAACCGTGATCTGATAGTTTCCTCCATACTCTGAAAAACCGTAGCTAATACTACAATCGTATTCACAAAACTTGAAAAGTTTTAAATGTTTTACTTTCTCTGAGATTCTCTCCATTACTTTTTTTCCGTATTCTATATTGCAATTGGGGAAGATAATAACGAACTCATCCCCTCCTAATCTACTTATTACATCAGTTTCTCTTATATTTTCATTAATGGCTCCAACTATTGCTTTTATCAATTGATCCCCTTCTCTATGACCCATCATATCATTAATCACCTTTAGGTCATTGATATCAATATAACAAAGAGTTAGATCGTTATTTAATCTTTTACATATTTCAAGTTGATCCTCTATAAACCTAAGCCCGGATCCCCTGTTTAACGTATTAGTCATTGTATCCATAACATGAATTTTTTTAAGTTTATCATATTTTAACGTGTTCAAAATATATAAATTTATTACATATATTGTACCTACAACTGAGGCTAATAATATTATAATGATAAATACTACACTAGAATACATTGTTTTATCATTATTACTAATTATTTTAAAGTCAGAATTAAAGTCAAATATGCTGGAAATAAATAATAGAATCATAAATATCGCGATAAGGTTTACCGACAGTAGTATTGAGAGTTTATTGTATTTTTTATGTATCCTTTTCCTTGACTTGATAAAATATTTTGCTATCAACTTAAGTATGAAATACGTAAATGTAAACATTAAAGCGCTGCCAACTGAAATGTGTAAAAAACTATCTTTATATTCTAATGTACTTAATTTTAATGTTAATGCATAAGTGAATGTAACGAAAGCCTCTGCAAATCCTATGAGAATTGTCGCAAAAATAGCAGTCAACACTGAATAATATATACTATACTTATGAAAAATCTTTATTACAAAAGTAACAATTAATATATTTGACATTAACATTACAATTATATTCATATTAGGAAACATTTGATTCAATAGAAAAACAGTTATCATTATGGCTAAACTGCTAAAAAGATAATTAATAGCAGCAGCTCTTTTTAAATCTATATTTAGTCTATAAATCATGTAACATACAACTATTGCAGTTAAAAATCCATTATAAAGCTCCAGTAATTGTTCAACACTCATACTTTCTTCACTCCCACAACACATTTCATCTAAGCATTTAATCCTATAATACACTATATTATATACCAAGATTTAAAATAATGTTGTATATTTCCAACAATTTTAGTTACTTTTTTCCACCATTTTTCGTCAAAAAAATCATGTTTAGTAGGCAGCCTTTTTACCTTGTAAACATGATTTTTTGCACGAGTTTATTCTCTACTATTTCAACCTCTGTTTCCGGATTTTGTTTCAATTATTAACTTAGGGTCATGACCCAATTCCATTTCATGTCTTGTCTTTCTATTTACTACTGTGTCAAAGATAATGGAGAAATCATAGTTTTCGGGATAAAGCTCGCTCGCAGGCACGTGTAGCTTTATCCTTTTATGATTTATCAGCAACTTTTTCTTTTTAAGCTGTACTCCAAGCTCACCTTTTTCATTAGATTTCTGATACACAATACCAATCATTTTCTGAGGATAGACCATGACACTATCACCAATACTGAACTTCATACTGTGAGGGTTATTTGGAGTTTTATTAACTTCCTTTTTTTTAACCCTTTGAGGAGGCTGTCCATTGTGTGCAACGTCCAGATATGGCACAACAGATTTTGTAACAAGGTCGAAATTGGTGTTTGTTTTATTACCATATGCGGCAATACTCGCTCTTTCAATCATTCGTTGAGGTAGTCCCAATCGGCTCGCAATATATAGCGCACAGCTTTCTCCTGCCTCCCCAATTTCTAATTGATATAATGGCAGCAGACTTTGTCGGTCAAAGGCCATCCTTGCATTAACTAGCTTTGGTGCCGATTTTGCATAATCCTTTATTTCAGGATAATGAGTGGTTGTTACAAAGAGGCATTTTTTATTTGTTAGCTCTTCCAAAATAGCAATTGCCAGCCCCATTCCCTCTGCTGGGTCAGTGCCCGAACCAAGTTCATCCAGTAAAACCATTGACTGTTCATCTACCAATCCCAGTATTTCAATTATATTTGTGATGTGAGATGAGAAAGTGGATAGGTTTTCAGTAATGCTTTGTCCGTCGCCAATATCACTCAGTACGTAATTGTTCATTGTGAAGTATCCATCTACCGCAGGAACATGAAGCCCACTCTGTGCCATTAGCGATAATAGGCCTATGGCTTTCAATGCAACTGTTTTTCCTCCAGTGTTTGGCCCCGTGATAATTACACCCTGAATTTCACCTCCAATCTCAAAATCAAGAGGAACTACAGTTTCAGCTTTTAATAAAGGATGTCTCCCTGCCTTGATTTTTATTTTCCTTTCACTAAAGACAGGGAGTGGACTAGCTTTCATTGCTGTGCTTAGCTTGGCTTTGGCGAATATAAAATCAAGGCTTGCCATAGTTTCAATATTGATATTGATAAATGGTAGATGTTCCTCTACAAGTGCAGTTAGTGTGTATAGGATACGCCTTACTTCATTTTCTTCTTCTATATGCAGTAGTGCCATTTCCTCCTGTAACTTTCTTGCAGCTGAGGGTTCAATAAAATAGGTACTTCCGCTTTGTGAGATATCAATCACTGTCCCGATAATATGGTTTTTATATTCTCTTTTGACAGGTAGGGTAAAATGCCCATTACGTGTTGATATAAAGCCCTCGGAAAACCAAATTTTATTATTCCGTAGCAGTGAATCAAGTTTTGACTTCATCTGTGCTCCTGCATTTGAAATTTTTCTCCTTACATTGGCAAGCAGCGGAGAAGCTCTGTCATATAGCTGACTTCCACTCACACTATTATTTATTTCATCCTCAACCTGAGGCAGCGTATAAATTGAGTTACCATATCCAGCCACTGATGTTGATGTGCTTTCGGCATTTTTGAGGAATGCTTTTAATCTTCGACAAGTAGTAAGAAATTGCGCAATACTTCCCAGTTGTTCGGGCATAAGAAATGTTCCCTTACCAAGTAAAGACATTGATTTTTGAAGATCCATCATAGCTGATAGCGGAGGATTCCCATAGTGCTCCATAATCAGCTTTGCTTCGGTGGTTTCATTTAAATGCCTTGATACTTCCTCTTCAGAAAGAAAGGGTTTAAGTTGTTTTATTCTGAGTCTAGCCGTATCTGATATAGCATGTTCCTCAAGGATATTAAGTACTTTATTAAATTCTAATGTCTCATACATTTTTTTCATTTTTTAATGTTCCTCCTTAATAAAATAAAACCCGCAAAAGGCATAGCTTGCCTGTAAAAGGCAGAATGCTCCTGCGGGTATAACGGAATTAAACCATTGAATTAAAGCGGATAAAGTAAACTTAGCTTGTGTTAGGCCTATAGCTTGGTGGAAGCCTTATTTGCACTCATACTTTATTAAAGTGCAAATAAAATAGCCCGACCATAAACCTTGTCGCGCCATGCCATACTAATTCCGGTATTTAAATAATTGTAATCCGAAAATGGTTATTGAGCAGTCTGTAAGGTAATGCCTTTTTAAGAACACAAATAATAAACAGGATAAATACCTGTTTTACTAATGTCCTTTCCAACTGTATTTAGTTGAAAATCACCATTACAAAACTTGCCGACATCAAAACCATCCTTTCAATTACTAAGATGTATACAAATTACCATATATAGTTTATTTAGTCAATACGTCAAATCCGGAATTAACCAACGAAGCTACTTTCTTATGCTTAGTAAGTGTCTGAAGAAACATATTGTCAAAAATTTGAGGGAGCCCTCGCCTTAATACATTGATACCTTCTTCGGTTATTCCACCTTTTGTTGCTACCCTTGTAATTATTTCTTCCAAAGACATATTTTTTTCAAAATAAAGTTTTAAAGTACCTGATAGAGTTATCATTAGCATCTCTTCAATAGCTTCCTTGCTAACATTTTCTGTCTTCCTTACGGCAGAATAGACTAATTCCTGAAACAAGGATGAAAAAAGCCCAGGTCCACAGCTTGTTATATCTGCCGCAAGCTTGAAATCATTCTCATTCAGCAGTTTGACAACACTGATTTGCTGGAGTAAAGCTTCAATATAAGCTGCATTCTCTCGTGTGACTTTATCGCCATGGCATAGAAGTGATACTCCCTCTACTACCTCAGATGTTAGTGTTGGTGTCAATTTACTCACTTGTCCATTGGTTATTGATTCGATGTTAGCTATTTTGACTGGTCCAGCAATAGATATAATATGAGTTTCACTTGTAATAAAATCCTTGATTTCTTCCAAAACTGTCTTTATATCAATCGGCTTAACACATAAGAAAATATGCTTAGCTCTTTCGGCAACTTCAACATTGTTTGATGCAATACTAATATCATCCCATGCTAATTTTAATTCATCCATTTTACCTTTCGTTCTTGTTGACACAATTATGTCTTTAGGATTAACTTTACCTGAAGATATAAAGCTAGTAATAAGCATTTTTCCCATACTTCCATATCCTATGAAGCCAACTTTATATTTTTGATTTTCCTGACAATTTACTTGAGTCATACTAATTCACCCCCAAAAAATATAAAAACCCGCAGAATTACTCTAAATCTGATGAGCAACATAAAAAACCAACCAATTAAACTACTTTTTTTATATATCTAATCTGGTCTCTATTATCAACAAAGACTCTGTCTAACATTTTAAATCCCGTGCCCTCATAAAAATTACGAAGTCTTGGTCTAAAAGTACCACAATTCAATCTTAACCATTCAATATTTTGTTCTTTACATAATAGTTCAGCAGCTTGTATAAGTTTTGTACCATACCCCTTCCCGCTATATTTTCTACTTACCGCTAATTTATGCAAAAATCCAGATTCATTCTCTTTAAGTTCGGACCAAAAAAGAGGGTCATACCACTGAATAACATATACTCCAATTAAGTTACCTGTTGAATTCAACCATTCAGACGCTTCTATCAAAACTTTAGAAAATATTTCAACATTATCTTCATTCACGGTCATAACATTCAATAAAATCACTCCTTCTAAACTTTATTCGTTATGCCTGGTATCCCCAATTCACACGGAACCCCAGTCTGGCACAATCCACAGCACATCGATTCCAAATGAAAATTCTGTACCATATAATCTTTAATAGCTTCACGTTGGTATTGCCTGCACTTTAACTTGTCATGCCCTTTTTCACTGATAGCCTGTACTGGACATCTCTTTATACAAGCCTTGCAGGTGCCTTTGGAGTAATAAAGGCAGTATTCATTCCATTTACTATAAGGTCGTTTGTTGGGCTCAATAGTTATTTTGGCTACAACAGAACCGCATCGCATCGCCTTACCTTTAGGAGTTATGAGACCATCACATAGCCCAAATGTTCCTAAACCACATACATATGCTGTATGGCGCTCTGACCAGGTAGATGCATATCCATATTTTTCTGACTTTTTGTTTTCCCATAACGGTGAAAGTACAGGAGCAATAGCATCATAACCTTCACCCTTGAGTAATCCAACTGTAAACTGTGCTACTTTCTTATTAAAGTCCTCACCATATATCCTGGATAACACCCATCTCTGAGAAGGGTACTTACTTTCAGCCCTATGCATTAATTTTGTTTGCTCTGTTTGGGGCAGAATCCAACTGATTACTGTTAATTCTTCGGCTGTGACATCAGTCCCGGGATAGGTGAGTTTAAAAATATCTATTGGCTCCCAGTAGAAATCACCAATATCTTCTTTCACCTGCTTGAACAGCTCATCTGCACCATTCATGAAGCCTATGAGTGGTTCTTCCCACGCCTTTTCGTTGATAACATTCATACTATTCTCTGGTGAGTTATTAACATAGTTTTTAATCTGCTCTGTTATCCACTGCCCTCTATTATTTATGTAAGTATTCATATGCGTCCCCCTTATAAATAAGAAAACTAATCATCAACCTATTTAAACCTCTCTTGAGGATAATGTTTATGGATTATGAAAAGCTTATTAATTTTTAATAAATATTTGCGCTATATTATTTTTTATAAAACACCAACGTTAATCTATCATTTATTACTTTCGTTTCGCCAGTTTGCTTATATCCAACTTTTTCATACAAATGGCAATTTCCTTGTTCCTGTAATATAGTATCTAGTTCCCACTCATTTGCGTCAGAATACATCTGTTCAAGTATTTGAAATACCTCTTGTGCTATTCCATTTCCTTGATGTTCTGGTAGTATAAAAATAGGACTAACACGGTAATGCTTCTCATTCTTCTTTACTATTCTAACGCCGCCAACATCTAATCCATAATTTTTAATAATATAATAATCTGTAAATGACTGATTGATTCTATCAACTATTTTTTCTATTGGCTCATTTGCAGGGCTGGTTTCATAATCTTGATACTTCTCTAATAACGGCATGAATGATTTAATTTGCATTGCATGAATAGTTTTTGCGTCTTTCAACTCTGATTTAATCAAAGATATGTCCATTATATTTTCCCTTTCCAGTATCATCTTTACTCTAATTCAATTTCATTTATGCAAATAATGCACTATCATGATTTTAGAGTTCTTCATAACTATTATTTTTTAACCTTAATGTTTGTTGATTTGAAAAAGTAATATAAACAAAATAATTTCCGCATCATTTTGTGCATCGAATAGTTTCTTACATATGTTTTTACAATATTACGGTCTATTAAATCATCCTCTTATGTAATTTACAATTCCTTGTGAAGCCTGCTTTGCATCAATATTTGATACATCAATCTTGTGTCCATTAATGCATAGTTCTTCAATCTTGACACACTTCGAATTATAACATCTGTGTTTCGTATTCCGTTATCAACATCCCTTGAAAGCCTTTCAGTAAGTGCCTGTTCAGAGCAAATTAGAGAAAATTTGTGTAAAATAGCCTCTTGGATGTTAAGTCTAGATAATATACTCTCAATAATGTATTGCTCATGCATTACCCAACAAAGAATAATATTCTCGTACTCTGAACATTTTAGAAAATTGTTTATTAAAATTATATTTTTCATCAAAATTCTCCACTCTAATGTAAGCGACCAACAAATTGGGATTTGGTAAAATGATATATCATAAGATACTTTGGTTTAGCACTATACAATTAAGTAAAATCTTTAAGATACCATGTTGGAACAGGGTTTTTCATATCATCAAACCAGCACAGTATTTCTGTATTCAGCTTTAAAATATCTTGTATTCTATCTGGTGCAAAATATTTTGCCCATACAATGGAAGTTACTGCACTTGTTGCAAGGTAATAAGCTAATAGTCTCCAAAACTTCTCTGGTACTTCATTGCTAAAATAACCGTCAATCTGACCTGATGCGAATGCAGCAAACTCTATACCTATACGATTAAACTCATACCACGGGTCTCCACAATTATCAAAGTCAACAGTATGCCAATCAATAATTGATAGTCGTCCAGTGTCAGCTTGTATCATATTCCCCATATGGAAATCCCCGTGATGATGACACTGAGGCCGATCGTTTAGTAAATCTCTATTACTTTCAAGATAATTCAAAATAATAGTATCTCCTACAAAAGGAATACCCTCAGAGCGAAATGCATCCAATCGTGGATTTATTACTGAATAGTACCGCTCAGACCAATTATCAGCAATATCCGTTGAAGGAACGGTGTGAATCTTTTTAAGAATTCTGCCCGACTCAATCCCCAATATATATTGTTTTGCCCTGGATAAGTTAGGCAAAATAGCTTCAACTTCAACTCCATCAACCCAACTAATCAATGTATACACACATTGTCCATTATCATAAGTACCAAAATCAATTGGGGAGGGCATCGGAACGCCAAATGTAACCAAATGTTTCATGGCTTCAAACTCAGCTTTTTTTTGAGAATACTCAGAAGAGTCCGCAACACGAAGTAGCAGATGTTTTCCATCAACTGTCTCAATATAGTATTTTTTATCCCCTGACATACCTTTAGTAATTGGTTCGATTTTTGTAAAAGTATCATAAAGAGGTATTTCGGTCATAGTCCCAACTCCTTCTATTATTTCACCTTACAAATTCCTGTTTATTACCGCTTTACAGTATTACCATCCATGCACCCAGTAATTTGTCTACATTTCATCTCACTCGAAGGCTAATTTTACCATATTTTAGTGATATATACAATTAGATGCAGCAAAAAGGATAATTAAACATACTTCCAGCATCCTTCCAATATCCAATCTAAGAGTTATTCCCAGTTTATCTGAATTCAAAAACAAAAAACCATAGCATTGGGTAGAATATTTTCCCCAAACTATGGTCTCGTGACAAAACTTATTTATCCCTGATCAAACTATTTATCCTCGTGACAGAACTTAATTATACGAGCACACAAATCTACATCCCGCCTATATCTCTCTCCTACCTTCAAATGCCTTGGCCAGTGTAACTTCATCTGCATATTCTAAGTCACCGCCTATAGGTATACCATGCGCTATTCTAGTAGCTTTGATGCCTAATGGCTTTATAAGTTTGGATATATACATCGCGGTTGCTTCACCCTCAACATTTGGGTTGGTTGCCATAATAACTTCTTTAACCTCGTCATCTGCAAGCCTTTTAAGTAATTCCTTTATACGAATATCCCCAGGTCCAATCCCTTGCATCGGAGAAATAGCTCCATGCAAAACGTGATACATCCCTTTAAACTCACGAGTTCGTTCAATTGCCACTACATCTCTAGCATCCTGGACAACGCATATAGCAGATCTATCCCTAGAAGTCCCACTACACAGAGGACAAGGATCCACATCTGTAAGATTACTACAGATAGAACAATACTTAGTCTTTTGCTTTGCCTCTAATATTGAATTAGCAAGTCCTTGCACCTTCTCAATCGGCATGTTTATGACGTGAAAAGCCAATCTTTGAGCCGACTTATGACCGATACCCGGTAGTCTCTGAAATTCTTCTACCAGCTTTGCAATAGGAACTGCATAATAATCCATCAATTAACCCCCATGAGCCACAAAATATAATAAACTAGCTATCCTTCAAACGCTATAAGGTGAGCATTATGAGGTTAAAATCCTTTAAAACAATCCTGGCATTCCACCTAAACCACCAGTTATTTTTCCCATTTCTGATTCTTTAAGCTCATCAGCCTTTCGCAGTGCTTCATTTACAGCACTCATTATCAAGTCCTGAAGCATCTCAACATCATCTGGGTCAACAACCTCAGGCTTTATAGTTATTTCTTTTATTTCTTTTTTGCCAGTTGCAACTATAGTTATTGCACCACCACCAACAGAAACCTCAACTGTTTTTCCTTCTAGCTCCTGCTGAGCCTTTTCCATATCCTTTTGCATCTTTTGTGCCTGCTTCATAAGGTTATTCATATTTCCGCCACCCATGCCGCCGCCCATGCCACCACCAAAGCCGCCTCCTGGAAATCCACCTCTTGCCATCTTTTATTTCCTCCTATTTTTTGTAATTTATTGTTTATCAATTTAATAATGTTGCACTTATACTTTTCTAAAGTACTAGAGTTCAGAAAACTTCATCTGAACTAAGTCTTCTTTATATTATATCTCATTCGTCTATTATATCAAGGTGCACGTTTAGTTTACTACTAATTTCTCTTGAATACTTTACCAATTCACTTTCCTGTGATTCCTTCTTCACTGAAGCTTGGCTGGGAATCAGATTTTCAAGTGCTTCTTCATCCACAAATTTCACACGCACCTGTTTAGCTAGCTTCTTTCCGAGGGCATTTTCCAAAACCTCAATATATTCCGGTTTGGTTATGTTGTTTTTAAGTGAAGCCACCTCAGGCGGGAAAACTACCATGATAGTTGAATCATCTGCAACTATCGCTCTCGTTGACGCAAGGTAGGTAGCAAGCATCATTCTTCCACTAGATTTCAGTCCCGCCATTATAGCGGGCCAGATTTCCAACTGCTGATGTGAATTAGTCTTTTTACCGTCTGCGTTTTGAGTATTAATATTATTAAACTCGGAAGTCCCGAACCCTGGGCTATTTACTGTACCATTACTTATCGGAACTTGAGGTACGCTATCTAGAACTTTTCCACCAAAACTTTTTGGAGTTTCTACGTGTTCAAGTGCCACACTTACATTTGGATTTTGCGAAAAAACGTTACCTGTTTTTATTGCATTTTCCAAAACTGATATTCTATCAAGTAAAGCACTATTGTCTACACTGCCCCCATAGTTTCCTACGCTTATTGAAATAAGCATTACTTCAAGAAATACTCTTTGATTTAGTGCATATTTAAGCTGTAGTTCAAAGGATGAAAGCTCTTTAATTATTTCGACAATGCGTTCTTTTGAGAAAGCCTCACACTGAAGTACCATTTTCTCAACATACTGTTTGCTGACATCCAGAATATCTCCAGGATTTTTGCTTAATTTACATACTAAAAGATTTCTAAAGTACATTACCAAGTCAGATGCAAATCTCAAAATATCTCTGCCATTAGAAGAAAGCTTCTCAACTCCACTAACCAAACCCTCAATATTTTTATCTTTAATGTCATCAACTATTTCTGAAATAAAATCGTCGCCTACAATTCCAATTATATCAAGTACGTTCTGATGGGTTATAGTTTTATCTCCAACCGCAATACATTGGTCCAGAACGCTTAGAGCATCTCTCATTGCACCATCAGCAAGCTTAGCTATCAGTAATGCTGCTTCGCTTTCAATTTGTATCTGATTGGCATCTGCAACGAGTTTAACTCTCTGTGCTATACTATTTGGTGTAATCTTTTTAAAATCAAAGCGCTGACATCTAGATAGAATAGTTGCAGGTAGCTTGTGTGGGTCAGTAGTAGCCAATATAAAGACCACATGTGCTGGAGGTTCCTCCAATGTCTTAAGAAGAGCATTAAATGCTCCTCCCGATAGCATATGCACCTCATCTATTATGTACACCTTGTATTTTGCCTGTGAAGGTGCATAAACAACTTCATCCCTGATTTCTCGTATATTATCAACACTGTTATTTGATGCAGCATCTATTTCTATAACATCCAGAATAGAATCACTAAGAATACCTTTGCATATCTCACACTCATTACAAGGATCTCCATCCTTAGGATTCAGACAATTTATTGCCCGCGCAAATATTTTTGCCATCGTTGTTTTTCCCGTGCCTCTTGTTCCGCAAAAAAGGTAAGCGTGTCCAATTCTATCTGATTTAACAGTATTTTTAATTGTTTTGACCACATGCCCTTGCTCAACTACCTCTTCAAATAAAAGCGGTCTCCATTTTCTGTAAAGTGCTGTATAAGACATATTTTCGTCCTTCCTTCTGTTAACCAGCTAATCATTTATTATTTAATAAGGAATAACTAAATAACAACTTTCCATTTTGTTATTCTTTAATACATTTTCACTATCTATTATAACACTTATACTTGTTAAAAATATCTACCAACTTGTTTGCATATAAATGGTTTGTAACCTTTTCCATTTTATAAAACAGCACGACAATGCTACGCACAATATAATACAAGCCTGTTCATATGAACAGGCTTGTTTATATATATAATTGAATGGCCGCACACCCGTTGTCGATAGAAATATATAGCCGTTACCTTTACAGTTAACTCTAATCAGGTAACCTAGCGGCACACAGAATTTACCGCTTACCGCTGCTTCCTTCCGGACCTGACGGGGTTCACAGACTTCTATTGCGCAAGACCCAATTTTCATTGCCACTTGTAAAGGGCAGCACTACATACTTAAACCTAAAACAGGAATTCAACCCTGCTATAGCGGATTGCAGGTATAGGGCACCGCTACCTCCCCATCTAGTACGGCCAAAATTGGCTTTTAAAATGTACACTCAATTTTTATGCATCTAATTGTCTAAATCCAGTATACCTAACACATTATAACTCATAAACCTTAGTATATCAATACTAATTATGTGGTTATTATTACCGTTATTATTACGCTATTATTACCCTTATCATTACCCTTCACCCAGACAGCAATTCCACCCTACGGGTTTATGTTATCCATGTATTTTCTTGTTGTATTAATTCTAGACAGAAAAAAAGCACCTCAGTTTTATAATTTATAATAATTCCTGATAAATAGGTGCCCACAAAAAAATAAAATAAAATCAATATGTTTAAAGGAGGAACAAAATGAAAAAGCTTTTAACGGCTTTACACTTACTATTATACCACGGTTTTTCAGAAATAATGTTAAAATTGTATAACACAATTATTAATAAAATGTGAATATCACGTAGGACATCTGGCCCATATTCCTCGCTTGTCATTTCGTTCGTCTTTACTATATGTATTTATACAATGAAGTTTACAATTATGTTTGCAATTCCAACATATAAAGCCACTTGTCCAATAGCAGCTCCTATATTATCCTGCTCGTATACCTCATTCCAAATATCCACTTTTATAATCTTAGTTAATAGGAATTTGAAGAGTAACGATAAAACACCAAATATTATCAAGCTGATAGCAATTACAATCGAGACCGTTATTAAATCAAAATCCATACTATAAACAGATATTATACCTGAAATGATGGTTTGCACTGCGAATACAAATCCAAGAAGGCCTACACCAGCAGCTGCATTATTATCTAAAAACAACTCTTTGAAAAGTGTAGTTTTTCTCCTTAAAATTAAAGAGTAACACACTACTGCAAAAAGCATAAAAACTAAAAATAATAATATTTTGATTAGTATTGCGGAACCAAGCCCATTAATAATATCTATGAAGTCAACAAATTTAATTATAGAGACAAATATAACTGTAAGTGACACGGAGAATAGAGCTGCACCGATATTTTTCTGCTCACATATTTCTTTGTTCAAGCATATTTTACCACCACGGTCGTGTGCATTTATTAGGTTAACAATATATTTGGATAGCAACCTGAGTATTGTCAATATAGCTACATAAAAAACCGTGTATCCTATACATACTGCTAAATCAACAAATACATTATCGCTCACTGCTCCCTTAATACCATGTGCTGCAAGGTAAAGTACTGGGAACACGAATGCACCTATAAACTCTATCCATACTGCCAAATTATCCTTAGTAAATAATGCATCTTTCAATGATACATCCCTCAGAATTATATTATTATAAATAATCCAACCAAGCATAAATCCTACTGTAAGTATTACAAAACTAAAAGATAAGTCTTTCAAAAAAAAGCCAAAGTACTGTGACATCTTAACTAGCCTCCTATAATTTATTATCCGATGCCTACCGCCGCTAATACTCCTAAATAAGCGGCGGTACGACCCTGGATTGCGATTTCTAAGCTTCCGCAGGAGTAAAACCATCTCCCTCAGAAGCTAAGAACCCTGCTTATCTAAGCCCTGATAAACTTTGTATAGAGCACCTTCAAATCGTTGCCCAACGAATATTCTAAACATACCGTCTTCCTTCATCATTTCAATATTGAGATATTCTATCACACCATCAGCATCTCTCTGATAGTCCCACACCTCAACCTCTGTTTTTTTCGCAACCTTTGCAGTATCTAGATCAAGAACTTTTATATATCCCTTGGTACCCTCTATTCGATAATCGCATTCTGGCATCACACTTCTCTCATACTCAGTACCATCAGGTGTTGATAAGTATTTTTGGCCTACAACATTAAGGAATTCCTCTGAGAAGGGAACGGTTTGATCTAAAAAATACATATAAGTTTCAAGCTGTCCCTCTTCTTGTAATGAATATACTTCAAAAATATATTCAGTTTCATCAACCTTTGAATACACCAGATATCTCGTATATGGGCGTTCTCCTACCTCCATCTGAATAATTTTCTCGAAGGTAAAGAAGCCTTCAAGCTCAAGCTCCTTAAGATTAAATTCAATCATTGAGTTCTTATTAACATTCAATGGATTTAGTATTTCTGAAGCATCAGCCTTTTTTTTAAAATCAAACATGCCCTCTCACATCCTCCATTTCTGTGCATTATGATAGTACTAATTAACAAATCCCAATTTAATAAATCCTGCTATAGTGAGATTTTTTCTTCTTCGGTTTTGATATTCTTTTAATTACAATAACTAGAGCAACTGAAGTTATTAAAATAACTACTATAGCTGTACCCGCACTACCTGACTGTGTAGGATACTTGTCAGTATAATATACTTTGTCAACATTCTGCTCTTGATACTGCTGTGATAGCTGTAAATCAGGATCTACATCTGGGTCTAGATAGTTCGGATCTCGCTTAACCCCTTGCTTTTCTAGCGCCTGTACCTTCTTTTCAAGCTCGTCATATTTCTGTTGATCAAAATAGCTCCTAGAAGGTGAAATCTCATTCCAGTGATGGAACCAAAACATGTCAGAAGCTCTCATCAAAAACCATAAATCCCATGGTCCAACGTAGGCATATCCATATGAAAACGGACTTGCAAACATACTCCTATTAACGTTCACAAATATCGGTCTTTTATTTGAAAATGTATTTATTCTTGAACTTCTGGTATTCATAGCATCTTCAAAGCCCATTCTTCTAGAGCCTGTTCCATAATCACGTTTAAGAGAATCGTTATACACCTTTTGCTGATCGGTATTTAGTTTCTGCTTATAAGTGTTAAAATTCTTGCTTGAAACCTGTTTTTTGTAAGTATCCTGCATATACGAATATTTTTTTGAAGTAGACTTACTTGCAAAGCCTTTTGCAGATGAGCCCTTAGCTGCAGTTGACCCATTAGATGCAGTCGACCCCTTAGCTGCAGTTGACCCTGGCTTGGTCCTTGGAGTACTGCTTTTTGAACTAGACGACCCAAATAATCCGCCGCTTTTCTTAGTTACGGATTTGGATGAGCTACCGAATGACTTTGAAAAAGACCTACTTCCACCAAACGACCTCGCACCTTTAGCGTATACTCCTACTGTAGAAGTCAATACGAATGTAAATATGAGCAATATAGCTAATACTCTTTTTTTCACAAAAATCCCCCACATTTTTTTAAAATCTAAATTTCTTAATAATTTAGCCTACAAATTATTTTAGTTATTAATAGTACGGAATATGCATCCTTTTAGTCTGGTTAAACAAAGAACCATACATTTTTTAATAACCTTTTAAGATGATTTAGCATCCTACTAATTATAATTTAGAAAATTATATATTTTTTGTAATTATATCACGAACTAGTCTTAGATTATATATTATTTTTTTTGAAAATTTTTTCAAATAAATGTATAAGAAGATGCAAATAAGTCAATAACTATAACTGACCCCACAAAATACATTTTAACCCCCTAAAAATGCTCTGGCTTTATGCCGAGCATTTTTTTAATTGATAAAAAAAGAGCTTATTTCACTAAACAAATGAAACAAGCCCCTTATCCTATATTTTTTATTTATCTAAGCTGTCCTCTTGTTTCCTTACCACCTATGCCACTATTTCCTGTTATTGTCAGTGAAATTACAGACTTTGGCGTAAGCAATGTAGAACTATCTGTTATAGATATTTTTTGTGCTACAATTGCAGGATCCAGAGCATTTATTAGTACCCTCTTTGGTGAACTTGCAAAGTTTGCTCCTGCCTCCATAATAGCCTCATAGTAGGACTGACATGCTCCTGCAAATATACACAGCTTATCTGGGTTAGGCTGATAACTTCGCGCTATCTTAACAGATTCTATATAGTAGGCTGAGTTTGCATAGCTCTCCAAGGCATGTATATTTTTTGCACCTTTCTTGAGACCATCATGCCCAGTAATAACTAGGATATCTGGTTCATAGGTTTCCAAGTACTGGTTAATCAATGAAGGCTGCTTGCTCTCACTTACCCATTTCCCATAGCATTTAATATTACTTTGCTTGTAAAGATCTGTGCATTGATTCATAAAATCCTGCGCAGAATCTATATGCAAAATATTTCCTGGCTTTTTTCTCCGCCTCTTTAAAAAGTTTCTAAATACAGGTATGGTGCTTTCTATGGTAACCTTAGTTAGACTAAGTTCTTTCAATGCTCTAGAGTATGCAGCCTTAGCATCCTGCATTATTAGGTCATCGCCATCTGAATCTGCCTCAATTCGGAAAGATAAGCCCCTCAGAACATAACACTCAGAACCATCACAGTTAGTTTTTATGTCTACTACCCTAAACAGAATGTCTCCACCATAAGACTTTCTAATTACAATATCTCCAACTTTAAATTTAGTCAAAAAAATCACTCCAAAATAACATTTTTATTGCATAATATGCAACCAAAAGTCATTTGGGAATTGTTTTATTTTATTTATAGCAATTATTATGTAAATCAGGTTATTTTTTTAAATTTATATTGAATTCATATCTATTGAGTATTAAGTATAAAAAAACTGCACCCGACTTTCGTTATTCACTATTATACTAGGTTGCATATAAATGGTTAGTAACCGTTTATATCGTCGCGGTATGTGACTTAGTATTTATACAAGTGTTAAACTTTTGTAGGGTGCAGTCCACTATTTTGTTAGCCTAGGTCAATCTTTGTTAATATATCTCTTCTATGTTATATATCTGTGTCCCAAGCTTTCTTTTTTCTAATTCATTAAGCTGAATAAATGGGTCCTTGCCATGTATTCTCTGAAACAGGTGACCTTCTTTCCCTAATTCGATACCTTGAGGAACTCCATCTTTAATCAAGTTTTCAACTTTAATGGCGTCGATGCAGGCTCTTTCAATTGAAACGATATCCTTTGAAGCCATTATTCCAATATCTGGTACTAAGGATGGAGTAGTAAGTCCCCAGCAATCACACAGAGCAGTTATGTTTGTTAAGAAATTTATATAGTACACATTTCCTGGTTCAAAGGTTTTGAGAACTGACTCAGTACATACTGCCATCCCAGTCTGGAAATCCTCATACTTATCTGAAGTTTTGGTAATAGCACCAGTTGGACAAATTTTGGCACAGTGGTGACATAAAGTGCAATTATGGAAAAATATTTCGTACTCATTATTGTCATTAAACTTATTTGCATTGTGATTACAGCTATTAATACATAACCCACAGTTCGTACATAAGTCAGCATTCCATGATATTCCACCTTCAAGCCCATGGATTTGATTCCTTGTTCTATCTGTGACGCAACCCATTGCAATGTTTTTGCAGGCACCCCCGTAGCCACATGCACCATGTCCTTTTACATGGGACAAATCAATCATAACATCTGCATGAAGTATGTTCCCACCAATATCAACATTTTTAAAAGTTTTGAAGTCAACGGTTTTCTCATAGAAATACTTTCCGCTGATTCCACATACTTGAACTAAAGGTACCCCAAGAAATTCTTCTGTATAGCCTCTATTTCTGGCTCCTTCTGTCTCTTGGTCCGTAATATAAACCTTTGCTCCATAACCTTTTAGTTTATCCACTAATATTTTTATAAAAAGAGGATGAATAGTAGAATAACCTATTCCTCTTCCGAGATGCATTTTTATCGCTGTCCATTTACCTTTAACTACACTTTCCAAACCCATATTATCAATTAGTCTTTCAAATTTAGCAGGTAAAGTAACACTGCCATCATACTTATCAAATTTAACTGACGAAAATAAAACAGAACTCATATAATACCTCCAAAATGATTTTATTGTCCAAGTTTTTACAAGTATTATATCAGAATATTAATAGAATAATCAATTGGAGATATTTTAAAAAACAACTTGGGCTTAGTAAAAATATTTTCAAAAATCCGTTGACAAAGGAAATGTTTAACGTATAATGAATATATGAATAGTTGTTCATATGAGCGAAGGTTGCTTTACATATTCTTTATATTAAAGCCTTAATTGTATCTAGGAATTTATGGAGGTTGGCAATGAATATTGAAAATGGAATTGAGAAATGTGATTATCTGTGCATCCATAAGGACATAGTAAATCAAGTGTTAAGCCATATGCCTGAGGAAACACAATTATATGATCTAGCTGAGTTATTTAAGGTTTTTGGAGATTCAACTAGAATTAAAATATTATATGTGTTATTTCAATCTGAAATGTGCGTTTGTGACATTGCACAGCTACTAAATATGGGTCAGTCCGCCATCTCCCACCAATTACGTGTGCTGAAGCAGGCCGAACTGGTGAAGTTTAGACGTGATGGCAAAACAATGTTTTATTCGTTAGCCGACTCACATGTAAGAACAATTATCGATCAAGGTTTTGAGCATATTGAAGAGCTATAAAAAATATTTGGAGGAATTACTTATGAAAAAAGTATTCAAATTAGAAGATTTGGGATGCGCAAATTGTGCTGCCAAAATGGAAAGAGAAATTAATAAAATTGACGGTGTCAACAATGTAACAGTCAACTTTATTACTCAAAAATTAACTATCGAATCAGAGCAACAAAGTTTAGATGACATTATAAAATCAATTCAAAAAACTATTAAAAAAATCGAACCTGATTGCACTCTAAAAATGTAGTATATGTTTCACACCCAACCTTGCTGACATTAATAAATTCCAACTATGTGAGTTGAAATTATAGTTATTAATTATGCCTGCACTTTGAGTTCACTCTTACTTTTATTAAATTTTATTGCCGTAATACGGCACCTGGAGGTCAACTTGTCAAAAGCAAAAAAAACAATAATTCGAATTGGAATTGGTTCTATAGTATTTGTGGTAGCTATAACTGCTCCACTATCAAGCTATTTAAACCTTGCAATATTCCTCTTAGCTTACATAATAATCGGTGGGGATGTTGTAATAAGAGCTATTAAAAATATAGCACATGGACAAGTTTTTGATGAAAACTTTTTGATGTGTATTGCAACTGTGGGTGCCTTCTTTGTTGGAGAATACCCTGAAGGTGTTGCGGTTATGTTATTTTATCAGGTTGGTGAGCTTTTCCAAGACTTTGCAGTAAATCGATCAAGAAAATCTATTGCAGAGCTAATGGATATCCGTCCGGATTATGCAAATGTTAAGCGAAATGGTGAGCTAATTACTGTTGACCCAGAAGAGGTTTCCATTAATGAGGTTATAGTAGTTAAAGCTGGTGAAAAGATACCACTTGATGGGAAAGTAATTGAAGGCTATTCCATGGTTGACACCTCGGCCCTAACAGGTGAATCTGTTCCCCGAGATATGAATATAGGCAGTGAAGTATTAAGTGGTTGCATCAATCTAAATGGTGTTCTTACAATTCAGGTTTCCAAAGAGTTTGGAGAGTCCACTGTAGCAAAAATTCTAGATTTGGTTGAGAATGCAAGTAACAAGAAAGCAAAAGCAGAGAATTTTATTACTAAATTTGCAAGGTATTATACCCCTGTCGTGGTCATAGTAGCAGCTTTCCTAGCTCTTGTTCCGCCTCTGGTTATACCTGGCGCAACCTTTAGTGATTGGATATACCGAGCACTTATATTCCTCGTTGTTTCATGTCCCTGTGCGTTGGTTATTTCAATACCGCTTGGCTTCTTCGGCGGTATTGGTGGAGCATCAAAATCTGGTATCCTTGTTAAAGGTAGCAATTATATCGAGGTTCTAGCAGACGCAGAGATTGTGGTGTTTGACAAAACAGGTACGTTGACTAAAGGAACTTTTAAAGTCACTGAGCTCAATCCCGTAGGTATCTCAGGGAAAGAGCTTTTGGAATTAACAGCCTTTGCAGAAAGTTATTCCAATCATCCTATCTCTATCTCTCTCAAAAAGGCATATGCGTTGGAGATTGACAATACCAGAATAACTGATGTTGAAGAAATTCTCGGTTATGGTGTTAAGGCTACTGTCGATGGTAAAACCATTTATGCCGGAAATGTTAAGTTAATGCAAAATATAGGTGTTTCTTACGAAACTGGAGATATAGCCGGTACAGTAGTTCACGTCACAATCGACGGTAATTATGCAGGATACATTGTGATATCTGATGAAATCAAGGAAGACGCAGCTATTGCTATTACAAAACTCAAAGCTGGAAGAATAAATAAAACCGTTATGCTTACTGGAGACTCTAAGGCTGTAGGAGAACGGGTTGCAGCGCAGCTCGGGCTTGATGAAGTGTATACAGAACTGCTCCCAGCTGACAAAGTAGCTAAGGTTGAAGAATTGCTTGCACAAAAATCCAGCAAAGGCCGATTAGTTTTTGTTGGTGATGGTATAAACGATGCACCTGTACTGTCTCGGGCTGATATTGGAATCGCAATGGGAGGCCTTGGTTCAGATGCTGCAATTGAAGCAGCTGACATTGTAATAATGAACGATGAGCTCTCAAAGATTGCGACTGCAATTGCAATCTCTAGAAAAACTCTTCGTATTGTCAAGCAAAACATTGTTTTTGCACTGGGTATAAAGGCAATTGTGCTTATTATGAGTACCTTTGGTGTCGCAAACATGTGGGAAGCCGTTTTTGCAGATGTTGGTGTTTCTGTGATTGCTATACTCAATTCTGCAAGGGCTTTAAATGTGAAAAAGCTATAGAATACATTTAGTAATATGGTTTTTAAATTATGCCTGCTATTTTAGCCAACAATATTCATTTCGATATTGTGATGGGGATAAGCTTGTATACTTTTTAAACATTCTCCAAAAATGAGTAGGGCTATTAAACCCTACTCTTTCCATGATTTCTTCTATCGTTAGCAATGTATCCCGCAGCATAGTGGCAGCTAACATAACACGATATTTAATTAAGTAGTCGATAATTGGAAGATCAGTTTCTTTTAAAAACTGCTCATTTAATGTAGTTCTATTTGTATGAAACATTTTAGCTAATGCATTTAGCGTAATTTTGTTTTGATAATTCGTTTGAATATAGGTAACGATGTCAGGGATATCCCCTTTAGACTTTTCTGCCAAATCATTAAAATTATTTTCCTCGCATTCAATACTCTTCGTAATTAAAATCAAAGCCTCCAAAAGTAAGGACCTTGAGCGACATGGCCAAAATTCATCTTTTTGAGAAGTCAAAGAACTTTCAATTCGAGTAAAGAGCTTATTCACTGCTTTAATAGTTTCAGAATCAATAGAAATCATACAATATTCCCTTTGATTGCGTTGAATAAAAGGATACAGCAAGTAAACGTCCTGTTCTTCTGTGGGAGAAAATCCATTATGTTTATCTCTAATATTATCGAAGTTAAATCTACCATTCACAACACTTGGTTCAAAATAAATTGATCTTGCAGAGAAGCCAGAGGAAGTTTTCAGTTTTGAAACTTCAGTCTCATTTAAACATAATATCGATGAGGCAGTAAATGCAATTTCTTGATCATTTATTTGCAATATTCCCGAACCACTTTCAATGAGTGTGATACTGAATCTATCACTTACCACAATATCATCTGTGAAAAATTCCATATCCTTATAAGACATATGTAGTTTATAACTACAATAAATCTCTTTCCCCACTGTAAAAAGTTCCATATTGCATTCCTCCTAGTTAAACAGATTATCGTATATAATTGTAAAAATGTAAAGATGTATTGTAGATATACAATTTTCGTATATCTGGCTAATTAGTATAATAATTTCATAACTAATATCTATGGAGGCCATAACTATGAGATTAAAATTAAAAGGGTTCGTTGCCTTATTGCTTGGGGTAAGCTGTTTCTTTACTATTACCGCATGTTCCACGACAAAAGTGCAGGATATCAAGCTGGTTTCAAGCAGCAGCAAACAAGAAGAGGTAGAAGCAAAAAGCAGTGAACCTGTTGCAGCAAGCAGCGCACAGGAAACGGTGACAGAGCAAAGCATTGCACCTGATACCACAAGCGTTATCCCACCAGAAACTCCTAAAGACGGAAAAATCCACATCAAATATGTTGGCAACTCCTGCTTCTACATAGTATTTGCAGATGGTACAAAGCTTGTAACAGATCCTTATGGTTCAACCTATGCTCCCAATTTTGCTCCGTTCCCTACCCTTGAGGCTAATGTTATGACTATATCACATATGCATGCTGATCATATTGCAGGGGAAGCTGAAATTGGCGGCAATCCTCAAATACTGCAGCCTGACCCAATAGATGTACCTGTAAAAGTTGGTGATGTAGAAATAACAAGTTACACTTCCAACCATCCTGCTGATATGGGCACCAATATAATTTTTGTGTATAAAGAGGGCAAACACAAGATTGTAAATATGGGTGAGACAGATACAATTGATTCTCCAGAAGCAAAAGCCGCAGTTAAAGGCGCTGATGTCATATTTGCGTATGCAGGTCAATTTGGGACCGTAAAAAACAAAGATTCCTTTGAAACCTTAAGTAAGATGAACTTTAAGGTAATGATTCCACAACATTTCAGCATGGATCCTGCTAATCTATTCTATGGAGCACCAACTATTGATACAATATTGACAGAGCTTCCACAAGGAATGAAAGTGACAAAAGCTGATGAGTTGATCGTAACGGAAGATATGGCAAAGCAGTTTGTTGTATTATCTCCAATAGGTCAAAAAAAGTAATTTCAAGTTAAAGTTTCTTTCCATGTAATGATATCTAGGGCAGCCATAAAATAATATTTTATGGCTGCCCTAGATTTTTTCTGATAATATACTGGCAGCTATCTATATTTTGAATGTAATACTTGTAGAAACATTTATATAATACAGAATAGTATCAATATCATTGAAATGGATTCTATAATATAATTAAATAATAATATAGAAATTGCCACCATCATTGAGCAAAGTGTAAAGTGGAAGGTGAACATTGAATATGTTAAATAACTCTGATTCATTAATAATAGTTCTGCACGAAATATATGGGATAAACAGTCATATGAATTCCGTTATAGAAAACTTTTCTACAGCTGGATATGATGTTGTTTGTCCCAATTTAATAGGGTTAAGCGGGCCGTTTGATTATGAGCAACAAGATATAGCATATCAGCACTTTATGATGAATGTTAGTTTTGAAAGAGCCGCTCAGCAGGTTAAAAATCTTATTGCAAAAGCTAGCAGCCAATACAAACACATATTTTTATTGGGATATAGCATAGGTGCAACTATTGCTTGGTTATGTAGCGAGGGAAATAATTTATGTAGTGGCGTAATTGGTTACTACGGCTCGCGAATAAGAGACTATATCGAGGTTGCGCCTAATTGTCCTGTCCTGCTGGTTTTTCCAACACAAGAAAAAACCTTTAACGTAAAATCCTTTGTGTGTTCATTTGAGAAAAAAAATGTAGATGTCCATATGTTAGATGGAAAGCATGGGTTTGCCGACCCTTTTTCGGAGAGCTACTGTGAGACTTCGTTTCAAGAAGCAAACAAGCTGGTACATAACTTTTTACAAAGAAGTATTAGACAATCAAAACAGGCAGATTACCCAATCAAATAATTGTAAATGTGGGGCCGTCATAAAACACTCAACCTTGTATCTCGGGTTACTGCTTAAATCGACGTTCTGTTGCTTTATCAGCTAAAACACTTGTGCTTCACCTACAATTTCAGTAATTACTTTTAATTGAGCTTACCATTAATATAACTTTGTACTCCCGTACTATTAAACTGAACGTGATTTCATATATTATATTAGCTTATTTGCATTAACTTCTTTTATATAGGTGAGGGATTTTTAAATAAATAGCGACTATCATATTGTGGTCACATATACGATATAGAAGGAACTCGAAAGCAACATTATCATAAATATGGAGAATAATCAATTAATAAATTTTGTAGCCGTTCATCGGTTCATGGAGGTCAAAAAACATGAAAAAACTTATAAGTATGTCAATAGCTTTAATACTTTGCGCTTCATGCATCTTTACGCTTGTTGGTTGTGATAGTAGCCCGATATCCACCATTGTAATTTCAAATGAACAATTTTCCGATAAGGCTTCAGTTGAGAAAGCTGAGCAGCCGCCAGAATTATCTAAAGAAAAGGCTGTATATGCAAGTATTTATTTCATTGAATCTCCCAAAGGGATGAAATATACTGCAAACTGGTATTACGATGGTAAGATAATAAAAACTGACGAAAAAGGAATGCCTACTAATCAGCATGGCGTGATTGTTTATGAATTAGAAGCCGATAAAATAAAAGTAGGAACATTGAAACTCGAAATAAAATACAAGGATAACAGTTTATTGCAAAAAGTGATTACTATAAAATGAGGTACCCAATGAGTAGTATTGATAAAGAGCAACGTTTTATAAAGGCATATAATTCCTATATTGATGAAATATATAAATACGTGTTTTTAAGGACCGGCTTAGAATCCGTAACAGCTGAAGACATAACACAAGATATATTTCTAGAGGTTTTTAAGGGCTTTGATAAATTCAAAGCTCTATGCTCCGAACGGACATGGGTTTTCAAAATTGCACGCAACAAGGTGTACGATTACTATCGGAAGCAATATAAGCAGTGTATGGAATCAATTAGTATCGAAGAGGGTGGCACTCAGCAGTTATGCGATCCTGGTCAAGATGTTGATCAATTGATAGAGAAATCCTTTGAAAGTAAATATGTTTTAGAATGTTTGAATAGTCTACCGCAGCACTACAAAATAACTCTTTTACTCAAATATTCAGACGGAAAAAGTGTTAACGAGATTGCTTCCATCATTGACAAGTCAAATAAAGCCATCGATAACATTTTGCAGCGGGCAAAGCTTATGTTTATAAAACAGTATAGTATAGTGCGCGCGAAGGATAAGCTTTAGAATCATTTTACAGTCGCTATTGCGGCTATCTGGAGGTTAGTATGAAAAATAATTTTGGTAATAATATCAGAGATTCATTGGAGTCTTTAAAGTCATTAGAATCTTTAAATGTAAGCTCGGCTCCAACCCAAAAGCAAAAAGAAATCATTTTAAATAAGGTTTTGATTCAATCCAAAACCCAAAATGCTTCTATCTTATTGAAGTTTAAGAATATGGTTTTTGTCCGTCCGTGGAGATTTGCTTTGGGAGCATCTGCGTTTCAAGCGATTGTGTTAACTGCAATATTTGGTTCAAAATATACGAATTTATTAATCGGATTCATGGGAAGGTGATTGGATGTATTTATTAATAGAAGCTTTAAATAGACCTACTGAGGCTTATAAAAGGCGTAATAGTAAAATTTCTTGGGTGTTTGTAATTCTAACAATACTAATTGTAACTGTATTTGACCCAATAATAAGCTATTTGGTAAATGGAACAGATTACGAGGTTTCAATAGATATAGGCAATATACTTATGTTGTTTTCGTTTGGCTGTATAACATATTTGGCTATATGCTTTGTGATTTGGATAGTATGTAAAATGTTTGGCAGCCAGACTACCTTCTCATCATATTTTAGAGCATGGGGAATTTCCTATATACCTACAATTATTTGTGCATCAACTGTTGCCCTGGCTGAGACCTTCTTCTACCTGTTTTGGAATAATTCTATATTAGGAATAATACTAAATATTATTTTTGTTGCAATTTTAATATGGAAATGCACTTTGTACATTTTATTTCTACGTGAAGTTGCACAGTTAAAAGGTAAAAGAATGGCGGGCGCATTCATAGTATGTGGTTTATTTATTATTGTTATTGCGTTTATAAATATGGCTATAGGGCTTAAAACGCCGATTCTTTGAAATTTATCTAAATTATAGGCTGTTTGTGTTCCAACTCAATGCTTTCTCTTCTATTTTCCGGTCTTGGAATTTTTAATGCAAGTTTCTCAGTTAATATTCCTGCTGTAATCTTGATTTGCACTGGTATGGTAATAACAGCATATGTTGTTTCTATGCTAGTTTCTCATAGGATTAAGAAGATTACGGCATATAGCTTGATTACCGAATAGTAGGAATTAACTGTATGAGTAAAGCAATTTCAAAAAGAATAAAGAACCATTATATGCCCTTGCATACATTCAAATCTATCAAATATGGACAAATTTAGAGGCTAGTCCGCTAATAATGTTTTCACACATTGTTAACGAGCCAGCCTCTTTTATTTGGCTTTTTTATTTTTATCTCATGCCTACTACACATAATATTCATGCACTTCTAACAGTGTTAGGTAATTAGCGTTTCCACTATATATGTAAAACATAAACTAATTATTTCTAGCATTCATATGTTTTTGCAAGCTCAAATTCGTTTTGTATTTCCTGTGATGGCTTACTTGACAAGAGGGATACTATAATTATTGCTAAACAGGATACCACGAATGCAGGGAATAACTCATATATCCCGAACACACCACCAATCTGTTTAATGACTAGCTTCCAAATAAATACCATTCCGCCTCCTGCAAGCATACCAGCAATAGCACCTGATCTTGTACATCGCTTCCAGAATAAAGAGAATAGCATTATCGGACCAAAGGTTGCTCCAAAACCTGCCCAAGCAAAGGATACTATATTGAAAATAACACTTTTTTCATCAAGAGCAATAATCATTCCAAATACTGCTATAAGTAGTAATGTAATACGAGAAACAGTCATAACCTGTTTGTCACTAGCCTCTTTTTTCATAATACCTTGGAAAATGTTTTTTGAGAAAGCAGAAGCTGCTATTAGTAAATATGAATCAGATGAACTGATAGTAGCTGCTAAAATACCAGCCATCGCAATTCCTGCAAGTAGCGGTGGTAGGAGGTTTGAAGCCATTACTATAAATATGCTCTCTGCACCACCTTGCGTAAGTAACTCGGTAGGATATAAAACTCTACCGATTAATCCAATAGCTACTGCTGCTGTTAGTGAAATAACGCACCAAGTAGTTGCGATTCTTCTTGATTTAGTTAACTCAGAGGATTTTCTTATAGCCATGAATCTTAATAGAACCTGAGGCATTCCAAAATACCCAAGCCCCCATGAAAGAGTTGAAATTATCGTCAATAATCCGTATTTACCTGCTGCACCAAACAAAGGTTTGCCAGCTGCACTTACTTGTTGTACTTTATCTGCATTAACCTCTGGCTGTGCGATTCCAAAGAAGTCAAAGAAACCAGGTATTCCCTTAATATTGTCAACAACAGCGGACATTCCACCTGCAGCATTAATACCTACCACAAAAATAGTACCTAAAGCTAAAATCATTACGATACTCTGCATAAAGTCCGATACACTTTCAGCCAAGAAGCCCCCTAAGAAAGTATATATGATTACAAAGGCAGCTCCAGCTATCATCATATATTGGTACTTAATACCGAACAAGGTGCTAAAAAGCTTTCCGCAGGTAACAAAACAACTTGCAGCATAAACAGTAAAAAATACCAGAATAAACAATGCTGCAATTGTCATTAATACCTTCTTCTTTTCCTTAAATCTATTGCTAAAATAATCAGGAATGGTTATTGCATCTCCAGATAGTGTTGAATACCTGCGAAGTCTTTTAGCCACAAGTAACCAATTAATATATGTTCCGGCTGCAAGGCCAATTGCTGTCCAAATAGCATCACTAAAACCAAACCAATATGCTACTCCAGGAAGGCCCATTAAAAGCCATCCACTCATATCAGAAGCTTCTGCGCTCATGGCTGCAACCCAAGGTCCTAAGGATCTGCCACCTATAAAATAATTCTCACTACTTTCATTGGCACGTTTCGCAAAATAAATTCCAATGCCAATAACCAATGCCATATAGGAACTCATAGCAATTAGTATTTTGGTTGTTTCAGCACTCATCTCTTTCCTCCTTAAATTCTCAAAATAAATAATGTTATTATATCAAATTTTAACATTTAATGTAACCAATTTACTTGTAATAATTTGGGGAGGTAAAGAAAATAGTTGTCTTTAGCACTGATATATTACTGCAATATAGGTGCTATTTATTAAAAAGTGCCTTTATCTTATCGTTAATAATTTGCACATCTGCCTCTTCAATAGTTTCATTGGAAAGCATGTACTTTTGCTTTAGCTTTAGTATTCTGTAAACGCTTTGATTTAGCCTGTCCAAGGAAATAGCCCCTGTCCGGGCGGCATTTTGAAGGGCCTTAATTACTGCCTCTTCTTTATCAAAATCATGGCATACTAGGACAATATCACTTCCAGCCACTATAGACTTCACTGCTGCTTGACCGATATCATAATTTTTAACTATTGCCCCCATTGTAAAATCATCAGTAATAACAACACCATCAAAATTCATATTTGTTCTTAGAATATCTGTAATAATGGTTTTTGAAAAGGATGCTGGATAATTAGGGTCTATTTTGGGTAAGAGAATATGAGCTATCATTATGGCATCCACATTGTTTTTTATAGCAGCAGAAAAAGGTATTAGTTCAAAGCTATTTAGTCTATCAATATCATTATTTACTGTTGGTAACCCTTTATGTGAATCTACCGATGTATCACCATGTCCAGGAAAATGCTTAACAACTGAAATAATATTCTGGTCTTGTAAGCCCTTCATAGTTTGAATCCCTAGCTTAGTAACAATACTCTCTTCAGAGCCAAAAGACCTATCACCTATAACAGGATTTTTGGGATTGCTGTTAATGTCTAGTACAGGTGCAAAATTCATATTGAATCCAAAGGATTTCAGCTCTTCGCCAATGATACTGCCAACTTGGTAGGAAAGCGCACTGTCATTAAGCTTCCCAATTGCTTTATTCGTAGGGAATTTGAGAAATTCCTCAGGCATACGGGAAACCCGGCCACCTTCTTCGTCAACAGACAAAAAGAGCGGAACTTTATTTTTTATTTTAGCTCCTTGAGATGAATTAGTTTCTTGAGATGAATTAGTTTCTTTTAATGAATTTAAGAGAGCTAACATTTGCTTGGCATCCTGTATGTTACGTTTAAATAGAATAAAACCACCCACATGGTACTTTTCCATTAACTGTTTAGAATGCTCATCATTTTCATAGCCATTAACCCCAACTACAACCAATTGACCAAGCTTTTCTTCCAAGCTCATTTTTTCAATTTGGGCTTTAATAGGATCAATATTATCGCTAATAGTGGCAGTGCTTGGACTGATTTCTGTGGGCGAATTGACTCTTGATGGCGAACTACTCGCTGAAATTGAGCTGCTATCTGAAGACGTGTTTTGACTGGTTTGAGCTGTAGAATTTTGATTGCCATTATTAGCTCTATCTTTACTGTCAATCACATTGTGTATTACAACATATCCTAGTGTAAAAAGTACAACCATTACTATAATAAATATTAAATGCTTTTTTTTCTTATTTCCACGCTTGCGCATAGTTCCTCCTATAACTTTCACTCTGATAATTATCCTATACATGAAGTCTTTAGAAGTCAATAATATATGTAGAAGTTGTATATGTAATACAATAATACTAAAAATGACATTGAATTTTGTAATAAAATTCAATGCCGCTTTTTACTCATATAACGCTGAAAACCCTTATAAATATAAATAAGGGTTTTCAGACAAATTGTGGCGGAGAAGGTGGGATTCGAACCCACGTGACGTTGCCGTCAAACTGATTTCGAGTCAGCCCCGTTATGACCTCTTCGATACTTCTCCATAGCATATATATTCTACACGGAAACGACTATTGTTTCAAGCTTTTTATCCAAAACACTTGTTTCAAAAATTCCCAAGCTCTCTTTTGCAACCATAATTTTCTGTTTTGTACACAAACTCTTCAATAGCTAGTCTATAGTTCCATTCTATCGTAAATTCTTTGAGTTATTCCTATGGATATACTATATAACACCACAGCCAATAAAATAGCAATGATCAACATTCCAAAAGGATTATTAAGTATTGCAAGTGAACTGGTCACAGTAGGCAACGCCGAACTAATTCTTTCTGCTAAAAATGATACAAGGAAAAGACCTAAGAATGGTATGAATGAGAAAAACCTTCCTTTAATTGCTCTAAACTTGAAGAAACCAGGTAGTTGAATTGCTGTAGATAAAAAGTAAATGATAATTCCTGATGCTATGCCAAGTATTACTTCCTCCATTGTAATTGGTACCTTAGCTGCTGTTAATACGATTGAATCTAGAACTAGCATAATTGCAATACTTACAAATCCCATTATGGCAGTAAAGAAGTATCTTGCTGCTACTATATCCTTTTTGCTCACAGGAAGCAATCCATATAATCTATTTAAATCGTTTTTATCTGCTACTGTAAAAGTATAGCTTGATGTCATTGCTATCATACACATTGCAAAAACAATACTAGGTATAATAGATTTATATTGAACGGTCGTTAGCACTGGTATAAAAAAGACTACAAGATAGTACTTATAATACGGCTTTATCAACGCTTTATCCAGCTGTACAAGTTTTATAATGTTACTCATTAATATTACCTCCCTTGCTTGTAAACACGATAATTTCATCAATAGAAACAGCCTCACATACCAGATGACTGAAAAGGCGTAGGTCACTTGTCTTTATAAGACCCTCGAAACCCTCTGAATATTTTCTGATACCTATTATTTTCTTTTCGTGCTCAGCAGTGATATCATTTTTACCACCCTTTACAATTCTAAAACCATCAACAAATTCATCCTTCGTACCAGTGTAAACCATTGCTCCATTATTAATAAATGTGATATAGTCTGCTATTTTATCCAAGTCAGAGGTTATATGTGTAGAAAACAGTACACTTCTTTGCCCATCTGAAATGAATTCCAGCAATATGTCTAGAAGCTCATCCCTAGCAACAGGGTCAAGTCCACTTGTAGGTTCATCGAGTATCAGTAGCTTTGCATCATGAGAAAACGCGCAAGAGAGCATTAGCTTCATTTGCATACCACGGGATAATTCCTTGACCTTTTTGTCAGGCTTTAATCCAAATCTATCTATCATTGACTTGAACTTGCTACTATCCCAAGTGCTATAAAATATCCCTATATACTTTTCTACCTCGATAACAGTCCAATCTTGTACAAAATAATTAGCATCAAATACTGCACCAATGCTTTCTTTGATTTCAATCTGGTCTGCAATACTATCTAATCCTAGAATTTTAATGCTACCAGATGTTTTTTTAAGCATATTTAGCATTAGCTTGATAGTTGTAGTTTTTCCAGCACCATTGGGTCCGATAAGGCCCATAATATAGCCCATCGGTAATGAAAAGCTTATATTTTTAAGCGAAAAACTGTCATAATCCTTTGATAGATTTTTTATTTCTAATGCATCAACCATTTACCTCATCCTCCATAAGTATTTTTAGCATATTAATTAACTCACCCGCAGATACGTCAGCTCTTTTAGCAGACTTTATTGCAATGGTGAGATTATCCTCAATATCACGAAGTAGCTGTTCTCTAATTAGCTCAGAGCCCCTTCCCATTACATAGCAACCCTTGCCCTGTACATTGGTAACGTAGCCTTCCTGTTCAAGCTCAGTGTATGCTCTAGTTGTAGTCAGTACACTTATCTTTAGGTCGCGGGCAAGTTGTCTGAGTGATGGCAAGAGCTCATTTTCTTCTGTCTCTCCAGATAATATAGCACTCTTTATCTGTTCTTTTATCTGCTCATAGATTGGAACTCCTGCTGTATTGGATATTATTATCTTCACTATTACCTCCCTCAAAACTAGAATGATATCGAACAAAAGTCAGCCGCAGTGGCGTTCTTATATATCATAATTTTTTGAGCTTTCTTATTTTGTTATTGTTATTGTTATTGTTATTGTTATTGTTATTGTTATTGTTATTGTTATTGTTATTATTGTCATTGTTATTGTCATTGTTATTGTTATTATATATTAATGTATATACTGTTATGTATGTTACATATACAGTATATACAATGAGTACAATGATGTCAAAAAAATATTGTAAAAAACACGTAGGAGAATTGCTCATTTTTAGCAATTCTCCTACGTGTTTAAATTATAACTAATTTTTATCTTTTGTTCACTAGCTCACTGTTTACTACTTTTAGAATACTAGGTTAATTATTCTACAGTGAAGACTGTTTTTATTGGTGCCTTTCCAGTTAATTGTGCACTAACTCTATCAGGCATTGAACCACCAACATATAAGTCAAACTGTCCATTTTCTATATATCTCTTGCCTTCCTCATCAACTATTGTCATTGATTTAGGAGATATTTCAAAGTTTACCGTGACCTTCTCGCCACTCTTTACATGAATACGCTTAAATCCACACAAGCTGTGATGTGGAACTCTCACCGAAGCCTGGGTATCCTTGATATATACTTGTACAACTTCATCGGCATCATATTGACCAACATTTTCTATATCTACATTAAGGAATAGGCTTTGACCATTTTTAACAGTGCTGTTTGTACACGTTACATTTGAGTATTGGAAGGAAGTATATGATAGCCCGAAACCAAACGGATACAAAGCATCACCCTTCATGAATTTATAGGTTCTGTTATCCATTGAATAATCATCAAATGCAGGCAGTTCTTCTGTAGATTTGTAGAAGGTAATAGGTAGTCTGCCAGCTGGAGAATAATCCCCAAATAACAGCTCTGCAAAGGCTTGCCCACCCTTTGACCCAGGATACCAGCACTGCACGATGGCAGCTGCGTGATTTGCTGCCTCTCCTATACTAAGTGCACTTCCCGAACATAATGCAACGATTACAGGCTTGCCAGTACGAAGTACAGCACTGAGCAATCTCTGCTGAGATGCTGGAAGATTCAGATCTACCTTATCTCCTCCTGCATCAAGTATTGCAGTACCTTGGTCGTTTTGTTCACCTTCTATAGAGGCATCAAGACCTAAACACAGAACAACTACATCACAACGCTCTGAAACAGAAACTGCTTCCTTAATCCTGTCATCCTGTTGTGCAAGGTCTTCAGTTCTGTTCATGTGTAGGTGACAGCCAGGTGCGTACCATACCTTTGTAGCTTGTGAAACTCTGCCGCGTATACCATCAAGTAGCGTAATATTGTGTGAGGCTGTTCCACTGTAGTTTGCTCTTAGAGCAATTTCACTATCAGCATTCGGGCCAATTACAGCTATATTCTTTATCTTATTTGAATCTAAAGGTAGCATTCCAGCATTTTTTAGTAAAACCATAGATTTTCTTGCCGCATCTAGAGATAGCTCATTATGTTCTTTGCAATCATTCATTTCAAAAGGTATGTTATCAAACTCACAATCATCATCAAACATGCCCAGTCTCATTCTTGTAGTCATCAGCCTAATAGCAGCCCGGTCTATATCCTCTTCTGTTATAAGTCCTTCTTTTAGTGATAAGAGAATCAATAAATATATGTTTCCACAATTTAGATCACAACCGCTTTTTATAGCTAATGCAGCTGATTCTGTCGGAGTAGCTGTTACCTGATGACCTTCGTGGAAATCCTTAATGGCCCAGCAGTCAGAGACAACATGTCCGTCAAAGCCCCAGCCATCTCTCAAAATATCCTTTAACAGAGTTTTGCTTCCATTACAAGGCTCTCCGTTCGTACGGTTATATGCACCCATTACAGCTTCAACGTTGGCCTCTTTTACAAGAGCTTCGAAAGCAGGTAAGTAGGTTTCAAACAAGTCCTTTTGAGATACAACTGCATTAAAATGATGTCTGTCCTCTTCCGGTCCACTGTGAACTGCAAAATGTTTTGCACAAGCTGCAGCCTTCAAATGTTTACCTTTGCCCTGAAGTCCTTTTACAAATGCGACTCCAAGCTTTGATGTTAGGTAAGTATCCTCACCGTATGTCTCATGTCCACGGCCCCATCTAGGGTCTCTAAATATATTTACATTTGGTGACCAAAACGTAATGCCTTTGTATATATCTCTGTCATCTTTTTTTGTATTTTCGTTATATTTTGCTCTACCTTCTGTTGCAATTACGTCTGCGATTTTTCCTAAATACTCATCATCAAAAATTGCAGCTAATCCTATTGCCTGTGGGAATACTGTGGCAACTCCTGCTCGTGCAACACCATGAAGTGCTTCATTCCACCAGTTATATCTTGGTACACCCAGCCTATCTACTGCCTGTGCATCATATCTTAGCTGTGATGCTTTTTCCTCTAAAGTCATTCTTGATACTAAGTCTACTGCTCTTTCTTTAAAAGAAAGATTCTTATCCAAATATTTTGGGTTATTCCCCATAATTAACCTCCATGAGTCGTAATCACGACAAGAAAAAATTAATATACTAACTTTTTTAGAATTTAGCTAATAAATAAGGTTGTTGGTCATAAATATTCTCTCTTAAATATTATCCCTTAACCGCTCCAACTACAAGACTTTCCTGTACTTTCTTGCTCATAAACGCATAAATAATCAACGTCGGAATTGTAGCTACCATTAAGCCTGCACCGATTGGTCCCCATTCTGTGGTGTACTGGCCTGCCAGAGACTGTATACCTACAGTAAGTGTCTTATATCTTTCATCACTTATGAATACCACTGCATACATAAGTTCATTCCAGGCCTGCAGAAATGTAAAAATAGTGACAGTAGCTATTGCCGGTTTCATAAGTGGAAGTATTATTTTGAAAAATATCTGATAAATGCTACAACCATCTATACATGCAGCTTCCTCAAGCTCTTTTGGAATGGAAATCATGAAACCTGAAATAATTAATATTGCCATTGGTATTGCAAATGCTGCATATGGAAGAATTAGTGCCCAATAGGAGTTCACTAATTTTAAGTTTCTTAGAATAATAAATATTGGGAGCATTGCGGAGTGCAATGGAACTGTAAGTCCCAAAATAAATAGTGAATTTAATGGCTTTCTTATCTTAAAAACCATTCTAGTTAATGCATATGAAGCCATAACAGCAAAAATTGATGTCAGTATTATAGTTGCAGCTGTTACAATTACACTATTTAAAAAATAATGACCCACATTCCCTCTAAGGATAGCCTTGGAGTAGTTTGACCATAACCAAGTACTAGGAAGTCCGATAGGATTTCCACCAAATATCTCTGCATTTGATTTAAGAGAAAATGAAAACATCCAGTAAAGAGGAAACAGTTGAATAATGGCAACTATAGCAAGTACAACATAAAGTAGTATATTTGAGATACTTAATTTTGAAGACCTTTGGATTGTAATGTCACTCATTTAACCGCCTCCCTTTCTTTGAATAATATACCTACAATAAAAGATAATATAAAGCACTCAATGATTATGAATACTGCCATAGCACTTCCGTAGCCGTATTGATTTCCTTTAAAAATTGTGCTAACCATAAACGTACCAATAACTTCACTGGCATGTGCAGGTCCCCCACCTGTTAAAACATATACAAGATCAAATACCTTGAGCGCACCTGTGACAGCAAATATAACAGTCACATTAAGTACAGGCTTTAGCATAGGTATTGTTATTTTCAAAGATGTATTCCACCAGGAAGATCCGTCTATTACGGCAGCTTCAAATATTTCAGTAGAAATTGATTTTATGCCTGCATACATTAATAGCATATGATATCCGATATATTGCCAAATAATAGGAATAAATGTAGATACTAAAGCTGTTTTAGGATCTCCAAGCCATGACTGCGTCAAATTTTCCATTCCAATTTTATTAAAAAAAACATTTAGAAGACCATATTCAGGATTATATATTTTCATCCAAAGCTGTCCTATTACAACTGTTGAAATAATAACAGGTATAAAATAAATAGTTACTAAGGATTTCTCAAATTTTACTCCCTTTGCTAAAGAAAGTGCCAAAAGCAATGAAATTGGAAGCTGAATAAATACGGATGCAACTGCCAAAATCAGAGAGTTTATTGCAGCTTTAACAAATATATGATCTGAAAGAAGGTCTTTATAATTTTTTAGGCCTATAAAAGTACCTTTACCATATCCTGACCAATCTTGCAAGCTATAGTAACTTGACATTACTATTGGTATAACAATGAGTACTAGAAACATTAGTATACCTGGAAATAAAAAGAATATGATTGCTTTCTTATTATTCAGAACTTTATCCACATAACTCACTTCCTTTCGAATCAATTAATTTCAATAAGATTGTCCACTTACTGCCGAATCATGTATTTGATTGTACAATAAGTGGACGCCTTATCTTTTTTTATCTAAAATTTTATTTACTATACATTGTTTGAAGACTATCAACAAATTGCTGTGGAGTTTTTGTACCCATAAACAATTCTTGTAGTGCATTTAAATAATTTTCAGTATCTTTTCCTGCAAGTAGAGTATCCCACCAGATTGTAAAGCCTTCTGCATCTTTTGTTAGGTTAACAACATCAACAATAGACGGATTTATCTTACTCTCATCTACATCTGTCTTCCATGCAGGCAATGAAGCACCTGATAGGTATGATTCTTTTGACATGTTTTCTGCAAAATACATCTGGAATTTAACTGCTTCTTCTTTATTTTTAGTATTTGCACTGACCATAACTGCATCAACAGCTCCACCAGTAAACTGCTTTGCATTTCCTTTTCCTTCTGGAATTGAAGGGAATGAAATTGCAACTATCTTTCCTTTAACCTTAGATTCTGGTAAACCAGCTTTCCCTGCTGCCCAGCTACCCTTGAACATCATTGGAATTTTACCTTCATAGAAAGGAACCTCAGCCTCATCATTGGAGATACCTGCTGCTCCTTTAGGGAAAGCGCCTGCGTCTACTAGCTCTTTAAACCTAGTAGCAGCATTTAAAAATTCAGGATCTTTAAAGGAACCTTGTTTTGTAAGAGTTTTTGTAATCTTTTCAGGACCAGCTGCTCTTAATGCAATAACATCAAAGTACATTGCCATTGTCCACTTATCTTTAGCTGATACAGCCATAGGAGTTATTCCTTTTGACTTAAAGGTTTTTACTGCTGTCATTAATTCTTCATAAGTGGTAGGAATGGTCAAACCATTTTGCTCAAAAAGTTCCTTATTAACAAACAATGCTCCAGCTGAAAGTAAGAACGGCATACCGTAAGTTTTACCATCGTATGTCATATTTGTGAGCGTACCATTTACAAGCTTGCCCTTTATATCATCTGTTAAATATTCATCTATTTGCAAAACTCTGTTTGCATCAATAAATGGTTTGGAAAAGCCGCCACCCCAAGTAGAGAAGAGGTCAGGAAGCTCATTTGCTGCTGCCATTGCCTTAATTTTAGTCTTATAGGCTTCATTTTCATTGGTATCTACAATGATCTTTACATTTTTATTCGCTGCTTGGTAATCTGCTATAACTTTTTTTGCTGCCGGAGTAAATGGGTCTGTGTCTGCACCCCAAATATGGCTGAATCTCAATTCAACGTTCTTGGCTCCATTAGTTGTATTATTTGCATTTTCGGTTCCAGTGGTATTTTTACCACATGCAGCTAGTCCTAATGTTAATGCACCAGCTAGCATAAATGCTATTCCTCTTCTTACTACTGACATTTTATTCATTATTATTCCTCCCTCGAAATATTATGATGTTACATAAATATTATAGGTAATAGTACATAGAGTAAACGTAAAATGGTTACCTATAATTGTGCAATATTTTTACTTATAATTAATTACTATATTATTTTTACAAGTATTTGAACAAAGTCCCACCTGCTATGTTTGTTTATAAGGTATATGCTATAATTATAAAAAACCTATTACACAATACGTATAAACTATTATTTGCAATTAAACGGAGTTATATATATGAAACTTACGAAGCATTTTATGGAAAAAATTAAGCAGATATTTATGGATTGTTCAATTAGGTATAAAATGCTTATTATATTTATGGCATTTATGCTTTTCTATATGGGTATTAGTGCTGTGATCTATATAACAATGATTAATAGGGAAACTACGAGTCAGGTAAAACAACGTTCATATCAGACAACAGAGCTGATAAAAAGCAATATTAATACCATGATTGAAAATGCCAACAATGTTTCCAAAATACTTACAACAAATTCTTTTGTGAGAGCTTATCTTCACAACCAGCAGCCTACCTTGGCTCATACAAAGCAGGTTAATGAGGTTTTGGCAAACATCCATATAACTTCCCCCAATATTGATTCCATATATTTGTATGACCTGCATGGATCTTCTCTAAGAACCACAAAGTATCTTACACTATCTAGCGTTGAAGATGCTAAAAGTGCACCTTGGTTTAATGAAATTAATAAACTCCAGGGTAAATATAAAATCAGTATAAATGCATATAATACCTTTACGACGTCGTCGAAAAAAAATCTTGTATCTGTTATGAGGATATTAAATGATATTGATAGCCTTAAACCCATTGGAGTCTTGATAGTAAATATATCCCAAGATGGCATTGCGGATATTATAGATCAAACTAGTGAAAACGGTGCAACAGCTTTTATACTTCTTGATGAAAATGATAATCCTGTTATTAAAAACGATAGTTCATATGAGGCCTATAAGCCATATTTTTCTGACATGTCAGGTACTGAAAATATTGTAAGTATAGATAATGAGAAGAAATTCATGTATAAGCTAGTAATGGAAGACCTTGATTGGAAGATTATTAATTGTGCAAGTCTTTCGTATTCGTCGCCACAGACTAGGGCATTAAATATAGTATCGATAATATTTATTGGAGTAACGATGCTTATCTTTATCTTTGCTTCGATCTTTACTGCCAATCTCATAACTTCTCCTGTGAAAAAACTGATAAATTCCATGCAGGGTGTAGCAAATGGAGTATTTAAAAGGGTTAGCTATAATACTGGGAAGGATGAAATCGGTGAGCTAAAAAATAATTACAATTTAATGATTATGGAGATTAACAATCTTATAATAAAATTGGTAGATGAGGAAAAACAAAAACGTAAATTTGAGCTAGATGTTTTAAATGAGCAGATCAAGCCTCATTTCCTATATAATACACTGGATAACATAGCGTATTTGGCATTATCTAATAATAATCAGACTTTATATGATGCAGTGAATGCTCTGGGGAGTTTTTGCAGAATAAGTCTTAGCAAGGGCTCGGAGATAATTAGTCTTGGGAATGAAATAATGCTGATAAAGAATTATCTTGCGCTGCAAAAGCTACGTTATGGTGAAATGATTAATGACGAATATGACATTGACCCAAATGCATTAGAAATCAAGATACTCAAAAACATACTTCAGCCATTAGTTGAAAATAGTATATATCATGGAATCAGGCCTAGTGGTGAACCTGGATTAATCAGTACGTCTGCACATATAGAAGGTCAATATCTTGTGCTGACTGTCGAAGATGATGGACTAGGCATGGATGGTACTGAAATTGATAGTATCAGTGATGAGAAACTAGCTGGAAATCAAGCTAGTTTTGGCCTCAGAGGCACAATACAACGTCTCAAAATTCATTATGGAACAAATGATTTATACAAGGTTGAAAGCCAAAAGAATGTAGGAACAAAAATAACATTAAAAATTCCTTTAGAGGGAGAACACTCATGAGCGACAGACCACTCAAAGTCCTTATAGTTGATGATGAAAGCAATACCAGAGGTCTTGTAAAAGTATCTGTAGATTGGGAAAATATAAATATGGAGTTAGTTGGTGAAGCTACAAGTGGATTGGAAGCCATTGATATGATGGACAACCTTCTACCTGACATTATTATTACAGATATACAAATGCCTTATATGGATGGCTTAACTTTAAGCAAAATCATCAAGGAAAAACACCCAGATATCTCTATTGTCATTCTTACCGCCCATAATGAGTTTTCTTTTGCCCAGAGTGCTGTCTCTATCGGAGTATCAGATTTTATTCTCAAGCCAATAGATAAAAATATGCTGCTTGAAACTATGACAAAGGTCGGTAGTAGTATAAAGTCTAATCGGGCTCGACTAAGTAAACTAGAACTTTCACATCAATATATCAAAAGCAATATTACTGTATTTCAAAACAAGGTTTTTAATGATTTAATATTAAATAGTTCAAATTTTTCATTTCAACCCGAAGAACTAAAAATGGTAGATATAAATATTGATACTGAATATGATATCTATCAGGTCTCTCTTATAAATATTTCAGTTGATAAGAGCAGATATACCAACCTTGAAAGACAGGTGCTACTTCAAAATTGTTGTAGTTATATAAAAGATTTATATATGTTATCAGGATGTGCCTATGTATTCACTGATGTATATAGTAATATAGTGCTCCTAAGTAATGACAATTCTATAAATTTAAATAATATTTCAGAGCGTGCAACTAATTATTTAAAGGAACAGCTTTCTACGGTAGTCTCTTGTGGAATAGGTTTTGAAGTGCATGGTTTAAAAAACATATTTATATCCTACCAGCAGGCACTAAATGCGCTTAATATGTGCTATATTACAGGCGAAGAAATAACCTTTGCAGATTCGCAAATTACTGAATCTGAGCACAGCGTTTTCCAGCAGAATACAATGACGGATAAAATGAGGCTTGCTATAAAATCAGGTTCAACCTTACAAGCAGTAGAAATCACCAAGAAGGTGCTTCAAAACTATGCCAAAGAAAATATTAATGATTTGGATGGGGTTAGAATATTTGCTCTTAATATCAGTATTTATATTAAGGAATTACTATCTGAAATGAAAATATCATTTGCTGGAAAGCTTTCCTTATCAGGTGAGATGTTATTAGAAGTTTTTAAGCTTGAAAAATATTCCGATATCGAGAACACTGTAATAAATATGGTTGAAAAGGTATGTGTATTAATAACTGAGGCACTAAGTAGTAAAACTAATTCTACCGTGACTCAAACAAAAAACTATTTAGATGAAAATTTTAGTGATAGCAATCTAACATTAAAAGTGGTAGCAGACAAGTTCTACATCAATTCAAGCTATTTGAGCAGAATTTTCAAAAAAGGTATAGGCATATCCTTCTCTGAGTATCTAACAAAAATACGAATTGAAAATGCCACAACAATACTAAAAATGCAGGATTGCAAAGCATATCAGCTTGCACAGTTGGTAGGAATACCTGACCCTAATTACTTCGTAAAGTGTTTTAAAAAGGTAACTGGAATATCCTTTGTAGAATATAAAGTTAAAAACAGTTGAGCACTATAGACGCTGTATATCCTAGATGGTACTAACAAGCATACCCTTTAAAACATTTATTTATATCTCAATTGCGTTATTTTTTATTCTTTTTCTACGTACAGCTTCAAAAGCTATGAAGACTATAATGGTAAATACAAGTGTAAAACAAGCTGATGACACTTTAGGGTCAAAAACAAATACTTCCCAAAGTGCATTTGTAGCAGCATGAAAAATGATACATAGGAAGATACTTTTTGTTCCAGAATAAATCACGGTTAACAAAAGTGATGATGCAATAACACCTATAAGGAACCCACCAAAATTCCTACCGAACTGGTTTGAACCTATAATAAACCATAGAGGAAGATGCCATACTGCCCAAATAGCACCAACAATTAACGAGCTAATAGCTGCTGGAAACTTTTTTAGTAATGGTGGTAGCAAAAATCCCCGCCAGCCTATTTCCTCCAACCCACCTCCGAATATCAATATCGGAAATGAAATAAGGGCACCATAAACAGAGGCGATCCATATTTAAGCAACTTTAATTGTGTCAATATTGCTATTCCACCCCACAATAGGTATGTGAAAGTAAAGGTATAAAATAAATACCTTTTTATATCTTTGTTCATGATTGTTAATCTCCTTTTTGATTACTTACTTTGATTACTTACTTTGATTACAACCTAACATTAGCAATACCGATTTTGATAATGTTTTCATAAGACTAATTGGATAATATTCCCGTTTATCATTTTGAAGGATGCCATAACATTTTTCGAGAATCACATGTGTGACAATACCATCAATTGATGCCGTAATAAAGGTAATAATATCGTTTAAAGGTAATGAAGGTATGAAATACCCTGATGAAATACCCTCGATAATTTTACCTATTAATTGCTCCATTAAATACTGTCCACTTTGCTGCTCTGTTATTTTGGACAAAATCTTTTCTTGCCTTTCCGGGTGATTGGTGAATAAAACACCTAGTTCAAACTGTATTTTACCTATTATAATTGGACTTACTTCCATATAATTCCCTAAAAAGGTAAAAAGTCTTTCTATAACATCATTTGGGGTGGTACTACTTTCTATTATAGAATCCACACTTGGTCTATAGTCCGAATTGGTATTAGAATTATTAATAATTGAAACCAATATATCGTCTATATCTGAGTAATAAAGATAGATTCCACCCTGACTTAATCCGGATGCCTTAATGATGTCTTTCATATTTATTTCATATAGTGGCTTAGTTTCGCATACAGATAAAGCCGCCTCTAAAATGTCATTTTTCTTTTTATTTACGTATTCAGTACTGACTTTAGGCACTCTGCCCTCCTTGCATTATATAAATGACTCTAGTGTCATTTATATAATATCGTCTAATTTATCTAATGTCAAGATATAAATGACTCGTGTGTCATTTATATCTTGGAATATCTATTTCTTTTTTATTTAGGATGTCTCTCTACCATTGTAGAACAACAATTCGGGTAAGCATAGTGATAATTTAAAATAAAGAAGAGACAAGTCCATTTTGGTTTGTCTCTTTGGTCTATATTAACTTTGTTTTATAATTTATTTGTCTTTTCTTTGCCTTTTGTTTTAGTTCCTTTAATGCCTCTTTCAAATGGTTTATCAGAATATTGTAAAACCATAGCTATATGCTTTTACAACTCTTTAAACTTTCTAATACCTGTCGTATTAAGTGTTTTTATAAGTATTACATTAAATATTAACAATATAATAGAAAAAATTCCAAGAAACAAGTTAGTGTTAGTTGGCTTCAAAACGACAAATAATATCACTGGAATGCCGACTGCCAAAAATCCTGCTAACGAGGCTAAAAGCACACTTGCGCTCTGCTTAACTACTGACATCTGAGTAGTCCATTCCAGCTTTGGAAAATACAGATTTATTAATATCCCAATAGTTGGTATAAGCAGACAGTATAGTAGTGAAACGCTAAATATTGCCATCACTGTTGCTACGTTCATTTTAAATGCCAGTGCAACAATAATAGTATTAATTATCAACGCAGGTACTGTGAAAGTCATGTTTAAAAGTATTTTGCTCCAAAGAATATTTTCAATCTTAATTGGCAGGGATTTAATAATCCAGAGGCTTTTACCTTCAAGTGAAATAGATGGTGCTGTTATAAACGTAAAGGATATGCAGAATACAAATATTAAAGTAACAATTGGAGAGATATAAGCATCAGTCATGGGTATTTCAAGTACTTTAGAAACAGCATCCTTTCCAAAGATAGCTATACCCAGCGAAAAAATCGTCATCATTATTACACCAAATGCAGTATTTACCACATAAATATATGAAGAGAAATAGAACTTAAGCTCTTTTATGTATAGTGCCTTTAGTACCGTTGAAACCTTAAGCTTAGCCATTTTATAGTTTGATGCCTTATACTTTTCCGACAGCTTTGAATTTATTGATTTAAAGCCCTTTGAAAAAATGACAACAAATACTCCAAAAATTATTAAACTACTAAAAACAAATGCCATTAAGTATAAAAAGTTATTGCCTTTTAGTGCTTCTATATATAGTTTAGTCCAGAATAGGATATCATTCATAATGTTAACGGTAGGTATACTATTTTGAACATATTGTGAGTTTAGCTGCCCCACCATTGTTGAGCCCACCATTATTATAGCCAATAATAAAAATGATCCTATCAGCAAAATTGCATTAGTAGATCTAAATTTTGTAGATATTCTTCCTAAGAAATATGCAAAAAAAGCTCCTATAGCTATTGGAATTAATGGTATAAACAATGTCGTTATAGCAACAAAACTATAATACAGTATTCCTCCTGAGGTTTTCATACCATAGACTATCAATTGCGGTATCCCTACAATTACTGTTACCATTAAATTTGAAAGATAAATAAAAATCATTTTACTTGCCAGAATAGCTGATGGCTTGAGTGGCATGGACATTAGCATATCATAATCTTTAAAAGAAAATAGGTATCCAGGAATCTTAAAGGTACTCATTGTTATAGAAAAAATCGTAGTTGATAAAATTGTACTGCTAATTAATAGTTCAAGTGCATCTAATTTTTTCAAGATTCCACCCAGCTGATAACTCATAATAAACATAGTAAATGCTATCGTGCAAAATGCATATAATATAACTATGCCAAGCAGTCCTACCTTTATCTTTTGACCTTTAGACTTTGATTTAAGGACCTTGTTTATTCCCCAGGAATTTATTATGTTCGCCTTAATTAATGTATATGTACTATTCATTATCAATCAACTCCATAAATAGCTGTTCAAGTGAATTATTTCCCTTAACAGCTGCAGTTTCTCCACTTGCTATAAGCTTGCCATCTTTAATAATCGCTATTTTGGTACACAACTTTTCAGCCACTTCTAGCACATGTGTGGAGAAAAATATTGCACATCCATTTTTGCATTGTTCCTTCATTATCTCCTTAAGTGTATGTGCTGCCTTTGGGTCAAGACCTACAAAAGGCTCATCCATAACATAAAGCTTCGGTTTATGGATGAGCGCTGATATGATAGCAAGCTTCTGCTTCATACCATGAGAATATGACGAAATGAGGTCTCCCAGGCTTGATGTAAGCTCCAGTAAATCAGCAAATCGCTTTATTTCCGTTTCTCTGTCAAGGCTAGATATAGCAAATATGTCGGCTATAAAATTCAAATACTGTATTCCAGTCATATTTTCATATAAATCAGGATTATCAGGAATATATGCTATCATTCTTTTGCATCCAATTGGGTCATCCTTTATTGACTTGCCACCAATTACAATGTCACCTTCAGAGAATTCCAAAATACCTGTAACACACTTAATTGTGGTGGTTTTTCCTGCGCCGTTATGTCCTATAAAGCCATAAATATCGCCACTAACAATATCTAAGGACAGGTTATCTACTGCCTTTTTTCCACCCTTATAGGTTTTTGATAAATTACTTATTTTCAGCATTGTATTCACCTTTCCATTTATCAATAGAGTTCTTTTTATTTAAAAACTACTATTTCTCAATCAATAAATTACCATATTTTATTATACTATACACATTGTATTACTACTACATTTAGTATATTTCCGGTTACCATTCCTATTACCATTTTTGATTAATTCAGGTTACCATTCCTATTACCATTTCTGATTAATTCCGGTTACACCTCATAAGAACACCCAAACAAAGTCTTCTTCTATCTAATTATATTTGTTATGTCTATCAGCGAAAGAACTGAATTTTTGCCACTAATTCTCTTATAAATTATATATTCTATATTAATTAATCACTTTATATAGTAAAATATTTTTATAATAAAATATTACATAATAACACAAAATTTTTAAATTTAGCGGAGAGGGTGATTACATTGGAACTGAATATACCGATTATCGACATAATTCTATCCCTGTCTAGTGCTATCGATTTAATAGACCCAACAATTACAAACCATCACAAGAGGGTTGCCTACATCTCATATAGTATTGCAAAAGAAATGAATTTATCTGACGAAGAAATCAAAGATCTTGTATTAGCTAGCCTACTGCACGATTGTGGTGCTGTAAATTTGGTTGATCGTAATTCTTTATTTGAATTTGAATTTGGAAATTCTCAAATCCAGAGGTATTCTCATGGATATAAGGGTTGGTTTATTCTTCAAGAAGCAACTGAATTACAAGCTGCAGCCGAAATCATCAAATTTCATCATGTTTATTGGGAAGAGCGATCAAATGCCCACTTACAAACATATAAAATACCTATGTCAAGCTATATACTTCATTTAGCTGATAGAATTGATATATTAATCAACCGCAAGCAAGAAATTTTGAAGCAACGCAGATACATTGAAAATATGATAAAGAGTGGTAGTGGCATAATGTTTATGCCTAAAATAGTGGAAGCTTTTACGGATTTGGTATCCAAGCCATATTTCTGGTTTGACATAGTAAGTCCATATTTGGATGAGATCATAAAAAAAGTGATGTCACCTTACAAAGTTTACATCAATAGCAGCAGCTTACATGAATATGCCAATATCACGCATCGTATTATAGATTTTAGAAGTAAATTTACCGCCACTCATTCTATAGGTGTGGCAACAAGTTCAAGCACTTTGGCCACTAAACTGGGTTTTAGTGTTTCAGACAGTAAATTAATGCATTCAGCTGGACTAATGCACGACTTGGGAAAGCTATGCATTCCTGAATATATTCTGGAAAAGCCGGGCCCTCTTGATAAAAATGAATATAACATCATCAAGTCTCATACATATCACACCTACAGGATACTAAATTCCATACCAGGCTTGGACAAAGTCCGAGATTGGGCTGCATTTCACCACGAAAAGCTTGATGGAACTGGATATCCCTTTGAATTATCAGCTAATCAACTAGATTTGGGCTCAAGAATCTTGGCCGTCAGCGATATGTTTACAGCCCTAACAGAGGAACGGCCCTATAGACATGCCATGCCTTTAGAAAATGCAATAGATATAATTAATAGTTCTAAAAATTTGGATTATGATGTCAAGGCATGCTTAAACGAAAACCTAGCTGAAATAAATGAGACAAGAAAAACCTCACAAGAAAATGTCACTAAAAGCTGTCATGAAATTTTTCATAACTTATAAGATGGGTTCAACACAAAATGAGTAAAATCGGCCTTCTGATAGCAAAAAAAATTGCTGGCAGGAGGCCAGCAGAATTAATAATTGTTAAGGGTATTTAACACTTGTTATTTTATACTGTTTGATGCTCTTTTGCACTGTAAATTGGTGCTTGTATAGGAAAGTTGTACCTTTAACCATGCGCTTATATATCGCTGTTTATATCAAATACTATCCTTGGTTGTAAAAGCATAAAGCTTATTTAATTTGTGATAAATCACATTTCAAATGCTAAGTCAAATGCTAAGTTAAATGCTAAAATCAATTGCTAATGTCAATTGCTAATGTCAAATGCTAATGTCAAATGCTAATGTCAAATGCTAATGTCAAATGCTAATGTCAAATGCTAACAGTGCGAGTGAAAAGTTTGTGGTTGACAAGTTATGCTGTCTATTGTAAAATATAAAAGCGGCTGAAAAGCTGAACTAAATATTGATGTGGAGAGATGGCTGAGCTGGTCTAAGGCGCACGACTGGAAATCGTGTGATGGGTTAAACTGTCCGAGAGTTCGAATCTCTCTCTCTCCGCCACATAGAAGCCCCTTTACTTAGTGAAAGTAAAGGGGCTTCTTCACAACTAATTTCACAATAAGTTCACATACTCTATACAATAAAAAACACTATAAGTAATTAATACATACAGTGTTTATATCTTAGTTTCTGTTTTCCTGAATTTCGATTATCGCCTTTAATATTATTATGTATATGTTCTCTGGTATCTGATCCTTTATATATTTATATACTTCAATTAGATTTACACTTTTAGGTATTATGTAGATTTTGCCATTCCTTTATTCTAAAATGATTCTGAGGTGGTTAAGTGGATTTCAAAGAATACATGCAGATAGTTGGAGAGAATATAAGGGTACAAAGAAAAAACAAGAAATTGTCAAGGAAGTCTTTAGAAGAGAAGATTAATACAACGCAGCAATATATCGGACAGATAGAACGTGGCGAAGCAAATCCCACGTTAGAAGTATTACATAGAATTGCAGATGCTTTAGATATAACCATACCTGTTCTACTGGGAGATTATTCAGATAAATTGGGATTGTTAATTAAAAAATATAAATTTCCCGATAAAAACGATGTTTATAGACTATTAAGTTCTATGGACAATCTAGATAAATCTGAAATAGATATGGTTAAAAAATGATTATCGGATTAAAAAAATAAGCTCCCCTGGATCCAGAGGAGCTGCTTTCATTTTTTAGCCAGTTCTTTTCTTGCATAAAAAGTGGCGCTGCACATATAACATTTAACACCGTTAACTTCTGATTTATATCCACATTGAGAACATTTTATTTTAAACTGTAAAACATGTCGGAAGGTAATTATAGATATCAAATTCATACTATCAGCTCCTTATTCTATTATCTAAAATATACCACTTGTTACATAATATTACAATATAGTTCTTGCATTATTTACAATATATGGTACAATGTATTTATCCCAAAAACATAGGATTTCTTGTTAAGACGTACACGAGGAGCGAAGCTTAGGCTGTCGCTCTTTGTGTTATCTTCGCGTTTCAAGCAGATTGTGATGGTATGAAAGAAAGCAAAAAAGAACTCATTTTTGAGTTCTTTTTTGCTTAACATCTTTAGCCTACAGATTCAATTACTCTTGCTTCAATTATTTCAAAAATATTAACTTTTTTATGAACTTCAATTAAATATTCTTGTATTATTTGTTCGATATTGCAATGATTAAGAAAAAACAGTAATTCCCTATATGTTTCTTTGTTTTTAAAAGATACACCCATTGTGATAAGTGGATTCTTTTCAATAAAAAATTCATCAAATACTAACGTCATATATTCTTTCCATTTGTGATCGTGTTTACATTCGAAATGATATTCTTCATTAATACTCTTTATTACAGATCTCTTAATCCTACTAGCTTCCTTTATAATCCCTTCACCTAATGGTATAGGATCTACTGTTTGCTGTTTATCCCATTTTCCGTTTGAAAAAATCAGCAAGTGATTATAAGAGTTATTCCCTAAATATCTATAATGTACACGAACATCTTGTGGATTAAAAAAAGTAGTACTCATTATATTAGCCATTTCTGACAAAAAATCAAAAAAAATACTCGATTTTTTAGATAAATCCTTTCTATCGGCTTTTTTAATGCAGTTTTCAGTAGCTAACTTCATTTGATTTGTAAAATCAGCCGTTTTCTTAACAAAATCCGGCATTTGCTCTAAATATCTACTATCTACTGGGATTTTATGGCCTATTGGTAATAATAAATTAACTCCTTCCTCTACTCTTTCCTCGATACTTGATTTTAAACTTTCAATTGTTTTTTCTCTGTGTTCAAGTGAACTCCTTCTTCTATTTAATTTCTCATTTTCACTCTCAATTTTCTCTAAATCCATAAGGATATCTAACGTCTTTTTTCTCATAGACAAGTGTTGTTCTAAAACCTTTTTATTCCCAACAATAAAATCAAGGATAGATAGTTTAAATGCTTCTTTTGAAGAAGCAAGAGCAACCCACATAATGATAAAACACACAGCTATCGTCGATACCATAAAACTAAAAAAATATTTAGTATAACTCAGGATGTCGTTTATATTAATATCTTTTGAAAAAAGCTTTATCAATCCAATTACTGCATAAAAAAAGATTCCACTTCCTGCTGAAGTTGAAAATCTTTTCCATGCTGCGTCCATACTAAAAAATAATAGTGAAAAAATTATTCCTGAAAGAATGCCAGTTGCAATTCCGATTATATCTAGAGAGACCACTTTTGTACCCCCGGGACTAAAAATTTATTTATAATACTGTGAGTAAAAATTTATTATTGATTCCTTAGTAATTAATTCATTTCCTCTCTCCCAATTACTGCAATTTCTTCTTGCTCTTTTCCAAGGACGTTCTGAATGAGTCATTTCCCTCAAGAACTCTCCGCTATAGTCCCCATACATTTCCCATACTTGCTCTAATGTAGCTCTTTGGTAATCGCTAAAAACATTTTCATTATATCTATCATCAACAATAGTTATTTCGCTACTTCCATAATCTTTATACTTTTGGAATAGTTCCTCGCATACAGGACCATGTACCCATGCTTTAAATTCATTGGAGAATAACTCCTCTTTATCCCATACCAAACTCCATACTTGTGCATAATAAACAAGTTTCTGCAGTTTTAAATGTGTAATTGAAGAATCTCCATTTCTGATAGACCACGAAATGAAAAAATTAGCAACATCAAATACTGAAGGCATATTAATACCCCCCTTAATATTTTTAAATATAACAACTTTACCCACAGCAATCCTCCATCATTTAATATTATTGTCAATAGTATTGACTTATTTATATTATTAATATTCGCTGGTTAAAGTGTTATGAGTTATTATTTACCATTATCTTATATAAATACAACAATATTGTAAAGCCACTATATATAGAACTGATTCTATACAATTTTAATAGTTTAGTTGATTCTATACCATATATAGTATTATGAGGTTAAATATTAATAAAAAACACTATTTTAATTGTGCTTGAAATATGTTTGAATTGTAAATATTAACATAGTTTTTAACATTTTGAGGAAATAGCCCCCAAGGATTTCTCCCTGAGAGCTACTTTTTGGTATTTATTATAGACAAAAAGACTCACATCTCACGTCTTATTTTCATATCTTATATTAAGAAAATATAAAAAGGACTAAGAATGATGGATAAAAACTTGTTAATTAACGCAATTGCATTAACTTTTGAAGCTCTTGTCTATATGCTTTTATCTTTATTTACTCGCTAGTTTCTAATCTCTTTTTATAAGGCTGGTAATCGAGTACCAGCCTTATATCTTTATTACATTATATGATTTACATCAAAAAAGTTTCTTATTATTAAAATAAATTATAGATTAATTGTTTAATATTTATATAACTGCTGTAACCCTTTTAAATAAGCACTTTAACTAAATATGTCTATTTAACCTACCCGCTATCAGGCGGCTCATATCCTTCTAAATGCCACATCTAAACTTGTCGGCACACGTTATATCATGAATAGAAAAACTTGAACATCACCAGCCAAGCTTGTTCCCTTGTCCAAACTCCCTTTGTTGAGGCCTTTATATTTAAAAGCCCTTAAGGATTTTTTGCAATCTTCTTAAGGACTTCCTGAACAGACACTATTTTGTTGTTGATGTATCCGATGACGCTGTGGAATTGTTAATTTTACCATCGTCCAGACTATCTTTAATTGTATTAAACCACTTCTGCAGTATTTGCTTCATTAAATTTTCAGGCAAGAAAAATCCAATCCAAGGTGGTATCAAATTGTATAACTGACTTAGAACTAAATCAAACCTCTCTTGCCCCTTCTTAGTTCCTGTGATCGCTTTTTCAGCTAGACGGATAAACTTATAAGCATCCTCTCGAAGCCTTGTCCATTTCTTGTTTACAACCAAATAGGCTATGTAACCAACACCCACAAAACTAATCAAAATCACTAACCAATTGTTTGCTAAAAATTCTCGCATATTCTTCATTCCCCTCTCATTTTTTTGTATATGTTCATTACAAAGCTATCAAAGTACTTGATTTTTAACATTGCAAGCCATACCCTCGGACTCCCTTGAGTCGCATTTATAACTTCCTCAGCAGATTGAAAATTATTACCAACAATGTCCTGGCATATTTTTAGCATTTCCATTGCTTTTGCCTTTGTAATTGGCCCTTTTTTATCATCTGGTTGCAGTCCAGTTATCATTTGGAATTCTTTAACTTCCATCACATCTACCACCTCCGGTGCAAGTTTATATAGCTGACTCTTTTCTATCCCTATTGTTTCCACAGGCTGAAAGTGCCAATTTTCACAAACTGTTTTTTTATTACCTTTTGTTAAAGGTTTAAAAATCCCATACTTAAGTAAAATGTTTTGCTGGCTTGTTGCAGAATGCTGATTAATTACCTTGAACCAATCTTCAAGGCCATCCAGGGCCAATCGATACTCATGTAATGATGTACCTGGTTTTGATGCCGTACCATCACCGCCAACCCATTCACCATTAACGAATTTACCCCCAGAAGTTATGTAACAGTTGGCTTGTTGGTCATACGTCCTGGCACCATATACAGTTAGTTTTTTACCCTTTCCTACATCTCTAACAAAAGCAGCTGTCCTCATCAAGAAGATAGGATCCACTCCTTGTTGATAATCATAGACAAATATAATGTACTTTTGCCAATTTTGTTCCATAGGATATTGCGTAGAAAGTTTTGATTTAAGCATCTTTCCTAATCACCTCCTTAGTCTTGATTGGCAACTCCCTTAACTCGTCCATCATTTTAGTAACAGTTCCATTGCCACCCAAAGAATGGTAACTTTCATACATTGCTATAACATTTTCTAGGCCGTGGATTGAGATATAACCGCGTTCTGTATATGTGTCATAGGAACGTATAATCTCATTTCTTAGAAGTGCCTGCGTACCATCCTTCAGAGCTTTTTGGTCACACAATTGTTTGTGGATACGCTTGTTTAATATTTTATATCCAGCACCCATCCCACACATTACAAGCCCAAAGAATACTTGTAGCCAGTACTTTATTACAAAATCTTTCATTTTGTTCCTCCCCTAAGATATATTTTTTGCAAACTAAAAGGACTACCCATTTCTGAGTAATCCCTAAACTGTACCTTATTATTTTTCTTTCCCTTCCATGAACCACTTACTATCTTCTAAAAATAGATACTTTTCTTTGCCACAAATCCGACAGGTGAATCTATAACCTTGGCCACCAACGTTTAATGATGCAGCCTTCCTAACATCAAAAATTTTATCAATCTCGAATTCTCTGTCATCTGTCCATGTAACTTTTCTTGGAGTAACATACCCATTTTCTTTATATTTGACTTCTACATCTACATAAACCTTTTGCAACAAAATCACCTTCCGAACACATGTTTGCTTTTATTATATGTCCGGATAGTTTTGTGAGCAAGAGGTATTTTTATGTAGCTCGTGATATATTCCTTATTCGTGTTATTCAGGCTGGCAGTTCCTTAGTTATCCTCATGTTTCACCTCAATTTGTATTATTTTGAATATAAAAAAGAGCCTATATCTAAGCCCTTTAAACTATTTATTAAGTTATTACAAGTTAGTCGCACTCATGATTTTATATGAATCCTTTCGCTTTCCATTCAAATATACTATTTTTGTTCTTATTAACTCATATAAGTAAACACATAAGACTGGTATTAGTAGTCCGGCTAATAAGTTCAATACCCACCAATTTGTATTTGAAACTGTAAATGATGCAACCATATATAATGGTTTATGATTAATTAAAACATCAATAAGATTCATGGCTTTAAATGAAAGAAAGTGTAAAGCCATTATATGAAATGAATTTTTTCCCAAATAAGCAATAAACTTTGCTATATATTGTTGCTTCATTAATACTTTACCTAGAAAAAGATTTACATAGATACCTGAAAATGTAGCTAATATAAATTTTACTGGAGTAGGTATAGCACCATTCGCAAAATCAATCCTAATATTATCCTTATACAAACTAATTAAAACACATATTGAAAGTAAAGCAACTATCCAATTTATTCGAATTTTACTATTATATATTTTAAATAAATACCCAATAAAAACTATTGGCATAACTACTAGTGCTATATCGGTTCTCCATGTTAATTGAATATGATTAATAAAACATTTTAATCCTAGTAAACTTAATAACAAACAAATTATGCCGCTGAATAT